>Ga0209060_10000037_pt1 | contig 393914 bp, 331 predicted proteins | sample Coa_R1_8_FD_187155 | JGI IMG/M metagenome (GOLD analysis project Ga0209060, IMG submission 187155) | Surface soil microbial communities from Centralia Pennsylvania, which are recovering from an underground coalmine fire - Coalmine... | ecosystem: Environmental > Terrestrial > Soil >... | reverse complement strand
CCGAGGTCGAGGAGCACGGTAGTGTCCGTAGAAGCCGCGGGGCAAACGGAATTTGCGGGCCCGTGGCCTGTGCCGTAAAGCTGAATGCGAGCCAGTCGCATCCAAACAAATTTCTATTGTAACCGATATGTCAAGTTGACGAGATTCGAATCAGGTAAAAGAGTTCAACGAAACCTCAAAACCCGCACCCTTAGAAAGCAAAGGGTGCGGCACCCGATTTTACTTCTCCGCTTCGATGTGTGATCCGCAAAGACCATCAATCTCTGCTCCACCCGCCCAGGAATCTGTCTGTAGGATATCTGGCGATATTGACACTCAGCGTCGGCGGAAGCTCAGAGACGAAATCTGCGAAGAGCGTGCCGGTTCCGTCCAGCCCGGGCAGAAGCACCAACGTGTCTAGGATCAAGCCTTCGCCATGCGCCGCTTCCTAGCTGAACGAAAAAGAGCGACGATCATCGTTATGGACGCTGCCAAGAGGACAAGACCGACGATGGAGAAAATATTTCCCCGCGAGGCATAAGCGTGACTGTATTCAGTATGGTGATCGGCTGCGAACCAGTTATACGTCGCAATGTTGAAGGACCAGCCCGACCCGAGAAGCATGAGTATCGCCGCTAACCAACGCGTGAGATTTGTCCATCGGTTCATTCTTACCCTCCTAGCCGTTAGTGAAATGCAATTGCCCAGCCTGGAGGAAGCGGCCCGTCTAGCGCACCTCGCTTCGGGCACGTGCTGCACTTATCCAGAACGCCGCTCGCAAAGCTATTGCATTGGTTCGTTGGCGTCCATCTGCCCGTTGGCGTGCCGATTTTAAGCGCATTGTTCACACATTGCTCGTCCACGTTAGGAACATCCTTGCACTCTCCAGGAGAGACGGCGTCGGCAGATTGATCCGTCACAGCCGTCTTGGTGAAGATCGGGCACGCAGGCAACGGCCCGTTGTTGGCCGGTCCCATCCCAGCGGTCACAGTATCGGTCTTGATGAAGCAGTGCTTTAGGCCTGTCAGTCTTGAGAGGAAATCCACCCAAACATTTACTTGGGTAGTCCGACAGCATTTCTGAACCTTGAGTCCAAACGGATCTGCCAGATTCACTGCGTTGTTCTTCACATATCTATAGAAGTTAATTCCGGCGTCGAATCTCATCGGGTCTTCGCTGATAAAGCGTCCAGCACTCGGGTCGTAGTAGCGGTTCCTTGAATATTGCAGGCTGGTCTCGCTGTCGAAGTCTCGTCCTGTATAGCGGAACTGATTCGAGAGCGAGCCGCTGGATGACGTTAGGTTGCCGAACGAGTCGAACGTGTAGGTCTGTGCCAACGTCCCCGCAGTGTTGCTCAACGAAGTAGCGGAGCCAAGGCCATCGGCTTCGTAGTAGCTGCTCACACCAGCACGAAGCATAGCCAGAGGTTCATCAATTATGCCGCTTTGGGCGTAACGAGCGACTGCCGCACCGGAGGAATTCGCTTCCTCGATGAGGTTGTCGTTGTCATAGACGTAGATACTGGTTCCGCTGGAGGAGGATTTGTAGATTCTTCTTCCGAATGGATCGTATTTGAAGCTGACAGTCCCGCCGCTTCCGGGAAGGCTCACGCTGGTTAGACGATTCTCGAAATCCCAGGCGTACGTCGTGATACCGCTCGCATCGTTCTTCGTGACCGCGTTCCCATTCAGGTCGTAGCCGTAGCTCGCCGACGAACTCGAGGTCAGCTCGTTCGACGAGTTGTAGCTGTACGAGGGCACGCCCGCCGAACTCAATCGGTTGCCAACCGCATCATAGCTATAGCTTTCCGCCGTTCCGCTGCTCGGCGTAGCCGAAAGCAGTTGATAGATGTTGTCGTAGCCGTAGCTGGTGGCCACCGCGGTCCTCTGGTCGGTCTTGGCGGTTCGGTTGCCAGCATTGTCTAAGGTGTAGGTCGCGCCGTCGATAGTACTTCCGGACAGTTGGTGCAAGATGCTCGTTAGGCGAGACAGATTGTCGTATACGTAGTTGGTCGTCACACTGTTTGGCCTGGTCATTTGCGTCCGGCGGCTCAATGCGTCATAGCTGAACCCGAAATTGCCTGTCGTGAATGCTGAAGGTGGCGTTAGCGTGGAAAGACGATTCAATGTGTCATAGGCGTAAGTTGTCGAGCCACTTTCCGGGTCGGTAAATCCAGTGCGGTTCGAAGCCGCGTCGTAACTGTAGCTCGTTGTAAACGACCTGCTTGTGAGGAAGCTGTAGTTCGTCGTCGTGCCGGTCAGCCTCCCCATTCCATCATAGGAAAATTGATAGGTTCCAGAGGGATCGTTTACTTGCTGAATTCTTCCGACAAGATCGTAAACATAATCCGCTTCCGTCGAATCTGGATAGATTTTCCGTGTGAGCCGATTCAGACCGTCATAGACATATTGAATGGTGTTGCCGTTGCGGTCCGTTTTGCTCGTCAGATTTCCGACCGCGTCATAGCTGTAGGTTTCGACGTGCGAGGATGGAAAGTTCGTCTGGGTGACGCGTCCAAATGCGTCGTACGTGAAATCCGTTTCGTGGCTATTCGCATCGGTAATGCTCGTCAGGTTGCCTTCCGTGTCGTACCCGTACGTTGTGACGTTGCTTGCCGCATCGGTTACGGTCAAAAGCCGGTCCGCATCGTCATACGTGTAGCTGGTGGTTTTTCCGTTTTGGTCGGTAACTGACGTGCGGCGGCCCCGGTAGTCGTATCCGAATGAAGTTGTCGTGCTGTCCGGGTAAGTAATCAGTGTTACGCGTTGAGACTTCTGTTGGGCTACTTGGGCTACCAAGGGAAGCAAAAACTGAAACGAAGAACGTGATGTAACTGAATGAGGGATTGAGAATTAGAATGGCGCGCCCTGAGAGATTCGAACTCCCGACCTTCTGGTTCGTAGCCAGACGCTCTATCCAGCTGAGCTAAGGGCGCGTCGAGACCATTATTTTAGCACAACCAAGTATGAGATGAAGCCGCCAGCCATACGACAAACATGGGCACAAGTTAATTCGGAACTCCCACAGCCCTGTTGACAGGACTTACAAGAAAATTCGCATCGCATTAAAGACGGCTTCGAGGCTTACAACGTGCCTATTCTGAGAACTCTGACGAAGTCAGGTGTGTGTGAAGTCTTTGTTGTGCTGCTCAGTACCAGCAAAAAGCAGCACAGTAAGTGTCACGATTGTGACGATTTCGAAGCTGGAGATAGCCCACTGATAGCCGATGTGGTCGCGCAGCATGTACTGAATGGAGTTTGTAGGCGACGCGAGCAAGATTCCGAATTGATAGGCAAGACCCGACATAAGCCCGCGAGCTGCATCGGCGGACATTTCGTTGAGATGCACGGGGATGACGCCCCAAGCGCCCTGCACCCCCATTTGCATGACGAACGCGGCGCAAGCCAGGCCGTAGACTCCATGGCCGAACGCCCAGAATGGAATTGTTACGAGAGATAGCGTGAGGGCGGCCATCATCCCTTTGCGGCGCCCAAGCGCCTGAGAAGCGAATCCGAAAATGACCGCGCCAACCACCGCGCCAATGTTGTAGAAGATCGCTATATTGGCAACAACCTTTGGAGTGATTGCATGGATCTCCTTCAGGAAATCAGGAAAAAGGTCCTGCGTGCCGTGTGACAGAAACATCATGAACGTCATTAGGATTACGAGGTAAGTGAATCGAGGCCAGTTCTGCAACAAAGTGCGCAAGATCTCGCGGATGCTCCCAGCGCGATGTTGTTTCCATGCTTCCGATTCGGGTACCTTGGTTCGAATGTAGAGCGCAAGTAGCGCGGGAACTGCTCCCAGCCAGAACATTGAGCGCCAGCCCCATGCTGGAAGCGCGAAGCGGTAAGCCACGGCGGCGAGAAGATACCCAATCGAATATCCGCTTTGCAGGATGCCGCTGAGTATGCCGCGGAGTTTTTTCGGCGCAGCTTCCATCGCGAGCGAGGCCCCGACTCCCCACTCTCCGCCCATGCCAATGCCAAATAGTGCGCGCAAAATCAGGAATGTGGTGAAATTCGGCGCGAATCCGCACAGCAGTTCAATCACGGAAAAGTAGATGACGTTCACCATTAGCGGCACGCGCCGGCCGTAGCGGTCGGCCAGGAGGCCAAAAAGCAGCGCCCCAATGGGGCGCATTGCCAACGTGGCCGTCGTGGTGAGAACGATGTCTTTCTTGGTCACGCCGAACTGGTGGGCAAGCGTGTCAAAGAGAAAAACAACAACAAAGAAATCGAACGCGTCGAGAGTCCAGCCGAGAAAACCGGCGGCGACTGCATGCCGATTTGCAGATATGCCTGATTTGTCCGTCGAGAAATTCGCCATGAGAAGGTCGCAGGATTATGTCACGACTCGCACAAATTCCTTGCGCGCAAAAAAAGCCCGGGCCGCTGGGGGCAGCGGCCCGGTGGGGGTACAACTGAGGGGGGCTGTAAGGAAACTCGGTTTATTGCCCGATCAGTTCACGACCTGCGTTGTAAATTCGCAGAGCATGCGCAATTCATCGAGCGTGAAGAAATACTCCTCGTGCATTCCTACGACTTCTTTGTGGCCAAATCCTGCTTCTCTTGAGATCCGGCAGAGCTCTTTCTCTGTCATCTTGAGCAGCAGAGCCGCTGCAGCCTGCCCGACGTATTTTGGTGCCTCGACGTTCATCGAATCACCTCAGGCAGGAATCAACGCCATGGCATCTTCTTCCACGGCCAAAATCATCGCCTTATAAATGTCCACGTCCCAGCCATCGCCGATGCGCATGCGCAGCGTATCGCCGCCATCTTTCAGCACTCGTCCGCGCAGCGGTACTTTAAGCTCGCCCAGAGCCACCTGAAGAACTACGGCCTGGCCAATCCATGGTTGGTATGCAGTATCCATTTGCTCTCCCTCAGAGATGTACTGCCGCCCACGAAGGGAGAATCGCGCCTGGAACCGAAAACCGGCAATGGTACAGCGAGGGTACGAGACTAGGAGAAAGGTACTGTTTAACGTTTAGGCAGCTAATCTGGGGTGGTTTCTATGCCAGTACTTTTGTACCTCTTATTCAGGACGCAGCGCCCATAGGCCAACACAGGGAGATTCGGCACGATAGGTGCGTGAATGACCAGATTCCAATCCGCAGTGATGCATCAGCACGTCCCCCCGCATCGAAACCAGGAGTCGCTCTTGCTCTGGGCGGCGGATTCGCGCGCGGTTTTGCCCATTTGGGCGTGCTGCAAGTCCTCGAACAAAATCACATCCCCATTACGCACATCGCAGGGACAAGCGTTGGCAGCATTCTTGGCGCTGCCTATGCGAGCGGCGCTCCGTTAGCGAAGATTCTCGCCACGGTGCGCAACCTGAAGTTTCGCGATATCGCTCGTTGGCGCGTTTCGCGCCTCGGCCTGGCAAGCAACTATCGCCTGTCGGATTTGATGGACCACGTTTTCGAAGCGAAACATTTTGAAGACCTGAAAATTCCGATGGCAGTGGTCGCCACCGATCTTTCTACTTGCGATCCAGTCGTCTTTACACAAGGCCCTCTGGTTGATGCAATTCGCGCGAGTTGCGCGTTCCCTGGGCTTTTTGAACCGGTAGAAATTGGCACGCGCTGTTTGGCGGATGGTGGCCTTGTGGCTCAAGTCCCGACAATCGCCGCACGGCAACTTGGCGCTCAACGTGTCCTCGCTGTTTCCGTGGGAATGCAGGATGGCCACCGCGGCGCGCCAAAGAACATCTTCCAAGTTGTAGCTCGCTCCGTTGCGGCGGCGCAAAAGCATCAACTCGAATCCTGGGAACGCCACGCCGATTTGGTCTTGCGTCCTGATGTCCAGCGCCTTGCCTGGGACGATTTCGAACGCGCCACTGAATCCATCGAAGCCGGCGTAGCAGCCGCCACGCGTGCACTTCCCCGTATCAAGAAACTGCTCGAACCGCAACGCGAACCGGAAGATATTTTCACGGCCGAAGCACGCTCCCATATCTGGCTGGCCGAGGCGCACCGATGATTCGCCCTTCCTGGGGGATTTTCCTTATGAACCGTCTCGTGCTTCTCTGGCACGAATGCGGAGAGAATGCCGCCGTTTTTTGTTACCGTATTAGCAGGAGCGCGGCGACAAGAATTCGCTCCCGGGCGGAGAACATCGCCGCCTCGTTCTGAGCCAGCGGCTGGCGGCTGACTTTCTTTGGATTCCATCCTTCATTTTCTTCGCTCTCTTTACACTTCTGAGGGCTTAAAGCAACTTATCATTTCGCTGGGGCCCCTGACTTTTTGCGGATTGGTCAGTGGCATTCTCTTTGTCGAAACTGGTTTGTTCGTCGGGTTCTTCCTGCCAGGCGATTCCCTGCTCGTAACTGCCGGCATCTTTGCAGGGCAGGATGTGGTTCCTCTCAAATGGCTGCTAATTCCAGGAATCTTGTGCGCGATCATCGGCGACCAGCTTGGATATTGGATTGGCCGTACAGCCGGGCCCGCAATCTACAAGAAAGAAGATTCCTTTCTTTTCCGCCGAAGCCATCTGCAGCGCGCCCATGACTTTTATGAAAAATATGGCGGCCGCGCCGTCATTTTGGCGCGATTCGTTCCAATTATTCGTACCTTCTGCCCTCCTGTCGCCGGCGCCGCGCAAATGCCGTATTCGCGCTATTTGCTTTTCGATATTTTCGGCGCCATTTTCTGGGTTGGCAGCATGGTTCTCGGCGGCTATTTGCTGGGTTCGCGCGTGCCAAACATCGGCAAGTACCTCCACTTCGTAATCGGAGGAATTATCCTGCTTTCCATTCTTCCTCCCATTGTCGGATTGCTGCGTGCGCAGGAATCTGAGAGCCACTGAGAAATGGCTACTCCTCAAATTAAGACAATTATTTTCGACATCGGCCGCGTTCTGGTGCGCGTGGATGTTTCGCGCGCGATGCAAGGTCTTGCTCAAGGGATTTCGCTCTCGCCACAAGAGCTCTGGACCGCAATTGAAAAAGATCCGCGCTGGCGCGACTGGCAGGAAGGCCGCATTTCTGCGCGCGATTGGCATTTGCATATTGCCAAGCGCCTCGGCAGCTCGCTCAGTTTCGAACAATTCTCGGAAGCTTGGAATCGCGCGCTTGATCCGCAGCCAATACAAGACAATTCTCTTTTCGAATCACTACGCAAGAGTTTTCGTCTTGGCTTGCTTTCGAATACCGATCCAATTCACGTCGCACACCTCGAAGCCACGTATGATTTTTTTCGCTTTTTCCCAAAATCAACGCGCACCTATTCCTGTTCCGTCGGAGCCAGCAAACCTTCTCCGCTGATTTTTCGCGATGCCCTGAAGACTCTTCGCGCCAAGGCCGAAGAATCCGTTTTTATAGACGACATTCAGCAATACGTGGAAGGAGCACGAAGCCTAGGAATTCACGGCATTCATTACCAGAATCCCACCCAACTCCGCGAAGAATTGAATTCGCTGGGCGCAAGCTTGCCCAACTGAGCCACTCCCAAAATTTCAGTGTGTCTTTAATCTCCGAGTAAAGATTGCAGGGACTAGTACTCCATCTTCTTTCGCCACTTTTCGTCGCACTTTCGCTTACCCCCTCATTTTCATTGCCTTACGCAAATCCACGGGCCGCTGGCCAAAAGTACAGGTTTGGCTCCCTGCTTGCACTTTTCTAAGCACCGAACGGATTCCGCAGTAGGGACTTGCAGTGGGGTGAGAGCCGCAGAGCGGCTCCCCAGAAGAGGAGAAATAGTAAGTCATGGCCGACGAATACAACAATGTGGAAGTGAAGAGCGCGCCCGCTTGGCAGCTGCCCGCAATTCTTGTGCTGGGCTTGGTTGCCATCGGCGGCTTGGCATTTGGCTGGAACGCGACGTCCAAGCTGGATACAACGAAGCAAGACATTGCGACCCAGTTGAAGACCACGCAATCCGCGATTGATCAGGATATGTCTTCCTTGAAGGACCGCTTGGCGCAGACCGAGAAGACGAACACCGATCTTCAGGGCGACCTCAAGGTTGTGACCAGCAAGCTGAAAATAACCCAGAGTCAACTTAAGAAGGCGCGTGAAGAAGCGGCCGCAGCGAACCAGGACACCACCCAGAAGCTCACCGCTCTGGACACCTCGGTTCACACTGACCTCGCAACCAAGGCCAGCACCGACGACTTGAAGAACGTTGATACGAAAGTCGGCGGCGTTCGCACCGACCTCGACACGACCCGCGAAGATTTGAAGATGGCTCGCAGCGAGATGGGCACGCTCATCGCGCGCAACCACGACGAAATTGACCAGCTCCGCCGCCTCGGCGAACGCGACTACGTTGAATTCACCATCTCCGGCAAGAACAAGCCACAGAAGGTGGGCAACGTAACCGTTGAACTGAAGGGCGTGAATGAAAAGAAGGGTCAGTACAGCGTCAACCTGACCGCAGAAGACCGCCAACTCCAGAAGAAGAACCGCGCCATGAACGAACCGATCTTCTTCTACCTCCATGGCACGAAGATTCCTCAGGAACTCGTGATCAACAAGGTGGGCAAGGACACAATCAGCGGCTACGTCAGCATCCCCAAGGCGAATGCGCAGCCAGCGGCAGCGGCTTCCACTTCTGGCAACTAACAGTTAAAACCATACGCCGGAAAGTCGGCGACGAGAGGGCGGCAAAGTGCCGCCCTTTTTTTTTTGCAAAAACGCCGGCCGTCTGTCATACCGCTTCATCGCGTACAATACTTGACTTGCCCGGAGGCTGCGTTTGCTGCACAGGACAAAAATCGTCGTTTACTGCGCAGTTGACCCCTTTTTGTCCCCTCGCGGCAAATTCCTTCATGGTTTTGAGAGGTTTCAGGCAGAACTCGACCAACTTGAGATTCCCTGCGTTTGGGTGAGCAGCAAATCGAGAGTGCAGCTGGATGATCCGCGCCGCCGAGTTGGCCATGTTGAGCCCTTTATTGCTGAAGATGGTTGTGGGGTCTATCTCCCCGAGGACTATTTCCACCTGAAGCCCACCAGCAAGACCGTCCGCATGGCGCGTTTTACTTGCATTCCCATTGCAAAACCGTTGCCTGCCAGCAAAGACGCGCTTGACTCGTTGGCGGAGGATTCAGGAGTTTCCATTGTGCCGCTCAGATCGCTCAGTCCACGCGAGCTTTCACAGAATATCGGACTTCCCAGTCAGGAGGCCGAATTAACTCGCCAGCGAGACTTTGATGGGCTTTTCTTCTTTGCGGGAGCTAGTGAGGAAGACATCGCTCGCTTCAAGTCCCTCGGCAAACAGAAAAACTATCAGGTCCGGCATCAGGGAGTGCTTTGGTCGCTTGCCGTTGGCGCGGATATAAAGAAATGTATTCGCGAAGTGGGAGATCTGTTTGATCGGTCGTTGCGTTCTCACGCCATTCGATTTGCGATTGGGCCGTCAACGGAGACTTCCACGCTTATTTCCGCCTGTGATCGCGGGGTCAGATTGACAGCCTCATCCAAAGATTCTGATGCGGCATCACAAAATTCATCTCGTTTCACGGAAATTCCCATTACCGCGCCGGATCTTTGGGAGCGCATCCTCGTCTTGCTCGCGGCGCGCAACTAGCTTCATAGGAAACAAAGTTTCCCTAAAACCCATCGCTCTGCACACTCGAGTACTAGTGACCTGGCAGTACTTTTTCATTTCATCGCAATTTTATCCAAGAAAATTGCGCGATTTCACTGTGTGGATAATTTGAATTCTCTTGGCCACCGAATTGCACTTCTCTAATCCGAAGAAGTGTTTCGAGTTGAGTGAGTTTCGAAAAGTCATCTGAGTACTGGGAGAACCATACATGTCTTGGCTCATTCGCACCTTGCGTTTACCGGCTCGTGAGTCCCACACAAGCTTGGCTCTCGCCGTTTGCATTTTCCTCTTGAGCCTTATGTCCGTCGGCCTCATTTGGCAGGCACAGATCATTGCAGAGCAACGCGATGCAATTCGGTGGCTGGAATCCCTAAAGTTCGGTGGCTAAGAGGACGCCAAACCAGGTAACGCATCCACCTGTTACATCCGCTCGCCCAAAATTCTTCCCGCTGCTCATTCTCCCACTCGACAATTTTTCAGACAGATGTATTCTGCTTCCACGGGGGAATTCATCTGTAAGGGACAAGTATGAACAAACTTCTTGCATTGGCAGTTCTGGCTTCGATTCCGATTCTGGCTTCAGCACAGTCCGCTGGTTCAACAACGAATGCTTCTTCGGCGCCAACTGTTTCGCAAAACTCTTCGCAGGGGGCGACTACTCAAGCGCGGCATCATCACCGCCACAAGCGAGGACATAGCCATCATCGGCGCCATGCAAAGGCCAGCGCTCCTAAACCGCAATAAGCTCTAAATGCAAAAAGGGGAGCCGGGCGGCTCCCCTTTTTGCTCTGTTTGCTGAGTCGGTCCCGAAGCGCTGCAAATTACGCGCGCTGTTCGAGTCGACAGCGCACCGCGTGCGCGGTGTGTTCAGCTTTTGTTTGCTCTAAGCCCGGTGGAGTCATTCTCTTTTCTCCGTAGCTGTTCGAGCCTACAAGACCGTAGCTACGCCTGTGTAAGACCAATTACAAGCGAATAGATGGAGAAATCCGAAAATTTTTTGGGTACTAGCTCTAGGTCTGTGGAAATCCCTTACTTGATGAAGAGAGACTCGCGAAGCTGATCGCGACCGACAAACGACTTGCTGGTGCGGAAGCGGCCGAAAAGTTCCTGAATTTCTCGGTTTTGATAGACGCGCTGAGCAGGCCAAATCTGTTGTGATGTTATCACCTGAAGCGTGTGCGAATCCGCCACGCGATATCTTTGGAAAATCTCAGGCTTCTTGCTGTGGAACATGGCAAAAACAATGCCGCCGGGGCGCAAGAATTCGGTCAGGCACGCGACTGTTTGTTTGGCGACCATTGGCTCCAAGTAGTCCAGAATGTCCCACAGAAGTACCGCATCGAAAGAGCTTTCGGGATAGTTCAGGTTCTCGGCAATAAAGCGGTTGGCGCGCCCATTGGGCGTGACATCCACAGCGTCGCTTCCGACTGCCGCGTTATTTATCCGAACCTCCTCCTCCTTCATGAACTCTTTCCAGGAGCGAAGCAAATCGTCCGAAGTAACGCGGAATCCGCGCTCGATGAAAAAACTCAGAGTCGTTTGCCAGGCGGGCCCCAAATCGAGCATCGTGCCTCGTCCAAGCCCGTCGAGGTTCCAGAGGAACTCTTTCAAGCCATTCGAGACGCGGGTCATCTCCTGCATTTCAGGTGCTTTTGTGGCGCCGACCGCGCCGTGAGCGCCGTTCCCCGGAGGTGTTAGCCGTCCGCCAGCGGGAATCCCTGCAGCTGGCCGCGGTACGCTTCGGCTCGTCCCGCCGCCGATACCAATCCCAAGCTTGTTGAGAAGTCCCATTGCTATATCGCCGTTCCAGCCGCAGCACTTCCGGCCTTCGCAGTTCCACCGCTTGCCGCAGCGCTACTTGCGGCTTCTAAGCTCTTGCCGAGCGGCTTCCCGGTTTCGACTTTGCCGCGCAGCAGAGCTCCGTCTTCAATGGCCAAACGCTCTGTTTGCACTTCCCCTACCACACTGCCGGTGTTCCAAAGTTGTACACGGTCGCGTCCCGTCAACTTTCCAGTCACGCTGCCGCGTACAACAATTTCGCGCGCTACTATGTCCGCTTTTATTTTCCCATTCGGACCGATCGTTACGCTCGCACCGCCCATATCCAGCTTGCCTTCCAAAATTCCGTCAATGAACAAATCTTCTTTGCCGGATACTTCCCCCTTAATTCTGATTCCCTGACTGATACTCGCTGCTGCGCTCGGCGAAACCAGCGCGTTTGATTGCGTGTTCGAATTAGAATTTGCCACAGTCGCCGTCCCCGATTGCGTTGTGGAAATCTCTGCAACTCCTTGCGGCTTTGAGTCTTCCTTCTTCCACACTAGACACCTCGCCCCCAACTGTTAGTATTTTTTCGAAGTCGCATTCGAAATCGGCTGGAGGGGACGCGACTCTGAACCTGAAGATAATATAGGGGTTAGCTGGTGTAAAGCGGAATACAGGGGACCAAATCTGGGGTGTGACCTGAACCTCTATACCGCATATTGTGGATTCATGGCTACATCCTCTACAACCCGTTGTGAAGAAAGGTGGTTATCGTCCTTCCTCCGCAATTCCCAAAATGCAACTGCCATCCCCGACATTTCGCGAACGAACAGCTTTATCCCCTTTCTTTTCTCAAACCAATGATCCGGATCAAAATCTCCGTCTCGCGCTGCGGCCACACTCACGGAAATATTCGCCGGAAAAATTCTTGCGAAAATATATCGTGCCCGGCGCGTGTGATAGTTCGACGTGACTACGATTACGCTCTTCCACTTTTTCTCTGATGCAAGTTTTGCCAGAGCTTCTGCTTCTTCGCGCGTGCTATCGGAGTCGTGCGCAAATCTTAAAATCTTATCTTTCGGCACACCGCGTTCCAGCAGGTCGTGTTCCATCAATTCAGCAACTCCGGCGAACGGGCGAAGGCGCTCTCCGCTAGCAACGACCAAAGGTGCAAGCCCTTGCCGGTAAATTTCTGCCGACCTGGTTGCACGGTCCGCGTAAAAATTGTCCATGCTAAGCACAATGATCGCGTCAGATTTCTGCAGAGGGTCTTCTACAACCAGACTTTCCCCGGCAAAGCGCAGCAGAGGGTGCCGCACCAGATAAATTCCGACCAAAATCAACACAAAACAGAGCAAACCAAGCAGTCTTCCCGTAATTCCGCCTTGCTCCCTCTTCATGAACCCGGGTCCACCGACCGCAAGTATTCCGCGGCCTGCTCCGGCAACACCGCGTTAAAATAAGTTTCCTTGATGCTGTACGATTTGCTCTTGCTTTCCACGATCGGCAGGATTTCGATGTGCCAATGGAAGTCGTCGGGCAAAGTCTTCCAGTATCCGGCAAGTTCTCCCTTTTTGTTTTTCGTGTTTGGCGCCGTATGCACAACCATGTGATAAGCCGGGGCAAACTTGTCCAGGCGTCTCAGGACTCTCCCAAGCAACGCGGCGAGCTGTCGCCGGTTCGAACCCGGGCGCGGCTGCTCAAAGAGATGATTATGCCGGCGGTGCAATAGCCAAATTTCGTAAGGAACTCGTGCGGCGTAAGGACAGAGAGCGTAATAATCGCCCTGCACGTCCACAATCCGCTTGCCGAGCTTCTCCTCCTGCCGCACGATATCGCAAAAAACGCAGCGCTCTTTCTCTCGATACCATTCGCGCGAAGCTCTCAGCTCATACTTGATTCTGCGCGGCACAAAAATCGTGCCTGTCACTTCCGAATGTGCGTGTGGCCACTCTTCCCCGGCTAGCACTCCCTGATTCTTGTAAACGCTCACATGCTTGAGCCGCACATCCTTCTTCAAATCGGCCACCCGCGACGCCCACACCCAAATTACTCGCTCAATCTCTTCGTCGCTCAACTGCGAGAGCCGCTTGTTGTGATCCGGCGTTTCTACCACTACCTCGTGCGCACCCACCGGCCCCATCTTGTCGTAGATTCCGTCTGCGCGCCGCCCCGCTTCTCCCTCAATCCGGTATATTGGATCGGGATGTGGCACCACTCGAACCTGCCAGGGCCCCTCCGTGGGCCAGGAAAGTATCGTCTGTTGTTTGTCTATCGCTGGCTTTTCAAACGGGCAGTTGCTCTCATCGCTGAATTCACGATGCCCCAATACGACCCAACTCTGCGTAATCGGATCTCTTCGGATTTCCATTCGTCTTCTTGAGCGCTCTTTTTCCTTTTATTTCGATGCGTTCGTAGTTTGTTTCCCCATCATTCGCTTGTCAAGCAAAGTGGGTCCGCTCGTGCCTGACTGCCGCTCTCCACATGGTATTCTTCCCTTCGATGCCAACCGATCTCGATTACATGCAAATCGCGCTGGCGGAAGCTCGCGCCTCGGCGGACGCGGGCGAAGTCCCCATTGGCGCCCTGCTCGTTCATGAAGACAAAATCGTAGCGCGCTCTGGCAATCGCACGATTCGGGATAACGATCCGACGGCCCACGCAGAAATAGTTGTTCTCCGCGAGGCTGCGAAAGCTCTGAACAACTACCGTCTCGCGAACACGACTCTGTACGTGACGCTTGAACCTTGCGCAATGTGTGCCGGCGCCATGATTCAAGCGCGCGTAGCCAAACTCGTCTATGGCACAGACGATCCCAAGGGTGGCGCCGTGCGGACTTGCTTCGAAGTCTTATCGCACCCTAAGCTGAATCACCGCGTCGAAGTCATTCCGGGAGTGCTTCCGCAAGAATCGGCCGCGTTGCTGCAATCTTTCTTTACGGCTCGCCGTTAGCCCTTCTCTTAAACAACCTCGCCAAAACTCGCAAATTGTTGAGCAACCTTCTCGTCTGTTAGAATGGAAATTGACCGCGGAGAGGTGACTGAGCGGTTGAAAGTACTCGCCTCGAAAGCGAGCGTGGGGGAAACTCCACCGTGGGTTCGAATCCCACCCTCTCCGCCATCTTTTCTTCCCGACCGATGGCTTTCCTCGTCTATTCTCTTTCTCTCAAATCATTCGCCCGAAGGAGTCCAATGATCAATCTCCGATCGTTCTCTATAGCTATCCTGGCGGCTTTCTCCCTTTGTCCACGCGCCTTCGCCCAGGTGCAAACCGACGTGCCTCAGCCGGTTCCCGGCGCGAAATCCGTGACTCTTGAACGCATCAAGGTGCATGGGACTTCTCTGGAGGGCAATCTGGAGGGCGATTCGGCTGATCGTGAGGTGTTTGTATTCCTTCCGCCGAGCTACGAAAAAGAAAAATCGCGTCGCTACCCTGTTGTCTATGCCTTACACGGCTACTCGATCGGCGCCGAGCAGTGGACACACGAAATTCATGTCCCGCAAACCATCGAGGGTGCTTTTGCGCAAGGCGCGAAAGAAATGATCGTCGTGCTTCCCGATTCCAAGACTCTGCACAACGGTTCCATGTATTCCAGTTCTGTTACAACGGGAGATTTCGAGCAATTCATTTCGCGTGACCTGGTGGCTTACATGGATGCGCATTTCCGCACTCTGCCCAGTCGCGAGAGCCGTGGCCTGGTCGGCCACTCGATGGGCGGATACGGGGCAACGCGTATCGGCATGAAGCATTCTGATGTTTTCGGAAGTTTGTACATCATGAGCCCGTGCTGCCTATCGGCTCGGCCAGCGCCTGCAAATGCGGACCTCGTTAAAAGCCTTGAAGCAGTCAAAGTGCCTGCAGATTCCGCAAATCTTCCTTTTTTTGCGCGTGCCACGCTCGCAACTGCAGCCGCATGGTCCCCAAATCCAAAAAATCCGCCGCTCTATCTCGACTTGCCAACGAAAGATGGCGCGCCTCAGCCAGATGTTCTTGCAAAATGGGCAGCCAATGCTCCGCTCGCGTTTCTGGACCAATACGTCGGCGGTCTGCGTCGCTATCGCGCGATTTCCTTGGACGTTGGGGATCAGGATGGCCTGCGGACAGATACAGAAAGACTTCATGACGCGCTGGATAAATACGGAATCGAAAATCATTTTGAGGTTTACTCAGGCACGCACACCAGCAAGGTGGCTGACCGTTTTCAGAATCATGTGATTCCATTTTTCAGCAAAACTCTTTGCTTTGAGGCAAATTGCAAATAATCTCATTATCTATTTAGATGTCGCAGCCCTCATGCCCTTCAGTTGAGTCGAATCGCCAAACGTAGGGCGCACTGGACCGCGAATCCCCGGACCGGAAGCCCACGCCGGCTTGGCTACATGCGACACCACATAAAAATCAAACTCAACTCCGATGCCACGCCGTCCGCTTGACGCTTCCGGCGGAACCACTCGCACCACGTGCCCCATGCAGATCCACTGCGCCGCCCGAACTCCTGTAATCGCCTCCGGCATCTCCAGCAGCAGATCGAGCACTGCCCCTTCTTTCAACTCCAAATCCGTCGTGAAAAATACCCCGCGTCGCGACACGTTTTCGGACTCGACTCTTTGTTCGCTGATTTCTGATTTTCGAATCCGCAATCGCAGCGGCGTTTTTACTGCGTGACGTTCTGCAAGCCTACGATCTTTCCCCAGTGACTCCATGAATCGCTCCATGGTTTTCTCCCGCAGCGCGGCGAAGGGGATGACCGCAGATTTTGTACAGATGGAGGCACAGAGTCCGCCTGTTTCCACAGGATTCACAGACTTAATTTCGTACCAATTCCTGGAAAACTAAGATTTTGGCAATGCGCGCGCCCAGGACTTTCCAATAAAAAATCCGCGAACAGTTTCGCCCGCGGATTCTTCACATCTCCATTTGCTCTTTTCTTAGAAGTGGCAACTCGCGGCACCCCGCTTTTCCAAATAACGCTGGTGATACTCCTCAGCGCGCCAGAACGGTCCTGCCTTTGTAATTTCCGTTGCGATTGGCTGGCGAAATTTCCCGCTCGCTTCCAGGGCTGCCTTCGATTTCTTCGCGGTCGCTTCCTGCTCTGGAGTATGAAAGAAAATCGCTGTCCTGTATTGCGTGCCGAAATCCGGTCCTTGCCGGTTCACTTGCGTCGGATCGTGCATATGCCAGAATGCTTCCACCAGTTTTTCGTAACTCACCTTCGCCGGATCGAACGTCACTTGCACCACTTCCGCGTGCCCCGTGGTGTCCGTGCAGACATCCTTGTACGTCGGATTCTCCGTGTGCCCCCCACTGTAGCCGGACACCGCCTCTTCCACTCCGGGAATCATTCGAAATTTCTGCTCGACTCCCCAAAAGCATCCCGCCGCAAACGTCGCTATTTCACTCATCGTTTTCTCCTGTTTCCATTCTATCCATCAATCCAAAATTCTTACAATTCCACCCGCCGCAAGCGCAGCGCATTCGCGATCACCGAAACCGAGCTAAAACTCATTGCCGCGCTTGCAATCATGGGACTCAACAGCAATCCCAGCCTCGGATACAAAACGCCCGCCGCAATCGGTATTCCAATCGCGTTGTACAAAAACGCGAACCACAAATTCTGCTTGATGTTTCGGATCGTCGCTCGGCTCAACTTCCTCGCTCGTACAATTCCGCGCAAATCACCCTTCACCAAGGTGATTCCTGCGCTCTCCATCGCCACATCCGTTCCCGTCCCCATCGCAATTCCCACATCCGCCGCAGCCAGCGCCGGAGCGTCATTCACCCCATCCCCCGCCATCGCCACAACTTTCTTCTCGCTTCGCAATCTCTGCACAACTAGGGCTTTTTCTTGCGGCCGAACTTCTGCTTCCACTTTCTCGATCCCCAACTGCTGGGCAACACCATTAGCAGTTTCCTTTCGATCGCCCGTCAACATCACCACATCCAATTTTTCGCTCCGCAGTTCGTCTAACGCCGTGGTGGCGGTCGGCTTTATCCAGTCTCCCACAGCAATTGCCCCTACACATTTCTCATTAACTGCGACAAATACCATTGTCCAGGAATGCTTGCCGTCCATTCCCAAATCCATACTTTCTAACTTAGTGCCAGTCGCCCCTGTCACCCCGTTTTCTTCGAGAAATTTCAAGCTCCCTACCAGAACGCGTTCGTTGTTAACCCTTCCCTCTGCTCCTCCGCCGGGCGTAGCTTGAAACCTCTCCACTGGTGCCAGCTTAACGCCCTTCTCTTTGGCCGCATTTACAATTGCGTGTGCCAACGGATGCTCACTTGCTTGCTCGACGCTCGCCGCCAGCCAAATCATTCCGTCTTTGCTGTATCCGCCATCTTCAAAGACACTCGCCGCAAGCAACAGGGGATGCCCCACTGTGAGCGTTCCTGTCTTGTCTACGAGCAACACGTCTGCTTTCGCCAGCGTATCCAGAGCTTCCGCATTCTTCACCAGCACGCCCGCTCGCGCACCGCGTCCAACTGCCACCATCACACTCATGGGTGTCGCCAATCCCAAAGCGCACGGGCACGCGATAATCAGTACAGAAATTGCGTTCACCAGTGCGTGTGCAAATCGCGGCTCCGGTCCAATCAAAACCCAGGTAGCAAAGGTCACTGCCGCAATCACCATCACAACCGGCACGAAAATCCCCGCGACCTTGTCCGCCAGCTTTTGCATAGGCGCCCGGCTTCGCTGCGCCTCGCTTACCAATTTCACGATTTGCGCCAGCATGGTCTCGCTTCCTACTCGCTTCGCTTCCATGACAAAACTTCCGCTCGCATTGAGCGTTGCACCGGTCACTTCATCGCCCACTCGCTTCTCAACCGGCATTGGCTCGCCTGTCAGCATGGACTCATCCACCGCGCTTGCACCTTCCTTCACCATGCCGTCCACCGGCACACGCTCCCCCGGCCGCACGCGCAACAAGTCGCCCTGTTGCACGGCAGCCAAGGGAACGTCCTTCTCTTGGCCGGTATCCCCTATTCGATGCGCAACTTGCGGCGCAAGATGCAAAAGCTCGCGTATGGCTCCCGCAGTCTTCGCACGCGCTCCCAGCTCCATTACTTGCCCAAGCAAAACCAATGTTGTAATCACTGCGGCTGCTTCGAAATAGACGGGCGCAGCTCCCATCTCGCGAAATGACGCAGCAGGAACCCATCCGGGAAAAATCGTCGCCACCACGCTCTCCCAATACGCCGCACCTGTCCCTAATCCGATCAGCGTGAACATATTCGGACTGCGATTTACAATTGACGCCCAGAATCGCTCGAAAAATGGCCAGCCTCCCCACAACACCACTGGCGTCGCAAGCGCGAATTCGATCCATCGCATCGCCGTCATGGAAATTCCCAAATGCAGGTGTTCGCCAAACATTCCGAGCAACAACACGGGCAGGCTCAATGCGGCACTTACCCAAAATCGTAATCGCATCGAAAGGTATTCGGGATCAGGCCCAACTTCTGCCACCACATCCATCGGTTCCAGCGCCATCCCGCATTTCGGGCAGGTTCCCGGCCCAACCTGCACAATTTCCGGATGCATCGGACACGTGTAGCGAACTCCAGCCTTTGTTTGTGCCGACTTCTGAACCGATCCTTGCGACGTTAACCCGCCAATCGAAACCAATCCTAGGCCATGCCCGTGCCCTATTTCGTGCATTCCTTCGGGCGTTTTCGCGTTTAAATACTTCTTCGGATCGCCTTCAAACTTGGCCGCGCAACTCTTCGCGCAAAAGAAATACTTTTTGCCTTCAAACTCCAGAGTCGCTGCTGCTTTCTCTGGCAGTACGTTCATCCCGCAAACAGGATCCCGCTCCACAATCCCTCCAATTCCCTATCGCCTCTGCAAGTCCATTAATCCCAGCAGCTCTTCATACATCGCTTCCTTTTCTTCCTTCCTTCCGCTGCCAATTGCTTTTGCGGCGCAATGCCGCATGTGGTTCTTCATCAAATTTCTCGCAACGCCGCGCAGGGCCTCTTGTACCGAAGCGATCTGAGTGATCACGTCCGCGCAATACCGGTCTTCCTCTATCATCTTCTGCAAACCGCGTATCTGCCCCTCAATTCGCCGCAACCGGTTCTGATTCGCTTCTTTGAGCCCTGCATCCACCCCAATCGCTTTGTGCCTGCGCCTCATTCTAATACCCTCTGCCCCTATTTATACCCCTATCCCCTATATTGGTCAAATGGCACCTTCGTCTATTGTCCTCAAAGCGAAATTCAGCTCTAGAACAATTTTTTTCTTCTCTCTGAACTTTCTGCCGTTAAGTAAGTCTCGTCACTCAAACATTCGAAATATTTTTGTGCTTTCTGCTATACTTTTTCCATGACGCTCCTCGAAGCCAAATTTGAATTGCAATCTCCTCTCACTCATACGCAACTGCGCGCGCTCGGTGAATTCGCAAACACTTACGGCCTTCGCCGTTTCTCCATCGACGATTCCAAGCTGCAGCTCTCGTTTGAATATGACGCTTCGCGCCTCCGCGAAACCCAAGTGACGCACGTCCTCGGTCACGCCGGCATCCCCATCCTCCGCCGCATCAATTAGAGATACGTACAATCACAAGATTGTTTTGAGCCTCATCAGCAGGCACGATTCGCAAAGGCTCAAACTTTCTGTTTTTGTGTTTTCACAAGCTGCAGGAAAGCCCGCCAAGAGCCGACAAGCTAAATATCTCTCGCGCGATTCTATCTGTACGGAAGACTGAAAACTGAGGACTCAAAAAAAATGGGGCCCCCGCTTGGGATCGGGAGCCCCGAGAGGTGCGTCTCATTTCCAGTGTCGTTTTCACACCGGAGCGTGGGGTCATCCATCCTAGCTTCCCTCTCAGAGGCAGGTGGGAACGATCCGCGAAAATCGGCAAGCAAGCCCCTTCCCCCTCGCTTTGCCAATTTTCAAGAACCGTCTACTGAGACGCACCCAACGACTATCCCTACTGCAAACTCTCCTCCAATTCGTCACGCAGGTCTCCAAGCCTATCTAATTATAAATACACAACTTATCGTGACTGGAGAAGGCGTCAAACGGCCCCAATCTTGACCTCAAGTTTCAAATCGGAACCGCAGCCATCCTCCTTCGGGAATCCTCACCAATTTTCGTCCTAGAACCTCTGTCCTGAACCTCCCAATTCCCCTGCGCCATCGGTTTTTTTCCGATCCTCCCCCACACTCCACTCATGATCGCGCCCTTCCCCCTCCAAGCCCGATTCCGTCGCGCGTTCTTGTGGTTCGCTTTCTTTGCTGCGCTTCTTCTTGGTTCCGGCTTGATTCTTCGCGCGGACACTCCTGGCATGACTCGCTCCGTCTCCGCCGGTGGTTGCTATTGCAACTGTTCGCATTCCAAAACAAAGCTCGGATGCACAAAAATGTGTGAGCTCCCCCGCTACGCTTCGCGTTGGTGGGCAACCACGTGCGCAAAGCCTCGCGCTTCCTCACCGGCTCAGAACAACGGCGCAGGGCCTCGCCTGCCTCATCCCGATCGCGCCGAACGCGCCAGCAATTAATTTCGTACGGGAACAAAAACAAGGCCCCACAGAACTCTCCGTGGGGCCTTTCCTGCTCACTCGCTGCGCTATCTCTACGCGGCAATTTGCCGGGTCAGCGGCACCGAAGTCTTCACTTCAATCTTCCGTGGCAGAATTTCTGCTGCGACTGGCGCCGTGATCTCAAACACGCCATTCACATACTCCGCCTGCAGTTTCTCCGCATTTACGCCTTCCGGAAGCTCCAGCACTCTCTCGAACTTTCCGTAGGAGATCTCCTTCTCATACAGCTCGACTTCCTTCACCGTGCGGGCGAACTTCCTCTCGCCTTTCACCGTCAACAGATTTCCCTTCACGCTGATTTCCACTTCTTTCGGCTCCACCCCGGGCAGCGACACGCGGCAGAAATACTTCTTTCCCTCTTTGTCCACAAAGGACTCGATTGCAGGTGCAAATCCCTTTTCCGCCCACGGATAGATCTCTTCCCGTGTCCACGGCTTTACCGTCAGCATCCGGTTAAAGATCTGATCGAAGTCACGCCGGAAATTAAACAGATCCTGAAACATATTGTCGTAAACCATCATCTCTTTCATGACTTCCTCCCTCACGAACCGCCGCGCATCCACATCGGCGTTCATCTCTAGAAGAAGGGCGAAGTGGGTGCAACTTCTTACTGCGCATCTTGCCTTACGCCCTTCCGGCAAGCTCGTCAGCGTTTGAGCTCAGTCTCTCTACGATTGCACCCACTTCGTCTTTTCTTTCTCTGCCCACTTTTTACTTTCCTCGCCGATCTTTTTCAGTGACACCCATACCAGTCCGCAGTGATGCCAGTCACTATCTCTATGAATGCTTTCTTGATTGAGGAGCGTCTTGTCTTATACGGTTGCGCCAGCCGCTTCCCCGATCTTTTGGGAAACTTGAACTGGCTCGGATGTACTCTCGGGCAGCAACTTCGCAAGAATCTCCATAATTTCGAAAATGGCTCGATTGTTTTGAGCAGCCACATTTTTCTTGAATTCCGCCAGCATCACTGGCTCCAGCATCCTCTGAACGCCGCTCACCACGTCGTCAAAACTCTTCAGCACTACGCCAACTCGTTTCTGTGTCACCCATTCCGTGTTGAATCGTTCCTGCGGTAATGTCCACGAGTTGCACTCCACCAGCACCGGCAATCCCCGTTGCATAGCCTCCGCAATACTTCCTGGTCCAGGTTTGCCGATCATAAAGTCTGCCGCGCGCATTAATTTATGCACTTCCTTGGTGAATCCGAGCACGGCCGTTCCAATATTCCATTTCCTCGACTTCAATCGCGCCGCGAGCTTCTCATTTTTGCCGCAGATCAAAATCAGCTGTACCGGCAGCCGCGCCGCATCCAGCTTTTCTACGATCTCGTACATTACCTTCGATCCGAACCCGCCGAACAGCACCACCGCTGTCGGCAAATCCTCGCGCAATCCCAATTCCCGCTTCACCGCAGCTGGGTCCACGGCGCTTTCCTGATAAAACTCCGGCCGCAGCACCATTCCCGACACACCGAAGACGTGTGCATCGTCTTTTCCAAACGAACGTGCCTGCTCCATCGCTTTTTCTGACCCGGCGATCACAAACTGCTCCTTCACGGGTTCTATCCAGAACCTCGGAGGAAAATCCGCCAAGTCCGTTATGACCGTAACAAATGGCCGCCCGGGATAAACCTTTTCCCAGCTTTCCGCAATCTCTCGATTAAAATGCGGAATCACCGAAATCAACATGTCCGATGGATGCGTCTTCCAGAAATTCGCCAGGAGCTTCACCAGGGGCCCATGAAAAATCCGGATCGTCCATTGCAATACCACTAGCAGATACTCGCTGCCCCACGTCCACCCGTTCCTTAAGATAATGTTGTACTGCTCTTGGATCCTTATCCCGGTCAGCTTCCTTAATACATCCAGTCGGTCCGTCAGCTCCTGAAACTGCACCAACTCCACGTCCCAATCCCGGTTCTGGGCCCTTGCCATAGCCTGTAACGCCACTGCCGCGTTTCGATGTCCCCCGCCCGCGTCGTGAAATAGGATCTGTATTCTCTTCATGGCGCGATTCTGTCACAGCTTTTTAATGTTGTAGCAAGAGCATGCTCTATGCCATGTGGAAAACTCCAGAAGTCCATTGTGCTCAATAAGTTGCCACAACACATTTATCTACAATTTGCAACCTCTTCACAGACTGTTCATATCCTCGCGCGACTATTGCGGCATGCGATGCGACCTCCACGTCCATACAAAAGCATCCGGCAGGATCACCACTCCGTTCATCCGCCACTTTTGCAATGAATCGTACAACGATGCCCAGGACGTATATGACCGCTGCAAGCGTCTGGGCATGTCCATCGTCACCATAACTGACCACGACTCCATTGACGCCGCGGAAGTGCTTCGTAGCCGCCCGGACTTCTTCTTAAGTGAAGAAGTTACCTGCACCATGCCCAGCGGAACAGAAGTTCATGTCGGCGTCTACGGCATTTCGGAACGCGATCACCTCGAAATTCAGAAGCGTCGCCACGATTTTGTTGCGCTTCTGATGTACCTAACCGAACGCAAAATTTTCTTCAGCATGAATCACGTTTTTTCCGGGCTCACCGGACGCCGCGAATCCGAGGATTATGAGTGGTTCTCCTCCTACGCGCCTGCATTGGAAACCCGCAACGGCCAAATGTGGTCCAGAGCCAATTTCGAAGCGGAGAAGTTCGCCCAAACACACGGAAAGATTGGCATCGCTGGAAGTGACTCGCACACTCTCGCTGGGGTCGCCATGACCTACACCGAGGTTCCCGGCGCCCGCACAGTCGAAGAGTTCTTCTCCGGCCTTCGTGCTCACCGGGGCCGCATTCATGGTGATCATGGAAGCCTCGGCAAAATCACCGCCGACGTTTTCCGCGTAACCGGCGCAATGCTCTGCGAACAGCCTTGGGCTGTCCTTTTGTCACCCCTTGCCGTTCTGCTGCCTGCAATCACTGCGGGCCATTGGATGAACGAGATTCGCTTTTGCGAAAAGTGGTCCCAGCTCATCAACGCCGGCGAGCAAGCGCCGCGCCGTCTTTGGGATTTGGACGCGAAGTTTCGCGAAGCCTGAGGTCTGTTGCATTTTTTCGCTGTGAGTTTTCGGAACGTGCAGCGAGGTAACAATGGCCGTAGCCCGCAATCTCTGGGGTTTCATCGAGAACCGCGATCACCGCGTGATGCGCCGGCTCAATCGTTGGCGCGCCCCCCGGTGGATTCGTTACTGGATGATTGCCGCCACGCGGCTTGGCGACGGCTGGATTTGGTACTCCGCCGCAATCCTTGTTCTTATATTTGGCGGTCCGCAGCGCTACTCTGCAACTGCTTCTGCCGCACTAGCCGCTATCGTCGGCGTCCTCGTCTTTAAAGCGCTCAAACGTCTCAGCCAGCGCCCTCGCCCGTGCGAAATCGAACCACATTGCTGGTCCAAGGTTCTGCCCCCCGACAAATTCTCTTTTCCTTCCGGCCACACCATGACGGCCTCTTCTGTAGCGCTCGTCCTCACCTATTTCTATCCGGGCCTCGAAATACCGCTCATCTTCCTCGCGCTCAGCATCGCACTTTCGCGTATCGTCCTTGGCATGCACTTCCTCAGCGACGTCCTCGCAGGAATCATCCTCGGCGTCGCCCTCGGCTGCTGCTCCCTTACGACCTTCGCTTCTCTCGGCCTTCTTTAGTCGCGGGCAAGGAACTATGCAGTAGTTTTCTCAGTTTCGCCTTCGCCGAAATCCAAGAACGCTTTTGTCTGCTTCCTACGCCAGTGATACATTCCCCACAATTACAAATGAGCTCCACTGCTCAAGCACCTCCTCAAAATGTGTCTCTTCCTCTGGGGCTGGAATTCCGCTGCCATCCTCGGCATCGCCTGGAACGCTCTGCATGGCTCCTTAGCCTCGCACCGCATGGATTGGATGTAGCGCCAACCTATTGCATTCGCTTCACAAAACCGCTATAACCTTACTGCTCTATAGCAGTTCCGAAGCACCCAAAAGAGAGGACCATGCCCCTCACTACTACCGATTGGGTCGTCATCATCGGCTACCTCCTCATCAATCTTTTGATCGGCATCTACTATCGCCGCCGCTCTAGCGGCAATACCGCCGAATTTTTCATCTCTGGCCGCGATGTCTCCTGGTGGCTCGCTGGCACCTCCATGGTCGCCACCACTTTCGCAGCCGACACTCCCCTTCTGGTCACGGGCCTCGTCGCAACGCAAGGCATTGCCGGCAATTGGCTCTGGTGGAATCAGTGCCTTACCGGCATGTTGACCGTCTTTTTCTTTGCCCGTTACTGGCGCCGCGCGGAAATCATGACGGACGTCGAACTCACCGAGCTGCGCTACTCCGGCAAACCCGCCGCCTTCCTACGCGGCCTCAAAGCCGTCTACCTCGGCCTGCTTATGAACTGCCTCATCCTCGGCTGGGTTACTCGTGCCATGGTGGACATCATCGCCGTCCTCCTCGGCCCCGCCATCGCGCCAGGTAAAGTTTGGGAGCTCGCTCTCGGCAACCACGTCCTGTTTCATTACACGCTCGGCGACGCGCATCACACTGCTCTTCTGATCTGTATCTTCGTCCTGATTCCCTTCACCGGCATCTACACCTTCATCGGCGGACTCTGGGGAGTCCTCGTCACCGACCTCTTCCAATTCATCCTCAAAATGGGCATGGTCATCGTCCTCGCCTGGATCGCCGTCAGCAAAATCGGCGGCATCGGCGCACTCACCCTTCGCCTCACCATCGTCAGCAGCGAAACCGCGAAAGCCGGCGAAGCCATTGCCAATCCACTCGCCTTTCTGCCCGACTTTTCTCATGGCTTTACAAGCGAAGCTCTCTGGACCATTCCTCTCATCTCTTTTGTTCTTTTCCTGGGCGTCCAGTGGTGGAGCAGTTGGTATCCAGGCGCCGAACCTGGCGGTGGTGGTTACGTCGCGCAGAGAATTTTCTCCGCCAAGGATGAAAAAAACTCGCTCGGCGCCACGCTCTGGTTCAATATCGCCCACTACGCTCTGCGCCCCTGGCCCTGGATCGTCACTGCGCTCGTCGCGCTTGCTCTTTATTCCCCGCACGGCGGCCTTACACCCAGCGAAGCCTTTGCCACAAATCACGAGCAGGGCTACGTCATGGTCTTGCGTGATTTTCTTCCGCCGGCCTTGCGCGGCTTGATGGTCGCCGCCTTTCTCGCCGCCTTTATGTCTACCATCGGCACCCAGCTCAACTGGGGGACTTCCTATCTCGTCAACGATTTCTATCGCCGCTTTCTCGTCAAGGATTCCACCGAGAAGCACTACGTCAACATCAGCAAAATTTTCACGGTTGTTCTCGTTCTTTGCGGCGGCTGGGTCTCTTCTCAGCTCGTTTCCATCTCTACAGGTTGGACCATTGTCCTCGGTATCGGCGCCGGCACAGGCGCCGTCCTCATCCTTCGCTGGTATTGGTGGCGCATCAACGCGTGGAGCGAAATCGTTGCCACCATCGGCGCCGCCGTTCTCACCTTCGTCTTGGCCAACATGAAATTTTCCGGCAATGGCGCCGTCGTCACCGCAAAAGCCACTCTGCTCACCGCTGCAATCACCACAATCCTTTGGCTCGTCGGCACCTTCGTCACCAAGCCCGAGCCGCAGGAAAAACTAGTCGCCTTCTACCGCCGCGTCCATCCCAGCATTTACGGCTGGAAGCCCATCGCTCATCTCTGCCCCGACAGGCCTCCCGTCCGCGACTTCAGCACCAATCTCGCTAACTGGTTCGCAGGCGTCGTGATGGTCTACTGCGCTCTCTTCGCCATTGGCCACATGGTCTTTCACCGCTTTGGCATCGGCTTGCTTCTCGCCGTTATCAGCGCTGCTTCCGGCTTCTTTATTTTCAAAAATCTCTCGCGCCAGGGCTGGTCCACCCTCTCCGGCACGGAAAACCCATGACCATATTTGGAGTTCTCCTGCCCTGCTGCCCATTGCAGAACCTTTGTCATTCCGAGGCTGACTTTTGCCCGAGGAATCTGCTTTTGCTTTTTCCCTTCTTTCCAAACGGCTCTCTTGCCGGAGGAATTGCTGTTTGACTCTACCCCATCGGGACTGAATCCGATCACCATGACTGACCGCCAACTCCTCCTCGAAATTTCCGTCGAATCCCTCGATTGTGCTGTTGCCGCAGAACGCGGCGGCGCCCACCGCATCGAACTCTGCGAAAACCTCGCCCTTGGCGGTGTCACTCCGTCCGAACAGCTCATGCGTGACACTCGTGCCACCGTAAAACTCCCCATCTTCGCCATGATTCGCCCGCGCCATGAGAACTTCACTTACTCCGATTCCGAACTTGCTCGAATGCGTTCCGAAATCGCTCTTGCCAAGTCCTGTGGCATGGACGGCCTCGTCTTCGGCATTCTCCACTCGGACAACACGGTTAACATCGAACAAACTCGCGCGCTCGTCGAACTGGCCCGCCCGCTCCCTGTCACCTTCCATCGCGCCTTCGACGAAACGCCTGACCTCTGCACCGCTCTCGACTCCGTCATCTCCACCGGAGCCACGCGCATTCTCACTTCCGGCGGAAAACGCTCCGCCATGGAAGGCGCTTCCGTCCTGGCTGATCTCGTCTCTACAGCCCGCGACCGCATCACGATCCTTCCGGGCGCCGGAATCAACGCCTCCAACTTCCGCGATGTCATCCATCTCACCCGCGCGCGCGAATTTCACTCCGGCCTTGGCTCCTCCATTCCCTACGGCCAATCGTCTCCCTCTTCCTTCGAATCCGCCGTTCGCGAACTCGCCACCACTCTTTCTGCATTTGAGTAGTGGCGGCTTTACGCCGCCTTCCGTCGCGGTCATCGCGTCTACCCAGTGGCCTGCCTTCAGACCGGTTCTTCTTTTGAATCGCTGTCATTCGAAACGATTCGTGCCGGCGATTCGAATGATTCATACTCAGTAATATAAATATATAGTATTGACAAATTATCACCCCCGTGCTACCCTTCGCAGGTGAAGCTGGCAGCCCTCCCCGCATCTGCCGATGTCCGGCACTTCACTGAATCCCTGCTCAATCCAAATCATCAAACTTCATTTTTCCTAACTCCTTGTTTTTGTTACTCATCCAAACGCCTCGCTCCACAACCCCTTTCTTTTGATATTCATGCAAATGCCCTGGGGAGTGGCACTGCCTCTTCACGCAAAATCTCAACTTCCGAGGAACCAAAATGAACTCCGCACCCAATAACCCCAATCCCATCAACAACGATGCTCGTTGTCAGCACCTCTTCGAGAACGGCTCCCGTTGCCGCCTCCCGATCCTCTCCGCAGACACTGCCTTCTGCCCGCGTCACGCTCGCCTCGGCCAGAATCAGCCCATCGAAGAAGACCTTAGCGCCAAGCTCCTCAAGAATTCTCAGGATTTCCAAACCGCCCAAGGCATCAACTTCGCCCTCGGCAATCTCTACGACCTCGTCGCGCAAAATCGTATCTCTACCCGCCGCGCCGCCGTCCTCGCCTACATCAGCAGCCTTTTGCTCCGTTCCCTCCCCGCTATCGACCTCGACATCAAAAACAAAATCAAAGACCCAACCAAACCCCCCGCCAAACCAAAGTCTGCCGCCACTTTGGAATCTCTTGCCTCCCTGATTCCCGATCCGGATCCTGCCAAAAAGCCGTCTTGAGGCCGTCTTGAGCACGCGCCATGCTACGATTCGCTCATGTCTCCCAAAGTCGTTCCGATGATCCATGTTCCGGACGTTCGCGCCACAGCGGACTGGTACAAAACCATCGGCTTCTCCGCCCCGCGCTTTTACGAAGAAGACGGCCAGATGCTTTGGGCCCTGCTAACTTTTGGCGAAAGCGAAGTGATGCTCAATTGCGGTGGCAAGCCGAGCAACGCCGAGCGTCGCGAATTCGATTTGTACGTCAACACCAACAATGTGGACGAACTTCATGCTCGTTTGAAGGACGGCGTGGACGTCGTCGAGCCGCCGCACGACACCTTCTACGCCATGCGCGAATTCATCGTCCGCGACTTCAACCGCTTCTGGATTACGTTTGGGGAGCCAAAGAAAAGTTAGTTCGCGGAGCCTTAAGGCCGGTAGGTAAATGGATTGAAAAGAGAAACGCCGAACGACGCAAAATCATTGGTATTGCGGGTCGCCACCGTGTATCCATACACGCGCGCCGTCGCCGCAATCATCGCATCTTCTCTGAAGGTGTCGGATCGGCCCCGCATCAAACGCGCCCACTCCCGGAAACACACACCGTCCATCGGGATGACCTGAAACGTCGAGGCTATTCTTTCAATCCATGCTTCCAGCTCAATTGCCTTGGCCGGATTTTGCAAACGCGTCATTTCTGCACCGGCTTGGAGCTCACCAAGAACCACTGCGGGAATGCCAAGCTCTTCCTGTGGAGCGGCCTCCAACCAGGCGACTACTGCGCCGTGCGGTTTCGGCTTTCGGACCTCGCACACGATATTTGTGTCCAGCAAGAAACGGCTCACTCAAACACCACGGGCTCGCGCCATTTGCCTTTGCCGCGCTTGGGAAGAGGAATTTCGAATCTTGGCCCAGGACCTAGCAAGACGTCTTTCAAGCTGGGGCGGCCGCCGCTCTGCGAACGCTTCCATTCGTCGAACGAAATCACAACGGCCGTTTCCACGCCGCGTTTGGTTACAATCTGCGGCCCTTTTTCAACGGCGTCCTCAACTACTTTGCTGAATTTCGCTTTCGCTTCCTGCAACTGCCATTTCGCCATGATCGCGTTTCCTTGTGATCATGATATGACTAGTCAGCTGACTAGTCAAGAGAGGCGCGCCGGAACTGCACTTCCCTCGACTGGCGCTGTGATCTTTTTCTCGCTCCGCATGATCAGCGCGCCCGCCACGCAAATCGCCCCGCCCAGCACGGAAATCAGCGCCACATGTTCGTGCCGGAAAATTACTCCGAGGAATAGCGCCTCCGCCGGAATCAAAAACGCCGTGGACGAAGCCCTCGCCGCGCCGAACCTTCCCGCCGACACCGACATGATCGCAAACGCGATTCCCGTGCTCAGCACGCCGAGCGCAAGCAGCGCCGCAAGCGGGCCAGGCGCCCACTTCACATGCAGCACATCCTTGATTCCAACCGGCGCCGTCAGAATCAGTGCAACAAATTGCGCCCGCAAAATTACAGGCAGCGCTCCGTTTCTCTGCTGCAGCGGACTCGCAAGATTTAGCGCCACTCCGTACGAAACCAGCGCGAGCAAAATCATCCCCACCCCCGCTGCCGTGCTATGCCCTTCTCGCAGCGTTGGCAACCCCATCACAATTGTTCCGGCCATCCCAATCGCGATTCCCACCATCACTCGCCGCACCGGCAACTTCCACGCAATCAGCGCCGCCACGCTCGTCGTGAACAGCGGATTCGCGCCATTCAACATTCCCGTGAGCGCCGAAGAAACATACCGCTCTGCAAAGGGAAACATGCTCAGCGGAAACGCCATCCAGAACGCCCCGAGCGCCACAATCTTCAGCCAGTCCGAACGCAACACCGGCTTCCGCGCGGCGGGAAATAGCGACAGCGTCAAAAATCCGATTGCTAGCCGCACAAACGTCACTCCGCCCGGTCCAATCGCTCCCAGCGAATCTGCAATAAACAGATACGACGCGCCCCAGATCATTCCGGGCAAAGACAAAATCACCCAGTCTGCCGCCCCGCCCTGTTTCACAACGGGTGCCGCAGTCGCCGAATTTGTCCGGGTAACCATTCGCTATTCGATGTGCGGCAGGATACGTGCGTCACGCGCTCACTCGAAGAGCCATTTTGGAGAGCCGGAATGGCCTGCCCACAAAAAAGAAGAGGCACGACACGTCGTGCCCCTTGTCAATAAAACACCCCTAATTTGTCATTCCGAGCAAAGCGAGGAATCTGCTTTTTCTTGCGATTTAAGCCTTCGAGGCCTGTCTCCGCAGGAACGTCGGCACGTCGAGGTCGTCGCTCGGAACTTCCCGTGCCACGTCGCGGACGTTCTGCTCCACCTGACGAACCACATCCTGCCGGGCTTCCCGATTCACTGTGGAACTCGTAGCTCCCGCCGCGGCGGACATCGCGGCAGGCGTGTGCTCCGTGCGTCCCGCTTTCCACGTCTGCGGCAGGAATTGCGGACGCTGCACCGTGTTTTTCTTGTTGGCTTCCTTGAACCCCGCCGCGATGACGGTTATCTTCACCGCGTCCTTCATCGCTTCATCCTGCACCGCGCCAAAAATAATATTCGCGTTTTCCGCCGCGGCCTTCTGGATGATCGAAGACGCTTCATGCACTTCATGCAGCGAAAGGCTCGGGCTGCCGCAAATGTTGATAAGAATTCCCTGCGCACCCTGAATCGAATTGTCTTCCAGCAGCGGGCTCGCGATCGCGCGATTCGCGGCATCCACCGCGCGATTCGATCCGGTCGCGACCGCAGTGCCCATCACGGCGTAACCCTGGCCGCTCATGATCGCCTTCACGTCGGCAAAGTCCCGATTGATAATGCCCGGCACGGTGATAATGTCCGAAATGCCCTGCACCGCTTGACGCAAAATATCATCCGCGATCCGGAACGCATCAAAAAAGCTCGTCCCGCGTTCAACCGTTTCCATCAATCGTTCGTTTGGAATCACGATAACGGTGTCCACCGCGCCGACCAGATCCTGCAACGCTTGTTCGGCTTGCATCATGCGCCGCTTGCCTTCAAAGGCGAACGGCTTCGTAACTACAGCGACCGTCAATGCGCCAAGTTCGCTCGCAAGCGAAGCTACTACGGGCGCGGCGCCCGAACCTGTGCCTCCGCCGAGGCCGGACGTGATGAAAATCATGTCCGCGCCTTCGAGCGCCTCGATAATTTTGTCGGTATCTTCGAGCGCGGCTTTGCGGCCAACCTCAGGATTTGCTCCCGCGCCGAGACCTTTTGTCAGCTTCGCGCCGAGCTGCAACTTCACCGGTGCCTGGCACAGCTTCAGCGCCTGCAAATCGGTGTTCGCCGCGATAAATTCGATGCCCTCGACTTTGGCGCGAATCATGCGGTTGACGGCATTGCATCCCCCGCCGCCAACGCCGATTACTTTGATCTTTGCAGGAGAAAGCTCCTCGCTGAAGCTGATGCGGATTCCTGCGTCTTTTGCCGTCATTCGTTCCCCCTATTCCGGCTGGAAGCCCGTGTGCGAAGGTTCACTTCGCAAAATCTTTCGCGCCGAATAACCGGCGCAGCAGCAGTCAAGCGCCTGCGAACATCGCTTTCAACTTGCCAACGATTCCCCCCGATCGCGCCGGAGAATTGCGCCGCGCCTTTGCTCCGTACAAAACCAATCCGACGGCAGTCGCATATTCCGGCTGCGCAACCTGCTCAGGCAAATCCAGAATTCCCTTTGGCTCTGCGATTCGCACCGGCAAATGGAAAAGTTGCTCGGTCATTTCATCCAGGCCATTCAATCTCGCTCCGCCGCCCGCAAAAATGAAGCCCGCTGGAATTTGTTTCATCAATCCGGCGCGCTGCAAGTCGTCGCGAATCAAAGCAAGCAGCTCCTGCGCGCGCGGCTCGATAATCTCGCAAAGCGACCTGGCGAAAATCGAGCGCGGAGGCCGGTCGCCAACGCTCGCAATTTCGATGGACGCATCGTCGCGGAGCAGTGCGGAAGATGCGCAACCATGATGCCGCTTGATTCGCTCCGCTTCCGGAATTGGAGTGCGCAACCCGACCGCAAGATCGTTCGTAAAATGGTCGCCGCCAATCCCGACCGCGCTGGTGTGGCGAATCGCTCCGCCGCCATAAACAATAATTTCCGTCGTGCCGCCGCCGATGTCGAGCAGGCAGCAGCCGAGTTCGCGTTCATCCTGCGTGAGACAGGCGTCGGACGATGCAAGCGGCTCAAGAACGGTGTCGCTGATCAGAATGCCCGCACGGTTTGCAGCGGTCACCAGATTTTGCGTCGCGATGATGGACGAAGTAACGAGCTGTACATTCACTTCAAGATGCTGCCCAACCATGCCGAGTGGATCGCGGATTCCGTCGTGTGCGTCCACAATAAATTCGTGCGGCAAGACGTGCAGAATCTCGCGGTCTTCAGGAAGGTTGACGCTGCGCGCCGCGTCCACGGCGCGCTTCACGTCATCGCGTTCGATGTCGCGCGGCCGATTTCCCAAAGTAATTCCGCCGCGACTGTTTACGCCACGGACGTGATTTCCGGCAACTCCGATGAGCGCGGATTCCACGGGAATGCCACAAACGGATTCAGCTTCTTCGACGGCGCGGCGAATCGAGCTGACCGTGGAATCAAGATTCACGATCAACCCTTTGCGCAGGCCTTTCGATTCGGCAGCGCCAAGCGCGAGAAATTTCACGGAATCTTCGACAATTTCCGCAATCAGCGCGCACGTTTTCGTGCTGCCGATGTCCAGCGCTACGATGTATTTATCCTTCTTCGACAAGCCGCCGCTCCCCCAAAAATCTTTCTACTTTTTCCTCGCTTCGACGCGTTCGCCGCAACCGGAATTGTCCGGATTAAGGACAATCTGGCGAGTAAACTGCAAATCCACGGAATGCACGCAGCCGTTCTCCGCCTGCCACCGCGCAAAATTCTCAACCAAAATGCGGTATTTCGAAGTGAAATCCGTCGCGCCGAATTTAATGATGACGGCTTGTGTCGCGTTCCCGCCGGGAATCCCCGCCATTACAATGCGGACATTCTTTGGATTGGAGAGATCCACTTCGCTCAACTGATTGGAAGAATCCGCATTCACGACGTTGAGGCTGTGAACGAGCTCTTCGAAAATCTGCATGCGGTGCTCACGTTCTTCACGCGGCAGCGAATCGGAGACGCCAGAAACAATCGGAAAACGCAAGTCCACGTCGGCCGGACGATTCAGCAAAACGCCATGAGCGTCAATGAGAACGATTTGATTGTCGTTGCGGGCAAACGCGATGGGGGTGCGCTCGGTAATTTCCACGCGCAGGCGATTTGGCAAAATGCGCTGCACGCTGGCGGATTCGACCCAGCCGATCTGCTCAATTTGGCTTCGACGCTGTTCCAAAGGAATTCTGAGCACGCTCTTACCCTGATCGCGGGCAAACAAATCAACGATGGCTTCGCGCGAGACGATTTGATTCCCGGAGAGATCAATCTGGTCTGGCTTGGTGAGCAGCATCTTGGGAGAGAACAAAGCAAAATCTCCCACGAAATAGATTGCAACACCGGCAGCGGCCGTGATCAAAACCCAAAAGGTAATGCGCCGGAAATTCGAAAGGTTCTTCGCGCCGAATTTTTTGCGGCGAATTTCAACGGGCTTTTGGCGGCGCAGATAGCGCGGCTCATCTTCCACCAGCTCCGGGCGAAAATTATCGGAGTCCGTGGCAGCCGTCGCATTGCGCTGCATGGCCTTTACGCGTTCCACACAACCACCTCATGCTCGAGTTTCACGCCGTACGCCTTTTCCACGCGGTCACGAACATCCGCAATCAGCGTCAACATATCTTTTGCGGTCGCACTACCCGCGTTTACGAAAAAATTGGCGTGGCGGTCACTCACGCGCGCATCGCCAACGCTCAGGCCCTTGAGGCCAAGCTCGTCAATCATCCGGCCGGCGCTTGCGCCCGGCGGGTTCTTGAAAATGCAACCAGCGCTCTTCTGCCCGAGCGGCTGACTAGCCCGGCGCTTTTCGTTGCAGATGCGAATTCCTTGAATTATTTCTTGATACGACTTGGAGGGTAGTTCCAGAATCACTGCGAGCATCATATCATCGGGCGCAAAAGAAGTGTGACGATATTCGAAGGAAATTTGGTCGCCGCGGAGGGTTTCGATTTTACGGGTGGCAGCGCGATAGAGCTTCACTTCGCGGACGTAGCTGCCGATTTGCATGCCATAGGCGCCGGCGTTCATTCGAAGCGCACCGCCGACGGTGCCGGGAACCCCAATGAGTCCTTCCATGCCGCCGAGGTTGTGCTTTGCACAGTAGGTGACGGTCCGGCCGAGGTCAGCTGCAGCGTCGACATGAGCGAGATTTCCGTTCAGGAGGACGTCAGGATCGGGCTTTGCAAGCTGGAGGACGACCCAAGGTAGTTCTCCGTCAAGCACAAGCAAATTGGAGCCGCCGCCGAGAAACTTGTGCGGAATTTTCTTGTCATCGAGAAGCTGAAGCAGTCCCGGGATTGACTCATGCTTCTTGATAAGCAGCAGATCGGTGTTTCCGCCAATACCGAGCGACGTGTACTCGGACAGAGACACACCTGGCTGACGCTCCACGCCGAGGGAAGCAATGGCAGCAAGAAGTTGGCGATCCTCAAGACGCATGAGGGGAAGGCTGCTCCGTTCCGAGTAAAACCATAAATTCGTTGCTGGCGCGGCTGACGTTTCCGGCGCCGATGGTAAGAATGGCGTCAGCAGGCTTCGCGTTTTTCAGAAGAAATTCGATGCCATCCTGCATGGTGCGGAAGTAGTGGACGTTCTTGTGGCCGGCTTCGCGGATTGCAGCTGCGAGAGCTTCGCTGGTGACGCCCGGGACGGGATTTTCGCTGGCGGCATAAATGTCCGTTAGGACGAGAATGTCAGCCTGGTTGAAGGCTTTGGTGAAATCGTCCCAAAGGTGCTGTGTGCGGGTGAAGCGGTGCGGTTGGAAGAGTACAAGCAGGCGGTTGAACTTGCAGCCTCGGGCAGCATCGAGCGTAGCTCGAATTTCGGCGGGGTGATGGCCGTAGTCGTCGATCACGGTGACGTCGGAGACGACACCCTTGATGTCAAAGCGGCGGCCGACACCGCTAAATTTTTCCAGGCCTTCGCGGATCAAATCCGCTGGGACATTCAGATACAGGGCGACGGCTGCGGCCGCAGCGGCGTTGCGGACGTTATGAATCCCCGGCGGATGGATGAGGTGGAACATTCCCAAGTCATCGCCTTTGTAAGTAAGACGGAACTGGCTGCCGAGGCCTTCCATGGAAATTTCGCTGATGACGAGGTCGGCTTGGGTGGAAGTGCCGTAGGTAATGATGGGGCGCTTCACCTTTGGGATGATTGCCTGAACGTTCGGCTCGTCGAGGCAAAGGATTGCAGCGCCATAGAAGGGGATGCGATTCACAAACTCAACAAAAACGGACTGAATTTCCTCGAGGGAGGAGTACTGATCCAGATGTTCGCGATCGATATTGGTGACGACGGCGACGACGGGGGCGTAGTAAAGGAAGCTGCGGTCGCTCTCGTCGGCTTCGACGACGAAGTATTCGCCTTTGCCGAGACGGGCTGTGGTTCCCGCTTGATTGACTTTGCCGCCGACGACAAAAGTTGGATCCAGGTGCGCAGCGGTCAGCACGCTCGCAACCATCGAAGTCGTGGTGGTTTTGCCATGCGCGCCTGCGACGGCGATGCCGTATTTGAGGCGCATCAATTCGGCGAGCATTTCCGCACGCGGGATAACGGGAATTTTGCATTTGTGCGCTTCTGTGACTTCGGGGTTGTCGCTTTTTACAGCCGAAGAAACGACAACGACATGCGCGCCTTCGACGTTCGATGCTTTGTGACCTTCAAAAATCGTCGCGCCAAGATTTTGCAGCCGCTCGGTGATGGGCGACGGCTTGGTGTCGGAGCCTGAAACAGAATAGCCAAGCGTAAGCAGCACTTCGGCGATGCCGCTCATGCCGATGCCGCCGATGCCGACGAGATGAATTCTCTGAAAATTGCGAAATGTGACCATCATGACGCACGCCCCGATTTTTCTTTGTACTGACTGAGCCGCGGACCTGCAACTTGTTCTATGAGGTCGACGATGTCGCGCGCAGCGTTTGGTTTTCCCAAGTTGCGCGCGTTTGCGGCGAGTTGCTCGATCTGCTGGGGCGTATCGAGGAGAGAGAAAATTTCGTTCGTGAGACGATCAGCGGTCAGTTCATTTTCAACGATCAGCCTGGCCGCTTGTGCCTTGACCATTTCCTGCGCATTCCGCAGTTGATGGCTGTCCGTCGCGTGGCCGAAGGGGATAAAGATGGCGGCTCGTCCGGCGGCGGCGATTTCCGCCGCGGTGATGGCTCCTGCTCGGCAAAGGATGAGATCTGCCCAGGTAAAGCGTTCCGCCATGTTCGAAAGAAAAGGAACAACCTCCGCAAGAAATTCGCGCCGCGCGTAAGCGGTGCGTACCGCATTATAGTCACGTTCCCCGGTCTGATGCACAACACTCAATTCGGATTTGCGTGAAGCAAGGCGATCCATGGAATCCACAACGGTGCGATTGATGGGAAGCGCGCCCTGGCTACCACCGGTAATCAGAATGCGAAATGGCTTTTCGGGTTTCCGTGCAGTGATGGCGAAGAATTCTTCCCGGACCGGATTTCCAGTGAGAACGGCTTTTGCACCGAAGCGCTCGGCAGTGACGGAATAGCCGGTGGCAATTTTGCGCGAGAGGCGCGCGAGAACTTTGTTGGTGAAACCAGGTTCCGCGTTTGGCTCAAAAATAATGTTGGGAATTCCGCGAAGCCATGTGGCTAAAAGCATAGGACCGGCTGCATAACCGCCAACACCAAAAGCAGCAACGGGTCCGTGCTTCCGAACGATGGAAAACGCGTCCGCGATGCCCGGGAAAAGAGTTGCGAAATTTTTAACGAGCGTGAGGCCGCCTTTGCCTTTAAGGCCAGCAGCACGCAGCGTTTCAAGCGGCAACCCAGCTTGCGGGACAAGCTTCATTTCGATTCCGCGTTGTGTTCCTACCAGCACGACTTCCCTTTCTGCTCCACGCGAAAGCCACTCGCGGGCAATGGCAATTGCCGGAAAAACGTGACCGCCAGTACCTCCGCCTGCAATGAGTAGCTTCACGAAACGTTTCCGCTCCTCATTCGGGTTGCGCTTGCTGCGAAATATTCAGGAGCACGCCAGTAGCCAAGAGCATCACGAGCAGACTTGAGCCGCCATAGCTGACAAACGGAAGCGGAATGCCTTTCGTCGGGACCAAGCCAAGGACGACCGCGAAGTTTATGAGCGCCTGGCAAAGAACCATTGCCGTGATGCCCAGTGCGAGCAAGCGGCCAAAGCTGTCCGGTGCGGAGAAGGCGGCGCGCAGGCCGCGCCACGCATAGACAGCAAAGAGCGCGATGACGATAGTTGCGCCAATGAAGCCGAGTTCTTCACAAATAACCGCATAAATGAAATCCGTTTGCGCCTCGGGAAGATAGAAGAGTTTCTGCTTGCTTTCCATCAAGCCTACGCCGGTAAATCCTCCGGAACCGACAGCGATGAGGGACTGCATCAGCTGAAAGCCAGCGCCTTGCGGATCGCGGTCTGGATGAATGAACGCCAGAAAGCGCGCCACGCGGTACGGAGCGGCAAGGATGAGAATCGCGAGGGCGGGAACGGCAACGGCGGCGCCTCCTGCGAGCCACTTCCAGGAGAGCCCTGCAACAAAGAGGATTGCGGTGGCGATGAGAACAATGTCCACGGAAGTGCCGAGGTCCGGCTCCAACAAAATCAGGCAGACGCAAACAAAAATTGGGCCGATGGCGGGAAGAATGTACTCAAGGAAATCTTTTTTCGTAAATTCCAGCCGCGCGGAGGATTTACGCTTCAGGTCAAGAAACCAGGCGAGATAAAGAATGACGGCAAGCTTGGCAATTTCCGATGGCTGAAAACCGACCGAGCCGAAGCGAATCCAGCGATGCGTTGCGTGTGATTTGTCCAGAAAAAATGCGCCGACCAGCATCAGGACGACGGCGCAGAGTGCCGTGTAAACGACGATTGGCTCGCGTAGTTTGCGATAGTCCATGCGCATCAGGGCGAACATCCCCCCGACGCCGAGCAGTAGCCATACTGCCTGGCGCAAAACGAAATAATAGGAGTGGCCGTATTCCTGTTTGGCGGTGACGGCCGAAGCGCTGAAGATCATCACCGCGCCAAGCAGGCAAAGGCCGATCGTGACGCCGAAGAGCCAGCGATCACTTTCATTGCGTTTTAGAATTCGCTTCATTTCTTCCCCGTAGTTGCTGAATTCGAAACTGAATGAGGAGCCCGGTTCGCCAGTTCGCGGACGAGCTGTTTGAAAACCCGGCCGCGATGTTCGTAATTTTCAAATTGATCGAAGCTGGCGCAGGCCGGCGCAAGAAGGACGATGTCGCCCGAGTGCGCTGTATGCGAAGCGACTTCGACCGCGCGTTCGAGCGTTCCGGCGCGCTCCATGGCAACACTATCCGTAATTTGGCTTTCGATTTTTTGCGCGGCAGTTCCTATGAGCAGAGCAAGAATTGCCTTTTCGCGCAGCGGCGTTTTCAGAACGGAGTAGTCGCTGCCTTTGTCTTTGCCGCCAAGAATGATGAGGATGCGGCCTGGAAATGCATCGAGTGCTTTCAGCGTAGCGTCCACGTTTGTAGCTTTTGAATCGTTGTAGTAGCGGACGCCGTTGTGCTCTGCAACGAACTCCAGACGATGTTCGACCCCCGCAAAGGAACGGACTGCTTTCGCGATTTGCGCAGGAAGCGCTCCAGCCAAACACGTCGCGGCTACGGCAGCCAGCACGTTTTCAAGATTGTGCGCGCCAGGAAGCGGAATATCCGATTGTTTGAGGATGATTACTTCCTCGCCGTCGCGGCGAAAGATGATTTCCTCGCCGCGAAGAAATGCACCTTGCGCGACACGCTGTTTGCGACTGAACCAGAAGACTTTGGGCTTGGTTGGCGCGTAGGGAGTGCTGGCCGGATCGTCGGCGTTCACAATGGCAAAGTCCGCGACGGTTTGATTTTCGAAGATACGCGCTTTGGCCGCGGCATAGGCTTCCATCGAACCGTGACGATCCAGATGATCCGGGGTGAGATTCAAGAAAACACTGATATTGGGACGAAAGGTTTCAATGAGCTCAAGCTGAAAACTGCTGAGCTCAGCAACAGTGACCGTTTGATCGGTCGTTTTTTCAACTACGTCGATCAGCGGCGTGCCGATATTTCCGGCAAGGAGGGTATTGAATCCAGAATTTTTGAGAATGTGATCGATGAGCGAGGTCGTTGTGGTTTTACCGTTCGAACCAGTAATGCCAATGAGGCGGCCATTCAAGAAGCGGTCGGCCAGTTCGATTTCGCTCCAAATCGGGATCTTTCGTAGGCGAATGGACTGGAGCAGAGGTCCATTGGCAGGAACGCCCGGGCTGGGTATGACCAATTCCTGTTGAAAGACATCTTCTCCTGGCGTTTCACCAAGAATCACTTTGATTCCCAAAGCGCGAAGCTGCGCGGCAACGTCAGAAAGTTCCCTGTCGCCACGCTTATCAACAGCCGTGACGGTGGCGCCATGCTTGGCGCAGAAGAGCGAAGTCGCAACGCCCGTGCGTGCGAGGCCGATGACCAGGATTTTCTTGCCGCTCAGATCAAACATGCTTCCCGTGTCTTACATCTCAGTGTTAGCGGAGTCCGGCGGGGACGGCCACCGCTAGAAAATTGTTCAGCGCAACTTCAGTGTAGTAAGAGCGAAAAGCGCGAATACCAATGCGGCAATCCAAAAGCGCACGATGACTTTGGATTCGCTCCAGCCGAGCAGTTCAAAATGGTGATGAATCGGCGCCATGCGAAAAATTCGCTTTCCGCGCAATTTGAACGAGCCGACCTGCAAAATCACGCTGAGGGCTTCAATGACAAACACACCGCCGACGAAAAAGAGCAGGATTTCCTGTTTAATGATGACGGCGATTGTGCCAAGCGTTCCGCCGAGCGCAAGCGAGCCTACGTCACCCATGAAAACTTCGGCGGGATGGGCGTTGTACCAAAGAAAACCGAGTGAAGCTCCGACAAGGGCGCCGCAAAATACGGTAAGCTCGCCGACTCGAGGAATGTAGCCGATATCCAAATAGGTCGCCCAGCGATAGTTGCTGCTTACGTAAGTGAGGACGGTGAGCGCCCCGGCGGCGATAACGGTGCAGCCGATGGCGAGGCCATCGAGGCCGTCCGTGAGATTCACGGCATTCGAAGATCCCGCGATGACAATGGCAACAAAAATAAGAAAGGGCAAAAAGGCAAGGGGCCAGAAATGTTTCGAATTGACAAGAGAGTGGATGACGAGGTCCCAGTGGACGCGCTTGAGAAACGGAAGGACAAGGTCAGTGTGATATGCGCTGTAGGTGGCGAGAACGAGCAACGATGCGCCGACAACCAGGCTAATCAGAATTTGAAGTGAGAACTTGCGTTTTGCGGTGAGACCAAGATTTTGTTGTTTGGAGACTTTTGCATAGTCATCCACAAAGCCAATTGCGGCGAAAGCAAGCAAAGCAAAAAGCGCGATCAGCACAAAGGCATTGGAGAGGTCAGCCCAAAGCAAAACGGGAATTGCGGTGGACAAAACGATGAGTACGCCGCCCATTGTGGGAGTGCCGGCTTTTTTCTTGTGTTCTTGCGGGCCTTCTTCGCGGATGTACTGGCCGATCTGGAGTTCGCGGAGCTTGCGAATGAGCCAGGGGCCGAAGACTAGCGCGAGAAACATCGCGGTAAGGCTCGCGTAAACCGTTCGAACGGTGATGTAGCGAAAAACATTCAGGGGGCTGAAGTAACGCTGAAAAACGTGATAGAGGAGGTAGTAGAGCATGTTAGTGCCGAACCTCCTCGCGAGGTGTGCTTGCGTCGGCGTGAGTGGAAATCAGCGCGTCGACGATGCGTTCCATTCTTACGCCGCGTGAACCTTTCACGAGCAGCAAATCGCCGGGCTGGAAGAATTGCTGGACGAATGCGCCTGCTTGTTCCGAGGAGGCGAAAAACTTTGTACGGGCGCGATTGAAACCAGCGGCAACTGCGCCTTCGATAATTTGGGCAGCATCGCCTTCCACACCGATGATCCAGTCAACCTTTCCAGATTGTGCGGCAAATGATCCTGCTTCGCGATGGAGTTCGGCGCTTGTCGGGCCAAGCTCACGCATTTCGCCAGCAGCAAGAATTCGGCGCTGAAAGCCGGGTGTTGCCGCAAGCAGGGCCGTCATCGCCTGAAGGGCCGCGGGGCTGGAGTTATAGCTGTCGTTGATCAAGGCCGCTCCATTCGAAAAACGCAAAAGTTCGCCGCGCATGGAAGGCGCACGCATGGTGCGAAAGACGGATTGCGCTTCCGCCGCGCCAATACCCCAGACGCTCGCCGCTGCGAGCGATGCAAGCGCGTTGGCAATCACATGCCGGCCGGGCAAAGAAAGCTCCAACCTCACGCGGCCTTCGGGACTCACATAGTCGAAAGCGGAACCAAGAGCGCCGCGATCTTCAATCGCTTGCGCGCTGAAGAACGCAGGCTGCTCGATTCCGTACGTCAGCACCCGACCGGGAGCAAACGCTCCAAACGCCGCGACGCGCGGATCGTCCGCATTCAATACGGCAGTTGATTCGCGGCCGTTCAATCCTTCAATCAACTCGCGCTTGGCGAGAGCAATTTCATCCACCGACGAAAAGAATTCCAAGTGGGCAGGAGAAACGCGTGTGACGACGCCAACATCGGGCCGCGCAATTTCTGCGAGACGCGAAAGCTCGCCGCGCCTAGACATTCCCATCTCGAGTACGGCAGCCTGGTGCGTTTCTTCGAGCTTGAACAGCGTGAGCGGCAGCCCGTACTCATTGTTAAAATTCCCTTCGGACTTCAAAACGCTGAGCCGCGTGCCAAGCAATGCCGCCAGGATCTCTTTTGTCGTGGTCTTACCAACGGAGCCCGTGACCCCGGCAATTTTGCCGCCCCATGCCTGGCGAACTTTGCGGGCGAGCTGCTTGAGCGCGATAAATGTGTCGCCGACGGGAATGCATTTTGCGCGAACGGCTTCGGGGTAGCTTTGAAGTTTGTCCTGCGCCACCACGGCCGCAAGAGCGCCGCCTGCCAAGACGTCCGCGACGAAAGTGTGTCCGTCGTGACGCGGTCCGTGAATGGCGAAGAACAGCTCACCAGGACGAATCGCGCGAGAATCAATCGAGACGCCGGCCACCCGGGCCACGGGGTCTGTCCGCGAGCCCGGCCGGGTATCCAAAGCGCCAGCCACCTGTGCAATCGTCCACCGCATAAATGCCTCAAAGGGTTCGACTTAAACCAACTGCCACGGCTTCGGTTGTGTGTCACCGGGTTGAGGGCTCCTCCTTTTGGGAAGCTGCTCATTGGCTGTCCAGCAAAGTGCAGGACCCGAGCGCCTTCAACCCAACCTCAACTTACTGCCAGGCAAAAGCGCGCTAGGTGCCAAACCCTTTGCCTGGGTCAGTTTCCGGAGGAGGTTCCTCACCGTACCCGCGGTCGCGCAAAGCCCGGCGCGCTTGATCGCGGTCGTCCCAAGGCAAATTCGCATCGGCCAGAGTTTGATAATTCTCGTGGCCCTTTCCAGCGAGGAGCACGATGTCGCCTTCGCGTGCATCGTCAATCGCCATACTGATCGCCTTTTCGCGATCAGGTTCGATCAGATATTTTCCGTTCGTTTTTTGCAGGCCGACGACGACGTCGCTGATGATTTTCAGCGGATCTTCTTGCCGCGGATTGTCGTTGGTGAGGATGGTAAGGTCACTCAAACGGCCGGCGACCTCGCCCATGACTGGGCGCTTGGTGCGGTCTTTCCCGCCGCCACAACCGAAAAGCGTGATGACGCGGCCCTTCGGGTTGAGCTCGCGCGCAGTCTTGATGAGATTTTCGAGTGCATCGTCCGTGTGCGCATAGTCCACGATGACGAGAAACGGCTGGCCAAGGGCGATTTGCTGAAAGCGACCCGAGACACTTTGCAAATTTCGAATGCCGGCTTCAATAGATTCGTTTGAAAGGCCAAGAGCTTGTGCGGCTCCAATTGCTGCGAGCAGGTTATAGACGTTAATGCGACCAACCAGCGAGCTGACGATTTGCAGTTTGCCATTTGGAGTGTGCGCCGTGAACGTCAGGCCGGAAAAATTGAGTTGAAATTTCTTTGCATGAATTTCCGCAGGATTTTCAATACCGTACATCACCGTGGATTTCGCAATGCCGCGCAAGCGTGGACCGTATTCATCGTCCGCATTAAGAATCGCCACTTCCGCGGGCCCTGCGCCGGTGCCTTCGAAAAGGCGGCGCTTGGCAGCGAAATACTCCTCAAACGTTTTGTGAAAATCCATGTGCTCGCGCGTCAGGTTCGTGAAGACGGCGGCTTGAAAGCGGCAGCCCCAGAGACGATCCATGATCAGAGAGTGGGAACTTGCTTCGAGCGTGGCGAATTTTCCGCCAGCGTCACGAATTTCCGCGAAGAATCCTTGCAGGTCCACAGATTCCGGCGTCGTGTTAGGGGCGGGATAATCGCCGAGGGGCGTGTGATAGGCGATTGTGCCGAAGAGCCCGGTCTTTGCTCCGGAAGCTTTGATAATCGAGTCAATGACGGAAGTCGTTGTGGTCTTGCCGTTGGTCCCAGTAACTGCCGCGAGCTGCAACGCTTCAGCCGGGTGTCCGTAGAAATTCGCGGCAGCGATTGCGAGCGCCTTGCGCGCCGCCGGAACTTGAATCCATGCAATGCTGTCCGGCAAGAGCGGAGGTGCCGCCGATTCACTCACGACAGCCACCGCGCCACGGGAAACCGCATCGCGTGCGAACTTTACGCCATCTTCCTTTGCACCTTGCAAAGCAAAGAACAAACCTTGCGGATGTGCTTTACGCGAATCGCAAGCTACATTGCGAATCAAGATCGCAGATTGCGCATCACTAAGGGTCGCGCCAGTTCCCGCAAGTAGTGCGTCGAGGCGTTGCGCTGCCCTCGGCGCCATTCCGCCCACACTATTCCCGGAATCAGATCCCGTTCCGTTCACCAGAGTTTTTTCTTTCTCCTGAATCTCTATAGCCATTCTAATTCCTGGTCTTTCGCGTACTTGCAGCTTGATTTGCCGCATGTGCCGCATTCGTTTTCGGGGTCGGGGCATCAAACCGCACGGTGATTTTTGCACCGCGCCGGACTTTCGCTCCCGGCGCTGGCGATTGTTCTTGAGCAAGGCTGCTGCCAATCACGATCGGGTCAAGTCCAAGTCGGAAGCAAGTTTCAGCGACCTCGCGGACTGTCTTGCCATGAAAATCCGGAACGGCGATGTCGCCGCCTTCGTCGAGTGCTACGGTCACACTCGGCAGAGCCGCTTCCTTCTTCGCGGCGATTGCAGGCTTTTCCTGTTCTTCCAGATTTACCGGATTGAAATCGTTCAGCGACGTATCGGGCGCTTCCTGAAAGTCCCTGTACGAGGCCTGCACGAGCTTCGCGGGCACAGGGACGTCACGCGGAACATCCAGGTAGGGCAACACTTGCTCTGCGATCCGCTTGAATACGGGTGCCGCCACTTGGCCGCCTTCGTGTTCGCCGACAGGCGAATCGAGCGAAACCAGAATCGTCACTGCTGGATTGTTGATGGGCGCAAAGCCTGTAAATGACGCGATGTACTGCGACGGTGAGTAACGGCCCGTGTTCGGGTCAATTTTCTGAGCTGTGCCCGTCTTGCCCGCGGCAGTCCAGCCATCGAGTCGTGCAAATTTTCCGGTGCCATGCTCACTCAGGATTACGCCTTCCATCAATTTGCGTACAGTCGCCGAGGTCTCAGGACGCAGGACCCGCCGCACTTCTGGCTGTACGGCGTCTCCGGAGAAAAGCAGTTGGTCGCCCTTGCGGATTTCGGAAATCAGATAGGGCTTATGCAAGTTCCCGCCATTGGCAATCGCGGAAACCGCGGTCACGAGCTGAATTGGTGTAACGCCGATTTCCTGACCCATCGAAATGGAGCCAATGGAAATTCCTGACCAAGTATCAAGAGGGCCCAACATGCCGCGGCTTTCCCAGGGCAACTCGATTCCCGTTTTCTGGCCAAAGCCGAACGCACGAATATAGTCGAAAAACTTTGGCGCCGTCAGCCGCAATGCAATCTTGATGCTCCCCACGTCGCTCGATTGGGCCAGGATGTCCGAGACAGTGAGCATCCCGAATTTCTTGTGATCGTGAATCTTGTGCCCGGAAAGGATGACTTCGCCGTTCTGGCAGTCGAATACTTCTTCTGGACGCGTGAGTCCCTGATCGAGCGCGGCAGAAAGGGTAATCAGCTTGAATGTTGAACCTGGCTCATAGATCCCGCTGACGGCCGGGTTCATGCGCGCTTCGGGCTTCGAATCATTTGGTGAATTCGGATTGAATTTCGGCCAGTTCGCAAGCGCAAGAATTTCCCCGGTATTTGGATTCTGAACAATCACCGTTCCAGCGGAAGCGTGCGTCTTGCGGATGGCTGCTTCGAGTTCGCGTTCCGCAATGTACTGAACCTTTGTATCAATTGTCAGGACAACGTTTGCGCCTTCATCGCGTTTTGCCTGTTCGGCATCAAACCAGCGCTGCTTGGCGTCGGCCATCACCAAAATCTTGTCGCCTTTGCCGCGAACCTGTTTATCCAACTGAAATTCAAGACCGCTGATTCCCTTTTCGTCCAAATTCACAAAGCCAAGAACATGCGCCGCCAAATCCCGGTTCGGATAGAAGCGCTGATTCTCCTTCATGGTGTAAACGCCCTTGAGATTGAGTTCTTTGATGGCGTCAGACTTTTCCGGAGGCAATTTGCGGGAAACCCAAACGAAGGTGTTGCCCGAATTAAATTTGGAAACGAGCACATCCCGCGGAATCTCAACAATCCCAGAGAGCAAGCGAGCGGCCTGATCCTTGTTGTCACCAAGCTCAGTAGGAATCGCGTACGCCGACTCCACTTCCGTGCTCATGGCGAGTGGATGCATGTTCCGGTCGAAAATCGCGCCGCGCTTTGGCGTAATTTCGACGGTGCGCTGCTGCTGGCGGTGTGCCTTACTCAGATAATAGGAATGCTCGATAAACTGCAGCGTGCCCAGCCGGGCGAAGACCATCGCCATCCAGAGCACCAGGCATCCGGCGACAATCAGCAATCGAAGTTGAACGCGATTTTCCTGCATCTATGGACCAGACCGGACGTCGTTCCCGCAAAACTCAGCGCGCATGGCCGGTCTCCCGTGGGGGGACGTGTCAGAAGAAACCTGGCGCTTCCAAACTTGTGCGTGCTACCGAGCGCGATTCGTGCGTGTATACCGAATCGAAGCCACTTGCGCGCCGCTGGGCACGTCATAATCTCTGAACTGATCCAGCATCGGCTGCGTGAGACCGAGTTTCAGACGGGCAATTTGATCAATGCGGTCTGGCCGGCTAAGGGTCGCAATGTTCAGCTTGAGTTCCGAATTGAGCGCTGCGGCAATGGCCTGTTTGCGCTTCAGGTCTTCCAGCTGGAAGCTGGCATCAATGCACTTGAAGTGCTGAAAGATGTAGAGCATGCAGCAAAACGCGATTGCACTGCCGAGAGCGGCAGTTTTGTAGAAATTTTTCAGTTTTACCGGCTCGACGCGCCGCACCAGCCGAGAATTATCAATTCGCTTTACCGTGCGAAACTCCACCATCGGCATTTGCTTGCTTTTCTTCATCGTCAGACTCTTTCCGCGCACCGCAACTTCGCACTTCGCGATCTTGGGTTCGCCCGCTCTTCCTGTTCGCTGGGTCGAATCACGTGTTTCGTTAAAATTTTCAGCGTTCCCTGGCGTTCCGCTTCCTTGAACGCTTCCTTGACCATGCGGTCTTCGCCGGAGTGATACGTCAGCAATACGAGACGCCCTCCAGGATTCATTGTGGCGGGGACCCGGGAAAGAAACTGCCCGAGTGCCTCCAACTCTCGATTCACCGCTATCCGCAGCGCCAGAAACGTTTTTGTTGCGGGATGCAGTTTCTGCCTTCCCCATTGCTTCCGGGACCCTGCCACAACCGTTGCCAGGTGCGCGGTGTCTCTCAGCGGCCGCGCTCTCACAATCGCCCTGGCGATCCTTCTGGAATCGTGCTCATCCGCTTGCTGGTAGAGCAAATCGGCCAGCTCTTTCTCCGGCCAACGATTCACAATCTCTTCCGCCGTCAACTCACCTGCGTCACTCATACGCATGTCCAACGGACCAGCTTCGCGGAACGAAAAGCCTCGTTCCGGCCGGTCAAGCTGCATGCTCGAAACTCCCAAGTCGGCCAAGACCCCGTCCACCTTCGGAATCCCCAACTCGTGTACGACCTCCGCAATCCTTGAGAACGGAGACAAAACGCAGCTCACTTTCGAGCCGAACTTCTTCAGCCGCTCCTGCGCGATCTGCAGCGCCAGTGCGTCCTGGTCCAGGCTGATCAACCGGCCTGATTCCAATCTTTCGGCGATGGCCTCCGAATGCCCCGCTGCTCCGAGCGTGACGTCCGCGTAGATTCCGTCTGGTTTTATTCGTAGCCATTCCAGCACCTCTTGCAACAGCACCGGCGTATGCGGCGCATTCACGCTCACACGCCTTAAATCCCCAAATCTTCCAGCGCCTTGAAGTCTTCATCGGTGAAGGGTTCGTTATTCATCTCTTCAATCACCTTGTCGTGGTTCATGACTTCCAGGTAATCCAGCGCGCCAAACACGTCCACTTCGCCCATCGTTTTGGCTTTTTCGCGAAGAATTTGCGGCAGCAGGACTCTTCCCTGCCCATCCAGTTCTGCCATTTGTCCGTAATAGCTCGTCCGCATGAGAAATTTTCTCTTCGCCTGGTTTTGCGAGGAAACCTTTGAAAGCTTTTCCTCGATTGCCTGCCAAACCCCAATCGGATAAATGCGTACTGACTCGCCCGTCGGACTAGTGATATAAAATTGATTTCCTAATGCTTTTAGCTGGTCCAAGAAGACGGCGGGAATCTTCAGACGCCCTTTTTCGTCTACCTTGGCCGGATTGTTGCCGCGAAGATTCATTTGCCCGCTGTTTTATGGAGTGCGGATTTTGACGATGAGCCCTCAAACCACCTTTTGCGAGGTTGTTTTCGGTAAAGAAGTGGTCTCTGTTGCCCCAGATCACCACGTCACCCATTACCCTCTAAATCCGACTAGATTGCCCTACTTTGGACCCTTGCTAGCCACTTCACTCCACTTTCCGCCACATCTTAAGGATGTTTAGCAACAAGTCAAGAGAAATCGTGCGAATTTTTGAAAATAGTTGCGGTCGTGTGCGCGATTGTGATTGGCACGCAGGTGCTACTGCAGATTGTGGTTTGCTTTGCTCGTGGCAACAAGAATTAGGGGCATGTTTTCGCCATGCATTCGCCACTCATTCTTAGCGCGCTTTATCATTCTTGTTTTCTTCGCAAAAGTCGCGTGCTATGCTCTGCGAGTCCAGTGAAGTTCAAATTCTGGGAGGAACCCAATCATGGAATGGACGACCCCGCAGCACGAAGAAATTGATCTGAATTGCGAAGTCAGCTCGTACACCAACGCTGAGCTCTAGTCGGCTTCACTGTGAGCTTTCCGGGACGCGCCGCCGCGCGTCCCTATTTTTTTATCTGGCAGTGTAGTTGGTGACCCACCCTTAGGACGATTCCATGCGGATTAAGATTCTCGGCTCGGCTGCTGGCGGCGGCTTCCCTCAGTGGAACTGCGGCTGCCGGAATTGCACGGGGTTGCGCAAGAGTGCGATCAAAGCGACGCCGCGTTCGCAAACGCAGATAGCGATTGATGCAAATCCAGAATATTCGCAGCGAACGCATTGGTCGCTTATCAATGCTTCGCCGGATCTACGTACTCAAATCCTCTCGACGCCCGATCTTTCCCCCATCGCTTCGACGAATAACTCCACCCCGATTTATGACGTCTTCCTGACGAGCGCAGACGTGGACTCTATCGCTGGCTTGCTGCATCTACGGGAGTTTCAGGGATTCCGAATACATTCAACCACATCCGTTCGCCGGATCATGGACGAAGAAAATTCCATTTTTCGCGTGCTGGGCCGCGCAACCCCGCCCGTACAGTGGTTTTCACTGCCGGCCGCTACTGAGTTCACTCCGACTCAGCCGTATGCCGCCGGTGAAATTCCCAGGTTCAGGGCCCAGGCCGTGCCCGTGGGCCACGACTTTCCGGATTATGTTGGGGAAAGGCTCAGACAGCAGCTCAATCCAGCGGAATCCGTCATAGCCCTTGATATCGAATATAAGGGCAAGCGCATCTTTGTTGCTCCTTCGTTGCCGGGACGAGACAGCAATTGGAAAAAGTGGGCGCTCGGAAGCGACCTGGTCCTAATTGACGGAACCTTTTGGTGCGACGATGAACTAAAGCGCGCTGGCCGTGGCAAGAAAACCGCGCGGGAAATGGGCCACATTCCCCTGTCCGGCCCGGACGGATTGCTCGAGCAATATCCAAAAGGCGGCAACGCAAGGAAGATCCTGCTGCACATTAATAATACGAATCCGCTGTTGATTGAAGATGGGCCGGAACATCGCGCCGCAATGGATGCAGGCTTCGAAATCGCCTACGATGGCATGGAGATAATGCTGTGAACTCAGCCGAGAAGCCGCCACTCTCCGAATCGGATTTTATTCACGGCTTTACCACTATCGGGGAAGAACGCTACCACCATCAACATCCGTTTCATGTCTTGATGCATGAAGGCTCGCTGACGCGCGGCCAGCTGCAGGCGTGGGCTCTGAACCGCTACTACTATCAGAGTCACATTCCGATTAAGGACGCTTCCCTGCTCGCGCGAAGCGACGATCCCGTGTTTCGCATTGCTTGGCGCAAGCGCTTGATTGACCACGACGGTGAGCACGGTGTGCCAGGTGGCATCGAAAAATGGCTCCATCTTGTTGAAGCAACCGGCTTGCCACGCATTCAAGCAATTCGTGGTGACGGAATCTTGCCCGCGACGCGTTTCGCGGTGGAAGCCTACGTCCATTTTGTTTCGCACGCGACGCATCTGGAAGCAGTCGCGTCTTCATTGACGGAATTATTTTCAAAAAAGCTGATTACCCTGCGCATGGACCGTTTGCGCGAGTTCTATCCCTGGATGTCCAAGGGCTTGGATTATTTTGAAGGGCGCCTGACACAAGCTCCCGAGGACGCCGAGTTCGCGCTGTCGTGGGTCGTGAAAAATGCGCGCACGCGAGAAGAGCAAGAGGCTGCCCACAATGCGCTACGCATGAAATGCGATATTCTCTGGGCGATGCTGGACGCGCTCTATTTTGCTTACGTGCAACCGGGCTGGCCGCCTCCCGGCGCGTTCCAGCCGGAGGAAGCGTCCTGATGGCGATCGATTTGAACAGCAAGCCGCAACTGGCTCCGGGAATTCGGCTCGGCGAGAATCAAAACCAAAAAGTGCTGCTGATGCCCGAACGCGCGCTCCGACTCAACGGCCCGAGCCTGGAAATTGTCCAGCGTTGCGACGGCAAACACACCGTGGCGCAAATCGTCGCCGATTTACAGAAGCTCTATTCGAAAGCCGAACCGCACAAAGTCGAATCGGACATTCTTGGCTACCTGGAGCTTCTGCAAAAGGAACGTGCGCTCGACTTCTCCGCGTAAGTTCAGAACTTCTCAGCCCTCTTCCAAGTGATGGAATAACTCTCAACGCCTGGCTCGTCACTGACTCTGTCTGCGAATGTAAGCAAATCACCTTGCAATTTGTACGGGCGTCGCTGCTTTGTTCCTACGAAACTTGGCCACAGCGCCGTCTCGGGGTAGTGGTAGATAAGACCTTTCGATTCATCAACGTCATACCGGCCGCAGTAACTTGAAAACCCATCGTAGGAAGAGATTTTTTCAGCGATTGTAAGTTGATCTTTGTCTTTCGGCATTGGTCTATCCGGATTCATCAGTTGCGCGCACATGTGCCCGTCGGCCGTGTATATCAAGAAACCTTTTCCGTTTGGGCCGGCGTCAGGGTAGAAACGCTTTGTTCCATCTCGCATGTGATCCTCAGTGCTTACCAGCTTCCAAGTTCCGATAATCTGTTCGCGAACAGAATTTGGGACTGGCGTTGCTGTTTGCAGCTCGCCTTTCAATAGCCAGGAATTGCCCAAAGTCAGAATTATCAGAACAAGCTGTGAAATCATTTGCCCCTCCGTGTGACTTGCCCATAGCATCGGTATTAGCGACGATAGTTTCTGGCTTCTGGCACTTCATGACAACCCATATTCCACTTGCGCTTGTCTGCGAACTGACACACCGCTGCCCCTTGCATTGTGTCTATTGTTCGAATCCCCGTGAGTTGGCAGCACGCGCAACCGAACTCTCCACAGAAAGCTGGACTTCCGTTTTCCGGCAGGCGGCCGAGCTTGGCGTACTGCAAGCAGACTTGACTGGCGGTGAACCGCTCGCTCGAACCGACATCATCGATCTCGTTCGCGCAGCGCGTGCTGCAGGGCTCTACGTCAGCTTGATTACGTCAGGCTTGCCGCTCGACGAAGCAAAATTAGACTCGCTGCTCGCCGCAGGGCTCGATCATTTTCAATTGAGCTTTCAAGGCTCCACGGAATCTGTCGCCGAAGAAATCTCAGGAACCAAAACTCACGCCCAAAAGCTAAGAGTACTCGAATGGCTCAAGTCGCGGCGCGTCGCCGTAACGCTGAATTTTGTTCTGCATGGCCGCAATCTTCAGCAATTGTATGAGATGCTCGGCATTGCGGAGTCTTCTTCAGCAACGCGCATTGAATTTGCCAACGTGCAGTATTACGGCTGGGGCTTCGCTAATCGCGAATTGTTGCTGCCAACGCGCCCGCAACTCGATCAGTTTCTGCTTGACGTGAAAGCCGCAGAAGAACGTCTTCGCGGAAAGATCCGCGTCGAATACGTCGTTCCCGACTACTACGCCAAATATCCGAAGCCTTGCATGGGCGGCTGGGGACGCAAAGTCATGCTTATTTCGCCAAATGGCGAAGCGCTTCCGTGCCATGCTGCCTCTGTAATTCCTGGCATGCGCTTCGAAAACGTGAAAGACAAATCCCTTCGCGAAATTTGGGAATCGAGCGACGCATTCCAGAGATTCCGTGGCGAATCCTGGATGCAGGAACCTTGCAAATCCTGCTACCGGCGCTTGCAAGATTTCGGCGGATGCCGTTGCCAGGCCATGCAAATCACCGGAGACGCTTCCGCGACTGACCCCGTCTGCTCCCTTTCTCCAAATCGCACAAAGGTTGACGCGATTCTTGCAGAAGTTCAGAAGCCTGTCGCAATCCAACAAATAGAATTTCTGTATCGCCCTAATCCTTCCTGACATTCATCCCTGTGCCTTGATGTAGAATGCCGCTGGAAATTCAGCTCTACGGAGAGCACTTATGAATGCTCGCAAGTTTTTCCTGAGAACAATTCTTGCCTTCGCCTTTGCGGCCGCAATCGCAAACGCGCAATCGAGTTATCAACCCGCCCCGGAAAATCTGAAAGCACGCCAGGAATTTCAGGATGACAAATTCGGTCTCTTCATCCACTGGGGAGTCTACAGCGTCCTCGGCGATGGGGAATGGGTTCTCCACAACCGCAAATTGCAGATCCACGACTACGAGCGCTTGCCGAAATTCTTCGATCCCGAAAAATTTGACGCAAAAGCATGGGTTGCACTCGCTAAAGCTGCCGGCATGAAGTACATCACCATCACGTCGCGGCATCACGACGGCTTTGCTATGTTCGACACAAAGCTCAACGACTGGAACATCGTGAGGCGGACGCCGTACGGCAAAGATCCACTCAAACAACTCGCAGAAGAAGCGCACAAGCAAGGCATCAAGCTTTTCTTTTACTATTCACAGCTCGATTGGCACCATCCCGACTATTACCCGCGCGGCAGAACGGCCTGGGACAATGGCCGCCCGAACAGCGGCAATTTCAATTCGTACATCGACGATTTCATGAACGGGCAGTTGCGCGAACTGCTTACCAATTACGGCCCGATTGGCGGCATCTGGTTTGACGGAATGTGGGACAAGCCAGATGCCGACTGGCATCTCGATAAAACGTACGCGCTGATTCACCAACTGCAGCCCGCGGCACTGATCATTCCCAATCACCATCAAACGCCGAAACCAGGTGAAGATGTGCAAACTTTCGAGCGCGATCTGCCGGGCCGCAACACTGCCGGCTTCAACACAACGTACGTGAGCGACGCGCTGCCGCTCGAGATGTGCAACACGCTGAATGGCTCGTGGGGATTCGATATCGGAGACACGAAATACAAATCGGCGGAAGAAGTAGAAGAGATGCTCGTTCGCGCCGCAGGCAACAATTCGAATTTGCTCTTGAATATCGGCCCGCTGCCAAACGGCGAAATCCAGGAAGAGTTTCAAGTTCGTCTGCGGGCTGTCGGGGAATGGCTCGGCAAATATGGCGACTCGATCTACGGTACACGCGGCGGCCCGATCGCGCCCGCCGATTGGGGCGTCACCACGTGGAAGGGGAACAAGATCTATGTTCACATTCTGAAGTGGAATGGTCCCCTGCTGGCGCTTCCGCCAATTCAAAAGGGCATCAGTGAGGCAACCGAACTTGTTTCCGGCGCAAAAGTGGAAGTCACACAATCTGCAAATGGGGTCGTGTTGAAATTGCCTGAAGCGGCAAAGAATCAAGTTGATCGCGTGATCGTTTTAACTGTGAACTAAGTCTTTGCTTCGAGAGGCTTGGCACTTCGCGCCCACGGAATTGCACGCCAAAAGAAGATCAGGCTGCCCAACAAACAGATCACGCCGAAAATAGCGACTGTCTCTGGAGTCCCGAGGCGCTTCGTCATCCCGCCTGCGACCAGCGACCCGATCGGCTGAACGCCCATAAACATCGTCGCGTAAACAGCCATCACTCGACTTCGCAACTCGTCCGGCACACGATTTTGCACGGTCGTATTTGTTGCGGCCATTTGTGAAGTCGCGGCAAATCCAAAAATGAATAGCACTACGGCGGATACCCAAAACCAGCGCGATTGAGAAAACACGATCAATCCCACTGAAGCGATAAAGAACATCGTTCCGACCCACGTCAACATGCCCTTGTATTTCGTACGTGCCGCAAACTGCAGCGCGCCAAGCACTGCTCCGATTCCCGATGCGCTCATTAACCAGCCAAGACCTCGCGCGTCGCGGTGTAAAATGTCCTTCGCAAAGACCGGCATGAATGTGGTGAACTGCAATCCAAAAAAACTAAGCAGGCTGAGCAGGATCAAAACGGAGCGAATCACGCGGTCGCGCATCGCAAATTGAAATCCTTCCAACAAACTTCGCCATGGCGAATGAGTCGCGCCTTGTTCCTCTTGCGGCGGTATGCGCATCGCAAGCAGCGCGATAATTACAGCGAGGAAGCTGAGCCCATTCACAAGAAAGCACAAACCTTCGCCAATTCGGTTGATCGCGAATCCCGCGATTGCAGGCCCAAAAACTCGAGCACCGTTGAAAATCGAAGAGTTAAGAGCAATCGCATTCGGCAGATCGGCCTTGCCCACCATGTTTACGAAAAAGGACTGCCGGATCGGCACGTCGAACGCATTCACAATGCCTTGCATGAGCCCGATAATGATAACCACCCACGCACCGCGGCGGTCGTGAATTTTGTGGGTGAGCGTCATTCCGGCGAGCAAAAATGCGAGAAGCATCGAAACAGTCTGCGTCGCAATCACGCCTTTATGGCGACTGTAGCGGTCGCCCACATAACCGCCGACCGACGACAGCAGCAGCATCGGAATCTGGCTCAAAAAGCCAAAAATTCCGAGCAGCGCCGGAGAACCTGTCAGCTGGTAAATGAACCACAACTGCGCCGTGTTCTGAATCCACGTGCCGCAGAGCGAAACAAGTTGCCCGCCGATGAACAGCTGAAAATTGCGATGTTTTAGTGAGCGGAAACGGGATGAAGAAATGGCTGAGCCAGCTTCGTCCAATCCAATTGCGCGGCCCGTGGCCAAACCTTTCTCCTAGATGCATCCAGAAAATGTTTTGATGCACCACAAAGCGAATAGTTACGATGCCGCGTTTTTCGCGCCCATGTCAATCATTCCATTTTGTCTCTGAGAAAATTCGTCGAACTTCGAATCGCGTGAAGTAGTTCTTATTCGTGCGGCTCTTCCGGCGCGCCACCCACGTGCAGGTGGCTCAAATCTTGCAGCATCGCTTTGTCTTCTTCATTCATGCCGCGCGTGAAGTTTGGATCTGCCAGATGCTGATTGCGCGCCGACTCCGGCATGTTCTGCAAGACATTCAGACGGCTGCGAATGGCCCGCTGCCGATCCGCCGGAAGCTGCTGCCACCTCGGCAGCACCTCATTTTTGACGTGATTCTTCTGCTCCGGGGTTAACCGGTTCCAGTTCTGCAAATTCTGCTTGATCTGTGCGCGTTCCGCCGGCGTGCGTCTCTGAAAATCCCGATTGTTGTTCAGCGCTCTTTGCTTCTCTTCGGGATTCAGGCTGTTGAAGTTTCGCGGCTGCGTATTTGCCGGAGGCCGGTTGGGATTCTGCTGATTCCTGGCGCGTTCTGGCGGCCGATTCGTGTTTGGCGAAGCATTTTGATTCTGCGCACGATTCACATTTGCAGGTGGACGATTCGCATTCCGCTCGTTGCGACGTTCTTGTCGGCGTTCCTGACGCTGCTCCTGCCTCGGTTTCGGCGGCCGATTCGGGTTCTGGGCCTCCAATGGAAGCACCAGCGCCGCGCCAATTCCCAGCGCCAAAAGCCAGCTCACGAATTTGAGTCCCTTGTTCATCAAACTCTGTTCATTCACTCTTTACATTTGCTGTGGCTGTTGCGGCTGCGATGCATCGTTATCGCTTGCATCGTCATCCGGCGCCTGCGACAAATCCGACAACGGCGAAAAACTCGAAATCACGTCGTAGTCCGCGTTTTCAACCACAGGCAAATCCTGGTCAGCAATCTGCGGCTGCTTCGGCCCTTGCATTGAGCCTATCCACACTGTCAGCAAAAGCAGCATGGAAGCCGCAAACGCAATTCGCGGCGATAGTGTGAACCACGCCAGCCATCCACGCCGCTTTTCCGGCTCCGCCGCAATCAATGCATGCACGCGGGCATTGAACGCGCCCGACGGCTCGATCACCGGCAGTTCATCCAGCAAATCTGTCACTGCGCGAAATTCGTTCACACGCACACGGCACGCCGAGCATCCGCCGAGATGCTTGTCCATCTCCGCGCGCTCTGTATCCTTGAGGCGGCCATCCACGTACGCCAGGATCCGCGTTTCCATCTTTTCACAGCTCATAACAACCTTCCTTGGGCCCTAGTGCTTCACCGCGTTCGCCACAAGCGGGGCCAGTTCCACTCGCAGCGTTTCGTATGCCCGGAAGAGCAGCGACTTTAACGCGCTCTCCGAGCATTGCAAAATCTTAGATATCTCCGCATAGTCCAGTTCCTGGTATTTATGCAACAGAACCGCCGCTCTTTGTTTCTCCGGCAGTTTCTCGATTGCGTGGCGGATCATCTTCTTCCGCGTCTCCTCGACCAGGTGTTGTTCTATGTCCGGATGCTCGTCTGCCACTTCCATCATTCGCTCTTCGCCGTCTTCGGCGTCGGCTGTGATGGGCGCATCCATCGAAACCTCTAATTTTTGGTACCGATGGTCGCGCACGGAGTTCAGTGCGAGGTTGGTTGCAATCCGGAAAAGCCAGGTGGTGAACTTCGCGCTCGGTTCGTAATCTTCCCGCGCGCGGTACACCCGCAGAAAAACTTCCTGAGCCAGATCCTCTGCCTGTTCCCGGTTCCGAACCATCCGGTACAGGAAATTGACCAGTGGCGTCCGATAGCGTTGGAGCAATAGCTCAAACGACTGTTGGTCGCCCGCCTTTACGTCCAGCATCAGTTGGACGTCAGTCCTGGTCACGGTCATTGCAACCACACCCTATCGAACACCTGAATTATCAGAAAGTTGCAGCCGGGTGCCTGCTTCCGGCGACAGTTTGGCGCAAGGCTAAACATGGAATAAGTACTGCATTATCAATACACTAGCAACCCCGAAAAAGACAAGCACGGCCATCCGCCAGTTGGGCTGTCGGTTAACTTCCGGCAGAAGATCGGTGGCCGCCACATAAGCCGTTACGCCGCCCGAAAGTGGCAACGCAAACTTGAGCTGGCTCTGCAACAGACTGGTCAGCAGAACGCCCAAGAGCGTCGCGCCACCAAGGGCAGCTGCAGCCTGAATCGCTCGCTTTCTTCCCTTTCCGCAAGCCAGAAAAACGGACGCAACCGTGAAACCTTCAGGCAACTTGTGCAGGAACACTGCCAAGAAAATCACCATGCCCAGCCAAGTTGAGACCAAAAATCCCGACGCGATCGCGACGCCATCGAAAAACGTATGAATAATCAGCCCAAGCATCACGCTGCTTTGCGCGCGATGATGCGAAATTTCTTCGGGATGCGTCTCTTCGCCAAAATGGAAATGAGGCGCGAGCGTATGCTCGAAGAGGTGAACGAGAAAAAATCCGGCCAACACAAAGAAGAGTGCGTCTTGGCCGGAAAGCGCGATTGATTCCGGAATAATCTCCAGAAACGCTACGGCGAGCATATAGCCCGCCCCTAGCGCCAGGAAATATTGCAAGAATTGCCGCGGCCAATCCTTGCGGACGACAAAGTACCCGCCGAGCAAGTTCCCCGCCGCAGCCACGAGGCCGAGTCCAGCGGCCATTGCGGTACGCGTTGCCAAATCGTGATCTATCGTGACGTATCCCATTTAGCCTGGTTCAAGCGCTAGGCGAGCGCTCTAATTGACGCAGAAGAATACACCACTCCAGCGCGATGTTGACGCGGGCCTTTTGAGATTCGGTAAGGGTTATCGGAAGGAATCTATCCCGAATGGCGGAATAGAATCACATCGCCTTCTTGCACGATGTAATCCTTCCCTTCGAGCCGTACTTGCGCCTTTTCGCGCGCCGCGCCCAGGGAACCCGCCGCGAGCAAATCATTCCAGCGCACCACTTCCGCGCGAATGAATCCTTTTTCAATGTCGCTGTGAATCGCGCCTGCCGCCTTCACCGCGTTCGTTCCCTTGTGAATTGTCCAAGCGCGAACTTCTGGCTCGCCGGCCGTAAAGAAGGAAGTCAGTCCCATTAAGTCATACGTTGCGCGAATCAGCCGATTCAACCCCGGTTCTTTTAGTCCATACGATGCCAGCAACTCTGCCGCTTCTTTTTCGTCCATTTCGGCGAGTTCCGCTTCAAGCCGACCGCAAACAGCCACAACTCCCGTGTTTGGCCGTCCCTTCAACGCGCCTAGCTTGTGTCGCTCAACGGCTGTTTCCAGTTCTCCGGCCTCTTCATCGCCCAAATTCAGCACGAACAACATTGGCCGCGCTGACAAAAACAAAAAACCTCCAATTGGCTTCCGCTCTTCTGGAGTCAGTTCCAGCTCGCGCAGGGGTTTTTCCGATTCCAAATGTGCCTTGCACTTTTCCAGCACTGTCTTTTCAAGTTCGAAAACCTTGTCGGCCTTCTTCTTTAGATCCTTTTCCAGCCGCTCCAGCCTCTTAGCTATCTGGTCAAGGTCAGAAAACATCAGCTCCAGTTCCAGATTCGTCGCATCGCGGAGAGGATCAATACTCCCTTCGGCGTGCGGCACGCTCGGATCGTCAAACACACGAATCACGTGGGCAATGCAGTCCACTTCCCGCAGCGATGCGAGCGATTCGCGCATGCGCTCTTTCTGCATGCCGCCCAAATCAACGTACTGCACCGTCGCATAGGTAATTTTCTTGGGGTTATAGAGCTTCGCCAGATCAACCAGCCGCGGCTCTGGAACTTTCGCCACGCCAACCCGCGTCTCTTGTCCACCTTTCGACGCGTCTACAGTAGCTTTCGTCAAAATCCGGAACAGCGTCGTCTTCCCAACCTGTGGTAGTCCAATAATCCCCGTCTGCATAAGCCAGGAATTTTAACACATGCAAGCGCCGCCCCGGGGCTCCTGCTTTCGCATTTTATTCGCTTCACAAAACGAAATGCGTTATCCTGCGTTTCTTACGAGGGCCACCGTGATCAACCAGCCGCCAACTCTTCCCTTCGACCTCGCTGCAGCGACAAAACATCTTTGCGACTGCGATCCGGTCCTCGCCGAACTGATCGGGTCCTGCGAGCCCTTCCGCGCTGAAATGGAAGTGCATCAATCGCCATACGAAGCTCTTCTCGAAGCCATCGCGTATCAATCCATCTCCGGCAAAGCGGCCGCGACCATATTCGGCCGCGTCAAAGCGCTCAGTTCAAACGGCAGCATTCCTACTCCTCAGGAAATGGTCAAACTCCGTCCGCAATCCCTCCGCAAAGCTGGCCTCTCTGGAGCAAAAGTTCTCGCCATGAAAGATCTTGCCCAAAAAACAATCGAAGGCATCGTCCCTTCCATGGAAGACGCCGAGAGAATGTCTGACGAAGAACTTGTCAAACGCCTCGTCTCCGTTCGCGGTGTCGGAGCCTGGACTGTCGAGATGTTTTTGATCTTCCGTCTAGGTCGCCCGGATGTTCTACCCATCCATGATCTCGGCGTCCAAAAAGGCTGGTCCGTCGCGTACGGCAAGAAGCACAAACCCAGCCCGAAAGAGCTCCTCGCTTTCGGCGAACGATGGCGCCCCTATCGCACCGTCGCCAGCTGGTACATGTGGCGCGCCTTCTCCCGCGCCGGCTACGCCGCGACCAACAAAATCAAACCAAAAAAGCCTAAGCGAAAGAACAAGCCAACCGCCAAGAAAATGACAACCCGAAAAAAATCTCGCCCGCGCTGCTAGCTTGCTGTTGAGTTGAGTTCACGTCGGGACTACTATGCGTGTGAGGATATTCCTATTTATTCTTAAGCGGGGACGCCAGAGCACACTGTCGGTCCCCGCTTTCCGTTTGTGGGCACGCTCGTCCAGCGACCTAAATACCTTTGAAATGAACACTCAGAAAATAGGGAGAGGGGCTAGTCTGGTACCTTGAGCTAGCTTTTCGCAGCAGTCTCGCGCACGAGCAAGTACAAAAGAGCCAATCCGCAGAGCAATACGCCGCTTTCTAGCAAAACCGAAACTTGGTGCAGCTTCCCAAACTCTGCCAACAAAGGACTATCCGTCGCCGTCGCCTGAATCGAGCCCATTTGCGCACGTAGCGCCGCCATCCTTGGAGTCACCGTTAGCTGGGATACCGCCGTAAGCGCAATCATCAACACAACGCAAATCGCAGCTGGCGCGATCAGAGAATTCAAGGACTTACTGCGCAGAAGCCGCACCAACAAGATCACGACGCCGCAAGCCATGCCAATGACATGCATCTTCGTCAGCGCAAACCCGACGACTGCCCCGGCCTGGTCGCGATTCGGGGCCAAAACCCGAAACGCTCCCGGCGCGACCACAAAGCTCAGGAAAATGTCGCTCCCGAGCCATACGCTCAGCCCTAGAAACTCCAGCGTACGGAAAATGTTGACCATCAATTTGTTTCGCTAAAATGGAATTCTGGAATTGGGAATGGTGGGCGACAAAGGACTTGAACCTTTGACCTCTCGCGTGTGAGGCGAGCGCTCTAACCAACTGAGCTAGTCGCCCAACTCCGCTTTCATTTGTAACAGGAAGGGCCCAGGTTTTCAACAAATGCCGACCGCTACCTCTCAGGTCGTTTCAGAGCTGCGCCGCACGATTGCGCGCGCGATTTACGGCAAGGAAGAAGCAATTCAACTCGCGCTGATCACACTACTCGCGCGCGGCCACTTGCTGATTGAAGACGTTCCCGGTGTGGGCAAAACCACGCTCGCACAAGCGCTTGCAAAATCATTCCAATGCGGATTCCAGCGCGTTCAGTTCACTTCAGACCTTCTGCCGAGCGATGTTCTCGGAGTGAGCGTCTACAATCCGGAAACGCGCGATTTTGAATTTCGCCCCGGCCCGATTTTTGCCAACGTCGTCCTCGCCGATGAGATCAACCGCACCACGCCGCGCACGCAATCCGCACTGCTCGAAGCGATGAACGACGCGCAGGTCACCGTGGACGGCAAATCGATGCCGCTGCCAAATCCGTTTCTCGTCATTGCGACGCAAAACCCGGTGGAACATCACGGAACCTATCCACTGCCGGAATCACAGCTTGACCGTTTCCTGATGCGCATCAAGATGGGCTATCCCTCGCAAGAAACCGAAAAGGAGATTCTGCGCAAGCGTGCCAACGAAGATCCCCTGCATTCCCTGCAACCAGTCGCCGATGTAAGCGAAGTCCTTGCGATGCAGGAAGCCGTCACGCACGTGAAAGTGGATTCGAGTTTGCAGGACTATGCGCTAGAAATCGTCAATCGCACGCGCAAATCGGATCAGCTTGCCCTCGGTGTGAGCCCGCGCGGAACTTTGATGCTACAGCGTGCCGCACAAGCTCGCGCGTATCTCGAAGGTCGCGATTTCTGCTTGCCGGATGATTTCAAGCAACTTGCCGTCGCCGTTTTCGCGCATCGGGTTGTCGCCAGTGCGCGCCACGCATCGCTGCAGCGCAAATCAGAAACGACGGAAACCGCGTTGCGCGAAATCGTCGAATCCGTTCGCGTTCCGCTGTAAGACACTCTAGTGGCACAGCCAATCACTCTCGCGCAGCTTTGGGCGAAGGCCGACCGCCCTGGCGTCCGCGCATTCTTTCTTTCGATGGCCGCACTCACTGTTGCGCTGATTCTCGCCCTGTATTCGGGAGTGGCAGGAGAAGGCGGCAATGTAATCGTCGCAGGAACATGCGCTTTGCTCGCGCTGGCCGTCGCGGGATGGGTCGCGGTCACATTGGTTCCGACTTTGGCCAAGCGCACACCGCTCCGCTGGATCGGCTACAAAATCGAATACAAGATCACGCGTGCCGGCTGGATTTATATCGCTGGCACTTTGCTCATCGCGCTTGCCGCACTCAACACTGGCAACAATCTTCTCTTTCTGATTCTTGCGTGCCTGATTTCCATCATTCTAATGTCCGGTCTGCTCTCTTCGATTTGCCTTTCCGGCGTCGAACTGCATCTCGAAATGCCCGAGCACATTTTTGCGGGCCAGACGGAACGCGCCATCATCGAATTGCAAAATGAAAAGCTGACTATGCCGTCGTTTTCGCTGATGGTGGAAGCAGTTACTCCGAAAAGTGCGGACGCGGCTAGCGCAATGCTGCAGACGAAGGTTTATTTTCCTTACTTGCCGCGCCAAGCCTCATTGCGGCAAGGCGTTCCCGTCACATTTCCCCGCCGCGGCGTCTATCGCCAGGATACGTTTCGCATCGTCACTCGCTTTCCATTTGGCTTTCTGCAAAAAGCGCGGCGCCTCGAAATGAAGAAAGAAGTCCTCGTCTACCCTAGCGTGGAGACCGTCGCGGACTTTCAGGAAATCTTCGCTGGAATTGAAGGCGCTCGCGAAAGTATGGCCAAAGGGCGCGGCCAGGATTTGCACGCTTTACGGGATTACGTTCCAACCGATAGCGTCCGTCACGTTCACTGGAAGGCTTCTGCGCGTCTCGGCTCTTTGATGGTGCGGGAATTTACTCTCGAAGAAGACTATCGCGTGTTGCTTGTGCTCGATCCGCATCTTCCGCCGGATGCGCCGGTACCCGAATCGTCAGAAATTCGTAATCCGCGTTTTGAACGCGCGGTCACACTCTGTGCCGGTCTCGCGTGGCATTTTTATGAGCGCGGTACGCAACTCCAATTTCGCAGCCCCGGCCTGGAAACCCCTCTCGGCTCAGCCGAAGAGAATATTTTCCCAATTCTCGAACATCTAGCAAAAGTGCAACCCCAGCCGTTTGATTCAAGTCACGCTCTAATGCAGGATTTGGCCGCGGCTCCCGAAATTTTCAAGATCATCGTTACCAGCCAAAAGCACGGCACGATCCCCGCCATACTTTGGCACTCTTCTTACGTGCTCTTTCTCGACGACTTCGTCGAATAAAGCGCCGCTTTCGTGCTGTGCGACAATACAAGCCGCACATGCTCAAAGGCTCGTCGCTCACTTCCTTTCGACAATCACTTCTTGGATGGTTTCGCCAGTATCAACGCGACCTTCCTTGGCGCAAATCACAAAATCCCTATCGTGTCTGGCTTTCAGAAATCATGCTGCAGCAGACGCGCGTAGCCGCTGTAATTCCCTACTACGAAAGATTCCTCGAACGATTCCCCGACGTTCACAGTCTTGCGCATGCACCGGAAGAAGAAATCCTGCGACTTTGGTCCGGCCTCGGTTACTACGGCCGCGCGCGCAATCTGCAAAAAGCTGCGCAACAAATTGTCAATGAGTTCGGCGGAGTTTTTCCTAACACGCGAGAGAAGATTCTCTTGCTCTCCGGGATTGGAAACTACACAGCATCTGCAATCGCGAGCATCTCCTTTGGCGAAAAGTCTGCCGTGCTTGATGGCAATGTCGCGCGAGTGATTTCCAGGCTTGGCGCGATTCGTGGAAACCTGCGCGAATCCAAAAAGTGGCAAGATTTACAGGACCGCGCAAATAAACTCCTCGATCCGGCTGCTCCCGGAGACTGGAACCAGGCCATGATGGAGCTTGGCGCCATGGTTTGCACTTCGCGCTCGCCGCAATGCCTGCTTTGTCCGGTTGCGAAACATTGCGAGGGCCGCAAACAAGGAATCGCGGAAAGCTTGCCCGAGTTAGCCAAGAAGCAAGAAATTGTAGATGTCCAACTCGTGGCGCTCGTGCTCATAAATCCGAAGAGGCAAACGCTTCTGCTTCCTCCGCCGAAAGTATCCAATCCGGATTCCGTTCCTGATCACATACCAACTCTGGTCGCGAATTTGTGGCACTTTCCAACGGCTTCGTCGAATGGAATTCCTATGGACGCGGCACGAGAGCTCTGGAAAACCGTGAATCGAGGACATAAATTCCCCGGGCTTAGCAGTGCGCTGCAAGTCGTCAGACACGCAGTGACGTTTCGCAAAGTGACGGTTCACGGATTCCTGGTCCCAGTGGCAAAGCTGCCAAAAATAAAAGGCGTGGACACACTGGATTTGCGGCAAGTTACAAACCGCGCCGTTTCGAACCTGACTCGAAAAATTGCCGATCGCGCGCTGGCGGCAATGAGCACAAATCGCCAATAACAGGGCGTTATTCTTTCGTTCGGGAGAAATCGGCGTGATGCCCTCCGGTGCTATCCTGAATTTCAATGGCCAGCACCGTTTCCACACCCGTCGTTGAGCTGCCCGCGGAGCGATTTTTTCGCGCTTCCGTCTTTTTGCTGATCCTGACGAGCGTGGTCTGCCTGGTCGCGACCGGCAAACTCGATCTGGTCAGTTCTGTTCTTTCCATAGCTGGACTTCTCTACAAGGGCCACCGCTGGTGGAATCATCGCCCAGTGGAGCTAAGCACTCGAACCGCGACGTGGCTGGTCACTGGCTACCTGGCATTTTTCCCACTCGACATTTTCTTTTTCTCCCGAATTCTCACAGCCAATTCGCCGAACCCCGGGCTCTACGCAGCGCTGATGGCTGCGGTTCATTTTCTTCTCTACATCATGCTGGTGCGGCTATACAGCGCAACGACAGACCGCGACTCGCTCTTCTTGTGCATGCTCTCCTTTGCGGCGGTTCTCGCTTCCGCCGTGCTGACGGTTGACACGACATTTCTGGTTTTGTTTTTCATCTACCTTCTTTTTGCGGTTGCGGCATTTTCTTCACTAGAACTAAGGCGTGGCGCAACGGACGCCGTCTCCGCGCAAATTGTCAATCCGCGAGAACGCGAAAAGCGCACGGCTCGCGCGCTAACGATTGCCGTCTTTTGCGTGACACTCGGCGCGATGTTCACCGGCGGCCTGCTTTTCTTTTTCTTCCCACGTTTCAGTGCCGGTTACATGGGCCGCACCAGCATGAACCCCACATTGATGTCCGGCTTCACGGATGACGTGGAACTCGGCGAGATTGGGGAAATCAAAAAGAACACTGCGGTTGTGATGCGCGTGCAGACGGGCGGGCCCGTGGCTTATGACAGGCTGCGCTGGCGCGGCATTGCACTGGCGAATTTTGACGGCAAGCGCTGGACCTCCGGCGGACGCGGATCGATTGCAGTTTTTGCCAAAGCCGACGGATGGATTCCAGTTGGAAGCACGCTGCAGAAAGCATCCGAGCATTCCAAAGTTCTGCAGTACACAGTCGTCATGGAACCAATGGCGACGGACGCGCTTTTCGTGCCTGGAAACGGAATTTCGATACGTGGCAATTTCTCCGGAGATCGTTCCAGTCCGTATGGAGGCCGAAGGGCTTACCTGTTCCGGGACAGCTCCGACTCTGTTTTCAATCCATTCCACAATTTCGTGGCGATGCGGTACTTCGGAATCTCGCGGCTACCCCAATTTCAGATTGAGAAGCTGCGTGAGGCAGGAACTCAATATCCCGCGGAAGTTACAGATTTTTATTTGCAACTCCCCCAGCTCGATCCACGCATTCCAGAGCTGGCAAAAAGCGTGACTGCACAGGCGCAAACACCAGTGGACAAAGCAATCGCGCTGGAATCCTACTTGCAGTCCAAATACTCATACACACTGCAATTGACGAGCAAGCAGAGTGGAGATCCCCTGGCTCGCTTCCTTTTCGAGACACGTGCCGGCCATTGCGAATACTTTGCGTCGGCAATGGCGGTGATGCTGCGCACGCTGGGAATTCCATCACGAGAAGTGAACGGATTTTTGCCGGGCGAGTACAACGAACTGGGTGAAGATTACATTGTGCGCGCGAGCGATGCGCATAGTTGGGTGGAAGCCTATTTCCCTGGAAATGGATGGGTTGTATTCGATCCAACTCCGCCCGCGATTGGCGCAAAGCCCGGAATGTTTTCAAAGCTGGCGCTCCTTGCGGATTGGCTCGAACTCACCTGGAACGAATGGGTGATTAACTACGACTTCGGCCATCAAGTGGTGCTGGCTCAATCGCTGCAATCAAAATCGCATAATTGGCGAGATGTAGTACGGGCGTGGTTTGACCGCAAGCAGGCGACTGCAAAAGGATTGATGCGGAAGTGGCAATTCAGGCATGAGACGTTCGGGATTCTTGTGCCCGTTGTGCTGATTGGGTTTCTCCTAATTCTTCGGTTCAATTTGATTGGTCGAGTATTCAGGAGTGTGAGTCTTTTTCTGCAGCTTAGAGGAAGGCCTTCCGCAAAAAATAATCCGCAGATTGCTTCACGCTTGTACCTGGAAATGTTGCACATCTTGAGGAGGGCAGGATTTCGACGGAGCGAAGCGCAAACTCCGGCTGAATTTGCTTCAGAAATCAAGGAAACAAGTCTCGCCCGGGCTGTTCAGGAGTTCACAGAACTCTATTCGGCATCTCGATTCGGAGGCATCGCTTGCGACACTTCCCGATTGCAGGATCTACTAGGGCAGATTCGCAATGCTGCCCGTTCTCACTAATCTTCCTCAAACAATTGCACAAAGACCTTCATTTTCGAGGCTTTTCGAGCCGCGTGTTACAATAAGAAGTTGCAGAAGCACGCTAAAACCTCACCATGAGCCGCACGAATACCAAAGTAGGCTTTGTCAGCCTGGGATGCCCGAAGAACCTTGTGGATAGCGAGGTGATGATGGGCATTCTCTCGCGTGAAGGATATGAACTGACGCCTCATGCGACGGAGGCGGAAATCCTTGTCGTGAATACGTGCAGCTTCATCGAATCCGCGCAAAAAGAATCGGTGGATACGATTCTGGAAATGGCGGAGCACAAGAAATTCGGCGCGGCGAAGAAATTGATCGTCGCGGGCTGTCTGGTCGAGCGTTATCGCAACCAAATTCTGGAGCAGGTGCCGGAAGTCGATGCCGTCGTTGGCACAGGAGAAGTGGAGCGAATTATTGAAGCCGTCGAGGGCGACCTCAAAGTTTTGCCGGCCGAACCGCCCGCGTTTCTCTATCATGATTTGACGCCGCGGATAGTCACGACGCCAAAACACGCTGCGTACATCAAGGTTGCGGAAGGCTGCGATCATCCGTGCAGCTTCTGCATTATTCCGCAATTGCGCGGGAAATTCCGCAGCCGCCGTTTTGAATCGGTGGTGAAGGAAGCAGAGAATCTTGCAGCGGCCGGCGCAAGAGAAATCACGCTGATTGGACAGGATACGACTTCTTATGGCGAAGATCTTGGATTGCGTGACGGACTGGCGAAATTACTGTCACGTCTTGCCGAAATCGGCGAACTAGCCTGGGTGCGCTTCCTTTACGCATATCCAAATCGAGTGACGCAGGGATTGTTGGACGCAATCGCGGCGCATCCGCGACTTGTGAAGTATATGGACATGCCGCTGCAGCACGCGAGCCGTAACGTGCTTGCGCGAATGAAGCGTGGCTCGAACGGCGAGGCATTCCTGAAATTGCTGGAGCGAATTCGCAAGACGATTCCCGGTGTTTCGCTTCGCACTTCGTTCATAGTGGGATTTCCTGGTGAAACGGAAGCCGATTTTGAGGAATTGTGCGATTTTGTGCGAGCGGCGAAGCTCGACTGGATGGGGGTCTTCGAATATTCGGATGTAGACAACGCGGCGAGTTTTCCACTAGACGGAAAAGTGGACGCAGAAACGATTACCGAGCGCCGCAATCAGTTGATGGCGATTCAAAAGAAGATTTCTAAAGAGAATTTGAAGCGGTTCAAGGGAGAAACGGTTCGCGCGCTTGTAGAAGGCGAATCGAAGGACAACCCCCTGGTTTGGGAGGCGCGGCTCGAAGGAATGGCGCCGGAAATTGATGGGAAGGTCTATTTGACCGACATTGAATTGCCGACCGGCGAAATTACTGCGATGGGCGATATGGTGAGCGTGAAGATCGAGAAGACGGATGCTTATGATCTGATCGGGCGCGTGGTCGAAATTGAAACGAGGGCGGCCACAAAGCGCCAGCCTGTTCCAGTACCCGCGGAAGCGCTGACCAGAATCGCTACGGGCGCGCCTCTGCGTGTACTCCAATAAACCGTTACCTGCATCTGAGTTACTATGTTCCGTAAAAGTTTCGGCGCCAAAGACCATGAACTACAAATGCCCTATCTGTAGAATTGCAACCAACTCGGAAAAAGACAAAGAATTCCCTTTCTGCAGCGAGCGATGCCGCTTGCAAGATCTCGGCAACTGGTCAAGCGAGAAGTACGTGGTTTCCGACCCGATTTTTGATGAAGAGGAATTGGAAAAAGCCGAAGAAGGACGCAAGACCATCATCCTCGATTTGAACGAGTCCGATGACACCCAGCACTGAGCCGTCCACACAAAAGCAAAAGCCGACACTTGCGTTGCTGATCGCAACGGCGCTGGGAGTGGGCTACGCGCCAAAAGCGCCCGGGACATTTGGCTCGTTCGTCGGCGTCATCACGATTTTCCTTTCCGCGGCATTTTTCTTGCGGCCCGCACATTGGAGCAGTCTTTTTTCCCTTCACCCGCTGCAAGACTCCACATTGATGGACCAGCATTTCCTCGTGCCAGGTTCGGACATTCACGATGCGGCGATGTGGCTGCCCCTTGTCTGCGCATTTTTGCTGTTGATATTTCTTGCGCTGGTGGGTGTATGGGCGTCACATAAAGCGGCGGACTACTCTGGAATCAAGGATCCGCAATTCGTAGTGATTGATGAGGTAGCGGGCCAACATTTGGCGCTCGTACTACCGCTGATTCCGATTGCATTGCCCCATCTGGCATCGCGTCAGGATTTTTCCATATACGCAATCTTTACCGCGCTAAGCCTGGTTAATTGGAAATATCTGGTGGCAGGCTTTCTTCTATTTCGACTCTTTGACATCTGGAAGCCCTATCCCATCAAGAAACTGGAATCGCTGCCGGGCGGCTGGGGAATCATGGCGGACGATTGGCTGGCAGGCGTGTATGCTGCCATTCTGCTGCGCGTCGCGTTACACTTTGGGTTGGTATGAAATTGGGGTTTGGAACTTCCACGGAAAAGAACGGAAAGCCGCACATCGAGCGCATTTTGCCCAGCGCTGCGATTCCCGGCGGCGAAATCGCGCTGCTAGGCAATGGATTCTCTTCGCGCGGCGCGTCGAAGCCTGTTGTGCGCTTTGGCGAAACGGAAAGTGATCTTTGCCTGGTCAGCGCAAATCGCGTCGTAGCGCGTGTGCCCTATGACGAATCCGAAGGATTCATTTCCATAGAGAGTGGCGGCCAACGCAGCGAACCAGTTCATATCTCAATTGCGACTCAGATTGCAGACAATTTGCAGCCTGTGGCAAATCCTGCTGTGGATTTTGAGGGAAATATCTACGTTACGTTCAGCGGACCACGTGGGCAGCGCGTGCCGGTATCGCTCTACAAAGTTGTTGGCGGAATGCACGTGAAGCCGTTTGTGACTTCACTGGTGAATCCCAGTGGATTGGCATTCAATCGGGCGGGAGATTTGTTTGTTTCGTGCAGAAACGACGGGACTATTCATCGCGTGATGCCGGATGGGCGCTCAGAAGAGTGGATTGAAGGCATGGGTGTGGCAACGGGCCTTGCGTTCGACCGCGACGAGAACTTATACGTTGGCGATCGCAGCGGAACGATTTTCAAGATCAATTCAAAACGCGAGATTTTTGTTTTTGCCACACTGGAGCCGTCGGTAGCTGCCTATCACCTTGCATTTCATCCCGAGGGGGATCTCTATGCGACCGGGCCAACCACTTCGAGCTTCGACCGCGTGTATCGGATCTCCAAAAATGGCGAAGTGTCGACGTTCTACCGCGGACTTGGCCGACCGCAAGGGTTGGCTTTCGATACCGAGAAGAACCTGTATGTCGCGGCTTCGTATGGTGGCCGGCGGGGTATTGTGCGCATCTCGCCGCAAGGCCACGCAGAACTTGTCCTGTCGGGTTCGCAAATTGTTGGAATGGCGCTGATGACCACGGGTCGCGCGATGATTGCCACGGTCAACGCGCTTTACAGGCTCGATTGGGATGTGCGCGGACTTCCTCTGTTGGGCTGAATCTTCCTCCTATGATGAAAGCGGAAATCATCGCGGTTGGGTCGGAACTGTTGACGCCAGACCGTCTGGACACCAATTCCCTTTTCCTCACGGAAGAGCTAAACAAGATTGGCGTGGAGATTTTGCGAAAGACGATTGTTGGTGATGACCGCGAATTGCTGGCCGAAGCGTTCCGAGATGCGCTGAATCGAGTGCCGTTGATTGTTTCCAGCGGCGGTCTGGGGCCAACTGAAGATGATTTGACGCGCGAAACCGTTGCGGATTTGCTTGGGCGCAAGCTGAAGCTCAATCAGAAAATTCTGGATGGAATTAAGGCGCGGTTTCGCTCGTTCAACCGCGAAATGCCGGACATCAATGTGCGGCAGGCGATGGTGCCAGAAGGTGCGGAAGCGCTGAATAATCCGCGGGGCACGGCGCCGGGCCTCTGGATCGAAGACGGAGAGCACATGATTGCGCTGCTACCCGGGCCGCCGCGCGAGCTAAAACCGCTATTTCTCGAAGAAGTATTGCCGCGTGTGGCGAGGCGCGTTTCCTCCGTGCGCATGTTTCATCGCGAGTTGCGGGTAACTGGCATGGGCGAATCCGCGGTGGATCAGCGCATACAGCCTGTCTATAAGCGATTTCCCGATGTGAATACTACCGTGCTTGCTTCGCCCGGAGAGATTCAGATTCATTTGCGGATGTGGACCGACGATGCGGCGCTCGCACAAAAGAATTTTACTGAAATCGAACGAGGGTTTGAAATCGCGCTGACGGACAGAATATTTTCACGCGATGGAGCGAGCCTGGAAGAAGTGGTAGCGCGCTTATTGACCATGAACAACGCAACGATTTCCGCGGCGGAAAGTTGCACTGGCGGATTATTGGCGCAGAGGTTGACGAGCATCGCGGGCAGCTCGAGTTATTTCCTGGGTGGAGTGGTTTGCTATAGCAACGAGATGAAAACGGCGTGGGCTGACGTGCCGAAAGAGTTGATTGAAGCGAAGGGTGCGGTGAGCGCGGAGGTCGCCGTGGCGCTGGCAGAAGGAATCCGGCGGCGCGTGGGCAGCACGCTCGGCGTGGGAGTTACGGGCATCGCTGGACCGGGTGGCGGGAGCGAGGAGAAACCCGTCGGCACGGTGCATATCGCTCTGGCAAGTGGTGCGGAGACGAAAGCACGCGCAGTGCGTTTCATGGGCGACCGCGAGATGATCCGCATGCAGGCTTCGCAGTTGGCTTTAGATCTGGTACGTGTTCATTTTCTTTACAACGGTTCGGCAAAGCGGAGTTGAGCTGTGCGACTTTTCGTCGCGCTGGATATTTCCCGAGAGATTCGCGAGCCAATTGCGAAGCTCATTCGAGAATTGAAGCCGCTTGATGATTCCTGGAAGTGGACGAGCGCGAAGAACCTTCACGTCACGCTGAAATTCCTGGGCGAAACTCCTGGCGAAAAGCTGGAGATGGTGAAGGAATCGCTACGCGGTGTGTCTTCTGAGTTTCCAATCCTCTTGAAATTCAAATCGCTGGGATTCTTTCCCAATGAGAGGCGGCCTCGCGTGCTGTGGGTTGGACTAGAAGCACCAACAAGCCTGGGCAAGCTGGCCCACTCGATTGACGAATCACTAGGAAACATAGGTGTGCCGCGAGAAGACCGGGAGTTCAGCCCACATTTGACTCTTGCCCGCAATAGAAAAGGCGCCCTTTCGCCGCAACTTCGGGACGCGATTGCCCATCATTCTGGACAATTTTTCGGCGAGATGACCGCCAAGTCATTTCATCTAATTGAGAGCAGACTAAAATCCACGGGCGCGGAGTACACTACGCTCGAATCGTATTCGGGCAGCCAAAAGAGCTAGATGGAAATCAAGACATTTATTCCAGCAATAATTTTTGTCGCGGCATATCTTTGCGGCTCGATTCCCTTTGGACTATTGCTGGGAAGACTGCTTGGCGCGGATGTTCGCAAAACGGGCAGCGGTAACATTGGCGCGACGAACGTTGCCCGCAGCGTTGGGCTCAGCGCTGGAATCCTGACACTGATTCTGGACGCAGCAAAGGGAGCGGCGCCGGTTTGGATCGCCCGGCACTATTTTCCGGAATACGCTGCATTTCAAATTCTTGCAGGACTAGGCGCTTTGACAGGCCACTGTTTCCCGGTTTGGTTGAAATTTCGCGGCGGCAAAGGAGTGGCAACAGCGGCTGGCGTTTTCTTTGTCCTTTGTTGGCCTGCAGCCCTCGGCGCTTTCTTGTTATTTGCGCTCGTCGTTGGGTTTTGGCGCTACGTCTCGCTGGCTTCGATTTCCGCGGCTGCGGCCATGCCGCTGCTGATTTATCTTTTGTGGGCGCCGCACTACGCTCCGCCGCTCGCCGTCTCGCTAGGCACACTCGCGGGAACGGTTCTGATCATCTACAAGCATGACGCGAATTTGCAGCGGCTCGTGGAAGGGACAGAGCCGAAGTTCACGCTTACCAGAACTCCCAAAGTGCCAGAAGAGAAAGAACAGGAATGAGCCGCATCGCGATTCTGGGCGGCGGAAGCTGGGGTACGGCGCTGGCGATTCTGTTTTCGCGCACGCGCGAGGCGCACCAAATTTCGCTGTGGGTACGCAATCCCGGGCTGGCTCGGACGATACGGGACAAACGCGAGAACGCAGCCTATCTTCCCGGGCTGGACATTCCACTGGCCGTCTCAATCACTCCGGAACTTGACGTTGCTCTCGAAAAAGCTGAGATCGTCGTTGGGGCAATGCCATCAGCTCACGCGCGAGAGATTTACCGTGCCGCTAAATCCTTCCTGGCTGCGGAAACAATCCTCGTCAGCGCTACAAAGGGTCTTGAGCCTGCCACTCGCGCGCGAATGAGTGAAGTCATTGCACAAGCTACGGGCAGTAGCGCATCGAAAATTGCGGTGCTGAGCGGACCGTCATTTGCCCTTGAGGCTGCGCGGGGAGAGCCAACGGCAGTCGTGCTGGCATGTGCAGACGAGGCCATCGCCAAGTTGATTCAGGAAAGGCTGGGAGGTCCAACGTTTCGGCTCTACACCAACAACGACGTGCTCGGCGTGGAACTTGCCGGAGCAATGAAGAATGTAATCGCGATTGCGGCTGGCGTATGTCAGGGGATTGGACTCGGAGCAAACACGCTCGCCGCTTTGATTACACGTGGGCTGGCAGAAATGACGCGGCTGGCAACTTCCAATGGGGCCAGAGCGGAAACGCTGAGCGGCCTCGCGGGCCTAGGCGATCTGGTGCTGACTTGCACAGGATCTCTCAGCCGTAACAGATACGTAGGACTAGAGTTAGGCAGAGGAAGAGCCTTAAAGGACATTCTCTCCGGCATGAGGATGGTGTCCGAAGGCGTGGGTTCGACCCCAGCGTTGCTGGCGCTCGCCCATGAGAAGCAGGTTGAAGTCCCTATAACCGAGCAAGTCAACGCCATTCTGAATGAAGGTAAATCCCCTGCTGTTGCCATCCGGGAAATCATGGACCGCCCGCAAAAGCGCGAATAGGCTCTGCGGCCGAGTAGTACCTTCGTCCCATTAGCAGATGAGCGCCGTTCCCGCGCGCCATCCAACACCAGTCGTTGCCAGACTACTAAAATGGGCAGTTGAGTATGCTTTCCGGCTGGAAACAAAGCGTGGAACGGATGCGGGCGGGACGAGTCCGCATTCTCTGGCTCGTGCTGGGGGCGATGCTGCTCATCAGCGCGCTACCCATTGGCCTCTACCACCGTCAGGTGCTACAGCTCAGCCAGGACAAACTGGTGGACACAGAACGCGTTCAGCAGTCGGAACTTACACGGTCTCTGGCCCAGGAAGTTCAGTCCTTTGACTCCAACCAGGCGCAGCAACTCCTGAGCGAACAACAGATTTTGCAATTGGCCGGGTTGATCCAGGACGTGGAAGATCCTGCCGCCGAGCCAAAAGTTACGCGGCTGCTCGAGAATCTCGTCGAGAGCAATCGCAGCACAATTCTCTATGTCACCGCGGTGGGCAAAAACCTGAAAGGAACCAGCGCCTCCCAGGGAAATTTTCGCGCGGAGCAAGACCCCTTTGTAAATAATGTTCTCAAGCGGGCTTTTTCCATTTGCCAGCAGCCAAACACGGTGAAGTTTCACAGCGACCCAATCGCGCTGGCGCCGAACAACATGCCGGCATTCGTAATTGCGATTCCGCTTTTGGATCAGGACAAGTTCACGGGAATGCTTGCTGCGGTTGTTTCATTTCGTCCGATTGTGCAACGTCTGAATGAGGCGAGCGTTCGCGGCAGAACGGTATTCATTGTGGACCACGATGGAAAGTTGATCGCGCATCCCAATACGCAAAAATTCATCCCGGGCGAAGATGCAGGCGGCAAAAAGGTCGTTTCCCAAATCATGAATCTGCCGAAAGACCTTCACAACACGGAAACGATGCGCTATACGGAGAAAAGTGGAAAAAACTCCGTGGAGATGATCGGCACCTACAGCACGCTGAGCGAATTGAACTGGGCCGTCGTCGCGGAACGGAAACTGGAAGAAGCACGGACCGATGCGGGAGTTACGGAATTAAACAGACAAGCGTTGGCATTCGTCAGCATCGTTGTGCTCTCAGCGATTCTCGTCGGTTATTTCTTTGCCGTGGGTATCAGCGGCCCGATTCGCAGCTTGGCAGCATCAACTCGCGCCATTAGCCGCGGTGAATTTCATCAGCGTTCGCCCGTACGCGGCGCATCGGAAATCAGCGAGCTGGCCGAAAACTTCAATAAAATGGCCAGCGATATCGAAGATTACATTGAGAAGCTGAAGGAAGCCGCGGAAGAAAACCGCGAGCTATTTATCGGCTCCATCCGCATGCTTGCGGCCGCCATCGACGAAAAGGATCCATACACACGAGGCCATTCCGGCCGCGTGGCGAAGTATTCTCAAATTATCGGCCGCGAATTGGGCATGCCGCCCGACGAACTGGACAAACTGCGCATCGCGGCGCTCCTTCACGACGTCGGAAAGATTGGCGTGGACGATCGCGTTTTGAAGAAGCCCGGTTCGTTGACCCCGGAAGAATTTGATTTGATGAAGCAGCACACCGTAAAAGGCGCGAACATCATGCGGCCTGTTTCTCAACTAAAGGAAATGCTGCCCGGCATCGAACTCCATCACGAGCATATTGATGGGCGTGGCTACCCATATGGTCTCTCCGGCCCGCAGATTCCCTTGATGGCTCGCATCATCGGTGTGGCGGATACACTTGATGCAATGACTACGAACCGTCCCTATCAGACAGCGATGGACCTCGATTTCGCGCTGGGCCGCATCAAGGCGTTGACGGGATCAAAATTTGACGCGACCGTCGTGAACGCGCTCGACTCCGCTATTGCAGCAGGCCGTCTGCGCCTTTCCGCCGTCGAAGTGCAAGTGTGACTCTGCTGCCGCACGACGGAGCAATCCCCTACTCTGTTACAATTTTGGTTTGCGCCGGTGGTGGCGCAGCAAGCTATGTTCTCCCTGTTCGGTAAAAAAGAAAAAACGGAGAATGCCGAGCCGTCGCTACTGGAGCGGCTCAAAGCGTCCGTCACGAAGACGAAAGCGGCGCTGGCCGAAACTGTTGACACGATTTTCCTCGGTGAAAGAAAAATTGACCCGTCCATCCTAAAGGATCTGGAAACGGCGCTGATTTCCGCGGATATTGGCGTAAAAACGACGCGCGAAGTGCTCGATTCCGTAAAGGAAAAACTCGACCGCAATGCGCTTTCCAATGCGGCGCAATTGAAACAAGAGATCAAATCACAAATCGCGCGAATCCTGCAGCCCGCCACGGAATTACAGCTCGCAAGCGCAGCGGACAACGGCGCGTGGCCCCGCGTGATGTTCATTGTGGGCGTAAACGGCGTGGGAAAAACGACGAGCATCGGGAAGCTGGCGAATCGGTTGCGACAGCAGGGATTAAACGTTGTGCTTTGCGCAGCAGACACATTTCGTGCTGCGGCGATCGAGCAACTGGAAATCTGGGCGAGACGTAATAACGTTGAAGTCGTAAAGCAAAAATCTGGCGCTGATCCGGCGGCCGTCGTTTTTGACGCAATGGCCGCCGCAAAGTCCCGCAACGCCGATGCAGTGATCGTAGATACCGCGGGCCGGCTGCACACGAAATCAAATCTAATGGCGGAGCTGGACAAAATGAAGCGCACCGCTGCGAAAGTGATTCCCGGTGCGCCGCATGACGTTCTTCTGGTGATGGACGCCACGACTGGCCAGAACGGGCTTTCGCAGGCGCGCGAATTTACGTCGGCGGTTGGAGTGACTGGAATAATCTTGACGAAGCTCGACGGCACGGCGAAAGGCGGCATCGTTGTTGCGATCTCGCGCGAGCTTGGACTTCCGATACGATTTGTCGGCACCGGGGAACAAATTGACGACCTTGTTCCGTTCGATGCCGAAACCTACGTCAATTCCCTTTTTGATTGAAACCGTGAACGACCACGACATTCGCTTCCTGCAACATGCGCTGGCGCTGGCGCGCAGAGGCGTTGGCCTTGCAAGTCCCAATCCGATGGTTGGTTGTGTAATTGTGCGGGAAGGCGAAATCGTTGGGGAAGGCTTTCATCAGTATGAGTGGCGAGACCATGCGGAGATTGTCGCGCTGAAATCGGCTGGCGAAAAAGCGCGTGGCGCGACAATGTATGTAAGCCTCGAACCGTGCAATCACACCGGTCGTACTGGCCCGTGCACCGAAGCCATCATCAAGGCTGGATTGGCGCGCGTTGTGTTTGCGACTCGCGACGTAAGCGCCAAAGCAAAAGGCGGCATGGAGCGCCTCCTGGCTGCAGGAATCACAGCCGAACTCGGTCCTCACGACATCGAGCTCGATGCCATGGAATTGAACGAAACATTTTTTCACTGGGCTGTCACGGGCAAGCCGTTCGTGACGTTGAAGTCTGCGCTGACGCTTGATGGGCAGCTCGCCTTGCCGAGCCAAACCAAGCGAAAAAGGCGCGAATGGATCAGCTCGGAAGAATCGCGTGCCGAAGTGCAAAGGTTGCGTCATGCTTCTGATGCTTTGCTTACCGGAATCGGCACGATTCTTGCGGATGACCCCTTCCTGACTGACCGCAGCGGATTGCCACGGCGGCGAAAGCTATTGCGGGTCATTTTGGACACGCACCTTCGACTCTCTCCCGACGCACGCATCGTAAAAACGCTGGACGACGATCTGATTGTGTTTACAGCGGCCTCGCCAAAATCGCCGCTGGCACGCAAATTGCAAAATTCGGGCGTCGAACTGGTGAGCGCTCCTTCGAAGGGCGGCCGGCTAAATTTGCAATCCGTGATCAAAGAGCTGGGGCGAAGAGAAATTCTCAGTGTACTTCTCGAAGCCGGGCCGTCCTTGAACGGCGCGGCACTTGCCGCAAAAATCGTCAGCAAGCTTTTTCTCTTTTATGCGCCAAAACTTGCGGGCCGACAGACAGTTCCTTTTGTCCGCGGGCTTGGCAAAGTGCCAAGTGTTCGCGCGCTTCACTATCGCGAGCAGGACTTCGGCGGAGATTTCGCGCTGGAGGCCTGGCTGCAGAATTACTGAGGAATCCGAGGCCACGCGCGTATCACATCGTACAAAATTCCTGTAAACTTTACTTAAATTCCACAAAGTCGTGGTTGAACGGGTTTGCGGAATTTCACTCTTCGCGATCGCCGAGGTGCTTTCCCAATGTGTGCCACAGCCGTTTCTGAAGTTCGCATCCCGCATTTCATCGGCGGAAACTGGACCAATTCGACTTCTACGAATTGGCAGGACGTCGTCAATCCCGCCACAGGCGCGACGCTGGGCAAAGTACCTCTCGCCGAGGCCAGCGAGGTAAATGCAGCCATCGAAGCAGCCGCCGCTGCATTTCCCGATTGGCGCCGGACACCTCCCGAAGACCGCATTCAGCCGCTCTTCAAATTGAAGATGCTGCTCGAAGAGCACATTGAAGAACTCGCACGGCTCATCACTATCGAAAACGGAAAGACGGTGACGGAAGCAAAAGCAGAGCTTCGCCGCGCCATCGAAAACGTGGAAGTCGCCTGCGGCATTCCGATGATGATGCAGGGCTACAACCTGGAAGACGTCGCTCGCGGCATTGACGAAACGATGATTCGCCAGCCGATGGGAGTGGTCGCGGCAATCACCGCGTTCAATTTTCCCGCGATGATTCCCTTCTGGTTTTTGCCGTACGCCATCGCCACCGGAAATACGTTTGTGCTGAAAGGTTCCGAACGCGTGCCGCTGACGATGAAACGCGCATTTGAATTGTTTGAGCGGATCGGATTGCCGAAAGGCGTCGTGAACATGGTCAACGGCGGGAAAACCGCCGTAGATACAATCCTCGACCATCCGAAAGTGCGCGCAGTTAGCTTTGTCGGCTCGACGCCGGTTGCGAAATATATCTACGCCCGCGCCGCTGCGAGCGGCAAGCGCGCGCAGTGCCAGGGCGGCGCAAAAAATCCTGTGATTGTATTGCCGGATGCGGACATGAGCATGGCAACACAAATCATCAGCGACAGCGCGTTTGGTTGTGCTGGGCAGCGCTGCCTTGCCGTTTCTGTTGCAGTGGCGATCGGCGAAGCACAAAAAACATTCCGCGATTCCATTGCCGAAGCGGCGAGCAAACTGAAGGTTGGGAACGGCCTGGAAGAGGGCACGCAGATGGGGCCGGTGATTACACCGCAGAGTAAGTCACGCGTTGAAGCGCTCATTGCTGAAGGTGAAAAGGACGGCGCGAAAGTATTAGTGGACGGCCGCAACGCCAAAATCTCGGGCGGCGAACATGGAAACTTTGTGAAGCCAACGATTCTCGATGGCGTTTCCGCCGAGAGCGATCTTGCTCATACGGAGATTTTTGGCCCGGTGCTCAGTCTGATTCACGCAAGAGATCTCGACGAAGCGCTGGCCATCATGAACAAAAATCCGTTCGGCAATCAGGCTTCACTCTTTACTTCGAGTGGTTCCGCTGCCCGCCGTTTCCGTTACGAAGCGCCCGCGGGAAACATCGGCATCAACATCGGCGTTGCTGCGCCAATGGCGTACTTCCCCTTCAGCGGATGGAAAGACAGCTTTTTTGGCGATATGCACGGCCAGGGCCGCGACGCGATAGAGTTTTACACGGACAAGAAAGTCGTCGTCGAGCGCTGGGCCAAGGAACATTCGCGCAAGTTCTAACGCCGCGGCGAAAACCATTGCACGCTCAAAAATAAGCGCGTAGCATCCACAACTGTACTTTCTTCTTGTGGCTGCCACCAACATTTCCACTCCGAAATCTGCCGCAAAAAAGGCGGGGATATTTTCGTTCGTCTTCGTCATGTTTTCATACACGACGGGCGGTCCGTTCGGACTAGAAGAGCAAGTCACGACCTCCGGGCCTGGCATGACGCTGCTCTATCACCTGCTGATTCCGCTGTTCTGGTGCATTCCGATTTCGTTTGTCGCGGCGGAACTCACGACGGCTATGCCCGTCCAGGGCGGTTTCTATCGCTGGGTGCGCGCTGGTTTTGGCGACTTCTGGGGATTTCTTGCGGGCTGGTGGAATTGGACGGCTTCGTTTCTCCTCGGCGGGACTTATGCCGTCCTGTTCACCAATTACTTCACTCAGTATTTTCCGGGCGTCACAGGTTGGAAACATTACCTGATCTGCGTCGCATTGATTTCAGTTATGGCCTACATCAATGTGCGCGGTATTGATCTTGTAGGCCGAGTTTCCACGATTCTGGAAATCGTTGTTCTTACCCCGATTCTTGTAATGTCCGCAATGGCTCTCGCCCGTGCGCATCACAATCCGTTTGCTCCGCTTACCCCGCCGCACAAGCCGTTTAGTCAGGTTTTTGGCATCGGACTCGCGCTTGGTGTCTGGCTCTATTCCGGGTACGAACAGCTTTCGACTGTCGCGCAAGAAGTGGACAACCCTCGGCGCAACTATCCTCTTGCACTCGCCATCGTAGTTCCCATGTCGATTGCGACCTATTTCTTACCGACTGCCACATCGCTAGCGGCACTAAATAATTGGCAAGAATGGGAGGCTAGCTATTTTTCCAAGGCTGCCTTGTTGATCGGCGGCCCGCTTCTTGCCCTGACAGTCACAATCGCGGCTGCAATTGCGAATATTTCTCTGCTGAACAGCACCATTTTGGCGACAACGCGAATGCCTTTTGCCCTGGCTGAAGATGGGTTCTTGCCAAAGCTCTTTACGCGCTTGCATCCGCGCTACGGAACTCCGGCGATTTGCATCATCGTTTCCTCCGTAATTTATGCGCTCCTGGCGAGGAATTCCGTGGTGCAATTAATTACGATTTACGCCTGGCTGCGCGTCGCCACGACGTTAATGACCGCTCTTTCCGGCTGGCGGCTGCGCAAAACGCATCCACAGCTGGAGCGGTCTTTTACCGTTCCGGGGGGAAAGCTCGGCCTTTTTTATTCCGTAGCCGCACCAGTCTTTATGGGAATCGTCGCAACTGTGGGAAGCATCTTGAGCGAGCAAGGCAGCGAAGACAAATTTGTCCTCAAGTGGGGCCCGCTTGCAATACTGCTGGGCCCTATTGCCTACCTGGTTTTGCGTCGAGGAAAACTGAGCGAGGCAGCGTAAGAATCAGCTGATCAGGTCAAGAAAACGGAACCAAAGTCCCGCAAGCGGCAAAAACCAGGGATTACGCCGGTATAATCCGAGCGGCGCGCCTTTGAACGGAATTTCCGCAAACGGATTTTCGAGTTTGGAGTTTGCTCCGGCGGCGATATGTTCTCCCATTTTTTGCCCAAGCAAAGTCGCCATTGCCACGCCGTGGCCCGCGTAACCAACAGAGTAGTAAATGCCGTCCATTTTTCCGATGTGCGGCATCATGTCAAACGCAAAGTCGAGTGTGCCTCCCCATACGTATTCAATTTTCGTTTCGCGCAACTGAGGAAAAATCTCGACCATGTCTCGTCGCAAAATTTCGTGGCTTTCGCGAATCGTATTTTCGTTTTCGGGGAAAAATGCGGCGCGGCCGCCGAAAAGCATTCGACGGTCCGGCGTTAAACGGTAATAGTGCGTGAAATAGAGCGAGTTATAGATCATGCGATTGCGCGGACTGACTTCTGCCGCGAGTAACTCCGGGAGAACTTCTGTCACAATAATGTACGACCCAATCGGAATAATTTTGCGACGCAGTGCAGGAGTTGTTGAGCTGGTGTAACCGCTAGTCGCAACAAGAACGTCGCGGGCCCAGAGTTTGCCGCGCGAGGTAGATACGTTCCAACCTGAGCTGCCGTCTTTCGTGCCCGGCTCGATGGCGTTCCCGTGCGTGTTCTCGTGAACTTCCGCGCCCGCGCGAATTGCGGCTTCACCCAGCCCCGCAACGTATTGAGCGGGATTCACTCCAGCGCTGACTGCATCCACCAATCCTCCGAAGTAGTGCTTCGAACCAATTTCAGCGGCAAGTTCGTTCTTTGGCACGATGCGGACGTGGTGCCCAAGTACGCGCGCCATTACCTCTGCGCTGCTCTGGAAACTATCGAAGTGGCCTGGCTTGTTCGCAACTTCCAGATGGCCGCAGCGCGAAAAGCTGCAGTCGATCTTTTCTTCGGCAACGATTTGTTCGACGGTGGATATTGCTTCGAGCGAAGCATCGAACATGCGCTTCGTCGCTTCTTTTCCGTACCGTGCAAGGAGATCTGTTGCGCCAAGCTTTAACCCTGTCAAAACCATCCCACCGTTGCGTGAGCTTGCGCCCCAGCCGAGAGTCTGCGCCTCAAGGACGACAACGCAAGCGCCGCGTTTCGTCAGTGCTCGTGCGGCGGAAAGACCGGTAAATCCGGCGCCAAGAATTGCGACGTCCACTTTTTCCGGAAAAGGCTGCGGCACGATACGCGGCATTCCAACCGTCGTCAGCCAGAAGTTTTTCTCCTGAATGGCCATCAGTGATTTCTATTTTGGAAGTTCGCTTACGGCCCGATGCGCCTCATCAATTGCCGCATCCGTGTAAGCGCGGGCTGCCGAATCGGAATTGGCGATGGTAATTCTTCCAAACGGAGCGCGCCCAATCACATTTGGCCGCGGTCCGGGCGGCAAATCGCGATCCGAATACCAATCATACTCGTACGCATAGCCGTGTCCCCAGCGATTCGCTGTGATGGCAGCAATATCGCGCGCCGCGTCGAATCCAGCGGACGCGAGTATTCGCTGCAGTTGATCGCGCGTTTCTCGTTCGATTTTTTCGAAAGGAGTCGTCAGCAATTCATAGCGGCCGGCTCGGTATTGATCGCGCCTCGGCGCACCAGGACTGCACGGCGTCCGCAACAAGAAAAGAACAGCAGGTTCTTCCGGCTTGCTCGGAAATTTGTACTCGCCGAGGCTCACCGGAAAATCGAGCGCGATGTAGGAATAGTAGCTTCCGGGCGCCATGATTTGATGAACTCCAAGTTTCGCAAACGCTTTCCAATTGCGAATCGCAACACGTGTGTAAAGAAACGGCGCTTTCACGCAATATTCGAGCGCGGTTTTCTGTTTTGCAGGCAAGTCCGGACAAAGATACGGAACCATCACGTTGTAGCAGGCCATGACGCAATGTTTCGCGGAAACTGATTGCAACCTTCCTTCGCGAATATAAGAGACGGTGACTTCGCCGTCCCCGCTGGTCGAGTTTTGTTTCGCTTGTACGACGGTCGACTGCAACCGCACCCGTACCGGCTGATTTTCCCGGTCGAGCGCTTCGTAGTTTGCTTTTGCGGTCACGACGTCTTCCATCGTATGGCCTGGCATTGCTTCCGGCAGCAGAGCGCGAATCAGCAGGCGCGCCACACTCGCATTTCCATCGGGAAAGTGAAAAATGTACGGTTCTTCTTTTTCTTGCGGCCCCAGATCCAGCCCATCAAATCCTGGATAAGTAAATGAGCCGTAGTCGTCGCCATTCGTATAGCAGCCGTAGGCCGAAATCGCTTCGATGCCAACAGCGAATAGGTCATGAGAAAATTTCTGAAAAAAGGGCAGGACTTCCGGCGTTGCTTTGCAATACTTTGTCAGGAATTCCGACATGCTGATTTTCTTGAGGAGCGCGATTTTCTGTTCCCGCGTCAAACCGGGGAGATAATTTTTCTTTTCCGTATAAACGCGAACGATGTCTTTTTTCACCGCATCGGATAGGGGCGCCCGCGCCAGGAATTCTGCCCATGGCTTCGTTCCCATGCCGATGAGCAGCGCTTCCGAACCAAACGTTTCTTTATCAAAGAAACAACCGGTGGTCAGGTTCGAGTAAAGTCTCTGATCGTAACCCTTGTAAAACTTCTGTACTTCGATTCCGAGCTCTTCGAAAAGTTCCTTTGCAATCTTGCTGTAGTCGCCGGGACTTTCGATAGATTGCGTCCCTCCATTGGCAAGCAGCATTCTCCCGTCCACTTCAAATTCGTCGCGCCGCGCATGTCCGCCAAAGTCATCATGGCTGTCAAGCAGCAGAATGCGCGAATTCTTCCCAAATCTCTTTTGATAGAAACGCGCTGCCGCGAGGCCACTGATACCTGCGCCAACGACAACCAAATCGTATGTCTCGGTCAGTCTTTCCGGCGCACCCAGCGAACCCCAAGCTTTGCCGTCACGCAATTTGTGGGCAATTTCGTAGACATTCTTCTGATCGCCACGGAGCCCGGTAAGGGAAGGAGGATAGCTTGGCGGATTGTTTTCTTGTGCGCTCATGGGAGAAGCATGCATTGCCAGCATAGCTCCGCCTACTGTAACTGCGACACCATCCAGGAAATCGCGCCGCGTGATTGGCCGTTCCATTCCCAATTCACGGTCGCGTTGATCGTCGCCCATGGTCTTCGCCTTGAAAGCGCCCCAATCTTACACAATTTTAGTAAGGTTTGCCTTACCGTGCCGGGCCGTAAGATTTGGTTCCTGCAAGGGAATCGTTTATCTTGAGAAAGGCAAAAAAACTATGTTTACGGGCATTATTGAACACCTGGGCGCTATCGCGGACCTTTCCTTTGCTAAAGGAGGGGGCCGCATTAAGGTGCACTCTCCTTCGCTTGCTTCTTCCCTTTCTGTCTCGGGCAGCGTCGCGGTGAATGGCTGTTGCCTCACCGTCGTCGAATGTAACAAAGAATCTTTTTCCGCTGATCTTTCCGCGGAAACTCTGGAAAAGACTTCTTTCCTCACACTTAAGCCGGACACGCTCGTCAATCTTGAACAGCCTCTCACAGCCGGAAAGGAATTTGGCGGCCACTTCGTTCTGGGTCACGTAGACGGCATGGGGAAAGTCATTTCGCTCGAACCCGAAGGCGACGGCTGGCGATACTCCATAAAAGTTCCCGACGAAATCGCAAAGTACGTGGTTCCAAAGGGCTCGATCACCATTGACGGCGTGAGCCTTACCGTCGCGAATTGGCAGGCAAACGTCGCGGAAATCGCTGTGATTCCCTACACCTATAAACACACCAACATTCGCGATCGAAAATCTGGCGACGTGGTTAATCTCGAAGGAGACGTTCTTGGAAAATACATCGAGCGCCATCTGGCTGCTCGCGGCGAGGCTCGGGCAAGCACTCCTCTAACTATCGAGCAGCTAAAAGAACAGGGATTCTAATATCTCAGCTCTTAATCGTCTTTCCCCGGAAGTACAGAATCAAACCAATCGCGATTGCTGCAACGGTTGTTCCCACTACTTTAATCACAAATAAGATCCGGTTTGAGGAATCCCCCGGCGGAAATACGGAAACGATAATCGATAGCAAAGTCACGCTGGTCGCGAGTCCACACGCAATCCAGACTCCAGTCTTGCCGCCAGGTACGAGCACCGCGTGAGGATTCGTGTCGCGGTCTGCGCGTCCAGCGAGTTTGATGGCTGCCGCGAACATATACAGAAACGGAATGAAATAGAGAATGATCGTGATGTCCACCACCACCTGATAGGCACCACGCGTCGTTTCGTTAATTTGGCTAAGCAACAGCACAGCCGCCGATAAAACCGCCTGCACAATGATCGAAATATACGGAGTGCGCCACTTCGGATGAATCTTTCCAAACGCTTTCGGCAAATAGCGGTCAATTCCCACAACGAATGGCACACGCGCAATTCCAGCTACTGTGCTCCCTACTCCGCCAGCATTGCCAACCGTCACCAGGAGCGCTGCCAAGATTCCGACGAATCCAATCTTCAGTGCAACTGAACCAATCGTAATGGCGTGAAACACGGCACTTTTGGGATCCGCTTCCGCTGCTGGGACCAAAGAGAGCAGAGAAACTGTTCCAATCATGTACATCGCCGCAATCAACGCAGCTGCCGTCAGCGCCGCGCGTGGCAACGTTCGCCTGGGATCGCGAATTTCTCCACTCATCGCGGACACAAGTTCCAATCCTGTAAACGCAAAGGCAATCTGCGACCAGAAATTTACCGTGTCCCAATTCCACGTCGGCTTTATGTTCGACCACGTGAAATGTGTCACGCTGCCATTTTTTAAATAGAGTATCCCCGCGATTCCGACAAGAATCAGCAGCGGGATATATGTCGCAACGCCTCCTGCGTTCTGCAGCCATTTGCCAATGTTCAAGCCAATGATGTTCAGCACCACCGCAACCAGAAGCAACAGCAGCGATCCAACCAGCAAAAAAGTGCGATTTTGCGCCAGCTCAACTCCGCGCCCAGCCATCACGTAGGCGCTCATCGACGTGCTTGCCAGCAACAGTCCAGGAAAATAGAAAATAGTGTAGGTCCAATACGCCCAGCCCGCCACGAATCCGTGAAAATCGCCGAACGCCTCTTTCGACCAGACATACAAACCACCTTCTTCCGGGAAACGCGAAGAGAGCTCATTGATAACCAGCGTCATTGGCACAAAAAAGAGCACCGCTGCGAGAAACCATAAACTGATCGATGAGGTCCCGTTGTGAGCGGCCGCTGCGATCCAGCGCGGCCCTAGAACTGTCGCGATATTGAAGAAAAGGACGTCCCAGAAGCCCATTTCACGGCAAAGCAAGATGCGCGGGTCAGAAGAGCCGGAGGACTGGCTCACAGAGTCACATCCAATGCGGGAATGAGCTCATCTTGGGCACGGAAATTATGCAGAAATGGGTCAACTGAATTTTCAAATGCGGCCCAGGAATCGAAAACCATCGCTTTTCCTTCCTGTAGGAAAACAACATTGTCTGCCAGACGCCGCGCGAGATGCGTATCGTGCGTCACCACAATCGAAGTGCGATGAAATTTTTCCTTTAGCCTCAGGATGATGTCGCCCATGTGCGTGGCCATGATGGGGTCAACCATCGTCGTTGGCTCATCGTAGAGAATCGCTTCCGGATTTTGAGCAAGCGCGCGAGCGATCGCGACGGCGCGTTTCATTCCGGTGGAAAGCTCGCTGGGAATCTTTTCCAGGACTTCTTCCAATTCCAGTTCGCCGGCCAGCTTGCGAATGTACGCTTCCACGTCTTCGTCGGTTAGTCCGGGTTGACCTTCGAGTGGATAGGCGATGTTTTCTCGTACGGTGAGCGAATCAAAAAGCGCGCCGGACTGAAACACCATCGTCACCTTGCGACGGACTTCGTAGAATTCTTCTTCGGAGAAGTGGGTGACATCCTGCCCGTCAATCAAGATCTGACCGGAGTCGGCTTTTAAAAAGCCCATAATATGCTTGAGCGAAACTGACTTTCCCACGCCGCTTCGACCCATGATCACGCACGTCTGCCCGCGTTTCACGGCGAACGAAACATGATTCAGCACCGGGCGTTCGTCAAACGCTTTGCTCACATCGCGAAATTCAAAGAAGTTCGCGGCCTGCCCGTTTTGTTTTTCTGTCTCCGTCAAGACCTCTCCGCAGCAATCACGCGAAGCGCTTCTTCATAGTCAGCTTGTGTATTCATGTTCCAAAAAAGCCGCCCGTTCGTATCAAATCGTTTCCAGTCTTTTTCGTCAAGAACTTCCACATCCAATGCGTTTAAAGCGTCCGTCACTTTACGCGTTCCGGCTTTGAACAATGGCCCAATCGTTTCCAGTGTGGAGGCTCGCCAGCAGGCGCAAAGCGGTTCCCATCCTTGGGCGCTCTTGGGCACAATCGCCTCGGCTCCAGATTCGCGCGAGCGCTCCACCAAATAGGCGAGCCACTCTCCGGTCAAAAACGGCATGTCGCAGCTCAAAATCAGTGCAAACGCAGATTCCTCCGCTCTTTTGTTCTCGTCCGCAAGCGCCGTCAGGATGCCGCCGAGAGGACCTTCCCCCGGCCACTGGTCGAGAATTGTTTCGAAGTTTTCCGCCGGCAGCTTGACTGTGTGCGAAACGATTTTTGCATTGGAAGTAACTGTCGCGACCAGCTTGGCTGTGCGCGCGAGCATTGTCTGGCCAGCAAATTCGGCCAGAGCCTTATCAGTCCCGAAGCGGGAGCTTGCTCCCCCAGCCAGCACATATCCCAAAACAGTTGGCTCGGTTTTACACGCCACTAGGCTTCCTCCTCCATCGGTTCCCGGCCAGGGCGTCGAATCCCAAGTTCGCGCAATTTCTCCTGCAAACTTTGGCGGTGCAAACCAATCGTTGCGGCAGTGCGCGAAACATTCCAACGGTGACTCGAAAGTTGTTTGGTAATCCATGCAATTTCGAACTTTCGCTTTGCGTCGCGGAAATCGCGCTCATTCATTCCCGTATCCACATCCCCGTTGGATTCTCTCGGCGTAATCTCTTTCCCCGTGGCAACTTCTTCCGGCAAGTCCTTCACGCCGATTTCATTTCCAGAACTGAGCACCATGCTTCGCTCCAGCGCATTCTTCAATTCGCGCACGTTTCCTGGCCAATCATAGCGCTCCAAGGCGGCGTAAGCATCCCGGCTCAGTTGCGCACGGCGATTTAAGCGCTTGCCATGCAATTGCAAGAAGGAATCCGCCAGCACGGGAATATCCTCCTTGTGTTCCCGCAATGCCGGCAAATCAATCGAGATCACACGCAAGCGGTAAAAAAGGTCTTCGCGAAATTTCCCGGCGGCGATCTCCGCGGGCAAGTCTCGGTGTGTGGCACTGATCACGCGTACATCCACTGGAATTGACTGCGATCCGCCCAGCCGCTCAATCGTGCGATTCTCGAGCGCGCGCAGTACTTTGGCTTGCGTCACCGGGTTCATATCGCCAATTTCGTCCAGGAATAATGTCCCGCCGTTCGCCAACTCGAACTTCCCTTTTTTCTGCTGGGCTGCGCCGGTAAACGCACCTCGTTCGTAGCCGAATAGCTCCGACTCAATCAAATTTTCCGGCAAAGCTGCACAATTTACCGCTATGAACGGTCGCCCCGAGCGAGAGGAGCGCGCGTGAATCTCCTGCGCCAGCAAGTCTTTGCCGGTTCCGCTTTCGCCTAAAATCAGCACTGTCGAATCGGTCGCAGCTACTCGGTCCGCAATTTCAAACGCCCGCCTCATTTCCGGCGAACGGCCAATCATTCCTCCAAACTGCCCTTCCGTGGCCAACTGGCTCTTCAACGCAGAATTTTCTTTTTCGAGTCCGGTCAACTTCAGCAAATTTGCGACACGCTGCCGCAATTCGTCCAGTTCAAATCCTTTCACCAGATAGTCTGCAGCCCCTACACGCAAGGCTTCCACTGCCGTCTTGGCCGTATCCAGCGCTGAGACAATCAGCACCGGCACTTCGTTCCCTTCTTCGCGCAACGACTTCAAGAATGAAATTCCGTCCTGCCCAGGCATCACCACATCCAGCAAAATCAGGTCAGGTTTCTCGATTGGAATAGTTGTACGTGCCGCTTCAGCCGAGTCCGCTTCGGCAATCCGGTAGCGCGATTCCAGCGCTCGCCGCAAGCCGTAACGAGCGGCAGGTTCATCGTCAACGATCAGTATCGTTTTCACTGCGCCTCCTTCGCTTCTTTCGCACGGGGCAAACTAACCTCAAATCGCGTTCCTCGCCCATCTCGCCACGGGCTCTTCCAGGTAAGAGTTCCTTCCCATTCCGCCACACGCCGCGCGACAATGGCCAAGCCCAAACCGGTTCCTTGCGATTTCGTGGTAAAAAATGGCTGCAAAATTTTTTCGCGCAGCGATTCGGGAACACCAGGTCCATCGTCCTCAAAAAAAAGCGCCAGAATGCTTCCACGAATTTCGCCATTCACTGTGAGGTGTCCGCTGGACGAAACTGCTTCCAGCGCGTTGACCAGCAAATTCGAAGCAATGTCGTTCACAACGTCCGCCGGCACGGCGACACGTGCATCTATGGAATCCAAGCTGACCTTCAAGGTGATTCCGCGCTGCTCGGCTTGCGGCCGTAGCACTGACGCCGCTTCCATCAACACTTGTTTTGCGTCGCAGTGAGACGTTCCCCTTGCTGACCGCACTGCCGGCCTGCTGAATTGCAGCAATTGATTCAGTTTCGTCGAAAGCCGGCTGATTTCGTCCAGCACCATCTTCGTCTCGCTGCGCATCGAATCCGGCATTTCTGGATTTTCCAGCTGCACCTGCAAAATCGTCTTGATGGATCCGAGGGGGTTTTTCAGATTATGCGAAATGCTCGCCGCGGTCTGTCCGACCAGCGCCAGTCGTTCTCGCTCCGCCAGTTCTCTTTCGAGCCGCAGTTTGTCCTCAATAAGCCGGCACAGATCCATCGCTGCGGGTAGTTGCTCGCTCAGAAATTCCAATGCCGCCATCGTTTCCCCGGAAATAGCCGAGCCATGAGGCTTTACATGCAGGTGTCCGAATAACTCTCGATCTCGCCGCAAAGCAAACGAAGGTTCCGACTTCAACCGAGATTCTTTTTTCCCGGATTCGTCCGAGAGTTGATCGAGAAAGTTCAGAGTGGCAGCCTCAAGTTCAAATTCCTGCTTGGTTCTCTGTTCCACAAAATGAATCAAGTTCTGCAAATTACCTTGGCGTGCTTCCTTCTGAATCTCCGCGGAAAGTTTGTGCACTCGATCCATTTCCACTTGCGCGGTCTCGCGAAGCTTCTTCCGCAAAATTCGCTGGATCGGCTCAAAAAAGACAACAAGTACGAAAAGCAAGATTGCCGCGGACGCTTCGGGTGGAAGAACGGGTTCAAGCCAAGTGCCGACCCGCCGCACCAAACTCAAATAGAGAAGCGCAAGAAATGTTACCGATACGGCGTAGACGAGATTCTTTTGCCGCCCAATGTTTAAGAAGTTGAATCGTTGCACCAGGTAAACAAGAGCAGCCATCGGGAACACAGCAAGCAGCGCCAAAACTGCCGTGCCGATGGCAATTTCTTCGTCGGATAAGGGAGAACTGAGCACGTGAAGCCAGATAGCGAGCACCGCGGCAAGAAAAAGAAAAAGCGCGACCGAGCCATGAAAAACTTTCTCAGCTCTGGCCTGCGTCTTTACCAGAAACTGAATTTCCCAAGCAGCGCAGCCCACAAAAGCGGCGCCCATCCAAAGTCCGTACGCCTGCCCTAACGTGTTTCCCGGCTCCAGAAAATTTATTTGTGGCCCAGCCACCAGCACCGGATAGACGCGCAATCCAAAATAAAAGGGCGGCGCATAGATAAGCGCGAGAGTGATCAGTTTGCTCAGCCTGGGCCAAATCAGCCCGCGCGTGTCCGCATATTCCAGGTGCAAATGCAGGAGCAGCGACGGCAAGAAACAAAGCGCGGCGCAGATTAAGGTCAACGCAAACGTATGAAGCGCGGGGGGCGGCGTCGCATAATAAATCTGCGCGTTTAGCGCGAGCAGCGATCCACCGTAGAATAAAAATAGCGCAAGGCTGAAAAAGAAGAAGACCCGCTCCAGATTGCGCTGCCTGCGAAAGCCGAGAATCACGACCATCCAGAAGAGCTGCAGCAGCGTACCCGCCGTGAAGCCGATCAGTCGAAGGTAGATGAGCGTGTCCATGGGGAATCTGGCTATGAATCTTATTCCCAGCTTCAAAGCACGGCAATCACCAAGTGCAAGATTTTTCTTGCACTATCTAACGTTAACTAAATAAAACACTTATCCAATGACCAGGTTCAGATGAATTTCCGATGTAAATCATCGAAAATGCTGTGCTTTGGCTTGACTTGGAGGGTCTGCCTAGCTATATTAGCACTCGTCTGAGAGGAGTGCTAATACCTGCTCTCCTCACCTCAGCCCTGCCTATCGCAGGCAGGAGACCTGAAAGCTCACCAACGGAGGTTTTTCGAAGATGGCAGTCAATCTGACTCCGCTCCACGACCGTGTGATCGTGAAGCGCATTGAAGAAAAGGAAACCGTCAAGGGCGGCATCATCATCCCTGACAGTGCAAAAGAGAAGCCCCAAGAGGGCGAGGTAATCGCAGTCGGCGCCGGCAAGCGCGAGAAGGGCGAACGCGTACCTCTCGATGTCGCTGTGGGTGACCGCGTTCTCTTCGGCAAGTACAGCGGCAGTGAAATCAAAATCGAGGACCAGGAGTACCTGATTCTCCGCGAAGAAGAAATCCTCGCGAAGCTCGGTGGCGCTGCAAAGGCGGCAAAGAAGTAGTTTTGGTACGTCTGATCAAATTCTTTCAAAGGTTTTGAATCAAAAAAGTTTTTACGGAGGAATTAAGCAATGGCAAAGACGATTGTTACGGGAGAGAATTCGCGCCAGTCGATTCTGCGCGGTGTGAACGCTCTCGCCGATGCAGTTAAGATCACCCTTGGCCCCAAGGGCCGCAATGCGGTGATCGAAAAGAAGTTCGGCGCGCCGATCATCACCAAGGACGGCGTGACGGTTGCAAAAGAAATTGAATTGAAGGATCCCCTGGAGAACATGGGCGCGCAGATGGTGCGCGAAGTCGCTTCCAAGACGTCTGACGTCGCGGGCGACGGCACCACCACCGCCACCGTTCTGGCACAGGCCATCTTCCGCGAAGGCGTGAAGACGGTTGCCGCCGGCGCCAGCCCCACGGCTCTCAAGCGCGGTATCGACAAGGCCGTTGAAGTTGCCGTCGAAGAAATCAAGAAGCTGCATAAGGACGTAAAGGGCGACATGATCGCTCAGGTCGGCACCATTTCCGCCAACAACGACAAGCAAATCGGCGGAATCATTGCCGAAGCGATGAAGAAGGTCGGCAAGGACGGCGTCATCACCGTGGAAGAGTCCAAGACCATGGAAACGACGCTGGAAGTCGTGGAAGGCATGCAGTTTGACCGCGGCTACCTCTCGCCCTACTTCGTCACCGATCCCGAGCGCATGGAGTGCGTGCTCGAAGATGCGCGCATTTTGATCCACGAAAAGAAGATCAGCTCGATGAAGGACCTGCTCCCCTTGCTCGAAGGCATCGCCAAGGGCGGCAAGCCTCTTCTGATCATTGCGGAAGACGTGGAAGGCGAAGCGCTCGCGACTCTCGTCGTGAACAAGCTCCGCGGCACTCTGCAGTGCGCAGCCGTTAAGGCTCCTGGCTTCGGCGATCGCCGCAAGGCAATGCTCGAAGACATCGCGGTTCTCACCGGCGGCAAGGCCATCACGGAGGATCTCGGCATCAAGCTCGAGAACGTGAAGATCGAAGACCTCGGCCGCGCCAAGAAAGTCACGATTGACAAGGACAACACCACGATCGTCGAAGGCGCCGGCAAGGCCAGCGAAATCGAAGGCCGTGTGAAGCAGATCCGCCAGCAGATCGAGAACACCACCTCCGACTACGACCGCGAGAAGCTCCAGGAACGCCTGGCGAAGCTCGTCGGCGGCGTCGCGGTGATCAAGGTCGGCGCGGCAACCGAAACCGAGCTCAAGGAAAAGAAAGCTCGTGTTGAGGACGCGATGCACGCAACTCGCGCAGCCGTTGAGGAAGGTATCGTTCCCGGCGGCGGCACGGCATTGCTCCGTTGCCTCACGGCGATCGAAAAGCTCAAGCTGCAGGATGACGAGGCTGTCGGCGCGGGCATTGTGAAGCGCGCACTCGAAGAGCCGGCTCGCCAGATCGCGCACAACGCAGGCTTTGAAGGCGCTGTCGTGATCGGCAAAATCCGCGACTCCAAGGACGAGAACTACGGCTTCAACGCAGACACCGGCGAATATGTTGACCTCGTCAAGGCCGGCGTCATTGATCCAGCCAAGGTTGCGCGTCTGGCCCTCCAAAACGCGGCGTCCATCGCTGGCCTGATGCTCACCACGGAAGCTCTCGTGGCCGAGTTGAAGGAAGAATCCAAGGCTGCTGCAGCTGGCGGTCCGGGCGGCGCTCCGGGCGGCATGGGCGGCATGTACTAAGACTTATCCAGCAAGCCTAAAACCTCAATCAACAAAAAGGGCGGCCCGGTTTTCCGGATCGCCCTTTTGCTTTCTCGCATTCTTGCCTCGCCTTGCACTCTCGGATAACATTGCGGCTGTGGATGACTTCCGATCAGCCCATTAGGCAAAACCCCTCGCTTCTTCGGCGTCATCCCGTTCTGACTTACTTCCTGGCAACATTCGCAATCTCATGGATTGCGGCGCTCCTGGTCGCGGCCCCAAAGCTGACACAAGGCGGGTCGCTTCCCAAGCTCACCGGAATCTTAATGTTTCCAGCCATGCTCCTCGGTCCCAGCACCGCGGGCTTTTTGTTGACTCGCGCTTTCGACGGACCGGCCGGTGTGAGAAACCTATTGTCACGCATGCGACGCCTCCGCTTCCCGCTAGGTTGGTATGTGGCTCTCCTCATCCTACCGATAGTCGTTCTCGGCGTTTTATTCTCCCTGAAGGTGTTGGTTTCGCCGATTTACACGCCAAATCATTTTTGGATTGGTGCCTCGTTCGGCATTTTGGCCGGTTTTCTCGAAGAAATCGGCTGGACGGGGTTCGCCTACCCGAAACTTCGCAATCATTTTTCAACTGTTCCCGCTGCGGCAATTCTTGGAGTGCTCTGGGGACTCTGGCATGCGCCGGTAATTGACTTCCTTGGGGCAGCATCTCCCCATGGCAAAGCGCTGCCTTTGTTTTTCGCAGCGTTTGTCGTCGCCATGTCCGCGGTTCGCCTGGTCATCGTATGGTTTTACGAGCGCACGCACAGCGTCGCTCTGGCTCAGCTTATTCACATCAGTTCCACGGCATCCCTCGTTATATTCAGCCCCACTGCGGTTAGTCCTGCCCAAGAGGCCTTCTGGTACGCGGTCTATGGCTCAATGCTCTGGCTCCTCGCGCTCGTATCGCACCGCGTCACGCCCACTTCGCAGCCAACCTCATAGTCTCTGCATGACCGCCCAATCGAGCCCTTCCTTGCCTCCCCGCCCCTCCTCCGCTACACTTCCTCCGCCTCACTTCCACTCTCCAGAGGGAGCAACGCAACATGCCAGGACTTTTGCAGCGGTTCATGCCGCGCGAAGAGGGCTTTTTTGAACTCTTCGTAAAGCAGGCACAAAACATCGAAAAAGGCGCGCGCGCCCTCGTCGAACTTTTATCTCATTACACCGGTGTGCCCGAACAAGTCCAAATCATCAAGGCCATCGAGCACGACGGCGACGAAATCACACACGGTATTCTCACCAAACTAAATCAAACGTTCATCACTCCCTTTGATCGCGAAGACATTCACGCGCTCAGCAGCCAGCTTGATGACGTCATTGACCTCATTGATGCCGCCGCCAGCCGCTTCGTTCTCTATCGCGTCGCTTCCATCAAACCCGGCACGCTCGATCTCACAAAGGTTCTTCTTTTGGCAACCACTGAGGTCACGGCTGCTGTTCGTCATCTCGATTCTCCGAACGAGGCGCTTACCCACTGCGTTGAAGTGAATCGCTACGAGAACGAAAGCGATCGTCTCTGCCGAACACTCATCGCTCAGCTCTTTGACGAAGAAAAAGATCCTGTCCAAATCATCAAGTGGAAAGAGATCTTTGAAGTCATTGAGACTGCCGTAGACAAGTGCGAAGACGTCGCCAACGTCATCGAAGGCGTCATCCTTAAGAGCGCATAGACCGTGTCCAGCTTCACTCTCCTCATCTTCGTCATAATCCTTACCCTGGCCTTCGAATTTTCCAATGGCTGGCATGACGCCGCGAACTCCATTGCAACCGTCGTCTCCACACGCGTACTCACTCCGTTTCGCGCTGTCGCCTGGGCTGCGTTTTGGAATTTCATCGCCGCGTTCGTGTTCGGAACTGCCGTTGCCAAATCCATTGGCAAAGGCATGGTTCACATTGAAATGGTGAATCAGAATGTATTGCTTGCCGGCCTCTTCGGCGCAATCATCTGGAACTTGATCACTTTGATTCTCGGCCTGCCAACGAGCTCATCTCACGCATTGATGGGCGGTTTTGGCGGAGCAGCCATTGCCAAATCGGGTTTCCAGGCGATCATTCTGGGTGGTTGGACCAAACCGATCCTATTCATTTTCCTTTCTCCGGTAATTGGCATGGCCGTCGGCTTGATTGTCACCACGATTACCAGCTGGATTGTTCGCAAGCAGCGCCCGCAAAAAGTGGACAAATGGTTCCGACGTTTACAACTCTTCTCCGCCGCAGCATATAGCCTGGGGCACGGTACGAACGACGCCCAAAAAGGCATGGGCATTATCACCACAGCGCTTGTGGCTGGTGGCCTTCTCAAAAGTTACGACGTGCCTTACTGGGTCATCATCGTCTGCCACCTCGCCATGGGTGGCGGCACCATGGCAGGCGGCTGGCGCATCATCAAGACCATGGGGCAACGCATCACAAAGCTCACCCCATTCGGAGGATTTGCCGCAGAAGCTGCCGGCGGCTTGACTCTTTTTGGTACCGCCCATTTCGGCATTCCCGTTAGCACGACGCACACCATCACCGGGGCCATCGTTGGTGTCGGTGCTGCGCGCCGCCTGACTGCTGTGCGCTGGGGCATCACCCGCCGCATCGTCTGGGCCTGGGTCCTCACTATTCCTGGCGCTGCGTTCATCGGCGCAGGCCTCTATCACTTTCTAGCACCACTCTTGAACGTGGTTAAATAGCTCCGCCTATAACAACGAGGTCTAGCCATGAATCGTCGCGATTTCCTGAGCGCCAGCGCCGCCGCAACCGCCGTCGCAGCGTCTTCAAATTTTTTCGTCCTTGAATCGCTCGCTGATTCCTATCCCTCGACCTACAAATCCATCTTCAAGACTCTCGACAACTTCGCGGAAAACTATCTCCGTGCGATGAACGCCCCTGGCCTCACACTCGTTCTCGCCGATCGCGACGGCATACAACGTGTCGTCACCTACGGCTTCAGCGACGTCGAACAGAAGCAGCGAGTCCAACCCGACCAACTTTTTCAAATTGGCTCTATCAGCAAAAGCTTTCTTGCAAATTGCCTCTTGCAGCTCCATCAGGAAGGCAAACTTGACCTCCAGAAGCCGATCCTCGACTATCTGCCCTGGTTCCGCATTGATTCTTCCTTCGAACCAATCACCGTCCACCACCTCCTCACACATACCTCTGGACTCCCTGGCGTTCCCAATGTTTTTCTCTCTGATCCGGGGGCTAGGCATCGTGCCGCTTGCTCTCCTGGCAAACTCTTTCACTACAACAACACGGCCTTCCAGCTTCTCGGTCATCTCCTAATGACACTCGACGGTGGCCTGCTCCCAGACATCTATCGCAAGCGCATTCTTAATCCACTAGGTATGACCCAAACAGAACCTGTCATCACCCTCGATGCTCGCGAACGTACCGCCAAAAATTACAGCGCCTTCCAGAACGACCGCGCTTTCTCGCGTTTTGCTCGTCTCTGTGAGGCGCCCGCCATCATCTCTTCTGACGGTGCCGGCTGCGTCGCCTCCACGCCGCATGACATGGGCCTTTATGTCCAGATGATCGCCCGCCACGGCGAAGGCCCGAAATCGCGCTTGCTCAACGAAGAAAACTTTGGCCTCTTCTCCAAGGCGCACATTCCCGCCGAAGAGTTCGGTCCAACTGCAAGCTACGGTTATGGAATCGCGGTTGATACGCTCGACGGCCACAAAATTCTTCGCCACACAGGCGGTATGATTTCATTTGCTTCTTCGCTGCACGTGGACATTGACGAAGGCGTTGGCGCGTTCGCTTCCATCAACGCAATGCAAGGTTACCGCCCGAATCCCGTCGCGCAATTCGCCATGCAACTCATGCGCGCGCACCGCGCCAAGAAAACTTTTCCCGCCGCCCCGGAACTCCGGCCCGCGACTTTTGTTGAGAACGCCTCCGACTTCGCTGGAACATACAATTCCGCCGATGGCCGTTCGCTCGAATTCGTCGCCGGGCCAAACAGCCTCTCGCTCAAGCACAACAACCAATCCATCGCTCTCGAACCGCAAGGTGACGGCGTCTTCGTCGTGCCTCATCCAGATTTTTCCCGATTTGTTCTGCTCTTCGGCCGCGCCGATGCCAAAGATCCAAAATCGCCCGTCGTCGAACTCGGCTGGGGCAACGACTGGTACTCCAAGCCTGAATATAAAGGCCCCAAAACATTTGACTCCCCGAAAGAATGGGCCGCTTATCTCGGCCACTATCGCAACGAGAACAATTGGGTCGGCAGCGTCCGCATCACCTCGCGAAAAGGTCAGCTCCTCGCCGATGGCGCCACTTTGCTCGAACACGAATCCGGCGCACGCTTCCGCATGAGAAGCGACGAAGCCGACACCGAATGGATCGAATTTCACGACGTTGTGGACGGCCAAGCCCAGCGCATCAAACTTTCCGGCGAAGATCTCTGGCGCGTAATCGCCCCGTAGGTAATCTGGTGGTCTAAGCACAACAAACCCTCGTACCATAGACCTTCCCCGCTCTCGGCTCCCATTATGGGCTATGCACCCTTTGCAGCTCGCGTTCACTAAAACCAATAGAATGAGCAAGTTCTACAAGTTAGTGTTGGTCCTCGGGGGCTATTTCGCGGCTTTTGTGGTCGCCTTAGCAGTGGCCTATGTTCTTGCCTGGATGCGACAGTCGGAAAGCGCTTCCGGCGGTATGCAAGCCTTTGGCGACTTGCTCGGCTTTCTCGGCCTTTTCGGGGTCCTGTCGCTCGTCCCCACAGCATTGGCTCTATACTTCCTTCGCTCCGTACAGAAATTTTGGACCTTTTTATCGCTGGCATCGTTGGCGCTGGCAGCCTGCGGGTTGCTCGGCGTATTCACGATGCGAATGCCTCATTTGCCGTCGTGGGCGCCGATATTTGCCGGCTTATTGGGCGTTTTGCTGGTTATGGGATCGCCGCTCATCGGCTTTGGTTTTGCCATCTGCGCTGTGATTTCGCCATTTTCTCGTTCCCGCTGGCGATTGCTTGTGGCCTCGGGAGTCGAATTCTGCGTTGGCGCCTATGCCTTTGTCTCCCTTTTCTTTTTGGGCCACTGGATCCGCTAATCCTCCCCCTCTCTACTCTTCGCGCACTACCCCCTTTCCTCTATTCCCTATCCCTGGTGCTCCCCCTACCATCAAGAGGCGTCCTCTTCTAAACTAAATACTGACAACTGACGATCGAGAACTCCCTATGACTGACCATCGAGAAAATTTCGCCACCGTGGAAGAAGCCGTCGAAGAGATTCGCAACGGCCGCATGATTGTCCTTGTGGACGACGAAGACCGCGAAAACGAAGGTGACCTCACCATGGCCGCCGAAAAGATCACGCCGGACGCCATCAACTTTATGGCCAAGTTCGGCCGCGGCCTTATCTGCATGCCGCTCACGGAAGACCGCTGCGATGAACTTCACCTCCCGCTCATGTCGCCGATCAACACCAGCGTCCACGGCACAGCGTTCACAGAAGCGATTGACGCGCGAGTTGGCGTCACCACCGGCATCAGCGCATCCGACCGCGCCATCACCATCCTCACCGCAATTGATCCTAAAACGCGACCTCAGGATCTTGCCCGTCCTGGTCACATTTTCCCGCTTCGCGCGCGCAACGGCGGTGTCCTCGTTCGCGCCGGTCAAACGGAAGCCAGCGTTGACCTCGCCCGCATCGCGGGCCTCACTCCCGCAGGCGTCATCTGCGAAATCATGGGCGAGGACGGAACCATGTCCCGGGTACCGCAGCTCATCGAATTCTGCCGCGAGCACAATTTGAAGATGCTCACAGTCGCGGACCTGATTCGTTACCGCATGCAGCACGAACGCTACGTCCGCCGCGTTGCAGAAACAATTTTGCCCACTCGCTTCGGGGATTTCCGCATGATCGCGTACGCGAGCGATGTGGACCACGACCAGCACGTTGCGCTCGTTCGCGGCAATCTCGAAGGCGAAACGCCAGCGCTCGTTCGCGTCCATTCGCACTGTTTAACGGGAGATGTCTTCGGTTCAACGTCCTGCGATTGCAAGGACATCGTCGAGCGTTCGCTCGAAACCATCGCTAAAGAAGATCGCGGCGTTTTTCTCTATCTCCATCACACCGGGCGCGGCTTCGGCATTGATCAACCCGACGAAGCCGGAAAACTGCCACAGATCCACATTCACGCGCGCGGGCAGCTTGACCGCGAACCCGCTCGCCAGCGCATGGTCCAGCATGAGTCCGGCATCGGCGCGCAAATCCTGATTGACCTTGGCCTCAAGGATATTCGCGTCCTCACCAACCATCCCAAAAAAGTCGTCGCCCTCGAAGGTTACGGCATCACCATCGCCGACCAGGTCCCTCTCAACATCGGCAAACCCACTCAGCAAGTGCTCTGATGTCGGCAAACCTGCGTTTCTCCAAGGACTTTTCACTGCGCCACAAACCTTCTGGTGGCAATGACCATTGTCATTCCGAGCGAAGCGAGGAATCTGCTTTTGGTTTTTTCGAGGTTACGGCGAAGGCTTGGACGCTTCCGGCGGACTCTTCGCAGCTGCTTTGGAATCGCTTTTCGCGGAAGGCTTTCCAACAGTAAGGTATTTGCGCATTTTTTCTAGGCGTTTCGGGCCAATGCCTTTGATCGCGCGCAAATCGTCCACGCTCTTGAACGGCCCATATGATTTGCGCATCTTCAGTATCTTGTCCGCCGTCACTGGCCCGATTCCGGGCACTTCCTGAAGTTGCGAAGACGTCGCCGTATTCAAGTTGACGGGATGCAGCGGCGGCTTCTTGTTGGCGAATGAGACGCAAGCAAGAAAGAGAAAGACCAGAAAAAGAGAAAGAACAAGAAGCTGGCGCCGCCGGAACATAGCGGCGCAGATAGTATAAGAACTACGTACCTAAATCAATAACATAGAGAAACGAGAACAAGCTAAGACAGCTTGTTCCCCTGTGCATCGAAAACATCGAGGTCGCCAAAAAGCGCGGCTTGCGTTTCGATCTTGCTGCGGTCTCCGACGAGCACGATTTGCATGTTTGCCGAATCGAAATATTTCTGCGCCGTTGCCTGCAAATCCGCAGGCGTAACGGCGCGAACTTTGGCGCGGTAGGTTTCAAGGTAATCGTCAGGAAGTTCGTTTAACGCAACGGTTGAAATCTGTGAGAGCAAACCGTCCTGCGTCGCAAGGCCCATTGAGAAAACGCCACTCAGATAGTTCTGAGCATCGGCAAGTTCAGAGTCTGGAACAGGCAGAGAACGCAGCTTGTCGATCTCATAGAAAATCTCTGTAAGTGATGCAGCAACAACTTCGTTGCGCACAGCAGCGGACACCGAAAAATAGCCGTGTTGCTGCAGCGGCGTTACCGCGCTGCGCGGGCTGTACGTATAGCCCTTCGCCTCGCGGATGTTCATCACCAGCCGCGAATTGAAGGCCCCGCCGTAAAGGCTGTTGGTAAGGCCGAGCTTCACCCAGTCCGGATTCTTGCGTGTGATGGAATGGCAGCCCGCCAGAATCTGCGCCTGAACAGCCCCAGGAACATGGACGAGGTAGACCTTGCGATTGTGCGGATTCGCAGGAGAAGCAGCGTTTGGAGCTGCTGGTTTTTTCCCCGACCAGTTGCCGAAAACTTTTTCGATCGTGGTGAGCATTGCTTGCGGATCGAAATCGCCCACAAGCAGCAGCATCGCGTTTTCTGGCGTGTACGATTGGCGATAAATAGACTGCAGCTCGGATACTTTGTAGGCGGCGACTTGCGCCTCGCTCGGCGAGATTTTCGCGTAGGGATGTTCGCCGAAGAGAACTTTACGCAACTTCTCGCTAGCCAGAAATCCCGGTTGCGTGCGCTCAAGCTTCACTTCTTCCAGTTTTTGCCGGCGCTCGCGTTCAAATTCCGCTTCTGGGAAAGAAGCTTCGCGCGCAAGTTCGTTGACAAGTCCAAGCAATGGCCCTGCGAATTCGCTTAAGCCAGCAAAGGAAATCGCACTCGTGTCCTGACCCGCGCTGGAGGAAAGATCGGCGCCAAGTCTGCGCAAATCTTCTTCGATCTGGCGGCTGGCACGTTTCGTTGTTCCGGTGCGCACCATGGTCGCAGTCATATCTGCGAGCCCCGGCGCGAGATGAGAAACAGCCGCGTTTCCGGAGCGGAAGTACAGGCTGCCGTGGAAGCGCGGAATCGTGTGCGATTCAACCAGAACCACTTCGAGGCCGTTTGCGAGCTTGGATTTGACCCGCTTGGGCCAATTCACGGCGCGTTCCGCGGAAAGCGCGGGAACCGTGCTCGACGGAGCCGTTGATGGGGTCCCCATTTTACGCGGCCTCCTGTTTCGCAACGGGCGCGCGAAAGACGATGGCCCGATTTTGTCTGACCAGATATTTTTTCGCTGCGGCTTGGACTTGTTCCGGAGTCACTTGCAGGAAGCCATCAAGAATTGTGTTTACAAGTTGCGGCTCACCATCGAAGAGCGAGAAGCAGGCTAGGAGATGCATCAATCCATATTTCGGCATGTAGCCGCCGCGACCGCCTTCGAGCATGGCGTAGTAGTCGGAGCGCCACTTTACTTTGAGATGTTCGAGTTCGTCTGCACTGATTCCCTTCTCTTGCACTTCCGCGATGATGGCGTCGAACGCCGCGACGGTGGCGTCAGCGGAAATTTCAGACTTGTGGTAAATCGTCGTGGTCATCTGGGAAGGACCGTTGTAGCCGAAAATATCGTCCACGCCGCCGCTTGCTTCGACGGCAATCTGCTTTTCCAGGACGAGGTCGCGGTAGACACGGCCGGCCCGGCCGCCATGGAGCGCCTGATCCAGCAATGCCATCGCGCACCATTCAGCGCTACGTCGCTTGGGCATGACGTAGCCGATGGCGATGGCAGGTAACGTACCGAACTTCTCTTCGACGCTACCGCGGCGTTCTTCATTTTGCGCAGGTTCGTTTGGATCAGCGAAGGGTGGTGGCGGCCCGGGAGGTATATCTCCGAAATATTTCTCGGCAAGCGCAAAACCTTCTGCTGGCTTTACATCGCCAAGGATGAGCAACACCGCATTGTTCGGCAAATAGTAGGTTTTGAAAAAGGCCTGCACGTCGACCAGACTCGCTGCGTCCAGGTCAGCAAAATCGCCATAAAAATTGTGCGCGTTGGCCCAATTGCGAAATGCCACGGGCGGCATATCGAGCCAGGGAAATCCGCCGTAAGGCTGATTCATAACATTGACTCGGACTTCCTCTTTCACGACATCGCGCTGATTGTTGAGATTTTCGTCGTCCACCTTAAGGGCACGCATGCGGTCCGCTTCGAGCCAGAGCACGCGTTCGAGCGCGTTGGACGGAACGGCTTCGTAATAATTTGTGACGTCATACATCGTCGAGCCGTTCAAAACGCCGCCACTGGAATTGATAAGTTTGATGTGTTCCATTTTTGGAGCGTTTGCGGAGCCTTGAAACATCATGTGTTCGAAGAGATGGGCAAAACCGCTGCGGCCTTGCGGCTCAAGACGGAATCCGATTTTGTAGTAGACGCCTACTGTTACTACTGGTGCTGCGGAATCCGGCGCAACCACCACGCGCAATCCGTTGCCAAGAATTTTGCTCTCAATCGCGATCTGCGGTTCCTTCACCCTTGCCTCCCTATACCTTTCGACATCGCTTTTGTTTCGGACTGCAAAGAATCCAAATCCGCCAGTGTTTTCTCTGGATTTTGCGAAAGAACGCGTGCGGCCAGCCGGTTCAGGTGCTCGTAGGCTCCACGAACCTCCTCTGGATTTTTGCGTAATGCCTCCAAATGCGCAGCAATCACCGCAAAATCGCCCCGCGCCAGTGGGCCAGTCCATGCCGCGCGCGGTCCAAGCCTCTCAAAATTATCGAGCACCTGGCGTGTTAACGGAAGCAGCGCGCGGACGGCATCCCGGCGCTTGATGCCGAGCGACATCATCACCGTGGTCGCCGCTTCCATTATCGCAAGAACCTGGCCTGCTGCCATGGCAGCCGCAGCGTGATAGGCCGCTTTTCCGCTAGCGGGCATTTGCAAGATGTGACCGCCGAGCGCACGGATCATTTGGCGGGCAAGTTTCAAAGCAGCAGAATCACCTTCGATGGCAAAGACTCGCCCTTCGAGTGGCGGAACACCAATGCCAGAAAAACTTTGCAGCGGATGGATTGAGCCAACCGAGGCACCCAGTCCGCGTAAAGGAGAGAGGACGTCCGATGCCAGAGCGCCGCTTGTGTGCAAAACTGCCTTCCCTTTCCATTCCAGCGGAGAAATGTGGGCCAGCTCTTGGGCAAGTTGCGGAATGGCCGTATCCGGCGTAGCAATCAGGAGATTCCGAGGACTCAAAGCGTGGCATGAAACGCCGGCGAATGCATGGCCCTGTCCAATAAAACGCACAGCACGGCGCGCTGTAGGCTTGTTGCGCGTGACAACGCCAAAAACATTCCAACCCGTCTCGCGCAGTGCTCTGCCCAGGGCGCGGCCAACACGCCCAGCCCCTATAATCGTCAGGCTGCCCCTCATGCTCCTGCTAGAATACCGTGCGGACCGCAACAAACCCAACTCATGCAGACATTTCTACTGATTCTCTTTGGATTGATTGCATTTTTCTGGCTGGCGCACGGGCTGCGCGTGCTGTTTGGACTTCTACAGTTGCCTCGCTTGCAGATGCTTGCGCCTGTATCTGATGGGAATTGCCCGAAAATTTCGATTTTATTTGCAGCGCGGAATGAAGAGGAAAAGATCGAGGTAGCGCTCAAGAGCATGATGGCGCTGGACTATCCTTCGCTGCAAATCATCGCCGTGGATGACAGGTCTACGGACGCGACGCCCAAAATCCTGGCCGCGTGTGCCGCACAAGATTCGCGGTTGCGGACAATGCGTGTGGAAGAATTGCCGCCAGGATGGCTGGGGAAACCTCACGCATTGCAAAAGGGATATGAGATTTCCAGCGGCGAGTTTTTACTTTTTACGGATGCGGATGTGCAATTCAAACCGGATACGTTGCGGCGCGCGGTGTCGCTGTTTCAAAACAGAAAACTCGACCATTTGACTCTGCTCTGTGGTCTGGACATGCGAGGATTTTGGGAAAAACTGGCATTGACGTTCTTTGCACTAGTGTTTCAGCTTTCCACCGACCCAAAGAACATCGGGAATCCGAGATCTCGCGGATATGTAGGAATTGGAGCATTTCAACTGGTACGACGAAATGTTTACGAGGCGGCAGGGACTCACAAGAAATTGGCGATGGAAGTGGTTGACGACTTGAAGCTCGCCAAAATCATGAAACTGGCGGGAGCTCGCTCTTGCGTCGGCTTAGCGGAAGAGCATGTAACTGTGCGCTGGCATGCAGGGCTGGGGAATATTATTCGCGGCGTGACGAAGAATTTCTTTGCGGCCGCTGGATACAGCCTTTGGCTGGTGACGGCGCATTGCGTGATTATCTTTATGGTGAGTTTCCTGCCATTTTTAACAGTTGCGTTTCTGCACGGCTGGGCACGGGGGTTGGCGATCTTCTCAATTGCAATCGGAATCGTTTTTCAGGCAAGCGTCGCGTATGTCCTGAAGGCAAGTCCGTTGTATGGGCTGACTCAGCCGGTCGGATGCGCGATTTATCTATATATGGTGTTTCGTTCGACCGTGGTGACGTTATGGCAAGGCGGAGTCACCTGGCGGGACACGTTCTATTCGTTGGATGAATTGCGAAGAAGAAAGGTTTAGAAAAACCCTAGTCCGCGGTTGCGGCGTTTTCCTTGGAGAAAGCTCCGGTCAGATCTTTTTGTTTTAGCCCACGGATGCGGTCGCGGAGTTGGGCGGCTTTCTCGAATTCAAAATTCTTCGCGGCGTCGCGCATTTGACTTTCGAGCTTCTTGAGTAGCTCGGCGAGTTGCTCCTCGTTGCGAACGTTTGCGGCCGCAGCGTCGAGCTCGGTTTCGTTAAGCGCAATGGTGACATAGTCTGCTTCGACGATGCGGGCAAGATCCATGTCGAGACTCTTGATGATGGATTGCGGCGTGATATTGTTTTCGATGTTGTAGGCAAGCTGCTTGGCCCGGCGGCGATTGGTTTCGTCAATGGCCTGGTTCATGGAATCGGTCCGACGGTCGGCGTACAGAATGGCGCGTCCTTCAACGTGGCGAGCGCATCGGCCGATGGTCTGGATGAGTGACGTAGCGCTGCGCAGGTAACCTTCCTTGTCGGCGTCGAGAATCGCAACAAGCGAAACTTCCGGAAGGTCGAGGCCTTCGCGCAGCAAGTTGATGCCGATAAGAACGTCATATTCGCCACGTCGCAGATCACGAAGAATCTTGATGCGCTCCAGCGTCTCGACTTCCGAGTGCAAATAGCGGCAGCGGACACCAATTTCCGTGAAATATTCGCTGAGGTCTTCAGCCATGCGCTTTGTGAGCGTCGTAACCAGCACGCGTTCGGCCTTTTCAGCGCGAATGCGAATTTCCTCCAGCAAATCGTCCACTTGTCCCTTTACTGGCCGAATTTCAACCTGCGGATCCACCAGACCTGTTGGACGAATAACCTGTTCGACGAATGTGCCACCAGAACGCGTCATTTCGTATGGGCCGGGCGTCGCGGAAACGTACACGACTTGATTCAAGCGATGCTCGAACTCCTCGAAATTGAGCGGACGATTGTCGAGCGCGCTCGGCATGCGGAAGCCATAATCCACGAGTGTTTGCTTGCGCGAACGGTCTCCGTGATACATGGCCCGGACCTGCGGGATGGTCTGGTGCGATTCGTCCACGAAAAGTAGAAAATCGTTGGGAACGTAGTCGAGCAGGGTTGGAGGCGCTTCGCCCGGCAATCGGCCACTCAGGTGGCGTGAATAATTTTCGATACCGTGGCAATAGCCGATGGTTCGCATCATTTCAATGTCGAACATCGTGCGCTGCGTGACGCGCTGCGCTTCCACGAATTTTCCCTGCTTTTCCAGTTCTTTCTTCCACCAACCAAGTTCTTCCTGAATCGTAACAATAGCGCGCTCGCGCTGATCCTGCGGCATGACGTAGTGCGTGCGCGGATAAATGGTGATTTGCGGAACGTCCTCTTTGCGGATTGCGCCAGTGAGCGGGTCAATTTGACGAATCACGTCAATTTGATCGCCGAACATTTCGAAGCGATAGGCGTTGTCTTCGTACGTCGGATAAATTTCGATGATATCGCCGCGCACACGGAAGGTGCCGCGGCGCAAATCTTCGCTGCGTTCGTAGAGAACATCCACAAAGCGGCGCAGCAACGCTTCGCGCGAAGTCTGGTGTCCCTTTTCGAGCGGAACCAGCATGCCGTAATAGGCTTCGGGCGAGCCGATGCCGTAAATGCAGCTGACTGATGCGACAATGATGACATCGCGACGTTCAAAGAGCGATCGAGTAGCGCTCATGCGAAGTTTGTCGAGTTCGTCGTTAATCGTAGATTCCTTCTCGATGTATACGTCCGCGGCTGGAACGTAGGCCTCCGGCTGGTAAAAATCGTAATAGCTGACGAAATATTCGACCGCGTTCTCTGGAAAAAAATTCTTAAACTCCTGATAAAGCTGCGCCGCAAGTGTCTTGTTATGTGCAAGGACCAGAGAAGGGCGATTCGCAGCTTCAATGACGCGGGCCATCGTAAACGTCTTGCCTGAGCCCGTGACGCCGAGGAGAACCTGGTGCTTGTCGCCGGATTCGAGACCATGCGTGAGTTGGTCAATGGCAGCGGGCTGATCGCCGCGCGGCTCGTAATTGCTGCGGAGTTTGAAGTTCAAGATGCGCGTCTCCTGAAGGTCCGGCAGGGTACGGCGAAACTTTGATTATAACGCCAATGCGATTTGGACGCTCACGGTGCAAGCGGAAGGTCTGTAACGAGTTCGACCGTAGATTTCGCCTGCGCGTTGATCGCGTAATGAACTGAGCGGCCATCTGAAAGCGAGATAGTAACGTCCATTTGTTGCGTCGCGTCCTGCACGGACCGAATGAGCCGGCCCGTCTTGCGCGAGATATAAAGAATAGTGTCGTTATTGCCCTTCGCCGTGCCGCGCGTTCTGAGTTGCTTGAGTCTGTAGTCGGGCGGCGTAGAGTCCTGCGCCGAAGATTTTTGCACGAGAGTCGCCGCGGTGAGGATCACTGCGCAGGGTTCCTGCGCGGAGCTGCGTTCAAACGAACCGCTGCTCGAAACTTTTTGTGGTGCGCAAGATTCGTCTTTTGCGTATTGGGATTTTTGCTGCCAGAAAAGCTCGGCGATGGGCGACGGCGAATTTTCCCGTTCTTCCGTGGACCATTTTTCGCGAAGTTTTCGTGCTTGCGATTCGAAAAGATAAGCAGAGGCGAAACGAAGAGCCCATTCACGCCACGCAGTTTGTTGTTCGGAAGCCAGTTCGTCGAGACCAGTAATCTGCGTGATTTGCGAGTCAGGCTGGAGCGTGCAATCCACGTATTTACCTGCGGCGGGCGTGCGATCAAAGCCAGTAAACACCTTTTCGGATTTTCCGCGACGAGGATGGGCATCAATATCGCTGGTTAGACTGAGAAACCAGGTACGGAAGCGAGTTCCTGAAGAGTCCGTCGAGAGGACTTCAACCGCAAGAATTCCGCTGACGTCCGTGGTGGCAGCTAGCGGCTCATCGGGGAGTGAAAATGCACTCTTTGTCTTGATGTCTTGTGTTGATTTGAAATGGATGAGATAGAAATCAGCCACGCCAGGTTTGAAGGCCGGAGAAGAGATTGCCTTTTGCGCTTTGATGGCGGGGCTGAGAAACAGGAAGAGGAGAAGCGTGGTCATTGTCGGCTTTAGTTTCATGGGAGCCGCTGAATGGTGACTGTGATGGTGAGTTTGGAACCAAAGGTTGGCGCATCGGGCAAACCAGGGACAGGATCGAGAACTTCCTTTGTCTCACGCGAAGCGGAACGCGAGGCTTTAAGGAGGCCGCCATCGAGGAGCGAGATTGTATTGAGCGAGTCCGCATAGAAGAGTTGACGCTGATTGGGATTGTCACCGATAGTGCTCGCGTTCTTTTTCTTGAGTGGATCGATCCAGCTCAGATTTTGCGAGACGTGGAGAATTGCCGCAGGGGGATCGGCGGAGCCCTCGAGCCATTCAACCAGTTCTTCGCCCTCAGGATTCGAGGCGTTTCCGGAGGGATTGGAGATTCTGTGAACGGCCCGGTAGCCGAAGTTCAGAGGGCCCTTCGGGAGAATTACGCTGGGGCGAAACGCTCGTCGAAGCCAAAGAGAAAGCAACGGCGAATCAGGGCCGGTCAAATCTCCGGCAGCGGAGGGAAACCCACGAATCAAGCCGAATTTTTCTTCTTCGTAATTCATTTGAGAAAGAGTTTGCCAGTTTGCGCAGGTGTCCCGGACGGATTTTTGCAGCTGCTCGCTGAAATTTGGCGATTGTGGGATGCCGTCGCAATCTGCGCGGAATTGGTCCAGCGATTCGGAGATTGAAGCGACTGCGTCAGCACTGACGGAAGAGATTTTGCGCGTGCTGCGCCAGGATACTTGGCCGCTTGCTTCATGCCTGTAAGGAGTAGCGTAAGTTTTTTCGCCGATTTTTTCGGTCGAGATGCCGTGGGTTTCGACGCGGACGGTGGCCGTGAATTGATAACGCTCTTCCGTGCCTGCGGCGAAGACACGCGTCAAAGCGTTCTGTTGCGAGTGTTGGGCAAAGCAGATTCGCGATGCACAGACGCTCAGCGCGGCATAAAGTAGCACGCGGTTGAGCGAGCGTAGGCGCATAAGCAATTGCGCTCAGTGGGTTGCGGTATCGGCTGGAGCTTTGCCGCCGGTGAGCTTGCGGTCAAAAAAGTCAGACGTGGCGTGATACGCGGCCAGCCAATCCTTGTGCAAAAGAAAATCGTGAATCTCGTCCGGGAATATTAATTGTTCGATTTCGACGTTCTTTGCCCGAAGGCGAGCGACCAGGTCAACAGATTGGGAAAAGTAGACGTTGCGATCGTCGTCGCCATGAATAAAGAGAACGGGAGACTTCCAGGTGTCCACCGCGCTGACGGGAGAAGATTCGTGGGCAAGCTTGGTGAGTTCAGGCGAAATGTTCTTGCCATCCCAGTTGTCGGTAGGCCAGTCGTGGACGCCGTGCATGTCCACGCCGGCAGCGAAAATGTCGGAGTTGCGGCCGAGGCCAAGCGCGGTGAGGTAGCCGCCATAGCTGCCACCCCAGAGACCGACGCGCTTCGGGTCAACGTCCGCGCGTGATTGGAGAAATTTTCCGGCCGCAACGATGTCCTGATACTCGCTGGCTCCACGGCCAGCTCGATTAGGCGCTTCGCGAAACGCGCGGCCATAGCCGATGCCGCAGCGATAATTCACGGCCAGAACGACGTAGCCGCGATTGGCGAGGTACTGGTTCATCGCGTAGGCATTCGCATAGTAGTACATGTAATGCCACCCGAGGAGCATTTGGCGCATGGAACCGCCGTGAATGAAAATGAGCGCGGGACGCTTTTCGCCGGGCTTTAGATTTTTCGGTACAAAGAGCTGGCCGTGAATTTCGTAGTTGTCGGCAGAGTGGAAAATGGCTTGCTGAGGAGCAACCATGGAGTTTGTCCAACCTTGGCCGACCCAAGGTTGTTCGGTTACCGGGCGTGCAAGACTGTTCATGTCCATTGAACGAACGAGAACCATCGGGGTCAATCGGCCCGCGGATGCAATGTAGGTGAAGGACGAGCCGTCCGAAACACTCAGGGGACTCCACTCAACGCCTTCACCGTGCGTTAGATGCTGAATGTTGCCACTGTCAATCGCGACCTTCGAAATGTGGCGGCGATCAATATCGTCGCAGTTGGAATTGTAAAGAATCGTCTTTTTGTCTGGAGTGAAGGACCACTGCTCGACTTCGCATTTGCCCGGAGTGAGGAGTTTTGGAGCGCCGCCGTTTGTGGAGAGCGCATAAAGGTGCTGCCAGCCGTCCGCTTCGCTGGCCATCACGATGGTCTCGTTTGCGGCGTAGCGAATGACTCCGCCGCCGGTGTCGTTGGCCATGTAAGGGAACGAGTCTTCTAGTTTGTTGCCGCTGCGCCAGATCTCTTTTGCGGAGCCGGAAGCGACGTCCGCGAGCCATATAGCCCAGGGATGAGGGCGGTCGGGCTCGATGAAATAGCCTTGCGGCGTATCACGCGGAAGCGCCGGCTCGCGAACAAACGCGATGCGTTTTCCATCCAGGGACCATTGCGGAGAAGAGTCGCTGTCTACGCTGGGTGCGATAAACCTGACGGATTTTTTCTGTGCATCGTAGATGGCAATGAAGCTGTGATCTCCGCGGGAAGACTCGAACGCAAGTAGATTTCCGTCGGGAGACCATGCGGCATCGCTGTTTTGGCCGCGCGTAACGATTTGAAGCGGCTTCGCGCTGCCGTCGAGCGGAGCGAGGAAGAGCTGGCCCTCGCGGGAGTAAGCAACTAGACCGTTTGCGGAAATGGTGGCCGAATGGCCCACGTCAATTTTCTTCGGTTCGCCGCCGGAGAATGCGACAGACCAGACAGCTTGCTCGACTCCCCCCGGATTGCTCGTGGGGTTGGGAAATTGTCCTGAGGTATTTTTGCCTCCGCCGCGCGTGTAGACGAGCGTATTTCCGTCGGCCGAAAAACTCAGGGACGAAAGTTCCTGGCCGTCATCTTCGAGATAGCTGGTGAGCCGCCGCGCCTTGAAGTCAGGGCCTTCGGCGACCCAAACGTTGCGCTTGCCTTGTTCATCGAGCGTCCACGCGATGCGGCTGGCGGTCTTGGAAGCGACTAGGTCGGCTGGAAATGGCGCGCTGAGAACCTGTTCCAGCGTGAAGCGATCTTGCGCTTGTGTGCAACACGCCGCGAGAAAAAACAAGACTGCAACAATTGCCAGCGGTCGCTTCATTTCACACTCCTCAAGAATCCATGATGAATAAAATTTAGTCGCCGGGCTGTTGCGCGCTCACCGTTTGAATCGCAACTTTGGGCCCTTCAAGCGGCCCACTAATCTGCATCACGCGCTCGGGGCCGGGGGCCTTCACTTTGCTTGTGCCGCCGGATTCATTAGCGAGCGTCAAATCCGCCTGGCGGCCAAAGCTCACGCTGCCTTTCAAGCTGATTTGCTGCTGTGGCGAGCGAAGCTGCAGGTGATTTACTTCCAGGCTGCGATCACTCACGTGAAAAAATCCTTCGCCTTCCGACCAACGGCTTGCGCCTGCATGTGGCGAGCCCGAAGCAAAGCTGGCTTGCAGGTCCCAGCCGCGAAACTCAACCTTTTTCAGTTGAATGCGTCCTTCGCCCTTCAGCTTGTCGAGCAAAACGTCGCGGCCCACGCCTTCTGTTCTTAATTCGAGCGATCCGCCAAGCGTTCCCGCAATACGATCTGCCACTTTGCCAGCGAGGGGAACTTGCGCCAGATTGATGCCAGATGCTTGCAACTTGAGTTCATACACGGGCTTCGCATCGAACGTGGCGGCTAGGCTTCCTTGCAAAGTTCCGCCGGCCCACTGCGCTTCGGCGTTTTGGAGCCGAAACATTAGATCGCGAAGAGCGACCTGTCCGCGTACCTGTTTCAGCTTGAGTTTGTCGAGGGCAAATTCGTCAATACTGATTTCGCCTTCAGCATCAATTTGACGCAGAAGGTCGCTCGCTTCGGCTGTTTGCGCCGAGCTTCCACCAAGCATTGCGGGCAACAAGCGCTGTAGCCAGCCAGGACGCGCCCGCGGACCGGCCCAGCGGTCTAGATCCGCAGCCGTCAAACTGTCTGCATGCAGATGAAACCGCCAGCGCGGGGAGTCCTCCAAGTTTTCGCTAATATCGCCGTTCCATTCGCCGCCGAATGAAGCCACACTTTGCAGTTGGACACTTTTCTTCCCGCGGTCCCAACGAAGAAAAGCCTCTTTCACTCTGACGGGCTGATTAAGCCCTACAATTTCCAAATCACCCTTAGCAAATTCGATTTGGCCATTCCATCCGGCAGATTTATCGTTCCCCCAATCGCGGCGCAGATTTGCAGTTGTTTGGCCCTTCCATTCCCACCCGCGATTGAGTTGCTTGCCGAGCGATACAGCGGCCTTTAGAACGTCGTCCGTGCTCTGGGCTTCGCCCGAAAATGTGACACTTCCTTCGTGAGTATCGAAATCATACCGAAGACCGATTGCCAGGTAATTCGCGATTGATTTTGCAGGTGAGGCCTTTCCCTTCTGCTGTTCGCGTTCTTTTGTTGCGAATTTTGGCGGCTCGCCCCAGGTAATAGAAACAGGGTCAATGACGAGCGCGTTCTTCTCCATGCCACCGCGCGCGAAGCTCACCTTTGCCGCGAAGCCAGGAACGGTGAACTTGCCCCCCAAACTGGAAAACGCTGCATTTTCCAGTCTAATGGGCCAGCCGCTAATCGTTGCGCCACCCGTAAAATATTGATCTCCGGAAACTCCTTCGGCCACCCCCGGCTGAAAGGCGCGATACCAAGCAAGCAAGTCTGACGCCTGGATTCCCGCAGAATCGATGCGGACCCGGAAGTTTGTTTGCGGAACCGTGGTGAGTTTGGCCGAGCCGCGCAAATTCGATTTGGGTGCCGATACGGTCATCTCTTCAATGTTGATATTTCCACTTGAAGGGAGCCACCGGCCTTTTGTGCTCAAAGAAAGGCGCGGGTCATCCGCGCGGCTAGCCATATCCCAACGATGAATTTGCGCAGCACGCGCATTTAGAGAGAATGTCCATTCACCGGGAGCTTCGGCGTGCGATTCCTGGGTGCCACTTTCGGCAGCGGCGTCGAGATCAAATGACCCTCGCACGCCCTCATCTTCGCCCCTCGATAATCGCACCAAATCTGCAAGCGAAGCCTGCTGCCAGCGAATCTGCAATCGCGCCGGGCGCAACCGAACTGAAGTGCCCGCCACTTCTCCGCGCACTCGGATGGTTCCTGTAGATTGCAGCTGCACGCCGCTGCGCCACGGCTGCGCTTCCAGATTGATCTGCCAGCGGCCAATCGCCATCTGCTCGATGCTTCCCTGCACTCCTGTAAACGCAAAAGGCTTTTTATCGTCGCCAAGTTTGAAATTCAGCCGGCCTTCACTGATTTCAATTTTCGCGAGGCGATTCGTGGGCACATCTTCAACGGGCGGTCCATAGGATTTGTTCGCGTTTCCTCCATCCATTGTAGCCGGTGGCAGCCATCGCTCCAGGTTCCAGCGGCCTTCTTCATTTTTCACCAGGATGAGGCTCGGCCTTTCGAGAGATAGCGTCCCGAATTCGAATCTTCCGGCAAGCAGACCAACCAAGCGGAGCCGCGCTGACAAACGATCTGCCCGCAGAAAGTATTCGTTCCCGAAAGCAGGATCTTCCCAAACTGTGATTCCCTCCGCGTCCAGGCTAGGCAAAAGAAACAACGAAAGCTTAAAAGACTGAACTTCGACGCGACGGCCAAAGGTCCGTTCGAGCCGCACAATCATGGCTTGCCGCACCCTCTTCGTGCTCAGGATGAGGTTTGCCGCGACCTGCGCCACGACAATCAGCAACACAAGCGCAACGCCCCATTTCCAATATTTCCTGAATCTGGCCAAGAGTTATGCCGTCACTTTCGCGGGAAATGCCGACAAAAGTTTCGCAGAGTCCGAGTGAAAAAGGTAGGGGCGCGGCGGCAAGCAGAAATCTAGTGGACCGTGTGCAGCATCCTGTTCCAGCGGGTGCGCGCGGGAAGGTGCATAAGAGTATCGAGAATGCCACCGATTCGCTGGGGATAGCTCGCCTGCGTGGTGTAATCCTCGGTGGTCGCTTCCACAGACCAGTAGATTAAAAACGGACGGCCCATAATCGCGTCGCGGTCCACGAATCCCCAATAGCGGCTGTCCGAGCTGCGATCGCGATTGTCTCCCATGGCGAAGTATTTGTCCGGGGGAATAACAATTTCGTCGCCCCTGACGTAGTTATGCATGTCCCGTACCCATTCTTTGATTGCCGGAGAGCCAAGAAACTGATTTCCTACGGGCGGAAATTGATAATTCAGGATGTCGTATTGCGCGGCGGAATCGTGAACAACATACGGCTCAACAAGCCGCTTCCCATTGATGTAGACCTCTTGATCCACCATTTTCAGATGGTCGCCGGGAAGTCCAATCACTCGCTTCACGAAATGCTGGTGGTCGTCGTAGGGATATTTGAAGACGATAATGTCGCCGCGCTCAATCGAACGATATGGAAGCAGTTTTTCATACCACTTATCGCCGCGCCCGCCGAAGATAAATTTGTTGACGAGCAAATGGTCACCCACAAGGAGCGTCTTTTCCATCGAAGGGGACGGAATCTTGAAAGCCTGAACGATGAAACTCGTGCCAAACAACGCAAGAATCACGGTAACCAGCAGCGATTCCATGTACTCGGAAAGAGTAGTCTTTTCGCGGTGTGACGGTCTTGCTGCTGCAGCAATCGCATCAAGCGGCCGCTCGCTTTGCGGTGCCGAGTCTGTGGGCAACTCCGCAGTGGGGGCTGCAATTTCCGGCTGCGCGTTTTCTTCCGTCATTCCCTGGAATTCCTAGGATTCCTTCGGTATAGCCGCTTCCCATTGTAGCAGTGCAGCACGTGCAGCCTGTTGCTCTGCTTCTTTTTTTGTTTTGCCTTCGCCGCGGCCAAGACAATTTCCATCTGCCCAGACTTCCACAAGAAATACCTTTTTGTGATCGGGGCCGGTTTCCGCAACTAGACGATAATCGGCGGGCGGACGGCCGCTCCGCTGCAATATCTCTTGCAAGGCAGACTTGCGATCGGAATCCGCGATACGCTCACCACGTTCTTCAAGCGCTTCATCAAAAACCACGCGTTTGAGCATTTTCCCCGTTGCTTGCAGCCCCGCATCAAGAAAAACTGCCGCAACAATCGCTTCAAGCGCATCTGCCAGCAGAGCGGGCTTGTCTCGCCCACCGGTTTTTTCTTCACCACGCCCGAGTCGAAGATGTTCACCCAAACCAAGCTTGCGCGCAGCTCGTTCCAGGGACCGCGCATTAACGAGCCGTGCGCGGCTCTTTGAAAGCTGGCCCTCGCTCCAATCCGGAAAATTGTCGAGCAGATATTCGCTGGCGAGAAGGTCAAGCACCGCATCGCCAAGAAATTCGAGGCGTTCGTTGTTGCCTACTTTCGGGCCATCGGACTCATCGCGGCTAGCCTGTAATTCAGGAACGGCCGAGCTATGCGTCAGCGCTTGCTCCAGCAGCGCGCGATTCTTGAATCGCACGCCAAGCTTGGCTTCGAGCCGGTCGTCGTCACCGCGTGTCATGAGTTTGAACTACGCTGGGTCACTTAACCTTCACTTGGGGGAGCTAAGTTTTGTCGCGGCCAATTTCTTGGCAGCTTCGGCTTTTCCTTTGCAAGTATCCGCCAATTGGCCGGGAATCAACGCACACCGATCGAACGCACGAGCAGCATCGTCAAAGTGCGAAGTGTTCTGATTCACAATTCCCAGAATGTACCAGTTCACCGGATCTGCTACGGGATCCAGCTTGACGGATTGCTCCAGCTCCGGAATCGCATCCGCATATTTTCCGCGCCGAAAGTCCACGAGGCCAAGACCGCTATGCGCCATCGCCAAAGTTTGATTTTTTGAATTATTGAACGCTTCTTCCGTAACCCCTTCCGGCTTCACGATGGTTGGAATCACTTCCACGGCGCGCTTGCCGAGCGCTTCGGCCTTGTCCAGCCTCTTTGCCGCATCGGGCAAGCCTGAATTGTAAACACGCGACATCGTTTGGCTCATGATCGCCATCGTTGCTACGTCGTTAGGATTAACTTCCAGTTCCTTATCACCGAATGCCAGCGCCTTTTCCGATTGCCCGGCCTGGACATAGCCAACTGTCAGGAACGGATAGATGATCGTTCGGTAGCGGCTTTCCGGATATTTCTTCAGGAAATCTTCCGCGGCAGTGAGCTTCGCCTGCAAGCTCGCCGTCGAGCCTTCCGGCATCATCTGTAAAGCTTTAAGCGCCGTATCTTCTTCCGATGCAACCGGAGCGGGCGTTGCCGTGTCGAGCGTGAGCGTCGTGCCGGAGTTTTGCTGCTGTTGCTGCTGCTTGTCCTTATCCAGCGTAGGCCGGTCCTGCGAGCTTTGTGCAAAGTTTCCGGCTCCAGCGAGCAACAAGATGGCAGCCACCGTTCCGCCTCTTGCTAAAGAATCTTTCCTAAACTTCATTGGTAACTCCTCCAAATTCCACTGCAAGTCTCGGCTGGATTAAGGACGTTCCTGCTTTTCCGAAGCCATCACTGCAAGCCCCTTGTTAGCGGCCTGTTTCGCCTGTTCAGGGCCACCTTCTACGGCCAACGCCGCTTCAAATTCTGCTTTGGCGCGGTCTCGCTGCCCTTCGCTATCGAGAATGCGCGCGAGATAAACGTGCGACCAAGCCATCACCATTGGATCGTTCTTTGCGGCGTGCTCGCCATTCGTCAGACGGCCAAAGACTTCCTTGGCGCGCGTGGCATCGCGGTCAAGTACGGCCACCATCCCAAGGCCATAAAGCGCCCGAGGCTGATCCGGATATTTTGCAAGTACACGCTGGAACGACGCTTCCGCTGCGCGGGGATTTTTCTCTGCAAGCCGCCGCTCGCCTTCGGTAAGAGCGTCGCGCGCTTCTTTGTCGTTGGGAATCGTCGTGGGAATGGCAGCACGATGCGCTACGGCTTCGGCTTCCGTCGCTTCAACACTTAAACCGGTTTTCGTTTCCGCAAACTTGATCGTCGCCACGCGCTTTTGTTCCGCCGGCGCGTCAATTGCCCTGACCAAGTCCGGGAAGAAAAGCTTCATGCCAGGTTCAGATTGCTCGAACTTTGCGAGCGCTGCGAAAAGCGGCCGGACGAGCACCAGACCGTCTGCATCATTCTGGTTCAAAGCGACCTCTCGTTCGCCAGGGGACATACGCTTCAATTTCAGCTCTACGGCTCGCACGAGGCATTCCGCGAAATAAGAAGAGTAATCATCCTTTAGCTCTGCGGGCAGGCGCGGCGCCTTTGCCGCAACGTCATAGATGGGGCGCTTGACTGCAGTGACGTGCGGATACATGAGCGGCAATGGATCCAGCAGAAAATGCAAAAAGGCGTGACGCACCACGTCGGCAGGGAGCGCATCGGCGCCGCTCAAAACAAGTGAGTAGTGATCTCCAAAGTTGCGCACGTTGGTGATACGACCGACAAGAGGTTCCACAATAATCGTAAATGTACGGGGATTTTCCGGCTCAAGCATCTCGCGCAAATATCCGGACGAAACGAAAACAATGTCCGCCACTTCATCGTGCAGTTTCTCGATTTCGCGGTTGTAGAGCGGCTGCACCTGCCGCCAAAGTTCGCCGATTTTTTGTTCCTTGTAATAATTCGAGAGAATCTCCTGGAAGCCTTCGAGCGCGATCACTTCCGGCGGCAATTCATCGCGGCGAAGAGTTGGCTTGAAGTCCGGCGCAGAGCCGCTGACCAGGCCGAACCAGATATAACGGGAAAGCATCGCGCCGGGATCGGCAAGTTCGTGCTGCTGATAAAACGTGCGCAAGACTTCCACGGCCGGACCCTGCTGGTGTTCCAGGCGATCGCGCATCTGCGCACGCAGCGGAGACCACTTTTCTGCGCTGACGTCGGCTTCGTAGCCCGCAGCCAGCAGCGCGCACATTGTGGTGAACATCGCCTCGCTGCCGTCCACCGTGACTCGCGTCTCTGGCAACTTTTCATACTTAATCGGCGGCTGCTTTTGCGCGGACACCGCCAACGGCAACGACAAACTTGCGCACAACAACGCCACCAGACCTCGAGCTCTACTTGTCATTATCAGCCTTATGTCCTACCCGGACCTTCCCTGCGGCGGTTTGAACGGTCCAGCTAACTTATATATTTCACTGACTCTTGCGGCGCTACGCCACACTTTTTTGCTTTCTGCCAATCTACAAGCGCGTTCCCTGCGAGTCAAGGAACGGCCGGCAACAGGTAGAGTCCAACTCTTGCTTACCTGGCCTGCATCTGTTTAAGTGAGGATGCGCCCAATACGTTTCTGGATGGCTCGCCCATGTCGAAAGTTTCCTCCTTTTTTTTGAGGTCCTCATTGATTCTTATGCCTGCTGCGTTGTGCTGCGCTATGCCTCTTCGCGCGCAGTTGGTTGGTGATCCCGGTGCACCGCCGCCCGCGGCGTCTCAGATGGAGTCCTCTCCGAAGCCGCAATCCTCGGTGCCGGCGCCGAGTGGAAAAAGGCGGTTGACGAAGGATTTCACGCTAAAAGGCGACTCGCATTGGACGGACACAAATATTGATCTGCAGCCGGGCGAGCATGTGATGGTCACGACGACCGGCAGGATGCGTTACGGCGATGCGAAGGAAGACAACGGGCCGGAAGGCATGGCACGAGGTTTTAAGGACTTGCTCCGGCAGTTGCCCTTCAACGGAGCGGGGCGTGGCGCGCTGATCGGCCGAATTGGAGATGAAGATACCGCGGAGACATTCTTGATTGGCGCGCAACGCGACGTCCTGGCTCCAGTAGCAGGACGTTTCGTAATTGGCGTCAATCAGGGAAAGAGCGATGCAGCAGACGGTTCGTATTCAGTGCATGTGGAAGTGTACGCGCCTGACCCAAGCGCGGGCGGAACGCCGCGCATTGTGGCGCAACAGGTAAAGTCCCTGCCCGGAATTGATGATTCGTTGTTTGCGAAAATTCCCCGGCGGATCGGCGACAAAGACGGGAATGCCGGAGACATGGTGAATTTCTTGATTCTCGGCAGCGAAACCGGAATGCAACGTGTCTTTACAACCGCTGGATGGGTAAAAGTGGACGCCGATGTAAAAGACACAGTCCTCCACGGAATCATTGGCAGCCTTTCGAAAGAGTCGTATCTGACCATGCCGATGAGCCAGCTCTATTTGTTTGGCAGGCCACAGGATTACGGTTGGGCTCATGCGGAACCAATTTCAGTCGTCGCATCTCGAAATCACCTGCGCGTATGGAAAGCGCCGTTTCAGGTAAACGGCCAAACGGTTTGGGTTGGCGCGGCAACGCATGACATTGGATTCGAGCGCGACAAACGCAACAACGGAATCACTCACAAGATTGATCCCGACATTGACCTGGAACGGAACTACGTCGAGAAAACGCTTTCGAGCACTGGCCTTGTGGCTCAAGTGATGCACTTCCTCCCGCAGAATCCGATGCTGGAAGCAAAAACCGCTACGGGCGGCTCCTTTCATTCGAACGGCCAAGTTCTGATCCTGAAGCTCGGCGAGACCGGAAAGGATTTTTCGGCTTCCTTCTCGAGTGCATTCTGTTCGGTATTGCAGGGAGAAAACCCAGATGGCGGAGATTGGGGATCGTGCAACAATTATTTGAACGCTCCGGCGGCGGATGTTCCCGATGAGAAATTTGCGGGGATTGGCGATGCAGCGTTGGCAAAGTATCGAGTATTGGTCATTCCCGGCGTTCTCTCTTCGTGTCAGGCCAATACGCAAGCGTTTCAGGATGGGCAAAAGCACTTGCAAGAAAAACACGGCATGACCGTGGAGTTCTTGCAGACTGCCAACGATACTTCCTCAAACAACGGCGCGAAAATCGCCGCTTATCTTCGCCAGAAGATGGCAGCCGATTCACGAAAATACATCATCGTTTCATATAGCAAGGGTTCGCCGGACGTACAGGAAGCACTGGCAAACGATGCGCAGGCGCGCAGTGCCGTTGCGGCGCATGTGACAGTTGCTGGAGCCATTGGCGGTTCACCGATTGCCGAAACGATGCCAGCGATTGCGCAACGCTACGCCGGCTTGCTCAAACTTGGTACCTGCGACGGAAATGTAGCGGACGCGTTCAAGAGCTTGCGTCAGGATGTTCGCAAGCAATTCTTGCAGGACCACCCGGACCCACTCGTGCCCTCTTATTCGCTGGCGGCGGTTTCCGATGAAACGACAACCTCAAAAATGTTGCTGGAAGCCTGGAAATTGCTGACCGCCTACGATCCGCGCACCGATAGCCAGCTCTTGCAGCCCGACGCCGTGATTCCAGGCGGGAATTTTCTTGGCACACTGCACGCTGACCATTTGGCCGTGGCCCTCAACTACGAAAACGTCGCTGAGCAATCCATTAAGGCATTTGCGAATCACAACCACTATCCGCGCGTTGCATTGTTCGAAGCAGCAGTCCGCTTTGCCGCGGAAAGCCTGCAATCTACTTCTGCAGCGGCGAACTAGCCTTGTCCACTTCTAACGTGCAGCTACTTGCAAAACGGATTGGCCTGATTTCGGACACTCACGGACTCTTGCGCCCGGAGGCAGTGGAAATTTTGCGTGGGTCAGAGTTGATCCTTCACGCCGGAGACGTTGGCAAACCTGAAATTCTGGAGGAGTTGCAACAGATTGCGCTGGTCGTCGCGATTCGTGGAAATGTGGATACGGCAAGCTGGTGTTCGGCGCTAAAAGATACTGCACTAGTCGAAGTCGAATCCGCAACGTTCTACCTGATTCACAACATCGCCGACCTGGACCTCGATCCAGCCGCCGCAGGAATTCAAGTCGTGCTCTATGGCCATTCCCACAAGCCGACGCAATACAAAAAAGATGGTGTCCTCTATATCAACCCAGGCAGCGCCGGCCCCCGCCGCTTTAATTTGCCCATCTCGCTCGCGCGTCTCAACCTCTCTGCATCACCGTGGCATTTCGAACTTGTTTCGCTGGATTCTCGCATTTGACTAATAAAACAGAAACAGGCGGTCGTCACTTCGCCGTCGTGTCAAGCGGGTTGGACAAGGATTCATGGTTCCCCCAGAGCAAAGTGTTGTGCCGCGGAGAATACAACAGTTATCCGAATGTCGTAATAACTCGGCCCGCCATGAGCGCTACTTGAAGTTTGGACTAATGAGTTGCCGCAACAGCAGCCGTCGGCCGCGTCGCCTTCCACAGTTCCACGTATGGCTGCAGTTCCCTCATCATTTTGTCGAATTGAGCCAAATCAAGCGATTGCGCACCATCACTGATCGCCTTTTCCGGTGCCGGATGCACTTCCACAATCAATCCATCCGCGCCAATTGCAACTCCCGCGCGAGCCAGCGCTGGCACCAGAGACCGCTTCCCTGTCGCGTGGCTCGGATCCAGAATCACCGGCAAGTGCGTCAGCTCATTAAGCGCGGGAATCGCCGCAATATCGCATGTATTTCGCGTAACCGTTTCAAAGGTACGAATCCCGCGCTCGCAGAGAATCACTTCCGAATTTCCATGCGCCACGATGTATTCCGCGCTCATCAGCAACTCTTTCACCGTGCTGCTCAGGCCCCGCTTCAGCAAAATCGGCCGTCCGCACTTGCCAAGAGCCTTCAGCAACATGAAGTTCTGCATATTGCGTGCGCCGATCTGCATAACATCCGCGTATTCCGCAACGAGGGGAACGTCGCGATCGCTCATCACTTCCGTCACAATCGCCAGTCCGGTCTGCTTTTTCGCCTTCTGCAGCAGCTTCAGCCCCTCTTCTTCCATGCCTTGAAAATCGTACGGCGATGTCCGCGGCTTGAACGCTCCCCCACGCAAGAGCTTCGCTCCCGCCTTCGCCACCCCTTCCGCCGCGCGCAAAATCTGGTCCTCGCTCTCCACCGAGCACGGCCCAGCCATCACCACAAATTCACTGCCGCCAATTTCCGTGCCGTTGATGCGTATCCGCGTCTTCTCTTTGCGAAACTCCTTGCTCACGAATTTGTACGGCGCCGTAATCCGCGTCACCGCTTCCACCTGCGGCATCGCTTCAACGCTTTCCAGGCACGGCGTCACGTCACCCACGCCTACCACGCCGATCACGACCCGCTCTTCGCCCTCAATCGAGTGCACTTTGTAGCCGAATCGCTTCACTTGGTCCGTCACTTCGTCGATCTCCTGCCGCGTCGCGTGCAACTTCATCGAAATGATCATTGCGAGTGCTCCTCGGGCCTCGGCCCAAAATAAAAAGGCCCACTCTGTGCGAGTGGGCCGAAACTTTTCTCGTTATATCTAGTTACAGAGATGCCCCTCGCCACGTTTTGGTGTGGTCCGTAAATCGCCAATAATACGAATAGACGAGGAACTTCATCACTCAGACTCTACAACAGGACCGGCTTCCTGACAACTGCCTCTTTCCGGATTAAGTGAGCCGGGTAGGTCCGTGACACAGTGAGTCAGAAATTCAACCGGCTCACTACCCATTCCCATACGTAACCATTCAATATCCCAGCTTCCGGTCAAAATACTTCGCCATAATATTCAAACACTCCATCGTTTCCGGCAGCTCAAAGTGATACCAGAACGCATGCGGCAGCACCTCAAACACAACCAAATCTGCATCATCCCCAGCCATTAGTAGCGCTCGGTGAAAAATCGTCGTCCCGCTCAACAGCAAATCCCGCGTGCTCGTCACGAGCAGCGTCGGAGGCCAACCCTTCAAATCCGAAAACATCGGCGACAGCACTGGGTCTTTCAAATCCATTTTCCCCGTGTACTCCTCCGGATTTGGATGCGCCGGATCCGCCGCCGCAAATTCGCCTGTCAACCCGCCCAGCGAATACATCAAATGAGAATCGCCCACCCTGCTGTAATCCGCCATTCCTGAAAAAATTCCCAAAGCCCCCGGAAGCGGCAATCCAAGCTGCCTGAACTTCGCCGCCGCCTCCCCCGTCAATATCGCCCCCGCCGAAGTCCCAAAAATCCCAATGTTTTTCGGCTTGTAGGTCTTCAACAGCTCTTTATACACGGCCACCACATCATCTACCGCCGCCGGAAATTTGTTCTCGGGAGACAGCCGGTAATACACGCTCACCACTTTGATCTTCGCCAGATTCGCAATCGGATCGCCTTCAATCAACGACCCCGAATCCGAATTAAATCCTCCTCCATGCAAATTGATCAGCACGCGATTCTTGTTCGTCGCCGGAGTTTCGAGCGGAGTAATCACGTCGCAACGTACGCCGCCAATCGTCTGCTCCTCGATATTCACCGGAAACAACTTCTTCGCCACAGCAGATTGCCGCGCCCTCCATTCATCCGTCCGTTTACGGCGTTCTTCTAGGCTCGTATCATGGGTCACATTCTTCCGCAGCGAATCCATCCATTTCTGCGCCTCAGGACTGATCGTTACCGGTGGACGAATCACTCGCATGACGTGTGCCGTCCCATCCTCGTCAAACGTCGCCGTGTTTTTCTCTTGCGCCATGCTCAAGCCTGCATTCGTCGCAAAACCAATCAGCACTATTAAAGCCCGCAAGAAAACCTTGTTCATGGAAGCTCCTGGAAAACTGTCTATCAAGAAAAAACGCATGACGGGCACATTCTATGGGTTTCCTTCTTCAAGAGCTATAATCTGCGCTGTTGGCACATTCTTTGACGGAAAAGGAGAGTGCGCATTGAATTCCAAACAGGCTTGCTATGTGTGGGCGTTGGCATGTAGCGCCTTGCTCTGCACTATCGGCTGCAAGTTGCCGTCTTCATCCACCGAACGCCATAAAGAAGAATCCGCTTCTTCAGCAGCACCCCGGAATGGCGGCGACTTTGACCTCAATCTCAACTGCGTGATCGACAGCATCCAAAATCCCACCGAATCCTTTCACTACAGTTATAAGAAAGACGATCCGGACAACCCTGTCTCACAGCAAGCAGACGTCACTCCCAACACGATTGATGGCACAGCCACAAACTCGGGTGGAACGCGTACCTTCAAGGGCGTCAAATCCGATCGTGAAAGCTGGCAATCCGCATGGACCAGCCTTATGGGCATTTCCGGAATGTCCAGCACGATCGCCATCGTGAATCACAGCTCAGCCATGGTCCGCGGAAGCAAAGGACAAATGAACGGTTACGAAGCGGTTCAATATTCGATAGACACATCGCAGGGCAACTCCGCCGAACTTGGCCTCTACAAAGCCACTCTCGGCGACGGCGGCTTCGAAAAAGGCACGGCTTGGGTCAACGCCAAAGGCTGCCCCGTTAGTCTCTCTCTCGATTCAGAGATGCACCTCAACAACGGCACCGTCTCCAGACAACACTACGAAATCCAGATGATCAAAAAATAAGAACCGGCCACACCAAATGAGTTTGTCTGAGACCCTGGATTTGCACCCTGACTCGGCCGGACCCATTCATATATTTTCTCAAACTACGAAGATTTTCGTTGACAATACGAAATCCTTCGTAGTAGCCTCCCTTTCATGAAAGCTACAACACAAAACCCTACCCCTTCTGAGCTGGAAATCCTTCAGGTTCTCTGGGCTCGCGGCCCTTCCACGGTCCGCGAGGTGCACGACGCCCTGGGAAGCACCAAACAAATCGGCTATACGAGCGTCCTTAAGCTTATGCAGATCATGACCGCCAAAGGCCTCGTCACCCGGACAGAGAACCAGCGCGCCCACGTCTATGAAGCCGGTGAGCCGGCGGAAAAGACCAAGCAACAGTTCGCCACGGATATGCTGCAGCGCGTGTTTCAGGGCTCTGCCAGCGAACTGATGATGCACGCACTTGCCGGTCGCCACAGCTCCAAGGAAGAGCTCAAAGAGCTTCGCCGTATGCTCGACGAGTTCGAAAGGAAGCAGAAATGACCAACTTGCTGAGTATCTTCGCTCCGGAAACGCTGCGCACCCTCGGTTGGTCGCTGCTTCACTTTGTTTGGCAGGGTTTCGCGTTGGTTGCGATTGCTTCGATCGCGATGACGCTCTTCCGCCGCGCTTCGGCCCGCTACATCGTTGGTGTTCTCACGCTAGTCGCCATGTTGGCTTCCGTCGCAATCACCTTCGTCCTGCTGCTCAATTCGCAATCCGCAATGCGAGCCACCGAGGCTGCCGCAACCCCTGTCGTTGTCTTTGTAGAAAGGACGATTCTCAGCCAACCCGCGCAGCCAATGATCAACGGAGCGCCCGCTGCAAAATCACTTTCCCAACAAGCACTTCCTTTGCTCGTGGAATTCTGGCTTGCCGGCGTCCTCTTCTTCTCGCTGCGTACTGCCGGCAGCCTCATCTATCTCGAACGCCTGCGCCGCGCTGCTTCCGTTTCTGTTGGACCTGCATTGCTCGCAAAGTGCCGCGGATTGCAGGCGCGTCTCGGCCTGAATCGCGTCATCCAATTCTGCGAATGTCGCTGGCTTGATGCGCCCGCCGTCATCGGCTGGTTCAAGCCCATTGTGCTGCTGCCCGTTCGCGCTCTCACCGGACTCACAGAAGACCAGATCGAAGCCGTCATCGCCCATGAACTCGCCCACATTCGGCGGTTCGACTCATTCGTCAATCTTTTCCAGGTCCTTGTGGAATCGCTTCTCTTTTTCCATCCGGCGGTTTGGTGGCTGAACAAGCGCGTGCGCATCGAACGTGAACACTGCTGCGACGACGTTGCACTCGCCGCATGCGGCAATCATCTTGGCTACGCGCGCGCCCTCACCACCATGGAAGAATGGCGGGCGACACCGGCTCTTAGCGTTGCCGCCAACGGCGGCCCGCTCGCTGCACGCATCTCGCGCATCCTCGGTTTGCGCCACGCTTCGGAAACGCGCACCGCCGGCCTCGGTGCAGGATTTGTTTCCTTCAGCGCGGCTGTCATTGCAGCCTCGCTGCTCTGGGGAGTTGCTCATCCCGCCGCAGCCGCGCGGCTTGAAAAGGCGATCTTTACTCCGATCAGCCAACAACTTGAGGCCGCTGCTCCGGCCCCGCTGGCCAAACCAGGCCCGACTGCAAAACCGAACGTGGTCGTGGAAGCAAGCCCACTCCCCGAACCGCAGGAACAGTCAACGGCCAAGACTTCTTACATTGAAGAAATGAAATCCGTCGGGCTCAATAACCTCGACGTAGATCAACTCGTTTCTCTAAAAATTCAAGGCGTTACAGCGGACTACGTTCGCGAAATTCGCGCCTCCGGCTTCAATCCCGGCGTGGACGAACTGATCTCCATGAAGATCCAGGGCGTCACGCCGCAATACATCAAGTCCATTCGCGATGCGGGTTATAACCCCGACGCCGATTCAATTGTCGGCATGAAAATCCAGGGCATCACTCCCGAATATATCAAGCAAATGCGCGACCTTGGATTCAAACCGGATGCGGACGAACTTGTCGGAATGAAAATTCACGGCGTCACCCCCGAATACGTAAAGCAGATGCGCGATCTCGGTTTCAATCCGGATGCGGATCAAATCACCGGCATGAAGATTCAGGGTGTAACACCGGAATACGTTAAGCAAATCCGTGACTTGGGCTTCAAACCGGACGCCGATGAAATCGTGGGGATGAAGATTCAAGGCATCACGCCCGAATACGTTACGCAGATCCGCGCCCTTGGTTTCAATCCGAATGCGGATGAAATCACAGGTATGAAAATTCAGGGCGTAACTCCAGAATACGTCAAGCAGATGCGCGATCTCGGATTCAATCCGAACGCCGACGAAATTACCGGCATGAAGATTCAGGGTGTAACTCCCGAATACGTGAAAGCGCTGGAAGCCGAAGGCCTGAAGGGCAACGCAGACGAAATCACCGGCGCAAAAATCATGGGGATAACGCCGGAGTTTATCCAGAAAGCCAGGAGTCACGGCTTCCGGAACTTGACGCTTGAAAAATTGATCGCGCTAAAGAACGCAAACGTTTTCTAAGTCCAGAAAATCTCGGGAGGAACAGTATGAGTCCTAAAAAACTCGTGGCAGCTATAGTTGTGTCCGCAATCGGCCTGGTTTGCGCCCTCGCTCTCTTCGCAGCCGAGACGCAGCCGCAGAACGGAAGCTGGACCGTGCAGCCTGCGGACGAACCCGGCAAGGTTCGCTTCGCGCTCCTGCAACACTGGAAGGGCCACACGAGCAATCACGATTCGGATTGGCCTGCGAACGCCTTCGAAGGGCTCGACCTCTCCATCAAGGGAAAGCACGACGTCAAATTTGTAATTCGCCGCGACGCTGGCCGCTTCGAATGCCAGGGCTATATCGAGGATTCGGAGGGAGCCGGCGTGTTCCATTTTTTTCCCGATGGGAAGTACACCGACAACATGGCCGCCATCGGCTTTAAGATCGACCCGGAAAAACAAATGTCTATGGCGATTTTCGACGTGAGCGTGGAATTCGCCAAGGAAATGAAAGCACTAAACCTGCGGGGCCTCGACGCCGACAAGCTGATCGCATTTCGAATCTTCGGTCTCGATTCCAAATTCATCAAAGACATGCGCGCGGAAGGATTGAATACGAACGATAGCGACAAACTCGTCGCCTTCCGTATCCACGGCGTATCGCCAGAATTTGTGCGCGCGGTCCGCACCGCGGGCTATGCGGCTGACGAAGATAAGCTCATCGCCATGCGTATCCACGGAGCAACGCCGGAATGGATCGCCCAGCTAAAGAAGGAAGGCTACGACCGCATTGATCTGGACAAGCTGATCGCCTTCCGGATTCACGGCGTTTCGCCCGAGTTCATCGAGAAAGTGGAATCGCTTGGCTACAAGCATCCGGAACCGGATCAGCTCATCGCCATGCGAATTCACGGCGTGACGCCGGAATTTATCGCTGATATGAAATCGCGCGGCATGAAAAACTTGACCATCGACCAGCTCGTCAATCTGCGCATTCACGGCATCAACTGATTTTTGCAGAACAAGTTTCAGTACAACAAAATCGCAATCCGGAAATGCGAGAAACCGTCGGCTCTGTTTACCGAACAGGATCCGACGGCTGCCGTTTTGTATGGACTCTTTCGGATAGTACTTGCAACTTGATCTGGCAGTTGATTCAAATCCGGCGCTTCAAAATGCAGAATGGCCATGGAGCGTCCGGGCGATGATGCTGGATTTGAATCACAAGCTTTGCGCGCCTCCTCTGAACTCGAAGCGATTTTCAATCCCAGTTTTTGAATCAAGCGGCCAACTTGCCTTTCCTGCTCTTCCTTATTGAGCGATTCGACTGCGGTGGAAAAATCCTGCACAGCGAAATATTGCGTGCCGCGCATTTCCACCGCGATTCCGATTGCTGTCAATTTCGGATTCAGGATGTTGTTACGGTGCGGAATCGAATTCATCCACCCCATGTGCAGCTCGTCGATGGAAGGAGCCTCGGCGACGTTCTCCGCTACGGAACTGAATCGAGCTCCAGCGCTGCTGGCGCGTGTGGTTAGATCCGGCTCACCGGAGAATTGGTGCGACAGGCGATTGCGCGCGACCATTTCCTGGACGTGAGCGCGAGCAGCCGCAGCGAGATTTGCATCCCATTTAAGAGGTTGGAGCCTTTCGCCAACGCGTTCGCGATTGACGGCGTCGAGGAGATATTTTTCGTCGGGGCCAGGAGTTTGCTGCGAAAAAGTTTTCAGGGTAAAAATCAAAAATGCTAGCGCCAGAAAGATTGGCCGAAGACTTTTCGCGTTTTTCGCGGGCATTCTTGAGTTGGACAAAGGCAATTAGCCGCGGACGTGAACAGCGCTAAAGCTCAGAATCACGTGGCCGCCGGGAGCCGGCTTGCCGAAGCTCATCATCGGGCGGAAGCGCGAGAAGAGCAGCATCTGATCAAGCTGGCGTCGCATATCCGTGCTATCGGGCCCGGCAAGAATCTGATAGTCGAGCATCTGGCCGTGCTGATCCACGGTGACGTCCACGACGAGGCCATGCGGCAGCGAAAGCTCATTTTCATGCTGCTCGGGAGCCCAGTTGCCGGGATTATCGGTGAGCGTGATCAGCTCCGCAGGCTGCATGAATCCCAACGGCACGTCATTCTGCACAGCCTGAACGGAAATTCCGGGAACCATCATGTGCAACATGACGAGAAAGACGAGAATCGCGGAGACAAAGCCGCCGGTCGCAGGAACGGTCAGCGGGCGAAACACGTTGTCGCCCAGAATTTCCATACGATCGCGCATTGCGACGAAACGCTGCTTCCACGTCATGGAGGGCTGCATTTGCGCTGCGGCGACTTTTATGCGAACAGCAAGATCGGCCGGAGGAACCGCCCGCGGGACCCTTCCCATCAACTGAGAAAGTTTGCGGTACCGCTCCAACTCTTCGCGGCAATCCGCGCAGGCTTCGAGATGCTTGCGAATTTGAACGCGCTGCATGGGGCTCGCGGCAGAAGCGATAGCGTCGTCCAGATACCCTGCCAAATTAAATTTCACCGTGGCGCACTTCATGATGCTTCCTCTTTCGCTCCGTGAAGCAAAGGATTCAAACCAGTTGGAGCTACGACGTGATTTGTTTCCCCGTGAGTCCGACCGCGACTTTCCCCCAAGAGCGGATCCAACATATCTTTCAGGGCACGGCGTCCACGCAGGATGCGGGACTTCACTGTGCCGACGCTGCATTCGAGAACTTCGGCGACTTCTTCGTAGCTGAGACCTTCGAGGTCCCGCAGAATTACGGCGCTACGAAACACACCCGGAACCTGCGCGAGCGCGGCTTGCACAGCGCCTTGAATTTCCAGCGAAGCGAGCTGCTCGAAGGGCGTTGCTCCAGAGTCCTCGATTTCGAGCTGCGCATGGCCTTCTTCCGGTTCAGCGTCAATCGAGACGTTCTTTTGCAGGTGGCGCTTGAACCAGCGGCGATGATTGAGCGCTTCACGAATCGCAATGCGGTAGAGCCAGGTCTTGAGAGAGCTGCCGCCGCGAAACTTTCTGATTCCCTTGAAGGCTTTTAGAAAGACCTCTTGCGTTGCATCGGCGGCGTCCGAAGTGTCGCCGAGCATGCCCAGAATCAGATTAAACACAGCGGCGTGGTAGTGAGTGACAAGCCAGTCGAAGGCGGATTCAGAGCCTGCCTGAAGCTCGCCGACGAGTTCAGACTCGTCACGGCCCCACGAAAGAGCACTCGCCCAATCGGACACTGGATGCCTTTCTGGGCCGGTGAACGAAGGCCGGATACCGGCTCCTGATGGCTGGCGGGCCTGGCCTGTTCTCTTTCGCCCCTCGCGAAAACCGCCCGGGACAAAGGAGAGCCCGTTGTCCGCTCTGTGGTGTTAGACACCATGTAGAGCGGGAATGTTTCCTTGCCAGAAGAGATTGTTCCACTGAGTGAAGGTGGATGCAATGGCCTCCCCAGGTTAGTACGCAGAGGCAGGCAGGGTTTGCATTGAAAGACTGGAGTGCGCACATTGTGACACCCCGTATTTTTGCAAAGAGAGCGCAAACGATTGAAAAGGCGGGAGATGAGTTTGGCGCGGTTGGCAAGAGAGCGACAAGAGAGACCGAATGAACGGGGAGCCCCGGAGGGGGTGCCCTGGCCCCACCCCCGGGCAGTTTGGATGACTATCAAAAGAAAGGAGTTGCGGGAGGAGGGGTTTGCATGTGTATCAAAACAAAGGAGATCGAAGGATGCGGCAAGTAGGGCTTGGGCGTGGCGCGAACGAAACACAAAGAATGGTAGCACGGGACTATTACTTAGTCAAGTAATATAATTATTTGATTACTCCACCGGATCGATGTCTACCGCGGAATGAGGGTGCAGAAGTTAGTGAAGTGGTAGGAGCGCGATGGATGGAAATAAAAGTGGAATTGAGCGAGGCAGAGGCCCTTGAACAATGTCGATTCTCAACAGTCTGGAGCAAATCGTCATTGAAATTGAGTTTGGCGCGACATAGGATGGGGCTACACGGGAAAGGAGGGCGATCCAAGAAAATGAAAAGTTCTGAATGTAGTGACAAACGTGAGGTGGCTGAGGCTTAAGGCGCAAGCTTTTAAGTCCTGCTTCAGATCAGGGTTTGAGCACAAACCCTGAACCCTGGCGAAGTTTGGAATTCGCAAAGGCGTAAGCGCCTTCAGCCAATCCCAGACAGACATCCGACGGCTCCGCAGAGGTTTGCGGGGCCGTTGCATTTTTTGTGCACGGACAAAGTGGTTTTTTCATGTTGTAGACAGGAAGGCAGGGTGTATAAGTTCGTGGCTAGGGGAAGGGTATTCGCCATGAAAAGAGAGTTTGGGAGAAGGGTCCTGGCGACAGCGCTGGTCGTTTTCGTTGCAATTGGTGGCGGATACAGCGCCTTGGGCAAGGTGCGGCCCAGTGCGGAGCCGGCGGCGCGGCGGTTCGCGACTACGGACAACGCGGTTGCAAATTCCTGGAGCGCGAAAAGCGCGGCAGCTTATCTGGATCAGCGAGAGAAATGGTGGAATGGCTGGGAAGATGCGAAGCGAGAGAACGGAACGTTCTGCGTTTCGTGTCATACGTCCGTGCCGTATGCGCTAGCGCGGCCGGCATTGCACAAGGCGCTTGGCGAGGCGTCGCCAACGGAATATGAGCGCGTATTATTTGAAAACGTGGCGAAGCGGGTTCGTATGTGGGATCAGATTGCGCCGACATATAGCGATAAGGATGCCGGGCCAAACAAGAGCGTGGAGTCTCGCGCGACGGAAGCAGTGCTGCTGACTTTCGTTCTGGCGAATCATGATGCGCGGAGCGGAAAGTTAAGCGAGGAGACGCGGGAAGCTTTTGCGCATCTTTGGAAAATGCAGCAGAGCGACGGAGCGCAGAGGGGCGCATGGCTCTGGCAGCTTTTTGATTTGAATCCGTGGGAAGGAAACATTTCGCCGTATAACGGAGCTGCGATGGCGGCGATTGCGGTGGGGATGGCTCCGGAGAATTACCGGGCGACACAGGAGATTCAGAAAAATCTTGAGGGGCTTCGCGACTATCTGAATCGCGAATCTTCTTCGCAACCATTGCTGAATCGAATGATGCTGCTTTGGGCATCCGCAAAATGGCAGGGGCTTCTGACCGCCGAGCGGCAAAAAGAGATTACGACGGAAATTCTAAAGGCACAGAAGCCGGATGGCGGATGGAGCTTGTTCCCTCTGGCAAAGACATGGAAGGATTTGAGTCCATCGGCAGTACTTGGAAAATGGGAGAGGAACGATGGATCGCCGCAGGATACGAACAGCGACGGGTATGCAACGGGGCTTGCGGTTTATGTGCTTCGGCAAGCGGGAGTGTCGAGCGAAGATGGACAGGTTAGGCACGGGAAGGAATGGCTGATAAAGAACCAGAGTGGCGTAAATGGCGGCTGGAGGACGGTCTCGTTGAACAAGAAGCGGGATCCTGCTTCGAACGCGGGGAAGTTCATGAGCGATGCGGCTACGGCGTATGCGGTGCTGGCACTGGAAGAATGAGGCTTTAGGTAAAGGCTTTTGGGCGACTTTGACAGGCAAACGAAATTCCCATTGACGGGAAAGGCGTCCTGGCTGGAAACTGTAAGAACATCAGTGGGTTGGCAGCCAGGCGCATGAGCTAGCAGTACGAGGCATATAGAACGTAGCGGATGCGCATCTTCAGGACATTTTATCTGGTGGTGTTGTTCTCGCTGAGCTTTGGTGTCTTTTGCGGCGAGATCCCGGAAGATTTGCGCCTGCAGGATGACACGACGAACGATTACGTCAATGATTCCTGCACAAAAGATGCACGTGAAGTGGAAAGTGCCTGCAAGGAAGCGATGCCTGTGCAGCGGATGGCTGTTAAGGCGGCAGCCGTTGAGCGCACTCACGCTGCCGATTCTGTAGAACCGGTACCCCCTGCCGGTAAAGAACTTCTTCCTCTCATTTCGATAAGACGAACGTAAGACAACCCTGCGTAGCGTGGCCCGACCTGCAGCCGGCCGGTTTGTAATTCCGCGCCGGAAGCGTTGACGGAGCCAACCGCGCAGGCGCGCACGCTGCGAGTACCCCTTTTCAACCAGGTTATGACTCCGCCTTTATGGGGCGGAGAAACCCAACCGCGAGTTCGCGCATTCCTTGTGCGCGAACTCGCGCTCAATTCGGCAAGCTATGAGTTTGGTTTGAACGAGAGATTAAGCTGAGTTTGAGTTGGCGGAGGTGGCCAAAAAAGTAAGAAGGGCGAGGTCGTGTGTTGTACTGGCCTACTCACATTCGCCCTTCTTACCGCGCCTCAGGTGAGGCGCCCTGCAAAGGCCCGCTCCTGTCCCGTGGGTGGGACGGTAGAGCGGGCCTTGCAATTTTTGAACGACAAATCTTATGTTGCAAAAAGAGCGCGCGGACTCGGAGATTCAGCGCGCTTTTTTCTTTTTTATCTTTTTTGCAGCCGCTTTTTCTGCATCCATGGCAAGGCGATGCTTAACGATCTTGCGAATGAGAGAAGCAGGCAATGGCTTTTCTTCCGTGAAACGAATGGTGCCTTTGTCCGTGGCAAAGCCTTTAAGTTCATGCTTGAATTTCTCTACCGTTGCTCCGCCCATAGGAAAAAGTGAATAGTGATTCTTGAAGGCGGCAAAAGCGACGAAAGGACTGTTTTGCCGGAAGCCCGGCATGGAGTAGGTGATACATTCCTGCGCCTTTGGTGCGATGGAGTGAATTAGTCCGCGAAGTTTTTGCAGGAAGGCGCGCTGCTTGGGCGTCAGCGTTGCGAGATAAGCATCTATCGTGTCTGGCCTGGAATTCATTAGGGAGAGCATAGCAAAACTTGGGAAAAAACGGGGCAAACAGAGTGAAACGCGAAAGGCCAACAGAGACGCGCGGAAAGAAGACCGGATTGGCGCGAGCGCTGTCGAAGATGGGATTTTGCTCGCGGTCGGAAGCGACGGAGCTGATTCGCGCTGGCCGAGTGAAATTGAATGGCTCGGTGCGGCGAGATTCAGAAGCGCCGGTGAGGATTGGAAAAGATCGCGTTGAGGTGGACGGGAAAGGAGTGCGCGCGGCGGAAAAGGCGTACTGGATGTTGAACAAGCCGCGCGGAATTGTGACGACTGCGGAGGACGAAAAGGGGCGCGAGACGGTGTATTCAATTTTGCCAAAAGAGGTGCCGTGGATGGGTCCGGTGGGCAGGCTGGACATGGCAAGTGAGGGGTTGCTATTGCTGACCAACGATACGGAGTGGGCGGCGCAAATAACTGCACCGGAGAGTCATCTGGAAAAGACGTATCACGTGCAAGTTGGAGCTGTTGCCGACGGTTCCCTTCTCAGCAGATTAGAGATGGGAGTCGTTGAGAGCGGGGAGCTGTTGAAGGCGACTCAGGCGAAGGTGCTGCGATCAGGTGAGAAGAATTCATGGCTCGAGATTGTGTTGGACGAAGGGAAAAACCGGCAGATCCGGAGAATGCTGGAAGTTTGCGGAGTGGAAGTATTGCGATTGATTCGCGTGGCAATCGGGCCAGTGAAGCTGGGAGATTTGGCGAAGGGCAAAGCGAGAGAGTTGACGCGAGAAGAGGCGGGCGGACTTAGAGTGCGCGGATAATTTGACGCGCGAAACGCGGTTATTGTGGCGGCGCTTCCGTAGCAGGGCCGATTTTCACAGTCGAGCCGAAGCGCTTGTAGTTGGAATAGCGAACAGTCGCGACAAGGTGGATAGGGCCAGTCTTAAAGCGAAGATTGTCATCAAAGCGTGTGTAAGTGGGAAGCCAGAGATCGCCAAAAAGATTTTCGCGGTACGTGGTGAAATGCGGAAACAAGTTCTCCGAATTTTTCTTGATAATGTCCGGAACTGCTTTGCCGTGCGTTTTGACGATTTGCAGATCGTGGTCGTCCACCCAGAGTCGCCCCTGGAAATAGCGTTCATTCTTTTCGATCACTTTAGGAGCGACGTCGAAGACGTAGGTTGAGAGATCGTCCACTTTTTGCCGGCCAACATAGGTGATGTTGTATTTGTGCAGCTCTTCGCCAGTGAAGGCAAAGGGCTGAATCTTTTTCATGTCTTCGTAGTCCTGCTGCGTCATTTGAATGCGCCGCAAAGTATCCGCCGGGGCGTAGGTGACTTTTTCGATGCGCTTCCCTGCGTTGTCAAAGACGATGTCGCTTTCCATTTCGTATTCGCCGTCGGGCATGCCGTCTGAATCGAGCGTTTGCAAAAAGAAGTGCTGCGTCCAGGTGTAGGAATTGAGAACGTTTTTCAGTTCGATTTCGCGCGCGGCAAATTTTTCTATGATTTGCTGAATGGGGATCGATGGCGGCTCATTAGTAATTGGAGAATCCGCACTTACTTTGCGAGGCGCAGGTTTCGGCGCAATGGCGGGCGGAGCCCCTGGAGCGGGACCGGTGGCCGGCGGCGGCGAGAGCGGACCAACAGACTGCGCGGCGAGCGGATAGGCGCAAAACAGGAGCAAAGCCGGAAGAAGCGGGCTGGACTTGAAAAAAAAAGCTGGCAGATTCAATGCGTACCATCTCCTGGAATCGGTTCGTTCCATCTCTATTGTTTCCGCGTTAGGTTGGACTTGTAAAGTGGGCGTGGGGTTGCACGTACGGGCATGGCTATTGCAGGCGGAATCACCACGGCGCATCTATGCTAAAATAGCGGGGGTCGGTGGGGCCGTGGCGCAGTTGGGAGCGCGCCTCGATGGCATCGAGGAGGTCGAGGGTTCGAATCCCTTCGGCTCCACCAAAATTTTCCCATCGCATTCGGCTTCCAATCAACCAAGACTTGCTTGAGACATGGCTTGAGCCGCTCTGTCTTCAATGGGCTTCAAGAATTTGAAGAAGGTGGCGTTGGTGAGAATGGTGATGAGGGAAGCGGCGAGTGTGGCGTGGTAGATCTCGGGCGTAATGAGTCCGGCGCTCAAGGAAACTTGCGCGAGAATGAAAGAGAATTCTCCGATTTGCGTAAGACCAATGCCGGTGCGCGTAGCGATACTCCATGGGTAGCCAAATAGCCGAACTACGCTGGTCCATATGACAAACTTCCCGACAATTACCAGTGCAACGACCAGCAAAATCAGTTTCCAGCTTGAGACCCAGGTGGCAGGGTCAATCAACATGCCGACGGTGACGAAGAAAACGGCGACGAAGGCGTCGCGAATGGAAAGAGTTTGTTTGGCGAGTTGATGGGCGAAATCGGAGTTGCCAAGGAGAAGTCCAGCGAGAAAGGCGCCGAGTGCGAGCGAGAGGCCGACTGCTTCGGTGACGGCGGCGATGACAAGGCAGACGGTAAGCGCGAGCATGAGAGAGAGCTCTTCGTTTAAGGTGCGCTGAACGCGATTCATCAAGGCGGGCACAATTTTCCACCCGGCCAGAACGATAGGGACAAGAAGCAGAAGAGCTTTGCCAATCTTCCAAGCAACCTGGCCGTAGCCAGAAGTGCTCGCTCCCGCGAGAGCGGGGAGGAGAACCGTAAGGATGATTACGGCGAGATCTTCGACGAGGGTGAGCGTGATCATGATGCGGCCCACGTGGCTGGAGAGCTCTCCGCGATCAATCAGCAAGCGCATCATCACCATCGTGCTGGCGACGCAAATGAGGCATCCAACGGCGACGCCTTGGAGAAGGGGCCAGCCCATTAAGTAGCCGACTCCAGCGCCCAAGGCGACCGATAACCCAATGCCGATGGGAGCCCCGACGAGGGCAACCCATTTCACTTTTAGGAGCTCCGGAATAGAAAACTCAATGCCGACGGAAAACATCAGAAGGATAACGCCGACTTCCGCCATAAGTTCGAAGGTATGGACATGCTGAACGCTAACACCGGGCGTGAATGGGCTGAGCATGAGACCGGCGAAGACATAGCCAAGGATGAGCGGCTGACGCAGGCGCCAGGCCAACATGCCGAAGATGAGCGCTCCGGCAAAGACCATCGCCACTTCGCGAAAGATGAAACTGTGTGCCATTCGATTGGTCTCGTGCGACCTCGAAAGAAATTCTGCGACGGGGAAAGTTTAGCATTGTCCGGAATGTGGATGAGCAGAAACAGGCGCGCAGAAAATGGGATATTGTTGAGCGCTGATTGAAGCGAATTTTGAGCGGAGGAACAGATGGGCGGGGGCGGGATACATGGGGCGGAGCTCGTAGCGCTGATCCTTCTTGTGCTCGTGGTGTTATTTGCTTTGTTGGCACAGAAGGTACGGACGCCATATCCGATTGTGCTGGTGATTGCCGGGCTGGCGTTGAGCTTCATTCCCGCAGTGCCAAAGATTCCTCTGAATCCTGACGTTGTGTTTCTGGTTGTACTTCCCCCGCTGCTCTACAGCGGCGCGTGGCTGACTTCCTGGCGGGATTTCCGAAAAAACATTGTGAGCATCAGTCTGCTAGCAATTGGCCTTGTGGCGTTTACCGCGGTTGGAGTGGCGTACGCGGCGCCCTGGGTATTCAAAGGATTTACGTGGAGTTTGGGATTTGTATTGGGGGCAGTGGTTTCCACAACGGATGCGATTGCGGCTACGGCAATTGCGAAGGATCTGGGCTTACCCAAACGAATTGTGGACATTCTGGAAGGCGAGAGTCTGGTGAATGATGCGACGGGACTGGTTGCGCTGGCATTTGCGGTGACACTGGTAGTGTCTGGAGAGCGACCGACGATCGGCCAAGGCGTGTTGCGGCTGGCCTATTTGATTGGAGTGGGAATTGCGATTGGGTTGCTGATTGGAGTGATTGTCGAGTGGTTCGAACGACGGATTGAAGACGGGCCTATTGAAATCACTGTAAGCATCATGGTGCCGTACGTAGTTTACTTGGCAGCGGAAGCGGCCCATGCATCGGGCGTGATGGCCGTAATCGCCTGCGGGCTGTATCTCGCAAGAAAAAGTTCGGAATTCTTCTCGCCGACGGTGCGGATTCAGGCTTGGGCAGTATGGGACTCACTGACGTTCGTGCTGAACGGGCTGGTCTTCATGGCGCTGGGGCTTCAGTTGCCATATGTGATTGGCGAACTGAGGGACCACAAGCTAGGTGAGCTGATTATTTATGGAATCGCGCTCAGCGTAATCCTGATTTTGCTGCGGCTGATCTGGATGTATCCCGGGACATACATTTCGATGGGAATCAGACGATACGTTTTAGGGGAGAAGGTTGTGCGTCCCCCGAATACGAACATTTTTGTGGTCGGGTGGACGGGAATGCGTGGCGTTGTTGCACTGGCCGCGGCGATTTCTCTGCCGGAAACGTTGGACAATGGCGCGGAATTTCCGCAGCGCAACATGATCGTTTTTTTGACGTTTGCCGTGATCATCGTGACGCTGGTTGGGCAGGGGCTGACGTTGCCTCCCCTAATTCGCGCTCTGGGGCTGGCGGGCACGCACATTTCACATGAGGAGGAACACAGGGCGAGGCGGAAAATCCTGAGCGCAGCGTTGGAGCGATTGAATCACGAGCGAAAGAAAGACGGAGAAGAATTCGCCGAGGTTTACGACTCGCTGATAAAGATGTATCAGACAAAGATTGTAAAGTTTGAAGATGACAACAAACCGGCGACTCTACGAGCGCGCGCACATATTGATAAGCACTCAGAGTTGATGCAGGAAATGATTCGAGTGGAACGACGAACGGCAGTTCATTTGCGCAATGAAGGTGAAATCAACGACGAGCTGCTTCGGCAATTGGAGCGAGAACTCGATTTAACGGAGGAACGCCTAATGATTGCACATCGCGACCCGGAACCGGAGAAGTAGCTGGGAGCTATCGGAGTAGTTGGAGGATATCCGCAGATTCGAGAATGGGTTTGGGTGCGCCGCGTTTGACAACGATGAGCACAGCTTTGCCAACTTCTTCGGTGGTCTGAACGTTCTTTGGCGAGAATTTACGAAGTAAAAACAGTAACGGCGCGCCGAAAGCGTAGAAAAAGTTGTAAAGAGAGGTTTTTGATTTAATCCCGTGGAGCGGAAGGACGGCGCCAAGTCGAAACATATAGGCGGCTTTGAACGGCAGGCGAAGAAGGGCGTTCTCCGTAGCTCCCTTGACGCGCGCCCACATGATGCGGCCTTTTTCTGAGCTATCGGTGCCACGGCCAGAAACGTAGATGAATGTCATTTGGGGGTTCAGCTTTGCGAGCAACATCGCAGCTGCAAGAGGCAAATCGTAATTTATCTTGCGATATGCGTCTTCTTTGAGACCTGCCGCCGATGCGCCGAGTGAAAAAAAGCACGCGTCGAAACCGGCGAGTTGCGTTTGATGCGAGGAAAGATCAGCCAGATTTGGTACGACCAAGTCACGCAACTTTTCGTGCTTTTGAGTCAATGGAGTTCTCCCAACGGAAAGCACAAGCTCGACGTCGGGGTCATGAAGGCATTCGCGAAGAACACCCTGGCCGATCATTCCGGTGGCACCGAACAAGATGATTTTCATAGATGCCAGATAGATGCTCACCGCTCGCCTTTTGATACGCAGGCGTGAATGGCAAACTCACCGTGAGCGCTCTCGTTACAAGGAACAACGTTGCAATTTTGGCATGTAGTTCGAGGATGAGGTAAGGTGGAGAGCGTTCGGAGTCACGGGAGAATCGAATGGCGAGGCTAACATTTCTGGGAGCAGCGGGAACGGTCACGGGGTCGAAATATCTGGTGGAAGCTGCGGGAAAAAAGCTGCTGGTGGATTGCGGGATTTTTCAGGGTTCACGAGAACTGGAAGACAGAAACCGAAAGCCGCTGCCGATTAGTCCTACTTCGATTGACTATTGCGTGCTGACGCACGCGCATTTGGACCACACGGGCTGGCTTCCCTGCCTGACGCGCGACGGCTACAAGAACAAAATCTATGCGAATCCCGCGACCATCGAACTGACGACGCTTTCGCTGAAAGATTCGGGCCATTTGCAGGAAGAAGATGCGGAGCGGGTAAAACGCAACGCGAAACGGAGCAACCCCGCCGAGGCAACGCCGCTTTACACCTCGGCAGATGTGGAGCCAATGCTGAAGCAACTTGCGCCGATGCCGCGCAGCGGCGGCTTTGATATCTCTCCGGAGTTTCATCTTGAGTCGTTTGATGCAGGTCACATTTTGGGATCATGCAGTTTTCAATTGACGATTCGAGAAGGCGGCAAAAATACGACGATTATTTTTTCCGGCGATATTGGCCGCTATAACCAGCCGATTCTGAAAGATCCGCAAACGCCGCCAAACAGCGACTACCTGATTTGTGAGTCTACGTATGGCGACCGGGAACATGAGGCCGGTGATCCGTTGCAGATGCTGTCCGACGTTGTGAATCGAGTGGTGAAGCGCGGGGGCTCAATTGTAATTCCCGCGTTTGCAATCGGGAGAACACAAACATTCATGTATTTGCTGCGCCAGCTCGAGGATGAGCAGCGCATTCCGCGGACTCCCGTATACATAGATAGCCCAATGGCGCTGAGCGCGACAGATTTTTATGCGCGGCACACGGAAGACCATGACCTGGATATGGCCAAGCTGGAACAGTCCGGGGATAAAGACCCGCTGAACCTGCACGAGTTTCATTTGACGAAGACGGTTGATGATTCGAAGAAAATCAATGACGTGAAGACGCCGTGCATCATTATTTCGGCGAGCGGCATGGTAAGCGGCGGACGCGTGCTGCATCACCTGGCGAACCGGCTGCCTGACCCGAGGAATGCAGTGATCATCGCCGGGTTTCAAGCGGAAGGTTCGCGCGGGCGGGCTTTGCAGGAAGGTGCAAAGGTAATGCATCTCTTTGGGGAAGCAGTGCCGGTCAACGCGGAGATCATCACGCTGGGCCAGTTTTCCGCGCATGCGGGGAAGAGCGAACTGTTGCGCTGGTGTGGCGGATTGACGACGGCTCCCAAGAAGGCCTGGCTTACACACGGCGAACCGGCGGCAGCACAGGCACTGCAGGCAGCGATTAAAGAGAAGTTTTCGTGGGATGTTTCGGTGGCGCGATATCTGGATACGGTCGAGTTAGCTTGATTCCAACAGGCGAGAATTCTTACGATTATTTTCGTAGTCGAAGGAAACTTTTTGAGGGGTGACCTCGTCTATACAGGCAAGACCACTCGCGGGGTAGGGGGCTAACCACCACAGGGCAACCGACCGTCAGTTCCCTACCCCTAAAATTTCTGAAGTAAAAGAAAACATTGCGGTTATGCAGCACATACTCTTGCTAAAAAGTCTTAGATTTTATTCCCAGTTGAACTCGGATTTAGACGCGAAGCTTGGAAAAACGTTCTTCTGCTGCAGCTAGAGTTTCTTCCTTTTTGCAGAAGGTAAAACGAACTTGTGAAGCCCCGTCCTGGGGGTCGTTGTAGAAGCTCGAACCGGGGACACAGGCAACGCCAATTTCCTGAACCAGATATTTTGCGAAGGCGACATCTTTCGTTTCAGAGACAAAACGCGGGTCGTTTTCGGGAAACTTGAAGCGGGAAATGTCGGTCATGATGTAGTACGCGCCACGGGGTTTGTAGACTGTGAATCCGGCCATGGTGAGAATCTTGAGTAAACGCTCGCGTTTTTTGGCGTAAGTTGTGGCAAGGTCGTCGTAGTAAGACTGAGGCGAGCGGAGCGCGCTGGCTCCGGCTTGTTGCAAGGGCGCCGCAGCCCCCACAGTCAGAAAATCGTGAACCTTGCGAATCGCTTGGGTCGCTTCAGGCGGAGCGATAGCCCAGCCGACGCGCCAACCTGTCACGCTATATGTTTTGGACATTCCATTAATGACGATGGTGCGTTCGCGCATGCCGTCGAGACGCGGCATGGTGATGTGTTCGGTGCCATCGTAGAGAATGTGCTCGTAGATTTCGTCGGTGACGCAATAAGCGTTCCACTTAATGCAAAGATCACGGATAAATTCCAGTTCCCTGCGCGTGAAGATCTTGCCGGTTGGATTGTTCGGGGTGTTGAGAATGATAGCTTTCGTGTGAGGGCCGAAGGCTGCAGCAAGTTCATCAAAGTCAAAGGTCCATTCTGAGTTTTCGTCCTTGGGTGGCTTCATTTTGACGAAACGCGGGGAAGCGCCACTCAGGATCGCGTCGGGGCCATAGTTTTCGTAAAAAGGTTCGAAGACGACGATTTCGTCGCCGGGATTGATGATGGCCAGCATGGCGGACATCATCGCTTCGGTGGAACCGCAGCAGATGGTGATCTCACGTTCTGGATCGATGCGAATGCCTTGTGTCCTATCAAATTTTTCAACGATGGAATCGCGCAGTGCTTTTGCGCCCCAGGTGATGGCGTATTGATTGATGTCATCGGAAATGGCCTGGCGGGCGGCTTCTTTTACTGACTCCGGCGCCGGGAAATCCGGAAACCCTTGCGAAAGGTTGACGGCGTTGTGCTTGAGCGCGAGGCGCGTCATTTCGCGGATTACAGATTCCGTGAACTGCTCGGCCTTGGCCGAGATCATGCGGCGCGAGATCTGCGCCATGGAAGATTGAGTGGTCATCCGTCACCTGAGAAGTAGAAGGCTAAAAGTTTACGGTTGAACGGAGAAAAAACAAAGCGCAGCGATTTGCAGCCGAAGCTGCGGTTTAGGCCAATTTAGCGGTGGCCCTGCGAGGCGGAGCTGTTTGCGGCGGCAACAGCAGGAGCGGAAGGCCCTGTACCGTAAATCTGGCGATAGAGTTGGGCATTGCGCAAGACGATTTGTACATACTCACGAGTCTCGGTGAACGGGATGGACTCGACAAGTTCGGGAATCTCGTCGTACTGGCGTTCGGACTTCCAGAGCGCGATGCGGTCTTCGCCGGCGTTGTAAGCGGCAAGGGCATACTCCGGCGCCCCAGTGAGTTGGACAAGTCCGCGGAAATAATAAGTACCCAACTGAATGTTGTAATCGGGCGAATAGAGGAGATTCTTGGTGTACCTCACGCGAAGCTGTTTGGACAGAATCTTGGCCGTTTTGGGGAGCAGTTGCATCAAGCCATAAGCATTGGCATGAGAAACGGCGTCGGCCTGGAAAGTGGATTCCTGGCGAATAAGGCCCGCAACAACGGCGGGGTCGAGGTCGTTCTTACCGGATTCTTTGCGCACGGGTGATTCATAGGGGAGCGGATAGAGAGCCTTCCAGGCGCTGAGGGGAATCTCATCGAATTTGCGCGAATCAAAACTGGGGACGGCCGTGCGTGCATACGCCATTCCGGTGGCGTAATGACCCTGGTCGAACGCAGCTTGCGCGGCTCCAAGCAGGAATCGAGGTGAACCGGTGGCGAAGAACGCAGACTTAAGTTCCTGTTCCGCGGATGAATCAAATGCGATGGAGCGGAGCGCTTGTGCGCGAGCCCAGCGATCTTCGGCGGCAGCAGGAATGGGTTCATCAAACGAGCGCAGCGCGGGCGGCGGCGGAATTTTATCCAGAAATTCTATGGGATCCGGATCGGTTGCAGGAAGTTTCGCAAGGCGCGCGGCGGCGGCGTAACCAAAATAGGTTTGCGGGTAACGATCAACCGCTTTGGCATAGAATGCGCGGGCATGCGCGGGATTGCCTGAGGATTCCGCGTTGCGACCCAGCCAATAAAGCGCGTCAACGGAATTGGAAGATACAGGGTACTTAAGCAAGAAGGCGCGGAAACGATCGTCGGAATCTGGCGCGTGATTAAGATAGGAAACCCAGGCGATGCGCCATTCCGCATTGAAGTCGTTCTTACTGTTGGGATAGGTGTCGAGAACGCGCTGGTAATAGGAAGCGGCCTTATTGCGGTCGAGTCCAACCCAATAGTAGTTCCCTGCCGCCATCAGGGCTTCGTCGGCCCACTTTGAGTTTGGATATTTCTGTGTGACCTGTTCGATGGCAGCGAGCATTGCAGATTCATTCTTCGCATTGCGGTAAGCCTGCGAAATTGCGTATAGGCGTTCTGCGTTTACCTCAGGATCGGTTGGCGCCAAGGAGGTAAGGAGTGAAACGGAGCCCTTAAGTTGCACTCGGCATTGCGCAACGCGCAATTGTGCCCGCTGCCGAATGGGATTGGACGGCTCCTTCAACATGGAAACGAGCTTTTCAAACTCCAGCTTTGCTTCGCGCCATTTGCGCGCGTCAAAGAAGGCCTGGGCGCGCTGGTCCTGCATTTCACCGGTGCCGTACGGAAATTCAGAACGAAGCAGTTTTTGTAATCCGGGTAATGCGCTGCCGGCTGCTTTCGCTTCATCCGTCGTCGGATATTTATAGAAAATCGTCTGGTAATCCTTCACGGCGCGAACGGGCTGACCGGCGGATTGGTACGCATGCGCACGATCCAGCAAGAGAGCAGGCTTGCTGTTCGTGGGCGAATAGCCGTTCAACGCGTCCACGGCTACTTGAGCATGACCAAGCTCAATGGCAACAGGCGTAAACGCGTCGAGAACCTGTTCTTTGATTGCGGTGTTGGGAAACTCATTTAGCAGCTTCTGCAAATCGTTGTACGCATCGTTGTTGCGTTTTGCGGCGCGATTGGCTTGCGCACGCCAGTACAGAACGTATTCCTGCAGCACCGTGTCGGAGTTAGCCTTATTCAACCAAGCGAGAGCGTTTGCGGTTCGGTTCTTCTGGTAATCGTCGTAACCCAGGGCCAACGCCGCGCGAGCGCCCCAAACGTCATTTGCATGCTTGGATGCGAAGGCGGAAAGCTTTTCGTACGAGCCGGGCGTTGCGTTGTGCAGCGAACGAGCCAAATCGGAAAGCTGCGTCAACGCATCCGCATCCTCCGCGGTAGGAGTTGCAATGTCGGGAGCCGTCGTTTGCGGCTTGCAACCGGAGCACTGCATTGGCGCGGGCTTCTTGGATTTTTTCTTTTTGGAAGATTGCGCAGAAGAAATAGAAGCAGTTGCGGCGCCGACAAAAAAGATCAATGCAAGCGCGGTTGCAATGCGTAAGAACTTTTCGATAAAAAAATTAGTGATGCCTGACCGGCGCGTAAGGATACTCGCCGAGCGCGCTTGCGTCGCCTTCCGCCAAGATTTCCACGAGCCACTTGTAAAAATAATCGACAGGATGGTCCATGATCGGTTTGAAGCGGCGGTCGTATTCGCGATGGGCTTTCTCAATGTCATCTTTCAGTCGGATGCAAATATCTTTGTTTTGGCGGCCCAGGCGAACCTGTTCCGGCCTCAACATTTTAATATCTTGCATGGAAACTTTCGCCACCCGATTTGCACGTCTGTGCAGTTCCTGTTCCTCATTGGAAAGGTGGTTAACGTCGAAGTCCGCACCTATTTCAGCCTGTTCTTCAACCGGGAGTGGCAATGGCTCGGGCTCAACGACGGGCTGTGGGGGCGCAACGGCAACGGGGGGCGGAGCGACCGGAGTGGCAGCTACCGTCGGTACGTGGGCAGGAGCTGCCGCTATTGGCGCTGGTACAGCTGGTGCGGGACGAACCGGCTCAGGAGCGGGCGCTGGAGCTTCCACGGCAACTGCGGAACTAAGGCGAGCAATCTCGGCTTCAAACGGCGACCGCTGAGCAGGTTGGAGTGCGACAGTAACAAATCGAGACAGGACTTCTAAGGAAGCGTTAAGAGAGGCGGCCGCAGTTTGGGCTCTGAGCAGGGGGGGCAACGCATTTGTAGGCTTATTGCTGGCGCAGGCAGAGACCACGTCATTGACAGCGTGGTGCATCTCCTCAGCAGCGCGCTGAAGGCGTTCCAGATTGTCGCGCAGGGCACGCGCAATCGCTTGTTCAACCGCTGTGGGTTCCTGGGCCATAAGGTCTTTCCGGGCATGCCTCTAGGAAGCGCCCGTTTTGTCATTTTGGAAGGGTGTTGGCGGGGCGTCAACCATACTGCCGTACCGATGTGCCCAATTGTGGCCTCGCGGGAAGTGCCTAATGGGGCACAGAGCAGAAGGGTGATGGAGCAGGGTTGTGGCCTGCTATTTGCGAATGCGAAGAAACTCCGCTGGTTTGGCCTTGCATCGGTGCAGCGCTCAAACAGCAAAGCTTCAACGTGGTAAAATGGGTTCTTCAATGGGGGCGACACGGTTTCGACGGAAGCTGTCGCGTCCCGGAGGCATGCCGGGGGCCAACCACCCGTAATCGGCTGGAAACTAGAACTGCCAACAACAACTTGGCACTTGCTGCTTAATTAATTAAGCGCACGCTTCCCCGGGCTTTGCTCATGGGCCCGGCAAGAGGCGTCAAACAGTGAGCTGGCCCAAGCCTTTCGGTCCGGAGGGTGCGGGCGAGATCAATCGGACTAGCCGGCATGGTTTCTTGCTCGTTCTAAGCTGAGCCGGCGAAACAAACGGAACTGAGATAAGCATGTAGGCTCCGTGGCGTAGCGCTTTTCGGACGGGGGTTCGACTCCCCCCGCCTCCACCATTCGCCTTGGCGCAAAAACTGCGCTAGGCGAACTGATTGGTTAGGAACGCAATCCAAGCAATTGCCAGGTTCAGATCCAACCAAGCGCGGGTGAATACGGGCAGAAGCTCCGTGTACCCCCGGCGCAAATCCAAAGATGAGGAAACAAAATCTGGAATAGGAAAAATTGAGACTTGACATCTGCGAATAATTCACTACCATACGGTTGTGGATAGACTGGATACAACATTTGCGGCTCTCTCTGATCCAACCCGGCGGGCGATGATCGAGCGGCTATCCCAAGGGCCAGCCTCCATCCACGGATTGACGGAACCGTTTGCCCTCTCGCAGCAAATGATTTCAAAACATATCGCTTACCTGGTGAGAGCGCGGATTGTGATCAAGACGAAGCGCGGACGAGAGAGCGTGTGCACGCTCAGGCCAGAGGGGATCAAGACGGTCAGCGACTGGGCGTCGAACTATCGGCGCTTGTGGGAAGAGCGTTTCGACAATTTGGATGAGGTTTTGAAGCAAATGAAGAAAGCGGAGGCGAGAAATGACAAAAAACCCCGGTAGCGAGAAAGAGCGGATGGTGATCACGAGAGTTTTTGACGCCCCGCGCAAGTTGGTTTGGGAGGCGTGGACGAACCCGAAATATGTGATGCAATGGTGGGGGCCGAAAGGTTTTACCGCTCCTGTTTGCAAGATTGATTTTCGCGTGGGAGGAAAGTTTCTCTGCTGTATGAGGTCGCCGGATGGGCAGGAAGTCTGGAATGGCGGCGAATACCACGAGATTGTTCCGTACGAGAAAATCGTTTACTCGCTGTACTTTGCGGACGCGAATGGAAACAGAGTTGATCCTGCGGAGCTAGGAATCGAACATCAGGCCATAGAGGATGCGCACGACGTGGTTATTTTTGAGGACTATGGAAATGGCCAGACGAAACTCACGATGATTGGCAATGAAACCATGGAAGATGCAAAGAACAGCGGGCAACTCGAGGGCTGGAATGAGATCTTCGACAAAGTTGCCGCAGTTGTTGCGGGGCTAGCAAAGACGAAATAAGAAATATTGTTAATCGCGAAAAAGGAAACAAAGATATGAAAGCAATATTTATGAGATCTACTTTTTTCAAATGTGTTCTAGTGATTGCGATGTTTTTTGTGACAGCATTTGAGTCAAACGGGCAACAAATGAAACCTGCGCAAAGTGGCTACGCGCCTGTCAACGGCGTGGAAGTTTATTACGAGATTTATGGTGAAGGTAAGCCTTTGGTTCTACTGCACGGAGCTTTTTACACCATAGAGCTGAACTGGGGGCAATTGATTCCTGAGCTGTCAAAGACAAGAAAAATAATTGCTATTGAATTTCAGGGACACGGGCACTCACCGTATTCAGATAGAAAATTGGACATTGTTTCTTTGGCAAGAGACGTGGAAGGAGTAATGGATTACTTAAAAATTGACAGCGCTGATGTAGCGGGATATAGCATGGGCGGCTCTGTGGCTTACCAATTTGCCGTACAGAGCCCTAAACGGCTAAATAAGCTGGTAATCATTTCCTCCACTTATAAAACTGATGGCTGGCTGCCCATAGCGAGGGCAGGCCTCAAAGATTTAAAACCGGAATTGTTTGATAACACACCGATAAGAGCGGCATACGATGCGGTGGCACCTGATAAGACCAAATGGGCAAAATTTATAAAGCAGATGATTGATTTCGCTGCGGTGCCCTTTAACTGCGGAGACGCCAATATCGCGAAAATTACTGCACCCGTATTAATCATTGCCGGAGACAATGACGGCACGGATAAAATTGAATTGATGAAAACATATCAGCTGCTTGGTGGTGGTGTCGCCGCAGATATGCAGCCGATGCCAAAGTCGCATTTAGCAATTGTTCCGTCGCAAAGCCATGTGAGCCTGATGATGCAAACTAAAACAATCTCAGGTTACCTAGACGATTTTTTGAAGTGACCGACCAGACCGACTTCTTGTACCAAGGTGGGAATGTGACCGTTATGCCGCGAGATTTAGTTGTAGGTGATCGCGAGGGCGTTTATTTCATTCCGCCGCAATTCGTGAAGGAGACCGCCGAAAGATCCCAAGTTGCGCGAGGAATACGAAGAGTATCTGAAGAGGCGCCTCGCTGAGCTCAAAAAACAACGCGGCGAAAATTAAACGCGATGGAGAAGGCGGTAAATCACTGCCCTCTCCATCGGAGGTACGGCAATCGCTCAGCTCACCAAACCAATTTCAGCCCCAACTGAACCTGGCGTGACGTTGTCGCAGTTGACGTGATCACACCGGCCGTTGGCGACGGACCTCCGGTGGCAGCCGCGTAAACAACGGGATTCGGCGTGTTGAAGTTCGCATGATTTAAAAGGTTGAAAAACTCCGCACGGAATTGCAGATTCGAACGCTCGCGGAGGGCGAACTGTTTCGCCAGCGAGAGATCTGTTTCAAAAAGCCGCGGCCCCTGCAGGGTATTGCGTCCCACATTCCCGTACGTTCCAGGGAGCGGCTGAATGAAGGCACTGGGATTGAAGTATTGGTCCGGCCCGCCAAGGATTACGGGGCCGGTGAAATTTGGATTGACCGAAGGGCGAACAGGATTGCGCGTATCACCATCGTTGGATGGATTGTAGGAAAGCTGCGGCGTGAAAGGCAATCCGGATTGTAGCGTTTGAATGCCGCTGATCTGCCAATCGCCAATCACATAATTCGGCCAAGTAGATTTGCTTGAGCCAAAGGGAAGGCTGTAAGTCGCGTTGATAACCGCCGCATGTCGAATGTCAAACGACGCGCGGCCGTAGTCCGCTTTGGGATCGAGCGGATTGGCTAGGAATGCGGGGGCATTCGTGGCAACGCTGGTGTTCATGTTATCGCCATCGTCCAGTGCTTTCGCAAAGGTGTACGTTCCGCGAAATTGCAATCGCTTGCCAACGCGGCGGTTCACGTCAAATTCCAAGCCGTGATATGCGCTCACGCCTTCGGAGATCCAATGCGTCGTGTTCCAGACGGACTTGTTCGCAAGTGGCGAGTTGGTTGGGTAGTAGACCAAGCCACTGGGATAACCTGCGGGGCACGGCGATGCTGGGCAAATCGTTGGAGTTGGGAGGTTCAAATCCGCGGAAAGCAGTGCGTGATAACCGTGCGAACCGATGTAGCCAATGCTCAGGGAGGTTCCTGACAAGATTTCCCGTTCGATTTTCAATGACCACGACTCGACGGTTGGCGTCGCAAGATCAGGCTGGACTCCGCTGGGTACGACTTTCGCGGCGGGGTACGTCGTGCCCGGAGCAATCGCGGAAAACGAAATATTTCTTACTGCGGAGACAGTGTTGAATGGGCCATTTTGACCCAGGCGATAGCTCAGGTTGTCGAGCAGCGCATAGTAAAGCCCGAATCCTCCTCGAATGACGGTCTTTTGCGAGCTGAAGGGCGACCATGCAAAACCAATTCGCGGCGAAGGAAGAAACTTTGCGCGGTTTTGGGTAAAAGGAGAACCGCCTACAGTCGGCTGTGAGTTGATTACGCCATTCGAATCAAACAGATAGTTTGAAGCACGACCTTGTGCTTCATTCCAACCATTGCTGAATTCTGATCTGAACCCTAAGCGCAATTCGAATGAAGAGTTTACCCGAATTGTATCTTCGGCGTAGATCGCGCTCTGCAAGGAACGCCATGCCAAAGGTGTTTCCGACGGAGCGAAGGTGTACGTACTTACTTTTCCTTGCAGGAACGACTGCAAATTGCTGAAGGAAATCTGTCCGTATTGATCCTGAATCAGCGAATCGTTCGGCTGGATACGTTGGATCCACGTGCCAAAGTTGAATAGGTGTTTGCCATGCGTGAGGGTGACTTGATCCGTAAAGGTGAAGAGATTTCGCACGGCGGTAAGATTACTTCCCGCGTTAGTGCCGCCGTTTGTTATTTGCGAAGCGCCGTTAAGAGTAGTTCCACCTCCGACAACGACCGCGCCGACGGGTTGTCCCTCGTGAATCCAGCCGGGCAGATCGACTAGCGTCCGCGTATTGAAATAAAAGGCTCCGCGTGAAAATCCAAATGTGGCTTTGTTTAGGAGGCGTGGCGAGAAAATGTGCGTCTCGCTAAGGCTGACAACTTGTTCCCGCAAGAATATGTCGGCAATAGTCAGTGGATTTCCCGTAGGGGAGTGTGCTTCGCTGTCGTCCGCCGTATAGATCGCTGCAAACGTATCGTTCACCGAGAATGTTTGATCAAATCGCGCCGTCCCAAAATCCTCGCGAATGTTTTGAAGCGGATTCGTAAAAGCCAGGGCGATTCCACTTGGCGCTCCTGTAGAAGTGAGCAACTCCTTGCCATTGGCCACTGGCCACAACGCGAGCAAAGGCTGAATGCTTGGCACAGCAGCAGCGCGAGATGCATCATCTGGCACCAGGGAAACATTGCTCAGAGCCAGGTTTTGCCGAAATCCTTCGTAGTTTCCGAAGATGAAGGTCTTGTCTTTCCGGAGCGGAGTTCCAAGAGAAGCGCCAAAGTTGTTGCGCTGAAAATCCGGAATGTTGACGTGGTCGAAGAAATTTCGCGCATCAAGTGCGTTGTTGCGAACGAATTCATACAAGGAACCATGAAGATCGTTGGTTCCGGAAGTCGTCACAATGCCGATCTGAGCTCCCGGGCGCTTCCCATATTCGGCGCCGTACGTATCTTTGACAACCACGAATTCGCGCACAGCATCCACTCCGAGCAATTGGCCACTGACCCCGCCTGGCGTGTTATTAATTTCCGACGCGCTTGTAAATTCCACGCCATTCAGCAAAAAGAGGTTTTCCTGTGGCCGATGCCCGGACGCCGCGAACATATTGCCAACAACAGAGTTCGACGTGCCCGTGCTGCCAGCGCGCTGCGAAGTGTAATTGACGACACCTGGATTCAGTGTGAGCAGTTGGTCGTAACTGCGGCCGTTGAGCGGAAGATCCTTAACTTGCCTTTCGCCAACCAGACCGGAGATATCGTCAGTAGTTACAGCCACTGCGCCAATATCTGCAGACACCCGTTCCGTTTGGTGCACTTCTCCCACCAGCAAAACAAAAGTGAGCTCCTCTCTCTGTCCGAGCACTAGCGTAATTCCAGTTCGAAAGTTGCTTTGAAAGCCGGCCTTCTCCACTTTGATTTCGTACGCGCCGACGGGCAGCGAAGAGGCGTTGAATCTCCCGGACTCATCCGTCGTGGCGCTGCGCTTCGCTCCCGTCTCCGTATTTCGAATTTCAATCGCGGCACCAACCACTGCACCGCCGGAAGAATCGCTGACCAATCCCGAAATCGAAGCATCTGACTGAGCATGGGCCGCGGATGAAGCGAGCGCCAAAACGAGAATTGCAAAGTTCGCGGCTATCCGAAACGCTGTTTGTAGGAAAATGACTGACACTTCCTGAAACTTCATAACTAGACCCCTTAAATTGAAATTGTTCTGAATTCGAAACACTTGAACGTGGATCGGGACCAAGACTCGCTATCAACGACAACAGAGGGAACAACAGAGCGCGGAGGGGCGCACTTGGGGCAGTACGAAATGCCGATGAATTTTGGATGGATTCATGGCCTGATACTCACTTGTTCGTTGGCGACAATTCTCGCCGGAATCGCATTCTGCTTTGCCGCAAGCGACTTTGAGCCAGACCACACGAGCTGCAGTCCAGCGGCGATGGCAATCGCAGCTACAACTGTCTTCAATTTCTGCGCAGGCACTCTTCGTGCCAGCAGGCAGCCGAAAACCACTCCTGGAATGCCCCCAAGCAATAGCTGTACGAGGACTGGCGTGCTAATTGAGCCCAAGGTCCAATGCACTGCACTTCCAATAACAGCCAATACAAGTCCGAACAAAATGTCCGTACCAACTACTTGCGCGGGAGCCATTTCCGAATAATTCAGCAAGAGCACGGTTCCAAGCGCCCCAGCACCAGCCGAAGAAAAACCTGATTCCACGCCGATAGGAAACGCAAGCCACGGCAACCAGCGCGAATTCTTGCGGGCAAATCTAGGATTCTGCGCACGGGGAAAGAACGTGAGACTCGATGAAGCGGCCAGCAAAACACCGAGCGCGATGGTTACTATCCCAGTGTTCTCGCTGCGTGCAACAAATTTCAACGCCAGCATACCGATTACCAGCCCCGGCACAGCGCCCACAATCAAGAGCCGAAAATAACGCGAGTGAACCTGTCGCCCCAATACATAAAATGGAGCGGCGATCAGTCTAAGCACACCTGCAAAAACAAACGCAGTGCCAACGGCTTCCCCCGCAGGTAAACCTACAAGCAGCAGAAGGGCTGGAACGGTAAAGCTTCCGCCGCCGATTCCGGTCAAGCCAACGGCCAGTGCGATGAAAAATCCCAGGAGCAGATGAATCATTGGGCCCGTTCCGAAAAAGTATGAATTCCACATTCGAGTTTCTTGCCGCCCCATCGGCCGGAGCGCAAATTATTTGGATCATTCGGCAGCGCCGTGCAGGGCTCGCAGCCAATGCTCGCGTAGCCGCGGTCATATTGCGGCAGATACTCCAGGCTATTTCCGCCCGTGTATTCCCACACTTTTGCCCAAGTCCAATCCGCGATGGGGCTGATCTTCAGCACGGTTTTTCCTGAAGGCAGACGATGATCTTCGGCCTTGCGCAGATTTTTGCGTGTTGGAGATTGTTCGCGGCGCAATCCCGTAACCCAAACGTCAAACGGTTGCAACGCTTCGAAAAGGGGCTCGACTTTTCGCAACTGGCAGCATTTCGCCGGTTCCTCGCGATACAAAATGCCGAATTTCGATTCTTGCTGCGCTACTGTTTGTTTCGGCAGGACATTCACCAAATTCAAATTCCAGTCGCGCGCCAGCTTGTCACGAAGTTCATAAGTCTCCGCAAAGTGATACCCTGTTTCCAAAAATAGAACGGGAATTCGCGGCACGCGTTTGCGGAGTAAATCGAGCACAATGACATCTTCCGCTTGAAAGCTGCACGTAAAGCAAGCGGTAGCCGGTGCGTGAATCGCGAAAATCTGATCCAGCACTTCGCCCGCCGTCAACACTTCCAAACGCTCAAGTTTGTCCAGTTGCGTCATCGTCACTCCTCAATCCCGGTGCTTTTAATACGGTCATTGGCACGAAGCACCCTGGCAATAACAAGCGCTCGCGCGACAAGTTCTTCGGTTGTTGAATCTTCGGCATTCGCAAATTCGAAGAACTTATCACCAGCGACGAATCTCAGATGTTCAAGCTCTTCTCCAAAAATTTCTGCGGCTGAATAAATAACGGCCACGCCTGCGTTCCAAAACGCAGTAAGAAGACTTGCCCGCGCAGACTCGGCTATTTCCTCGTGCCGAAGCAGAATCGCTTCGAGTTTGTTTTCAAAAAAGATTCGTTCGAGGCGCGCTGCAACATCGGGGCGATTGGTAACGAGCACAATCGCGGGAGAGTGGCCGTGACGAGCCTCTCGCTCGGACAGAGCAACGCCGCTTCCAGGAACTACATCAACCGTTGGCAATTGCAAAGACTGACCAGATTTGCCCTTCGAGATTTCTTCCTGAATCATTCCCGCGCCAACTGTCGCGTTGGTCAGCGGATCGATAAGAATAAAACTGCCTGTCGTGCGATTCAGTTGGTAGGAATCAAAAAAGAGAGGCCCGCTCGCTTCAAACTCCACCGAAGCAATTTCGTTCATCGCGAGCTGCTGCGCTGAATGTTCCGAGAAATCGTTGATATTTACTCTTCGCCGGATGTGATCCGACTTGACTTTTACCTGACGCGAGGTGTGCTTCAGCAAATAGGTACGGTTCAGTTCGAGAGGCTGCTGATGAAGCCAAACAACCATTGCCGCAAATCGATCGGACCGGACGGGCAATTCATCGGGCTTTGCAAGCAGATCGCCCCGACTCAAATCAATTTCGTCTTCCAATTGCAGGATTACCGACTGCTGAGGAATGGCGAGTCCAATTTCGCCGTCGTAGATGACGATTGCTTTCACCCTGCTGCGTTGCCCCGATGGCAGCGCGACAACTCTATCTCCAGGTCGAATCGAACCGCTGGCCACACGTCCGGCAAAACCACGAAAACTTGCATCCGGCCGAATCACGCTCTGGATGGGAAATCGAAATTCGCCGAAAGTTTGTGTTGGCCGGAGCTCTACGGTTTCAAGGTATTCCATGAGCGTCGGGCCCGCGTACCACGGCATGCTTGCGCCACGCTCGACGATGTTGTCGCCCTCAAGCGCACTTACCGGAATCGCCTGCACCGAGAGAGTGCCCAACGAGCCCGCCAGGTCTCGAAAATCTTGCTCCAGCCGTAGAAATGTTTTTTCGCCATACCCAACCAGGTCCATTTTGTTGATTGCCGCAACGATATTCGGAATCCCAAGCAATGACGCGATGTATGTGTGTCGCCGCGTCTGCGCAAGCAATCCTTTTGTGGCGTCGACGAGTATCACTGCCAGATCGGCCGTCGAAGCGCCGGTCGCCATGTTGCGTGTGTACTGTTCGTGGCCCGGCGTATCCGCAATGATGAATTTGCGCCTCGCCGTGCTGAAATAGCGGTAAGCAACGTCAATCGTAATTCCCTGCTCGCGCTCGGCGCGCAGGCCGTCCGTGAGCAAAGACAAATCGATTTCTTTTCCCGAACGGTTGACGCGGCTTTTTCTAACCGAGGCGAGCTGATCTTCATAAACAGACTTCGAATCGTGCAGCAGTCTTCCAATCAAAGTGGATTTGCCATCATCCACGCTGCCCGCCGTCGTAAATCGCAAAAGCTCTTTCCCCAACTCACGATCGAGAAAGGTCGAAAACTTTTCTCGTTGTTCGATTGCGGCCGTGCTCATCAGAAGTAGCCTTCCCGCTTCTTAATCTCCATCGAACCTTCTTCGTCGTGGTCAATGGCGCGGTTCTCGCGCTCCGAGCGCCGGAATGAAATCATCTCTTCAATTATCTTTGGCACCGTATCGGCCTCTGACCGAATCGCTCCTGTGCACGGCATGCAGCCGAGCGAACGCATCCGGCAACGTACAAATTTCGTCCTTTCGCCGGGGAGCAATTGGTCGGGCGAGTAAATCACGACAATCGATCCGTCGCGCTCCACAACCTCGCGCTCTCGCGCGTAATACAGCGACACAATCGGAATTTTTTCGACATGGATGTAGAGCCACACATCAAGCTCGGTCCAATTTGAAAGCGGAAAAACGCGAATACTTTCGGATTTATCGATTCGCGAATTAAAAATGTTCCACAGCTCTGGTCGCTGATTCTTGGGGTCCCACTGTCCATGCGTATCTCGGAACGAATAAACACGTTCCTTTGCGCGCGACTTTTCTTCATCCCGCCTGGCTCCGCCAAATGCCGCGTTAAATCCTCCGGCAGCCAATCCATCCAATAAGGACTTCGTCTTCAGCAGCCCGCAGCACTTTTGCGTGCCAAGCGCAAACGGGTTCGCGCCCTGCTGTAGCGCTTCGCGGTTCTGATGGACGATCAATTCGGCGCCAATTTCCCGCGTGTAAGAGTCGCGAAACTCGATCATTTCCGGGAATTTGTAACTCGTATCAATGTGCAGGAGCGGGAAAGGAATCTTTCCCGGATAGAACGCCTTCTGCGCCAGCCGCAGCATCACGGACGAATCCTTGCCGATCGAATAAAGCATCACGGGGTTCGAAAACTCGGCCACGGCCTCGCGCAGAATATAAATGCTCTCCGCCTCAAGAGCTTGCAGGTGGTTGAGGCGCAGTTCGGACGCCGCCGGCCAGCCGCTGCGTGCATGCGGCAAAACTTGCGTTGTTCCATTCGATTGTTCAATTGCTGGTGTCATTGGTTTAACCGGTTTCCTAAAGCCAGCAAATCCAGCCTAAAAACAAAAATCCCACCTACCAGGTCTTCTGGCGGTGGGTTTACAGTTACTAGGCTAGTGCTAGATTCCTAGACTCCGAGCCTCCCTGCGCCAGAAGACACCTGTACACAACACAGACAACAATTCTGTGCACACATCATCTGGCTGAAACTCGATTCCATAACGTTCATTTACCTTAGCAGGAATGCCTCGCATGAGCAACGGCGATTTTGCTTAATGATTTAAATCAATTTCCGCGGAGGTTCCGTTAACGAGCGTCGCGAATAGGCGTCCGGAGGACTCGTCGACCGAGAGAGCAAAAGGGTTTTGGGGGGTAGGAACCGTTTTCAGGACGCGATCGGTTGCACCGTCGATCACGGAGACGGTGTTCTCGTTACGGTTCGCGACGTAGATTCGATTGGCTTTGGTATTGATGGCGATGCCTTGCGGTTTGCGTCCCACTTTTACTGTCGTGACAGGCACAAGTTTGACTGCGTCGATGACTGTGACTGAGCCCTCCTCATGATTCACGACATAAATCTTGCTCGTTGCCGAGTTGAACTCCACGGCGCAGGGAAATGCACCAGTGGGTACCCTAGTGACCGCACCGCTGCGCTCGTCAATCACGGCCAGCTCTGCGTCTCCAATGCGAGTGACGTAGATCGCGGACGCAGCTTCGTTTACGGCCATGGCCCACTCGTGTATTCCGACTGGAATTTTCGCGGAAATGGCACCGTCGCCGCCCAAAACCTTGAGCTCAGTGTCCTCATAACCCAAGAGGTAGACTTTGCCAAGCTTCGAATCTGCGGCAATCACATTGAAAGAGCCGAGTTTGAACTCCGAAGTGGCTTTGGTCTCTCCGTCAATTACTCTCACCGTGTCGCTAAACTGATTTGAGATGTAAATCTTGTTCGTCATAGGATTCACGGCGACCGCGTAGGGACGCTCTCCGGCAGGCAGAGTGGCAACGACAGTATCCGTGGTTCCATCAATCACGCTAAGGGAAGCACCACGAAAGTTGGCAACGTAAATTCTGTTCGCTGCGGAATTCACAGCCAAGGCAATCGGCATGGCTCCCACTCTTACGCGGGAAGCGGAATTTGTCCGCGGATTGAAAATTGCGACTTCACCAGACTTTGAAACAGCGACATAGACCTTGCCGGTCCGCGTGTTGGCGGCGATGGCCTTGGAGCTCAGCATGTTGGTATAGGTATCTTGCGCAATGGCAGCTGGACACGCGATAAGTGCCGCAGTAAATAAGAAACGAGCGAGAAAAGGGTTTTTCACGGAAGCACTATACGGCAAGAATTGAGATCCTGCTTGCCCGATTTGCGATCCGATGGCATTGTTTTGCTCGATGAAATTCTATATGCACCTGCTATGGGCGGCAGTCCCCATCTTGTGTTTCTTTCTCTTAGCCTTTCCTGTTCAAAGCGGCTCACAGCAAAAGCCCGCCTTTCGCGTGCTCGCGTTCTATACCGACAAAGGCGAACCCGATCACATTGAATATGCCAAGCAGGCTCAAGCCTTCTATTCCGATTTGGCGAAAAAACACAATTTTTCATTTGAAGCGACGACGCATTGGGAAGATTTGAATTCAGAGAAGTTGAAGAACATCCAAATCGTGATGTGGATCAATGATTTCCCGCAAAAACCGGAGCAGCGCGCAGCATTTGAAAACTACATGAAAAACGGCGGCGCATGGTTGGGGTTCCACGTCAGCGCCTACAACGACGAGGACACTCACTGGCCATGGCTTTTGGAGTTTTTGGGTGGCGGCGTCTTTTATGGAAACGAATGGCCGCCACTGCCGGCCAAACTCTTTGTGGACGATCGAACGCATCCCGCGACACGCCGCTTGGGTGCAACTCTCGATGCTCCGGCAAACGAATGGTACCTCTGGAAACCGAGTCCGCGACTGAACAAGGATGTAAAAGTGCTTCTAACACTCTCTCCGGAAAACTACCCAATAGGACTGAAAGACGCGCTCACAGAAGGTGACTTGCCCGTTGTCTGGACCAACACAAAATTCCGCATGATTTACATGAACATGGGGCACGGCGACAAGATTTTCACCGGTGCCGAACAGAACAAACTGTTTGAAGATGCCCTACTCTGGCTGGGAAACAAAAAGTAAGCTGCGAATCAGATTTTTGAGCTACTGCTTGCGCGCCTGATCGCTTAACCGGAACACAGCAAACATTTGCGCAGTTCGCATAAACGGACTGCGAAGCAGGTCAAAAGCTGCCGCAAGCGCGCATACGATCGGATAGAGCCAGTGAGTGTAGAGCGGCCGCTCTTGCGAAATACTGATCCAGCCCTTCAAACCCATCCACCCCAGAATGCTGCAGCCCCATTGCGGTGCGCCTTGTGTGTACGTAACGTTGACGGCCTCCAAGCCGCAGCGCCGGGCCAAATCGTTCAGAGACTGGCGATTGAAAATTACAAAATGACGAGGACAGTGAAATCCTCCCCAGTTGTGATTTCGAAATAGTCTGCAATCGAGCGTATCCACGTTTGGGGTCTTGATGAGAATCAATCCACCGGGAGAGAGAAGCTGCCGCATCGCATCGAGCACCGAGCGCGGATCGGAAACATGCTCAATCAAATTGAGCATCAGAATTAAGTCGAACTTTTCCTGGCTGGAGAATTCCTCGATGCGGCACGTATGGAATACGTGACCGGCAGCCTCTGCGGCGGAGCGGGCTCCTTCATCGAGGTCCACCTCGTGCGTTTGTTCTACGCGGTTTGAAATTCTGCGGACCAGTGTGAGCAGCCAGCCGGAACCCCCGCCGACATCAAGAACGTTCAGAGAGTCTCCGGGAATCTGCCGAAGAAGCTTATTTAACAGGCGCGAATCGAGCTTTGCCTTGATTTTCTCGAGCATCGAATCCGTCCCTTGGGTGGCTCGATAGGAGTAATAATTCTCCGGATAGATAAGGCGAAGTTGGTCCAAAGGCGGAGACTTGAGAAAAACCGAGCCGCAGTTGGCGCACTGTTCGTACTCAAAACTATTGTCGCTTGTGTAGTACTCCACATCCCGCGCACTCGCAAAGAAATTAACGCGAGCATCTCCGCACACGGGGCAGACAAAAGAATCAACGGTCATTGCGAATAGCCGTTTTCACAAGCGTGGCAAAAGTGGATAGATAAGTAGACTGGGCACTCTCAAGACGCGCACGCAAATCCGTCTGTGCGAGAAATTGGTGCATTTTCTCGAAGCGCGTGTAGGACACGGTCGGGTCCCAATGATGGAGCATGTGCCGGTTGAACCCTGCCGCCCCAAAAAAGTGCGAAACCGGATCTTTCCCAAACATCCGATTCACCGGCCCGTGCAATTCCTTCGTGAAATCAACTTCGCAGGAGGCGTCGATGGAACGATGTTCCAGAATCTGACGAACACTCGCAAACATCGGAAACAAGAAAATCACCGCAAACAGCCAAACAGCTGCAGCAGAGTAACAGTGGAACGCAATCGCCACGCCTACAAACATCGCATTTGCAACAGTTGTTCTTAGCATTGACGTGACGTCGAGCCCTTGGGCAGCAGAAGTCTTGCTGGAAGTCTCTATCTTTTTCCTAAAGAAATAGCGAGCAACCAAAGTTATGAGATATAGCCCCGTCAGCGTCTTTGCAAGAAACCAGGGCGAAAGACAATTGTGATAAGAAATCTCGGTATCTTCGTGATCGCCAAGATGCAGGTGGTGCTGCCAATGGCTGCGGCGATAAGACTTGGTGCTTTGCGGAAAAAATAGCCACACCGTCCAGTCAGCAAAGAAGTCGTTGTAGATTCTGTTTGAGGCCAGGTTGTAGTGGGCTGCCTCGTGACCGAATAAGAGAATCGCATTCAGCCAGAATCCTTCCCAAAGCGCGAACAAAATGCCGATCTTCAAGCCAAACCCGTTGCCGTGACGGTGTGCCAAATAGAGATGAACGGCAAATCCGGCGACTAGCATTGCCATGCAGAAGAAAAGCTCAACCCATGCGCGAACGTAGTTTGGGCGAAGCGTCTTGCGGTACTCCACCCACGACCCGCTCCCGGCATTAGAAAGTCGGCGCAAATCCGGCGAGCCGGGCAGCAATCCGCCATCTACAGGCGATGCGTCGGCGTTTGTGTCTGCAAGCCGAACGGTCATTTAGAGAAATTCCCTTTGCCAGCCTGAGGTCGCTTCAGGCCTGAGTTCGTTTCCACTCAACAACTTCCAATAAACTGATTGTAGGAGGTTTTCTCAAGGCAGTCTGGCTGGCCCAACGAAAAGTGCTCCAATCGAACAATAAGGTGCCCGCACCGTACTGCAATACGGCTCCCTTCCCTGTTAGGAAACCGCGCCTCAGAAACGCCGTTCGTCGAGGCCCAGAGCAAGTACGATTAGCTTTATGGGGCAATTATTCCGACTATCGGTGGCCATTCCGGTCCACAACGAGGAATCGGTCTTGCCGGAGCTGCTGCGGCGTGTTCGCGCCGTGCTGGATCAAGTTCCGGGCGGCCTCCACGAACTCGTGTTTGCCGATGACGGCAGCACAGACAATACTCTGGCAATTCTGGAGCAAGCAGCGCAAGAAGATCCGCGCATCCTAGCAATTTCCTTGTCACGAAACTATGGCCACCAGGCCGCGTTGTCCGCAGCCTTGGACTATGTAACCGGCGACGCCGTAGTTGTAATGGACGGCGACCTGCAAGACACACCTGAGGCAATCCCCCAGTTCCTGGAAAAATTTTCAGAAGGTTATGACGTTGTCTATGCGCAGCGTGTGCGCCGCAAAGAGCCGCTGCTTCTTCGTATTTGCTATTTCACTTTCTACCGACTGATGGCCAAGCTCTCCGACGTGCGCCTGCCGCTCGATTCCGGTGACTTTAGTTTGATGTCGCGCCGCGTCGTCGAAAATCTGCGCCGCATGCCGGAACATCACCGCTACCTTCGTGGTATGCGCACATGGGTCGGCTTCAAACAAACCGGAATTCCTGTGGAGCGCGACAAACGATACGCAGGCGACAGCAAATACAGCTGGATGCGTTTGCTTAAGCTCGCCTCCGACGGCATCTTTGCGTTTTCCATCGTTCCGATTCGCGCCGCCGCGCTTCTAGGCGCCTTCACTATTGGGATTGCCTCCCTTTTTTCGCTCGTTGCCGTATACGCGAAGCTTTTCCTCAAACAAACGCCTAAAGGCTTCACTGCGGAAGTCGTCTTCTTGACTTTCTTGTTCGGGATTCTGCTTCTATTCCTCGGCATTATCGGCGAATACGTCGGCAGGGTCTATGAGGAGACGAAGGGCCGACCGCACTACGTTATCGCAAGGGTCATCGGTCACTCCGGCGAAGCAGACCTATCAGCCATCGAATCCAGGCGGAGATCCCTTGGACAGCCAGTACGGTAAGCTCTACCGTGACCTGTACCAAAGGCATTGGTGGTGGCGGGCACGCGAGGAAGCGCTTGTGCAGTTCCTACGAAGAGCGCTGAAATCAGATCCTCACAGAAATATTTTGGATGTCGGCTGCGGTGACGGCCTCTTCTTTGACCGTCTCTCTGAGTTTGGCGAGGTCGAAGGCATTGAGCCGGATGATCGCCTAATTACCAAAGACGGTCCTCATGCCTCTCAAATTCGCGTCGCGCCTTTTGACAAGAACTTTCGTTCTGAGAAGAAGTACGGCTTAATTGTGATGCTTGACGTCCTCGAGCATCTGGAAGATCCCGCCAGCGCCTTGGCCCTCGCGCACTCTTTGCTAACGCAGGACGGAAGGCTGCTAATGACCGTTCCCGCCTTTCAATTGTTGTGGACAAATCACGACGTCATCAATCACCACCGCCTGCGCTACCGGCGAAGCACTCTGTTCCCTTTGTTGCGTGACGCAAGATTTGAAGTTGTGCATTCTCACTATTGGTTTCAGTGGACTGTACCGTCAAAATTCTTCATTAGCACTGTTCAGAAAATGTTTCCCTCAGAACCGAGAATGCCGAAAATTCCGCCGTCCTGGTTGAATCATTTTTTGTATGGCTTTTCCCGCCTGGAACAAAAGACCCTTGGGTCTATGGGTCTTTCCGTTGGAAGCACATTAATGGTGTATTGCAGTAAGAACTAGATTTTGCGAGTCGCTTCGGAAGTTTAGTGAGGTTCTGCTTTCGCTGTTACCAAGTAAACCGAATTTCGGCCATCCGACTTCAATCGCTCGAGTGTCCAGCCATCATCAATAAGCCGTCCGACAAACCAGTCCGGATCGTTCTCCGGAGTCGGAGCTGAATAGAGGAGAAACTCAAACGTGGGCTTGGAGTTCTTGAGTCTCGCGTATTCAATAACGCGCAACTGAGCGAAGTCACGCAGGATGAGCAGGTTTCGATCATTCGTATCGGGGCGATGATACGCGACGGCGGCTTCTGGGTCCGCAATGAAGACAAGTCGCTGCGCTAACGCTCGCGGCGCGTAATGATCAAGTTCCAGGTAGTCGTGGCCTTCTGAAACGACAACCGGTAGCTCTGAATGGCCTGCCGATTGGATTAAACCGGCGGCGTAGGGTTGGGTACCGAGCCCCAGCTGACGTGCTTCGTGATAAGAAAACCAAAAGCCAACTTCCTGCACGGCTATGCAAAACAAAAGTAATGTGCCGATCCATGGAACGAATTTCTTGTTAAGCAAGCTCAGGCCATAGCCGGCTCCGAGGGCCACGCCGAGTATCGTGGGCAGAAGGTATCGTGGAATCAGGCCTGTGTGACTCAGCCGTGTCGCAAACAACATGACAAATGGAGTAAGAAGAATTCCCGCCGTGAGAATATCCAAATGAAATGTGATCCGCACTTCAGGGTTCGCTTTCAAGCTGCGATAGACGAGCAATCCAACGCCGAGCAATATGGCAACAGGCAGCAGAAGCACAACAAGAAATGTCCACGACGCCGCTCCAGGGCCCGCCACGCTAATTCCAAATAACCAGCCATAAATTTTCATGGTTCCGACGAGCGTTGCCGTCGCGTACCAAACATGCGATCCGTAGCACTGTTTAAAATGAGAAAGGAGCGGCCAAAAGCCAATCAGCGGCAAAAAACCGGTTAAAAGTGCAACCCAGACTCCCATTCGCAGCGATCGCTTCTTAAGAAAATAGAAAAATTCTGCAACAAAAAATGGCGCGAAAAAGAAAAGCGCGTAGTAATGAGATGACTCAGCTGCAATAAAGCTCAAGCTGAGCATCAAAACCCAAATCTTTGCAGACACCCGTTGATACGCGACGAGTGCAATTGCCAAAAACCCAATCTCAAGTGCATAGGGTCTCGCTTCGACTGAATAATCGACAAAAAGAGTTGTCATTAGAGGAAGAAGGCACACTGTAAAAGCGATCAATACGTTATGGCGCTTTCTGAGCCAAACGAAAAGACACCATTGCATCAAGCAAAACCCAAGAATGGAAACAAGACGAAAGGCAATCTGCTCGTTTGAAACCAAATGATCGAAGAGGCGCTGCAAAAGGTAGAAAGGCGGCGGCTGGCCATCCGCGCAATGAGCAAGAGCACGCCACAAAGAAGAAATATCAGGCTGCCGCGACACAATGACAGTTAAGAGCTCATCGAACCACAGAGGGCGGGTTGAGGCCTTAAATATGCTTCGGACGGCGGAATAAATAAGCAGTGCAAGGAAAGCGGCGCCAAAAATGCGTTCCCTGTTTCGCTCCCAGAACGATTCGATTGGCTGGGGAATCAAGGAATGTACGCCTCAAGAACAGCTTACATTCGGGCAGAGCAGACAACCTGGACGCTCCCCCAGGCACGCACCAAAAGGGTAAATACCAATTGCTCTTGTAGTTCAGAAGTTTGCTAGAAATTCGTAATCAATTCTAATCGCTTCCATCACCGGATGATCCGTAAACGGATCCTCTTGTTCGACAAAATAATGTTTTACGGATGCCTTCTTCACTGCAGCCATTACCTTTTTCCAGTCAATGGTTCCGCGGCCAAGTTCGGTGGAACCGCCTCCCTCGCCTTCCGTGGTCGGCGGCCCCGGTTTGATGTCTTTCACGTGCAGCAACTCGTAGCGTTGTGGAAATTTTTCCAGATACGCGACCGGATCGTAGCCTGCGAGCGCCACCCACGCGATATCCATTTCCATCTTCACCAGCGATGCATCTGTGCGGCGAAGCATCTCGTCGTAAACCAGGACTCCATCCAAGGTCCGAAATTCAATGTTGTGATTGTGATAGCCGAATTGCATTCCCGCTTTCTTCGTTCTTTCCGCTAGTTTGTTGAATTGATCGAAATTCCACTTCCAATCGTCGAGCGTAATGCCATGGCTGATTTCTTCGTAGAATTTCTCCGCATGAAAGCGCCCCGGATTCGCCACAAAGGGAAAAGAACAAATGATGTATTTCAGTCCGAGTTCGTGCGCGTACGCTAGCTTCGCATCGAATCCATCAAGCAAATCCTGCAATGCATAATGAGCTGAGGGAATTGTCATTCCCACGCCTTCAATTGATTTGCGGAACTCAACGGCGGATTTCTTGTAGAAACCCGCTGCTTCAACTTCTTTGTAGCCAATCGCAGCAATTTTCTTGAGCGTTCCATCAAAATCCTTAGCGAGTTCGTCCTTGACCGTATAAAGCTGAATACCTACAGAGCGACCGAACGGGCGCGCAGAAAGCAGGGTCGGGGAAAGCGTCGCTGCCGCCCCAACTGCAACACCGTTCTTTACAAATTCGCGTCTCCGAATGACTGGCATGCTTCACCTCAGCTCTATGGTTGCAAATCGAATTTAGCTTGGGGGACACTCTATACTTGCCGACGCGCGGTGAACAGAGTTTTTACGCGGGAGAGAACATGGGCGACTTTTATCTACTGAAAACGGAACCAACCGAGTATTCATTCGCGGATTTGCAGAAGGACAAGGAAACGGAGTGGGACGGCGTTTCCAATCCTGTAGCACTTCGCAACATGCGCGAAATGACTCCCGGAACCAAACTCATTATCTATGAAACAGGTGACAACAAAACCGCGGTTGGCACCGCGTCAGTTGTGTCTGTGAAAGTTACAGATCCCAAGAAGCCAAAAATCGTCGTGAAGGCCGGCAAGGCAATCGCAAAACCGAAAACGCTTGCTGAAATCAAAGCGGACAAGCTCTTTGCCGATTCCCCGCTCGTAAGAATAGGCAGGCTCTCCGTCGTGCCTTTGAATTCCGCGCAGTATAAGAGACTTTCTGGGGAGTAGGTACAAGTCAGGAAAACGAGGAAATGAAAATGAGGAAGAGCATGCTTACCGTCATCGGAATAGTTGCAATGGTGCTTATCGCTTTCGGCGGGGTATCTCTGTTGCGCGGCGCCGACGCGCCGGTCGCTGGAACAGCGGCTCCCGTCTTTACCCTCAACTCGCAGGAGCAAAAGCCAGTGAGCCTGCTCGAGCAAAGGGGAAAGTGGGTCGTGCTCTATTTCTATCCGAAAGACTTCACGAGTGGGTGCACCGTAGAAGCCCACAACTTCCAGCGCGACTTGGCCGAATATGAAAAGCGCGGCACCGTGATTCTTGGCGTGAGTATGCAGGACGAAAAGTCACACCAGGATTTCTGCACCAAAGAAGGGCTGAATTTTAAGCTGCTGGCGGATACGAAAGGAGAGGTTTCTGAAAAATATGGTTCGACCGTAAACATGGGCGTTGCCAAACTTTCTTCTCGGCACACCTTCCTCATCGATCCTCAGGGTGTGATTCGCAAGGTGTGGCTGAACGTGGACGTAAAAGTGCACAGCACCGAAATCCTTTCGGCCTTGGATGAATTGCAGAAAGCTCCCGCAGCGGTAAAGTAATCCGGAGAGAAAATGTATATTCACATGTTTGCATTTCGAATGAAGCCTGGTGTGTCTGCGGAGCAAAAACAGCGGATGCTGACGGAAATTCGCGCGCTACAATCGCAAATTCCGGAAATCCTGGAGAGCTGGATCGGGTTCAACGAATCGCCGCGCGGCAGCGGTTACGAACTTGGCGGCGCAATGAAATTTGCAAACAAAGAAAGCTTTGCAAAGTACGGGCCGCATCCAATACACCAGAAACTGGTTAAGTGGTTGATGCCGCTGATTGAGCCCGTCGAAGTGGACTTTCTCTCTTAGAGAAACCATTACAGGCCTACCCCTTCGCGTGGTCCTTAATCTGCTTCGCCATTTTTTCGATGGCTTGTAATTTCTTGATCCAGGCGACAGACAGCGTCTCGCTGGGATTTGCCCTCATGATGTCCTCACGAAGCTCGTTCGTCATCAGCCATAGGCGGTCCACTTCTACGCGTAAATTTGCTTGAAGTTGACGATTCTGCTCGCCCGGAGTCTGGGGATGTTGCGGCGTGTGCTGACCGTCGAGTCCCAAAGGCACATTTTGACTGATCGGAGCGTTCGGAGAAGGCTTGGGCTGGGGCGGTGGTGGCGGATTGGGATGTTGCGCAACAAAAGCTGGAGCCAACTGCACGCAGGCTGTCAAGCCAACTGCCGCCGCTAAGGTGGAAAGGGCTTCGCGTCTGGACGGAATCATAAGGACCTCCTGAAGAACCTGGTTCTGCACGGTGGGTGGCAGATGGATTTGTTATACACCTGAGAGCAAAAAGTGGCGACAGCCGCGTCCTGTAACGCACATATAACAAGACAACCTCTTGACCTCGTTCCGCGTTCCTAATAAGGTCGAAATAGGCGCAAATGCTCAGTACCCTTCCATCAGGCAATTCGTTTAGCCTCCATTCGAGGCGAAACTGGCTATGCTTGATAGTTGTTATCACCTTGCTGTTTAATCCGTTTTTCGGTGTCTCTTCCGCATCATTCGGGACCATCGTGAATCACCTGCCCAGCTTCAGAGCAACGGTAGCTTCCTCCGAATTGCTCAAATTCACTCCTCTGCAAAAGGTTGATGAGCAGTTCGCTGTTGAACTCGCGCTACTTTGCCAGGTGGATCTGGCTGCAAATTTACAGGATGATTCTACGCCGTTGCCGGGGTTCGAAGATGTTTCATTACCGCACCATTCTCTTGCGAGCACGATTTGGTTTCGCCCTCCCCCGGTAGTCTGATACTTCTCTTTTAATTCACCCAAAAACTAATTCTTGCTCGTGAGCATGCTCACGATGGGCCTAGGTCCATTTCAATAACTTTGCAGGTGTCCATGACAAAGAAAACTTTGCTTATATCTGCTGTGTCGCTCGTCGTTGTTGCTATCGTGGTCTGGCGCTGGAGTTCACACTCACGCACTGAGGCTGACGACAAAAGCAACAAACAAAGCAGCGCGACGCCCGCGGCCGTTGTACCAGTCGAACGGAAAGACATCGCCAATATTCTTGTCATTTCCGGTGAATTCAAGCCGTTCCAGGACGTGGATGTTCACGCCAAAGTTGCCGGCTACATTCGAAAGATTTTCGTTGATGTTGGGGATCATGTTCGCGATGGACAAACGCTTGCGGAGCTCGAAATCCCTGAACTCACCGCACAGCTCGCTGGAGCTGACGCCGCCGTTCGTGCTGCCCAGCAACAAATTCGCCGTGCCGAAGGCGAATTGCTGCGCGACAAATCCACACATGCGGCCGCCCACGCGGCCTACGCGCGTCTGAAGCAAGCCTCGGACGCGCGTGCAGGTCTTGTCGCCCAACAGGAAGTTGACGATTCGCAGGCGAAAGACCTCGCCTCGGAAGCTCAAGTCGCCAGTGCGGAAGCTCAGCTCGATTCCGCAAAGCAGCAGCTCGAAGTCGCTCAGGCAAATCAAAAACAATTCGCCGCCATGACCGGATATACGCGCATCACCGCTCCATTTGCCGGGGTCATTACGAATCGCTATGCAGACACGGGAACACTCGTCGCGGCGGGAACCTCTTCCAGCACGCAAGCGATTCCTGTTGTTCGAATTGCTCAAGTTTCAAAACTGCGTCTCGTCCTTGCCGTGCCCGAATCTGCAGCGGGGCAAATTCGTCTGAACGACGCCGTCAGCGTCCACGTGGATGCGCTTCATCGCGAGATTCAAGGCAAGGTCTCTCGCTTTGCTTCCGCTCTCGACCAGCAAACACGCACGATGGAAACGGAAATAGACGTCGAAAATGGCAATGGCCAACTTTTGCCGGGAATGTATACGGAGACGAAGCTCGTCTTGCAGGGCAAGAAGAACGCTCTTACCGTGCCGCTCGAAGCCGTATCGCGAAATGGCAATGACGCGACCGTACTCGCTGTCGGCGCAAATAACACGCTAGAAGAAAAACACGTCACACTCGGCCTGGAAGACAACGCACACGTGGAAATTGTTGCGGGGTTGCGGGAAGGCGACCGCGTCGTCATCGGCAATCGAAGCCAATTCCGCACCGGGCAGCATGTGCAGCCAATTGCTGTTGAGGCGATAAACAGTGGATCGGGGGAGGCAAAGTAATGTCCGGCTTCTCGATCCGCAATCCATTTCTTATTGTCGTCGCATGTTTGATGATTGCCATCGTTGGAACCGTCGCCCTCGTGCGCATGCCCGTGGATCTTTTTCCGCCAATTAACATTCCTGTAGTCGTCGTCGCCACGTTTTATTCTGGAATGCCGCCGCAACAAATCGAAACCAACATCACCAATCCTTTTGAACGCTTCTTCACTTTGGCGAGCGGTGTTGAACACATCGAATCGCGTTCACTGCCCGGCGTCAGCTTGATCAAAATCTATTTTCAGCCCGGCACAAATGCCGACGCGGACCTCAGCACCATTTCCAATCTCGCGATGGCCGACCTGCGCCGCCTCCCTCCTGGAACACTTCCACCTGTTGTTTTGAAATTTGACGCATCGAGCTTGCCTGTTTGCTTGATCACGCTAAAAGGCGAAGGTCTCAACGAAACCGATTTGCAAGACCTCGGCCGCTATACGGTTCGAAATCAGATCGCCAACGTCCCCGGAGCGTCGGTTCCACAGCCCTTTGGCGGGAAGTACCGCCAAATCATGGTCTATGTGGACCCACTAAAGCTCGAAGCGCACCAATTGAGCCCAATGGATGTCGTCCGCGAAATCAATTCCAGCAACCTGATTCTTCCCGCTGGCGACGTAAAGATTGGCCCGTTCGACTACAACCTGTATTCGAATAGTCAGGCGCCGGCTGCAACCACGATCAACACGATGCCGCTCAAAACCATAGGCTCATCGTCTGTGCTCGTCGGCGACGTCGGAAAGGCGATTGACGCGCAAGCCATTCAGACGAATATCGTCCGAGTAGATGGCCAGCCATCCGTCTATTTGCCGATTCTGAAGCAAGGCGGCGACACGAACACCATCGCAGTCGTGGATGGAATCCGAGAAGCTCTGAAGAAACTCGTGGATATTCCAAAACAATTGGTCACGCGCGTTGTCTTTGACCAGTCACTATTCGTCAAGACAGCTATTAACAACCTCGTGCGAGAGGGAGCAATCGGTCTTGTTCTGACAGGGCTGATGATTCTTCTCTTTCTGGGTAGCATCCGCGCAACGGCCGCCGTTTTCCTTTCGATTCCGCTTTCCGCCCTTGCTGCGTTTCTTGCCATCAGCGCGGGCGGCGGCACAGTGAACACAATGGTTCTCGGTGGCCTCGCTCTTGCATTCTCGCGGCTAATCGACAATTCCGTGATTGTGCTCGAAAACATTTTTCGGCACCTGGAAATGGGCGAAGCTCCGGAAGTTGCCGCAGAGAAGGGCGGCAATGAAGTCGCGCTAGCCGTTCTCGCAGCGACATTTACTACGGCGATCGTCTTCTTCCCCGTCGTCTTTCTCTACGGAGTCAGCCGCTTTCTGTTCATCGCTCTTGCGACCGCCGTCATTCTTTCCCTCTTTGCTTCCTACTTCGTAGCCATGACTGTGGTTCCGCTCTTCTGCGCCAAATTAATCAAATTGCACCAAGCCGATGAAGCCGTCGGTGAAGGCGCAATCGCGGCGCGTTTCGGGAGAATATCCAAGAAGTTCGACTTCTACTTCGAATCGATGCTCCACAAATACGATTTTTCCGTGGGCCGGGCTCTGTTGAAGCCTGTCGCTACCGTAATCGGACTTGCCGGAGTTTCCATCCTCGCTCTTTCGCTCTATCCGTTTCTCGGTATCTCTTTTTTCCCGCGAACTGACGCAGGGCAATTCGTTATCAACGTAAAAGCTCCTTCCGGAACGCGGGTGGAATTGACCGAAGAATACGTGAAGAAAGTCGAAGAGATCGTTCGCCAGGTCGTTCCGCAATCCGATCTGGGAATGATCGTTTCCAACATTGGAATTACCACTGATTTTTCTGCCATCTACACGCCAAATTCCGCGCCGCATACGGCATTTGTGCAAGTTAGCCTCAAAGAAGATCACAAAACCGGAAGCTACGAATATATGAAGCGCGTTCGTGAACGAGTTAGCCATGATTTGCCGCAACTCAGCACTTATTTTCAATCGGGTGGACTTGTGGACGCTGTGATCAATCTTGGTTTGCCAGCTCCGATTGACGTGCAAGTCAGCGGCAGCAGCATGAGAAAAGCTTACGCGGTGCAAGCGGAGATCGCGGAAAAGGTGCGTGCTCTTCCCGGCGTGAGTGACGCGCTGATTCCACAGGACATTGATTATCCCGCGCTGCAACTCGACGTAGACCGCGAAAAGGCGAGCCAGCTTGGACTCTCCCAAAAGGAGATTGTGGATAACGTAATCACCGCGCTTACTTCCAACGGAATGATCGCGCCGAATTACTGGATTGATCCGAAGAGCGGAAATCCGTACTTGCTGACGGTGCAATATCCCGAAAGCCAGGTTCAGACGATGACAGACTTGAAGCAAATTCCGTTGCGCGGACCAAAGAGCGCAGCGACCACTTATCTCGACAACGTTGTTAAAGTGAGCGCGATTCCTTCGCCGACTGAAGTCGATCACTACCAACTTTTTCGTGTGGTGGATTTGTACGTTTCACCGAAAGCGCAGGATTTAGGGCGCATCACTTCGCAAGTGGAAAAAATCATTGCCGAAACAAAACTACCGGAAGGCATCCGCGTAAACCTGCGCGGCTCGGTGCAAGGTATGCGCGCATCGTTCCGGAGTTTCGGTATCGGACTGATTCTTTCCGTCGTGCTCGTCTATCTCGTGCTCGTTGCGCAATTCGCGTCGTGGAAAGACCCATTTATCATTTTGCTCGCGGTTCCGCCGGGATTGGCTGGCGTTTTACTGCTCTTGCTGATTACGGGAACGACGCTGAATGTAATGTCGCTGATGGGCGTCGTGATGATGGTTGGAATCGTCGTATCGAACAGCATCCTGATCGTGGAATTTGCCCGGCATTTGCACCATGAGGGAAAGCCGCTCATGGAAGCTGTGAGTGTTGCGTCGCGATTGCGCTTAAGGCCGATCTTAATGACGTCGCTCGCGACGATTCTCGGACTCATTCCGATGGCGTTGGGAACGGAACCAGGAAGCGAACAGTATGCGCCGCTCGCGCGAGCAATTATCGGAGGTTTGCTTGTTTCCGTCGTCGTCACGGTTTATCTCGTCCCAGCGGCGTATTTACTCGTTCATCGGAAGAGTGAAGTTGCGGAGGGAGCGCAAGCATGAGAATGCTCGTTTCCCGATTGGCCTTCACGCTTCTTCTCTCTGCCGTTGCGGTCAACTCACAGCAGGCTAGCGATTCATCACGACAGCCGATCACGTTGACCTTGGTACAAGCGGAACAGATTGCACTGAAAAACAATCCGCAAGTCACCGTTGGAAAATTGCGAGCGATGATTGCGCATGAATTTGTGCGCGAGCAGCGTTCCGCGCTTCTTCCGACCGCGGTCATTAACTTGACCGCAGTTGACTCGAATCCGGGAAGCAGAATCGCATCGGGCGGATTGAACAATCCCGTGATTTATCCGCGTGCAGCGGAAGGCGCCGTCTTAAGCCAATTGATTACGGATTTTGGCCGCACGACGAATTTGGTTTCGAGTGCGCAAGCGGCGGCGAAAGCAGAAGACCAAAACGAAATTGCGACACGCGCACAGATTCTGCTTGTTGTGGACCAATCGTTTTACGGCGCGCTGCAGACACAAGCTCTGGTTCATGTTGCCGAGCAAACGGTGCAAGCGCGCCAAGCACTTGCAGACAAAATTTCGGCGTTGACGAAGGCGAAACTGAAATCGGATCTGGATTTGAGTTTTGCTAACGTGGATTTGTCTCGCGCCAAATTGCTTCTGCTCGAAGCAAAAAACAATGCGGAGACTTCATTCGCTCAGCTCTCGGCTGTCTTGGGATATCCGGATTTGCAAGAATTTAACCTCGTTGAAGAAAGCGGAGAAGAACAAGTGCCGGAGGCTGATCCGACTCCGCTGATTCAACAGGCGCTGCAGCAGAGGCCGGAAGCGAATGCGCTGCGGCTTGAAGAGCAGGCTTCGGAACAGTTCAGCAGAGCGGAACACGACTTGTGGCGGCCCACGGTCTCTGCGCTGGGGGCAGTGGGCGAAGCTCCAGTGCGGGACGATCACATTCCGAACTGGTATGGCGCAGTCGGAGTGAATGTGCAGATTCCAATTTTTAACGGATTTCTATACAACGCACGGGCGAAAACGGCAGATTTGCAAACACAAGCGAGTCACCAGCGGCTTCTGGACCTGCAAAACAATATTGCGCGCGACGTGCGAATTGCCTGGCAGGACTCGAACCGTGCGTATGAACGGTTGAGCGTGACGCGCGAACTGCGGCAACAGGCGGATTTGGCGCTCGAGCTGGCGCAATCGCGATACAACCTGGGATTGAGTTCGATCGTGGAGTTCAGCCAGGCAGAATTGCAGAAGACGGAAGCGGACATTTCGGATACGACGGCGCAGTATCAATTCCAGCTGACACGACGGACACTTCGGTATGTAACCGGGAACCTGAATTGAAAAGAGTGGCATCTGAATACCATCTGCTGATGTGCCGCTATGTAAATCCGCTCTCGACGATTATTCTGAAAATGTGACGGACACACCTGAAACACAGCCGCAGAGGCTGCCCGCGGCTTTCCCTGAAAAAAAGCCTCGTACGCGATTTCTCAGATTCCTTGTTAAGTGGCTTGTCATTGGACTGGCGCTTGCTTGGCTGCTTGCGGCGCTGATGTTGGTAACTTTGCGATGGATAGACCCTCCGACGACAGCGGTGCATATGCAACGGCGCGTGCAGGCATGGGTTCAACATAAGCCGTATCACGAAGAGTATGAATTCGTGGCGCTAAGCCAGATCTCGCTGGATTTCCAACATGCGGTTGTCGCTGCAGAAGATGCGCGGTTCTATCAACATCATGGATTCGATTGGCAGGCGATCGAGCTTGCCGCGGAAGAAGATCTGGATGGCAAGCGGATACGAGGCGGGTCAACGATTACTCAGCAGCTGGTGAAGAATCTTTTCTTTGGAACGGGCCGGTCGTTTTTGCGTAAGGGAGCGGAGTTCACGCTGGTGCCGGTAGCGGAATTGGCTCTCGGTAAGCGGCGGATTCTGGAGCTGTATTTGAATGTTGTGGAGTGGGGGCCTGGTGTTTACGGGGCAGAAGCTGCGTGCCGTTACCACTACCGGACATCGGCGCGATATGTGGGGAGAGAACAGTCGGCGAGGCTAGCAGCGATTTTACCGCAGCCGTTGAAGCGGCGGCCGGAGCGGATGAATCATTACAGCGAACTCATTGAAGGCAGAATGCGGCAACTGGGTTGGTAACAAGAGGCCACTTCTTCTTGCGGTGAGTACGACAGACGATTGGCTCAATTCTATCCCTTGGCCTTGGAATTCGACTAGGCAAGTATCTCTTTTTGCGGGGTTTCTGAAATTTCGCATCAAGGACGCTTTGTGGCCCATATACGCCACGTCTCTGTCCCATGAAGCGCTTCCGGAGGCACTGAAGCTTGTTTCCCGGCAGGATGCGTTTGACGTCTACGTTCTGCTCCTTAAGCAAATTGGAAGGCACGTCGAAGCAGTTGCCCTGGCGGGTGAGGGTGATCTCTTACCGTTTTGTTTTCAAGGTTACGGTTCGGGGATCAGCGGCTCAATTGCCGCTCAGCCAAAGATGAATCACAAAAGAGTCTTTCTGCGAGGCTTTGGAGTGCTGTGCCTGCGAATTAGGCGCGAGGGCAAGCGCGAGGGCGAATGCGAGCAAGACAAAGCCGGAATCTGAACGTCATTTGGCGGGTTTGTAGAGAGCTGAGGTGTCCTGCGGCAAAGTGGCCGGCGCTGGGTCGCCTTTAACATAGTGGTTGTACCAGGCTAGATAGCGGGCGAGGCGATCGGCAATGTGGCTTGGCGTGGAGAATTCGTGGTATTCGCCCGGGTAGACGATAAGAGTCGTTTCACGGCCGAGGGCCTTAAGAGCCTGATACATCTGCTCGCCGCCGAGGACAGGAACGTTCCAGTCAATGGCGCCTCCCATGAACATAGTCGGCGTGGTGATATTTTTCACCTTATAAAAGGGAGCGAGCTTGTCCCATAGGGCTTTGTTCTCCCACGGGTAGCCTAGCTCGGTGTAGTAGTCCTTCTGGTATTGATCGTGGCCATACAAGCTGGTGAATTCGGCTGAACCGGCTCCGGAGATTGCTGCTTTGAAGCGAGTGGTCTGGCCGATGATGAAGTCGGTGGAGATGCCGCCATAGGACCAGCCGCCGACGCCGAGTTTGTCTGGATCGGCGATTCCCTGCGCGATGGCATAGTCCACCATCGCCATATCGTCCTGATAGTCCTTATTGCCCCAATCAGCCCAGATGGCTTTGCAGTAGTCCTGTCCGTAGCCGGAGGAGCCACGAGGATTCGGGTAAAGGACCGCGTAGCCGTTCGCGGCGAAGAGCTGAGCAAATTGAGCGAACTCGGCGTAATACGACCAGACGGGGCCTCCGTGCGGGCGAAGCAGAGTCGGATATTTCTTGCCGGGGACGTAATCGAGCGGCTTGTAGAGGTAACCGGCGATCTCCGTGCCATCTTTGCTTTTGAATTTGACGTATTCGGCTTGCGAGAGCTTGAGTTGCGCAAAGAGGGTTTCGTTGGTGTGGGTGATTCGGTCGAGCTTTCCGTAGGCAGCTAGATAGACCTCGTCCGGGCGGTCAGCAGTGGCGATTTGGGCAGCGATTTCGCCGGATTTGGCTAAGGAGTAGGAATAGAGGATGAAGCGGCCGGAGACGGGGCGCGAAATTTTGCCATCTGACAGACTCACAGCGCAGAGGACTTGCGTGCCGTCATCATCGGCGATGAAGTAGATGGACTTTCCGTCCGGAGAAAATTTCGGCTCGCTGGACATGCGGTCGAGTTTGAGAGTGAGGACTTTCGCTTCACCGCCTGAGGCTGGAGAGACTGCGATGTGCTTGGTGGCATACTGAAAGAGCTTGGGCTCGAGTTGGGTTGAGTAGGCGATCCATTTGCCGTCGGAGGACCATGCCGGGGATTCGTCTTCACCGGGATTGGTGGTGACCTGAGTCAGGCTAGCCCCTTTGTCGGAATTGTCGGCGGCGACAGTCCAGATGTCTTTGTTATAGGTAGCGTCCGGGTCGGGCTTGGAACGATTACTGGTAAAGGCGATGAGTTTGCCGTCGGGAGACCATGCGGGATCTTCGTCGTCATAGTCGCCGGAAGTAATTTGCTTGAGGGACTTTCCCGCCAGTTCGAAGACGTAGAGGTGGGTGCGGCGGCGGTCGAGGTAGCCGATTTCGTCCCACTTGAATTGAAGACGGTCAATGACCCAGGGCTTTTGCGTCTTGGACTTTTTGCCCTTGTCGGAGTCGCTGTCTGAGGATTTGTCCTTGTTCTTGGCGGATTCGAGCTCATCAGGAGTGGGATCGCGAAGGACGAGGGCCATGCGCGCGGAGTCTGGAGACCAGGAGAAGTCCTCTACGTCCTGAATAGTATCGGTCAGTTTTTGCGCTTCGCCCCCGAGGCGGTTGAGAAGCCAGACTTGAGTTTTTCCTTCGTCCCGGGAAGAGAGGAAAGCGAGCCATTTGCCGTCAGGAGACCACCGCGGGTGGCTGGAACTCGAGCTTTCAGCTGTGAGGGCGATAGCGTCGCCGCCAGAAGTGGGGACCATCCAGATGCGAGATTCACTCTTGTCTTCGTCCTGATTGGGGAAGCTTACGGTATAGGCGACCCATTTTGCGTCCGGGCTGATCTGCGGGTCGCGGACCTCTTTAATTTGAAAATAGTCAGCGATAGTGATGGCTCGGGGCGTGGCAGATTTCTCTTGCGCCACCACGGGCAGGGCGAAGAGGCACAGAACGAGCGAGCCGGGCAAACGAAAACGAATCATGAGAGAGCGCTCCAGACAAAGTGAAGGTGGTAAAAACTGAGGGAGTTTATCACGGGAAAAAGGCAAACCGGGGGCGCGCAAATTGACGAATTGCGAAGGCAATGCTGCGCAAAAAATTGTCTGGCAAATGCATTTTCTTATTGCACGCAGGTGCAGACCTTGTATTCTTTTGCGTGCGCGCCTGATCCACCGCCGAGCCGAGAACAGATTGCGCTTAGGAGGACGATCGTAAGAATTGAGTAGCATATCGGTTCCCGCCCAAGTTCCTTCCCAAGTATTTACATCACCCAGGAAAAAAGCAGCGAAACTGACCTTCTGGCCGTTGGTGGCGGCGACATTTTTCATGGTGTCGGGCGGGACTTATGGGACGGAAGGAATCATTCAGGGCGCTGGATACGGGCGCGGAATTTTGATTTTGCTGTTTTTGCCGGTGTTGTGGTGTTTGCCGACGGCGTTCATGATCGGAGAACTTTCGAGCGCGTTGCCACACGAAGGCGGCTACTACGCGTGGGTACGCCGCGGGCTAGGGAATTTCTGGGGATTCCAGGAAGCGTGGCTTTCGCTTGCAGCCAGCATTTTCGATATGGCGATTTATCCCACACTTTTCGTAACGTATCTCAAGCAGATGTCGCCATGGTTCGGCGTGGAAGATCACGGGCTCTACGCCGGACTGTTTGTCGTGGTGGCCTGTGCAGCTTTGAACATAGCGGGAATTCGCGTAGTGGGAATTACTTCGCTTTGGCTGTTCTTCCTGCTGTCGCTTCCCTTTGCGATTGTTACCGTAATGGCTCCGTTTCAGGCAGGCACTTTGGCAAGCGTGTTGGAGCCGCAAAGCGCAGCGACGGGAGCAAGCGTCGGATTGCTTAGCGGCGTGCTCGTGGCGATGTGGAACTATATGGGTTGGGACAACGCATCCACGATTGCGCAAGAAGTGGAGCGTCCGCAGCGGACGTATCCGAAAGCAATGATCGCCGCGGTGATTTTGGTTGCACTGACCTACGTGCTGCCATTTTTTGCCGTGTACTTCACGGGAATTCCGGCGTCGAGCTTTAGCGATGGCTCTTGGGCAGCCGTTGCCGGTGCCATCGGCGGAAAAATCATGGGCTTCGAATGGCTGCGATTCTGCATCGCGCTGGGCGGAATGATGAGTGCGTTCGGCATGTTCAACGCGCTAGTGATGAGCTATTCGCGGCTGCCACTGGCAATGTCTTGGGACGGTATGTTGCCAAAGATATTTGGGAAGACGAGCAGGAAGACGAATGCGCCTTGGGTGGCGATTCTGGTGTGCGCCGCTTGCTGGGCACTTTGCCTGAAACTGGATTTCAGCAGGCTGGTTACGCTGGACATTCTGTTGTACGGGCTAAGCTTGTCGCTGGAATTTGTGACGCTTGTGGTGTTGCGAATTCGCGAGCCAAATTTGAAGCGCGAGTTCAAAGTGCCAGGCGGATTACCGGGCGTAATCCTAACGGGACTATTTCCTGTGGCACTGCTTGGACTTGCCCTCGTCAAAAGCAAAGGCGAGACAATTCTTAAGATGAACGCGCTTCTGTTTGGAGTACTGATCATCTTGGCTGGATTTGTCGTGTACGGGGCGACAGGCAAGCTGCGGCGCAGGGCAACTGGTGTTCCTCAAGAATTTGCGGAAACCGAGACTGCGTAAGGAAAACTTTGTGTAGAGTAAAAAAGGGGCGGCGGAATGCCGTCCCTTTTCCGTTGCAAGTGAGAAACTGCGAGCCACAGGGACCGCGTGACATTTGATATTCTGCAAGGCGTGCTTCGAATGAGCGGACTCAGCCGAAAAACAATTTTGGGTTTGTGCGCTGCGGTGGCGCTGCTGTGCGCGATTGCTGCGCGGCCGCAGAGCTCGACGTCTGCGCAAAGCGGCGGGCAGCGCGCTGGCCTGAAAGTGGTGATTCTTGATCCCGCGCATGGAGGAGCGGATCCCGGTGCACGTGGGACCGGCGGCGTCCGTGAAAGTGATATCGTGCTCGATCTTGCGTCACAAGTGACCCGCGGACTGATGGCGCAGGGATTTCAAGTCCTGCAAACGCGCACGGGAAATGAAAACCCTTCCTTTGATGACAGGTCGGCCCTAGCAAATGCACAGACGGGCGCCATTTTCCTGTCGCTGCATGTTTCTTCCACCGGGCTTGCAGGGACGGTGCGCGTTTACACGGTTCCGGACATGGCGCTGCCACCGGCGAATGGTGGATTGATTCCGTGGGAACAGGCGCAGGCGGCGTATTTGCCGCTCAGCAGAAAATTGGGTAATGCAGTACAAGGTGAGCTGGCGCAGAAATTCAAGGGTTCACCTACAGAAGTCCAGACGGCATATGTTCGACAGCTGAAAACTACGGCGGCACCGGCGATTGCGGTGGAATTGTCCAGCGTTTCGATTCAAGAGAAAGCAGATTTGGACAAGATGTTGCCCGGAGTCGCGGAAGCGATTGTACGCGGAGTGGTCGCTTTCAGGCCTTCTTATGTGACTCCAATTTCGCCGGCGGTTGCTTCACAATCGCCCGCCGCAGGACCAAAACCGTGAGTTCGAAATGGCGCGTACGGATTGTCATCGGGTTTGTCGTGCTCCTGGTTGTGGCTCTGATTTACTTCCCTATCTTGAAGAAGCGTGTGAAACGGCAGGCGCAGGTTCAACAAAAGAGCGAAGAACAGGCACGGCGCGAGTTGGTGCAGAGCCTGAGCACAGTTTCCAATGAGCCGAAAGTGAAGGCGAAGCTGTATTGGGCTGCGGACTCGGACGATTCGGGACTGACGGCCACGACAGTTGAGTTGCCCCTTTCGAATGATCCGGTTTTGCGAGCAAAGCAGGTGCTGAACACGCTACTGGCGGGGCCGGTAGATGCGGAGTTACGGACTTTGCCGCCGGACGCGGCGCTGCTGGCATTCTACATCTTGCCAGACGGCACGGCTGTGGCGGATTTTTCGGAAGCGATGGCAAATTCGGTTCCGTCCGGTGTGCAGAGCGAGCAACTGGCGGTGGACTCAATCACGCGCACGCTGGCAGACAATGTGCCACAGGTGAAGCGGCTAAAGATTCTGATTCATGGGCAAGAAGCGGAGACTTTGGCGGGGCATCTGGATTTGACCGGAACTTTTCCCGTGAGTGCAGCGGCGTCCGTAAAGAAGTAATCGCGCAAGCGGGCTTTGGAATTCCGTGTTATTTTTGCCGGCGGTGCTGGAGGTAAAGTGAGAAGCGACGGACGCGGTCCAGATCAATTGCGACCTTTAAAGATTACGCCAGATTTTATCTCTACGGCGGAAGGCAGCGTGTTGATCGAGTTGGGGAAGACGCGCGTGATCTGCACGGCAAGCGTGGATGATGGTGTGCCTGGATTTCTGAAAGGCAGCGGCAAAGGCTGGGTGACGAGCGAGTACGGTATGTTGCCGCGCGCGACGGAAGAGCGAACCGCTCGAGAGGCGGCTCGAGGAAAGCAATCCGGCCGCACGCTGGAAATTCAAAGACTGATCGGAAGGTCGCTGCGCGCGATAACGGATCAGGAAGCGCTTGGTGAACGGACGGTTTATCTGGATTGCGATGTGATTCAGGCGGACGGCGGGACGCGGACAGCTTCGATTACTGGAGCATTCGTGGCGCTGGCACTGGCAATGGAACGCATGATTGCGGCGGGAATCCTGAAAAATTCTCCGTTGATCGACACGGTGGCGGCGACGAGCGTGGGAATTGTGGAGGATCGCGCTTTGCTGGATCTTGTCTACGATGAAGACTCACGCGCAGAAGTGGACATGAACGTGGTGATGACGGGCAGCGGGCACTTTGTGGAGATTCAGGCGACAGCGGAAGGGCGTCCGTTCTCCGGAAGCGAAATGCAGGATTTGCTGGCGCTGGCTGCGGCGGGGATTCGCAGGCTGAACGAAGCGCAGAGATTGGTGTTGCCCGCAAAAGCGGTCGCCCGTGGCCGCTAAGCTGTTCCTTGCGTCGTCGAATCCCGGGAAACTGAACGAGTTTCGCGTGCTTGCGGCAAACGCGGGACTCGAAGTGGAATTGGATTTGTTGCGCGGGTTTGATTCGGTCCCCGCATTTGAGGAAAACGCACCGACATTTGCGGAAAATTCGCTCGGAAAGGCGCTCCATTATTCTTATCTGACAAAAGAAGCCGTGATTGCGGATGATTCTGGGCTGGTTGTACCGAGCCTAGATGGACGGCCAGGAGTGCAATCTGCTCGATACGCCGGACCTGATGCTACGAATTCACAACGAATAGAAAAATTGCTGGGCGAGATGCAGGGGAAAGCCGGGCAGGAACGAAGGGCGCACTTTGTATGTACGCTGTCGGTCGTTTGGCAAGACAGGGCGCTTGCCGTAATTACAGCCCGCGTGGATGGAGAGATTTTAGTATCGCAGAGAGGGAGCGGCGGATTCGGATATGACCCGGTTTTCTTCTTTCCACCTCTGAACAAGACGTTTGCAGAATTAACGGCGGAGGAAAAGAATCGGCACAGCCATCGTGGCAAAGCGTTCCGGCGCTTGCTGAGCGTTTTGCCGGACATGCTATAGTTTTCGGCCATGCCAGCGAAAAACAAATCGTCAAAAGCAAAATCGTCAAAAGCAAAATCGTCAAACCCGAAAATGAAGAAGCCCGCGACGAAAACGTCTGGTGCGGTGAAAACAGATCCAAAGCGTGTGGCTGCGATTCTCAATGGGCTGGATGAAGCCTATCCGAATGCGATTTGCGAGCTGAATCACGAGAATGCGTTTCAATTACTGATCGCGACGATCCTTTCGGCGCAGTGTACGGATGCGCGAGTGAATCAGGTGACGGCAACACTGTTCAAGAAATATCCGACACCAGAAGCGTTCGCCTATGCAAATCCGAGTGAACTCGAGCGGGATATTCGGCCGACTGGATTTTTTCGGAACAAGACCAAATCCATCATGGGTGCGAGCAAGGCGCTTATCGAGCGGTTCGGCGGGCAAGTGCCTCGGACGATGGAGGAGATGCTTACGATTCCGGGCGCGGCACGGAAGACGTCAAACGTTGTGCTGGGTACGGCGTACGGAATTGCAAGCGGAGTTGTGGTGGATACGCACGTTCAACGCTTATCGAACCGGCTGGATCTGAGCCACAACGAAGATCCAAAGAAAATTGAGCAGGACTTGATGAAGATTCTGCCGCAGGACCGGTGGATCAAATTTTCGCACCAACTGATCTGGCATGGACGGCGAGTGTGCCATGCACGCAATCCGAAATGTGCGGAGTGCAATTTGGAACGACTCTGCGCGTCCAAAGACAAAACCATCTAGACAAGGTTTAGTGTGCAAAAGGAAAAAGAGGGGCGGCTAAGCCGCCCCTCTTTGTTTGTTGTGAACTCGTACCGCGAAGAGCGGCGGGATTAGTTGACGCTGTTGGTTACGGTGACGGCAGACGTGCCGATGGCGGCGTTGACCGGAGCTCCGGAGGTCAGCGTGCCGGTTCCACCGATCGTATAAACAGCAACTGTGCCGGGGGTCGTAGTGCCATTTCCCTTTGTACCGACGTAGAGGAATTTGCCGTTTGCGTCCACGGCAATGTTGGTGACACCGCTGGCGGACACCGTCGTGGCTGTGCCTACAGCTGTTGTCGCACCTGTTGAAGAATTGAAGGAGAACACGGCCACTGTTCCGTTGGTTGTGTCAGCAACAAAGACGAAGCGTCCGAGAGGATCAAAGGTAACGGAGTAATTTCCGCTGCCGCCGAGCGCTGATGTGCTGCCGGTGGCAGTGAGGTTTCCGTCTGTACCGGAGCCGAGTGGCGAAATTGAAAAACTGGCTAATTGTTTGCCTGTCGAATCTGCGGCAACGAGGAATCGGGCGGAAGGGTCGAGCGCGCCTGCAGTCCAATTACCAGCCTGAGAAAGTACAGTTCCCGCACCGGCGCTTCCATCTCCTTGATTGATGAAGATGGGGAGTAGACGCCCGGAGCCGAGAGCATAAATCAGCGTGCCCTGGGCATCGCCTGCAATTGCGTTAACGCTGGTGAGAGCGCTAAGCGTGGAATTGGTGGTGAGGCCCAAGGTCGGATCGTTGTTGAACACAACGACGGCGGCATTGGCCGAGTCACCAACGTAGACAAACTGATCGCCAAGTTCCGCGTAAATGCCGCCTGGAACAGCGGGAGTAAGGTCAGTTGCGTTGCTCGGGAGACCGGTCAAAGCTGCGGCCGAGCTGACGCTGAATCCATCCAGCTTCTTGCCGGAAGCGCTTGCGGTGTAGAAGAACTTTCCGGACGGACTGGCGGCAGCCTGATTGTTTCCGTCAAGAGTAGTGGTAGGAGAAGAGGCGGCTGCTGTAAGAGCACCGGTTCCACCGACTGTGTAAGAGGATACGGAGCCGGTTCCCGCACCGTTGCCAGCGTTGGCGGCTTCGACGGTTGAAGGAGCAATTATTGGAGCAGCGATTCCAGAAGCGATGTTTACGAATGTGGGGGCAGTGCGGGTTTCAATGGTTTGACCGGCTGTCAAAGCTCCGGTGGTTCCGTTGATGCTGTAGTAGGTGAGCGTATTGTCCGAGCTGTTGGCAACGACTAGGAAGGTTCCATTAGAGTCAATGGCGAGGCCCTGCGGTAAGTTGCCGGTCGGAGTAGTTGTAAGACCGGACAGTGCGCCGCCCGCGCCGATAGTAAATCCGATCACTGCATTGTTGTTTTGGTCGGTTACATACAAGAATTTGTTCAAGGGTGAGACAACAATCTGGACCGGAGATGTGCCTGCGCCCGTGGAAACGTCAGCACCGACCTTAGCAATGGCTCCGGTGGCAGCGTTGATGGAGAAAACGGAAATTGTTCCATCGCCCGAATTTGGAACGTACAAGAAAGTGCCAGCCGGATCGATTGCAGGGAACCCAGGCGCACTTGATGCGCCGCTGCCCGTCGAAACGGCTGCGCCAAGTGTTGTGAGGGAGCCATCCGAATTTGTTTTGAAGCCGCTGATTGTGCCGTCCGTGTTGTTGGTCACATAGACGTACTTGCCAGCGGGATCTTCCGCAACACCAACGGGAAAAGTGCCGACTGCATAAGGCGAGCCCGCGAGTTGCGTCAAACTGCCATCGAAGTTCGTGGTATCCGTTGCCAAACCAATCAGATTGCCGTTGCTATCAACAATGTAGAGGAAACGTCCCGTGGGATCCATGATGCTCTGGAAGGGAGCGATCGTCGGAAGACCTGAAGCAAATGCGCCAGAGGCCGTGAGCGCGCCCGTCTTGGGATCAACCGTGTACAGCGCGATGGTGCCAATTGCATTCGCACCCGGGCCGTAAGCGAACTTGCCGTTGGGTGAAGGAACGATTTGAGCAGGCTTCGTTGTGTCCCGCACAACGCCGGTGGGAGTTATGGTCGCTCCCGAAGAATTTACGACATAAGAAGCAGCGGCAATGTCGTTAAAACCGGCGGCGTAAACTGCGCGAGGAATTGCTGGGACAACGGTCAGAGTAGTGGTGCCGGGAGTAAGGCCGGTGCTGGAAGCCGTGATCAATGAGGAGCCTGGGGCAAGCCCAACGGCGATGCCGGACGCGGAGATAATGGAAGCAGTTGCGGTGGTTCCCGAAGCCCAAGTAACCGTCGCCGTGGGAGCTATGAGCGACCCATCGCTCATGAGGAATTGCGCGGTGAAGTCTTCCGTGCCACCAACCGCAATTGTCGGGGTCAGCTGAACAATCTTGACGGCAACGGGAACGGGAACGCCACCAGTGCCGACGGTGAGAGTGACGGAAGGCGAAACGATGGTACCGAGTGTAGCAGTGATCTGGGCGGTGCCATTGGCGACGCCGGTGGCGAGGCCAGTGCTCGCACCTATTGTGGCCGAGGCGGTGGGAACCGAACTCCAACTAACCAAAGTTGTGATGTTTGCGGTGCTTGCGTCGGTATACGTACCCGTGGCTGTGAACTGAACGGTTCCAGCCACGGCAACTGTGGCGGGATTCGGTGTGACGGCAATAGATTGCAGAGCGATAACGGTGAGGGTGACGCCGGGAGAAGTGACGGTGCCGAGTGATGCAGTGATGGAAGTGGTGCCTGCGGCGACGCCAGTGGCCAAGCCTGCGGTTGAGATTGTAGCTGTGGCAGGCGTGCCGGAATTCCAAGTGACCGTTGATGTGATGTCCGCAGTGGAGCTATCACTGTAAGTGCCAGTTGCGGTGAACTGCTGCGTGGCGCCAACTTTCAGATTCGCGGGCGCTGCGGGCGTGACGGCAATTGACTTCAGTGTCTTGCCCCCGCCACCGCTATTCACGTTACTGCAGCCGGCGAGAACCCCCAGCGCAAACACTGACAACACAACCGCCGCAAAAAGACGTGGCAGGGACTTCATATCTCCTCCTCGGACAGGAAACCAAAGTTTTTAGGAGGCATACCGACCTTTGTGGGCGACGATGATAAATACAGCTGCCGTCGTGGGTCTGGGCGTTCCCACTGAACTCCGAACCGGCCGATTCGGGTCCCTTGTCTGCCTCTTACCTAACTTAAAATACTCGCACTTGAACGCCTGAGCAATCGTATTCCCATTGAGAAGTGACTATCGCCACGGCTCAAGTACGTGTGTTGTACCCAAGGTAAGTCTAAGAAAGAGCATACACAGGGGCCAGTTAAAAAAGTTAAATTTGGGGGGAGTGTTACACGAAATACAAATGGAGAGCCGGAAGGAAATGGAGGGCTTGTTGCGAGATGGAACAGGGAAAGTACACTATAATTAGAAGGCACTTCATGTCGGGGCGTAGCGCAGCCTGGTAGCGCGCCTGCCTTGGGCGCGGACCCTCCGACTCCAACGACTCCTTCACTTTTCTCTAACTACTAATGTTTCCAACAAATCGGGGAGTCTGCTTTTCGCTCAAAGCTAACTCCAATCTGTTGAAAACACTCCATTCGTGCACAGTTGGTGCACAGTCGGAACGCCTGCTTCGTCGATTGGAATCGGCGGATCGCACTGAAAATTTCAAACACAGAATATGTAACGTAGAATTCCCAAAACAACTTTTTCTTGTTCGTCTTAGTAGCGCAGCGGCGATTAGTGGCGGCGGTTTGCTAATTCACTCTGACGCGCTCGCACTGATCGATTCTCGTTTGTTTTGTTTGCGTTAGAAGCACCTCAGTTGCACCGAATCACGGTATTTGCAGCCATTTGCTTACCAAGTGCTTACCAGAAACTTGACCGATTTGGCGGCGGTTTTGGGGACCTTGTCCGAGCGTGGGATTGAGCCTGAGTATTCCGCCTGCGCGGACTATCTCCACTCAATCATCAACAACAGGGACGCAAAACCGCTGCCGGGATAGATTGCGTTTACTGGCTTCCCGTTCGGCGACAATGCGAGCGACGAGGCTCGCGCCAGAAGTTCTTCCAGAACGATGCGCAGCTCGAGCCTCGCGAGAGGCGCTCCTGGACAGTAGTGAATGCCGGCACCGTACAGCAGATTTTGCGAAGGATCGCGGTCGAGACGGAATTCGTCCGGGTTGCCAAAAACGGATTCGTCCCGGTTGGCGGATGCCCATAGGATGGTGATGCGCTCGCCTGCGGAAACCGGACAACCGCCGAGTTCCACGTCTTTGGCCGCAACGCGTCGGCTGGCAATCAGTGGGGGATGAATCCGCAAGATCTCATCAATCGCGGAACTTTGTAACTCAGCGTGCTGGCGAAGCTCGCCTTGTACCGCCGGATGCAAGGCGAGATAGTGCAGGAGAATACTGATCGAGGCCGAGATCGTGGAAAGTTCTCCAACCGTCCAGTTCCGCAAAATGCTGACAATCTCTTCGTCGGTCAGCGGACGGCCATGCACACGCTCTTGCAGCAGTCTGGTGAGAGCGTCGTCTCGTCCGGTGTCTTTCGAAGCCCGGCTTTCGTTCAGCCTCTCCCGGATATGGCCGTCGAATTCCAGCGCGACTTCTTCGATTACCGCACGGTCGCCTGCAAGCGTCGCCGCGTAGTTCTTGCGAGTCCATTGCAGCAGCGGTCCGTGCAGTTCCTTCGGCCATTCTAGAAATGCGCATTGGGCTTCGACGGCGAAGACATCCGCAAACTCTCCGACCACTTCCATTTCACGGCGCTGCGAAAGACTTTCGAGCAGGCGGCACACGATAACCCGGCAGACCGGCTCGAACTTCTTCATTCGTTCGGGACCAAAGTACGGATCGATGATGCGGCGGTACTCCGTATGGGTGGGAGGGTCCATTCCATTCGGAACGGCCACATGCCGTGCCGATACGGCGTTACTGAACGTCTCTGTCTCCGTGAGCGCGCGCATCACATCGGCGTGCTGGAACAGCGACCAGCCCAGGTAGTCGCTGTGCGCCACCGGACAAGATTTTCGCATCCGGTCATACACGGCGATCTGGTCGTTCAGAACCGACCCTTCTCGCGGGTCCCACTTCGGTGGATTTTGCCTGGACAAACGTACTTCCTAAGGGCGCCGCGACGAACTGTCGATGCGATTTACGAAAATGTTCAGCGTCAACGAAGCCGAGAAAAGCAGCCCCGAGAAAATAGCCGCGGGAATGACCGGGCCGGAGTGTCCCGCCAGAAACGCTTCGAGCGTGGCGCTCAAGAGCCAGATCTGCACGATGAGCAGAATGACAATCAGCGCCATGGCGCCATCAATGGCGACAAGTCCGCGCCGCTGCTTGGTGGGTTCAAGATCAGCCATTGCCGCTCACCTTCACGCCCGTGGCGACGAGTTTTCCGCCTTCCCGCTCAAGGACAATCTGCGGCAGCGGCCGCGGCGGCGGTCCCTGCAGCACCGAGCCATCTTTAATCGAGAAGAAGCCCTGGTGGCACGGGCATTCGAGGCGATCGTTTTTCGCCGAATAATAAACCGCGCAGGAAAGATGTGTGCACTTCTGGCTGTAGGCGACGTATTCATCCTCACCTGTGCGCACCATGATGCAGTTGTCCTGAGGTGTCGGATACGAGAACAACTTCACACCGCGGACGGGTATCTCGCCGAGGTTTGCGATTTCCGCCGTGGGATACGCGGGCTTCTTCGCCAGGTAGGACTTCAACACAATCCAGAGGTTGCCGACGAACATACCCAAGCTGGCCAGCGTCAAGAACTTGGTGAACTGCCGTCGCGTCACGTAGCGCTCGTCGCTTGTGAATACCGAAAATTCATCCTTCCAGAGCCGCTCTTTACTCGGGCTGCGCAGCAGCGACATAGCTTCCCTCCCACATATAGTCGAGCACATCGAGTGAAACGGCTTCGGTGTCTGCGGGCGTCATCATGTGCACGCGCGTGGTGATCTTCTGCTTCCCGAAATAGAAAACGTTCGTCGGCTTCTCGCGTCGGCGCGCGATCTCTTCGGGACGAACGTACGACAGCGCCTGGCTCGGGCAGACCGTGGCGCACATCGGCTTTTTGCCGATGGACGTCCGGTCGTAGCACATGTCGCATTTCATCATCTGTTCGAGTTCCGGAAAAATCTTGGGGATGCCGAACGGGCAAGCCAGCACACAGTTCGAACAGCCAATGCAGCGCGGCTTCAAAGAGGACTGTACTACGCCGTCATCGCCCTTCTTGATTGCGTCCGCAGGGCAAGCCATCGCGCAGGTCGGTTCGTCGCAATGCCAGCACACGTAAGCCGCCGTCGCCGTTGTATTTCCGCGGTCGATGAAATCGAAGTTGATCATCGATTTGCCGCGATGCGTTTCGCATTCCTCGCAAGCCTTGACGCACGACTGGCAGCCGATGCAACGCGACGGGTCGACGTAGAACTCGTAGCCGTACATTACGATTTTCCTTTGCGCTGCGCGGGTGGAACCGGCTCGGCCTTGAACCAGTCCGGTGGTCCGTCCGCTTTCTTGATGCGGCACGCGGACACCTTGAACTCCGGAATCTTGCTCCGCGGATCGAGCGTGCGATGGGTCAAGCGATTCGCACTTCGCCCACCGGGCCAGTGATAGGGAATGAACACCGTGTCCGGACGAATTGTTTTCACGACCATCGCCTGCAACGTGACTTCGCTGCGCCGCGAAGTCGCCGTCACCCAGTCGCCATCCTTGATTCCATGCTGCTCGGCCAAGCGCGGATGAATCTCCATTCGCGGATTGGGATACTGGTCGACAAGTCCGCCGATGCGGCGCGTCTGTGTGCCCGATAGATACTGGCTGACGACTCTCCCTGTCGTCAGATAAACGGGATAGTCCACCGAAACCGGATCACCGCTTTCGCGCCATTCGGTGACAATAAAATGGTGCTTGCCGTCCGGATGCATTGACCGTCCATCCGTGAAGAGGCGTGGCGTTCCTGGATGGTCGAGTGTCGGGCACGGCCAGAAGACGCCCATGTTCTCGTCGATCTTTTCGTAAGTAATGCCGTAGTAGTCGGCGTGGCCGCCGCGTGAGGCCTCACGCAACTCGTCGTAAATGTCCCGGGTCGAACTGTACGGGAAATACTTCTCCTTGCCGAGACGCTTCGCCAGCTCCACATAAATCCAGCTGTCGCCTTTTGCGTTACCGGGAGGGTCCACCGCTTTCTGAATATGGATCACGCGGCCCTCGGCGCTGCACCCGATACCTTCTTCCTCTTCCTGCAGGCTTCCGGCAAGGACCACATCGGCGTGGTGCGCCGTTTCCGACAGAAAGAAATCAACGACGCCGAAGAATTCCAGCTTGGTCAAAGCTTCGCGAGTGAAATTTGCATCCGGCAGAGAAACGAGAGGATTGAAGCAGGCAGAAAGCAAAGCCTTGATTTCCCCGCGATGAATCGCTTCCATGATCTCGACCGCCGAGTAACCAGCCTGCGGAATTTCTTCCGGCGAAATGCCCCACACCTTTGCGGTGTGGGCACGCGCCGCAGGATCGCTGATCGAGCGCTGTCCGGGAAGCTGGTCGCATTTCTGGCCATGTTCGCGCCCGCCCTGGCCGTTGCCCTGGCCCGTAATCATCGTGCAGCCCGCACCTTCGCGGCCGATGTTGCCGGTGGCGAGACAAAGATTGATGAGGGCCAGACAGTTTTCCACGCCTTTCGATTGGTGCTCGACGCCTCGTGCATGCATGGCAATCGCGCGGTCGGCTTTTGCGAACGTATGTGCCGCGCGTTCAATCGCCTCCGGCGGAACACCCGTCTTTTCGGCGACCGTCAGCGGATCCCAGTGTCGCGCGGATTCAGCGACCTGTTCGAAACCTGTCGTGTGCTGTGCGATGAATTCGCGGCGCTCAAGACCATCACGCAGGATGACATGCAGCAAGCCCATGTAGAGCGCGAGATCAGTACCCGGCCGCAGCGGAAGATAGATATCCGCGTTCCGGCAGATCGGCGTCATGCGCGGATCGGCGACAATCAGCTTTCCACCAGCATCGCGGCATCGCCATAGATAGTCCGTCGTGATGGGCGCGCACTCGGCAACATTCGCCCCTGCAACGAGAACCACCTGCGCTTTGGGAATGTCACTCCACGGCAACGGGCTGCGGTCCACGCCAAATGCGAGCTTGTACGCCGTCCCTGCCGATACCATGCACAGCCGCCCGTTGTAGTCGATGTGCCGCGTTCCCAGAGCGACGCGCGCAAACTTGCCGAGCAGATACGACTTTTCGGAAATCAGCGACGCGCCGCCGTAAATCGCGACGGAATCCTTGCCATATTTCTCCTGAATTTCGCGCAGACGCTTTGCCGTGAAATCCAGAGCCTCGTCCCACGAAGCCGGCCGGAAAGCGTTTCCGCCCCGCATGAGCGGTTCCAGCAAACGGTCCGGGTGACCGCCCTGCATATAGCGTTTCACGCCCTTCGGACAGAGCATCCCGTGATTGAACGGGAACTCTTCCCAGGGCTCGAAACCGATGACTTGGTTGCCGCGTACTTTCAGTTGAATGCCGCACTGCTGCCCGCAGAAACAGCAGTGTGTCTTCACCAAGCGCTCGGCGGGATTCCGCGACTCATCCTGCCAGCCACCGGGCGGCGTGTAGGCCGGATGCGGCCCGAACTTCTCCAGCACAATATCCGGTGCCACGGCCTCAGCCACGGGACTCCTCCTTCAGGCGCAACTGGGCCAGCGACAGCGATTTCCGCTTGCAGGCCGGGCACAGTTCTTGCCACGTCGCACCGCTCTCATCCATTTGATAGTCGAAGCCGAGTTGCGGCAGAACTCGCTTGAGGTCGTCAATGTGCATTCGCGAAGCGTACGGTTCGCCGCAACGTTTGCACTTCGCTGCTTCTCCGGCTGCACCCGCCGCCTGATAGAACTTCACGCCCAATTGTGCGGGTCTCTGAAAAATGTGGAAGAACTTCCCGAACGGCAAAAAGAGCAGCGCGGCAATTACGGTGATCGCGTGCAGGATCGCAAGAAAACTGTAGAACTCGCCGCGCAGCCAGTTCTGCGAAACCGTAAGCGCCAGCCCGGTTACCGAAATTGCAAAGAGCAGAATGATCGGCAGAAAATCGAGAGCGAAGGACTGTACCGCCTGCGCGCCGCGGTCCCGGAACCGCCTCCACAACGACAGACCAATACCGGCAAGCACGAGAATTGCGGAAATGTCCAACCCGTGAAAAAGAAGCTCCGCCATCAAGGTGTGCAGCTTGAAAGTCTGTGCAGGAAATCCGTACACGACGACTATGTACGTTTCTTGATCGGTCGGCAACGAACGAAACGAAATCCACCCGAACACCAACGGAAACGTGATCGCGACCGCGAGAACACAGCCCCAGAACAGGAACTGGTGCATCCACCAGCGCAGTGCAGAACGTTTGCGGATAAAAGTCTGCGCCGCAAGATGCGTCGTCGCGAGATGAAGCAGCCGGATCGTTCCTTTGATGAGCCCGGCCTGCCGGAATAGTTGCCAGCCTCGCTGCCAGTAAACGCGCGTCGGAGGTTTATCGAGCCAAACACGATAGTGGTAGACGACGCCCCACGTGGCAAAAACCGTCGCGAACGTGTAAATCACAAGCGCCGGATCGAAGTTCTGCAGATTCCGCGAGCCTACCACGATCGAAGCCACCAGCAATCCCGTGAACAGCGTGGCCGTGACACCCGCGCGGATGCGGTCCGCCGTGCGCGTGAGCTCCGCAGGAAAGGTCAACTCCGCGGTTTCTTGTTTGGCGAGGAACACCGCTGCGTTTGCGCGCCAGAGAATCAGCGAGAGCAACGCCAGCAGCGCAAACCCCGGCCAGACAGTATGCAGATGGTCGCGGAAGTAGCCGAGCAGGAGCGGCGGAAAGAATCCTCCGAGGCCTCCCATTGCCCCAACGAGACCCGTAACTGTGCCGACTTCCTTTGGGAAATATTGCGGGACGAGTTTGAAAACCGCGCCGTTTCCGTTGCCGAGAAGGAACGCGCAACCGAGCGCGCCGACCGTGAACGGCAGCATCGCCGGCCAGGACATCAAGAGAGCGAACGGCACGATGCCAATGAAGACGGCATGCAGAACCCGCGCGCCTCCGATTCTGTCGGCTAGCCAGCCTCCGAGTGGACGCGAGAGAGTCGCGAGAACCACGAACCCTGCCGTGCGGAATCCGGCGTCCGCTGGTTTCAATCCAAATTGGTCCTTCAAGAGCACCGGAAGATAGATCGAGAACGCCACGAAACCGCCGAACGTCAAAAAATAAAAGAGAGACAGCAGCCACGACAGACGCTCCCGCGCGAGGAGGCTGAGCATGGCGCTGATTCCGGCGGGGCGCACCGTCTTCGGAGAGTTCCGCGCGAAGAGAAAAAACAAAACGCCCCAAAGTACGAGCAGCCCGGCCATCCCACAAAAAATGTTTTGCCAGCCAACAACCGCCGCAAGAACCGGGCCGAGAAACACTGCCGCGGACTGGCCGATGTTGCCGAGCCCATAGATGCCCAGCGCTCCGCCCTGCTTTTCCGGTGGGAACCAGCGGGAGACAAATCCGACGCCTACCGCAAACGAGCTGCCTGCAATGCCCAGGAAAAATGCCACGTACAAAAGGTTCTGGTAGCTGCCGACCGAAGGCACGACATATGCGGGAACGGCGACCACCAGCATGAGCGCTGCGAAAACGGCGCGCCCGCCGAAGCGGTCCGCCAGCATTCCGGTAACGATACGCAGCAATCCACCGAGCAGAACCGGCACAGCCACGAGAAGTGCGGTCTGCGTTGCCGTCAGATGAAAGAGTTCGCGAAAGCGCGGGGCGAACGCACTGATCAGCCCCCACGCCGCGAAGCACACGGCAAACGAAATGGTGCCGAGCGTGAGCTGCAGGTTGCCAGAATTCTTCGGGCCTGCTTCCATGGTTGCGCTCCGGGCGGTCGTACGCCAAGGGAGTCAGAATCAAATTCGGGAAAGACTCGTTCGGAAGGGATCTCCAGAATATATCCGAAACCCGCTTCCGGCAAACGCGCGTTTCCCAAACTATAACGGCTACAGAAATCTTCTCAAGACAATTTCGCTGCCGCGATGGTCGCCACCAGCGGCTCGTTTTTTGCGTGACTCGGCTGCAGCACAAATGTGCCCAGCAGGTTGATGGCGAACACCGTCAAGCCGCCAAGTTCCAGCAATGCGGAAGCGGGAAGCACCTCCCAGGCCCACGCCGCGTAGTCCTGATACGCCAGAACTTCCGAGGACACTCGCAGCGTGCAACCCAGTGTCACGAGCGCCAGGCCCACAAACATCAGTTTCGTGCTCCAGAGTATGCGCATTCCCGCAAATGCGGGAAGCACTCGCTGCCCTACGCACAGAATCATGATGGAAACGTAACCGACCGTAAGCGCATGGCGCGACGCGCCCCAGATGCCGCCCGAATGATCCCACAGGGTCGCCGCAACACCGAGCAGAGCGGCGACGAACAGCCACGCGTACGCCAGCCGCACGAATGACGGAAAACTCGTGTGAATGCCGCGCGTCTTCGGCTCGTTGACCGCAGGCTCGAACATTCTGATCGCCGCCGTCGCCAGGACAACGCCCACGGCGAGAAGACAGGAACCCACGAATCCGAATCCGCTGAGCACGAACGCCAGCCCCAGAAGATTCGTGACCACTGCCGCGAGCAGCAAGCTTGACCGCACCGGCCGCAGGCCGAGAAAGACGGCCATCCACTTGGCGCTGAATCCCCACACGAAGGGAACCAGAAAGCCCCAGGCAATCAACGCGAGATAGCGTTGATCGAACAGGTGTGGGAACGCGGGAGTCGCAGCGCGATACGCGACGTACAAACAACCCGCGAGGTTCAGCAGCAACACCAGCAGCAACCCCGTGCTGGCGCTTGCCACCACCCAAATCCACGGATCAAGCCGCTGCTTGCCGGGTTCTGCGGACCGATGTCCCGCAACCGATTTGAAAAAAATAAGGAACGCTGAGAGTTCAAGTACTGCGGAAACAGGCAGCAGTGCCCTCCAATGCCACAGGTACACGTTCGCTCCCCAGCGAAGTGCGGCTCCAGCCGTCCATATTCCCCAGCACGTCCACGGAGCCACGAACGACCTTGGCGCGCCGCCGCGCAATTTCGGAATCGAGTAGAACCCGATGCCCAGGATGAAGCTTCCGACCCAGCCGAACACCTGGGCATGACCGTGTGCCTGCAGCCACGCCGGAGAAATCGAAGCGACACTTTCCCGTCCGCTGATCTGCAGGAGATTCCAGACACCAAGGAACGTTCCGGGAAACAACATGAAGAAAGTGCCGGAGGTAATGAAGGCAATCAGCAAACGGGACAGCGCCTCCTCGCGTGCCCGCACATCCGCGAACAACGCCGTGCCGGAAGCCGGGCCTGCTTTTTCGGTTAGATTCGCAACTGCCATCTCTCCGAGCGACATCGGCGTGCCTCTCAGGCTGCGACCGTCGCTTCCATCTCGACGGCGCGCGGAAAAAGAATGTTGTTCTCGAGATGGACGTGGAGATGCAAGTCCTTCTCGAATTCTTCAAGCCCTTGATAGGCCGCCTGGTAACTGGTGCACGCATCGGCAGGAGCCTTGAATCCGCTACTCTGTTCACGGATCTGACGCAGGAGTTCGCCGGCGTTGTCGTGTTCCTGCATCATCGAATAGATGGGGTTCTTTACCGTCTGGAAGAACGGAGGCTCCACGGCGCCACTCCCGTTTGCCGCTCGTTCCATCGCGTCAATGAACGGAAAGAGAATCTGCTCCTCTTTCTGCATGTGCGAAGTCATCTCGCGAGCGACATCGCCGAAAAGCTTTTCGATTTCACCCAGCTCGCGATGCTTGCTTCCGTGCTTCTCGCGGATTTTGGCCAGCAATCCGCGCAGACGTGGAATGGCGTCGCGCACGTACTGGTGATGCCGCTCGCGAATGTGTTTCGTCAGTTCCGCGAGAGGTGCGTTCGTCCACTGCGATTCCTCGCCCGATGGCTTCTCGCCGTTCTGACGGAGCCGCCAGAGCAACCGCTCCGCTGGCACCTTGGCCTTGGCGCAGGCTTCGTCAAGCGACTTGCCCCCGCCACAGCAGTAATCGATTCCCGCGTCTTCCAGAATGTGACGCGCGCCCGGACTCGACAGCGCAATCTCGTTTACCTTGGTTTCGCCGCTGTAGTTCATGCTCCCTCCCGACAAGAGTCAGTTTGAGGGGCACGCATCCGGTGGGCAGTGACTAAAGTCACTAACTGCTGATTTTGCGGGGTTTAGGGGTTATTCCGAGGCGGTTTGCTCCTGCCGGAGCCCTGCTAGATCCCTGACCAGAATCCTTCGGCCTTCGACGGCGAGAAAACCTTCGGCCTGCAGGCGGCTCAGGTTCCGCGACACCAGTTCCCGAACCGTGCCGAGCTCCGCGGCAAGGTCCTGGTGGCTCTTCGGCAGTTCGATTTGAATGCTGTTTTCCGAGCGGCTCGCGCTGGCTTCCGCCATCCTCACAAGCAGTGCGATCAGCCTCTGCCGCACCGTTGTGAACGAAAGTTCTTCAATGATTCCAACGAGCCGCCGCAAACGCGAACCCACAACGGCAATGACTTTCAAAGCTACGTCCGGATGCTCCCGGCAGAAATTCTGAAAGTCCTTCCGGGAAACGAACAGCACTTCCGTGTCTTCGAGCGCAGCGGCCGCTGCCGGATAGTTTCCCCCATCGAACACAGGAAGTTCCGCGAACGAACTTCCCGGCCCCTCGACGGCCAGAATCTGCTCCCGGCCCGAAGGAGAAAGTTTGAAGATACGGACCTTTCCGTTCGCCACGAGGAACAGCCCCGAGCAGGGATCGCCTTCGGCGAACAACTGCTCGTCCTTGTGAAAGCGTCGGCGGGTGGCGCGAGCCGCGAGACCTCGCATTTCCTCATCCGTGAGGCTGGCGAACAGCGGTGACTTCTTAAGAATGGCTTCGGTCGGCTCGGGCATGCATCGATCTTACCGATTCTGTGTGCGTCCTCAAACGGCCACCTAAACCTTCTGTCATTCGGGAAGAAGCTACTGGCTGTGTGCCGCTCCGCGTTCGCGCCGCATCTGCGCCGACAACTCCTTGATTTCCGTCAAATCGCGCTGCATTTCGCTCCAGCCATACCACAATCAACTGGCCTGGCTCCGCGGTTGCATCAACTATTCCGCCCCGCCGCATCATTCGCTCTTGCTGGATGTCGGACCCTAACTGCAGCCTTCAACGGTTTTCCAGACCGCCACCAACAGCGTCGCCTGCCTGTCAGGCAGGCTTCCTCCCTCACCGCGACAAAATTTCAATAACGACCAACGCTCCATTGCGGGAGCGGCTAATCCAACTTTTTTTCCGATAGAAATTTTGCCATTTGATCCGCTACTTGTACGTTATTAAGGTCTGACATAGGGAAGTGCGTATTTCCCCTGATGCCGATCTCGGGCAGATGAACGACGGTCACATCGCCGCCGTGGCGGTTGACTGCGTCTCTCCACTTTCTCGCCATTTCCAGCCGTACTCGCCATCCGTCCTGACCTGGCTGATCGCTTGGTTTGTCTGGGATGTTGTCACCGTAAAAGATGATAATGGGAATTTTTGTGAGTCTCATGAACTCGGCCATAGGCACACCGATGGCCGCGAGTGTGCCACCGGAGCTCGGTAGAGGATCTGGAACTTCTCCTTCGGGAAACAGGAAGCCACTACCCGGTTCGTACGCCACGATTCCTCGGACATTGCTGCTTTTCAAGACTGTCAGCCATCCAAGCCCGCCGCCTTGTGAGTGAGTCACAAAGATAGCTGGCCCGATCTTGTTGAAGAGTGCGGCGCAGGCATCAGAAACGACCGCCGCGTCGTATGGCCCGACGTTCGGCGTCATCTGACGGAAGTACTGATTGAGAGCTTCAGGATCCCTCGAGAACTGAACGCCAGGAAAGTAGTCCGGCCAGATGCCAACGCGAAACGTATCGAACCACATCTGCTCATCTGGCGTTGCATTGACCGTTGCCGAGACTGTGCTACGGCCTGCGTTTCCACGGCGCGGCTGATCGATCAGATATACGGGAAAGCGACGACGAAGAAAGATTGTCTGAAAGCCCTCTCGTCCATCTGGAGTAGTCTCCCAGGTTTTTGAGAACTGACCGGTCCCGTGTAAAAAAACGAGAGGAAGCCTTCGTCGATTTGCCGGAACCTGGTAGAAAACGTATGCGTGGTCGCCATGCAGGGTCTGGCCGACCGGTGTCGGTTGCTTGGGATTAAAGCTTCCCGGATTTGTAACCACCTTGCCACCGACGGCGAAGCTTCCCTGCTCCTGAATTATTAAAGGCTCGCTCTTCTTCGTTTCCTGTGCGCTTGCTGAAATAAGAAGAGAAGCTACGACCAGCGAAAGTGCGATCAGAGACTTTTTGTGGTTCCTATTCATCCTCACTCTCCTGCGACTACCGATCCCTGCGTTCCACCAATCCATAGGGTGCGCTGTCCCACCTCAGAAATCGGCTCGCTTCCCCGATTCGGTGGCTAACTGTGTCACATCCAGGCGCGCTTTCCAGGGATCTGGTATCGCGGCGGCCGAGCCATCAGGATTGAAATAGAAGATTAGATCTTTGCTCGGATCGTAGCGCGGCCAAGTCGGCAACCCGGCCCCATTGGGATCGCCCGTCTTGGCGAAGTTTACCCAGTAGCTTTGCGCCATCCGAGAGACTGCCTGATCCTGAGCTGTCGGCGGTGGCGGTGTTGGGCCAAAGCCTCCGATGCCCAAGGTGCCGAAAACAAATCCGATCTCGCCGCCATGCGGGGTTCCGGCCTGCATCCGTTCTCGCATCGCTGTCTGAACATAAGAGAAACGGTAGAGATAAACGGACGAACCGTTTGCTGCGAAGGCGCTCGCCGCGAAGCGAGCCGGCTCGGCCTGGCCGAAGTCGTCGTTTGCCCTCGATACCAGCGTGGCTATATCCGTCGATCCGTCGGGATCGTAAGCTGCCTTTGCCTTGTCGCTCCACTGACCAAATCGAGCGAACAGCTGCTCCTTGCTTGTCGCTCTTACCCGGTTACCCGCAGTATCTGCGCTGTTGCTCCCGAGCATGATCGGAACACGCGGCGCGCGACCCGCTTTGTAAGCGGTCTCCGCCGTCTCCGTGATCAGCCTGCCGTCGAGGATCGGCGTTGTTTCGTAGGACGGAACGCTTACCCCCTGTTGCACTGGCGCTCCGCTAACGACTTGTTCGGCACTGAGGGCGCGTAGCTTCGCCAGCGCAACGTGATCCGTTCCCTCAATCCCCATCGAATGCGCAAAGTTGATCCCGATCGTCTCGGCCGATACCGGATAGTTCGGATCGACTCCGTTTTTGCTCATCGGCCGCGCAGTGAGAACGCTGTCGCGCGAACCGCCGGACTCGACGATTGCTTTCTGGAAAAGGCCGCGCGCCATTGGTGATGTCAGCAGGCTGTGGACCGAGACGCCGCCCGCAGAGAATCCAAAGATGGTGACGTTGTTTGGATCTCCTCCGAACGCGGCGATGTTCTGCTGCACCCACTTGAGCGCTGCAATCTGATCCATGTAGGCGTAGTTGCCTTTAGGCTCATCAGGATGTTCCTTGCTGAGTGCCGGGAAGGCGAAGAATCCGAAACGCCCCAAGCGGTAATTGGGGGCGACCAAGATTACGCCTTGTTTCGCGAAGTTAGTGCCGGAGGTGAGTGGCATGGTGCTTGAGCCGCCCACGAACCCTCCCCCATAGATCCAGAACATGACCGGTAGCTTTGCGCCGGGGGTGGCTCCCATAGGTCGCCACAGATTGATATATAGGCAGTCCTCCGATGAGTTCGGCGACATCGAGATCGATGTAGCGCCCCGAGTGAATGCGGGCTGAGCACAATCCGCGGCGAACTTGCTCGCATCGCGCACCCCCTGCCACGGAGGCAAAGGTTGGGGCGGGCGCCAGCGATTGTCACCGACCGGTGCGGCAGCAAAGGGAATCCCCTTGAAGATGGAAACATCCCCTTCGGTCACGCCGCGCACAATGCCGGATGCGGTACGAACCGTCGGCGCCGTGTTAGTCTCCTGCGCCCTGAGGACAGGCGAAAGAGACGCTGCAATCAGCCAAAGCGCGATGAAAAACTGCTGATGTTTGCGGCCCATGATTTCTCCTCGTCACTCTTCGTGATTCACTTCTTTTCGAAGACTTCCTTGGCAACATTGATGGCGTTTACTGCGTTCGGCCAGCCACAATAGAACGCCAGGTGAGTGATGGTCTCGACCACCTCTTCCTGAGTCACACCATTTTCACGCGCTCTGATGAGGTGAGACCTGAGCTGCTCGGGACGGTTCAACGCAATCAGCGCGGCCACAGTCACCAGACTTCGGTCATGCTTCGATAGCTCCGGACGCTCCCAGACGTCGCCGTACAACACGTTGTCAGTCAGCTCCGCCAACTTGGGAGCAAAGTCGCCAATCGGCCCTTGCGATGGCCGGGGTTTTACGCTTGCGTCACTGCTCGCTCCCAGATCACGAACAGGCTCGCTGTACTGCGCGTCGCTGACCTTCTCCATCCATTCCACAGACTTGCCGTCGAGCTGTTCGACGATGGCGATGTGCGCCATAGAACTATTCGGCGCTGCTCCGTGCCAGTGTTTCTGACCGGGCGGAATCCAAACTACGTCTCCCTTGCGAATTTCCTCTACGGGATCTCCCCAGCGCTGCACGCGCCCGGTACCCGAAGTCACGATGAGAACTTGACCCAGCGGATGTTTGTGCCAGGCGGTGCGTGCGCCGGGATCGAACGTGACGAGGGCACCAGAGGTGCGCGACGGAGCATTCGCCTGAAACAGAGGATCGACGCGCACTGAGCCGGTAAAGTTCTCAGCCGATCCCTGCCGGGAGGATTGCGCGCCACTCCGCATGATCTTTATCGCACCCTCGTCGTTAGAAGCTTGGCCACGCGTACCTGGCGCGAGCACGTAAAAGCAAATCGCAATCGCGACGAAAAGTTTCATGGTCTCCTTCCGGAGTCGACTCTCTCAGAGTCCGGTCATCTTCAACACAGCTTCGGGAAGGCGCTCTCCTTCGAGTTTCAACATGGACGCCGCTTCGTTAATCTGTCTGAGGTCGTCCGCCATGAGACCGACGTTCACTGCACCGAGATTTTCCTCGAGCCGATTTAGCTTGGTGGTTCCCGGAATTGGCACGATCCACGACTTCTGCGCCAGGAGCCAAGCGAGTGCGACTTGCGCAGGCGTCGCGCCTTTGCGCTCTGCCACGGCTTTAACCAGGTCAACCAGAACCATGTTGGCCTTGCGCGCTTCGGGCGAAAAACGTGGTACCAGATTACGGAAGTCTGTGGGATCGAACTTTGTGTTTTCGTCAATCTTGCCCGCGAGGAATCCTGCGCCGAGTGGACTAAACGGCACGAACCCGATTCGAAGCTCCTCCAGGGTCGGCAGAAGTTCGGCCTCCGGACCACGCCAGAACAACGAGTACTCGCTCTGCACCGCGGTGATCGGTTGGACGGCATGCGCCCTGCGAATCGTCTGAACCCCGGCCTCTGACATGCCGAAGTGCTTGACCTTACCCTGTGCAATCAACTCCTTGACCGCTCCTGCCACGTCCTCGATCGGCACGTTCTGGTCAACGCGGTGCTGATAGAAAAGATCAATGTGATCGGTCCGCAAACGCTTCAGGCTGGCGTCTGCCACCGCTTTGATGTGCTCTGGCCGGCTATTCGTACCGCCACCTCGCTTGCCCGTAGCAAGATCGATGTCGAAGCCGAATTTTGTGGCAATCGTTACCTTGTCCCGGATTGGCTCAAGCGCTTCTCCCACGAGCTCTTCGTTCGCGAACGGTCCATAGGCTTCCGCCGTATCGAAGTGCGTGACACCAAGGTCATGTGCGGCGCGAATCAGTCTGATCATCTCTCCTTTGTCGCCTGCAGGACCATAAACCGACGTCATGCTCATGCACCCGAGGCCCAGAGATGAAACCTCAAAGCCGGAGTCTCCCAATTTTCGCGTACGCATCACTTTTTCTCCGTCAGCAAGTTTAAGAAGAACTGGAGGCGAGCCGTTATCCCGATTCTTCCGATCTTTTGCCTAATTCTCTTGCTCGCCAGTGTTGGGGCTGGCATTGCCGGAGTCGCCGGAGCTATGCTTGAGATCGAAAGGCGAAAAGAATGAATGTAAATGGTAAGCGCTCCGGCGCTCCGCCTGCCGCCCGATCAATACAAGAACGCAGAAGCGAGTTAGCGAAGAAAATTGCCTGGTTCATCGGCTCTTCAGAGAGGCTTATGACGGAGGTACCGGGCTTGCTACTCGTTCGCAGGACGGCACCCACTGGCCCCTGCTCAGGAACTTACACGCCGAGTCTGATTGTCGTTGCCCAAGGCAGTAAGCGCGTTGACCTAGGCCAGACGACATTTGTCTATGACCAGTCGCGATTCTTGTTGACCGCGATCGACCTGCCCATCGTTAGCCAGGTGGTTGAAGCGAGCGAGGCAAAACCCCTTCTCGCTGTTGCAATCAAACTGGAAATGACGGTAGTTCGAGAGTTCCTTAGCCGGGAAGAAGTTCACATGCGTGAGGTTTCATCTGACACCCCCGGTATGGTGACCGGCGAGATCACTGCTGAGTTGTTGGACGGTTGCTGCCGGTTGGTCGATCTGCTGGCTACCCCGCGGGATATTCCGTTTCTCAGTGGCCATATTCAGCGTGAGATCGTTTACCGACTCCTGTGCGGCCCCGCGGGAGTTCGCCTTCGGGCGATCGCGACCCTTGGCAATCAGAGCTATCGCACCGCGAGAGCAATCTCTTGGATTAAAGACAACTACACCAAACCGGTACGGGTGGACGATCTGGCCCAGATGGCAGGCATGGGTGTCTCGACGCTGCATCATCATTTTCGTGTATTGACCCGCATGAGCCCGCTGCAATATCAGAAGCAGTTGCGACTGCAAACAGCTCGAGGCCGAATGCTCGTCGATGGTCTCGACGCTTCCACGGTGGCTTTTGAGGTTGGATACGAAAGCGTGAGCCAATTCAATCGTGAATACAGCCGCTTTTTCGGCCAACCACCGTTGCGTGACATCAAGGCTCTTAAACAGCGCAAGCCTGTCGAGATGAGCGCTGCCTGATACCGAACGCCTCGTTCTGTAAACGATCCTGTCATCTATATATTCCAGCGCTCCCTCGGCGTTTCACACGGATTCCAGACCGCAGCCGAACATGAGCCTATCGCTGGCACCCGTGCTTGGCAGGCAGGAGGCGTTCTCCGTGCTGGTCTACCAAATGACAGTGTTACAATAGCTAGGCACTTATTTACATGTGCCTAGGATTTGATACACTAGTGCGGAGCGCCTCTATGACCAAATCCAAAGCCGACAAACTCCGTCATCTGGCTGCCAAACGTCAGGTCATCACGGCCGCCGACGCCAAGCAACTCGGTGTTCCGCGAACTTATCTGTCCCGCCTAGTTCGACGGGGACAACTCGAAAAAATCGCACGTGGCCTCTACACGTCGCCGGCCTTTTCTCCCAGTGAACATGCCTCGCTTGTCGAAGCCTCGTATCAAGCCCCCAAAGGCATTATTTGCCTGCTCTCTGCACTCCGATTTCACAACCTCACTACCCAATCTCCGCGCGAAGTGTGGATGGCCATCGACCATAAGGCCTGGGCTCCCAAAATCTCTGCTCCGCCCGTCCGATTCGTCCGCATGTCGGGCCCAGCACTTCAGTTCGGAGCGTTCGAACATCACGTATCTGGCCGGGTCATCCGCGTCTTTACCACCGCTAAAACCGTCGCCGACTGCTTTAAGTTCCGCTACAAGATCGGACTCGACGTCGCCATCGAGGCGCTGAAAGAATCTCGACGCCTCAAGAAGGCTTCCGTTGATGAACTCTGGGCCGCAGCGAAAGTCTGCCGTGTTTCGAAAGTGATTCGTCCCTACCTGGAGTCGCTTTAGTGCCGCAGGCACCCAAAAACCTCGCGGCATCCGTGCGACAGAAATTGTTTGATTTGGCTCGTTCACGCAACGAAGACTTTGGATTGATGCTCGTAAAGTATGGCCTTGAGAGAATTCTGTATCGTCTCAGCCGCTCAAAGCACCGCGGTGAATTCGTACTAAAAGGCGCGCTGCTCTTCGAACTCTGGACACAACGCACCTATCGGGCCACGAGAGATGCCGATTTCCTGGCACATGGCGACAATTCCCCCGACCGTTTCGTAGGTATCTTCAAAGAACTCTGCGTCATTGAAGTGGAACCTGATGGCTTGACCTTCGACGCTGATTCGGTCGCAGCCGAGCGCATCACCGAGGATGCCGACTACGAAGGCGTGCGCGTTACCTTCACGGCGCACCTTGAGCGCGCGCGTATTTCGATTCAGATCGATATCGGATTCGGAGATGCCATCACTCCCGCGCCTGTCGAAACTCAATACCCTACGCTCCTACCGGCACCCAATCCTCGCCTTCTCACCTATCCCAAAGAAACCGTTGTCGCCGAGAAATTCGAGGCTATGGTCAAGCTCGGGATCGCCAACAGCCGAATGAAAGACTTCTATGATCTCGAAGCTCTTTCTCGGACTCTCGACTTCGACGGCAAAATGCTTTATGAAGCGATCCGAAGAACATTCGACCGACGCGGCACTGAGCTACCAGCCGGCGGCACGCCAGTCGCCTTCACATCCGAGTTTTACAAGGATGCGGATAAGAAAAAACAGTGGACGGCATTTTGCAAGAAAAACGCGATCCACGTCCCAAAGACCGAACTGCAAGAAATAATCGAGAACATAAAGCGTTTCGTGACCCCCGTTGCCGGAGCCTTGCTCGATGGCACTCCATTCACCAAGCGATGGCAACCCGATGGACCTTGGCACTAGCAATTTGACTGGCATTCAGAAATGGAGACCGCCTGCTCACTAGGCAGGCGACCTCCTGAAACGCACACCTGCCTGTCGGGCAGGCGCTTCTAGCCTTCAACTAAAAATGTCGGTTGCCTCGGAACTGGCCCGCCGGTTCGATTTCGCAGCTAAGCATTAGCTGAAGGTTTTCCAAACCGCCGCCAACGGCGACCTCCTGCTTGGCAGGCAGGCGACCTACCCTCCCACCCGCCAGCGTCCCGACTAAAGGCGTGGCCCACTTCCTTGTGGCCGACGGTCCACTCAGAGTGGCGTAAGGCGTTTCTCGAATCTGACTTCAAGAACTGACATCCAACTGAGATCAAGGGACGGCTTCCCAGCCTTCAAGCAAGATGAGAGCGGCCGGCTGTGTGATGCGAGCTCTAAACCTTGAGGAAGGAGACCTCGTGACCACGCTCTCGCAAATCTTTGTAAAGCTTGACCACTGAGCATCTGGCGAAGAAGGGTAGTTGCGCTGTGGACTTACCTAGTGAGACCAAGCACAAGTTCCAGTCGCTATTTCGGGGTTTTGATTTCAGCCATTCCGTATCTTCGCCTTTGTGCTGCTTTTTGAAGATCTTGATGAGTTCCTGTCGATAGGTTCCGTCGGTGCTGAATAAGAGCTCGGCGGTTCGCCGAACTTGCTCAACGAGATGGCTCATGCCGCTGGATTTAGAGGCGATCTTTGCAAAATATAAAGTCTTGCTTTTCATGTGGAGGAGATCACAGAATTCGAACTTCGATTGATTGCCGCCGTAGTAGATGTTTTTCGTATCGAAATGCAGGAACCCCGGACGCTTACCGCAGCGAAGGTTGTATTCGGGCTCGCTCTCGCTGCCATCCCAAGCCGGCAATGTCACCCCCGGGCCTGCGATTGTGCTAGCAGCGTTGTTAATCTTTTTCAGGAATTCGACCACCACCTCGTACCAAACTCCGGAGGACAAGATGTATTGCCGTCCATCAAGCCCCATCTCGTAGCCGAAGCAGTCGAATGCGTCACAGGAGCTCATTTCCTCCTTTGCATCACCTAAGAGATGGATGGGAGTGGCCCTAGCCTCCGCTACACTCGGTTTCCGTCCCTTCCTTGCTAGGAAGTTTGTCCAACTGTCCACCATCAAATATGGAGTGGTGGCGGCACCGTCCGTCAAGCGACCGAATACATAAGAATCGACAGGCACGGATTCTACGCGTCTGTAAGTCGGGGTGAACATGACCATCTTGGGTTGGGCGGTACCAGCAGCTAGTTCAGCGTCGAGCCTTACTTCTAGCTTGTCGATCAACGATTGGTCCTTTACTGGGCTGACGTTGTCGACTTCCGGCCAACGGTTCTGATAGGCATGGCTTGCAAAAAGTGAGATCGCTTTCGTCAACACACTGTCTAGCTTCGCAAAAGGTACTTCGAAGTGGAGGTTGGTTCCACCCCGAACAATCTTTCCGAACAGCTTCACGGAAGAGAGTCCTTCAACAGTGGCGACAAGGTCTCTGTCGGATTCCACGCTGAATTCATCTATGCGGGATGCGCGCGGTGCGCGCTCTGACGACCTGTGCCACTTGGCAAATACCTGTTCAGATTGCATCTCTACTATTTTGTCTGGATCGATTGAGTTCAGCGCTACACGACGGCCAAAATCAAGCTCTAGCCACTCGTCTTCTAGTTTTCGCCAGCCATATCCGAAACTGAGCACAAAGCTTTTACCCGCATGGTTAAGAAACATCAATGCGCCGGCAGATTGGCTAGTAAGTAAGAGGCCACCCGGGTTTTCAAGGGCCGACTTGAGCACCGTCACCCAATCAGGCGTGTTCTCTCTGTTCTTAAGCGGCAGAACAAAACCGTCAAACGGTTTTGAAAGAGGCAGAACTAGTTGGCTGCCATCGAGCAGCTTTTGTTTGAAAGCATCGACGCGGTCCGGTCTTAACAGATAGATACTCAGAGGCAGCTTCTGGTCGTTCATCCCAAGCACCAAGAAGGCTCCGGACGACTGTCCCTGACGTCATCGTTCGAGCTAGTTTACAAATTAGCATGAGCACATACTTCCTCTCAGATTAAGACTCGAAGCAGTTACCTCTAGCCTGAGTTCCGATCTTACACTCGATTCCCAGGATAGAGTGAAGGGAACCAACGCTCCACGACGGTTAGCGGGAATGCCAAGGACAGCGCGCCTTTCGGCGTTGCTGAATTCAACAAGCCTCGCTCCACAAGCTTTGAAACGACGGTTCTCGCCATACGCTCGGCGTATCCAGTAATGGAAGGAGCTGCTCCTCGTTCAATCTCTCCTGCCAGCAATGCTTCGCGCAGCAGGGAAAACGATCCTTTCGGAAGCCGCTGCGCGCGCATTTCTTCTTCGACGTAAATTTCTATCCGCCGAAGAAGTTCAGGCGGTTCAAGAATCGATCTCATAAATTCCACTTGGTCCAAACACGTTCCCAGAAAGAATTCGCAGAATTCAATCAAAGCGGCTTGCGACAAGGAGCCGCGTCCGTCGAGGTCGTTTCGCCGGGGCTCATCGGCTTCCATGAGAAGTGCCTTGTATCTCTCGACGTTGCGCGCAAGTCCCCGAGCGACCGACCAAAGGCTACTGCCAATGCCCATTCGTTTCAGCACCGCGTGAGACATCAATCGGGCCACTCGACCATTGCCGTCAAAGAACGGATGTATCCACAAGAATCGGTGATGCGAAGCTGCGACCGCAACGATTTGCCGGATCTTTGAGAGATTCCGCGCATTGTATGCTTGCTCGAATCTGTTGAGGAAACTTGGCAGCGCCGCAGCCGCCGGCGGCAGATGGCGTCCGACCTCGACTTCGTCATCCCGGAGTTCACCTGGGCGGACGTGTACCTTTCGTCCGCTGTGTGGGTCTTCCACCCACAACATTTCGTCGGGTAGACGACGGCAAAACTCCCGATGTAACCAAAGCACGTATTCCGTTGTCAGAGGCTCGGCGGGATCGTCTTTCCCTTCGTCGATCGCTTTTTGCACTTCGATATGTGCAACCGCTTCGAGCTGCAGTGCTCGCTTCTTGGGTTGAGTCGAGAAGTTGCGGTGAAGCGCCCGGTCAATGTCGCGCGGATGCGTGTCATGGCCCTCAATTAGATTTGAGTAGTAACAATTCATGGACCGGACAAGGCTTCCGATGGCCATGGCCACAACAGGATTAACTTGTCCGGCTAGAGAACTGGCCTTTGATGTCAAATCAAAGGCGACATCCTCAAGCTGACGGTTGCTTTCCTCCGGGAGCATGGGCTCCATCCAGGCTGGGTCCGTAATGAGTGATTCTTTGCCGACCATATTGCCGATTCTATGGGTATTCTAAATATTTGACAATAGAAGACTTATATCAGATCTATTTGTCGTTGCTGCCGGTTATTTTGCCGGTCTTAATGCCGATTTAAAAGGCTCATTTATAAGGGCTTACTCCGACCATGTCCTTCCTGGCCAAATTCTGCGCCTGATCCGTCCGCTTCTTCCGTGCAAGGGCTTTCGCTTCGCTCCAGTGAACGCCACACCCCGGCGCCCTTGACGGCGCGGACGGACAGTCGCCTTCCCCTGCCATGAAGGACTTTTGCTTTTCATGCACCGCTCTGCGGTGCCTGTCAGGCAAAACCCAAATTCCTAAGCAGGAGAAATCTCATGCAACAAACCGACCGCAAACCGCTGTTTGACCTCGGGCAGCTGGTCGCCACACCCGGCGCACTGGCTGCCCTGGAAAAAACCGGACAGAACGCGATGGACTTTCTTTCGCGCCACGTCCGGGGCGATTGGGGCGATCTGCCCAAAGAAGACAAGAACGAAAACCAGTTGAGTCTCGAAAAGGGCTTTCGCCTTTTGAGCAGCTACCGCACGACGGCGGGAACAATCTGGGTCATCACCGAAGCCGACCGCTCCCACACCACCTTGCTTCTCCCCGAAGAGTACTGAGGAGAAACCCATGAGCCGCGCACACCGAATCACGATGGACGAATTGCTACAACAAGACGGAAGGACGCTCGAAGAAATTTGCGAAGCGGTCCTGATCGCCGAAGAGAACGCCCCCGCCCTCTGCGATGAGGGTTGCGAAGTCGAACCGGACGGAACCTGCCCACACGGCTGCCCCTCCATTCTCCGCGCTGCCGGAATCATCTGAACACCAATTCACACTCACCCTTACACCTTAGAAAAACGAGGAGAGAAAAATGAGCACCACAGCAGTCCATTCGAGCAGTACAGCGGTTCAGGACATTCCGCTTAGCAGCATCCGTGAATCGAAAACGAATCCGCGAAGGCAGTTTGACGAAGCAAAACTCGCCGAACTTGCCGACAACATTCGCCTGCATGGAGTCTTGCAGCCTATCCTCGTCCGGCCTCTGCCGGACGGGGAGGCCGGAACCTTTGAACTTGTCGCCGGAGCGCGACGCTACCGCGCCTCGAAACTCGCTGAGCGAGAGACGATTCCCGCGAGTGTCCGCGAACTGACCGACACGCAATGTCTCGAACTGCAACTCATCGAAAACCTGCAACGCGCCGACGTGCACGAACTCGACGAAGCTCGCGGCTATGCCGCCCTTATGCAGATGCAACCCGATACGTACACCGTCGAAACGCTTGCTGAGAAAATCGGCCGTTCCGAGAAATATGTGTACGCCCGGCTGCGCCTCAATCACCTTGTCGAAGAAGCGCAGGAAGCTTTCTATGCCGGAAAGCTGACGGTCGCCCACGCGTTTGAAATCGCGCGGCTCCAACCTCATGATCAGCGCCGCGCCCTTGCCGAATGTTTCCCGCAGCACAAGACTGCGGCAGCCGTCCTTAAGGACAAGAGGGCGGAAGCCATCACCGTCCGCATGCTACGCGAGTGGATTGAACGGGAAGTCCTTCTCGACATTTCGAATGCCCCGTTCGGGGCCGACGACGCAGCGTTACTGCCAACAGCAGGAAGTTGCACCGCGTGCCCGAAGCGCACCGGGAGCAATCCGTTGCTCTTTCCTGAGATTCGCCACAAATCGATTTGCACAGACCGCGCGTGCTACCGCGCGAAGGTCGAGGCACTTGTACAAATTCGCATGAAGCCGCTCGAAGAGTCCGGCGAAAAACCCCTCCGCGTGTCACAGGCTCCCGCGTGGCAGGCGAAGAAGAAAGAGAAGGACGTGCTTTACGAAGGCGAGTACCGCCGCATCACGAAGAAAGCAGAATGTCCGCAAACGCAACCCGCCGTTGTAATCGACGGAATGCAGGCGGGCACAGTGTTGCACGTTTGCCGTGACGAGAAGTGTCCCGTCCACGCTCGCGAAACGCGCTATGAACCAACGCCGCAGGAACGCGCCGCTCGCAGCAAGGAACTCCTTGCCGAGCGCGTGGAGAAGGCCACCCGCGTTCGCATCCTCGAAGCCGTTCGCAAGAAGCTGCCGGGAACGCTTGCGCGTCCCGACCTCGAAATGGCCGCGCTCGATTACTTCCGGCGCCTCGGCCACGACAATCACCGCCGACTTTGCCGGGTCTATCAGTGGGAAGAGAAAAAGACCAAGGCGTCCTGGGGCGCTATGGCCGTCGATTACGAAGCCATCGCCGGGAAGATGGTACGCGCCATGAACCCGCAAGACCTCGGACACTTCCTCATCGCGTGCTCTCTCGCCTCGGACTTGTATTGCCCCGGATTCGATCCACGGCAGACGCTAGCTAAGGACTCGAATCTGGCGCGTACCGCTGCGCGGTACAAAATCGACTCCGCGAAAATTGCTGCCGAAGTCCGCAGCGAATTTGCGAAGAAATCGGAGAAAGTTCCGAAGAAAAAGACGAAGGCAGCGGCTTAACCACAACCGCATAAACTTGCTGGGCCGCGATTCCCTTCGCGGCCCGGTTTTTTTTCTAAGCAGCTTCGCGGCGGCTGCGTCCGGCCATCTTCTGCGCCATCACCATGATCAGCTTGCGATCTGTCTCTTCCGCTTTGCTCAGACATTTTCTGAGTTTGTGAAGAAACACCGCGTTCTTGCCGCTGCTGCCCCAGGCAATGTCGTCCGCCGTCTTTCGCTTCGGCAAATTCGGCAACTCGGGCGGCTTGTCCCCGTCATAAAACAGCTGGTACATGGGAATTTCAAGAGCACGCGCCAGCTTTTCGAGCGTTTCGATCGCCGGCACCGTATGCCCGTTCTCCACGCGCGAAATGTAACAGCGCAGCAAGCCCGTCCGTTTTTCAATGTCGCCTTGCGACATCTTCTTGCCTTCCCGCAGTTCCCGCAAACGATCACCAATGACCATGAGTTCCTCTCTTCTAGTATCCCGAATGACGGGGACGGACCAACAGAATATGGTTTCGCGCCCTCTTTCCCAAATTAGATTTCTCTAACCAAACTATTTAACCTCAGCTTCGACCAAGCGCATAGTCACTCCGATCACGCGCCCGACAATTTCCGCCTCACGCGGATACGCGAATCGCCGCACCTGGCAATTCGACTTCGGATGCGGCACTGCCGACAAAAAACCGTCCTCCATCTGGCACCAGCTGCAGATATATTCTCCACGCAGTTCCAGGAAGAAGATTGGACGGCTGTCCTCGTCGGACGATTTCATGGGCAGAACTTTTCTCTGATTCTGATCGATCTGCACGATTGACCCGGGCCGGATGATCGGGTACATGGTTCGATCCTCAAGGCCAACAAATCCATACACCCCATTGCGCAAATCCATGTTCTGCAGGAACCGGACTGGAATTTCTCCCCAAATCTTGCCGAGCCTGGCCAGAAGACTTGTGCGGTCCAGCTTGAGATGCCGGTTGGATTTCATGGGCACGACCACCATGTCTTCGCTCGAAGGTTGACGGGTGTCGAGTTGGGTCTTCGATGGAGCGAACATCGCCCGGTCCCGGCTGAATTCAGCTGTGTCGCAACCGAAGGCCGAGAAAATGCTCGACCAATGTACGTTGTAGATCGCACCGAAGCCATCAAGACGAATATCGGCGATTCCTTGAATGTCGTCATTCAGATAGAGCGCCGGCCAGGCCGCCGCTTCATCTCGGAAGTCCTCGAAATCAACAGCTACGACCCGGATGCCGATCTCTTCGATTTCTGCGCTATCTACGTCGCTCCAAGGGAACACTCATGACGGAAACCCTGTGCTTCAAGCCAAGACAACTGTCGGCGCCCCAATACGTGCTGGCTCTCCATCGCCCCGAAGACCGCGTAGCAGTTCTTGTTCGCAATCGCGAGAGACAGCAAACGACACAGCGAATTCTTCTCGCCGAGGATATCGCGAGCGCGCCATTTCAGGATTGGCTTCGAGACGAGAATCACGCGGGCGCTGACGTATTCATCGGGATGAATCCACTCTGTCCCGGCAGCTTTGCTCGGACAAAGGCGAGCGTTCTCGAAATTCGCCATGTGTATCTCGACCTCGACGACGACGCTGCGGCATCCCTGCGCGCGATTCGAACGAGTGCCGACGCCCCGATTCCCAACTTCATTCTCGATACATCGCCTGAAAAGAATCAGGTCGTCTGGCGCGTCGAAGGGCTCGACCAATCGCAGGCTGAGGTCCTTCTCCGTTCCTTAGCCTCACAGTTCGACGGTGATCCTGCCGCGACGGACATCTCGCGCGTATTGCGGTTACCCGGCTTTGCGAACTGCAAATACAACGAACAGTTTCTCGTGCGGGCGATCCAGGAGTCGGACGCCGTTTACCATCTTCGCGATTTCAACATTCAGGAAGAATCGCCCGAAGCGCCGCGCCGTCTGTCGGATGGCCATACCTCTTCGCGCAAAATGCCGAGCGGGCATCGTAGTCAGTCCGAGGCAGACTGGGCCTACGCCAAACGCGCTCTCGCTCGCGGCGACAGCGCCGACCAAGTCATCCAGCGCATCGCCGACTATCGGGCGGATGACAAAGCCGATCCGCTCTACTACGCGCGGCTGACTGTTACGAAAGCCCAGAACGCACTCCGAGAAAACAGGCAGAGCGACGCCATCACCCCGACTTTGCCATTCGAAGAGATCTCGAGGGGAATGCCATGAAAACTGAGCTAGTCGCGACCGACATTCGTCCGATTTTCTTGTCGGACGAACGACCGCTTACAGTCAAACAAGCAGCGATCTTTCTTGGCGTGAGTCCGCAGACTGTGTATCTTTGGGTCGAGCGAAAACAGATTCCCCATCTCCGCGTTATGGGTCGCAACATCCGGTTTCTCAAATCGGACCTCGACACATTCCGCGCTTCCTTCAAACAGGAGATGGAGAATGCCTAGAGCAAGGAAGTACGACGGTGTTGTCTACCGCCGGAAAGGTACAAGCATTTGGTGGATTCGATACCGAGATCGCAGTGGCACTCCTCGGCGCGAATCCACAAACACCGGCGACTGGCAGATAGCCCAGGTGAAGTTGCGTGAGCGTCTTCAAGCCAGGGACGACAACGTTCTAGATGTCGTGAAGAAAGGAGAGAGCTTGAGTTACGGACAGTGGGCGGATTTTTTCCTTGAGAATTATTCCAAGCCGCCCGTGCGCGCCGAAAAGACCCATGAAACCAATCAACGGTGCGCAAAGCACCTCAAGTCGGCGTTCGGTTCACGCTTGCTTGTGGATCTAACGGCAGATTCGATCGAACTTTATTTGCGCGATCGACTTCGTCAGCGTGTCCGTATCAAGACCTCAAAAACCTACAGAGAAACAAACCTGTTGAAGCCCACTACAGTGCACCAGGAATTTAGAGTGTTGCGACGGATGCTGAACGTCGCAGTCAGGAAAAAATTCCTTCTTTGCAATCCATGCTCTGGAGTGGAGTTTCCGGTAAGGGTCAAAGGTTTGTTTCGCCCGCACTACGTCACTTGGTCCGAACAACTGCGCATCGAGTCTCATGCTCCGAACCATCTTGCAAACGTCGTTCGGATCATCACTGAGACTGGGCTCCGAATCTACAAAGAACTCATGCCCATGAGAAAAGAGAACTTGGATTTGGAGAATGCAGTCGTTTGGATACCCGACTCGAAAACCCCAAATGGAATCGCTGAGGTTCCCTTAACCCCTTTGGCTGTCCAGGCGTTTCAGCGTCAACTAGCCATATCTGGCCCTGGACCTTTTCTCTTTCCGAGCGACAAGAATCCCACCGGGCATCACACCGTTGTCCGGAAAGCTTGGCAGAGAACATTGGCCCGAGCCAAGGTTCCTTACTTTCGGATCTACGATCTTCGCTCAACTTATGCGACACGGTTGAGCGCGGGAGGTGTAGCCGACGAGTGGGTAACTCAAATGCTTCGTCAGGGTGACGCGCAAGTCTTCAAGAAATATTCGCAAATGAAATTGCAGATGAAGCGCGAAGCCCTGATCAAGATAAACAGGCAAGCGAACGAGATGCCGCCGTTGGGCACGCCGGAACTGTGCACAAACGTGCTGCAATAAGGGTTGATTGTGCACAGTTCGTGCACAGTCGAGCCTAAAAACGAACGGAACGCGTTGGAGTAAAGTTGGAAAGTCCTTTAGAATGAATAAAGCACTTCATGTCGGGGCGTAGCGCAGCCTGGTAGCGCGCCTGCCTTGGGCGCAGGAGGCCCCCGGTTCAAATCCGGGCGCCCCGACCACTAACTCCTGATTTTTCAGTTCACTCTTGTTGCTGCTGTCCGGAGTGAAGAACTCCCTTTCTAAGTGTTGACCCTCTATCGCAATAATGCGATAATCTAAAGCAGGTGAACGGGGAATTCACGATTGAGTATGTGGAGTTGCCGAATGGGCGAGCACCCGCGCGCGAGTTCGTGGATTCGCTGGATGACAAAGCCGCTGCCAGAATAGACGCCTTTATCGAGCGCCTACGCGTCTATGGCAACCGGATGCAGGGCAAATTCGTAAAGAAGCTCAAGGATGACATATTCGAGCTACGGGTCAAGCAATTCGACCGGATTTTTCGAGTTCTCTTTTTCTACCAGCCGGGAATGTTGATCGTGATCACGTCGGGATTCCAGAAGAAGACGCAAGAAACTCCACCAGCTGAGATTACGAGGGCAGAGCAGCTAAGAAAGCTCTGGATGAGGTACCGAAACCGTTACACCGGATCGCAAAAGGAACGAGACACTATCCTGAAGGAGTTGGGCCTATGAGACAAACCGCCAAGCGCGACAGACACAGCGAGATTGTCGAACAGCGCGCACGCAAGAGCGCAACCTACCGCAAGACCTTCGAGCGCACCCTGCATCAGATTGACTTGGCTCTCCTGGTCCGCGAGATGCGCGAGAATGCGGGTCTGACTCAGACTGAACTTGCGAGGAAGGTTAGCACCACGCAATCCGTGATTGCCCGTCTTGAGGACGCCGAATACGCCGGGCACTCGCTTACGATGCTGGAGCGCATCGCCACAGCCTGCGGCGTCGCCTTAAAGCTCCACGCCGAAAAAAAGCCTAATTTCGACCGCGAAGTAGCACTGGTCTAGTAGCAGGCACGACTGTGGTCTCCTAGAATTAACGCAAACCAAGGAAGCGGCGGAAGAGAACGGACCACAGTGTGGCGGCCTTCGATATCACAGCGGAGCAAATATCTCATTGATTTCCGGAAACGCTGCCCTTGGCCAATTTCATTCTGGTCCAAACGAGCGCAAGAAAAAATCCGCAGATTCCCGTCAGGACCGCAACAGGAGGCCCGGCAACCGCTCCAACAAATCCGCCAACAATTGTCCCTAGAAATGCGGGCAAGATGGATTTTTGGAAGCCGATCTTCCGAACCCAAAACGGATACGCAATTGGACCAACGAAGGCACCAAAAAATCCGCCATAAAGCAGGCCGAGCCAAATGACGTCAACGTTCCAGTAACCAAAATACTCAGTCCCAGTCGTGCCACTCCTGCCTATAAGCCCGCCGAAAACAAGAATCGCAGCTCCGCAAATGCCGCCGCCAACAATACCCATGAGCAATGACAAAAAGACTCCGCCGATCGCTTCGCTTGCATTCTTCAGGAAGCTATTTTTGTGGTTCATCGGCGATTTTTGTCCGGGTCAGTCAAGAAGAGCTCGGACCCTGACCTATTTTCGGCGAATATAGCGAACTCGCTTCCGAAAAACGACGAAAATGGCGGCCACCAGTGCCAGAAGGACAAACTGGATCGCGATTGAATGGTCCGCGTACCAGTGGGCAACTTCGGGCGCGAGCCGTGCAAAAAGGTACTTCTCACTGGATTCCGGCAACAGCATGAGAACCGTGTTTGCAAAAAGCAGCGAAATAACTATCCACAAGACGAGCGGTTCCTTGCCGACGAATACAAATCTGGGTTGTCCTCCTGGCATGGCTCCTCATGGATGAGTCTGTCAGATTGGGGAACCGCAGTTGATCAAACGGTGCGCAGCCGCTTCCTAGGAGTCAACCCTTCTCAGTCGGAAACCATCGACCAGTCGCCGTGCGCCTGCCTGCCGTCTGCCTAGTTGCGAGAAAAAACTTGGGTCCAAATCCTGACAAACCAGGTCCAAAATCGGGTACTATGACGCAGAACAAAGCTAGACGAACCAACGAGATAGATTTTTTGCAGTTGCCTTGGGCGCAGGAGGTCCGCGGTTCAAATCCGCGCGCCCCGACCATATCCTTACCTGTTCAAATGGGAGCTAATAAGACGCCGCTTTAGCGAGTGGCAAGTCTCGCGACGAGCCTCCCACCATAAACGTGTAATTGCCGGGTACAAGCTTCCAGCCATTTTGAGATTCGTCGTAAATGGACAGATATTTCTCTGGGATCATCACCGTGACTTCCTTGCTTTCACCAGGCTGCAAGTGGACCTTGCTCCATGCAACGAGGCGCTTGGGAGGCTCGTTAGCGGCAGCGGGGAGTGAAGCATAGACCTGCGTGATTTCGTCGCCTTCACGGCCACCTGTATTTTTCACGGTAAAAGTAACTTTGGTTTCCTTGCCCGACGCCACGGAGAGCCTGCTGTAGGCAAACGTTGTGTAAGAGAGGCCGAAGCCGAATGGAAAGAGCGGAGTTTTCTTTTCCGCGTCATACCATTTGTAGCCAACTTTCAGGCCTTCGTCGTAATTAACGGAGAAAGTTGCCTTTGCTTGATCGGGCTTTACGAATCCTTGCCGGGGAGGAGGAGCCAAAAGCCTCGGATGAGGCAGGTCGTCCACGCTACGCGGGAAGGTTATCGGAAGTTTTGCTGAGGGATTCACGTCTCCAAAGAGAATGTTGGCAACGGCGTTTGCGCCGTCGCTTCCGGCGTACCAAGCTTCGACGATGCCCGAAACCTTGTCCACCCAGGGCATGGTCACGGCTGTGCCTGTTTCGAGGACAACGATTGTCTTGGGATTGGCTGAGGCAACTTGAGCGATGAGCGAATCCTGATCATTTGGCAGTGAAAGGTCCGGCAGATCCATGCCTTCGCTTTGCCATTGATGAGCAAACACAATCGCGACATCGGATTTCCTGGCGAGCGCAGCTGCGGCTGACCTATCTTCGGCCGAGGCAAACTCAACTTGTGCGCTTGGCAGCTTAGCTTTGACAGCTTTCAGCGGCGAAGTTGGGAACCAAACATGCTCCTGCCACTTGGTAGGAACATCGGGCGGGTCCACCTGCGCAGAACCGCCACCGGAGATCATGCCAAAGTCTGCCTTTTCTCCGATGACGGCGATCGAGTGAATTGCGTTGCGATCAAGTGGGAGAACTTTGTTCCTGTTTTGGAGTAAAACAATGCTGTGCTCGGCGATTTTGCGGGAAACTTCCGCCCCTGCAGCCATGTCTACCTTCGAATGTTGAAGTGGATGGTCAACGACGCCGCTGGCAAATTCCGTCCGCAAAATGCGGCGAACATGTTCATCGAGTTCTGTCATGGGGACTTTGCCGGATTCGACCGCAGCTTTTAATTTTTCGTCATAGAAAATGCCGAGAGGCTCTTCGTTGTCCAAGCCAGCAGCGGAGGATTGTTCGACGCTGTGGGTTGCGCCCCAGTCCGAAATGACAAAGCCTTTGAATTTCCAGTCATTTCGGAGGACATCCGTGAGCAAGTATTTATTCTGGCAGGCGTATATGCCGTCCAAAAGATTGTAAGAGCACATCACGGCGCCAGGCTGGCCAATTTCAATGCCAATTTCGAATGCAAGCAAATCCGTTTCGCGGATTGCACGCTTGTCGATGATGACGTTCACTTCGTCGCGCCCGCTTTCCTGATCGTTGACAGCGTAGTGTTTGATATCGCCGATGACGTAATTTTGTTGCTCGCATTTGATGCGATTGCCGACGAGCGTGCCGGCAAGTATCGGATCTTCACCCATGTATTCGAAGGTTCTTCCATTGCGCGGTTCGCGTGTGATATTTACGCCGCCGCCGAGCGACATGTTGTAACCCTGTGCGCGAAGTTCCCTGCCGATGAGGGCGCCGTATTCACATGCGGCTTGAGCGTCCCAACTGGAAGCGGAAGCAAGATTTGAGGGGAGCGCCGTGGAATAGCGCTTGTTGGCGGTGCTGGAACGCACGCCGTAGGCAGCGTCGCTCATCTGTATAAATGGGATACCCAAGCGTTCGATAGCAAGAACAAAGCCTGCGCCACCGTTGCCGAGATGAGCGTTGGGCCGCGGCGGGCCCCATCCCGGCATGCCTTGTCCGTGAACAAGCGAAATTTTTTCGTCGAGAGTCATTTCCTTGAGCACCATGGCTGCGCGCTCGTCCGGAGAAAGACTTGGGTTCATCCATGGAAGCTTCTTGATTTGAGCTTCGTCCATTTTTGGCGCAGCTTGCTGGGCGTTGCATGCCGCCGCGAACATGACAAGGGCAGACAAAGCCGCCAATAGCAATCGGAGAGAGAGCTTTCTTGTGGAGTTCGCCCTCAGAGTTTCATGATAAACATTCATTTTTCGCACCTCAGCATAGAGTGATCTTTTTTCGAACCGAGAAACTCAAAAAAGAAAATCAATTTTTCTGATTACTGATAGTGCCTGCTGCCGTTGCTTCGGTGGTTTTGATATAGCGGCTCGCGTAAGCCAGAAACGCCGGCCAATTTGGGCCCGCGGTGTGACCACCGGTATGTTGCCTGAAGGCGACTTCTCCATCAACGAGTGCGGTCTCCATGGGCGGAAATTCAGTCGTACCCAAATCCTTCTTTCCGAGCAACTTGTAGACGGGGCCGGCGCCAACTCCGCCAAGGAACATTCCCTTGGCGTCAATCCAGCCGCCTTCCACTTGCTGCGACCCGCTGCTGATGAAAACTGGGCGAGGAGCGCACAATGCAATTAGCTCATGAGCATCTACAGGCAAGTCATTAGATGTGAGTGGCCCCGCATACTTGATGAAATTTCCGGCCATCCAGTGATATTCAGAGGTGGAGGCGATGTTCTCCACCTGCTCACCAAATTTACGGCGAAGAATTTTTGCTCCGCCTTCTCCCGAAGAAGCGATGAAACCAATCGCGATGCGCGGGTCGTAAGCCATGGCGACGAGTGCGGCTTTTCCGTAACGCGAAAGGCCTTCGATGCCAACCTGCTTTGCGTCAACGGATTTGTCCGTTTCGAAATAATCAATCGCGCGACTCGCACCCCAGGCCCAGGCTCGCAAAACTCCCCAATCATCCGGCTTGCGCGGCTGGCCCTTATTTACGAGGCCGATGATTCCCTGCGTAAGGCCTTCACCATTGTCGGCCTGAATTGTAGCCGTGATGAGTTGAGCGTAGCCCCAGCCTCTTGCCATCACTTGGTGCTGCCAGCTTGGGCCAGTGCCTATAAACGCAGCCAATTGCTCGGGCGTCATGCGTTTGCGGATCATTTCCATGATTTCCGGACTGATGGAGAATTCCATAATCACCGGCACAGGACCATGGGCATCAGCCGGAGTCGTCAACGTCATCTGAATGTCCACGGAGTTTTGCGGATAGGCGGAATTGTCCACGTGGCCAACGAGGACTTTGGTGATTCCGGCAATCCCTTCTTTGTCTTCACGCTTGGTTTCCTTCACTTCCCAGCGAACGGGCGGCGTGTGGGCAGGAACACGTCCGTAGATTTCGCGATCGAAAATTTCCACGAGTTCCGGCCGGCGCTTTTGCCACCAGTCTTTTGAGGACTTGACTGCACTTCCGTCGTTAAATTTCAAAGGATCGGGTAACGAGTAAGGCGGGACTTTGGATTCATCAACGTTTGCGGCGTTTGGCGATTTTGGATCTCCGTCGGGCCCGCGACGCAGTTCCTTTATGCCAAGGAGATCCATCAGTCGCTGATGATCTTGTTCCGATGTTAAATGCGCGGGCGCAGATTCAGCTTTTGATTCCTGGGCGGCGGAAACAGCGGTAGAGAAGCAAAAAAATGCGAGGCCTAGCGCTAGATACAAACAAGTTGAACGCAATAAGAACCGTTGAGCGATCAAGAAACACTCCAGCTTCTGGTACTTATCTTTCGGTTGAGCAAAAGACTTGACGTACAAATAACTCAGCATGTTCACCTTTTCTGAATCTTTCCGTCGGCAAGCAGGCGATCGAGCCATTTCTTTGCCTTGGGCACGTCCTTGTCGTTTTTGTGATTTCTTAGAAAAGCTCGAAGCGTTTCGCCTGCATCTTCAAATCTGCCAACGGCAACCTGTACTTGGGCCAGCAGCAGTTCAATCGAAGGCTGGGTTCCACGCGCCTGCTCGAGGGCCAATTGACATTCCTTTAATGCGTCGTCATATGACCCTTGGCGATAGAGAACGTTTGCGAGCGTCGAGTGCGATTCCCAATTTGCGGGGTCCAGCTGAACCGCTTGTTTGAGTGGCGCTATCGCAAGGTCATTCCTATTTTCGTTGATGAATGCCATGCCCAGCGCGGTAAAGGCGCGTGCGTTTTGCGGGTCAATCTGCGTGGCTTTTTCGAGCGTTGCTTGCGCGTCCGCAGCACGCCCGAGCTTCATCAGGATGATGCCATGCAGGTAAAGCACATCCGGATGATTCGGTGCTAATTGAGCAGCTGCTTCAATGTGTTTTTCCGCCTGATCGAATTTATTCTCATTGAAGGATTGCAGAGCTTTATCGAGCGCTTCTTTTGCTTTTGGCGCGAGGACGGGGCGACCGGCGGCACCCAATGCTTCCGGAGACGAATCGCGCTGAAGGATGATTTGTTCTTCGTATTCCACGGCGAGACGAACAGAGATGTCCTTCTGTGACGTGCGGTAGCCAACGGCTTCCGCGCTGATGGTGTAGTCGCCCAGGCGATTCAGAATGAAGACAACGCGGCCTTTTGACGTAGTTTTTTGGTCTATGACAGCACCGTTGAGATAGAACTTGACGGTGACTAGCGGTCCGATGAGCTGGCTGGAGCCATCCTTGATGATTACGGAGATTTCTGCTCTGTTGCCGCGAATATCGGCTACTTCGCCGGGACGATCCTGCGGGTGAGCCGGCGCACAGAAGACCAAAAGTACTGCAAGAAGGAACAATGGTTGCGAAGTTCGCGTCTTCTGAAACACGCCGGAGCCGAGCACGGGTAGCTTTTCTGTATGCATGTCAGCACCCCAATTCAGATGCGCCCAGGATCACAGCCTAGGGCTTCAAGGGAGGCGGGCCTCCGCTCATCTTTTGTAAGGCGTCATCGCTCGATTTCTGATGGATCGAGCGCACCTTAGCGAACTCTGCGCTGGACGCAGCCGTGTTCCCCATCGCGTGATAGAGACGGCCAAGGTGAAAGTGCGCATCGGGTTGCTCTGGATCGAGTTTCACAGCGGTCTGAAATTGCGCTTGAGCCTCTTTGTACTTGTTTTGCTGGAAGTAGATCGTGCCGAGATCAATGTGAGCAATGCGGATGTTTTTATCCAGGCTCAGCGCCTTGCGGAGGTAATCGAGCGCTTTTTCGGTGTTGCCATTTCTTAACTCTATATCGCCAAGATAAGCCAAAGCGTGAGCGTGGCTCGGATCAAGATCCAGTTCGCGCGCGAGGGCTGCTCTTGCGTTTTCGTCCTGACGCTGCTTCCAATACAAAAAGCCGAGCCCGAAATTAGCATTAGGCTCACGAGGAGATACTTGCACAGCGGCCTGGAACTCCGCGATCGCTTCCTGTGTACGTCCCAGACCGTCCAAGGCTTCTCCAGTTAAGATATGTGCGGCTGCGGAATCAGGATTCGCACGAAGAATTGCCTGGAACTGGTCGAGCGCGCAATCATACTTTTTGGCCCAAAGGCAGCTCTGCGCAAGCACCTGACGAAGCTCGATGTTTGAGGGATCAGCATTCGCGGCAATAGTCAGTTCCTTTGCGGCTTCCGCGAATTGACCTATGCCGTAATAACTCATGCCAAGCAAGGTTCTGGCTTGCTGGCTTTTCGGGTCGGCAACAAGAGCAGCGCGCAGTGGAGAGATTGCGGAACGAAACTCTCCGCGCTTGAATTGGGCAAGCCCCAGATTCAGCTGAATACCGGGAAGGCGCGGATTCAGGGAGAGCGCCTTCTTATAAGCCGCCGCAGCTTCGACATACTTTTGCTGCTTGGCAAGATTCACGCCGAGGCTGGCGTAGGCCCCGGCATCGCCAGGATTCTTCAGGGTAACGGCCTGCCAAACCTCTGCTGCTTGCTGCCAGTTTCCTTGTTGTTCGAAGGCCATGGCTCGCGCAGGGGATGCCTCCTGTGCCGGCATGCACATGGGTAAAAATACCGTGAGGGCGAGGAAAGCGAATTTTCTTCTCAGGGCGATCATTGCTTATGAATGGCGCGGACAGCGCAGTTCATTGTAACCGATGGTTCCCTGTAGCGACCGAGTCAGTCTTTCTTCGATCTGAGGCAAACCAAGTGGAAATGAAAACCCCGCTCGCAGGGGTGTTTGCGAGCGGGGTTTTGTACGCGCTTCTAGGAAACTCTAGAAGGAGATCTTCGCTCCCAGCTGCAGGATTCGCGCTGGGAAAGCAGAAGTTACTTGCCCGAAGTTAGATGACCCAACTCCCGTGCTCACGTTCTGGAACTGGGTGTGGTTAAAGGTGTTGAAGGTTTCGAGGCGGAGTTCCAACTGGCTTCCCCGAGCTTCGCTAAATACGAAGTTCTTGAAGAGGGAGAGATCCCAGTTTTGGCGTCCGGGGCCACGCAGGGCATTATGGCCGAGGTTCCCCCAAGCCCCTAGCGCCGGAGCGCTAAACGCAGACGTGTCGAACCATTCGTTAACCGACTTCGGGTAAGAAATGCTGCCGGTCAGGTCTGGACGGTTCGTTCCGCCGATGCCGTTTCCGCCCTGGCTTCCCGTTAGGGTAACGTTCAGCGGCAAGCCAGTCTCGGCTACGACGATCCCAGAAACTTCCCATCCGCCAAGTGTCGTCTTGATTGCACGGCTCGAATTGTTGCGGAAGAGTGGGATTTCGTAGATGAAGTTGGCTGAGAAGACATGCGTCCGATCATAACCCGACGGACCATTATCATACTTCCAACCGGCGTACGGATTCGAAACGGTGCCCAAGTCGCCGCCGCCGCTGCCGCCCGTGGTTGGGTCGATTGAGCGCGAAAGCGTGTAGTAGGCGCGGAGTGTCAAATCCCGCGTTACTTGTGAGTTGAGGTCCATCTGCAAGCCGTTGTAGTGAGCGTTAGCTTCGTTCACGGCCATGTTGATGGTGCCAAAGCCCTTGTAAGGCGCGATGGTGTTAACGCCGCCCGGGACTGTGCCGTTGATCAACGCCGGAAGATTGGATTCATCCGGCAGGTTGATGTTGCGGTAGTCGTTCTGGTGGCGGCTTTGGTTGCCAACGTAGCTGATTCCGAGAACAGTCTTGGAACTCAGCGAGCGCTGCACGCCGATGCTGTATTGGTACGCTACAGGCAATTTGTAGTCGTCCACAGCAAGGCCGGTAATGCCTGCCACGGTGACCGGTGCCACGTTTTGAATACCCGTTAACGTGGAAATTGCGGTGTTAGAGAGCGAAACGTTGTTGTACGAAACGCTGGTGCTGAAGGGGACGTTCGGTCCTGCGTTGTACATGTCGTTGCCCTGGATGCGTTCATACATTGCGCCGAAACCGCCGCGAAGAACGGTTTTGCCGCTGCCCGTGAGATCATAGGCAAAGCCAATGCGTGGTCCGAAGGCAGCCCATTGCGTATTTACCAGTCCTTTGGGAACGCCAGGGGTTTTACCCGGGATTCCGATGCCGTTCAGATAGAACTGATAGCCAGCCAAGACTGGATTCGGGCTGGTCCCGAGACCAGGGCTTGCGGCTGTGCAGCCCGGGTTTGCACCCGTGACAGGGTCAAAGGCTCCGCCACAGATGTTGCCGTTGCTGTCGAACACGGCAGCCTGCGCTTGGTCGTAGAGGTTCGGATAGAAGTTGCCCATGCGGTTGTTGGCTTCATAAGTGTGCGGTACGCCGTCCCAGCGCAAGCCGAGGTTCAAGGTGAGCCGCTTGTTCACGCGCCAGTTGTCCTGGACATAGAGCGCCCAAGAAACGTTGTTCCAGAAGCCATGGTCCTGAACACCCAGTTCTGTGTAGGAATTGGATAGACCCAGCAGGTAATCGGCGAAATCGTTGCCCGTCAGGTGTCCATCGAATGTGAATTGTCCCTGCGTATTGCCAAAGAGATCCTGCACCTTCTTGTAGAGGGCCCAGCTTCCGCCCATCTTCAGTTGGTGCGCTCCCTTGGTCCAGGAAACGTCATCACGGATCTGGTAGTCATCCGCCTTGTTGTGCCACGGCCAGCTGGCTGTGTTGTAAACAGCGCCTGTGCTGCCGCTAAGAATGATAGCCGGGATTCGGTTGTCATTGTTTGGACCAGTAAAGATCCGGCTAAAGGTAAAGTTTGAAGGAGCGCCAACAAGTCCTGTGGGAACGATGTTGATGCGGTTACCGTTGTAGTTGAACGCCACTTCATTGATCAGCGTTGGGCTGATCGTATAGGTCGTGTGAACCACGCCGCTGTAAGACGGGTTACCAAATTGGGTGCCCGCTACGGGACCGTTGGCCCATGCCCAAAGGGTCGTGCCAAAGTTCTGGTTCACTTGCTCGGCAACGAAGTGGCCGAACACCGAAAACTTGCTGCTGAAGTTGTGATCAATGCGGACGATTTCTTCGCGAAGATTCGTTGGAGAATCATTGCCGCCCTGGAACTGTGTTCCTACGTTAGGAGCGGGGAAAATTCCTCCGTATTTACCACCGGCGGTTAGCAATGCTTGAGCGTTCGGATCAAGCAATGAAGTAGGAATCGTGTTGTTGGTAAATGCCTGGAGCCCGGCGCCGCTGCAGCTTCCATCTGCTGCTGGAGTGCTGAGCGTCTGCCCCGCATTTGCGAAGGCCGTTGCGACTGCTGCGGAAACCTGGTTTGTGCAAGGTGTGTGTAGCTGCGACACGGTGAATGAGGAAGCGAAAACGCCGCCGTATTCAGACGTCGGGGGCTCCGTTTGGTTGACCGAACCACCGTTGATATATTTGCGCCATTCCATGTTGTAGAAGAAGAAGGTCTTCTTCCTGTCCGCGTTATAGAGCTTTCCAAGCGTTACCGGGCCGCCAACGTTAAAACCAAACTGGTTCACGCGGAGCTTTGATGCCGCGTTAAAGTCAGTCTGCGCGTCGAAGGCGTCGTTGCGGTTGAATTCCCAAGCTGAAGCGTGAATAGTCTGCGTGCCGGACTTCAGCACGAGCGTCATTGTTCCGGCAGAAGAGAGGCCGTAATCCGCACTGTAGTTGGAAGTCAACTGGCGAAATTCAGCGATAGCGTCCACAGAAGGGGCAATGCTCATTCCTCCCGCGCCACCTCGGTCATCGTTTTCGCCGCCGTCCAGCAAGTAAATATTGTGGTTTTGACGCAAGCCGTTGAACTCGACGCTTGCGCTGCCACCCACTGGAGTATTAGGTGCGTTCACATCAATCTGGCTGGAAGCACCAGGAGCAAGAGCTGCCAACTGATAAATGCCGCGACCGTTGATCGAAAGATTGGCAATCTGCTCGCCAGTAATTACGTTACTGACTTCGCCAGAGTCTGCCTGCACTGCGATTGCATTGGCTTCGACCGTCACTGTTTCGGACGCCGCGCCAATGACCATCTGGAAGTCAACGCGAAGCCGGTCACCGACTTGAAGGACGATGTCCTTGCGTTCGGCAACCTTGAAACCGCTGGATGACGCCTTCACTGAATAGTGACCCAGGATCAAATCGGGAGCAACATACTGGCCCGATTCGTTCGTGGTGAGCGTCCTTACCGCTGAAGTTTCGGAATTGGTTATAGTTATCGTTACACCTGCCACAGCCCCACCTTGCGGGTCCGTGACAGTGCCAACGATAGTTGCCGTCTGGCCAAACGACCGTGAGGGCATCACGAGAAAGACCAGGAGCAATAGAAACAAGTACTTAAAATTGCCCAGTTTAGACGAACTTAACACACGTGAAACAAAGTTCGAAGACTGACTGAACATCAATCCACCCCCTACTATTCTACGAGAGATTCTCTGACAGCAACCCCGACCACAGAACCGTTAACGTTAACGGTTCCTATGGTTGTATTGCTTTGACGAATTGATGTCAAGCAAATTTTTGCTAGGTCGTTTGCGTGAGAAAACCTTAAGGCTTCCAAGAATAACGAAATTCTACGCCACTATATAGCAGTCCTGGGCATCCCAAGTTGGGAATCGAGCTTCGACTCACCCTGCCTCGTCTCTCGAAAGAGGTGCAAATTCGATGACATTACCACTCCCGGGCTCAAATAGACTTTGGGCGGGAGAGCTGTTTTGTTGGTCAAATGATCAGCCATGAGCCTGACAGCAATCTGGCCCTGCCTGTGGGCCTGTTGGTAGATTGAGGCGGTGATCGTGCCTTTTTGCATGTACGGCGACATTTCGGCAAAAAGGTCCGTGGTTATCAACTTCACCTTTCCAGCCAGCCCGCGCTCTCCAAGCGCCTTGCAGACTGGCAAGCAGTTCACGGTGTTCACATAAATTCCAGCGAGAGTCGGGACACGCTTTAGCAAATCTAAAGTCTTATTGAAGGTTTCTTTTTCGTCTTCGTGGCCTTCAATCACGCGAATGATTTTTCCGCCATTGCAATGCTTTGGGAAAGTTTCCGTAAATCCATCCGCTTTTTTCCTGTGATCCTCTGCGCTCAACATGCCAGCGATAATCGCAACCTTGGATCCAGACGCAACCAACTTGCCCATAAGCTCGCCTGCCAACGACCCGTTCGTCTTAGGCTCGACACAAACGACGCACGACCTTCGACTTTCCGGGGCATCGGTCGAAACACAAACAACTCGAATGCCTTTTTCCTCCGCGTCATTAATCAACGGCTGCAAGCCTTCCGGATTGCCTGCTGTTACAATGATTCCGTCGACTCCCACATCAACCAGTTCCTTAAATGCTTCCGTATCCCCTTCGCCGAGCACTTGCACGGGCCTATTTACAAATTGCATCCCAAGATTTCCAGCGCGTCGTTCCTCATCCAAAATGCCATTCCAAAGTTGATCGTAGAAAAAATGAATTTCGCGGGGAACGCAAACGCCGACTTTTGTGTGAGCCTTTGACGCAGACAAAGCGCGCGCCGCTAAATTTGGTGTGTAGCCTACTTGCCGGGCAATTTGCAGAATTCGCTGCCGGGTTTCCTCGTTAATTCCAGGACGGCCGTGCAGTGCGCGGTCCACGGTTCCGATGGACACTTGCGCCATTTCTGCAATCAGATGAATGCCGCGTCTTTCTCTAGCCATTGTCGTCGCCTTCGAGAATTGGCGAAATTGGGTGGAAGCCGCTTTACGCCGCGTGTAATCTTAACGGGAGTTGCCTTCGAGCGTTAATGAAAATGAATTTTTTCCCGATCTATTGCTGCAGTCTCGCCCATCAGTGAGCTGGAGTTTAACTGGACGATGAATTCGCTCTCTTTCGCACAGCGGAATCTCTTTGTCGGATTGATTCTCGGTTTCCTTGGTCCAATCCTGATTTGTCAGCAACAAAAACCTTCTTCTAACCAGGGTGCGCAGTCGAGTGGCGGCATGGGAGTGGCAACGGGCGGGGCTCATTCCGCCGTGAAAGACGCCCAGTCCAGACCAATCACAGCGGGAGGCTTTGTCGAAAAGGGGCCGATCGTGTTTCTCGATATTACGAAACAAGCGGGGCTGGACAAGTTCTTTCATCGCTCGGGCACCACTAAAAAAGAAACGATCCTGGAAACGATTGGTTCGGGGGTAGCGTTACTCGACTACGACAATGACGGTTGGCTCGACATTTACATTCTGAATGGCTCCACGTTCGACGCTATGAAAGGCAAAGAACCGCAACCGCGCGCGATGCTGTTGCACAACAACCACGATGGCACGTTCACCGATGTTACTGACAAAGCTGGAGTCGCAAACGAACGCTGGGGATTTGGAGTCGCAGTGGCCGATTTCGATAACGACGGCTGGCCGGACATATACGTTGCCAACTACGGCAAGAATCGCCTGTACCATAACAACCACAATGGAACCTTTACGGACATTTCCGAGACCGCAGGCGTCGCATTGGGCGGCTGGTCCGCGTCACCGACCTGGGGAGACTACGATCACGACGGACGGCTTGATCTCTTTGTTCCCGGCTACCTCAAGTTCGACATAGACAATCCTCCTATCCCAGGCGCCGGAACGATTCAGGCAAATTTCTGCCAATTCCGAGGGATTACGGTCATGTGCGGCCCGCGAGGTTTGCCTGGCGAAGCGCAACACCTATTCCACAACAACGGCGATGGGACCTTTACCGATGTAACCGAAAAAGCTGGTGTGGCAAACAAGAATATTTTCTATGGCCTCGCTTCTGTTTTTGTTGATGTTGATGATGATGGCTGGGTGGACCTTGCTGTCGCAAATGACTCGGTCCCCAACTACCTTTTCAGAAACAAACGCGATGGGACGTTCGAAGACGTTAGCTACGCATCAGGGTTCGCCCTTAGCGAAGATGGGCGCGAACAGGCTTCCATGGGAATTGCCGTTGGAGATTACAACCGCGACGGAAAAGTAGACCTGTTTACGACCACTTTTTCAGACGATTACAAAACGCTCTATCGCAACGATGGCGGCGGAAGTTTTACAGATGTTACCTACCAGGCGGGGCTAGCGACGCCGACAATTCCGTTTCTCTCCTGGGCGACTGCGTTTCTCGACTACGACAATGATGGGCTGGTGGATCTATTTATTGCAAACAGCCACGTCTATCCAGATGTAGATAAACAAGACTGGGGCACGACGTTTGCGGAACGGCCCCAACTCTTCCGCAATCTCGATGGCAAAAAGTTCGAGGAGGTGCCGCCAGTTATCGGCACGGGTTTGGCTGATGTCATCACTGCGCGCGGTGCGGCGTTTGGTGATCTTTTTAACGATGGCCACATTGATGTGGTTATCAACAATCTGGAAGGCCCCCCCACGCTTTTGAGGAATGTGTATAAGACCGACAATCATTGGCTCGGATTAAAGCTGATTGGCGGACCGAAGAGTCCGCGCGATGCCATTGGCACAAAGGTTTTTCTTGCCGCGGGGGGTGTTCGCCAACGTATGGACGTTTTCAGCGGCGGCACGTACCAATCGAGTTCTGATCCGCGGGTTCATTTCGGTTTGGGTAAAACTGCAAAAGTTGATTCGATTGAAATTCAATGGCCGAGCGGCCTTAAGCAAACCGTCGATGTAAATGAATTGAACAAAACTGGACTCGATTGCATTGTCACGATTACCGAGGGCCAGAATCTTGTCATTCCGCAAGACGTCAAAAAACTGCCGGCAAGAGGCCCTAATACTCCTTAGATTTCGTTCCAACGGAAACTCGCGCTTGACACCTGGGCGGGTCCACCCAATATAGTTCCCGCTCGAATTTGTTTTCCGGAGGCCTACCATTACCTTTTTTCTTGGAATTGACGTTGGAACGAGCGGTACACGCGCGCTGCTGATTGACGAGAGAGGACGTGTCGCGGCAAGCGGCACTCACGGACACGCCGCGTTTGCTTCGCCGCAAAACGGCTGGGCGGAGCAGGATCCATTCGATTGGTGGCGCGCTTGCGGCGCGGCGGTCAAGAAGTCTCTTCGACAGGCGGACGCAAAAGCGGAAGACATTGCCTGCGTTGGATTTTCGGGGCAAATGCATGGGGCCGTGATGCTGGATGCTTCCGGAAACGTCATCCGTCCCGCCATCATCTGGTGCGATCAGAGAACAGAGAAGCAGTCGAAGGAACTGGAACAAAGCTTCGGCCTGTCGCGGATTATTCAGCTCACTTGTAATCCACCTCTGACAAATTTCACACTGACGAAGCTTTTGTGGGTCCGCGAAAACGAGCCGCAAAACTTCGCACGAATTCGCTACGTGATGCTGCCGAAGGATTACATTCGGTACCGCCTGACGGGCGACCGTGCAATTGACATGGCGGATGCTTCCGGCACTCTCATGCTGGACGTAGCGAATCGTAGCTGGTCTTCGGAAGTATTAAGCGGCACAAATATCCCGCAAGAGTGGCTGCCCTCGCTTTATGAGTCGCCCGATGTTTGCGGGAAGCTTTCGCAAGAAGGCGCAGAAGCGACTGGTCTGAAAATTGGTACGCCGGTTGTTGCTGGAGCAGGCGATCAAGCCGCAGGCGCAGTGGGAATGGGGATAGTTCGAGCAGGGGTTGTTAGCGCGACGATCGGAACCTCAGGCGTTGTTTTTGCCGCAACGGATCGGCCTGCGCTTGATCCACAAGGCCGCTTGCACACTTTTTGCCATGCGATTCCGGGACGCTGGCACGTCATGGGAGTCACGCAAGCTGCCGGACTTTCGCTTCGCTGGTTCCGCGATCAGTTTGGCGCCGGCAACGATGACGGACGCGACCCATACGAACGCTTGTCCGACGAAGCTGCAACCGTTCCCGCCGGAGCGGAAAATCTCTATTGGGCGCCGTATTTAATGGGAGAACGAACACCGCATCTTGATCCGAATGTTCGAGCCGCACTTGTTGGGCTTTCTCCTTCACACACGCGGTCGCATATCATTCGCGCGATCCAGGAAGGTGTCGCATACAGCCTAAAGGATACGTTTTCGATTTTCGACGAGATGAAGGTTCCGGTAACGAAAATCCGCCTCGGCGGAGGCGGTGCGCGTTCGAACGTTTGGCGGCAAATTCAAGCTGACGTTTATGCCCATGAAGTGGAATTGGTTGAAGCGGAGGAAGGTGCGGCATACGGTGCCGCGATTCTCGCAGGAGTTGGCGCGCGCCACTGGAATTCTGTAGACGAGGCATGTGACGCAATCGTACGAGTGGCCGCGCGAGTCGCGCCCCAAACAAATTCATCGAAAGTGATGCAGAAAAACTACCAGATTTATCGCCGGATCTACCCGGCTTTGCGCAGCATCAATACCAGTAATGCTCCTTCGTAAATGCTGCATTGTAGGAATGCGGACTATTCCGCGGTCTTCTTGCCTGGCCGATAGACAACGCAATAGATCAAACCAATCACGGTGAGAAGTGCGCCCCACCACATCGATGCGTGGATGTCGAATAGCACGACCGGATGTGCAGGCGGATGGCTTTTCTCGTATAGGCCCGCACCGAAAATCAGAAGCCCGTTAACCAGCAGCGAAATCCCGATAAAAAACCAGATCGAAATCATCTTCGCTCGCCTCCAACTACCAGAAGTAAATATTTAGACCGAAGAAAATCACGGTCACCACGCCGGCCCAGAAGAGCGGCTTTTGATAAAAGGCTATATCTCCAACTGATGGAACTTTCGTCAATCCGTAGACAAGCCCCTCGAGTTCAGCATCCATCTTCGGTCTTGTGGCTAGGCTGACCACTACCGTGACGATCACGCAGACTACGAAGGACCAGAGCGCCTGGAACATGTCCTGCGCCAGCGCTTTCGCATGCGGAGACAGCGCTACATACCGCAACGCTGTGGGATCAACCTTGACCCACGCCCACATGCTAATTGACGAAATTGTGCCAAGCAAAAGGCCGAGGAATCCGCCAAGTGCGGTTGCGCGCTTCCACAACATACCGAGCACAACGGTGCCAAAGAGCGGGGCGATGAAGAAGCTAAAGAGCGCCTGGACGTAATCCATAATGCTTGCGAATTGCATTACCAGATACGCGGTCCCAACGCTGATCAAGACACCGATCACCGTAGTCCAGCGGCCCATGCTGACGTAATGTTCGTCCGTGCCTTTGCTATGAACCAGTGGCTTATATATGTCATATGTCCACACCGTCGTGAACGCGGTCACATTGCCGGCCATGCCGGACATGAATCCAGCGATTAGCGCCGTGATTCCAAGCCCGAGCAATCCCGGTCCGCAATAACGCGCGAGCATCAACGGCAACACGTCGTTGTAGCTGTGAGCACCAGTTGCACCCACCATAGATTCCGGAACCAATTTTTCGGGAAGCAGTCCCAAACCTAGCAAGCCAGGCAGAATCACGATGAGCGGAACCAGCATCTTGAATCCCGCTCCGATGATCGGCGCCATTTCTGCGCTGCGAATATCCTTTGCGGACAAGATGCGCTGCACCACGAGGAAGTCTGTGGTCCAATAACCCATCGAAATCACAGCACCGAGTCCGAATACAATGCCAAACCAGTTGATGCCCATTGGATTGTCCGAAAAGGACCCCAAACCGGCCCAAAGGTGTACGTATTGTTCAGATACTCGCTGTGAAATCAGGATTTTCAGATTATGCCAACCGCCAGCCTCGTAGAGTCCGAGGATCGGAATCAACAGAGCGCCGGCCCAAATCAAGAAGAACTGAAGCACTTCATTGAAAATTGCAGAACGTAATCCGCCGAGCGCCACGTAAATTGCCACGGTACCTGCGGAAAGCCAAATGCTTACGTTGATATCCCAGCCAAGAACAAGCTGCATGACCTTGGCCATCGCGAACATGTTCACGCCGCTCATCAACACGGTCATCAAACCGAAAGAAACGGCAGACACTGCCCGAGCCGGTTCTCCGAATCGCAGCTTCAGATAGCCAGGAACAGAGTGCGTTTTCGAAATGTAGTAGAACGGCATCATCACCAGCGCGAGGAAGAGCATGGCGGGAATTGCGCCTACCCAATACCAGTGCGTCGCCAAAATTCCGTATTGATATGCCGAGCCCGCCCATCCCATCAATTCGAGCGCTCCGAGGTTGGCCGAGAGAAAACTCAGTCCCGCAACCCAGGCGGTCATATCGCGTCCAGCCATAAAAAAGTCTTCGGCTGTGTTCGCACGCTTTTTCAGGTAAAACCCGATGGCTAGAACAAGCGCGAAATAAAAAATGACGATGATCAAATCGACTTTCGACAGCGTCACCAAATGCTGCGCTTCAAATGCCGCAAGAAGTGTCATTGCGTTTTATTCACCTCGCTCCGTTGCTGCCATTCCCCTGCAAACAGAACAACACAAACTGATTTCGAATACGATGCGGGTTTTGCTTTGAACGCCGCATAGTATCAAGACCTTTTGACAAAATGTCTAGCGATTCACGACATTCAAAGTCGTGGTAATTAGGTCTTCGGAATTGCCCCCAGCCATCACTTCGAATGTTCCTGGCTCGACAACACGCTTCATATCTCTGTTTAGATAGGACAATTCATCCGGCCCGAGGGTGAATTCGACTGACTTGGTTTCGCCCGGATTAAGCGAAATGCGCTGAAATCCGCGCAGTTCTTTCACGGGACGTGTGACCAGGCTGACGGTCTGATGAATGTAGAGTTGCGCGACTTCGTCGCCCTTGACGGACCCTGTGTTCGTTACATCCACGGTGACTTTCGTCTGGCCTTCCGTGCCGATCGTATCCTGCGCCAGCTTCAAATTTGAATATTTGAAGGTCGTGTAGCTCAAACCCCAGCCGAACGGATACAGTGGCTTCACGGAGCCGTCAACAAATCCGCGCTTCGCAGAGGGCTTCTGGTAGTAATAAACCGGCAACTGTCCGACAGACTGAGGCACTGTAATTGGCAGTTTTCCACCCGGGTTGTAGTCTCCAAAAATCACGTCTGCGGCCGCCGCACCGCCCTCTTGGCCCAAATACCATCCATCGAGAATTGCGGGCACATTTTCCGCAAGGTAATTGATCGCGTTTGGCCTGCCGTGAAGAAGGAGAACAACCACGGGCTTGCCTGTGGCTAAAATCTGCTTCGCAAGCTCATCCTGATTTCCAAGCAGATGCAAACTCCAGCGATCACCCAAGTGGTTCTTCGCCCAGGCTTCGCGAGAGGTTTGTTCATTCTCTCCCAAAACCAAAATCACGACATCGGCTTTCTTTGCGACGACAACAGCTTCCGCAATCCGCTTCGCATTTTTGTCCGGGTCGCCCAGAACGACCGTATCGGCATCCCAATCCGGTAGTGATTCTGTAATCTTGCAACCTTCTGAAAACATCACGTCGTATCCTGAGCCGAGTTTATCTTTGATCGCCTGATAAATTCCTACGCCGCGCCCCGGCTTGCCGCTATAGCCGCCGAGATGCAATTCGCCTGCGTTCGGACCGATGACGGCAATGTGCTTGTACTTTGTTTTATCGAGAGGCAGCAGATTGTTCTGATTTTTCAGCAAAACAATCGTTTCATGCGCAGCCTTTAGGGCAAGCGCCTGATGTTCTGGAGAATTCGTAATTTTTTCGGCATACGCCGGATCGACAAAAGGATCCTCAAACAATCCCGCGACGAACTTCGCACGGAGCACGCGCCCGGCTGCTCGATCAATCGTTGCTTCCGAAACTTTGCCTTGCTTCACCTGCTCGATGAGGCTTGGATAAGCGCTCATAAATGGAAGTTCGATGTCCACGCCCGATTCAAGCGAAAGTTTCGCAGCCTCTTCCTTTGTCGCTACAACGTGATGCACGCGAATCAGTTCATCGATCCCGAAATAATCGGACACGACCATCCCATTGAAGCCCCACTCGTGCCGGAGAATGTCGTCGAGTAGATGTTTGTTGCTGTGCGAAGGAATGCCGTCAATTTCGTTATAGGACGCCATCACTGTTTCGACGTGACCTTCTTTCACCGCAGCTTCAAACGGCTTTAGAAAATATTCGCGAACGACGCGCTCTGACAAATTTCCCGTGCCGACGTTCGTTCCGCCTTCCGGTTGTCCGTGAACGGCGAAATGTTTCGCTGTAGCCATCACGTGCGACTTGTCAATCCCTGGGCCGTCTCCCTGGAATCCACGAATTGCAGCGAGACCAATCTTCGTCACCAGATATGGATCTTCGCCGTACGTTTCTTCTGTTCTTCCCCAGCGCGGATCGCGCGCCAAATCCAAGACGGGAGCGAGACATTCTTGCGCTCCCCGCGCTCTCACCTCTGAGGCAACCGATGCAAAAACATTTTTGATCAGCGCAGGATCCCAGGTCGAAGCCAATCCAATCGCTGCAGGAAAGGACGTCCCCTTCGGTCCCGTGTGCCCATGCAAACACTCTTCGTGGAACATCATAGGGATGCCCAGGCGCGTATTTTCTTTCACCCATTTCTGAATCGCGTTGGTTAGCTCGGCCATTTCTCTTGGGCCAGGCCGGCCGCCGGGATTTTCGCTGGGACGCGATACCTGGCCGAGTCCATTCTTCAAGGTGACCTTCGCGCCGTCAGGAAGAAAGACTCCTTGCTTGTCCACGAAATATGGCTGCGACTGAATGACAAAGCCGCCGTTCTCCCAAGCACTGTCAATTTGCGCTATTTTTTCTTCCAACGTCATCCGCGAGAGCAAATCCGCCACACGCTGTTCCACGGAAAGCTTCGGATTCTTGTAGGCGGGAGCTTCCTGTCCGGCTGCTTGGCTGCAAACAGCGCAGCAAATCGCTAATGTGACCCAAAATCCACAAATTGCCTTGTGTACCCGTCCGCGCTTTCTCACGCTCTTCCCTCCCAAGGTTCCCTGCCCTTGCATTCGCTCAGGCGCGTGGTACTATACACGCCGTTAACGTTAACGGCAAAGGTTTTTGCATCTTATTATTTACAGTACAAATCGCATCAATTAACTTTTCTGCGCGTCACGTCGAGGAGACCTAATGAGCGCTGGCCAGTTTCAACCGAAACCGGAGCATAAATTCACGTTCGGCCTATGGACCGTAGGCAATCGGGGCCGCGATCCCTTTGGAGATTTTGTGCGTCCGCCGCTTCCACCGAATGACATTGCGGCGATGCTCGGCGAGGTCGGTGCCTGGGGCGTGAATCTTCATGACAACGACCTGGTTCCGATTGATGCAACGCAGGCTGAGCACGACTCTATCGTTCGCGAATTCAAGAAAGCGTGCAAAGACGCCGGCATTGTGGTGCCGATGGCTACGGTCTCGCTTTTCTTTCATCCCGTGTTTCGGGACGGCGCGTTCACAGCAAATGATCCGGACGTTCGCGCATATGCAATCCAGAAAACGATGCGAGCGATGGATCTCGGGGCGGAACTCGGCGCAAAGATTTTCGTTCTCTGGGGAGGACGCGAAGGTACGGAAACTGATTCTTGCCGGCGCGCCGATGAAGCGGTGAAGCGACTGCGCGAAGCTGTAAATTTTCTCTGCGAGTACAACATCGAGCAGGGATACAAGTATCGCTTTGCGCTCGAATCAAAGCCGAATGAACCGCGCGGCGATATTTACATGGCGACTACAGGCCACTATCTAGGCTTTATTCCAACGCTCGATCACCCGGAAATGGTCGGCGTGAATCCAGAAGTCGCGCATGAGACCATGGCGGGACTCAATTTCATGCACGGCGTCGCTCAGGCTTGGGAAGCCGGCAAGCTTTTTCACATTGACCTGAATGACCAGTCTCCCGGCCGCTACGATCAAGACTTTCGTTTTGGCGCTGCGAATCCCAAGTCTGCGTTCTTCCTTGTCAAATTCTTGGAAGATGTCGGCTACGACGGTTCACGCCATTTTGACGCCCACGCATATCGCACGGAAGACTATGAAGGCGTGAAAGATTTTGCGCGCGGCTGCATGAGGACTTACCTCATCATGAAAGATAAAGCGGCTCGATGGAACGCAGACAAGGAAATTCAATCCATCCTGAAAGAAGTAAACGCTGGCGGAAAAGATCTTCCAAAGACCAATAAATATTCCAAGAGCAATGCAAAAGCTTTGCTGTCACACGTTTTTGACAAAGACGCGATGATGAGAAAACGCTTGCCTTATGAGCGCCTTGATCAGCTTACGGTAGACATTCTGACCGGCACGCGATAAACAAAGAAGAATAGTGCTGAAGCGTTTTGCATTTGCGACGCTGGTCCTAGCCGTTTCCGAGGTTTCGTTTGCGTGCGCTGCTGTTCGCGCAGAAACGGGCACGGAAGCATGGCTTCGTTACGGCCGATTAGACGAAAAAACTGCTCGCCAATACAGAGAGCTGCCCACAACTGTTGCGGAGCTCGGCAATTCAGAAATACTGAAGTCCGCGCAAACTGAATTGATTCTTGCAATCCGAGGCACACTTGGCAGAACGCTCGCCATCGGCAAACGGAATGCAAATGAGCCGGCGATTATTCTTGGGACTCTACCCGAGATCCAAAAATACTTTTCAGACTTACATGCTCCCAATCTCGTAGCAGATGGCTTCTGGATTGAGTTCGATGCACGTCACAATTTGATTGTCACGGCCCAAAACGAACGCGGCGTTCTTTATGCAACATTTGCTTTAGCCAGAAAAATTGCACTTGGTGAATCCATTAGCAACATCAATGAAGTTCGGAACCCTTCCGCACCGATCCGTTGGGTGGACCAATGGGATAATCTCGATGGCACTATCGAACGCGGCTATGCAGGCCGCTCCATTTTTTTCGACGACGGAAAAATCCTTGCCGACAATCCGCGTATCAATGCCTACGCACGCATTCTTGCTTCCGTCGGAATCAACGGGTGCAACATCAACAACGTCAACGCAAACCCACATCTCCTTGATGACGTAAACATTCCGCAGCTTGCGGAGATCGCTACGAAGTTTCGAAAGTGGGGAATTGAGCTTTCCATTTCCGTCAATCTAAGCAGCCCCAAAACCATCGGCGGTCTCGAGACATTTGATCCACTTGACCCGCGTGTGGCCGAATGGTGGCAAATAAAAGTAAATGCGCTTTACGCCGCGATTCCTGATTTCGGCGGCTTTGTCGTCAAAGCCGATTCTGAGGGCCAACTTGGACCTTCGTTCTACGGTCGCACTCCGGCTGACGCGGCAAACGTGATTGCTCGTGCGCTCAAGCCGCACCATGGGATCGTCTTCTATCGAGCCTTCGTCTATGACCATCATTTGGATTGGCGCAATCCCAAAAACGACAGAGCAAAGGCTGCTTACGACAATTTCCATCCGCTCGACGGCCAATTTGACGACAATGTCATCATCCAAATTAAACTCGGACCCATTGATTTTCAGGCGCGAGAACCTGTTTCGCCGCTACTTGGGGCACTGCAAAAAACAAACGAAGCCATCGAGCTGCAAGTCACGCAGGAATATACCGGCCAGCAACGCCACCTCTGTTTTCTAATCCCGATGTGGAAAGAAGTTCTTGACTTCGATCTTCACGCAAACCGCGCGAGCTCTCCGGTGAAGGAAATTCTTACTGGAAAAACTTTTCGTCGTTCGATCAATGGTTACGTCGCCGTCGTGAACGTCGGCACTGACAAAAATTGGCTAGGCCATCCGCTTGCCATGTCGAATCTATACGGCTACGCGCGACTCGCATGGGATCCGAATCTCTCCGCTGAAGAAATTGCGCGCGAATGGACGGCGCTCACCTTTAGCCGCGATCCAGATGTTGCCGGCACAATTTCTGGAATGCTTCTCTCGTCCTGGCGGACCTATGAACTCTATACGGGCCCGCTCGGCATGCAGACTCTTACCGACATCACTGGCAGCCACTATGGACCAAATATCGAGTCATCCGAAGAGAACGGCTGGGGACAGTGGCATCGCGCCGACGTGAGAGGCGTTGGCATGGATCGTTCCGTTGCAACAGGAACAGGTTACGCTGGCCAATATTCGCCACCGGTTGCAAAAAGCTACGAATCCTCCGAAACAACGCCTGATGACCTTCTCACTTTCTTTCACCATGTGCCTTACACCTACGTTCTGCACTCTGGGAAAACAGTTATTCAACACATTTATGATTCGCACTATGAAGGAGCCGAGCGCGCAGCGGAGTATGCCAAAACCTGGCAAACGCTAAAAGGCAAGTTCGACGATGAGCGCTACGCAAAAACGCTGGCACTTCTCGAATACCAAGCCGGCCACGCCATCGTGTGGCGCGACGCTATTTGCGAATATTTCCTGAAGCTTTCGGGAATTCCAGATGCAAAAGGCCGCGCTGGCCATCACGTTGGCCGCATTGAAGCGGAATCAATGGAGCTCTCGAGGTATACAACTATTGATGTGCGACCTTGGGAAAACGCGTCTGGCGGAAAAGCAATTGAGTGTCTTGCGGCAGATGGTTGCTCGGCCAAATTCAAATTCGAAGGGCAACCAGGGAAATACGAAATCGACATTCAATACTTCGATCTAAAAAATGGAGACGGAAGATACCGTGTATTCGTGGCGGACAAGCTCGTTGACGAGTGGATTGCGAGCTTCCAATTGCCCGCTACCAAAATCGGCGGCGATTCATCCGGGCGGCACCGCTCTCCGGGAGTGCAAATCAACCGCGGAGACGAGATTCGAATTGAAGGCATTCCCGACAAGGAAGACCACGCTGCGTTTGACTATATCGAAATAATTCCTCAGCTTCGGCACTAATTCGCAAACAAGGAAAGGGGAACGGCGTCCGCCATCGCCGCGAAACCGGCCGGGCCCGGATGCAAATGATCTCCGGAATCGTAGGCGGGCGAAAGCATTTCCGGGTGCGCTGGATCGCGCGTCACTTTGTCGAAATCAACCACGGCGTCAAAATGTCCCGGAGTCCGAATCCATGTGTTTACAGCTTGCCGGTCGGCTTCATTCTTGGCATCGGGGTGATAGAACGCGGAGCCCGTAAAGGGCATCACTGTCGCTCCAATCACTCTAATTCCTTGCGCGTGCGCCCGCGCAATAATCTGCTCATAGGCGCCAATCACGCGCTTCACTTCCGTTTCATGCTCGGCATCAGAAACTTCCTTTTCATGCGTGAGCATTCCCAGGTCATTGATTCCTTCAAGCACGATCACCCAGCGCGTGGCAGCCTGCGCAAGAACGTCGTGGTCGAATCGCGCTAGCGCGTTCGACGCAATTCCGTCAATCAAAAGACGGTTTCCTCCAATTCCCTGATTCACTACCGATACTTTCTTAGTCGTTGGATTTGTCTGCAGCCGCTTCGCGAGAATGTCCGGCCAACGATTGTTTCCATCCGTCGTTGCTCCGTGCCCGTCTGTAATGGAATCGCCCAAAGCTACAATCGCGAACGCATCTGAAGACGCAGCCACATCTACCCCAGCAAGGAAATACCAGCGCGTGATCCTCTTCGCATCCGGAAAATCTTCCGCGCTTACGGCATTCCCATTTGCCAAGAATGAATTGGCTCGTGATCCCGGGTGTCCTGTGAGTTCTTTGGTGGAACCTACGCGCATCGTAATTGCAATATCGGAGAGCGCATCTGCCGAAAAATCAATCGCGTCGGAAACGTAATCCGCACCTTCCGGCACGACAATATCCTGCTTGCCGGAAAAGAGAACCTCCTTGTCCGAACTTTTCACAATCTTCGCCGAACCCGCCTCGATCGCTTTCGCTACATGCACTGAGATGAAGTGCAAAGCTTCTGTCCCATAGCGATTTGAAAGATGCAGCCGAATTTGATGCCCACCCAGCGACAAATGAACAATCTGGCGAAGCGTTCCCTCGCGTAACTCATCAGCCTTCAGCGCGCTGTCGTCATCCAATTGCGGTGACGTCGCCCACGACGCCACCCATCTTGTTTGCGCGAGACTCCCGCTGGCACTGGTACACAAAAACACAAATCCGAAAAAAACTGCTTTTTTCATTTTTATCTGCATGTCGGTGTGAAAATTTATCACATTCCGCCGGAGTCGAGTTTGCTAGTGCAGTTTTACGTACTCAAAATCAGTTGGCTGCGTATTGATTCCCCGCTCGGGTGGAGCAATCCAGCCAGCCATCTTGCCACGCTCAAAAACGCCCTTCATCAAGCTGCGCACATATGCCCGATCGATCTCCGTTGGCAACCATTCGGTTTCGTGCGCCGCGAATTCTGCGGCGCTGATTGGCGTTCCTTTCAAATCGGTCGGAACGTTTGCCCAGCTTCCCACTGTCCGCCGAAAACGCGTGCTCGGCAGCATCATTCGGTGAGGGTAGCCCGCCTCTTCCAGCAACTTGTTCCAGCGCGCCAATCCTTTTTCGCAATCACGCACATATGATTCGCGCACAACTTCGTTCATCGCATTGCGCATGGGAATGTCCTCGCGGCGCACTCCCCCTTTTCCGTCGGGCAGCTCCAAAGCGAAACTCTGTCCTGTTGCAACGTGGTCTTCGTATTTCTCTTCGTCCGGACGACCCTTCAAGCCATTTGCAAAATAGGAAGCCGCATTCGACGAAGAGTCTCCCCCAAACAAATCGAGCGATGAACTGAACCAGAAATTCAAATATCTCTGGACGGTTGGCAAATCCACGGCGCCGGCTTTCCTGATCGCTTCGGGATCGTCCGTTCCCAACTCTTTCATAACCTCAATTGTCCGCTTGATCACTCGCCCAATCCCTGTGTCGCCCACAAACATGTGGTGCGCTTCTTCGGTGAGCATGAAACGGCACGTTCGCGACAAGGGATCGAAGCTCGACTCGGCCAGTGATTTCAGCTGAAATTTTCCGTCTCGATCGGTGAAATAAGTGAACATGTAAAAACTGAGCCAGTCGCTGATCGGCTCGTTGAATGTGCTGAGAATCCGGGGCTTGTCTGCATCGCCTGAGTGACGCTCGAGCAGCTCTTCTGCCTCTTCGCGCCCGTCGCGCCCAAAATAGGCGTGTAGCAGATACACCATTGCCCAAAGATGGCGGCCTTCTTCAACGTTCACTTGAAACAAATTTCGCAAATCGTAGAGCGATGGCGCCGTATGCCCGAGCAAGCGCTGCTGTTCCACGGAGGCTGGTTCCGTGTCACCCTGTGTCACGATCAGCCGACGCAGGGTCGAACGATGTTCGCCCGGCACTTGTTGCCACACCGCTTGTCCGAAATTGTCGCCAAATCCGATTCGCCGGTCAGTTCCTGGTTCTGCGAGAAAAATTCCCCAGCGATATTCCGGCATTTTCACGTAGCCGAACGTCGCCCAGCCTTTGGTATCCACGGAAATCGCTGTTCGCAAATAAACCTCTGAAGCATTGAAATCGCTTGGGCCCAGTCCGTGCCACCAGTTCAGAAATTCCGGCTGCCAATGCTCCAGTGCGCGCTGCAATGTACGGTTCGATCCCAAATCCACATTGTTCGGAATCCTGTCCTGGTAATTCGACTCCATCGCTACACCCGCTCCCAATCGAACTTCGGCTTCGATCCTTTTCCGAAGATCTTCAATGCGCCGTGATCGCCCGTTGCGTTTGGGCGGATGAATACCCAGTTCTGCCAGGCGGAAAGTCGCCCGAAAATCTTCGTCAGCAAATTTTCGTTTCCGCCAAATCGCAAACTTGCCTCCATTCCAGTCAAAGCATCCGGCGAAAGGTTTACTCGTTCTTCGATGGCAATTCGAATTTCGTCTTCCCAATCCAAATCCTCCGGCGCAACCGTAACAAGTTCACTCCGTAACGCATCTTCTGCATGTAATTGCTTGCCAGCCAAATTCTTTAGTTCCGCAAGTTTTTGTTCATCGCCGTTAAACCGCTGTGCCAGACGGCTGCGTTCAGTGACCGACGGAAAGAGGCCGAAATTGGCACCACTCAAGGCAATTTTGGGCACTCCGCTATGTAGTAGCCTTTTATCTACAGCCGCCTCGTCTGGCACCATCAGCATGTAGGACCGATCGGCGCACAACGCAAGTTCCAACAGTGTGCCGGCAAAGCATGAGCCAGAGTCGATAATCGCGAAGATGCTGCGTGAACTCACATCCAAACGCGCAAACGTCCTGCGAATCATTCCAATCGTCTCGCGCACCAACCAGTCGTCGCGGTGCTTCACCATTAGCTCGTCATTTGCGAGCACTGCTGCCGCTTCGCCTGCCGTCTTGAACAAGATCAATCCAAGCGCAGGCTCATTTGTCCGCAGCATCAAAATTGCATCATCCAGTTCTCGCGCCATCGCGAGCGGCCACCATGCATCACCAAGCGCGTGAATTTCCGCCACCGATTTCGGCTGTGTTCCGCGGGGAGCAATCACTTTCGCGGTCGCCGTGCGCGTCTCGCGATCGAATGTGACATCCACATATTCGTAGTGATATCCGCCTTCCTCAATTGTTCTCTTCAGCGGATTGAGCCGAATTCCTCTTGCTTCAGCTCTCCTTCCTGAAGTCTCCGCGAGTTTCAGTGCGCGCTCGGAAACAAGCACTCCAAATCTCGCAGGCGCCGCAATCTCGTCCACGAGTCCCCACTGTTTTGCGCGTTCGCCTTTCACGCCATCCGCATTTGTGCAAAAAAGATCCGCCAAATCCCGACGCACTCTTCGCTTATCCACAACACGCGTCAGGCCGCCGGTTCCAGGCAGCACTCCGAGCAACGGAGTCTCAGGCAAACTCACAGCGCTAGACCGATCATCTACAAGCAAAATTTCATCGCACGCCAGTGCCAACTCATATCCACCGCCTGCGGTTGTCCCGTTCAACGCAGCCAGAAATTTCAGCCCATCATTGCGGCTCGAGTCTTCCATCCCATTCCGCGTCTCGTTTGTGAATTTGCAGAAATTTACTTTCCATCCGTGCGAAGACTGCCCCAGCATGTAAATGTTCGCGCCCGCGCAAAACATCCGTTCTTTTGCGCTTGTAATCACCACGCACGCCACTTCCGGATACTCGAAACGAATCCGCTGCAGCGCATCGTGCAGTTCAATGTCTACGCCGAGGTCGTATGAATTCAGCTTCAACTTGTAGCCGGGGCGCAGCCCGGCATCTTCATTCACGTCCATGAGCAATGTCGCTACGCGCCCGTCAACTTTGAGCTTCCAGTGCCGATAGCTCTCTGGAGCCGCGTCAAACAAAACGATCTGCTTTTCCATCACTTCGGTCATATACCCAGCTTCCCTTCGCATGTGCCCGTTTAAGTGTACTATATGTCCTGTCATCTCAATCAGTAAGAAATATATTGCATATCGAGCAAGCACGCTCAATTTGCTTTTGTCATCGCTGCCAACTCGGCCGCCACTTGCTTGACCGTTTTCCCGCTCGTATTCAATTTCACATCCGCCTGCTCATACATCGGCTCCCGACCGGCTAAAATCTTTCGCAAATCCGCCATCGCCCATTGGCTCCCTGCCATTGGCCGCTTGTCACCCTGAGCAATCACCCGTTGCATGTGATCCTCTGGCCGGGCCTTCAGCCACACCGTAAAGCAAGCGCTTTTCAACCGCGAGAATGTTTCCGGTTCATTCACGATGCTTCCACCAGTCGCCAGGACAAATCGGTCGTGCGATTCCAAGACACGCTCCAGAGCCTCGCGCTCCATCCGGTGAAACCCGGCCGGTCCGTACAAATCGAACACCGCGCTCAATTTCAATCCGCTCTCCTGCTCAATCCTTCTATCCAGCTCAATAAACGGCGCTCCCATGCGCTCTGCCAACATCGGACCCAGAGTGGACTTCCCTGCACCGCGCAAACCTACGAGCGCGATTCGGCTTCGTCGCTCTTCTTCGTTCCTCGCACCAAATTTCTCCAGCAAAGCCGCTTGCGCACGGCGACGTTCTTCCGGCTTTAGTTTCTCCAGCAGCGCAATCGTTCCGGCAATTTCCGGGGCGTGTCCATTTCCTTCTTGGGTAAGCCGCTCAACCCCTATTCCCATCGAGTGAGCGATTCGCCGCAGGCGGATGATTGAGATGTTTCCGTGACCTGTTTCCAACTGTGCCAGGAATCGCTCTGAGACGCAGGCTGCCTTTGCCAGCTCTTTCCTCGTAATCTCTCGCCGCGAGCGCTCTTGTCTAACTCGAGCACCGAGCATTTTTAGAAAATCTGTCTCTGGTCGCGGCCCACTCTGCACTTTGTTTCGCATCGCTTCTCCCAACCGGCAGTATAGTACATCTCCCTTCCTGCCCACCTTGGGCTGCCCAAAAAACGAAATGGGCCAGCACGAACTGCGCCAGCCCATTCCGTATTATTGAATTGTTTGCTTGGTTTAGAACGTAAACCGAGCGCCGAACTCTCCAACGAATGCACGTGGTGTAAAGGAGCTGCTCGGATTGATGAATCCTTCCGGCGTTAGGAAGGTTCCGGCCGTGTTTGTATTGTGGAAGTTGCTTCCGTAGTTGGTCTTGTTGGTGAGGTCGAATCCCTGGAAAATGAGCTGGAGATTCCAACCCTCACGCAAACGGATATTCTTTGCAATGCGCATATCCATGTTGAAGTAATAGTTCCCCCGAACCGAATCGTAGCCAACCTGACGGCATTGATTGGCAGCCAAGCATGCCAGAGCGGCAGCGGCATCAAAGCCTGGGCCTGAGCCATCAAAGGCCAGATAGTTCTTGGGATCGTTAATGGGAACGATTACCGGCCGGGAATAACCGCTTCCTCGAGCAAGCACATCGAAGCCCGATCTCAGGTCAAACGGACGAGCCGAGCCGTAAGAAAGAATGGGGGCCACCTGGAATCCCCATGGCAACTGCACAATACCGCTGAGAGAGATATGATGCCTTTCGTCATTGTCTGTCGGACCAAAGTCGCGCGGATCCCAAATGTTTAGCGGGTCATGCGGATAGTTGCGGAACGACGAGAATCCGTCCGGACCTCCTGATTCAATGCCCCATCCCATCGCACGAGAAAGGGTGTAATTTGCGTTTACACTGAAGTGCTTCGTCATGCGCTGCCGGTAACTGAAGTTCAATCCGTCATAGCGCGAACGATTCACGGACTGCTCATCCATGACGCGTCCAAGCACTGGAACCCCGGCGGCTGTGAAGGCTGCCGACAAGGGCCGAGGGTTGCTGGTGATAATCGGATTGCCACTCGCGTCGGTCCCCAACTGGGCGATGGTTGGATTAATGTTCACTGTCTTGTTTTCGTGCAGGCCAAGAGTGTGGACGTATTCAATCTCCACCACGGAGTTCTTTGTCGCGGCCCACTGATATCCGAAGTTAAATTGTTGCGACACGGGGTTCCTGTAGTTGGGATCCATCAAGCGGCCAGTGGCCCCATCCACCAGAGAGGTCAAAGGAGGTGGAATCGTCGGATTGGGATCTACGCCATAGCGCCAGTCCCCAAGCGCTATTCCGGTTCCTGGAACAATATCCGTCGGCGTCGTTAAAGAGAACAAGCCCTGATAAATGGTCGGCCGGGCGTGCTGGATCATGAATAACGGGATATTCTGGAAGATGTTTCCGTAATAAAGGCCATAGCCACCCCGGAGGACATGCTTGCCTTGCCCAGTAAGGTCATAAGCAAAACCAAAGCGAGGGCTGAAATCCTTGTTATCGTCTTTTGCCAGTTTTGCATAGGGACTGCCGATTGCCACTAATTCCAGGTAAGTCCTGCTCTTGGCAATCGCACTCGCGCCAACAAGATTGAAGTCCTTATCCCAGCGCACGCCCAAATTCACGGTCAGCTTTTTGGTAACTCTCCAATCGTCCTGAAAATAAAGTCCAAGTTGTTTGGTGCCTCCCGGCATATCGAAATACGGATCCCCAGCACTGGCGGACATTCCGATGACTGCGCCTGGCGTTGCAAAGCCTTGCGGATAAGTTGCCGTGTCGGTCGTAATTACGCTGGGATCCGCTCCGAAGTCCACTTCCAGAGTCGAGTTGGATTCAAAGAATCCGCCCAACTTTGGGTTGTAAATGAAGTCGACTCCCATACCAAGCGTATGCTTTCCAACGGTCTTGGTAAGGTCGTCCCGGAACTGCCACTTGCGCTGGTACGACTGCTGCGGAACGTTTCCATTTGTGCCGAAAGAAGATCCTCCGATAAATGTCACAAGAGGCACTTTCAGAGTACTATCGATAATGTTGTTCCAATATTGATAGCCAACCAAGAAGCTGTTTACCGTACTCGGCGTAACCACGGAGTTTAGGGTGAAGTTCGCCGCCTGTAAGTGATTCTTCGTGAAGTTCCCTTCCGTCAGATCGCCAGTCTGCCCCGATTGATCGTTAAGACTGTTGTTGGCCTGCGATGTGTAGCTCAGGTATGCAGTTTCGTGGTCGCTGAACTTGTAGTCGATTCGGCCGTTGTACCGGGTCTCATAAAACGGTCGCGGGATGATAGCTGAGGGTTCCGCAGCCAGCCCTGCGTTCTTAGCGATTGTCAGTTCTGCGAAGGCGTTGGGATCTTCGGTCACGCTCGTGCTTTCTCTTTGCCTTTCAATGGCGAAAAAAGCAAACAGTTTGTCCTTGACTATCGGTCCACCCAGTGACCCGCCGAAGAACTGGCGGCTGTACGGCCCTTTCTGCCCGGACTGCTGCTCGAAAACATTTTCCGCGTTGAACTGCTGTTCACGGAAGAAACCAAATGCGGATCCATGGAATTTGTTACCGCCCGCCTTGGTGATCATGTTGATGGCTGCGCCTTCAGAGCGACCGTTGGCCGCCGAAAAACGCTGTGTGCTGATCACAAATTCCTGCACGGCTTCGAGGGGAAGTTGCATCACAGGTCCGCCAACTGTGTTGTCCTTATTGTCCACACCGTTGATGGTGACATTCACGTTGCGCCCGCTCTGTCCATTCACCGAAAGAATCGCATAGCGGTTCTTCGTCGGGTCATACGAATCTGTCGATTTAACTCCAGGAGCTAAATACGCCAGGTTGGCGACGTCCCGTCCCAGCAAAGGTAACTCTTCCACTTCGCTCGGGGTAATCTGCTGACTTACACTTGTCTTTGCAAGATCGACCAGCGGCGCTTCGCTGGTTACCTCCACGACTTCTGTAAGTGACCCTGGCGCCAGCGTCGCGTTTGCGGTAGTCGTTTGTCCCACCAGTAGTTCAACCGTCTGCAACACTGAAGCGAATCCCTGTTTAGAGATTTTGACCGTGTACGTCCCTGCCGCCAGCAAGTCGAAACGGTAAAATCCCGTATCGCTTGAGAACGCGGTTCGAGTCGTTCCCGTCGCTTTGCTTGTGATTACGACTTCCGCGCCTGTCACAGCCGCTTGAGATTTGTCCACTACTGTCCCTTGAATCGTGCTGCTGGCGGTCGCTTGCGCGCCTGCATTCGCAGCGCTCAAAACCATTACAAGCGCAGCGATCAACCCCAAAGAAATTATTCGTTTCATGGACTTCCCTCCGTTAGTAACGTGCCCTGGACGATCGGCTACCGCAGGTCGCACCCCTAAAAATGCAAACCCATCAAATCCCTGGAGTTGGAGACGCAAACACTCCAAGTGTCAGGAACCTGCCCTTCAAACCTTTTATGGTGAAGCCCGTCAACTAATGAACTACCCGCGAGCCCGCGGGGCGACCTGTATTTCGCCCAGGCAATTTAGCAAGAATTTAGACGAAAGCAATAACAATTTTAGTATTCTGTAATGTGCTTCTACTTCGGAACAGAAGCCCTGATACATCAGGGCAATTCTTGTCCACAATTTATTCAATCTTAGTCACTTATGGCAGCTATTCCTCGCGTGCATGGGCCGATTTCTAATTGACGTGCGCCGCCATTCCAGTCAACATTTCGCGGCTCTTCCAAGACTTTTCCGTTCGACTCATTCGCTGCTAAAATCTCCGCCGGAGAATTTTCTCGTGCCCAAAGCAAATGCAAAATCTCGTTCTGCCAAATCCAAAACAGCCAAAGGGCAGCTTACTGAAGCGCAAATCGCCGTCCACTGGAAAGAAGAGCAATACTTCTATCCAAGCAAAGAATTCAAAGCCCAGGCCAATCTGGTTGACTCCGCTTTTGTTAAGAAATTCTCAGAGAAGAACTTTCCAAAATGTTTCGATGCTTACGCCGAACTTCTCCATTGGAATAAAAGGTGGAGCAAGACGCTCGACACTTCAAATCCTCCCTTCTGGAAGTGGTTCGTCGGTGGAAAGCTGAATGCATCCTACAACTGTGTGGATCGCCATCTTACAGAGCATAAGAACAAAGCTGCCTTTGTGTTCGTTCCCGAGCCCGAAAACGAACCAACCCAGGTCCTCACTTATCGAGAGCTCTACATTCGCATGAACGAAACGGCAGCCATGCTCCGCGATTTCTGCGGCCTCAAGCCGGGCGATCGCGTAACGATTCACATGCCGATGATTCCCGAGTTGCCGATCACCATGCTCGCCTGCGCTCGCCTCGGCGTCGTGCACTCCGTCGTTTTTGGTGGATTCAGTGGGGAAGCCTGTGGACTTCGCGCGGCGGATTCTGGCAGCCGCGTTCTCATATATGCGGACGGCTACTACCGCAACGGCAAATGGATAGATCACAAAGGCAACGCCGACATAGCCATCGAAACGGCCAAAAAAGAAGGTCAGCACATTGACAAAGTTTTGATCTGGCGTCGCTATCACGGTCACACGCGCACGGAATCGCCACTCGTCGTGGGCCGCGACTTCATCATTGAAGAAATCATGCGCGAGTATCGAGGCAAGCTTGTCGAACCGGTTTCGCAAGACGCTGACGCACCGCTTTTTCTCATGTACACCAGCGGCACAACTGGCAAGCCGAAAGGCTGTCAGCACCGCACCGGTGGCTATCTCGCCTACGCGGCAGGCACGTCCAAGTATTATCAGGATATTCAGCCCGGCGACGTCTACTGGTGCATGGCGGATATCGGCTGGATTACGGGCCACTCCTACATCGTTTACGGCCCGCTTGCTCTGGCCGCTACAAGCGTTCTCTATGAAGGGGTTCCTCAATTCCCCGATGCCGCTCGTCCTTGGCGTATCGCGGAACGTCTCGGTGTAAACATCTTCCACACTTCGCCGACGGCTATTCGTATGCTGCGCAAAGCGGGCGCAGACGAGCCCAAGAAATACAACTACTCCTTCAAACACATGACCACAGTGGGCGAGCCAATCGAGCCGGAAGTTTGGCGTTGGTATTATGAAGTCGTTGGCAAGAACAAAGCCGCCATCGTGGACACATGGTGGCAAACCGAAACGGGTGGTTTCCTCATCACTACAAAACCAGCGCTGGATCGCATGAAGCCGGGTAGCGCCGGCCCAGCAGCCCTTGGAATTTTTCCTGTCATCTGGGATGAGAATGGAAATGAAGTAAAAGCAGGCCAGCATGCTGCGGGAAACATTTGCATTCGCAATCCATGGCCGGGAATCATGCAGACGATCTGGGGCGACCCCGATCGCTTTGTAAAGCAGTACTACTCAAAATACTGCAAGAATCCGAAGAGCAAGAAGTGGCAGGATTGGCCCTACTTCGCGGGAGACGGCGCGATGATCGCCGCTGATGGCTACTACCGGATCCTCGGCCGCGTGGACGACGTCATCAACGTCGCCGGGCACCGCCTTGGCACAAAGGAAATCGAATCCGCCTGCCTGACTGTGCCCGAAATCGCCGAAGCTGCTGTCGTTCCCGTCGTGGACGAAATCAAGGGCCGCGTCCCCGAAGTCTATATCTCCATCAAGCCCGGGCTAACACCAAATAAGCAGGTCATCGACAAAGTTATCTTCACCATCGAAACGATGATCGGAAAAATTGCGCGCCCGAAAAAAATCCACGTTGTTCCAGATATGCCGAAAACGCGTTCTGGAAAAATCATGCGACGTGTCCTCGCCGCCATTTCCAATCGCATGCACACCGGCGACATCACGACTCTTGCCAATCCCGACATCGTCGAGCAAATCCGCGAACTGGTTCAGGGCCGTGAAGCCGTAGCGCTCAACGAAGGTCCAGAAGACATCAAACTCTTCGGCGAACAGTCCTGACTTGGCTCTGCCTCAGGTTTAGCGCTTTGCATTGCGCTCGCCCTAAATCGGTCATCGCTCGCCGGGTTAGCTGTTTAGCGTTTGCAAAGCGCCTGCACGGCTACTTGGACATCGGGATCGAATTGCGCATCGGCGGAACTGGTCGTCGAGCAGACCTGAGAGGCGGTCAAGCCAAGTGCGCCGTGCATGTCCGCGCCGTCTAGCTTTGCGCCTTCCAGCACGGCGTCACGCAAAACCGTTCCCGTAAAGACTGCTCCGCGCAAATCTGCTGCGCGCAAATCGGACCCCAGGAAAATCGTCCCTTTGAGCTGAGCTCCTGCAAGCGTTGCGTTGCTGAGCTTCGCTCCGGAGAAATCAGCCAGTTCCAGGTTGGATAGCGAAAGGTTGGCGCCTTGCATTTGCGTGTCTCGCATATCCGCTCGCGTCAAATCTGCTCGCAGCCACTTCGTCTGCTGCAAATTCGCGCCGTAGAGTGACGCACCATCCAATCGTGCGTTTGCAAAGGAAGCTTGTGGAAAAACCGCATACGTAAAGTCGGCGCCACGTAAATTTGCGCCGCTCAAATTGGACGAAGTCCCGTCTGCGGAAATCAGAACAGCATTTTCCAGATTCGTATGATCAAGCACAGAGTCGCGCATCTTCGCTTCGCGCAAGTTCGATCCATGAAGGTCGGACTCAGTCAGGTATGCACCAACCAAATCGCCGCGCCACAATCTCGCATTCGGCAGATACGCGCGGTACGCACGCGCATACCGCAAACTTCCTTCGTTTAGTTTCGCGCCGTCTTCCGAGGCTGCATCGCCCTTTCCACGTGGCAATACGAGCGACGACTCAATCAAATCCGCATAAGGCCGGTAGCCCACAAATCGAAACCCTTCCGCCGCCCAGCGCCGAGGGCTTCCGCTGAAATAACGCTTTGATGCTTCCGTCTCCGCTGGAACACCCCAAATCACCCCGAAAGAGAGAACAAGTAGCACGAGTCCCGCAGCAATCGGGATTCGCAGCGTCACGAATGCCAGCTTCAAAATGCTCCGCGAACTGGGCCGGCGAATTTCGCCGGGTTTTACGACGCGGCTCACGACCGCCGGCAGTCCGGTTGCGACGCTTACGCTCAACCCAAAAAACAAGACGTGCAGCGCCGACCCACGCAAGTCCTGCCTTACCAAATAGCGCATCCAGATCAGCGCAATCGTCGCCGGCACAACCCAGTACGCAAGAATCGTGGCAATCACATTTTCCAGTAGCGAAACTGGCGTCTTCGCATCACGCAGCCAGCGGAAATGCCGCCGCACCAGCCCCATCAAATACCAAGGCCCCTCGCGTTCGACAGTTTGTCCGTCCTGAAAGACTGCGGGGAGAGAAGCCATGCTGCTCCAAACACGCAGCAATAAAAATTGAAATCGCACAAAAATCGTCAGCAGCGCAATCGGAGCAATCAGGTAAAACGCATTAATCGGCAGCAGGTTCCCGAGCCTGCGAATAGGAATCGTGGATCCATCCAAAATCAGCCGCGCATCGGAAGTTGTCGCCACCACGAGACAACAGATCGCGCTTACGGCGAGCATCAGAAAATAAAACCAACGCGCACTCCTCGTCGCTTCCCAAACCGCTTTCGATCCGTCAATGGAAGAGATCGTTTCTGGCAGCATTGCGTCATACAAATTTGCGCCGCCTAATCTGCCGAGCCAAAGGCCTTCCGCGCCGTAAAGGGTCGCGCCCATTAAGTCCGCGCCGCGCAATTCCGCGCCAAGCAGATTCGCATTGCAGAGATCTGCCTGCACCAGCGAAGCTCCACGCAAGTTCGCCATAGACAAATCAGCGTTCCGCAAGTTTGCCCGCTGCAGAATTGCGCCTTGCAGATTCACACCCGTCAAATCTGCACTTTCCAGATTTACTCCGGAGAGATCGGCTTTTGTTCCTTCATCCCCGCCGCTTTCCACCCAGATTCTGTGTTGGTCCAAGATCGCAGCCAGCTCCACTAGATCCACATTCGCGCCAGATTCATGCACCGGGGTTTCGGGAATCGGAACCGGGCGAGCCGAAGCCCGCGAAGCAAGATTCTCCAAATCTGCCAGGACGTTGCTCTTTTTCTTTACAGAAGCGGCTTCGGATTCCGGATTGGTTTTTGCCTGGGCGACCACAGAATCCGTCTTGCCCGAACTCCTCGGTTCGTCTTTTGCCGTTTCCCTTTTTGAAGATTCACTCTTGGCGATTTCTTTTTTCCTTGGAACCTGTTCAGAGGATTCATTCTGTGTGTTTTGATTTCTTGCCGTTTCGCTTCTTTCTGCGACTGTTGCTCCGTGTCCGGAAATACGGGGAGACACTTGAGGCTCCTCGCCGCTTTCCAGGAGCGAAATGAGCTCCTCTTTCGTCGCCATGCGCTCCGTACCCGGATCGAGTGACATCTTCTTGAGCGCAGCAAAGTTGTTTTCGGCCGGGGAATCCGGCATGGGCATACCCTCAGAATTGTGGAGACGCGCACCTCTATATAAGCCAATGGGCGCGATCTCAGCTGGGTAAACCGATGATGGCTCACGGGAAGGAAATTGTCGCCTGCACTAAAGGACAGGCGTGCGAGGAATACAATGGAGGAATAACCGTGGCAGGAAATTTAGTGAAATTTACAGAATCTAGAGGAAAAAATAGAGCCAGGGCGCTCCGCTGAGGGGCCGAGGCACCCCGGCTTATCCTGCCCGCCTCCGCAGTGAGCGAGTAGGAAGATCGTTACAGAAAATCTTCGAAAACCGCTGCGCGAAACTCTTAATTATCCTCGTCGCCGCGCAGAAACTCGTAACGTTCGATAGCCGCCACAACGCCCACGGAAGCGTCATCGCGTGGTTCCGTACGCTGAACTCGGCCAAGGCAACGGACGCGAACTGGTCCCGCTAGAGTAATTTCGTTGGGAAGCGTCAGAAGAATTTCGACGGCCGAGCCTTCCTTGACGTCCTTTGCAAGGTAAAAGTAGACCCCGCGAGAGCTTACATCGCGGGACTCAGTGCTGGTTTCTCCAACAGCGGCCCCAGTAGTCCAGCGAACGGTAAGGGGAAGCCGCATGGAGAAGCGCTGCGTAGTGCGGCGTTCAGAGCCGGTCAAGGGAAAGCCTCCTCGAATTTGCAGCGCCAGTGTATCCACGGAAGGGCAGCCGGACAATAGGACAAGAGGTACAAAAAGAAGCTCTACGAAAAAAGTACGGAGGTACTAGGAAAAGGGGGCAATCCTAGGTGGTCGGTTTTCTGTTGGCAGCCGACGCACGTCGTAGATACTTGGCCGGAGCTAAAGTTGAGATAAAGCGGTTAGGTATTGGATGAGTGAACAGAATTAAGGACTGTCTTGGCCACTGCTCGCAAGGACGAAATTCAAGACTTCACGGACTTTTGCAGAAAGAGACGAAGGCGTGAAGGGCTTTTGGATGAAGAAGGTGTTCGCATCGAGTTCGCCATGGTGAATGATCGCCTGCGCGGTATACCCCGACATGTAAAGAATCTTGATTTCTGGGCGAATCGCTGTCACTTGTGTCGCGAGCTCGGGGCCGCTGAGTCCGGGCATTACAACATCGGTCAAGAGAAGATCAATTTGAGACCTGTGGCTAAGGCAGAGTGCAATCGCGGCTTTCGGCGTTTCTGCAACAAGAACTTCATAGCCGGAGACGCAAAGAGCTTCACGCGCCAGTTCGCGTACTTGCTCGTCGTCCTCAACCAAAAGAATCGTTTCTGTCCCGCGCGAGTTCTCGCTCTGGGGTTGCTCTGAAGTTGTTGCGTCCGCCGGAGCGTTCACTAAGGGCAGATAAATCTTGAAAGTCGTTCCGCGGCCAGGCTCGCTGTAGACCCAAATGTTTCCGCCGCTCTGCTTAATGATGCCGTAGACCATGGAGAGACCTAGGCCGGTACCTTTCCCCATTTCTTTCGTGGTGAAAAATGGTTCGAAGATGCGCGCCAGATTTTCAGGGTCAATTCCCACTCCAGTATCACTGACCACGAGAAGAACATAGCGTCCTGGTTGCACAGTTTGATGGCGCTGCGCGTAAGCTTCATCCAAAAACACATTGGAGGTTTCGATCGTGAGCTTGCCGCCTTTTGGCATGGCGTCGCGTGAATTCACGACGAGGTTCATGATGACCTGCTCGATCTGGGAACGATCTGCCCGAACAGAACCCAAATCTGACGCAAGCACGGTTCGCATTTCAATGTCTTCGCCGATAAGGCGGCGGAGCATCTTCTCAAGATTTTGCACGAGGGAGTTCAGGTTGAAGATTTTGGGCTGCAAAACTTGGCGACGGCTAAAGGCAAGCAGTTGACTCGTTAGCGCGGCGGCGCGGTCGGCCGCGTCATCAATGCGTTCGAGGCCTCCACGAAATTCGTGGCCTGGCGCGCGGTCCAAAAGCATGCGGCTGTAACCGCGAATTACAGTAAGCAGGTTGTTGAAGTCATGCGCAACCCCGCCTGCCAAACGGCCTATGGCTTCCATCTTTTGTGCTTGCCGCAGCTGATGGCGAGACTCTTCGAGTTTTAGAGTGCGCTCGGCGACCAATTCACCCAGTTGCTCCTCATTTTGACGAAGCATTCGTTCGATGCGCTGTCGTTCGACAATCTCTGCTTGCAATGCTGCTTGCACTTTATCTTGCCTCCGCTGTGCGATGACAAGACGAAGACTCGAAGCTGAGAACGAGATGCCAACAATCACAAGGGCAAAAAGGGTCCTCTCGCGCGCGATGTAAAGAGAGAGAAACAGCACTAGGAATCCGAAAAGAATTGGAAAAAGACGATTACCAATAAGACCGCCAAACAATTTACGACCGGGAGTACTCTCTACTTTTTTCTGGTCCCAAGTCGCCGCAATCGCGATGGGGTAGATGTTCAAAAAGGTCCAGACGGATTCGTACCAAGAGCCGGTCTGGAGCGTTGCGCCAAGATAGTTGTAATAAAAGTCGCCGAAACAGACGAAAACAAGTAGGACACCCATGCGCCCAAATAAGGCGCGGACAACGGGTGAATTGGTCAAAAGCGCGCGGAGCAAAAAGATTGCCGCCATGGCGGCGTCGTACATCAAAGTACCAACCCAGGTTTCGTGCAGCCAGGCGCTCCGAGCAAAGGTGGATTCCGATGGCTCGTGGTTCGGCATGTAAAGAAAGAAAAAGTAGATAACGACCCAGAGAAGAATAATCTGGACGAAATCTAGAATATGAATGGGATCGAAGCGGCGCGGCTCGAAATCAGGCTCGAGAAAAAGGGTGAGACTTGCAGGGCAAAACCAAAACACTGAAATGAGAATGGAAAAATCTTCCAGCGCCGGCGAAGGATGTGTAACCGTAACATAAAAATTTATGGAAGAAGCGATAGAAAACAGCACTAGCGAGAATGCCGTCACGTACCAGAAATATCTCGAGAGATGCGTGGACCGGCGGCCCGCTTGGAGAGCGAGATGCAAACAGAGGAGATTGAAGAGCAGATTGACGACGTTAACCCACGAAGGGCCCGGTGCTTTCGTTCCCCAATGCGAAATGATAAATATCTGCCCAATGGTGAGCAGTGTCGTCGGCAAGATCCAAAAAAATTTGCCAAAAGGCAGCGCAAACGCATTCGCGCTATCCGGTGATATTGTGCGTTCTGGCTCCATAGCCTTGTGAAAAATCGGGACCCAAAGGCAGGTGCGAATTCCCTGGTGCGCTTAGAGCGGGCCGATTCCAGTTAATCCAAGTATATCGGTGCTGAGGAACGCGCGCGGATATAGGCTCAGGAAGGATTTCCTAGATGATACGGTTCGTTGGTACAGGTGACCCCGTATGAACTTCCCCCGAAGTTGCAGAAAGGTAAAAGAGGCAGCCGGGGGATTATGAATGGTCTATCAAGCGATGGTGAATCGCGTAAAGCGCAAGCTCAAGGCGATCGGAAACGCCAAGCTTATCGAAAATATTGTGCAGGTGGTTCTTGACCGTCTGCTCGGAAATGAAAAGCTTTTCCCCGATTTCCTTATTACGGAAGCCTTGCGCAACAAGCTGAACGATTTCCTTTTCGCGATCGCTGAGCAAGGGCTTTTCGCGGCGCGGGCCAGACTCAGACGACTTGGCAAATGCCTTCATGACTTCCGCCGTCATGCGATTGTCCAGCCAGATCTCTCCTGCGTGAACGCGGTGAATGCTCTTTACCAACAAATCGGTCGCGGATTGCTTTAGTACAACGCCGCGGGCGCCAAGCCGCATCGCCCGGACCACGTCGCGATCATCTTCGGCCGCGGTCAATACGATTACGCGGGTCGGAATCTGGTCAAAATTGACCTCTTCGAGAACCGCAAGCCCATCCTTTTCCGGCATGCGAAGGTCCAGCAGCAAAATGTCCGGCTTCAACTTGGCCAGCAGCTTGATGCATTCAGCGCCATTTTGCGCTTCGCCCACAATCGTAATGTCTTCGTCGCCGTCAATCAGCTTGCGAAGGCCGTCGCGAAAAATCGCGTGATCATCGGCCATGAGAATTCGAATTTGAGGTTTGGTCTTCGCCATATTAACCGAGCGGAATTTCTATCGTTAGACGCGCCCCATGCCCCGGGTTCGACTCTACGGTCAGAACCCCGTTCACTGTTCGCGTGCGCTCCTTTATGGAAATGGGACCCAGACGCAGACGATCCAGCTCATCCCCGGTAAAGCGGCCCGCAAAGCTGAAACCTTCACCGTTATCGTCCACAACCAAAAGTAGACGGCTGTCGTCCTGCGAAAGTTTTACCACGACATGGGTTGCCTTAGCATGCTTTTTTATGTTGTTGAGTGCTTCTCGGTAAATCTGGAAAAGCTCGCGGCAGACGCGGTCCGGAGCCCGCAATTCAGCGGAATCGATCAATAGATCGAGCGCCAGGGGCGATTCATTGCGAAATCGTTCGGCAAAACCGCGCATTAAATCGACCAGGTCTGCTGATTGTACTCGCACCGGCTTGAGGTCTGTTACGAACGTCCGGAGCTCCGCGGATTCGTTTTTTACCGTCTGCTGTAAGGATGAGATGCTCGCGGTGAGCTGTTCGTGGCCCGCGGGAACACGCCGGCGAAGCACATCTAGCTGAATTTCGATGCTGAGCAGCGTTTGCAGAATGCCGTCGTGTAGGTCGCGCGAAATTCTTGAGCGTTCGGCCTCAATGGCGCGAGCCCGAAGGTGTCGAAGCAAGAAAAGATTCTCGAGTGACGGGCCAACGTGACGCGCAACGCGTTCCAGCCAGGCGAGATCATCCTTCGTGTAAGGCTTGCCGCCCTCTTTTCCATTAAGAAGAAAAATTCGGCCGACTGGACGATCCGCCTGATCGAATGCAACGCTGATAAATGAACGGACGCCAAACTGCTGCTGCGTCGGTCCAGGGAGCCGTGGAAGGATTTTCAGCATGTGACCATCGCGCCTATCCCAGCCGAACCCCGATCCGGGACCCTCCACCGAATTCCAGCACAGAGTCGCATCGTAGTCGTCCAAAAGAAAGCCATCCGCGCGCGCCAGTGGCAGATTTTCCGGAATGATGCGTTCACTTTCGCCAGCCTTTAGGCGCCAAACGAAGATACGTTCCAGGTCTGCATCACGAAAAACAAGCAGTGCTTCTGGGGAGCGAAAATAGATGGCCAGCTCCGTGAGCAGAAGACGCAGCGACTCAGCTAGCCCCTGGTCCACCTGCATCGTAGCCGTGATGTGAGAAAGGTATTCGTTCTGCGAAGCGAACGAGCGGCTGCGCTCACCAAGATAGGCAACGCCGGCACCTGCAGCGAACGTCGCAGCTGTAGCAGCAAGCCACGAAACAACGCGCATCCACTGCATGTCCGTCCGAGCGGCCGAAACAAGCACGATACTCAGTGAAAAGAGGCCTGCAATGGGAACCGCAAACTGAAATCCCCATCGCGAACCCGCTGCATAACAGATGAAAAGATACGGAAACCATATGGGAACAGACGAAGGGCAAACGTAAATAAAAAACGCAAGCGCAAGGAGGTCAATCACCAAAGGCAGGTGCCAATCGCGATCTTGCAGGAAATCTTCAACCAGAATCGCAAGCAGGGAGAAGATCAAATAGCCGATGAGAAAGGTAACGGAGCGCGAAGCCTGCCGCGATGGGCCAAGATCAAATACCGCCAGCAGCGCCAGAATGATGATGATCGGGCGCGCCAACGAGACTTGCCGCTCAAAGTGGCGGCGATCGGTTTCATGGGGGCTCATGCGCGGGGACGCAAATTTCACAGGCTAGTTTAACAGCGGCGGAAGCGCGCCAAGCGGGAGGTCACGCCTAGGTTTCCACTCTGCAAAGAGGATTGGCAGAAAGGGCACACTTCCGGGGCGAGAAAGTGCGTGATAAACTGAAAGCGAGTGGTGGGAGTAGCTCAGCTGGTAGAGCGTCGGTCTGTGGCACCGAATGTCGCGGGTTCAAATCCCGTCTCCCACCCCAAATTCTCCCCCAAAAGCTGAATCCTTGCTTTTCGTTAAATTCCCGATTTCCTTGTGACGATTGTCCGCGGCGTGCATCCAAATGTTGCAAAGAGTAGAGTTACATCCAGGAACAGGTCCCGAGAGCTATGGCCAAACCCGTAATGATGGCAGTTGATGATGATCCCGAAGTTTTGCGCGCAGTAGAACGCGATTTGCGCACACGGTACGCCGAAAATTATAGAATCGTGCGAGCCAGCTCCGGCGGCACTGCCCTGCAAGCTCTGCAATCGCTGCGAAAACGCAATGAAGCTGTTGGCCTCTTTTTGGTAGACCAGCGCATGCCGGAAATGAGCGGCGTCGAATTCATCGCCAAAGCGATCGATGTCTTTCCAGAAGCCCGCCGCGTTCTTCTAACTGCCTACGCTGACACCGATGCGGCAATTCAAGCCATCAATCACGCCAAAATTCACCACTATCTACTGAAACCGTGGGATCCGCCCGAGCAAAACTTTTATCCAGTGCTAGATGACTTGCTCAGTGACTGGCAGGCGACACACAAACCGGTTTTTGACGGCGTGAAAGTCCTCGGCCATCGCTGGTCACCGCTGTCGTACGGCGTGCGCGACTTTCTGGCGCGCAATCAGGTGCCTTATCGCTTCTTTGACGTCGAAACCGCCGACCGCAATCCCGAGATTCAGAAGATGCTCGACGAATACGGCGGAGAGAGCGCAAAGCTTCCGATTGCAATTTTTTCGGATAGCACTCCACTCACCCAACCATCGATTGCGGACATCGCTGCGCGGCTCGGATTGCGCACGCGCGCAGAAACTTCCTTCTATGACTTGCTCATTGTGGGCGGTGGACCCGCCGGTCTTGGCGCGGCCGTCTACGGCGCCTCGGAAGGCTTGCGGACGGTGATGATCGAAGGTGAAGCTCCCGGCGGCCAGGCAGGGATGAGTTCCAAGATCGAAAACTATTTGGGATTCCCTTCCGGACTAAGCGGGGCTGACTTGGCGCGACGCGCCGTCGCTCAAGCTCGAAAGTTCGGTGTTGAGATTCTTGCTCCTCAGGAAGTAACGAAGCTCCGCGTGGAAGGCGCATCCAAGTTCGTTACGCTTTTGGATGGCACGGAAATCGGTGCCAAGGCTCTGGTCATTGCCACGGGAGTCTCCTACCGCAAACTAGATGTCCCCGGCATGGACCGTGTGCAAGGCGCCGGAGTCTATTACGGCGCGGCGATGACAGAAGCAGCTACCTGCAAAGGTGAAGATGTCTACATCGTAGGCGGCGCAAATTCGGCGGGGCAAGCCGCCATGTTTTTCTCGCAACATGCGCGGCGCGTCGTGATGCTCGTTCGCGGCGGGTCTCTTGAAGCCAGCATGTCCCAATACCTGATTGACCAGATTCGCCAGACGGAAAACATTCATGTCGAGCTGAACAGCCACATCACCGAGGTTTTTGGCGAAGATCATCTTGAGGCAATCTCGATCAAGTGCTCGACCAGCGGCGAAGTGCAGAGAGTTCAAACGGGACATCTTTTTGTGTTCATCGGAGCCGCCCCACGCACAGACTGGCTCTCCGGCGTTTTGCTACGCGAAGAGAAAGGCTTTATCTTGACGGGACCCGACTTGATGCCCGACGGCAAGCGCCCCAAAGATTGGCCGCTCGATCGCGACCCGTGGCTCCTCGAAGCATGCGTGCCTGGAGTTTTCGTCGCGGGCGACGTACGGTATCGTTCCGTGAAACGCGTCGCTTCGGGAGTTGGCGAAGGCGCAAATGCGGTGCAGTTCGTCCATCAATATCTGAGTACGGTGTGAGATGGCGGATACCGAAAAAGAAACTCAAATCGAACATATCATCGGCGAAGTAAAAAAATTCTCCGTCTTCGGTGATTTACCCGAGGAAGATTTGCGCTGGCTCGCCGAACGCATGGACGAAGTCACTCTCACGACTGGTGATATATACGCCAAAGAAGGCGATTCGGTAGATTACCTGACGCTGATGATGGAAGGCGAAATTCAGTTTTCCCGGCTCAACTCACCCGGCTCTCCCGTGTTTGTGGCGGTAGCGGGGGAAATCACGGGCAGACTTCCCTTTTCTCGCTTGAAGAACTTTAAAGGTACGGCTCGCGCCGTGATGCCGACTCGATTGATACGACTTCATCGCCAGTATTTTCCTGAGTTGGTTCAGCGGATGCCATTGCTCACGGAGCGCCTTGTCGGGCTAATGTCTGACCGCATCCGCGAAATGACCCGCTTCGAAACGCAACAGGAGAAGCTAATGGCTCTGGGCAAGCTCTCCGCCGGCCTCGCGCATGAACTCAACAATCCCGCCGCAGCAGCGTCACGGGCTGCGCAGAGTTTGATGACCTCTTTTCAGGAAATCCGCGAAGTGAGCTTGCGATTGCTGAAGCATGCTTCAACAGAGGAGCAACGACAAGGTCTGTTTGATTTCGAATTCAAAGCCGGCAAGAGCTACGCAGCGGAAATGGCGAAATCGGCGGACCCGCTGGAGCTTAGCGATCGCGAGGAGCGAGTCACCGCATGGCTTGAAAAGCACAACATTGCGGACTCCTGGAAGATCGCCGCCACTTTGGCCGAAGGCTGTGTGGATGAACCACAGCTTGAAAAGTTTGTCAGCATTGTGGGGCCGGAAATTCTTACAGACGCAGTTCACCGCGTGGCCGCCATCATCAATATGTTCGGTCTCATTCGAGAAATAGAAAACAGCACCAGGCGCATCAGCGATCTCGTTACAGCGGTAAAGCGCTATTCCTACATGGACCAAACCGCCTTACAAGAAGTGGATTTGCGAGAAGACATAGACAACACACTGAAGATTTTTGGTCACCGCATAAAAACCGGCGTGACCATCATTCGCAATTATGACCCTGCACTTCCGAAGGTCTGCGCCTACGGCGGCGAACTCAATCAGGTCTGGACAAATATCATTGATAACGCCATTGACGCTATGAATGGCAAAGGCGAGTTGCGTATCAAAACCTGCAAAGAGCTCGACTACGCCGTGGTTGAAATCGAAGACACGGGTCCTGGCATTCCAAAGGAGGTTCAGTCCCGGATCTTTGATCCCTTCTTCACCACGAAAAGCGTCGGAGAAGGGACCGGCCTCGGACTGGACACAGTCAGCAGAATTGTCCGGCGGCACCACGGTATCATTGAAGTCGAATCCGAGCCCGGAAAGACCTGCTTTACCATTCGTCTTCCATTCAAACAACCGTTGGGTCAAGCGGCGGAAAGCGAGAAGGCCCCGGAATGAGCGAAACCTGCGAACACATCAAACATTCGAAGAAACCCAAGCCGCACACCAAAGGCTGTGAAGAATGCTTGAAGATGGGCGATTCGTGGGTCCATTTGCGGCTGTGCCTGAAATGCGGCCACGTTGGCTGCTGCGACTCTTCAAAAAACAAACACGCCACGAAGCATTTTCATTCTTCGAAACATCCAGTTGTGCAGTCGCTCGAACCGGGCGAGCACTGGATGTGGTGCTATGAGGACGAACTGTTCGTTGATCCCGATTGAGCGAGACACTTAATTGCCGTTTGAATGGCCCAGTTTGAATTCTCTGTGCAAGACTTTCAGAGCCGCCTGCATGGATTTGTCATCCACAACAAAGGAAATATTGGTTTCCGATGAGCCTTGCGCAATCGCAATCAGGTTCACTTTTTCCTGACCCAGTGCGTTGAAGGTCTTCCCCGCCACGCCTGGTGTGCCGCGCATATTTTCTCCCACGACAGCAACAATCGCGACGTTTGGATCCACCGTGATGTGGTCCACGACTTCGTGCGCAAGGTCCTGTGCAAACTCCTTGCGGAGCGCGTCCACGGTTGCGTGCGCATGTGGCTTCGAGACTAGAAAACAAATATCGTTCTGTGATGAGGACTGTGAAATCAGCAAGACATCGGCGCGTAACTCTGCGGTCGTGGTAAATGTGCGCCCAATGACATCTGGGACACCCACGATTCCAGGGCCGCCAAGGCTTATCAACGCAACATCTCGAATCGCTGTGAGTGCTTTTACTCCGCCACCGATGCTTTTTCCTTTTTGTGTAATCTTTGTGCCGAGCTTTTCCGGCGCAAAGCTGTTACGAATCCAGACTGGAATTGAATCGCCAAGAACAGGGCGCAACGTTTTCGGGTGCAAAACCTTCGCGCCAAAGTAAGCGAGTTCCGCAGCTTCGCGATACGAGATCTCGGAAATCGTGCGCGCATCTGGGACAAGACGCGGATCGGCGGTCAAAACACCTTCCACGTCGGTCCAGATGATGATTTCATCGGCATTAAGAGCAGCGCCCAGAATCGTCGCGGAATAGTCAGAGCCCCCTCGGCCAAGCGTCGTCAGTTTCCCGTCGGCCGTTGCGCCGATGAATCCAGTGACCACAGGGGTTTCGCCATTGTCTAAAAATGGCAGCAAGTGTTCCCTGGCACGCTGCCGCGTCTCTTCGGCGCGAGGTTCAGCGCCGCCGTGATACGCATCCGTCACAATCACTTGCGTAGCTTCCACAGAAACACTCTTGGCACCCAATTGGGTCAACGCGCCGGCAAACATTGGGGCACAAAGGCGTTCTCCTAAACTGGAAATCACGTCCAGCGTGCGTGGTGTGAGTTCGCGAAGCATTGCGGTCCCGTCGTAAAGCCGTTTGCCCTCGGCGAGCACTTCCTCCAGCCTGTGTTCAACATTTGCGCGTGCGCCTTCGTCGGTAACAAGCTCTGCAAGCGCGGCTTGATGCTGCTGGCGCAAAGCCTCAATGAGCGCGCCGCCGGCCCCTGTATCGCCTTCTCCCGCGCGTTTTGCCGCATCAATCAAGCGGTTCGTCACCCCACTCATTGCAGATACCACCACCACAACGCGCATCCCCTTTGCCGCAGAAGCGACTATCTGCGCGGAACGCGCAATGCACGTGGCGTCTCCAACCGAAGTGCCACCGAATTTCATTACTTGCAGCGGTTTCGTCATCTACTTGGACTCTCAGCTCTGAGAAGTAATTCTCAATGATACCGTCCACCTTTGCGGCGAACCTAAAAACTTGGCGACATGTGCTTTGCAGACAGCAGACACGCAATTCAAGTCGTTGCGAATTACGTCTATGATGTACGCATGATAAAAATTGTGTGCGAAGGCGTTTTGTTCGATTTGGACGGCGTATTGGTGGATTCGACCCCAGCTGTCTCTCGTGTTTGGAGTTGGTGGGCCAGGAAATATGGCTTTGATACCGAGGAAACCGTCCGAGTAGCGCACGGCCGCCCCAGCATCGCCACAATTCGCGAGCTTCTGCCAAATGCGGATGTCGAAGAAGAAAACCGAGAAGTGGAACGCCGCGAAATTGAAGATGTGGAAGGCGTAGTTCCCCTGCCAGGCTCAATGGAACTCTTGCGATCCCTCCCGCTCGACCGTTGGGCGATTGTGACTTCTTGTACAAAGCGGCTCGCCTATGTGCGGCTCCGCGCGGCGGGACTTCCGGAGCCGAAGTTCATTGTCACTTCGGACGACATCACTCGCGGCAAGCCTGATCCCGAACCATACTTGAAAGGCGCGAAGGCGCTCTCCTTTGCGACGAAAGATTGCATTGTGATAGAAGATGCACCAGCCGGGATTCGCTCTGGAAAGGGTTCTGGCGCCCGCGTGATTGCCTTGCAAACAACCGAGCGCGATGAACTCCTTCGAGCTGCTGGAGCCGATTTCATCGTGAAAGACTGTTCCGGTCTCCAGTTTGTTTCAGACTCTTCCGCGAATCGACTCTCGTTCGAATTGAAAATTTCACCGGCATGATTATTTTCGCTGTAATCGCAATCGCATTCTTGGTGGCTGCGCTATTTGCGCCTCGGACAAATGAAACTCTTTTCCGTTTTGTCGAGAATGTTTTTGCAAATATTGCTCGCCGCACCGCGCTCTCTTTGGCCGTCTTGTTTTTGGGTGTAATCGCAATCCGCATCGCGTTGTTACCGTTGCTGCCCGTTCCCTCTCCAGGAATTCATGATGAATTCAGCTACTTGCTGATGGGAGACACCTTCGCACACGGCCGCCTCGCCAATCCGACCCATCCCATGTGGCTCAGCTTTGAAACCTTTCATGAAAATTGGTTCCCCACCTACCACTCGATGTATCCGCCCGCACAAGGCGCCGCTCTCGCTTTGGGACAACTTCTAGGCTCTCCCTGGATTGGCGTGCTCCTGACTGCTGCAGCTATGTGTGCTGCAGTCTACTGGATGCTTTGCGCTTGGATGCCTGCTCGTTGGGCCTTTCTGGGCGGCGCGCTCGTCGCTCTCAGGCTTGGATTCACAAGTTACTGGACGAATAGCTACTGGGGCGGCGCAGTTGCTGCCATCGGCGGTGCATTGATGCTCGGCGCGCTCGCGCGCATCTTCAAGAATGCAAATCTTCGTGACGCACTTCTGCTCGGCTTCGGCATCGCCGTTCTTGCCAACAGCCGCCCATACGAAGGTCTTGTCTTTTGCGTGCCCGCTTCCTTCCTCTTTCTGCGCTGGCTCTGGCAAAAAACAAAAGGCAAGTCTGACGGTACCCTGCCTTGGACAAAAGTCCTCATCCCTCTCGGACTCGTCCTGATTCTCACCATCTCCTTTATGGGTTACTACAACTGGCGGCTCACCGGGAATGCGCTGCTCTTTCCGCATACATTGAACGTTAAGACTTACCACACCGCCCCAATGTTTCTCTGGCAGACCGCAAAGCCAGAGAAAAAGTACAACAATGATCGTTTCGAAGAGTTTTACAACGTCTGGGAACGCGAGGAGTACACACGTAGCTGGAACGGAGTGAAAGAAGTCTCGACAATAAAAACTGAGCGGCTTGCACTTTCCTTTTTCTGGCTTGGTGCCGTTCTTGCTATTCCAGGGCTCCCCTTCGCATTACGCGATCGCAAACTTCGGGCACTCTGGATCACACTCGCTCTCGTTCTCGTTGCTGTCTATGTTGTCGCCTGGTCGAACGCCCACTACGCCGCACCCGCAACCTGCCTCGTCTTTGCGTTGTTAGTTCAATCGCTACGCCATTTGCGAACGATGGGTGCCTCTCGCTTCGCTTGGGGCAAGGCACTCGCGCGTGCCTCTGTCGCTCTTCTTTTCGTCAACACTGCCTCAGCTGCAATCAACAAGGAATGCGACCGGCTCTACTGGACCTGCACTGGTGACATAAGCCGAACCCTCGTCCTCCAAAAACTCCAGGCCGAACCCGGCAAACACCTGGTGATGGTCCGCTACAACGACGACGACCTCAGTATTCACGATGAATGGGTCTTCAACGGCGCGGACATCGACGGCTCGAAAATCCTTTGGGCGCGTGAACTCGACGAAACCCAAAATGAAAAGCTTTTTAATTATTTCAAGGATCGCAGGGTCTGGCTCGCAACAACGAAAGACGGCCACCTCGTCTTCGGCCCTTACGCGCCACCAAAAGACGAATAGCCGCTGCCAATTCTGTTTTATTGAACACAACCTGCACCGAACGCGCGCTCCATTGAGAGCCCGTTGCTCTACGATAAAAGTTGCGCCAATGAACCCCGTTTACATCACTTCAGGTCTGTACCTGCTTGCGGTGGCGTTCTGCCTTCTCGCTCTGATGCGACGAGGAGCTTACGAACACCTCATCGTCAAGATCGAAAACGCCTTCGCACGCTTTGCTGCCCGTCCCATCGCCTCCGTCGCCGCACTTTTTTTGTCATTTTTCCTTTTGCGCGTTGCCTTGCTTCCACTGCTTCCCGTTCCAACCCCGGAAGTGCACGATGAATTCAGCTTTCTGCTTCTCGGTGACACTATCGCCCACGGCCGGCTCTCCAATCCCACGCCTGCCCTTTGGAAAAGCTTCGAAACGTTTCACGAAAACATGTACCCGACCTATTGTTCGAAGTACGCGCCAGCACAAGGGGCCGTTCTCGCCCTCGGAGAAAAACTCGGCAATCCTTGGATCGGAGTTTTACTTAGCTGCGCATTGATGGTCGCCATTTTTCACTGGGCTTTGCGCGCATGGATTCCGCCCCGCTGGTCGTTCCTAGCTGCACTACTCGTCGGACTAAAGCTCGGCCTCACCAGCTACTGGATGAACTCTTTCTGGGGAGGCGCTGTAGCTGCTCTTGCCGGCGCTCTTGCTCTTGGTGGGCTTGGACGCATCCTCAAGCGCCCTTCTCTCATCGGTGCGCTCGCGCTGGGAGGAGGAATCGCGCTCCTGGCCAATAGCCGTCCTTACGAGGGGCTCATCTTCTCGATTCCCGTTGGCGCGACTTTTCTCTGGTGGCTCGCCGGTAAAGCAAGATTCTCTCCGCCGCTCTCACTACGCGTCAGAAAGGTCTTGCTTCCTGTTTCTATCCTTCTTTTCGCAGGCGTTGCATTTGTCGGGTATTACAACTGGCGAACGACCGGCAATCCAAAAATCTTCGCCATGTCCCTCAACCAAAAATTCTACGATCCCAGCGCCATCTTCATTTGGGAAACGCCCGGCGCTCCGATGGCACACTTCAACCCGCAATTCGACGAGTTTTACAACAACTGGCAGCGCAGCCTCTACGGCCACAATTGGTCAGACCTCAGAAAAGTAGCCCTTCGAAAAATCCGCATCTTCTCGCGCACGTATCTGTGGTGGGATTTACTGCTCCTGGTTCCGGCGTTCTATTTCCTGCCAAAACACCGAAAGCTCTATCCTCTTTTCGCCGCCTTAATTTTCACCACGATCGCATTTTTCTCTCTCGCCTGGACCCTTCCCCACTACGTCGCTCCGGCAATGTGCGTTGTCTTCGCAATCTTTGTTGTCGCGATGCGCCATCTTCGCCTGTTTGGAGCACATGGCTATGCTCTAGGCCTGTTTCTCTCTCGTCTGGTCGTCCTCGGCTTGCTTCTCCAGACTGCAAATAACATAGTGACTGCCACTCAAGACCCGCTCGATCTGGGCGGCGTGCGATTGGAAGGCCGCGCAGAGGCTGTACGCTGGCTCCAAGCGGTTCCCGGCAATCATCTTGTCTTCGTGCGTTATTCGAAAGACCACAACATCCATCACGAATGGGTTTTTAACGGCGCTGATCTGGAAAATTCGCGAGTCGTCTGGGCACGCGAACTCGACGCCGATCAAAATCAAAAAGTGATCGAGCACTACAACAATCGCAAGATATGGTTTATCGAAGCGGACAAATTCATGTCCCTGCCTCAGCCGTACGCGCCGCCGCTCAATTAACCGTTACGAGCCATATCCATTGGGATGTGCCTGATGCCAATCCCATGCCGTCTGAATAATCTCTTCCAATTTGTCGTAACGCGGCTTCCAACCCAGCTCTTTGCTGATTTTCGCTGAGCTTGCCACAAGCACAGGTGGATCTCCCGGCCGGCGCGGTGCTTCCACAGTTTTGATCGGCTTTCCTGTAACCTTCCGCGACGCTTCAATCACTTCTCGCACGCTGAATCCATTTCCATTCCCCAGGTTGTAGGCGAGCGCTTCCCGTTCCCTGAGCGCATCGAGCACAAGCAAGTGTGCCATCGCCAAATCATAAATATGAACGTAGTCGCGAATGCAGGTTCCATCCGGTGTTGGATAGTCCGACCCAAAAACAGAAACTGACTCCCGTTTGCCGAGCGCAACCTTCAACACGATCGGGATCAGATGTGATTCGGGATCGTGGTGTTCGCCGTGTCCATCCCACGCACCGGCGACATTGAAAAAACGAAGCGTCGCATAACGCACGCCATGAATCTGCTGAAACCAATGCATCATTGCTTCAACTTGCAACTTCGATTCCCCATAAGGATTCAGCGGATTCTTTGGTGAATTTTCGTCAATCAGCGAAGTCTGCGGATCCCCAAATGTCGCCGCCGTGGAAGAAAACACAAATCGCGACACTTTGTAATTCGCGCAGCACTCCAGCAAATTCAGCGAACTCACCACATTGTTCCTGAAGTACTTTTCCGGGCGTTGCATGGATTCGCCAACTAACGCCGACGCCGCAAAATGCATCACCGCGTCGAACTTGCTCTCTTGAAACAGCGCTGCGAGCGTCTCGCGGTCCGCCAGGTCCGCAATCACCAATCGCGCTTTTTCGGGAACTGCCTCGCGGTGCCCCTGCGAAAGATTATCGAGCGCTGTAACTTCATGGCCATGCTTTAGCAGCAGACGCACGGCCGTCGCGCCTATGTATCCCGCTCCGCCCGTAATCAACACTTTCAATCCCATGGATTCCCCCGCCCTCTCAGAAAGTCGCGACGCTATCGCGGCAAATCGTAATCACCGATGTAAGTTCCGCGGCTGATTCCTAGCATGCTCAAGAAAAATGACGCGAAGATAATCTGCATTCCAAGAAACAGCCACATGGACCAGAACAAAACCCATCGAACAGCCTGCAGAGGTCCGAATCCACTAGCTGCCCACTGCCAAGTGATCCAGGCACAACCCGCGAAGCCCAGCAGTGCCAGCGCCCCGCCAAGCAGCAAGCCAGTCTCGAGCGTCACACGCTTCAACACGCGCTTCAGCGAAACAGGATTTCGATCGAATCGTTCCGAGTAGCTGAACACCTTGGCAAATGCGCCAATCGAGACAATTTGCGCCCCTAGCAAGGTAAAAATCACTCCAAAAATCATCGTATGAATATCGAGCACGACGTTTGCGGAAATTCTTCGCGGCCCCGGCAACAGCCAGAAAACCAAAAACAATCCAATCGCGCCGAGCAAAGCTCCTGGCAACAAGAACAGCCAGTTCGGCGCATACAACAACATAAACCGCAAATGCCGCCATCCATCCCGAAAACTGCGCAAATGAGGCGGCCTCCCTCTCTTGTCCTTCCACAATGTTATCGGAATCTCCGTAATCTTTGCGCCCAGCTGCGTCGCCTTAATCACAAACTCCGAAGCAAACTCCATTCCTGTGCTCCGTAAATCCATCTTGTCGTACACCGCTCGCGTAAATCCGCGCATACCACAGTGCGAATCCCCAATATTTGCGTGGAACAGGATGTTCAGAACGCCGCTCAGAACTGGATTGCCGATGTATTTGTGGTGCCATGGCATCGCGCCCGGCTTAATCTCGCCCTTAAAGCGGTTTCCCATCACGACGTCAAAGCCCTTGCGCCATGCTTCCACGAATCGCGGCACTTCGGTGAAGTCGTAGCTGTCGTCCGCATCGCCCATCACAATGAATTGTCCGCGTGACGCAGTAATTCCCGCTTGCAATGCTGCTCCATAACCTTTTTGTTCCGCGTGAACAACTCTCGCGCCAAGTTTCTCTGCAATTTCAATCGAACCGTCTGTCGAGCCATTGTCCCCAATGACCACTTCGCCTCGCAGACCCGCCGATTGAAAGGCTCCCATCGCCTTTTCCACACAATAACCAATCGAGTTCGCCTCGTTCAGACAAGGGATCACGACCGAAACTTCAATTGGCGATGGCTCGTTTGCCACACTCACTCCTCACGCTCTTCATCGGCCTTCATCGCAGAACAAGAAGTCTTGGGCAGTCGGTCGCTTTGAATTTCCTGGTTCGTGACACAATAAGTCGAAATTCAAAGTGACCCACTACTGAAACTTGTTCCGGCTTGCAATTTTTGAAGCCGCAAGTATGATGACGGCTCTCACGAATCTTCGAGAAATCTATTGTCTACTACTGCCGACGCATCTTCCAGCCAGCCTGCTGCCGCCGTGCACAACCGGGGACGGTTGCTTCAAGTCCTCGGTATGTGGTTCGGCATCGCCGCAGCCATCGGCAACACGATCGCTGCGGGCATTGTCCGAACTCCCGGCAATGTAGCGGAGCAACTCCCGCATGCGTGGCTCTTTCTTCTTGTCTGGGTTCTAGGTGGTGCTTACGCCCTAGTCGGCGCATCTTCCATGGCAGAACTTGGCGCGCTCATTCCTCATAGCGGCGGCCAGTACAACTTTTCCCGCCGCGGCATCGGCGAATATGCTGGCTTTTTGGTCGGATGGAGCGACTGGCTCTCCACTTGCGGCACCAACGCCGCCGTCGCAATCGTCATCGGCGAATACAGCATCGTCCTCGTTAACCTGCTCCACAAACACTTCCCTGTGATTTCGAAATATCTGCAGGGCTTGGATAAGCATCAGCAGGACTTGGCCATTAAACTGATCGCCGTTTCCGTTCTGCTGCTTTTTGCAATCTTGCAGTGGCGCGGCGTCAAGTGGGGCAGCGGAGCGCAGCTAATCACAGCAGCAATGAAGACCGGCGCGTTCGTCATCGTGGTCATAGCTTGCTTCGCGCTTGGCGGCGGTCTTCGTGCCGCAGCCGAGACTGGTCAAGCGCCTCCCCCCATTCACTTCAGTTGGTCCTTTATTGTCGCGTTTCTTGTAGCGCTGCAAGCTGTCATTTACACAGTGGACGGCTGGGACGGCGTCATCTACTTCGGCGCAGAAGTAAAAAATCCCGGCAAAGATGTTCCGCGCGCAATCTTTGGCAGTGTTTTCTCGATCATGGCGATTTATCTTTTGCTGAACGCTGCCGTCCTTTACGTTCTGCCGATGAACCAAATTGCGGGCAATAACTTCGCTCTGGGTGCGGCGGCAAATCGCATTTTCGGCCATCTCGGCGATCCTGCCATCCGCCTCATCATGATTATTTCCTTGCTCAGCTGCATCAACGCTTGCCAAATGTTCGCAGCTCGCACCCTCTTTGCGATGAGCACTGACCGGCTTTTCTTCAAACAAGCTTCGATTGTGAACAAAGGCGGTACACCCACGGTCTCTCTACTCCTCAGCACCATCGTTGGAGTGATTTTTATCTTGGGCTCGTTCGAACGAGTAATCGCCATGCTCTCGTTCTTCTTTGTCGCCAATTACACGCTTTCCTATATTTCCGTCTTTGTGTTAAGAAAGCGCGAGCCGGATGCTCCACGCCCCTATCGCGCGTGGGGATATCCGTGGACCACCGCGCTGGCGCTCGCGGCTTCTGCAATTTTCTTGGTCGCGTCTCTGGTTACAGACCGCGATAACGCACCACTCGCATTTTTGATTCTTGTTTTGAGTTATCCGCTCTATCGTTTGATGAAGTGGGTTTCTGTTGCCACTGATAAATCTGCGGAAGCTTAAACTACTTTTTCCGCAATCGACTTTGCCTGCAGGAAGTGCAGCAAATAATCCTTCCCGCCCGTCTTCGAATCTGTGCCGGACATATTGAACCCGCCAAACGGATGCGCTCCAACCATCGCCCCAGTGCATTTCCGGTTCAAATACAAATTCCCCACATGGAAAACCTCTTCGGCCTTTTCCAGCTTCGCTTTGTTCTTTGAATAAACCGCGCCGGTCAATCCAAACTCCGTGTCATTCGCAATGCGCAGCGCGTCGTCAAAATCCTTCGCTTTAATTACCGCCAGAACGGGCCCAAAAATCTCTTCCTGAGCGATCCTTGCCTTCGGATCCACATCCGCGATAATCGTCGGCTGCACGAAATATCCCTCCCCTTCCGCGCGTCCGCCTCCCAGCACTACCTTCCCCTCTTTTCTCCCAACTTCGATGTAATTCAAGATTCCCTTCATCGCCGATTCGCTCACAACTGGCCCCATATAGTTCGCGGGATTCTCTGCGGGCCCAACCGTCACCTTCTTTGCGCGCTCCACAAGTTTCTGTAAAAACGCGTCATACACTTTTTCCGAAACTATTGCGCGCGAACACGCCGAGCACTTCTGCCCCTGGAACCCGAACGCCGCCTGCGCCACGCCTTCCACCGCGGAATCCACGTCCGCCTCTTCATCCACAATCGTCGCGTCTTTTCCGCCCATCTCCAGCACTGCCCGCTTGATCCATAGCTGCCCTGGCTGCCGCTTTCCCGCCGCCTCGCTAATCAGCAATCCCACGTCCTTTGAACCCGTAAATGCCACAAATCGCGTCTTCGGATGCTTCACCAGCGCATCGCCCGCAACTTCTCCGAGCCCCGTTACAAACTGCAATGCTTGCTTCGGAATCCCCGCCTCGTACAAGACATCGACCATCTTCGCTGCAATCACCGACGACTCTTCCGATGGCTTCAACACTACGGTATTTCCCGCGACCAACGCCGCCGCTGTCATCCCCGTTGCAATCGCAGCCGGAAAATTCCACGGCGGAATCGCCGCTCCCGCTCCCAGCGGGATGTACACCATGAAATTTCTCTCGTTCTGGTAAGGCACGACCTTGTGCGGCCCCGCCAATTCCAGCATCTGCCGCCCGTAATATTCCAGGAAATCGATCGTCTCGGCTGTATCTGCGTCCGCTTCTGCCCATGATTTCCCTACTTCATAGCAAATCAGCGCCGACGTTTCGAACTTCCGCTTCCGGATGATGTCCGCCGCACGAAAAATAATTTCTACCCGCTTCTCCGCCGGCACCTTCTTCCATGTATCGAAATACGCGTGCGCCGATTCGATGGCCTGTCTTGCCTGTTCCGCGCTTGCGCTCTGCACAATGCCGACCACTTGAGATGGATGCGACGGATTCGTGGACTTGATCTTCTCCGCCGTCGTCACCTTCTCCCCGTTGATATACATCGGGTACTCGCGCCCAAATTCGCCCGCCACCTTTGCGAGCGCCGCTTCCATCGCCGCACGATTCTCCGGCTTCGAAAAATCCACAAAAGGCTCGTTCGTAAACTCAGGCTTCTGCAATTTCACCTCGGCGGTCGCCATAACCAGTTCTCCTCCGCATGTCCAAACACCTTAGTCTACTTCTCGCGGTCCATCGCAACAAGTTGGACTATTCGCAAGAAAAGCCTTCCGGTTCTCCCAATCTCCGTTCCTCGCTTAATGTATTTACCAAGAAATTCTCCATTTTTCTCTGCGATACTCCGCCCAAAGAGCAGATTCCCAGCCAATTTTATGCCTGCCCGCGCGGGCAATCGTTAACTGTCCTTCGGGACGTTGTGCCCTCCTTCACCTATCCTTAGAATCCCCCGCAACCGTAACCCAGCTCCTTGTCATTTTTCTGTCTCCGGCTTTCCACCTCAAGCCGGACCAACCGCGAAGTGGACTTGACGGAATCTGCGGTAAAGGAGCGCCCGCCTAAGTCTCGGCGGACAAAACCAATGGAGGAAGTTACTCGCAAGCTGTCTCTACTATGGAGCCGCATTGTGGCCCGGGCCACTGCGGTTCTTACCATCGTCCTGTTCTCGACTGCCATGGCGCTCGCCATGGCTGCCTCGGACGGACACCAACAACAATCATCCTTCTCTAGATTCCCGCATCCATCGGGTCCATCAGCAGGTCCACTCGACGTGATTGCAACCACGACGGCGGCACCTAGCGAAGCACCAACCGGCTTCGACGATCAACCCAACGGCCTTGTAGACAGCGCCACCCACGGTATGGACGCCGGCGTCTTCGCAGAAGTGGAAGACGCGGCTGATGGTCTCGGTCCGCTCTTTAACGCGCAATCCTGCCGGGAATGTCACCAGACTCCCGCACTCGGCGGCGTTAGCCAGGTCACGGAACTCCGCGTCGGTTACGTAGATTCGCGCGGAAATTTCACGAACCCCAACATCACTATCGGCGACGGCAGTGTAACCATCGCGAATCGCTCTCTGGTCAACGATCGCGCCATGTGCCCGAGTGGCGACTACCCTGCGAATGAAGTCCAGGAACACGCGCCAGACCACGCCAACGTTCGCACACTTCGCACTTCGCTGAATACTCTGGGCGACGGCTACGTAGAGGCTATCTCTAGTGCCGCCATCATTGACATCGCCAACAAGCAATGCAAGAACAGCAGCGGCGCCATTTGCGGCCAGGTCATTCAAGTCCCTGTCGCGGAAGCCCCTGGGCAAACCCGCGTCGCGCGCTTCGGCTGGAAAAATCAGCATGCCAGTCTGCTCTCTTTTTCTGCCGACGCATACCTGAACGAAATGGGCGTAACCAGCCGCCTGCAACCCACAGACCTCACGACACTTTGCAAGAGCACGTCTGATCCTGAAGATCATCAGGATGCCGACGGCAACTCCGACATTGACCGCTTTGCTCGTTTCATGCGCGCTTCGAAAGCCCCCGCGCGTGACGCGAATCTGGAAAACACGACCGATGCGTTGGCTGGCGCGGCCATTTTTGACCGCATCGGCTGCGACACCTGCCACGTTCCGACCTACGTGACCGCTCCCGCGGGCTCGGTCATCAACGGAGGCTCACTCGTTGTTCCCGACGCGCTCGGCAACAAAATTATCCATCCTTACAGCGACTTCCTGCTCCACAACGTGGGCACGGGAGACGGCATCGTCCAGAATGGCGGACCGACAACGGCGCAGAAGTTGCGCACGCCTCCACTATGGGGCGCTCGCTTACGCAGCCGCTTCTTGCATGATGGCCGCGCGCTGACGTTCCTCGACGCAATTCAAGCACACAGCAATGAAGGCAGCCGCGCCGCCCGCGCCTTCTCTAACCTCTCCGACCAGGAGAAGCAGCAGCTCTTAACCTTCTTGAAGTCGCTCTAGATTTCAGGAGAGAGTTGCACGAAGCCCGGGCAGCGTCCCTTCGAAAAAGAGCGCCCGCCCGCGCTTCTCTTTTCGTTCGGGAGTGCGGCGCTTCAACTGCGCTTCTTGGTTACGCGACGAGTTCCTGCGCCGCTTCTGCGAATATCTTCGTATGCAAATCCACATCCACCTCGCTCGTCGCCGGACTCATTAGCGCCATATTGTGGAACGGCGTCAATAACACACCCCGATTCAGCGCATATAAATGTAAAAATCTCTCTAATTCAAAATCCGCCGCGGCCGCCGACTCTCCGCCATTTCTCGGTGGTTTCTCCGTAAAGTGATACTCCGCCCGCGCCCCCAACTGAATCACATTCCACGGCAATGCGTGTTTCCTGATTTCTCCTGCCACTCCATCATTAAATCGCTTTGCCAAGGGAATCATTTTCTCAAACGCGCTCGCCGTTAAAACTTTTTCTAGAGTCACGCGCATCGCCGCCAGCGAAAGCGCATTTCCCGCCAGCGTTCCGCCGATTCCGCCCACATCGCAATCTTCCAGATGAATTCGCGCCGTTATCCGCTGCCCCACTTCCTCGGAAACTCCATACGTCGAACCCGGAATCCCGCTTCCAATCGGCTTACCAAACACCACAAAATCCGGCTCCAGCTTCCACTCCCTCGTACATCCCCCCGGCCCCGCACAAATCGTGTGCGTCTCATCCGCAATCAACAGCGCGCCATACTTCCGCGTCAACTCCCGCGCCGCTATCCAATATCCATCGTCCGGCAGAATGATCCCGACGTTCGTCATCGCCGGCTCAGCCAGCACCACGGCCACATCGTGATGCTTCAACGCATCTTCCAATGCGTTCAAATCATTGAACTCAACGACCCGCGTCGTTTCCGCAGGATTCACCGGCGGTCCAATGTTCCCTCGCCTCGGCCCAATAACTCCATCACTCACCGTTGCAAACGACTCATCCACTGTTCCGTGATAGCAGTAGTTGTAAACCAGCACCTTCGATCGCTGCGTAATCTCTCGCGCAATTCGAATTGCAAACCGGTTCGCGTCCGTCGCTGTCAGTGCAAATTGCCAGTAAGGCAATCCAAACCGCCGCTTCAACTCTTCGCCCACCCACAGCGCATCCTCCGTCGGCAGCATCAGCGTAATGCCTTCTCGCACCCGCCTCGCAATCGCCTCCGCCACCACCTCCGGCGAATGACCCGTCATCGCGCCCGTATCGCCCAGGCACAAATCCACATACTCGCGCCCGTCCAAATCGGTAAAATGCGCGCCATATGCATGCGCCACGAAAATCGGAAATGCGCCAGCCCACTTCTTCATCCAGTTCATCGGCACGCCGCCCAGCAGTGAATCCTTCGCGCGCGCATACAGCTCCGCCGACCGCGGATGCTCCGCGACAAACCTCTTTTCTTCTCTGGTATGAAGTTCTTTCAGCTTCGCACGATCAATCATGATCAGCGCAACTCGTGAATAATCTCTCGCGCCGCATTCGCTCCGCTCGCTCCCGTCAAACCATTTCCCGGATGCGTGCCATTCCCGCACAAAAACAATCCGCGAATCGGCGTCTTATATCGTGCCCAATCCAGAATCGGCCGCATCGTAAAAATCTGATCCAGCGCCAGCTCGCCATGGAAAATGTGCCCGCCCGTAAATCCGTATTCCTCTTCCAAATCTTTTGGCGTAATCACCTGCACGCCTTCCACCAACGAAGGCAAATTCGGCGCGTACTGAGCCAGCGTCTTGATCACCGTTTGCCCCAATTCCTTACGTTGCGTCTCCCAATTTCCATTCTTCAACTTATACGGCGCAAATTGCACATACACCGACGCCACGTGCTTCCCTTCCGGCGCCAACGCAGGATCCAGAATCGTCGGAATCGTCATCTCCAGATACGGCGCTCGCGCAAACTCTCCGTACTTCGACGCGTCAAACGCTTTCTCCAGATAATCAATCTCCGGCCCAATATGAATTCGCCCGGAAAGCGCTGCATGAAACCCATCCGGCCCCACTGCGCTCGCCAGCGCCGGAAATGATGGCAAATTCCCCAGCGCCAGATTCACTTTCGCCACCGTTCCATTCATCCGGAAATTCTTCATTCGCATCGCAAATCGCGGATCAAGCTGCGTCGCATCCACTAAATTGAAAAATGTCCGCTTCGGATCGGCGCCCGAAACCACTGCATCGCCAGCGATCTCTTCCCCATCTGCCAGCACAACTCCCGTTGCTGCGCCATCTTTCGTTCGAATCTGCGCCACTTCAGCACCAGTTCGAATCTCGGCCCCGGCCGCTTTCGCCGCCTCGGCCAGCGCATTTGTAAATTTCCCTAACCCGCCGCGCACAAACGCCGACGAACCTGCCGGATTCGCGTCCGCCGCCGCACGAAGCAGCAACACCGCCGTTGATCCCGCCGACCACGGCCCGAGCGCCGTCCCAAAAATTCCGCGCGCCGCAATCACCGCGCGAATCAGCTCTGTCTCGAAAAACTCCGCCACAAAATCCGCCGCTGCCATCGGCCCCCACCGCAGCAAATCAAAAATCCTCTTCTTCCCAAGTTTCCTTACGCCGCGCCCGGCCTTCAGTAAATTCCACAAATCTTCGGGTGTCGGCTTGTCGATCGCCGGCGGCGTAATCGAAGTAAGCTGCCCAAAAACTCCCGCAATCTCCTCCAACGCTTTCGCAAATTTCGGATATTGCTCCCCATCCTTCGCAGAAATCCGCGCAATTCCCCCTGCTGTTTTCTGCACGTCGTCATAAAACAAAGTCGCCCGTCCATCTGGCGCAGGAGCAAACACACGGGGATCCGGCTGCAAAATTTCGCAATCGAATTTTTCAACCTGCAAGTCTCGTGCAACATCCGCTCGCAGCGGCCCGATCGTGTGCGCCAGGCTCGACACGCGAAATCCCGGGTGAAACTCCTCCGTTACCGCTCCACCGCCAATCATTTCGCGGCGCTCCAGCACCAACGGCTTGAATCCGCCTTTTGCCAGATAAAACGCAGCGATCAGCGCATTATGCCCGCCGCCAACGAAAATCACTTTTTGACCAAGGGGCATGTCAGCTCGCCTTCTTCCATTCTTTCAAAATCACTTGGCTCGCAATTCTTCCCGGCGCAGCCATGATTCCGCCTCCCGGATGCGTCGCCGAACCGCACATGTAAAGGTTGTCCACCGGCGTCTTGTAGTACGCCCACCCTGGCACCGGCCGCAAAAAGAAAAGCTGCTCCAGCGAAAGCTCGCCTTGAAAAATATTCCCCTGCGTCAGCCCAAACTCGCGCTCCAGATCGAGCGGCGTCAGCACTTGCCGGCCGATGATAATTTTCTTCAGGTTCGGCATGTACTCGCTCAGCGTATCGATCACATTGTCGCCAAACGCTTCGCGCTGATCGTCCCAGGTTCCTTCCGCCAACTTGTACGGCGCGTATTGCACGAAGCACGACAGCACGTGCTTCCCGGGCGGCGCGACCGATGGATCAGTCAAACTCGGTATCACCATGTCCACATACGGCCGCCGCGAAAAATTTCCGTACTTCGCGTCGTCGTAGCCGCGTTCCATGTACTCCACACTCGGCGAACACGAAATCGCTCCGCGCAGATGCGGCCCGTCCCCTGGCATGCATTTCAATTCCGGTAAAGCATCCAGCGCCAGATTCACTTTTCCAGACGACCCGCGGAATTTGTACCGCTTCACTTCCGTCAGAAAATCCCCCGGAAGTTCCTTTGGCTCCAGAAATTTCTCGAACGTCAAATGCGGATCCACGCTCGACGACACCACATTCGCCATAAGCTCTTCCCCGCTCGTCAACGCCACGCCCGTCACGCGCCCGTTCTTCACAATAATTTTCGAAACCGCAGCTTTCGTTCTTATTTCTACACCCGCTTCACGCGCCGCTGACGCAATCGCATTCGAAATCGCTCCCGTCCCGCCCCGGCTGAATCCCCACGAACGAAACGCCCCGTCAATCTCCCCCATGTAGTGATGCAGCAAAACGTATGCCGTCCCAGGCGAGCGGATCCCCAAAAACGTCCCGATAATCCCCGAAGCCGACATCGTCGCCTTCAGCACATCCGTCTCGAACCACTGATCCAGAAAATCCGCCGCGCTCATCGTCATCAGCTGTACGAGTGTGTAGCGCTCATCGCTCGATAAATCGCGGAATCGCTGCAGCAAGAAGTGCAACTGCTTCAAATCCTTCGGTTTCAAAGTCGTCGGGTCCGGCGGAATCATGCTCAATATCGGCTTCACGAACCGGCACATCGGCGTCATCATCTTTGAAAATTCTTCGTACGCCTCGGCATCAATCCTCGAATGCCGCCGAATCTCCCGCACCGTACGCCCGTGATCGTTCATCCGCCACAAATAGTCGCCGTTCGGCATCGGCGTGAACGTCCCGTCCAGCGGCAAAATCTCCAGTCCATGCCGCGGCAAATCCAGTTCGCGAATAATTTCCGGTCTCAGTAGGGAAACAACATAGGAGCACTCCGAAAAAAGAAACCCGGGAATAATCTCTTCCGTAACCGCAGCGCCGCCAAGAACATGCCGCCGCTCCAGCACGACAACTTTCTTCCCTGCCTTCGCCAAATATGCGGCATTGGTCAGTCCATTGTGCCCGCCGCCGATTACGATCGCGTCGTAGTGCTGCCCCATCCGATTGACTCCGAATTAATTGAGAAACTGACCTGAAGAATGACCGCTAATTCTACTGGCACTCTTCGTCGCCGCACAAGTGCAGTAAAACCCTCGACACTTGTGACGCGTTGACTTTCTTGGCCTCGTGGCCTACTTTACCCAAACATTTTCTCGCCGAGGAGTCTCAGCGTGGCCAATTCTCGCCAGGTTTCACTCGCAGCGACCCTTGCTGCGGCACTCACTCTCGCCGCCTGCAAACAAACACCCGCCGACATCGAAAAGCATCTCCAGGAACACCTCATCTCCGCCAAACCCGGTGCCGTCATCGAACTTCCCGAAGGTAAATTTCATTTCGATCGCACCCTTTCCCTCACCGTGGACAAAGTTACCCTCCGCGGCAAAGGCATGGACAAAACTGTCCTCTCTTTCGCGGGACAAAAAGAAGGCGCCCAAGGCCTTCTTGTCAAAGCCAACGACTTCACCATCGAAGACATCGGCATTGAAGATTCCGCCGGCGATGGCCTCACCGTCCAAGGCGGCACAAACATCATTATTCGCCGCGTTCGCGCCGAGTGGACACGCGGCGCCAACGCCAACAACGGTCCTTACGCCATCTATCCCGTCGAGTGCAAAAATCTCCTAGTCGAAGATTCCGTCGCGCGTGGAGCCGCCGATGCAGGCATTTACGTCGGTCAATCCGAAAACGTCGTCCTCCGGCGCAATCGCGCCGAATACAACGTGGATGGCTTTGAAGTCGAAAACACAGAAAACGCCGACGTCTATGACAACATCATGACCCACAACACCGGCGGCATCGGCGTCTTCAATCTGCCCAATCTTCCCCGCCAGGGCGGAAAGCACGTCCGCGTCTACAACAATCAAATCGTGGACAACAACACCCCCAACTTTGCTCCCAAAAGTCTCGGCGCCATCTACAATCTCCCCACTGGCACTGGCATTTACGTCATGGCTATCAAAGACGTCGAAATCTTCAAAAACAAGATCGCAAACAACAACACCGTCAACGTTTTTCTCATCCACTTCAAAACAGGCATAGGCGACGCCGTCGAAACGACAGCATCCTCACCCATCACGCAGCAAATCTTCGCTCCCCAAGACAAGCGTTACTACGGCTTTGTCCAGCAAGTCTCCGTACACGACAACGAAATTTCCGGCGGCGGCAAATCTCCGGATAGCCGCATCACTTTGCTCGGAGCTATGGCCAAGGCAATGGGCGGCTCCCTCACGGACATTCTCTATGACGGCCTACTCGACCCAGCATGGGGCAAAGCGGAAAACTCCGGCCAAATCTGTCTGCAGAACAACACCGCTTCCGCAACATTCCTCAACTTCGACGCTGCCAACAACATGAAGCATCCCATCACCGACGGCAAGAAATATTCCTGCACGCTTCCGGCGCTTTCCGCCGTTTCCATTCCGCAAGCCAAATGAAGTTATTCAAATATCTTTCGTTTTTCTGCTTTCTGCTGTTGGGCTCTTGCCGCGCTTCGCAGAAAGAAGTGAAGTTATTTTTGTCGGAACCCTTCCCCCAAAAACTCTCCGCCTGGCACCTTTACACCGAAACACGCAGCGGCCTCAAACCCAACAACCGCCTCCTTCCCTACAACCTGCGCACTCCACTCTTCTCCGACTATGCCAGCAAATACCGCTTCATCTGGATGCCCGAGGGAACCACTGCCCAATATCGCGAAGACGCCGTCTTCGATTTGCCCATCGGAACCATCTTGCAAAAATCTTTCGCCTTCCCTTCCGGCAATTCCGAAAAACTCATCGAAACCCGCCTTTTGGTCCACACACAAACCGGTTGGACTCCGCTTCTCTACATTTGGAATGATTCGCAAACCGAAGCCACGCTCCAACTCGTTCCTAATCCCGTTCCCGTCAAGTGGACGGATGCAAACGGAGTTCACGACTTCACCTATCAAATTCCCAACGTCAACGAATGCCATGAATGCCATGACAACAATCGCACTCTTCTCCCTATCGGCCCAAAGGCGCGCAATCTCGGCAAAGAGCAAGTCGCGCACTGGAGCGAAGTCGGCTACCTGAAGGGAGCGCCTAAAGAGTTTCCCGAAGTCGCCGTGTGGAATAAAAAAGAAACAGGTTCTTTAGAAGAAAGAGCTTTGGCTTATCTCGACAACAACTGCGCCCACTGCCATCAACCGGGTGGCACGGCAAGTTACACCGGCGTGGACTTCCGTTACGGCCATTTCCAACCAGGCTACTGCAAACATCCCAACTCCGCCGGCAACATGCACGACTTGCGCTACGACATCGTCCCTGGCAATCCCGACGACTCCATCCTCGTCTATCGCCTCTCAAGCACCGCCCCAAAAGTCATGATGCCTCAAATCGGCCGCGCCTCCGTCCACACCGAGGGCCTCGCCCTCATCCGCGACTGGGTCGAAAGCCTCAACAAATCCTCCTGCCCATGAAACGCTCCCTCCCTAGCTGTCACCACTCACCAAACCTCAACCTATCTTCGCTTCTCTAGGAGGCACCATGCGGAAACTCGTTCTCGCTTCACTCCTACTCGTCCTATTCTTCCCCTTCACACTCGCCCTCACGGGCTGCGGCGGGCCCAACATCGTTACGCAGCACAACAACCCAGGGCGCTGGGGAGCAAATCTCGCCGAGACTACTCTCAAGCCCAGCAACGTCAACCACTCAAATTTCGGCAAGCTCTATGATCGTGACGTCAACGGCGCCATCTATGCCCAGCCTCTCTACATCCACGGCCTGCAGACGGCCAACTACGGCAAACTCAACGTCCTGTTCATTGCGACTGAAACCAACTGGCTCTATGCCTTCGATGCGGACAATCTCAACTCGAATCCCGCCGCCGGGTTGCTCTTTTCCCGCCAGCTCCAGCCCACCGGTGGAAGCTCCGTCTGTGGCGAAACGCCTTCCCACGTTGTCGGAATTACCGCCACGCCCGTAATCGACGATGCCACGAACACGATGTATGTCGTCGCGCGCAACGCCAACGATCATCAGTACTATCTCCATTCCGTCGATATCACCAACAATTTCAATGACAAGCACACTCCCGTTCAGGTCGGTGGAACCGACTCCAATGGCGTCACATTCAATGCCGAATGCGAACGCAACCGCCCGGGACTTCTTCTCCTCAACAACATCGTCTATGCCGGCTTTGCCACTTTCAGTTGCGACGCCAACTGCCCGGGCAACGTTCCCTACCACGGCTGGGTGCTCGGCTACAACGCAGCGACTCTCGCTCCCGCAGGCATTTTTTGCACCAGTTGCGCCACTGGCCATAGCGGCGCTGGAATTTGGCAGTCGGGCAATGGTCTCGTAGGTGACGGAACCCAAATATATTTCGAGACCGGTAACGGCGTCGGCCCACTGAGCGATGGCTTCGTCATGCTCAACACCGGTCCCTCCTCTCTTTCGTTGGCACATTCCTTTCAACCGTCCGACGCAGCTCAACTCAACTTCGGCGATACGGACTTGGGCTCCGGCGGCCCAATGTTCTTGCCCGATGGTTACGTAATCGGTGGCGGCAAGCAGGGTCGTTATTACGTCCTTAATTCCTCAAACCTGGCGCTCAATCAGGATCCCAATCCAACTCCACCGGGCAATTTCGATGGCTTCCAAGCTTTCACCGATACCTACCACAACAATTCCGGCAATCCTCCTTGCGCTTCGCTGCCACCAGCCGCTGGCTGCGACCGCTGGTCCGTCCCTGGCTGCTATCTCGACCCGAATCGCTATCAAAACGGGGAACAATGTGGCCCGAACATTCATGCAGGTCCCGTCTACTGGCACACCGCCAATCAGAACTACGGACTGATCTATCAGCTTGCCGAAAAGGACTATCTCAAAGCCTTCCGTTACGACAAGAATACCCATCACGTCGACGAAACCCCATTTCTTACCTCCACGGTCCGCACCATTGAAGGCATGCCTGGCGGTTTCAGCTCCCTTTCTGCCAATTTCGATCACGACGCGATTCTCTGGGTCTCCTATCCTCTCGGCGATGGCCAATGGAACAACGTCCCCAGCCGCATCGCCGCTTTCGATGCCACAAATTTGAATCAGCTCTGGTCCGACGATGGCGGATACCTATTCGCAAAATTCACTCCTCCCACTGTGACTGACGGCAAAGTCTTCCGTGCCACTGCTTCTAACAAAGTCGTTGTCTACGGCCAAAAAGAATGTGGCTGGTGGTGCAGCATCGTCAGATGGTACAAATCGCTCGTTGCAACCAAAGTCCCTCCGCCTCCTCCCGACCCGGAAAGGGGTGAAGCCATCGCCGCAAAATACGCCATGCTTGGTGGCAGCCAAGGTATGCTCCGGGAAAAAGCGGCTGATGCGCGCCAGGTTCAGGAGGCGGCCGGTGTTTATGCTCAGGATTTTCATGGCACCGTCTTCGGTCTACCTTCGCCGACTGTGTCGATCCGTCCAGGCCCAAACTTCAAAATGCCCGCTTGCTCTCAGCCACACGTCGGCGAAGGTCAATCCTTCGAAGCCTCGATCTATTGGTCTAAATCGACTGGCACCCACCTCGTCACTGGCGAAATCCGCGATCTTTGGCTCAAATCCGGCGGCCCCAAAAGCGCTCTCGGTCTTCCCACCTCTGACGAAGTCCCGACCAGCGATGGCACCGGCCGCGTCTCCGAATTTGAACACGGCAAAATTGTCTGGTCGCCAGTCAAAGGTGCCTCGGTCGAAGGCGCCTCGCCCGAGCAATCTCAAAAACAGGCTCGCTAACTAGCCCGCTGAATCCACTACTGGGGCTTAAAGCCAATCTCCAAAATCGTTGCAAATGGAGGAGCAGCTCAGCCTCTGCAATCCAATCTCGCAAAATTCATCCTCGGCGGTAAATCGGGGAAACATGAGGATCCCAGGTCGAATTTTGCGGGCCTCGAGTTTCTTGTACTTTTCGAGCCGCGGCCGATCTGTCCCCGTCGGCGTGACCAGAAACGAAATTCCCAGGAACAAGCCAGCAATCTTGGACATGTTCCCCCCTTATCAAATGGCGCTCGCCAGCGCATTCGTAGCGCCGGGCTTCAGCCCGGCATTTTCTTTGCTTTGATGCAGCTTCGTTGGCGACTATATTCTCCACGCTCTACTGAATTCGAATGATATTTATACAGTACCGTTACTTGACTAGCTATCATTTCCATGCTATAGTCTCTCGTGAAATCGCACTTCAAATCCGCTAACTCCTGTAGAATCCGCACTTACAGATTCCCCAAAAATAACTCCCTTCCTTTTCTGCACTTACAAATCCCATTCGGATCTGCTGATTCTAAAGGCACTTCAACCCCTTTAGAATCTGCAGTTGCACGCTCCCTCTTCCTAACCTCTTTAGAATCCGCACTTACAAAAATGGGGAGGGGGTATACCCCACCTTGTTCTCTCTCACTCCTCACCACTATAATTCCGCCACGCATTCTCAACAGGAGAACACCTTGCCCGTCGGAACCGCATTTCACGAACGCACTCTCGCCCTCTGCGAAAGCCTCAACTATCGCGAGTGGTCCGGCTATTACACCGTCAGCGTCTACGAAATGCATCATGAGCACGAGTACAACGCCATCCGCAATTCCGCTGCGCTCATTGACATCTCGCCCCTATACAAATATCGCGTCACAGGCACCGACGCCACGCGCCTCGTCAATCGCGTCATCACCCGCGACATCAACAAAGTCGCCGTGGATCAGGTCATCTACTGCTGCTGGTGTGATTCCGAAGGCAAAGTCATTGATGACGGCACGATCACCCGCCTTGGCGAGAATGAATATCGCTGGACCGCCGCCGATCCCAGCCTGCGCTGGTTTCAACAGAACGCGCTCGGCCTCGACGTCCAGCTCGAAGACATTTCGGAGCAGCTTGCTGCACTCGCGCTGCAAGGCCCGACTTCAGGAAAACTTCTGCACGCCGCTGCGGATGCCAACATCGCCAACCTCAAATACTTTCGCGTCGCACACGGAAAAATCGCCGGAGTTCCCGTGGATATCTCCCGCACCGGCTACACCGGTGACCTCGGTTACGAAATCTGGTGCCCCTGGAATGACGCCGTCAAGGTTTGGGACAAGTTAATGGCCATGGGCAAAATCTTTGACATTCATCCCGCGGGAATGATCGCGCTCGATATCGCACGCATCGAAGCCGGGCTCATCCTGATTGAAGTGGACTATTTCTCCAGCAAGAAAGCGCTCATCGATTCCCAGCGCTACACACCTGCCGAAATCGGCCTTGGCAAGCTCGTGGATTTGAAAAAAGAAAACTTTGTCGGCCGCGATGCTCTCGCCGCGGAAACAAAGCGCGGTGGAGCTCCACGCGCGCTCGTTGGAATCGAAATCGACTGGAACGAAGTCGAAGCCGTCTACGAAAAAATCGGCATGGCCCCGCAAGTTCCCAGCATGGCTTCCCGCGTTGCCGTCCCTGTCTACCGCGGCGGCCGGCAGGTCGGCAAAGCCACCTCCACAACCTGGTCACCAACGCTAAAGAAGATGATCGCTCTAGCCTGCGTCAACCGCGAACACTCCGCCTTGGGAACCACGCTCCACATGGAAATAACCGTCGAAGCCGAGCGCAAAACCGTCGCCGCCAAAGTCGTCCCCACTCCCTTCTTCAACCCTCCCCGCAAAACCGCCGTGCCGGTCATATGAATGCACTGAAAACAATTCGGAAACAAAAACGGCGGCCATCTGGCCGCCGTTCTCGTCTCCTGGTGTCTTTACTGCGCAACTTGCCAGTCTCTGGTTACAAAAATACGGAATCAGTGTGCAATAGCAAATTTTTCGGCATCGACAAGCAAGCTGTCGAGAGCCTTTCGATCAAGCAGCTTTCCACGCAGAACGACGGCGCGAATTTTTTCCGTGTTGTGAATGTCGGCGAGAGGATTCGCGTCGAGCAAAAGCAGGTCGGCGTCCTTGCCGACGGCGATAGTCCCTTGCGAATCCAGCTGACCCAAAAATTCGGCGGGGTTGCGCGTCGCGGCTTGCAGCGCCTCCATCGGCGTCAAACCCGCCTTCACGAGCAACGCGAGTTCTTCGTGCAAGCTGGAGCCGGGAAAAACGTACGGCGCAGCACTGTCCGTCCCCGCAAGAATTTTCACTCCGCCTTTTTGCATCAGACCGGCCAGCCCGAGGGATTTTTCAAGCATCGCAGTGCGCAAGGCGAATTCATCCGCAGGAATGTTCTTCATCTGCTTGTCGTATCCTTTGTGCCAATTCTCCAGAAATTTCACGGGCACATACTTCACACGCGGATCATTCAGCAGCTCCAGTTCAGGAGAAGGAAACGCATCATTTTGCAGCAGAATCAAAGTCGGCGTTTGCCAGGTTTGCTGCGCCTTGAACTTTGCAATCAGCTCGGAAGCTTTTTGCTCGGAGTAAGTGGTCAAAACTTCGCGATCCCAGGCGAGAACGCGCGCCTTGGATTGTGCTGGGCTTTCCTTCCTTGCGGGCACGCGAAACTGCTTCCGTATGAGATCGGCTTCGTTGGAGGAACAGGCGCGAAGTTCGCAGGTGAGATGTTCGATGGATCTTTGGCCAGAGTCCGCAGCTTCAAATGCGGTGACGCGATCGGGAACGTGTCCAACGAAAGTAAGATGTTCGTCGCGGCACGTTTGCGCGATGGCAAAATACGCGTCGCGGGAAAGATTGGATTGCACTTTAAAAAAATCCACGCCCCTTTTCTTCAGCCATTGGATAGCGGCGTCTGCGTCGTCACGATTGCTGACAATCGTCGTGGGCTGAAACGCGGGTGGCTCACCATCAAGGTACGGCCCGGCAAAGACCATGCGCGGCCCGAGCCGCTTCCCTTCCTCAATTTCCTTGCGAAGAGGAATCAGCGATTCGAGATAGCCGCCCATGTCGCGAACGGAAGTAATTCCATTCGCGACGAGCAGCGGAAGAAAAAAGCTGCGGCTGCCCCCCGGTTCGCCGGCTCCGGTGAGGTGTACGTGCATGTCGGCAAGGCCGGGAATCAGGAATTTTCCGCGCCCGTCCACGATTTTTGCCCCAGACGGAACAGAAACGGAATTTGCGAGGCCCAGCGCAATGATTTTTTCTTTGTCTATGAGAACGGTTTGATCCGCGGCGGGCGCCGCACCAGTCATGTCAATAACGGTTACGTGCACAACCGCAATAACGGAACTTTGTGGTCTCTTGCAGGCGAAACTAAAAAAGCTCGCTGCAATCAGAAGCAAGAAAACTGCAACAAGCCGTATGCGAATCAAGCGAACCTCAGTTTTTGAATCACGGATTCAGCCGGTTGTATTTTTTCAGGACCGCGCGAAGTTTTTCGTGGTCGAGCGCAATGACTTTGTGATTGTCGGCTCCTGTCATCGTTTCGGCAGCGACCATGGCATTCACAATCGCCTCCTCGGTCGCTTGCACCGTTGCGGCAAAGATCGGATCGATTCGTTCATTCGGAACCATTTTCAAATCCACAATGTTCTTCTGGTCGCTGGCGCCGGAATTCGCGGTTGAGAACGCGATAAAAATGTCGCCGGAGCCGTTGCCGGAAAGGCTTCCCGTGCGGCCGAGTCCCAGCGTTGCGCGGTGCGCGAGCCGCTTTAATTGGTGCGAAAGCAGCGGCGCATCAGTTGCGATAACTATGATGATGGAACCGCGCTCATCGCCGCCGAAGGATGCGTCGGAATACGCCGCACTCTCGGGAATCTCTTTGCCGACGGGAACGCCGGCGATACGCAAATTAGGCCGGCGGCCGTAGTTGCACTGCACGAGAACGCCTACGGTGTAGCTAGCTTCGCCAATCTTCACGACGCGCGACGAAGTGCCGATGCCACCTTTGAATTCGTTGCAAATCATTCCCGTGCCGCCGCCGACGCTGCCTTCTTCGACAGGGCCAGAATGCGCGGAATCGATCGCATGGAATGCGTCTTCAGGCTTTACGTGAAAACCGTTGATGTCGTTGAGCCAGCCGTCCCAGGTTTCCGCGACCACAGGAAGCGACCACCAATCTTCATCCGAGCCGAGATGGCGCCGCTGGACGATCCATTGAATCACCGCGTCGCGAACAACGCCAACGCTGTGGGTGTTGGTGATCATCACGGGGCCAACGAGAAATCCGGATTCCTCGACCCAGGTTGTGCCCGTCATTTCGCCGTTGCCATTTTGCGAATACCATCCGGCGAAGACGGCATCGTCGAAAGTTCTGCCTCGCGGAAGAACGGCTGTGACTCCAGTGCGAACCGGGCCCTTGCCAACTTCGAGTTTTCCTTCGCCGGAAATGAGAGTGGTCTGGCCGACGAGGACGCCGGAAACGTCGGTGATGGCGTTGTTGGGACCGGGAGTGCCTTCAAACGGAACACCGAGATCACGGGCACGCGGTTTGGATTTTTCCTGTGCATTTGAAAGGCAAGGAATTGCTACAAAACAAATGACAAAAAGACAAAGGCGGGAATAAGAGCGGAACAATTTTTTCTCCGACGAACGAAAGTAACTTCCAGGAACTATTTATGTATGAATTCAGTTTAGCTCAGAGCGGCTGAAAAAACTTGCCGGGACGCAAAATTAAGAGCTTCGGCGATAAGCTGCGATTCTTCCGTAGTGAGAATGAACGGAGGAGCGAGCAGGATGTGATCGCCGCGGAGTCCATCCACGCAGCCTTGGGTGGGATAGGTGAGGACATTTTTCTGGAGAGCGGCCTGGCGAATTTTTTCGGCGATATTTTCTTCCTTGGGAAATGGCGAGCGAGTGGACTTGTCTTTGACGAATTCGACGCCAAGAAGGAGACCGAGGCCGCGAATTTCGCCGACGTTGGGATGGGTAGCGAGAGGCGCAAGCGCCTCTCTGAGTTGGTTTGCGGCGGACTCGACACGGACAAAAAGGTTTTGATTTTCGAGCACATCAAGAACGGCATTTCCGGCGGCGGTGGAAACCGGATGGGCTTGATAGGTGAAGCCGTGCTGGAAAGCGCCAGAGCCTTTCGCGAAAGCATCTGCGACGCGGGAAGAAATTAGGACAGCGCCGAGCGGAGCGTAGCCACTGGCCACGCCTTTGCCGACGAGAATCAAATCGGGCTCGACATTCCAGCGCTGAACAGCGAATGGCTTTCCAGTGCGGCCCATTCCCGTCATGATTTCATCGGCGATGAGAAGGATGTTTTGCTTGCGGCAAATTTCGGCAATGCGCGGAACGTAGCCGTCAGGAGGAGCGGCCGCACCAAGTGTTGCACCAACAACCGGTTCGAAGATGAAGGCAGCGGCGCCTTCCGGATCGTTCGCTGCGAGGAAAGATTCGAGGTCATCCGCACAAGCGAGAGCACAGCCAGGAAATGTTTTGCCGAAAGGACAGTGATAGCAGAAGCAGGGCGCGATGTGTCCCCATTCTGGAAGCAGCGGCTGATATGGCGCGCGTCGAGCGACGTTACCGCTGACGGACATGGCGCCGAGGGTGCTGCCGTGATAGCTCTGCCGGCGGGAGATCACACGAAACTTTTTGAGAGCGCGGGATTCGAGATGAAATTGACGAGCGAGCTTGATCGCAGTTTCGGTTGCTTCCGAGCCGCCGGATGTGAAATAGACACGGCCATTTTTGAAGTTTGGCGGCGCAAGAGCAAGGAGGCGCGCCGCAAGCTTTTCCGCCGACGCGGAGTGGAATTGTGTCGTATGCGCGAAGGCGATTTGCGAAGCTTGTGCAGCCATGGCGTCGGCTATGGACTGAACACCGTGGCCGATGCTGACGACGGCAGCCTGGCCGGAAGCATCGAGATATTTTTGGCCATCAGAAGTGATGATCCAGGAGGCTTCGCCGCGTACGGCTGTAGGGAAAGTTTTCTTGAAATTGCGGGGGAAAAGAGAGGTCACGGGAAAATTGTAGCAGAGGGGTAGCGACGTTTGGACCGGGGATGTGAATGAGATCTCGACCGGCCATTCAATTCCGTTGTCGATTGAGCCTAAGGTCCCAAGAGCACAGCCAGGAATGGCTGTGCCACAAGAATGACCGAGGAAATATGGTAGGGTGGTGCGGAAAATTTTTGGAGGGATGATGCGGAAGTTTTGGGCGAAAGCAAGTGTGTTTGGGATGACGGCGCTTGTTTGCGCAGTAGGCGCAACGGCGCAGGGTTCGAGCAATCCAGTGAAGTTGGAAGTGGATTTGCGCGAAGCGCCGAAGCGGATTTTTCACGCGAAGATGGAGTTCCCCGTGAAACCAGGGCCGTTTGCGCTGGTGTATCCGAAATGGTTGCCGGGGGATCACGCGCCGACCGGACCAATTGTGGATCTGACGGGCGTGAAATTTTTTGCAAATGGAAAAGAGGTGCAGTGGCGGCGAAACACGGTGGATCTGTACGCCTTCGAATGCGTGGTTCCCGAGGGAGCAAAAACACTGGAAGCGACGCTCGATTACCTGTCGCCGTCGGAGCCAGTGGCGGCGGGAGTTCCTGCCGCAACGGCGCAACTTGCGATGTTGTCGTGGAATATGGTGCTGCTCTACCCGCGAGACACGAAATCGGATGAAGTGAATTTTTCGGCGAAGCTGCGGATTCCGGCGGGATGGAAATATGCAACAGCCCTGCATACGATGAAAGAATCGAATGAAGGAATTGAATTTGAAACGGTTTCGCTGACAACGCTGGTGGACTCGCCCGTGCTGACGGGCGCTCACATGAATACGTACGACCTCTCTCCAGGAAAAAATCCGGCACATCGGCTGAATACGGCGGCGGACAGCGCGACGATGGCAGAGGCTCCGCCAGAGCAGATTACGGTCTTGCGGCAACTGGTGGCAGAGACGGGAGCACTCTTCGGCGGGCGTCATTACCGGAAATACGATTTCCTGCTTGCGCTGACGGATCATATGCAACCAAACGGCCTTGAGCACCACGAATCAAGCGACAACCGGCTGCCAGAACGAACCCTGCACGATCCCGATTTGATGGAAACGCAGATGGATCTGTTGCCGCACGAGTTTTTTCATTCGTGGAATGGAAAGTTCCGGCGGCCCGCGGGACTCGCGACACCGAACTACCAAGAGGCGATGAAGAGCGATCAGCTGTGGATTTATGAAGGGCTGACGCAGTATTACGGAGTGATTCTGGCGGCAAGAAGCGGTGCATGGAAGCCGGAAGGGCTGCGCGAGTATCTGGCGGCGACGTTTGCGACGCTGAATGACCGGCCGGGAAGAACGTGGCGCGATTTGGAAGACACGGCGACGTCGGCTCAACTCTTGTATGGAACGCGAGCTGCCGGGTCTTCCTGGCGACGTCCCGTGGATTATTACGAAGAGAGCGAATTGATCTGGCTCGATGCGGACACGCTGATTCGGGAAAAAACAGGCGGAAAAAAATCGCTGGATGATTTTTGCCGGGCGTTTCATGGAGGAGAAGGAAGCGAGCCACGGCTCGTGCCATATACGCTGGACGATGTGGTCAACGCGCTGAATGCAGTGGCTGCAAACGATTGGAAGAAATTCTTTGAAGAGAGGATCCGTTCGCATGGGCCGGGAGCGCCGCTGGAGGGATTGGAGCGAAGCGGATGGAAGATCGTGTTCAATTCGGAGATGAATGAGCACGAGAAGTCGGAGGAAGAAACGGGGCACGTGATTGACACGCAGTTCACGCTGGGGTTCAGCGCGCATTATCCGGGCGGTGACAATGCGGACGAAGTTGTGGACGTGGTGGTGGGATCGCCGGCGGCAAAGGCGGGAATGGCTTCAGGGATGAAATTGGTTGCAGTGAATGGGCGAAAGTGGACACCGGATATTTTGCGGGAAGCGATTCGGGCGGCAAAGGATTCAAAGGAGCCGATTGAACTGCTGGTGGAGAACGAGGATTTTTACCAGACGCTGAAAGTAGATTGGCACGAAGGAGAAAAGTATCCGCACTTGCTTCGAATTGCGGGTAAAGCGGATGTGCTGAGCGAGATTGCGAAAGCGAAGGCTCCGGCGGTGAGATAGGAACGTTGGCAGGTTTGAAGGTTGGAGAGACTGCAGGCCGAGAAAGCAGAAGTGAAAAGGCCTCATCCCTAAAGGGGTGAGCTACGGGGCATAGAATTACAAGTTGGTGATGAGGAAGCAGAGATGGCAAAGACGAGGACGGGCGGCGGGTGGATACCGGCGGATGAGTATGGAAGGTCGCTGCCGAAGTTTACGGTGAATTTGCTGGTGAAGGATGTGGTGAAGGCGTTGCCGTTTTACCGGGATGTATTGCAGGCGGCGGTGCGATATGCGGATGGAGATTTTGCGGCGCTGGAGATTGGCGGGACAGATTTCATGCTTCATGCGGATCATACGTACGACCGGCATCCGCTGTATGAGCGCGTGAAGGATGTGAAGGTGCGCGGAATAGGCGCGGAGATTCGGGTAATGGGAATTGATCCGGATGCAGCGGAAGCGCGGGCGAAGAAGTTTGGCGCCGAGATTGTGCAAGAGGCCCGGGATTTTCCGCATGGGTGGCGGGATGTGATGCTAGTGGATCCGGATGGCTATGTGTGGGCAGTGGGAGTGGGGATAGGAAGTAATGATGTAAAGAAGTAGTGAGGTGAAGTGCTGGCAGGGCTGCCTTCAGAAAGCCGACGCTACAACTGCCAGGAGAATCGTGGCAGTATTTTCGGGCGAGGAAATCCATGAAAAAGATGATGCGGACGTTAATGGTTGCGGCAGTGGGCTGCGCGACAGCTATCGCGGCGAGTGCGCAGGAGAAACATGCGATTACGTTTGACGATTTGATCAAACTGCAGCGCGTGAGCGAGCCAGCGATTTCTCCCGATGGAAAATGGGTGGCATATACGGTTTCCGTGCCGGACATGGAAGCAAATCGAAACGCGAGCAACATTTGGCTTGCGCCAACGGCGGGCGGCGAAGCATTGCAATTGACGCAGAGCGGGAAGGATTCGTCGCCGGCGTGGTCTCCGGACGGGAAGACGATTGCGTTCATTTCTGCGCGAAGCGGGGACGGGCAAGTGTATTTGCTGTCGCTCGAAGGCGGCGAGCCGCGACCGCTAACGAAACTCTCGACGGGCGCGGATTTAGCGATCTGGTCGCCGGATGGGAAGACGATTGCGTTTACTTCAGGCGTATATCCGGAGTGCAAGGACGACGAATGCAATAAGAAGAAGGATGAGGAAAAAGAAAAGAACAAGGTGAAGGCGCATGTTGCTGAGGCGCTGCTTTACCGGCACTGGACGCACTGGAATGAGGGGAAGCGGTCACACTTGTTTGTGATTTCAGCCGATGGAAGCGGCGCAGCGAAGGATTTGACGCAGGGCGCGGAATACGACGTGCCGCCGGACCAGAGAGGGGAGGCGAACGACATAAATTTTTCGCCGGATTCGAAAGAAATTTGCTTCACGGCGGTAACGGACAAGGTTGAGGCAATCAGCACGAATGGGGATTTGTTTGTCGTGCCAGTGAGCGGCGGAGAGCCCAAGCGCATTACGACTCAACCTGGATTTGATGGGAATCCGGTGTATTCGCCGGACGGAAAGTACATTGCGTATCACGCGCAACTAACGGCCGGCTATGAAGCAGATCGCTGGCGGGTGATGCTCTACGACCGGGCAACAGGGAAAAGCGAAAACTTAACGGAGACATCGTTCGACCGGAGCGCGCAGAATCTGGCGTGGTCACCAGACAGTTCAAAGATTTATTTTGGCGCGGAGAACGAGACTCTGGAACCGATCTATGAAATGGCGCCGAAAGCGGGCGCAGTGCCAAAGAAGCTGATTGATGGATTCAACGGCGCAGTTTCAATGAGTGCAGATGGGAAGTGGTTTGCGTTTACGCGGACGAGTCTGACGATGCCGGCGGAAGTGTTTACATCGGCGAACGATGGGAGCGGACTGAAGCAGGTGACCCATCAGAATGATGCGGCGCTTGCGAAGATCGAGTTGAATGCGCCGGAGAAATTCTGGTTCGAAGGGGCGAGCAGCGGCCGAGTACACATGAAGAACGGAGGATATGCAGACGCCGCGGGAACCAAGGTACACGCAATGCTGATCAAGCCGCCGCATTTTGATGCGACGAAGAAATATCCGCTTCTAGTGCTGCTGCACGGCGGGCCACAGACGATGTGGGGCGATTCGTGGGGATACCGATGGAACGCGCAGGTATTTTCGGGCGCGGGCTACGTGACGCTGATGATCAACCGGCGCGGGTCCACGGGATTCGGGCAGAAATTCACGGACGAGATTACGAACGATTGGGGCGGCAAGGCCTACATTGACGTAATGAAAGGCGTGGATGCGGCACTGGCAAAGTATCCGTTTATTGACGGCAAGCGGATGGCAGCGGCGGGCGGGTCGTATGGCGGATACATGGCGAACTGGATTGCGACGCATACAGACCGCTTCAAAGCGATCGTGAGTCACGCCGGGATTTGGGACAAAAATTCCATGTATGCGACCGAAGAATTGTGGTTTGAAGAACACGACATGGAAGGGACGCCGTGGAGCGCGGCAGATAATTACAAGAAGTGGGCACCAATGACGTATGCGGCGGAGTTGGGAAAATTCAAAACGCCGACGCTGGTGATTGGCGGAGAGCGGGATTATCGCGTGCCGTACACGCAGTCGCTGGAATTTTTCAGCGCATTGCAGAGGCAGGGAGTGCCATCAAAGCTGGTGATATTTCCGGATGAGGGGCACTGGGTGCTGAAGCCGGTGAACAGCCAATTCTGGTACAAGACGTTCTTGGATTGGGTGGACAAATATACGAAGCAATGAAATAAGGGAGTAAGAAGGCAAAGAGGTTTCGCGAGGGGCCAACATCGAGTTGGCCCCTAATTTTTTTACAGGGTGGCGAGAGCGCGGCGGAAGAAATGAAAGAGTTTGCGGAGAAGGTAGACGCAGAGAATTAAGAGAAGGACAACGAGCACGATCGCGAGGACAGGGTGAGCGGTCGTGAACCAAGTAAGCCAGACGGCAAGAAGGTCTTCGCCGATACTGAGCGCCCAATTTGAAAATGGTTCGGGAATAGTGTTTGCGGCGGCGCGAGTGCTGGCTTTGGTGCCATGTGAGGTGAGCGCGACGCCTCCGGCGAGGAGCGCGGCGAGCCATCGCCATTCGGAAGCGAGACCGAAGGAAACGTCGAAGGCGAGGACGGCGGCGGCGACGGGGCGAATGAAGGTGTGGATAAAGTCCCATACGGTGTCGAGGTACGGAACTTTGTCGGCAAGGAATTCGAGAATGTAGAGACCGATAGCGAAGCCGAGGACGATGGGGTGCGCGAGAACGTGAAGTTTTTCGGGGAGATGGATGACGTGAAAGCGTTCGAGAAGGCCGAGAGTGGCCACGGTGGCGTAGAGATTGAGGCCAGAGGAAAAGCCGGCGCCGAGCGCGAGGGAGATGACTTGGAGAGGATTCATGCAGAGATGAGTCTAGCAAGAAAAGTCCCAGGTTCAGAAAACGAACCTGGGGCGTCCAAGCTAGTGGCGTCTACGATTTTTTCTGCGAGGAGAAAAGAACGTCAATGAGGACGAGGATGGCGCCAATGGTGATGGCGGAGTCGGCGACGTTGAATGCGGGATAGCGGTAGGTGCCGAACCAAACTTCGAAGAAGTCCGTGACGGCGCCGTGAACGATGCGGTCGGTGAGATTGCCGGCGGCTCCGCCGATGAGTAGAGAGAGGCCGGCGAGCGTACGCCAAGTGGCAGAGGCTGAAGTGACCAGGAGCCAGGCGAGGACGGCGATGAAGAGGAGGGAGATGCCGATAAGCGCAGCCTTGAGATAAGGCGAGGAGGAGTTAGCGAACATGCTGAACGCGATGCCGGGATTTTTGGAATGCACGAGATAGATGAAGTTGTGGACGAGTTCGCGATGCCAGCCTTCGGTGGTGCGCGATTCGATGAGGGCTTTGGTCAGGCGATCAGCGACGACAACGAAGAAGGTTAACAAGAGCCAGCGAAGCCGCGACGGAAAAGTCATGCGGAGGCAGCTTGGGCTGATTCGATTTCGGCGAGAGCTGGAGAGCAGCGCTCGCAGATGGTTGGATAGCGGGAGTTTTCGCCGACATGCGTGGAGTAGTTCCAGCAGCGTTCGCACTTGGCGCCATCGGCTTTTTGCACTGTGACGGAAAGCGATGGGACGGCTTCGGACTTGAAATCGCCAGCACCTGCGCTGAGAAAATCTACCTGAGAAACAATGAAGAGGGCGGGCAATTGGGCGAGGTGTGCTTTTAGCTTGGCCTTGAGTTCGAGATCAGCGCCGAGCAAAACTTTGGCTTCAAGACCTGCGTTGATTTTCTTTTCGTTGCGCGCAGTTTCGAGCGCTTTCAAGACTTCAGCACGGACTTTCGCAAGAAGCTCCCAAGCGTTTGCTTGAGCTGGCGCGATTCCGGTGCGGAGTTCGGCTTCTTCCGGAAAAAGAGAGATGTGGACGGAAGAAGGGTCACCGGAAGATTTGGGAAGATACTTCCAGATTTCTTCGGAAGTGAATACGAGGATGGGCGCGGCGAGCCGGATGAGCGCGCTTGTGATTTTGTAGATGGCGGTTTGGGCGGAACGGCGTGCAGGATTATTGGGCGCTTTCGTGTAGAGACGATCTTTCAGGACGTCGTAATAGAAGGCGCTGAGGTCCACGACGCAGTAGTCGTGAATGGCGTGATAGACGCGGTGAAATTCGTAGTTCGCATACCATTCGCGGCACTTTTTGACGAGATCGGCGGTGCGCTCGATCATCCAGCGATCCATCTCTTCGAGTTGATCGATCGGGACGAGATTCTTTGACGGATCGAAATCGCTGACATTGCCGAGAGCGAAGCGGAAGGTGTTGCGGATTTTGCGATAGGCTTCGCTGAGCTGGGTCATGACGCGCTCAGACATTTTTACGTCGGCTTGATATTCGACGGAAGCGACCCAAAGACGGAGAAGATCAGCGCCCCACTTTTCGCAGATTTCGCTGGGCAGAACAACGTTGCCGAGCGACTTGGACATGGGGCGGCCTTGTTCGTCGAGTGTCCAGCCGTGGGTGACGACGCCCTTGTAAGGCGATTTGTCTTTCACGCCAACGCCGATGAGCAGCGAGCTGTGGAACCAGCCGCGATATTGATCCGGGCCTTCGAGATAAACGTCCGCCGGCCATTCGTTGCCGTGCAACACAGCGAGGTGTGACGAGCCGGAATCGAACCAGACGTCAAGAATGTCATTTTCCTTGCGCCACTTTGATTCCCCGCAAGAGCACTTTGTGCCCGCAGGCAGCAATTCTTCCGGAGTGTGCTTGTACCAAGCGTCGGCGCCTTCTTTTTTGAACCATTCAATGACGTTGCGCAGCGCTTTGAAGTCTTCGAGGCGCTTGCCGCAGCCATCGCAGTAAAAAACGATGATGGGCGTGCCCCAGAAACGCTGGCGCGAGACACACCAATCGGGGCGATGCTCGATCATTTCGTACATGCGGTCTTCGCCCCAGGAAGGAATCCACTTCACGCCATGGATTTCCTTCAGAGCTTCTTCACGGAAGGTTTTTGTGGCGCCGTGCGCGGCTTGATCCATCTTGATGAACCACTGTTCAGTGGCGCGGAAGATGACCGGATTGTGGCAGCGCCAGCAATGCGGGTATGTGTGCTTGTATGGATGGTGAGCAAGAAGCGCCCCGCAATCCGCAAGCAACTTCACCACAATGGGATTTGCGGTGAAAACGTCTTTGCCTTTGTATTCAGGCAAGCCTTCGGTGTAGACGCCTTTGTCGTCCATCGGCGCGGCGGTTTCGAGATTGTATTTTTGGCCGGTGTTGAAGTCGTCGACGCCATGTCCCGGAGCCGTGTGGACGATGCCGGTACCTTGGTCGAGCGTGACATAGCCGGCGAGAACACCTGGAACTTCAAACGGCAAAAACGGGTGTTTGAATTTTGCATGTTCAAAATGATGGCCTTTGAATTTTGCCAAGACCCGCGCTTCCTTGATGTCGCATTCGGCTTGAAGGGCAGGGACACGATCAGCGGCAAGCAGCAACTTCCCTTTTTCGGATTCGACGACTACGTACTCGTAGTCCGGATGGAATGCAAGCGCGCGGTTATGAGGAATGGTCCAGGGAGTGGTTGTCCAGATGACGGCAGAAATATCCGAGCGGAGTTTTGCGGCTTCCCCGCTGGCACCACCAACGAGTCCAAACTTCACCCAAATCGAAGGGCTGGTGTGGTCCTCATATTCAATTTCGGCTTCTGCAAGCGCCGTTGAATCGTAAATGCACCAATAGACTGGTTTGCGGCCACGAAGGACGTAGCCCTTTTCCATGAAATCGAGGAAGGCATTCGCAGTAGTCGCCTCGTACTCATGGCTCATCGTCAGGTAAGGATCGTTCCAGCGGCCGAATACACCGAGGCGCTTGAAGTCGCGCTTGTGTTGCTCGACGTAGCGCGTAGCAAATTCGCGACAGAGGCGGCGAAATTCAGCAGGGGGAACTTTGCCTTTGCCGCCGAGTTCTTTTTCGACCTGCGTTTCGATGGGGAGGCCGTGGCAATCCCAGCCGGGCACGTACGGGGCGTAATGGCCTGCCATGGATTTCGTTTTGACGATCAGGTCTTTGAGAATTTTGTTGAGCCCAGTACCGAGATGAATGGTTCCCGTGGGATAGGGCGGGCCATCGTGCAGGACGAAGAGCGGTTTTCCCTGGCGCGCAGCGAGAATAGCGTCATAGAGATTTGTGTCCTGCCAGGCAGCGAGCTGTTTTGGTTCGTTCTGCGGCAAGCTGGCTTTCATGGGAAAGTCAGTCTTGGGGAGATTGAGAGTCTTTTTAAGTTCCAGTGGTTCAGCCATGTTTCAGCGAGAGCAAATCCCCTTTTGCACAGTTAATTTCCCGGGTGAGACGGCGGGAAACATCGGAAAGCGGTGTAACTACGTATGTTACAATAAGGTGTTGATTGGTGTCAGCCGGAGCGAGCGTGCAACCAATCCCGGGCCCTCGGACATCGTACCGGATTGATGCCCAATGGGAGTTATTGCGTCTAAATAGAAGGTGAAACACGTGGCGGGATTCGACCTAAAGCTAGTGCCAGACGACGCGATTCCAAAGAATCCGAATGCAGCTTCTCAAATGGCGACGCCAGTGCCCGCGAAGGCTGTACCCAAGTTTGGCCGGCCGGAAATCCTGATGCCGGATGATTTCTGGTCAAACGTAAAGCAGTTTCTCTTTGAGCGTCCCATCAAGATTCGCGGAGACTACCGCTCACCCCTGATGCCCGCCGAGTATGGCGGCGGATTCTGGAACAATTTCAAAGAGTTCTTCAGTTCGAAGCCTGTGCCCAAGGGCCACATCAAGGGCGAGCTTGCGACGCGTTGGGGAACGAGTTTTGGCGGATTTGGCGACCGCATCAAGGATCTGTTTGTCCCTGAAAAACAGGCACCACTGCCGTTTGAAGTTCGGCCGGTAAAGGTCAAAGAGATCTGGTCGAAGCGCGAGAATTTCGGATGGACTCAGATTGCGTCTATAGCCGTGCACGCGGGGGTAGCCGCGCTGATTGTCGCCGCTTTCCTGATCCGGATTACGGACACGACGAAAGCAGTGGGCAAAGACACCAACATTACGGCGATTGATATTTCGGATTACGTTTCGAAACTGCCTGCTGGACAGAACAAAGCTGGCGGTGGCGGCGGAGCAAATGACCACACTCTGACGCCGGTTAACAAAGGCAAGCTGCCGAAGTTTAAGATGACGCAGTTTACGCCGCCGCAGGTAAAACCGGTGAATCCGGATCCGAAACTGGCGATGGATCCTTCTTTGCTTGGGCCTCCGGATTTGAAGGTCGCGAGCCCAAATCTACCCAATTTTGGCGATCCACTGGCGAATGGCAATTCCGATTCGCTGGGCCATGGAAATGGAACAGGTATTGGAAGCGGGACGGGCGGTGGCCTTGGTCCAGGTGAAGGCGGCGGAACGGGCGGCGGGGCGTTCCGTGCGGGCGTAAACGGGGTTGGAGTGCCAACGTGCTACTACCATCCTGATCCTCCGTACTCGGAAGAGGCGCGGAAGGCCAAATATCAGGGCATCGTAGTCGTGGAAGCGATTATTGAAACCGATGACCGGGTAACGAATTTGCGTGTTGCGAAGAGTCCAGGGCTTGGTTTGGACGAAAAGACGATTGAGACCGTGCGCACCTGGCGCTGTAAGGCGGCGATGGGACCGAACGGCAAGCCTGTGCGGACTTCAGTGCCTATTGAAGTGAGTTTCCGGTTGTTCTAGGGAGCAATTCGAAAGATAGCAAGCAACCAAATCTGATTTGAGCGGCTCACAGTTGGCAACGTGAGCCGCTTTTGTTTTGGCGGGCGCGGGTCGGGGCCAAATCAAATTTGGTTGAAGGGAGCCACGAGTCATGGGCAATTCCCTTTCGGTGCGTCTGCGGGAAATCTTCCAAAACAAAAATGAAGAGAGCTGGCTAGGGCGTGTGCAGCAGAATGCGCATGCGTTCTTTGAGTTGCGTGGAACTCCAGCTTTAGTTCGCGGAGGTGCGGGCGCATTTGATTTGTTAGAAGCTCGGCCCGCGCCGGGAACAAGAAAGCGTCAGGCGGTGTCTTTGTTAGTGCATGGTGCTTTGATTGGGGGATTGGTGTTTGCAGGCACGATGGGCCCGAAAGGTGAGCCGCGAAATTCGCCGGGTGATGGCATAAGGACAGTATTTCCACCACTGCCTAAATTCCTTGTCCAGAACAAGCCAGAGGGCGGAGCCAAAGGGTCGAATCATGACTTGTTGCCGCCAACAGCTGGCGAACTTATGTCGCATTCGAGATTTGTTTTGATTCGACCACATTTGCCGAATGAGCAGAATCCTGTTTTGCCGGTGGAACCCACACTCTATGACTCGAATGCGATCGCAACCCATCGGGATCTTGGGTTGCCTTGGATGAAAGACAAGAACAATTCGAATGGGAACGATGGAGGAAACGCGCTAGGAACGAAGCGCGGTGACTCGATTGGGTCAACAGATGGCACTGACGAAGGCGAGTCGGTGGGAAGCCGGTACGTACGCGGGGCGTATCCAGTCAGATGCCTGTATTGCCCGGATCCGGAATATACGGACGAGGCACGAAAAGAAAAGCTGCAGGGGACTGTGACGCTGGAAGTTTTGGTCAGAGCAGATGGGCGAGTGGGAAGAGTGAAGATTGTGAAAGGTGTAGGACTTGGATTGGATGAACGCGCCATCAATGCGGTTCAGGGCTGGCGATTTGACCCGGCGCGGGATGCGGCGCGAAATCCGATCGCGCAATGGGTAACGGTGGAGACGACGTACCGGCTCTTTTAAGATGAAGCCGACAAGGTTTGCACTGGCCGTAATTCAGGCAGGCATAGCTTGCTGTCTTGGTGCGGCACCGCAATCAAATTACGGGCAAGCTGGCCACATCTCCCTACAGCAACAACAACTGAAATTTCCGCGAGTGCGAACTGCAAAACAAGAAAAAGATGCAGAGTTGCGGGCGATGGTCGAGACGAAAGGACTTTCATACCCGCCAAGGGCGATCTTGTTACGAGCATTCAAGAAAGAGGGTTTGCTCGAGCTTTGGGGAGCAAGTTCCACGGCTGGGCCCTACGTATTGCTGAAAACGTACGGGATTTGCGCAACTTCTGGAGTTCTGGGGCCGAAGCGCCGCGGAGGCGATACGCAAGTGCCGGAGGGATTTTACGATCTCGACTTCTTTAACCCTCAAAGCAACTTCTATTTGAGCATGCACATCAACTATCCGAACGCGGCAGACAGCATATTGGGATACCGGCCAAATCTAGGCGGAACGATCTATCTGCACGGAAATTGCGCTTCGATTGGATGCATTCCGATTACGGATGAAGGGATCAAAGAGGTTTACTGGATTTCGGTGCTGGTGCGCGATGGAGGCGCAAAGCACCTGCCACTTCAGATCTTCCCGGCGCGAATGAATGACCAGGAATTTCGCGAATTGGCGAAAGCATATTGGGGCCAGCCAGAGTTGGTGGCGTTTTGGACGAATCTGAAAGAGGGATTTGACTCTTTTGAGAAGACACACCGGCTTGCCGTGGTTCGCGTGAGCAAGGATGGCAGATACGAATTTGTCCGCGAATAGACGCGTCAAGGTGGACGTGGATACTGCTAGGATGAAGTTCATGAGAAGACCAAACAAAGTTTTGATGGCAGCGACTGTGGTGTGCGCAATTCTCGCGTGCAAGGCAGATGCGCAGAACGCGGCGGGGACGGGTTCGCTCGAGTTTGCGGCTTACGTCAGCCCTACGGCGGCCAAGCCAGAGCCGGTACGCGCCTTTACGTTTTATTTGCTGACAAAGAGCTTCGAGGACATCAGACACGAGATCGAAGAAACAAACGGTGTGCCGAATCGCGAGAAATTCATTGAAGGATTGAAACTATCGCCCGAGCTGCGTGAATGGCTGAAGAACCACGATACCCTGGATCTGACGTTGCCGGAGACAGACAAGCTGATCACTGCCGATGACATACTGAAAGTGCCGGAGTTCCTGATCGCATACCAAAGATCGAACAGCGGCGGAGTGGCCCACGGAATACCTAAGCCGAACTACAAAGATTCGGACAAGACAGACCATCCGGAAAAGTATGAGAAGGAACATCAGAATTATTTCAAGGCACTAAAGGCATACATTCAGGCGCACCCGGAATCCGTTGCCGGGATGGAATTGGAAATGGATGGGATCAACCCCGCAAGGAAATGGGCGGAAGCGCAGAACAGTTTCAAGAAGCGCGTGAGGCAGCAAGCTCCAATGCTGGCGCAGACGAAGTATCTGGCGGCAAAAGTGGACACGAATCTGGAAGGGCAGGCAAGAATCGCGGGGTTACAGGCGGGAAATTATTGGCTGAGCACGCTGGATCTGGATGCCGGTGCAGGCGATTCAAGGCTGAAATGGGATGTGCCAGTGACCATTCAAGCTGGGCAAACCGCACGGCTTGAACTAACAAATCTGAATTCCACGGAATTCGCCAAGTTCAAGTAATTCGAAAGCCGATGAATTAGACTAGAAGAAGCGAAGCGGTCCAGGCCCGGTTCGCAAATCGTGGTAAAAGTGTGCGGCGAGATCAGACGGAGCAATGAACTCACCCTTCCATTGGATTGAATTCAACTTATTTGTGCTGATTGCGGTTGCGCTGGATCTGTGTGTATTTCACCGGAGGCCGCACAAGATTTCGATCCGGGAAGCGCTCGCCTGGAGCGCGATATGGATTGGCGCCGCGGCGGCGTTTGCGGTGGGCGTATATCACTTCTACGGAGCGCAGCCCGCGCTGGAATTTTCTACAGGTTACCTGATTGAAAAATCACTGAGCGTGGACAATCTGTTTGTTTTTCTGGTGCTATTCCGGACGTTTGGTGTTCCGGCGGAATTTCAGCATCGCGTGCTTGCATGGGGAATTTTGGGCGCACTGATCATGCGGGGGATGTTGATTGCGGCGGGCGCGGCGCTGGTCGAGCGATTCAACTGGATCATGTATGTATTTGGCGCGTTCTTAATTTACGCGGCGATTCACATGCTGGTGGCGGGCGACGGAGCCACTCATCCTGAGAAGAACAAATTTGTACAGTTCCTGTCGCGACATATCCGGATGACGAAGTCGTTCTCAGGGCAGAAGTTTTTTGTACGAGAGAACGGGCTGCTCTACGCGACCCCGTTGTTTTTGGTTCTGCTGGTTGTGGAGGTAACGGATGTAACGTTTGCAGTGGATTCGATACCGGCGATTTTTGGAATTACCCGCGATGCGTTCATCGTGTATACGTCGAATGTGTTTGCAATTTTGGGTCTGCGGACGTTGTATTTCCTGCTTGCCGGAGTATTGGATAGGCTGACGTACTTGAAATACGGGTTGGCCGGGGTGCTGGCATTTGTGGGAGCGAAGATGCTGGTTGAGGCTTGGGTGCATGTCTCCGTGGTGTGGTCGCTTGGCATTGTGCTAGGAATCTTGGCAACGGCGACAATAGCTTCTCTGCTCGCCAAGCCAAAAAAGATTGTGTGAACGCGGTTTCCTTTAGAATTGAACTCCGAGAAATATGGGGCTAAAGAAACAAATTCAGGCGCTGGCCTCGTCCGTGCATGAAGAGCGAGATGCAGCGGCGGAGGAGATTTTTGTGGCGGGAGCTGTGCTGGCGCGGCGCGCAGCGCGGGCATGGATGAAGGACCCCGATTTGAGCGCACTGATTGGGACTGATCCTACGATCACAGTAGGGATCGCAGTTACGCGCGAGACGTTTGGCAAGATAAAGGCGGCGAATGGCGATCCTGGGCTGGCGGATGTGCCACCAGAGCAGGATGCGGAAGAGTTTGAGCTGCACTTCACGGGGATTGCGCTCGATGTGCTGACTTCCAGAGCGCCGGAGGGCAGCGGAGCAATTGCGCGATATTTGGCGCGGAGCGGAGAAGGGATTCAGCAGGTGGAATTCTTGTGCAAGGATGTGGATCGCGCTACGGCGCTTTTGCGAGAGAAATTTGGAGTTGAAGCAGTTTATCCGGAGACGCGGCCAGGAGCCGATGGAACACGAGTGAATTTTTTTCTGGTAGCAACGCCTGAGAATGAAAAAGTTTTGATTGAACTTTACGAGAAGAGTGCGTAGTACCCGTTCGTTGAAATCCGATCAAGAGAGAAGTTTCCAGGCGCGAAGTAGTTCTGCCACGGTCCAAGCCTGGGCGATGCAGCCGCAAGGCTTGTGCGGAGGATCGGCGTCGTAGATTTCGGCAAGCGTGCCAAGGCCATAGCTGGAGATGGACTGCGCTTGGGCTTCAAGAAATTGGCCGGCAGCCAATTTGTTCTGATAAACGCGGAAATGCGCGAGCGCAAACGGGCCGAGAAGCCAGCCCCAGACTGTTCCCTGATGATAGGCAGCGTCGCGATCGCGAGGGCTACCGGCGTAGTGCGCTATATAACCTGGCTCTCGCGGGCCTAAGCTACGAAGTCCATAGGGTGTGAGTAGTTCCCTTGCGCAGATGTCCACAATCGCCATTTGTTGCTCGTCTGTAAGCGGGCTTGCCGGCAAAGAAACTGCGAGAATTTGATTGGGACGAAGCGAGGCGTCATTGCCGATTCCAGGCGAGTCGAGCACATCGTAGAGACAGCTGCGATCTGGATTCCAGAATCGCTGAAAACTGGATTTGGCTGCGGAGCAGAGAGACTCGAATCGTGTAGATGGCAGTTTCAGCGTGTTGGCAAAATGGGTCATGGATTCGAGTGCGTTGATCCAGAGAGCGTTTATTTCGACGGGCTTTCCTGTGCGTGGTGTGACGACCCAATCGCCGATTTTTGCGTCCATCCAGGTGAGTTGGACGCCGGGGCCACCTCCGTAAAGAAGGCCATCTGCGGGGTCCACGTGAATGTTGTAGCGGGTGCCAGAGAAATGGGCTTCGACCATACCGGCAAGAATCGGGAAAAGCTTCTGGAGCGTGGTGAGATCGCGTGTGGATTCGAAATACTGGCGAACAGCTTCGAAATACCAGAGTGCTGCATCAATTGTGTTGTATTGAGGCTGGCCGCCGGCGTCAGGAAAATTATTGGGAAGCATGCCACCGTCTATGAATTGGGAGAAGGCGAGCAGAACTTCCCGGGCGATTTCTGGACGGCCGGTCGTGAGTGCGAGGCCGGGCAGCGCGATCATCGTGTCGCGCCCCCAGTCGGCGAACCAGTGATAGCCAGCGATAATGCTGTGGCCGCTGGCATTGTTGGGCAGCGGACGTCGAACGATAAATTGGCCGGCGGCGAGAACCAATTGTTGCAGCTGTGGTGAATCGCTTGTCGAAGCCGATTTCAGGTAGCAGCCGCAAAGCGCAGATTCGTAGGCGACCCTATCAGACTGTGCGGCGGCACCATCAAGGGGCGCGTTTTCATTGGTACTAAAGACAAGGGTTAAAGATTTTCCTGGATCGAGCGAAGCATGGAATTGCGCGGCGAAGAGATGGTCTTCGCGGTCGTCGAGGCCTCGTTCGCGCTCGAGCCGAAAGAAGCAGTCGCGATACCAGACATGCCGCAATTCGACAGCGGCATCGGAGCTCTTCAGATAAAACGGAACTGCACTATCGTAGGCGATGACGCGAGCGCCGTTCTGCACTGGATCCATGCGCAACCGCCAATCGCCGGCGTGAGTCGAGCCATGAAAATCGCGATAGTTGACCAGCACCTTTGCATAGAACTGGATTGAAGACTTCGCATTCAGAAGGGTGTAGCGAACATAAGTAGTGTTCTCGCCCTGCCGCATCCAAATTTGCTTCTGCAGGCGAGCGTCCCCAAACGCGTAGATCCAAGTTGGAATTGTCCCATCGAGGACGAAGCTTTCAATAAGTTCGAATCCGTGCGGAGCGATCGCGCCACTGGCCCATTCGTGGGTAGCAAGCTCGTAGTTGATGCCGGCATAGCTAATGATTTCATCGAGTGCAGCAACAAGTTGGGTGCGGCCAACTGGCGGATTGAGCGCTGCCACCAAAACGCCGTGATACCGGCGCGTGGCGCATCCGGCAATTGTTCCTGAAGCGAAACCGCCAATGCCATTGGTTGCAAGCCACTCGCGCGACGACGCGGCAGCAAAATCGTTGCAGACTTTGCGTTCGAATTTCACAGCGGGATTTTGCATGGTGGTCACGGATGGTGCATTTATCTTCTCCGGCCGCGTTCCGGATGTTCAAGCAAATAGCGGAGACTCTTGGTTACCAGGTCTTCTTGAAAGATGCCAGGATTCGGTTCCTGTTCGACGAGCTCTCGCATCATAGAGAGTAGATACGGTTCGTCGCCGGAAGATGCAGGACGAATGACGAATTGCGAATCTTCACTCACCGCTCTGCTCGAGTAGCTTGGCAACAAGGCCAGTCCAGCCGGTCTGATGATTCGCGCCGAGGCCAGCGCCGTTGTCGCCGTGGAAGTATTCATGAAAAAGAATCAAGTCGCGCCAGTGCGGATCGTTCTGAAACTGGTCAATTCCGCCTGCAACTGGCCGCTTGCCGTCTTTTCCGCGCAAGAAGATGCGGCCGAGGCGCTTGGAAATTTCGCGCGAGACTTGCCAGAGGTCTGCCTGATTATCGGATCTTGCAGGGCAAGGCACTTTGAAGTCCTCACCATAGTAGTGATGAAACTTCTGCAGCGATTCGATGAGCAGATAATTCACCGGAAACCAGATAGGTCCGCGCCAGTTGGAGTTTCCACCGAAGAGGCCTGTCGTGGATTCGGCCGGCTCGTAGTCCACTTCATTTACATGGCCGTTCACGTAGACCTGATAAGGGTGCTCGTTGTGATAGCGCGAAAGAGCGCGAATGCCGTAGTCGGAAAGAAATTCCGTTTCATCCAACATGCGGCACATGATGCGCTTGAGCTGCTTCCGGTTGACCAGAGAAAGCAACCGGCGCACGCCTCGCGCGGAACGCTGCGTCATTTCAATGTGTTCCGGCATGCCAGCGTGATTGTCTATGAACCACTGCATGCGGCGCTTGAAGCCAGGCAAGCGATCGATGATTTCCGGTTCGAGCGTTTCCACAGCGAATAGAGGGATCAGACCGACCATGGAACGCACTTTGAGATAGTGCTCTTCCCCGTTCGGAAGATGGAGCAAATCGTAGTAGAAGCCGTCTTCGTCGTCCCAGAGCGAAACGCCATCGGTACCAAAATCGTTCATTGCATGAGCGATGTGAACGAAATGTTCGAAGAATTTGCTGGCGACGTCTTCGTACGCAGGGTCTTCTTTAGCCAGTTCGAGCGCAATGGCAAGCATATTCAGGCAGTACATGCCCATCCAGCTTGTGCCATCAGATTGTTCCAAATGACCGCCTGTTGGAAGCGGTGCGGAGCGATCGAAAACTCCGATGTTGTCCAGGCCGAGGAAGCCACCTTGAAAGATGTTGGCGCCATCAGGGTCTTTGCGATTTACCCACCAAGTAAAGTTCAGAAGTAGCTTGTGAAAGACTTTCTCAAGAAAGCTACGGTCGGCAACACCGCGAACGCGTCTCTCAATTTTGTAGACGCGCCAGGCTGCCCAGGCGTGCACCGGCGGATTGACGTCGCCAAAAGCCCATTCATACGCAGGCAGTTGACCGTTCGGATGCATGTACCACTCGCGCAAAAGAAGAATGAGTTGCTCTTTTGCAAAGTCGGGATCAATCAGTGCAAGCGTGATGCAATGAAACGCAAGATCCCAAGCGGCGTACCAGGGGTATTCCCATTTGTCCGGCATGGAAACGATGTCGTCGTTATAGAGGTGCGTCCATTCCTTGTTGCGACCTTTTTTTCGTTCCGGAGGAGGCGCCGGGCCCGCGGGATCGCCGTCGAGCCAAGTCTGCACGTCGTAGTGATAGAACTGTTTTGACCACAGCATTCCGGCGTAAGACTGCCGCATGACGTTCTTTGCGTCTGCGGAAAGTTCGCTTGGAATGCGCGAGTTGTAGAACTCGTCAGCGTCTTCGATACGCTGCGCAAACAGCTCATCGAATCCTTTTCCAAAATCGTTTGTTCCGGGTACGCCAGCTTCGCGCTCCTTATGGCCCGGCGAGGTGATGATGCCGACCATGGAAGAATCGGGATCCATACCACCGAGCGGTTCGATGTCCGTGAGCCGGAGCTTGATCGTCACGGATTGACCAGCAGCAATTGTGAAAGCGTAATGCGCGGCCATCTTGGTTCCGGACAACGCAGGATTCACGGCGTCCTTTTGCCCGCGAACGATGTACTCGTGGAAAGCGTCTTTTACGTATGAAGTGCGATTCTTGAAATTGAAAAGGCGCTGATTGTTCGTTTCGTTCTCGGTAAAGAGCAACTCGGGCTGGCCTGCACACAACAACCATCGTTTTCCGTATTGCCAATGCTGGAGCTCGGCGTTCAAGCTGCCTGGGACATCGGCAGCCTTGCGAACGACGGGGCGGCGCAAATCCTTTCCCCAGGACCAAGTGTTGCGGAACCAGAGGGTTGGAAGAAGGTGGAGCGGGGCAGGTTCAGGCCCGCGGTTGTGCGCAGTGATTCGGATAAAAATATCTTCATCGTCTGCTTTGGCATATTCGACGAAGACGTCGAAATAACGATTTTCGTTGAAGACGCCCGTATCGAGCAGTTCGAACTCCGGATTCTGGCGATGGCGTCGCTTGTTTTCCTCAACCAGCCAGCCGTACGGGAATTCCGCTTGGGGATATTTGTACAAATACTTCATGTAACTATGTGTCGGGGTGGAATCGAGGTAGAAGTAGTATTCCTTTACATCTTCGCCATGATTGCCTTCATTGCCGGTTAGGCCGAAGATGCGTTCCTTCAAAATCGGGTCTCGGCCATTCCAAATCGCGAGCGCAAAACAGATCATTTGATGGCGATCGCTGATGCCCGCAATTCCGTCTTCTCCCCAGCGATACGCGCGAGACCGCGCATGATCGTGCGGGAAATATTCCCAGGCGGTTCCACCCGGGCTGTAATCTTCACGAACAGTTCCCCACTGGCGCTCGGACAAATACGGCCCCCAGCGTTTCCAGTAGCCTTTTCTCGTGCGATTGTCTTCCAGGCGGCGGTCTTCCGTGGTCTGCAGTCGGGGCATGGATCGGCCTCAAAGTGAAGGTGCTGCCAGTCTGGCTGGAAGCTCAATTTCTGGCAAGGACCCGCAACAAAAAAGTTCCTAGAGAGCCGGCCGACCGGAAAAGCGTGCAACCATAGGATGCAGGTAATGAAAGATTGTTTCGGAATAGATGAGAATTATTAAATGAAATGGGCCCCTGCGAAGGGGCCCATTAGATCTACCTTTGGATCAGCTTTTTTGAATGGGTCCGATCAGCCGTTAGTCTGCACTACAACCGTGGTCGCAACATTGCGGCCGTCGCTGTCGGTTCGATATTCGACGTTAACCGTGGCGCCGACTGCGAGGTTGCCCGTGATTTTCGTTTTTGCGTTAGTTACAAACTGCATGGTGGACGAAGCATCACCGGACTTTATATCAAGCGAGAAGCCATCATTCGCCACGGCAGAAATTTTGCCGGATGCGGATTGATTGACCTTGGCCAAGGTGTCCTGTTGCGCTGCAGAGTGAATGGGAGCGGGAAAAGCGCCCGCCGAAAGCGTTGCCAGAGAAGCGGCAAACACACCGATACGAACAAAAGAGATGCTCTTCATGGGTACTGCCTCCTTCGGTTGTTTGCTGGGATGCGAAGAGAGGAGCAAATTGCGTGCCAAAGCGGTTTTCAACAAATTGCGGGCGATTTTGTGCTGATCCGAGAACTTGAATATCTGATCAAGAAAAACATCGTGTCAAAAAGTCGTACTGGGCTGAGAAAAATTGCACTTGTCGGTGCGTGTAGAAATTACGAAGCGAAGGATGCGTGCAATTCTTCGACCGCACGAAAAGCTTGATCGATCGCAACATCGGTGTATGCCGTGGCTCCTGAATCCGAATTTGCGATGCTGATGCGGCCATAAGGTTTGCGGCCAATTTCGTGAGGCGCTTCGCCCGGCGCCCATTGCGGGTCAAAAAGTGGATTGTATTCGTAGCCATAGCCATGCGGCCAGCGATTCACAGTGATCGCTTCGATATCGCGCGCAGGATCAAATCCTCCGGCGCTGAGCATGCGTGCAAGCTGATCGCGGATGTTGCGTTCGAAGGTCTCGAACGAGGTCACGAGTAGTTCCATTCGGCCAGCTTTGTGCTGCTCGCGCGCGGGAAGGCCCGGTTTGCAAGGTGTGCGACTCATGTGGAGGAGGATTGGTTCATCTGGTGAACGAGGGCTTTTGTAGTCGCCAATGTCTACGGGCCAATTGAGGGCGGCCGAATTCCAGTAGGCTCCAGGTGATTGGAGGGAATGGACGCCGAGCTTCTTGAATGCGTTCCAGTTGTTTAAGCCGACGCTCGTGTAGACAAGGGGAACCTTAACCAGATAGTGGAGCGCGTCCCTTTGCTTTTGAGGAAGATCGGGGCAGAGATATGGAATTGCCATATTCCAGCAAGCGAGGACGCAGGCGCCTGCATTTACGGTGAAGACTTTTCCGTTGGCCGCATAGGTGATGACGACGCCTTTTGAAGACGCAGCATCGCCGACATTTTGCGCACGAACAACCGTGCAATTCAGCCGAATGCGTGTGCCATTGGTTTCACGATCGAGGTGATTGTACGCGACCTGCGCGGTGACTACGTCTTCCGCTGAGTGACCAGGCACAGCGTCCGGAATTAGTCCGCGGACTAGCAGCCGGGCAATCGTCGCGTTTCCGTCCGGAAAATGGAATCGCGGTGAGCCACCTGTAGAGTATCCCGATGCAGAGTAGCTCATGCGCGGAGCCGGACCGGGCTCGAGATTCATTCCCTGAAAGCCAGGAAGCCCTAGGGCCCAACAATCCAGCGCAGGTTCGGCATCAATACCAACTCCCCATTCGCCGTTTGTGCGCGTTTGATAAAAAGCAATGACGGCGGGATCGACTTTGGCGATGGTGAGGAGGAAGTCTTTGTAACTCAAACGCGAAAGACGGTCTTTTTTTTCGGAAGACGTTAGTCCTGGAAGATAGTCCGTGTCGGCTGTTTCGATACGGAGGATGTCTTTTTTGACTGCATCTGAGAGCGGCGCCTTCGCCAGAAATTCTTTCCATTGTGCAGTGCGGTCACGAGTGTTGGCGGATTCTTCCCATTCGGCGGGGAGATTGGCAATAAGACGATCTTCCCCGAAGGTTTGTTTGTCGAAGAAGACTCCGCCACCGAGACCGAGCGATGAATAGAGGTCGTGGACGGGATATTTTTTCTGGAAGGCTAGGGGATCAATGCCAAGGTTCGCGATGAGTGCGGCAGCTTCTTTGCTGTAGGCGGTCGGACTGTCAATGAGCATCGTGCCGCCATTGAGCAGTTGAAGTTTGCCGCGTAGATGAAATTCATTGCGCTTTGCGTGACCACCGAAGTCGTCGTGGTTTTCAAGGATTAGGACGCGAGCCTTGCGGCCAAACTTCTCGCGAAAGAAATAGGCAGCAGATAGCCCACTAATGCCTGCACCGACGACGATAAGATCATAGTGTTCTTTTGTATCAATGGGTTTACCCGCCGAGTGCCAGAATGTGCCGTCGCGGAGGCTGTGAGCAATTTCGAATGAGCCAGGATGACTGCCGCGAAGCCCGGTGGAAACGGGAGGATAGTAGCCGGGAGCGTTCTGCTTTTCTTTAGGTATTGGCGCTTGCGAAAACGCGCTGTTCGGCAAAGCGGCAGAACCGATGGCCATTGCAGCGCCGTTCAAGAAATCGCGGCGCGTGATGGCGCGATCCATGCCAAGTTCACGGTCGCTCTTCGTATTGGGCTCGTCAGACAGTTAAGAGCTCCTGAACGGCGCGATACGCCTGGTCTATTGCGGTATCCGTGTACGCCGCTGCAGCCGCGTCGGAATTTGCAATGGCGATTCGGCCAAATGGCTTGCGGGCGATTTCAATGGGACTTTGGCCGGCCGGCCATTCGGGATCGAAAAGGTAGTTGTATTCGTAGGCGTAGCCGTGGGGCCAGCGGTTGACAGTAATGGCTTCAATGTCGCGAGCGGCATCAAAGCCGCCGGGGCCGAGCACACGATTCATTTGATCACGAATATTGCGCTCGAATGTCTCGAATGAAGTGGATAGCAAGTCAGCACGGCCAACTTTGTGCTGGTCGCGCTCACTCATCCCCGGCATGCAGGGAGTCCGCTCCATGCGGACGACCATGGGCTCGTCCGGAGTGCGGGGAAATTTGTAGTCGCCGATATCCACGGGCACATCGAGTCCCAACTGAGAATGGTACATTCCAGGGCAAGAAACATTGTGGATGCCGATTTCTTCGAACGCGTGCCAATGCTTGATCTGCACGTTGGTATAAACAAGCGGCACCTTTACGCCGTAGTGGAGCGCTTCTCTTTGCTCGCTGGGGAATTCAGGGCAGAGATATGGAATCATCATGTTCCAACAAGCCATGACAACTGACCTAGCGCGCGTTGCATGGAGTTTGCCACCGCGAAGATAAGTTACGGCGACCTCTTTGCTGGATGCTAAATCGCCGAGATGTTTTGCGCCAACGACGATGCTGCTTAGGCGAATTCGCGCGGAAGCATCACGTTTGTCGAGCTGGGAATAGTCGAGTCGCGCTGTGACGATATCTTCTGCCGTGTTACCGGGGACGGCCGCGGGATTCAATTTGCGAACAAGAAGCCGGGCGATAGTGGCATTGCCGTCAGGAAAATGAAATTCGTAGTCTTTGGGAGGGTTCGCATAGCCTTTCGGCGTATAACCCATTCGCGGGTGCGGTCCTGGAGCTAGTTTGAGTCCTTTAAAACCTGGAAAGCCAAGCGCCCAGCAATCAAGAGCATTGACGGCGTCGATTCCGACGCCGAAGAGCGAATGAGTACGAGTTTGATAAATGGGAATGACGCGCGGATCGACATGAACAATTTTCAGCAGAAAATCCTTGTAGCTGATGTGCGTGAGCCGGTCTTTTTTTTCTGTGGAAGTAAGATCGGGGAGAAAGTCTTCTGAGGAAGATTCGAGGCGGAGAATATCTTTGCGAACTTCGGGCGCGAGCGGGGAACCTTCCAGATTGTTCGTTGACTGATTTTCGATTTCGCCCGGAAACATTCCAGACGGAGTGCCCTTTATGAGAAAGTCGGCTCCAAAAGTTTCCTTGTCGAGGAAAATTCCGCTGGTCAGGCCTTTGTACAACCCGCGAATGTTGCATTTCGCCGCGAGGGCAGCAGGATTAATGCCAAGCTCATCCATTAGACTGCGAGCGACTTTGCTATAAGGAACGGGCGATTCGATGGCCCAGGTTCCGCCGTTGCAGAGGAGCATTCTTCCACCCGGCTTTCCGCCTGAGTGAAATTCGTTGCGCTTGGCATGGCCACCGAAATCGTCGTGATTGTCAAGGATGAGAATGCGCGCATCTGGCTTATGCGCACGCCAGAAATAAGCCGCAGCGAGCCCGCTGATTCCCGCGCCCACGATGATCAGGTCGTACGATTCTCCGGTATCGTTGGGTTTGCCAGCGGACTTCCAGAAATTGCCGTCGCGAAGCTTGTGAGCTTCTTCGAAGGAGCCGGGATGGCTGCCGCGCATGCCTGTAAGAATCGGGGGGTAGTAACCGGGCATGTCTTGGGGGACGAGATCCGGATCAGCCCAAGCTAGACTAGGCAGGAAGCTAGCTGCAGCTGTCGCTCCTGCGCTGATGGCGACTCCGTTCAAAAAGTCGCGACGCGTGATGGAACGCTCCATTCCAAGTTCACGATCGCGGCTTTTACTCATTTTTTAGGCTCCGGGGACTCTGTTTTTAGTGCGCGTCTTTCTTTGGCGCCGCGGAATAGTGCAGGAAAACAACTTTCCACTGGCCATTTCGTTTGAAGAGGACATCGGATTCCTGGTTGTCTTCTTCGGTGATTTTTCCGTCCTTCAGCTTTGTACGAACATGCAAAATGTAGCTTGCTACGGCGGTGTCTCCACTAGGACCAACCTGAACGTGCATGTCGCTCAATTGAACTTTTTCAATGCGATTCCCCTCGCCGATATAATCAGACCATTCCTTCTTGTAAGCGGGTAAATCGGTGCGGCCTTCGGGCAGATATTGCGTAAAGTCATCGGCGTAGAACGAGAAATACTTGGCCAGATCATTAGCCTCATAAGCAGCATTGGCGCGCTGCTCGACGTCCCGGACTTCTTGCTCCGGACCTGTCGGTTGGGCATGCGATTGCAACAAAATCACGGCAGAAGAGGCAATGACCAGAAAGGAAAATGCGACGACCGCTTTGCGATTCACAATGGCACCTCCGGAGTGACAGCTACCTTACTATAAATCCGCAATGTTTGGACAGGTGAACGTACATCTAAGGATTCGCACTTGCTCCGCGGAAACAGTCTGACTAATATGCGCTTTTAACAAAGGGAAGATATGTCCATATTTTGCAGCAATCCTCGGACGGCGCGATCTCTTTGGCGCGGCCTGTTTGCATGCGCGATATCGCTGGGAGCTGCCGCGCATCAAATGGCTCAGACAACTTCCCCGATCCAATTGCATCCAAAGAACCCTCACTACTTCCTGTTCCGGGGAAAGCCGGTTGCCTTAGTCACGAGCGGTGAGCACTACGGTGCGGTGCTTAATGCAGACGTGGACAACAAAAAGTATTTAGCGACGCTTGCCGCCGACGGCCTGAATTACACGCGCATTTTTGGAGGAAGCTACATTGAAGTGCCTGGAAAATCGTTTGGGATTCAACGAAATGATCTTGCTCCGCTGCCTGGACGATTTATTGCTCCATGGAAGCGCAGCGAGGCACCAGGCTACGCAGGCGGCGGCAACAAATTTGATTTGGCGCAATGGAATCCCGAATATTTTGCGCGCTATAAACAATATCTCGGAGACGCATCGAAACTAGGGATCGTTGTAGAGATCAGTCTATTTTCTTCACACTATGGCCAACAGCAGTGGGACATCAACCCGCTAAATTCCTTGAACAATATAAATGGAACAGATGCAATTGACTGGAAGAAAGCGCTGACTCTCGAAAATGGGAACTTGCAGAAATTTCAAGAAGCTTACGTTCGCAAGATGGTTCGCGAAGCGAATGAATTCGACAATGTAATTTTTGAAATTCAGAATGAGCCGTGGGCCGACCGCCCGCAAATCGTGGATGTCATCAATCCGTATTTACAAAAGCCGGGCCGCGATCAATATCCTAATTCGATCGAAATCGCTGATGAACTTTCCATGGCCTGGCAGGAGCGTGTGGCGGAATGGATTGTAAGTGAGGAGGCTTCCCTGCCCAATAGACATCTGATTGCGCAGAATTATTCCAACTTCCGCTTTCCGATTCGAAAGCTCCTGCGTCAAACGAGCATTGTAAATTTCCACTATGCTTATCCCGAAGCGGCCGTAGAGAATTATGGCCTGAATAAAGCGCTGTCGTATGACGAAACGGGCTTTCTTGGCCGAGACGACGACGCATATCGCCGTCAGGCTTGGAATTTCATGCTAAGTGGCGGCGGTGCTTTCGATGCCCTGGACTATTCGTTTAGTCCGGGCCACGAAGACGGCTTAGACAACGAACCAAATGGACCGGGCGGTGGCAGCGCTGCGTTTCGCAAACAACTCGCCATTTTGAAGAATTTCTTGCACCGCTTTGACCTGGTTGAGCTAAAACTGGATCGCCAAACCGTAAAAAGCTGCACGGGGGCAAGCGCACGCGTTCTTTCAAATCCGGGACACGAGTATGCAATTTATCTCGACGGGGACGGCCCTTCAGAACTGCAGCTTGAGCTGCCGCCAGGAAATTATTCCGTGGAATGGCTCAACACAAAGACTGGCTCGGCAGAAGCGACAGACAAATTCAATCACACGAGCGGACTCAAAACACTTTCCACGCCGAAGTTCAGCCACGGCATTGCCCTGCGCATCAGTAAAGCGAACTGAGCCATAAAATTTGCCGAGTTATCGCGGCCCGCTAAAACCGCACTCCTTCCATAGCCTTTCCCAATTCCACATTCCGGCCATCGCATTCACTTTGAGCTGAAAACCGAGCTGATGCGCGAGCATGCAAATTTGCCCGCGATGGTGAGCTTCATGCGAAATCATGTAAATAACCATGCTGGCTCCTGCTAGCCACGGTCGAGACCAACCATCACGCCGGAATTGCCTGACGCGGCCATCTCCGGCGAGGGCCTGGCGAATCTTTTCCGAACAAAGTTGTCCGCTTTCCGTGAGGGCAGAACGTACCTGTTTTTTTGTATAGCTGGAGCGGCGAATCTGGACGGGCAGTTTGATGTGCGGCGCCGAGAGTCGCAACCATTTAAGTCGGACGTTATGCATGTGCGTGAAGAGTGCCGAGATCGGCCGCGCTCCTCGACTCGGAGGCTTTGCTTCCCAGGCGCGAGCATCGAGATGCTCCAGAACAAACTGGTTCAAGTGTTCATTGACCGCAAAAGCCTCAAGAAGCAAATTGGGGAAATCCGCGGGCGCCGAAGACGGCTTGCGAGGCATGGAACCTCCTCACGCAATGGCTATGGAAACTAGGAGGAGTACCGATGAAAAAGTTGGCTGGGAGGCCTGGACTCGAACCAGGATACCCAGAGTCAGAGTCTGGTGTCCTACCAATTGGACGACCTCCCAGCCGAGGAGGCGCAGCAACAAAAACGAATCGCAGCGAGTGCCCGATGATCGGGACAGCCACGATTCATCTCTATTAGGTTAAACGGGAACGTGATATCCGTCAACCGAGCAGCAGAAGCCGAGATTTGGCGAAGGCCGAGCTCGCATGAGGCTATTGCGAGTTGCGCACGGGAACCATCTGACCCTTTTTCATGGTGAACTCGGCGTCGCCCCAAGTCACCCGATTGGAAGTGAAGCTCGCAAGCCAGATCAAGAAATGAATCGCATCGCGAACCGGAAGGAGCCACCAGCGGCGGCGGACGGTATCGTCCTTCAAAACACGCACTCCGGCACAAAGCGCAAGCGTGAGCCGCAATGCAAGATATCCCGTTAGGCAAGCCGCAGCTATCGCTTTGCCAGGCGCAATCAAAGCGGCAAGTATGGCCCAGGCCAACCCGTGCGTGAAAATCAGTCCAAGGTAGGATAGAGGCCGACAAAGCCGAACCGTGCGCGCCCAGCGAAGCTGGTGATCCCAAAAGCCGCGAAGCGTCTGCGCGGGATACATTGTCGAAACGACCTCAGTGGACAAGACAACTTCCCCGCCCGCTTCCGAGATGCGATTGCCAAGTTCGTAGTCATCCGCCAGCAAATGGGCAATCGGCTCCAAGCCGCCAATACGCTGAATCCACGATTTCGTCGTGACAATGGAAGCGCCGAGGGCGAAATTCAGCCCCTCCATCCGTTCCGCGACAAGCACGCCAGCTGTGAAATCGCTGGCAGCGCCAAGCGCTTCGAGTTCTCCGAAGAAGCTGCGCTGAGCAACTCCCCGATAAAGACTTGTGACCGCCCCAGTTTCGCTGCGTGCAAATGGAGCAACGACGTTGTGCAGATAGTCAGGCCCCACGCGAACGTCACCATCTGTAATCGCCAGAATTTCGTGGCTGGCCTCGCGCACCATGAGCGCAAGGTTGTTCACCTTGCGATTTTCGCCAAGAAATGGCGCTCCCGTAACCAGGCGAATATTTCGCTCAGGGTGAGCCGCTATCAGTTTACGAATGAGAGGCACAGCTGGATCGGATTCCTCGTTGACTGCAAAGATGACTTCGTAGTTTGGATAATTTTGATTGCAGAAAGTTTCGAAGTTCTCTTGTGAGCCAAAATCCACTCCGTAGACCGGTTTGAGAACACTGACATAAGGCGTGAACTCAGATTTTGGCTGTGACTTATGACGTTGCGAAAAGCGCAGCGCGGCAAGAATCGCGGTCACGTAAAAACCCAGCGAACAGAAGAACATCAGCCAAACAAAATAGTGCGCCAGCACAGAAGCGGCGTGCTCAATGTCTCGGGGTTGGATTTGGCCGAACATGGCTGCAAAGTTTTGGTGCCTGGTTCCGTCTGCAATCAGCTTACCCGTTCGGGGAGGTCTCGCGAAGCACTATGCGACCGCCCTTGACCAACTGATATCGCTTATCGCGCCAGACCGCACGCTTGCTCAAATAACTGGCGCACCAGACAGTGAAACCTAGCAAGTCACGCAGGGGATACAGCCAAGCGCGCTTCAGCGCCACAGGGTCACGTGTAATTCCCCAGCCGATTGCCAAAGATTCAATCACGCGATTAAGAAGTGCCGCCAGAAAGAGGGAAAGACCAAGAACCCAATGGCCCGTTAGCAATCCCGCAAGCAGTCCAAGAATGCCGTACGGCATCGCAAAGATGAGGCCTGTCCCGAAGTGGCCTTTGGGGCGCGACCACCGCGTGCCCTTGGCCCAGCGCACCTGCCGGTCCCACATGCGCTGGAAGGTCATCGGCGGGACAACGTGATCAATGATGTGCCGCGAGAGCACGACTCGATAGCCGGCTTTTTCTATGAAATTCCCAATTACAAAGTCGTTGGAAAAATATTCCGCAGTCGCCCGGTAGCCACCAATTTTGGCTACAGAATCCTTGCGCGAAACAATCGTAGGGCCAAGGCCGAACTTCATCCCTTCCAGCAGATTTGCGGTAACCACGCCCGCCGTCATTTCGATGGACATGCCGATCGCATCCATAGCGGACCAAAAGCCACCGGCGTTCTTCCCACGATAAACGCACGTAAGCATACCGACGGAAGGATCGAGCATTGGCGGGACGACTTGCTTCAGATAATCGCGCGCCACTTCTACGTCGCTATCGCTTGTAACCAAAATGTCGTAGCTGGCGGCATCGGCCATGTGCATAAAGGAAAAGGCAGGTGGATTGGGCAATGTGGGCCGGCCCGTGACGAGAATCCTGCACGGGATGTTTGGATGACGCGCCGCAACTTCGCGAATAATGTCGAGAGCGGCGTCATTCTCTTCGTCCGCGGCAAAAAGAATTTCGTAATTCGGATAATCCTGCACAAAGAAGCTTTCGAGGTTCTCCCGCATGCGTGGTTCGGCGCCATGGACGGGTTTCAAAAGCGAAACGGGCGGAAGAGACGTCTGTTCCGAGGCAAATTTCTCCTGCGCCCGGGCTTCACGGTGAAACTTCGCCGCGCCGAGCAGCGCAAGAATCAAAAAGACAGCCGAAGAAGCAGTGCCAAGGAGTGCTACTGCAAATAGCGCATACCCCGCATATTGAATCCACACTGCCATCTATACGCCTTGTCGCGAAGTTTTTGCCCGAGCCGGTGCAAGCGATAAATTTGAAGGATCGGAAAGGGAAACAAGCGATTGGAAGTAGGCAACAGCGTCTTGCGGAAATTCAGAGATGACGTCGTCCGCGCCCGAATCACTAAGCTCTTCCGCGCGTTCAGGAGATGCGAACCCGGCGCACTTCATCCCGGCTTCCACTGAAGCTTGTATCCCTGCAACGGAATCTTCCACGACGACGCAGGATTTCGGTTCGACGCCGAGTTTCTTTGCTGTGAGCAGAAAAATGTCTGGGGCCGGCTTTGCGTTGCGGACGTCTTCGCCCGTGACGACGACAGAAAAATATCTGGTTAGGCCGAGATGCCCAAGCGACTCGACGGCCCGAGCGCGCCCCGCGGAAGTAGCCAATGCGCGAAAGACTCCAGCCTCTTCTAATTGCACGAGAACACGGGGAATCCCCGGCTTTGACCGCAGCTTTTTTGCAGAGAGTTCGTACAGCTCGTCTTTTCTGCGGCCCCAGTGTTGAATCTCTGAGTCGCTTAGCGAGCCGAGATAGTGCTTCAAGATTTCGCGGCGCGGATGGCCCGCATAAAGAAAATCAACATTGATCGCCTCTGGCCTCAGGCCGGCTTCAACCAGAAGGGCCTTCCACGCCATTTCATGAATGGGATGGCTGTCCGCAACAACTCCATCGAGATCGAAGATTACGGCTTTCAACATGAGGCGAGGTCGAAATATTCCTGAGAGTTATGCGCCATTCGCGGATGACATACGATGCCGGATTGCACGGAAAATGGCGTGCGTCGCGCAGAGGTGCGCATCTTCAATGTGCTGCATGTTGTCTGACGGCACGACAAGGCAAAGATCGGCGAGCGCTTTAACGCGGCCCCCGGCGAACCCTGTGAGCGCAAGCGAGTGAAGGCCGAGCTTCTTGGCTTGTTCCAATCCCTGAACCACGTTAGGCGAGTTTCCGCTGCCTGAAATTGCCAGGACCATGTCTCCGCGCTCTGCAAGATCAGCCAGTTGCTCCGAAAATATATCTTTGTATGCCAGATCGTTCGCTAGAGCGGTCATGAGTGGAACGTTGTCCGTGAGCGACACGGCGCGAAGGCGCTTACGGCCCTGTGCGACGGTTCCCTTGCCAATGTCACACGCAAAATGCGAAGCAAGCGCAGCGCTGCCTCCATTGCCGAAAATATAGAGCGAATGGCCGTTTTCGTAATTTTCCCAGATCGCTTCCGTCATCTGGTCAATGATGGAGAGATCGAGTCGGGAAAAGACCTCTTGCAGCGATGCAAAGTATTGCCTCGCTGCGACTGAAGCTCCAGACGCAATGGAAGGGCTGCTCATTCGTTCAGGTTCGTTGGAAAAATCCCGCGAGCGGGACGCCTATGAAAGTATATCGTGGCGCCGAGCGAGTCACAATGTAAAGTGCTGCAGAATTGAACTAAAGACAATGTTTAAGCGCTTTGCCCCGCAGCGAGAATTGGCTCGTTTCGGCCATCGTTGTGAAGGACTTGCGAGCCTTCTGAAATAAGAGCGATGGACATTTCGCGAAGGTCCTTGAGAGCCTCGCGAACCTGGTTTTGTTTTTCTGTGCGGCAGCTCAGAAGCAAAAAGCCACCGGCTCCCGCGCCAAGTAGCTTGCCGCCTTCCGCCCCAGCTTCACGTGCGAGCTGGTAGTTCGATTCAACCGTTTTGTTGGAGATTCCGCTGGCAACGCCGCGCTTGAGTTGCCAGCCTCGATGGAGGATTTCCCCAAATGAGTTCAGATCGTTCTTCTCGAGAGCAGCCCGAAGGTCCACCGCGAGCTCCACCATTTGTTCTACGCGATGAAACTTTTCCTTATCTGCCATATTCCGTGATTGCTCGGTGAGGATGGAAGAAGCTTCGCGTTCCTGGCCAATGTAGAAGAGCATCAAGCGCCGCGAGAGGGCGGCGCGCGTTTCCACGCTGCACTTGAGCGGCTCAACATCTACAGAACCGTTCTCATTGAAACGGATGAAATTCAGCCCACCGAATGCGGCCGCGTATTGATCCTGCTTGCCAATGGGAGCTTTGACGCGTTCGATTTCGATTTCGCACGCGATGGATGCAAGTTGCGCGGCGCTCGGCGCTTTTCCAGCGCGTGCATAGAGTGCGTGGAGCATTCCCACTGTGAACGCGCTGCTGGAGCCCATGCCGGTGCCTGCTGGAACGTCAGCAAAGCTTGCGATCTCCATGCCGCGTTCAATACCCACCAGATTTAAACACTCGCGGACAATCGGATGCTCGATTTCCGCAACACTTGAAACGTCCTCCGTACGCGAATATTTGATGCGGATTTTTTCGTGAAAATACGGATGGATGGCGATATACATCGCTTTGTCTATCGTGCAGCTGACAACGGCGCCAGCTTTGCGGCGATAAAATTCGGGCAAGTCGCTGCCGCCCCCTGCAAAGCTCACACGAAATGGCGTTTTCACAAGAATCATCGAAGTTTTTCTTCCAGTGCAGCAAGCCCGGCTGGGCTGCCCATATCGTAGAACGGTTCTTCCGTTACCCACGCATACATTTCGCCGTTCTCAATAAGACGCGGATAGATCTCTTCTTCCAGGGAAGAACGCTCGCCGCTTGGCAGCATCTTCAAAATCTTTTTATCAAGGACTATTGCACCGGCATCAATGTGCGAAAGCCCTTCGGGACTATTTTTGCGATAGGCCAGCACTTTCCCGCCTTTATCCACGAGCAGGTTGTTAGGAACGTGATCAGCCGGAAGAGCGGAGAGTGCACCTATGGGCTTCTTGTAAGCCACAATCAACGCACTGCACTGCAGCGTCGCGAACTTCAAAAATAGCGCTGCGTAGTCAACCGCAAGATAAGTATCGCCGTTCAACAAAACAAAGATGCTCTGAAGTTTTGCTTCGGCGTTCTTGAGGGCGCCGCCTGTCCCAAGCGGAGTCGGTTCGTAAGAATAGGAAACTTCGAGCCCAAATCTGGTGCCATCTCCAAAGTATTCCTCTATACGTTCGCCAAGATAGGCCACGAGGAGAAGCGAGCGATCAATTCCGTTCGCGTGGAGCAAATCCAACTGATGCTCTAGAAACGGCTTGCGCGCGACGGAAATCATGGGCTTGGGAATCGTTTCCGTGACAGGCCGCATTCGGGTTCCCAACCCGCCCGCCAGAATCACGGCTTGCGCATTGGAGACCGTGCTTCGATTTGAATTTGTTTTGGATGCCAAGACTCTTTGTTCCCTCTCTGAAGCGTCTTGGACTAGCGCAGGGGAATGCTATCGAGCGAAACGAGCGCGACTCCGACGCAAACGAGCACCACACCGACCCAGCGCGCCGCATTTACGTCTTCTTTGAGAATGTACTTAGCGCCAAGAGTACCAACCACGTTGCTCAGCGCTGACGCAGGAATTACAAAACTAATCGGCTGCCAGGAAAGCAAAATCAGCAGAGCATAAAACGAAAATGCCATCAGTGGAATGCCGACCCAGAACCAGCCGTTGCAAACCGCGCGCCCTAGAAACTTCAATAGCTCCTTGGGGCGCAATCTTTCCGGCTCGCCAGTCGCTTTCATCCCATAGGTCATGGCGATCTCGCCGCCTGTGCTGCTGCACAGAAAAAGCCCGAGCAGGAGAAATGTGCCGATCATGCTGTCACCTTTTCAGCTTGCGGTTCAACGACTTCGGTTGTGCGCGGCTTTGTCTGCCCCACGAGCAAAACGCCAATGCAAATCAAAATCACGCCTACCCACCTGCGAGGAGAAACGCTTTCGTGCAGGAAAATGACGGCCAGGAAAGTTAGCACCGCGTAGCCAAATGCCCCTGCCGGCATCACGTAGCTATAGTCGGCCCAACTAAGAACCGTCATGTAGCAAATCATGAAACCAAGAAGAAAAAGAATGCCAAGCCAGATGGTGGGATTCGTTACCGTGAGCCGAAATGCATGTGCCAAGCCGCTGCCCGTGAATTCTACGGCTCCGATCGTGGACATGCCGCGCTTCAGCAGCAGGTCGCCGGCGTTGGCGCACACAACCATCGCCAAGACCATGACGAGCGTCTTTACCCTCAGCCTGCTTTCGCGTCCCATCGTTTCGGCTAGTCGTTCCCGGATGCCGGAGTCGTTCCCGGCACGCTGACCATCGGTTTTGGCGCGTCACCGCCCTGACGCACCCACTTCCAACGCTCTGCGCGCAGCTTAAGGAAGCTGGTGGCTTCATGATAAAGCCGCTTCCGCTCATGGCTGTCCCACAGAGCTTCGCGCACAATCCGCCACGCTACACGCGGGCGGAAATAGTATTCGTCATAGAAACGGTTCACTGCCCCCATCATCTCCGTCTTGGAAAGATGCGGATATTCGATGTGAGGCAACTGGTGACCGCCTGTATCGGCAAGCGCTTCTACCCGCAGAAAACCGTCCTTGGACATCTGGTCGTGGAGCTCCGTGCCGGGCATTGCGTGGGCCAGGGAAACCTGAATCGTTTCGCAATCGAGTTCTTTCGCGAAATCGATGGTCTTCTCAATCGTCTCTTTCGTTTCGCCAGGAAGCCCGATGATGAAGTCGCCATGCACCTTGATGCCGACTTTCTTGCAGTTCTTCATGAACTCGCGCGCCATGTCTACGGTCGCGCCCTTCTTGATGTTCTTCAAAATCTGCGGGTCGCCGGATTCAAAGCCGACGATGAAGAGGCGCGCTCCGCCATCTGCCATCGCTTTCAACTCTTCGTATTTGCTATGGCAGCGTGCCGTGCAGGACCACTGGAACTTGAGCGGCTTGAATTTCTGGCTTAGCTCAATTGCGCGGTCCTTGCGAATGTTGAAGGTATCGTCGTCGAAGAAGATTTCCTTCATTTGCGGGAAATATTCGAGCGTCTTCTTCACTTCCGAAACTACGTTGTCCACCGAACGCGTGCGCCACGCATGACCGGAAATCGTTTGCGGCCACATGCAGAATGTGCACATCGCCGGGCAGCCGCGAGTCGTATAGAAAGAAACGAACGGATGCAGCAGGAACGGCACGTTGTAGCGTTCAATTTGCAAATCGCGCTTGTAAATGTCCGTGGCAAACGGCAGCGCATCGAGTTCTTCCGTGTGAAGCTGCGGCCGCGTCGTGTTGTGAACGTTCTTGCCGTCTTTGCGGTAGCTCGCGCCGGCTATCTGTTCCAGCGGCTTCCCGTGCGCATATTCCGCAACCGGATGATCAAATTCGCCGCGCACCAGGAAATCAATGTCTTCGCTCGCATTGAGCGTTTCATCGGGACGAATATGCCCATGCGGGCCGACAAAGGCAATCTTGATGCTTGGATTCGCTTCCTTGATCTTGCGAATCAGCTTCAGGTCGCTGTGAAATCCGACCGTGGAGGTATACAGAACTAGAAATTCATAGCTTTTGCTGATTTCAATCGTCTGCTGCCAATTCACCTTGTGTGGCGAAGCATCCAGCAAACGGCTCCCGGGAATCAATCCAGCGGGATAGGTGAGCCAGACCGGGTACCAATACGATTCGATCTCGCGCGTCGCGGGCCACCGCGAACTTGCTCCGCCGTCGAAATTCTCGAAGCTCGGCGGATTCAACAACAACGTCTTCATTACATCAGGCATTCTTCATCCTCAGTTCACTGCCAATATCGTGAACTAACTTCTGTAGAGTCTGCGGTTTAGCGGCTCTGCCTCGCCGCCAAATTCCGGATACACTTCCCCACCATTCTAGTGTACCTGACTCGGCGAGTTCGCAAAACCACAATTCCAACGTGTTTCGAACACTTATACGATGTCGGACGTAGTCACAACGTTGTGGCTTTTCTGGATTTTAGGCTAATGACTTTGTGTCTTGGTACGCTTGCAATAAGCGCTCCCAGATGGGCTCAACCCATTCCAGGTGTTCCGGCTTCATCAAAACTGAGCGCAGGCAGCTGACCGTTTCCGTTGAGCTCGCGAAGGGAACTCCGCTCCAAAATCGCGCCGGCAACTCCGCAACAGCCAGATGCAAGTCGCTCTTGGCGGCGGCATCAAAAATTTCTCGCGAACGGACCGCGGCTTTTTCACGCGAATGTTCGTTCGGCAGAAAAACGATGATGTCGAGTTCCGGCTCAAATGCTGGAACAAATCGCTCGTCGTTCTTCAGTCGCGCGTAGAGTTGGATAGCCGCTTCCCTTCCTGCTTCAAGCCCCCTCGCAAATTCTCCACCCGTCACTAATGGAAACAATTTCTGCGTTGCCCAGAGCGCTGCGGCCGCCGCCCCTGGTCGCGAGCACTCCAAACTAATCTCGCCCAGATGCAATTCGGTCGAACTGAAATACGTGTAAGGCGACTCGTGTTTATACAATTTGCCCACGCCAGGATCGCGAAATAACACGCATCCGCATCCATACGGCTGCAAACCGTGCTTGTGCGGATCAATCACGATGGAATCAGCTTCCCCGATCTTTTCGAAGGCCTTTCTCGCCGGCTCTGCGAGATTCGTCACGAGCTTGAAATATCCACCGTACGCCGTATCCACATGAACGCGGAACCCGAATCGTTTGCTCAGCTCAAGAATCTCCACGAGTGGATCAGTAGACCCCGTAGCAGTTGTTCCAAGCGTTGCCACCACTGTTCCAACGTCGCCCTTCTTTACGCGGCCCTCTAGTGCTGCAAGATCCATGCGCCCGCGCACATCACAGTGCACCGATTCGAATCCAAGCTGCAACACTCCGCTAATCCGCTTGTGCGTGTAGTGCGCCTGTTCGTTCGCAAGAATTTTCTTTCCCGGATGAATTTGCCCGGCGACCCAAAGCGCTTCAAGATTCGCCATCGTTCCGCCGCCACAAAGATGGCCGATGAACTCTCTCCAACCAAACATCGCTGCTATCCCTGCCACAGCCTCTTTCTCTAACGCAGAAGTCGCGCGCCCCCCATCCAGCGCGTGATTGTTTGGATTGACGTACATGGCAAGCGCATAGGCCAGCCGCGCAATCGGATGGGGCGGCTTGAGCATTTGTCCTGCGTAGAGCGGGTGAAAATAAGGGAAGTTATTCTGAAGCTTTTCTGCAGTTGAGTTTAAGACTTGAGCAAACTGTTCCAAATCGAAGCTTCGAGCTTTGAACTCCGGCAAATTCCCGAAACCAGAATCAAGTTTTTCCAGCGCTTGCGAAAGAACAGCCAGGCTTTTCGTATCCAGCATGTTGGTCAGGAGAGAGTTATCGCGTTATTCCAGCACTTTGTCCAGTTGCCCGGCAGTGCGGAGCAATTCCAGCTGAGCCTGTTGCCGCTGAAATGTGGCGTCAAGATAAGACATCCAGCGGTCGCTCTCTTCGAGCCGCGCCCGCTCGACATCCCTCAGATTCGCCTTTCCCTCTTCGAATTGCGATTGCAGCGCGCTTACGCTTTGCTGTGCAAGCTGCAATTGCAGGCGGGCCACTTCCTTCGCCGCATCCATCTCGCGCAACCGCCGCGTCTTTTTGCGCACATCCGCACTCACCTGGCTCTTTTTGTTTTCCAGAGACGCCTTCGCAACTTGTAAATTCACGTCTGCCAATCCAATCGCGGCTTTCGTGCGCGCGCTGAAAATCGGCATTTGCACCTGCACACCCGCGTTGAAGTTGTTTCGCTGAAAATGATTGAAGTAAAGGCTGTAGTTGTTGTAATCGGCCAGCAAGCTGTACGTGCTCACCAACTCGAGCGAAGGCCAATAACCGCTCTTTTCTCCCTTATAACGAAACTCTTTGGCACGGACATTCGACTCTGCCAGCCGAATATCCGTATTGCTCTCCATTGCCATCGCGACAAGATTCGCTCCTTCTTGCTCTGCGGCCCCGGGCAATTCGTCCGCAGCCAGATCAAATTCCTGCCCAGCGGCAAGGCCCATCTGATCTCGCAAGTAGGTTTCCAATTCGTCTTCTCGCCCTTCGAGCTGCAGAATTTTCTGTGTTACTTGCGCTTTGGTTAGTTGAGAGCGCGTAACTTCCATTGGCAGTTCGAACCCTTCATTCGCGCGCTGCTGCGTCACGCCAAGAATCCTGTCCGCGCTTTCGCTCTGTTTTTTCAGCAATTCCAGCGAGTGCCGCACCTTCACCAATTCAAGATATCCAGTCGCCGTTCCCGCGATCACCGAGCTTTTCGCGTCCTCTAGAAGGATTTTCTGCGCCTTCGCTTGCTCTTGCTGCTCCTTCGCAGCGCCTCGCAATGGCAAATTGAACACCTGCTCGGTGTAAGTCATGTTAAAGACAGAGGGCGCATGGCCTCCCGGAGTTTCCGGAATTCCGTATGTATAGCCAGCACCGGACCCAACATAAACATTCGGCAGGAAATCCGCTTTGCCGATCATCGCGGCGCGATCCGCAACCGATGCTTGTATTCGCGCGACCTTAATATCTTTGCTGTTCTGTAGAGCCAGCTCGAGCGAGCGCTTCAATGTCAGCGAGATCGGTGCAGGCGCCTGTTGCGCACCAACATTGCAAGCCATAAACGCGGCGAGCGCAGAAATCATCAATACTTTAATGAGAATTCGCACCATCGGATTGCACCTCAAAGTGACCCGCAAAAATCTATTCATAACGCAGTGATTCGATCGGCTGCAACCGAGCCGCGTTATTCGCCGGCAAATAACCAAAAAACAGTCCAGTCGAACACGAAACTACAAACGCCAGCACAACGCTTAGCCCGGACACCGGCACACGTAAATTGTTTGGCAAGAAAAACTGAGCTGTGACCGGCACAGCGAGACCAATCAAAATACCGACGACCGCTCCGCCGCCACTAATCAAGAACGCTTCAATCAGGAATTGGTAGAGAATGTCACGCCGCGGAGCACCAATCGCTTTGCGAATGCCGATTTCGCGCGTCCGCTCCTTCACCGTAACCAGCATAATGTTCATGATCCCAATGCCGCTGATGAGCAATGCAATGAACGCGATCACGATCAGCACAATCGTCAGCGCCAAAGAAATATTCTGCGCAGCAACCAGAATCGCAGTCAGCGTTTGAACGTTGTATTCCGCTTCCGGGGGATGCCTGCTATGTAATAACAAACTCACTTGCTTCTTCACGCGCTCCACGTCGTCCGCATTGGCCGCCTGCACATCCAGCACGCGCAAAACGTCTACTCCTGAATATGCTTTAATCAATCCAAACGGAATCAGCACCGTTTCCGCTTGGATGTCGGAAAGCCCAAAGGTTTCCACGCGTTCCTTGAAAACGCCTATCACGGTGAAGGTCAGCTCCCCCATTCGCACCGCTTGACCAATCGGATTTTCGTGGCCGAAAAGCTTTTCCCCAAGTTGCGGAGTAATCAGGCAGACCTTTCCTCGCGCCGCCATGTCCGTCGAATCGAAATACCGCCCGCGCAAAACCACCAGTCTTCGAATGTCCTGATAGCCTTCTGTCACGCCAAGTAGTGTCACAGGGCGCACTCGGCCTTGCGCAATCACGGTCATGGGCATGTCCGTCGTGCCTGCTACCTGCGCAACTCCGGGAATGCTGCGAGAAGCTTCCATGTCCTGCAGGGTCAGTTGATGGCTTAGTGGTTGGGCCTTGTCCGGGGTCCTGATCATTTCTACCCAAACGAGGTTTGCGCCAACGCTTTCAATCTGTGAGATGACGAATTTCTTGCTCGTTAGTGCGACCGTGACCACCAAAACGATCGAGGCGCTTCCAATTATCACGCCTAGCGAAGTCAGCGCGGCCCGCAGTTTGTTGGCTCTAAGCGCGTCGGTCGCCACAGTAAATGTCTCGTGCAGATTCATTTTCGGAAAGTCTATTTCTTGACGCGCTTCAGGGCTTCCACCGCATAGCGATTCTTCGGTTCCAACTTCAGAGCCGTTTCGTATTCGGAAATTGCCTTCTCTCGCGACTTCTGAGTCTCGGCAAGCCGGCCCAGCCAATAGTGCGCCATTCCGGGGGAAGGATAGCCATTCCGCTTCGGCGCCTTCGCGAGATATTCGTGAACAGTTTTTTCCGCCTCCGCAAGTTTTTCACCGCGTAGAATTTGCGCCGCGGCAAAATAAAAGGGTCCTCGCGGATCTTTCGGATCCAATTTCTGACCGGCTTGCACAACTGCTAGCAAACGATCGGCTTGATCCCGTTTCATGGCGTAATCGCCAATGTCATAAACCAAATCCACCGACTTCGGATTGCTCTCGAGCGCTTTCGCAAATTCCGCATCCGTCACGTCAAAATCCTTTTTCTGCCTCCGGCAATTTCCGCGCGCATAGTGCCCTTCTGCCTTGTCGAGCGAGGCAATCTTCTCAATCTCTTTGGCTGCTTTGTCTTCTCCGCCGCCTGCAATTCCCGGCGCGCTGCAGTCAAACTCGATCAGCGCTTGCATCGCGGAAAAATTTTGCTCATTCAGCTCCACAGCCGTTGCAAATTCCTTTCGTGCTTTCTTTGCAAGTGACAATGCCGAAAACCAACCCGAATGGTTGGCCTTCTCTCCGTAAGTCCGTCCTAGCCATTCATGATAAAGAGAGCTGTTCGGATCGAGCGCAACCGCCCGCTCTGCGCTGGAAACGGCTCGATCCCGTTCTTCCATCTCGTAAAACGACTTCGCAAGCAGCAAATGGATCTCGGCGTTGTTAGGTTCCGCCTTGCTGGCCGCTTGCAGGATTTGCACGGCCTTCACGTAATCGCCAGTCGTATAAGCTCTGAGTCCAGCTTCAATCGCTTCGTTCGAATTCACGGCACGGGCACCCAAAAATCCGGCACTGCCGATCACAAGTACAAAGGCACAAATTATTCTCTTAATTTGCACTGGTCCTGCCCAAATACTGCGAAGCATCTGCATTAATTACCTTCACTAGCATTCCGTCGCGTAAATCGAAATCACCGGGAAGCGCCACCATCTCTCCTTCGCTCAGCCCCGCGATAACCTCATAGTTCGCTGCGTCCGCAATCCCAACGACGATGGGCCGTCTCTCGAGGGAATTCTTACCAACGTTTATGCCCCCGTCCTTAACCACGAAGACAAATCGCTTCCCCGATTCCGATTCGACGGCGGATCGCGGCACCGTCAGCACATTGTTTCGTTCGCGCGCGCTGATTCTCACATCCACATTTACATTCGGCAGCAATTCCAACTTTTCGTTGTTCACGGAACAAAGTAGTTCGCCCACACTTCGCGAACCGCGCGGCACCACCTGCTTGGGAATTACCTCAGTTTTCCCGTCCCAAGTTCGGTTCGGCAATGCATCCCAGGTGATATGCACTGGCTCATTCGGTTCAAGCCCGCCCAACTCCGGTTCATCCACAAATGCTCTGACGCGGATCCTGTGCAAATCCGCCATCTCTGCCAGCAAATCGCCAACCTTTACAAAGTCGCCCTGTCGCACTGGAAGCGAATAAAGCGTTCCATCCGCAGGGGCCGTAATTTTTCCGTCCTGCACTTTCTCCAGCAGCGCTGCCACTTCGTTCTGCGCTTGTTGCACTTGCAGGTTGTATTTCCCCGCATCCAGTTTCACGGCACGGTCGAACTCGCTTTTTACCGCCGTCAGGCGCTCCACTTCTGCCTGTGCTTTCGTCAACTCCACTTCGTTTGCCGCCAATTCATCCTTAGTTGCTGCTTGTTGCGCAATCAATCGTTGCAAGGCGTCGTGACTTCGCTTGACACGGTCGCGCTCCGCAATCGCCTTGGCCAAATCTCCGGAAGCCTTCGCCGCGGCATCCGAACGTCCTCCACCTTGCGCCGCCCGCAAATCGTCCTGCGCCTGCAGCAATTTCGATTGCGCCTGGGCCAACAGTGCGGCCGCGTCTTTCACATCCAGTTCCAGCAGCAGCTGTCCCTTCTTCACCGCCTGACCTTCCACGGCATGGATTTTCTGCACAAATGTGTCCAGCTGTGCCCGCATAACAAATGGCGAAATCGGCTCGACCTTCCCATTACTGGAAACCGATGCCACCAGATTCTCTCGCACCGGCTTCACGGCCATGATCTTTACCACTTGCTGTCGCCCGCTAATCTTTACCAGTACAAACGCGACAATCCCGGCTAGCACCAGGAAGATCAAAATTCGATTTCGAAGTTTACGTTCCATACGCTGACTGATTCCGCCTCACGCCATTCCGGCACACTGCTCTTCTAAACGCCCTGCGGCGCTCTTGATACTTCCATTTCTTTACAAGCTTGCCTGTCAGCCGCCCAGTGGAAATGCCCCAAACAGTCTATCAAGAGCGCTCAGCCTTCCACCACAGAATGAAGCTATATCTTGCCCACATTCAAAGAGATGCGGCTGCAGCCGTGAAAGATGCAATACTCTTGGTGTCGCCCAAAGCTTGCAGGTGCAAGACAAACCTGTGATGTAATCTATTCGCGATTTTAGACGTATTACCTGCAGGACGGTTGCAAGATATCCTCGAAGCTCGTGTGGGAGTGCCAAGTGATCGAAGCCCGTGGTCTGTCTAAACGTTTCCATGACAAAAAGCGCGGCGAAATTCGTGCCGTAGACAATATAAGTTTCACGGCGAAGCCCGGCAAAATCTACGGCCTGCTAGGCGCAAATGGCGCTGGAAAAACTACGACCCTCCGCATGCTCGCCACAATCCTTGAGCCCACCGACGGCACTGCCGTTGTGCAAGGCTACGACGTCGTCGAGTCGCCGGAGAAGGTCCGCGCCAACGTTGGCTTCCTTTCTGGCGGTACCGCACTCTATCCCCGCCTGACTGCTCAAGAGATGGTCGAATACTTTGGCCGGCTCAATCGTCTTGACGAAAAAACACTCAAATCGCGGGTAGATTCTCTTTTTGACCGCCTCGACATGAACGAGTTCCGCGACAAGCGCTGCGACAAACTTTCCACTGGCATGAAGCAGAAAACATCCATCGCCCGAACGCTTGTTCATGATCCGCCTGTGATGATCTTCGATGAGCCCACCTCCGGACTCGACGTCATGGCTGCGCGCAGCATCATTTCCTTCATCAAAGAGTGCCGCGACAACGGCAAGACCGTCATCTTCTCCACCCACATCATGAGTGAAGTCGAAAAACTCTGCGACATCGTCGGCATCATTCAATCGGGAAAACTTCTGACAGAAGGCACTTTGGAAGAGTTGCGTCAGAAGCACGGCGAGCAAGACCTGGAAGAAATCTTCGTTAAAGTTGTCGCGCCCTTGTACGTTGAACCGGAGGCCAAGTAAATGTCGCTCCGCAATATCGGCATCGTCTATCGCAAGGAACTCCGCGAGGCGCTTCGCGACCGCCGCACTGTTGTCGCCAGTGTCGTCGTACCTCTTTTTCTTTTTCCGCTTTTGAGTGTCGGGTTCATGAGCCTCGTCGGCGACATCGTTAACAAAGCGAAAGAATCGTCACCGAAAGTCATGGTCGTCGGTGGCGAAGATTCTCCCGGGGTGCTTGCGGCTCTCAAAGCGACGCCAAAAGTGGAAGTCGTCCCCGCTGCGTCGAACTGGAAAGACCTAGTCGTGGACAAGACAATTCCGGTTGCCGTTGAGATTCCGGCCGGTTTTGACAAGAGTGTCGCAGATCAAAAAAAACTGGAAGTGACCATCTACAATTATTCTGGCGAACTCAAATCGGAAATCGCTGCGGGAAAAATAAATGATTCGCTAAAGGCATATCGCGACGATGTCATAAAGGGCCGTGTCGTGGCTAAAAACCTTTCGGCTGATGTTCTGGACCCCTTCAAGGTCACGCAAAAAAATATCGCGCCTCCTGAAAAATCCGGCGCTGCCCTCTTCTTTGGCGGCTTTATAGCCTACATCGTTGTCTTCCTTTGCTTTAACGGAGGTATGCATCCCTCGATTGACCTCACCGCCGGCGAAAAAGAACGCGGCACGATGGAAACCATCCTTTCCAGTCCAATCTCCCGTGCTCACCTGGTTGTTGGCAAATTTCTGCTTGTTCTCACCACTGCCCTGGCCACGGCCGCTCTCTCCGTCATTTCAATGGGAATCTCCTTCACGATTGCAAACGTCTTTCAAGCACAGGCTGCCCAAGCCGGCAAGGAGACTATGCAAATGCATATCGGCGTTGGCGCCGCTCTTTCCGTATTCATTATGGCGATTCCGTTGGCAGTCTTATTTGCTGCTGTCCAATTGACGATTGCCTCCTTTGCAAAAACCTACAAAGAGGCACAGACGTACCTCGTCCCGCTGATTTTTATTGTCATCATCCCCGCCATTGCGGCGATGCTGCCAGGTGTAGACCTCAACGCAAAACTTTCGCTTGTCCCGATTCTCAACGTCAGTTTGCTTTGCAAGGAATTGGTCATCGGCACGTACCACTGGAAGTTCATTGCCATTATCTTCATTTCTACCTGTGCATACGCTTCCGTCGCACTTTTCCTGGCGGTCAAAATGTTCCAGCGTGAATCGGTTCTGTTCCGTTCCTAAGCCTGCGCGCGGAACTCCCGGTGCCTCGTTTTCGTATCACTCTTTAGATGACACGCGCCGTTCGCATTTTTGTTCTGGTGCTTCTCTTTCCGATGGCCCTTGCCGCTATTGGCGGCTGGCTCTCCGGCCCGATGTTTCTTCATCCGATGAAACGAGCCTTCGCCGCTGATCTCATTCGCGAAGCCGACGAAAGCTTCAAACACACGCGCGGCAAGCGCGAGGACTTCCTCGTCAAAGCTCCAGACGGCGCCATGCTGCGCGGATGGAAAGTCCGCGCCGAGAATCCCAACGGCTCCTGGGTCATCTTGTTTCACGGCGTTTCTGACAATCGGATCGGCGTCGTAAGCCAATCCGAACCGCTTCTCCAAAGCGGCTACTCTGTCGTCATGATGGACGCCCGCTCCCACGGCGACAGTGGCGGCGATATCGCCACTTACGGCTGGCTCGAACGCAAAGACACATCTGCTGTCATCGACACGCTCGAATCTTCAGAAAAGCCGCAGCACCTCTTCGCCCTCGGCGAATCCATGGGAGCCGGCATTGCTCTTCAATCGGCGGGAATTGATCCCCGCATCGAAGCCGTCGTTGCCGAAGCCTCTTTCGCAAACCTGCAGGAAGCCGCCTATGACTACGCCGGCCTGCGCCAATATCCCTGGCTTGGCAAAACTCTCTTCGCGCCCGGCGCGTGGCTCATGGTCTATCGCGGAGGCAAACTTGCGGGCTTTCCTTCGTCTGAAGTCTCTCCCGAAAAATTCGCCGCGGCTCGTCCATTTCCCGTTCTCATCATTTGCGACGAAAGGATCGGGCGCTTCCCTGCCGCCATAGCGAAATGATTTATCGCGCTGCCAGCGGTCCAAAAGAGTTCTGGCGAGTTCCCAACGCATTTCACACTGCGGCGATTGGCTACGAGCCGGAGGAATTTCGCAAACGTGTCGTTGGTTTTTTCGATCGCTACCGGCAGGCGCCGGCAACACACTCACAAACAAACTAAAGCGCCTTCAGCACCATCAGAATGCGGTCGTCCTCGTTCATACCGCCGCGGGCGTGCGCGTTGACGGCTTCCAGTACGCCGTCCAATATTTCCTGTGGCGCAAGCGCCCGCAAACGCGATACCAGTTCTGCGAGTCGCGGTTTCCCAAATTCGTCTCCCGCCGCATCCATCGCTTCTGTAATTCCGTCTGTGCATGCGACGAGCAAATCATCCTTCTTCAGCGCCAATTCGCCGCTCAAGTATTCCTGGTCGGGTAGTAGCCCCACAACCATCCCGCCTTCCGTCAGCCATTCGCATGAACCATCCGTGCGAATCACTGCCGGCGGCACGTGTCCTGCGTTCACGTAGCGCAGCTTCCGTCCGCTTTCATCGAGCGACGCCAGGAACATGCTCAAATACTTCGTCCGCCGTCCCCCTGAACTCGCAGCCAGCATTTTCTGATTGATCGTCGCAGGCAATTTTTCCAGCGGCCCTGGCTGATCCGCCAATGCATGCAGCGTCGCCTGCACATTCGCCATTACGAGCGCCGACGCTGCGCCCTTCCCTTCCACGTCCGCAACTACGATCAACAACCCGCCATTCTCTTCGGGAGGCAATTTCACAAAATCGTAGTAATCCCCGCCCACCATCTGCGAGGGCTTATGCGAAACCGCAATCTCAATCCCTTGCATCACTGGCGGGGCATCCGGCAGGAGTCCCGCCTGAATCTCCCGCGCCAGCGCCAGATCCCGTTCCAATTTTTCCTTTTCCACTCGTTCACGGTGGAGCTGCGCCTTTTCCAGCGCGATCGCCACGTGCGCACTCAGCGCATCCAGAAACTCTTCATCCTCGCTCGTAAACGGCTCTTGTTTGTTCAAAAGCTGCAGCACGCCTACAATTGCCCCATCCTCATTTCGGATCGGCAGGCAGAGCAATTGCTTCGTCGTAAATCCCAGCCTTCGATCCACTTCCGGTTCGAATCGGGGGTCTTCATATGCATTTTCGAGGCGCACGGACCGCCCGTTTTGCGCGACCCATCCCGCAATCCCACGATCCGCCGGCAAACGAATCACCTGCTGCTCCAACCCTAATCCCACCAGCGACCAGATTTCGTTCTTCTCAGCATCCACCAGAAAAACAGTCCCTCGCCCTGCTCCAGTCTGCCGCGTGGCAATCTGCAAAATAATGGAGATCAGTTCGCCCAGGTCCAGCGTCGAATTGAGCTTCTTCGTCGCTTCCACAATGCTGGACAACTCCTCCATCGTCCCGCGCCGCTCTGCAAGAGCCAGCGCAAGCGCAGCAAAACGACCAAGGAGCGCCAGTTGTGATTGCACGTTTTCCGGAAATGCACTCTCGCCGTGGACTTCCAACACCCTCATGCGAAAGTCGTCGCTCCCCAGTGCGCCCGTCCACACATTCGCCGCCGTCTCGTTCGCCCCCTTGGAGAAAAGCCGCGAGGGCTGTTTGACTTCCTCAGGCAGCGCTCCAATTTCCGCCCAAACGTCCGCCGAATCCTGTTCAACCTTCCACAATCGCGCTCCAGCCACTCCGGGCAGCGCCATCGCGGCCCGCACGACACGCAATGCCAGCTCATTGGCCGGAATGCGCCCTTCCAGTTGCCCCAGGCTCTCCAGGAGCTCCGAGGGAATTGCGGTTGGCAAAGATTTTTGCTGACCCGGTTGCATGGCGTCGAGTGAATGCGAAGCTTTCGCGACGCCTAGCCTAACAAGAGTGGACGGGTCTGAAAAGTGTGTAGTCGAACTTCACTTTACCTTTGAGGTTGAACCTTGCTTCGTTTCCCATTCCTGGCTTAACCGGCGTACCGTTTCGCGTAAACGCACGGCAAGAGCAGCAATTGTTTCGAGCCTCAACTGCCCGCCTTGTGGCAGGCGCCCGTCGTTTTTGCGCTTGACTTCCGATAGCAAGAGCTCTGCATTACCCAGAATTCCAGTCAGCGGATTGTTCAATTCGTGCCGCAGCAACTGCCCAAAATCCTCTACGACGTGGCTTGCCTCCAGACCCTCAGATTCAGCTTTCGCCCCCGAGATATTTTCTTCAAACTGACGCGATTGCTTCAGCCTCCGCTCGACCAGATCTGCAGCGACAGGAAGATTCTTCAACGGCAAGTCCACATAGTCTGCCGCTCCGGCCGCAACCAGTGCATCGAGCTCCGCAGGCCGTGCTTCATTCCCAAGCACGACGACAGGCGCATATCCGGCCAGCGAAGACACCACGGCTTCCAGCCGTAATCTCACACCATGTTCGGGATCGCTCTTGACGGCGGCTTCCTCCAGCAGAATGACGGCTGGTGCTTCATCTTCAACAACAAGCCGAGCCGCATCCACGCTGCTGACCATCGCAATCCGAAGCTTCGCTTCCCGCGTCTGTAGTTCGTGCCTTGTTCGCGCGCACAGGCTCGCATCGTCGCTGATCATCAATACAGTTTGTTCCCGTGTTCCCATGAGTCGATTCCGTTACTCTTTTCTGTCTCTGGTGACGACGTTATCCGGTCGTCGCCGAATTCTTTCTAAGCGCTGCCCCATGCCGCGAGCAATTCGACAACGGCTGAAGCACCTCATGCACCTTTTCGAGCAGCTCTTCTACTCGAAAGGGCTTGGCTACGTGCTGCAACTGATTCTTTGTCAGAAAATCGTGCGTCTTCGCTCCAAGCACGTCTCCCGTGACAAAAAGAAACTGGTTTTGTGCCCCTTTTCCTTCGACGGACAAAGTCTGGTAAAGCGTCTGTCCGTCTAGATTTGGCATTTTCATGTCGCAAATGATCAGATCAAATCGTTCTCGCGAAGCACGCTGCACCGCGTCGCGGCCGTCCAGCAACACTTGAATTTCAAATCCTTCGTCCCGAAGCACGTCGGAGATCAGTTGCGCTACCGTCGGTTCATCCTCCACAATCAGGACACGCTGTGTTCCTGAAGGCCTTCTTGCCGGCACTTCGCCGGCGGAATCCTTGCGCGGCAAAGTTTGCGCAGCGGAAACCCGCTGCACAATTCTTTCCGTCGTATCTTTCTGCTCTGCGGACGGTAGCTCAATCAGAAATATGGCGCCGCTGCCGCGCGGGCTGGAAACGCTCACTTGCCCGCCGTGCTCGCGCACCAGGCTCAGCACAATCGAAAGTCCGAGTCCTGTTCCTACACCTGCAGGTTTGGTCGTGAAAAATGGATCGAAAATGCGGGCCATGATTCCTTCAGGAATTCCCGGACCTGAATCGCTCACTTCCAGCCTGACGCGTTCATCCTGTGTGCGCCAGGTTCGCAATCGGATCGTGCCGCCATGCCCTTGTGATTCGATCGCCTGTCTCGCGTTCCCAATCAAATTGATAAGCACCTGCTGCAATTGCCCGGCGTCTCCCATCACATTGGGCACGGTCGCATCGAGCGAAACATCCACTCGAATCCGTTCTGCCGCAAGGCTGAAGCGCTGCAGATCAATTGTTCTTTGTACAATCTGGTTTAGCGAAACCGGTTTCCGCTCCGGTGCCGTTTCGCGCGCCGCCAGCAGCATCCTTCGCAAAATGGCGCCGGCTCGCTCCGCTTCGCCGGATATTTTTCGTATCTCTTCAAAATTGCCTTCTCCGTCGCTACGTAGCAGCAGACGCTGCGCGTAGCCGAGAATGCTCGTTAGCGGATTGCTCAATTCGTGAGCCACTCCACTCACCATCTGGCCCAGTGCCGCAAGCCTCTCCGTCTGGAGCAGCTTCGCTTGAAAAACACGCTGCGCCGTTAAATCCTTGTACAACTCGATGCGGCCAATTCGCTTTCCAGAGGCGTCAAACACGGGACGCGAGGCCCTCTCTAAAACACGCGCCACGGGGCGAACGAAATTCACCTCTTCCCGCTCTCCCCCTTCAGCTCGCAGTGCCTGCTCCCTCCAATGGCTGGAAAACAGACCTGGGTTCGCGCACTGAGAACTCAATCGCTCGGCCAGTCCGTCCAGCGTCCTGTACCTTTCGACTTCTTCCGGCGCCAGACCGGCCAGTTGAGCAAAGCGCAGATTCAGTAGCCGCACGTTCATTTCGCCGTCAAAGAGAATCACTCCTTGATCCAGCCATTCCACAAGATTAAGCAGTTCGGCCTCGACCCTTTTTTCTTCAGCTTTGGCAGGTCTGCTTTCAGGGATGAGCGTGATTACCTGAAGGGATTCACCGCTTTTTTGCGAACGCAATCTGACGCGGGTCCCCGATTCAAGTTCAAAATCGGGGGATTCATTCGATTCGGCCGTTTTCGGGGCCCATTGCCTTCGTTGCCAGGACGAAACCTTTTCGCGATCGCGCACACGAAAGATTTCCGCCAATCGTCTGCCCGCCGATCGGTGGGCCTCAGGTTCCGTGAGTCCTCCGTCCGCCGGGACTGGGAGTGGCTGCAGCAGGCCTTGCGCCGCACGGTTACTTTCCATGATCATTCCGTCAGCCCCAAGCATCACAATTGGATCGAGGCTCGCATCCAAAATTGCTCTTTTTTGCTTTTCTTCGGAAACTATCCTTCCTTTTTCGTGCATCGCAGACAGAACGGACGCTGCGAGGTTTCCGCGCAATTTCGTTCGCTCCACGGACGCCAATGTCGCCCATTCCTGCCTAAAAGCGGACAACAAAACGTGCTCAACCTTGCCGTGAACCAGAAGTGGGACCACGATTACGCGCGGTGCTTCCTCTGTTGAACGCCGTCGGATCTCTGCCCCCATCGTCTTGCCGCTTTCTACCGCGCGGCGCACCAGCGTGAGTACTGCGTCGTGTGTGGCAAATTGCCCCTTGCTGTCGCCTGCTTCACCAAGCAATTCCAGAGTGATCTCTTTGCTCCCACCGTCCTCTGCTGTGCGATGAATCTTTGCGATACCCGCATAAATTGCCCCGAGACTTTCGCATGACCCTTCCTGCATCACGCAACTCGCCAAAACTTCCTGGAAAAGGCGCGTAAAGTCATCGCTCGTTTGTAATTCCGTCAGAATCTTTCCGAGCAGCGTGAGGTCTGTGTGTCGTTCCCTTGCCACTTTTCGTTCCGTTTCAAACGCTAGGGCAATGGCAAGCTCAACCGAGAGCTCCAGCAGTTTCTCTCGCGGTAACTCTTTCCGCGTTCCCGATGTCCCTGCGAGCAAAACTCCTCTCAATTTGCCCGCGTGTTGCACGGGCACCCACAGCGCGCGATTCAGGCCAACCAGCGGCCCGACTATCGGTTGCGTTGTTTTTCCCGTCAGATCAATTTCCGTCGCGGAACCCGAAACTACGCGGGCGGGAGGCAAAACCGTTTGGGGTGACAACGAAATCCACTCGCGTGGAGAAGTCACAATCTCTCTGTCCCACACCATGCCGCGCAACGCGCCCTCATTCTTTGTGTCGTCGCTCGTGGGTTCCAGCCAAACTCCGAATCGATCGGCGCCTCCCACCTCAACCATTTCCGCAAGCGTTTCCTGGAGTAGCTCTTCCCGCGAAGTTCCCTGCAGCACGCATTGCCGCAAGCCTTTCCGAACAACGGGTTCTTTCCTCTTCTTCCAGAACGGCACGCGTTCTTCCTCGCTCCTCGCGGGTTAATGCAGAACCATGCCCAAAAGCGAACGATAGAAGGCTCGTTAAATCAGGGAGTTAGCGCAGTCTGCCTGCGTACCTGTATTCCATGTCGAAACTTACGCGAAGCTTCGGTTCCATAGTGGGCTAGATGCAAGTCGAAAAATAAGCTGGCCAAGCAAATACTAGAGCCCTCTCACGAGATGACTCGCAATGAGAGAAGGATTTTGCTGGCGGGATTATGCTTCTTCGGGCCTATTCAGGCGATACTGCTTGAGTTTTCGGTAGAGTGTCGTTTTTCCAATGCCGAGCATGCGCGCTGCACGCAGCTTATCGTCATTTGTTTCCCGCAACATGCGTAAAATCGCTCTGCGTTCCAGTTCTTCGAGAGGAAGCAGCTCATCTTTTTGCGGCGCCCGGTCGCTCATCGGATACTGCAGGTTGGTCGGCAAATCTGCCGTGTGAATCAAAGGGCCAGAACTCATTGCCACGGCCCGCTCGATGCAATTCTCCAATTCGCGCACATTCCCGGGCCAGTCGTAAGCCATCAGGCGCTGCATCGTATCTGCGGAAATCGTCCTCACCGGCTCATCCACCGGTGAAAATTTCTCCAGAAACGCCGTCACCAAAAGCGGAATATCCGTCTTGCGGTCCCGCAGTGGAGGCAGCTTGATTTGCACCACATTCAAGCGGAAGTAAAGATCCTGCCGGAACGTTCCCTCGCGAATTGCCGATTCCAAATCCCGGTTCGTTGCCGCCACAACGCGAACATTTATCTTTCGCCGCTCCGTGGACCCGACCGGCTTGATCTCTTTCTCCTGCAACGCGCGCAGCAGTCTCGCCTGCAAATCCGTCGGCATGTCGCCGATCTCATCCAGAAAAACCGTTCCTCCGTTCGCCGCTTCCAGCAATCCCACCTTTGACTGCATCGCTCCCGTAAATGCGCCCTTCACATATCCGAAAAGTTCCGATTCGATCAATGTCGGCACAAACGACGAACAGTCCACCGGAATGAACGGTCCATCCTTGCGCGGACCAAGCATGTGCAAACTCCGCGCAATCAGTTCCTTCCCCGTACCGCTCTCGCCCAAAATCAGCACTGGATATTCGTGCGAACTCACTTTTTCAATCGTCTTGTAAACGCGCTGCATCTTGGGCGAAAGCCCAATCAGCTTTCCAAATCCAGGCTGGCCGTTGTTCAGTTGATCGCGCAACAAACGGTTCTCTTGCTGCAAATCAACTTCATGAATCGCCTTCTCTAAGCGGGTGCGCAACTCCTCAATTCGAAACGGCTTGGTTACGTAGTCCATTGCGCCCTGTTTTGTCGCCTCGATCGCCGAATCGATGCTTCCGTACTGCGTCAGCACGATTACCGCAATCTGTGGATACATCTCGCGCAGATTCTTTAGCAGCTCCAATCCGTTCGTTTTCGGCAGCTTCAAGTCTGTAAGAACGATATCCACTGCGGAAAGCTCCACAACTTCCAGGGCCTCCTCCGCCGAAGCCACCGCCGTCGCGTTAAGTCCAACCTGGTGAGCCACCGCAAGGCACAATTCCCGAGTAGTCTCTTCGTCATCCACAATCAACAGATTCATCGCCGTAGCTCCGCGCTTCGGCGCTTCATCAAGAACTACTTGTGCCTTCATGGAATAGTCCTCATTGTCCTCACTGCATGTGCTGTTCCAATTCAATACAACATACTTATCTCATTCATATCATAACTAGTTATCTAATTACTATCATAATAGACGTCCCGGTTCAATTCCTTTTTGGGAGGAAGGGAGGACTAGTTGAGCGGCATCTATGAAAAACAAGTTTAGTAAAATGAAGGAATTGCCAAATTGGGAATCAGAAAGGTCCCGTTTTGGAATTAGTCTCTCTACCTTCTATCTTCATCAAAAACAGGCCGTCCGTCTGTGATCTTGCCCAATATCCTGTCTTTCCGGCCTTTAAAATCAACTGGACCTGACCGGCATCACGAATGCTGAACCGTTCCCAATTTTCCCCATGGTCTCTAGACATATACATTCCCGCTCTCATTGGTATGAGCCAGAATTCTGATCCCAAAACTGCCGGCAATGAAGGAGCTGCCGGCAACCCCGACTGAAGACCTTTCCACAGCTGCGCTTTGTCCCCAACGGGACCGAAATCATATTCGTATACTCCCGTTAGAGTGCCCACCAGTACTTCTTGGCTTTCTCGATTTTCTGTTCTTACCCAAAGCAGCTCTCCAAGATTCTCCAGCGCAGCCACAGAGTCCCAGCTTTTGCCCAGGTCACGCGATCGCATGAGCCGGTTTTGAGCGACGACAAACAATTCGCTGCCAGCCGCGTTCGCATCCAAGTCCGCAACCTTCCCCGGGAGTTGCTTTCCTGCTACACGTTGCATCACCCCGCCCGTCAACGTGCCCGTCCACAACCCTTCATTCGTCCCCACAAATAGTCTGCCGCCCGCCGCGCGAAGCGCGATGGCGTCAGGCTTCAAAATTCGCTCGCGCATTTTCTTCGTTGCCGCTCCGCCCCCCTTGGGGGCCTGTCGCACTAGTTCTCTCGCAACGAATCGAATCTCAGTCCACTTCTTTGTTTTCGCATCAAATCTTGCAACTCCGCCTCCGCGCAACGCGGCGTACCAGTTCTCGCCCGTGGAAAAGAGTTCGTCCACAATTGCTTTTGGAGCTGGGAACGACCGCCAGTTTTTTCCTTCATCCAGGCTTTCGAGCAATCCGTTCCCGTCATTCTCGACGGCAATCAGCATATGCTTTGCGTCGCCTTCGCTCACTGCAAACGCCCGCACAACTGGATGCGTAAAACCTGAATTGCTCGTCGCAAAGCTTCTCGCGCCGTCCGCGCTCAGCAAAATTCCCTTTTCCGTCCCCAGCAGCAACCTTTCTCCTTTTCCCGCAAACGCAATCGTGTTCACCACCGAATCTCTTGTCGTCGCTCGCGTCCAGTTCTCTCCTGCATCAATCGAGCGCCACAATCCTTCTGTCGTTCCTGCGTACCAAATCGCCGCATTTTTCGGATCCTGCGCAATTTGTTGCGTTCGCCGCGAAACGTACGGAATCCCTTGCAATTTCGTCCACTGCGACCCGCCGTTTTCGCTCCGGTAGATTCCCGAGCACGCACTCGCGAAAATCCTCTCCGGATTTTCGCGGTCGATCACTATGCTCATCACGTCCGAATCGTCAATCATCCCCGCTGCGATCGCCTTCCAGCTTTTTCCGCCGTCCGTCGTTTTCCAAGGCAAATGGTAGGTCCCCGCGTAAATCACGTTCGCATCGCGCGGATCAATCGCAATGGAGTCCAGATTTTTCAGCTCCTCATCTCGTGGCGGCGAAATCCGTTCCCAGTCCCTCCCTCCATCGGGACTGCGGAATACGCCATTCCGCGTACCCGCCACCAGCACCTCTGGGCTGTTCGGGGACTGGGCGAGGGCGCGAACTGCCTCCCCGTCTAGTCCTGCGCTCGTCCAGCTCTGGCCAGCGTCCTCACTCCGGAAAACTCCTCCGCCGGCATAGGGATCAAGTGTCCACACCGCCGCGTATACGCGCGTCCCCACTTGCCGATCCGCCACGAGTGATTGCACAACGCCATCGAATCTGCTGCCGGCCCGTCCGCGCAACTCCCAGTGCTCGCCGGCATTTCGAGACGCAAACACGTGTCCATCGGCAGTTCCGAGCAGTACATCCCCGTTCCCCAAAATGGCCAGCGAAATTACGTTGCCGCCTTCTGGTCCAATTCGTTGCCATTCCTGCGCGCGAACTCTTGCAATGGCGCAGCAAGCCAACGCCGCAATCGCAACTGCAGGCAAGATTGTTTGCCAAAACTTCATGCAGAGAATTCTACTCCCGCAAAAAACTGCGGGCTCCTCAGCTTTCACCGAAGAGCCCGCTTGTCGTCTTTGGTTTTCGTCACTGGTCACTATTTCTAGTCACCAGTGGTGTCTTAGTACGTCGCGCCTTCCGGCACAATCACAAAGTCCACGCGCCGGTTCGCCTTTTCCTGTCCCTTTTCCTTGGACGCTTCGCCAACTCGCGTCGTTATGCGCGCCGCGTCAATGCCCTTTTCGCCGAGGTACTTCTTCGCACCATCAGCGCGGGCTTGCGCCAGCTTGGCCGCCTTTGGTTCCTTGGCATCTGCGTATCCAACGATCACGAGCTTCGCCGTCGGATCGTTCTTCAAACGCAGCGCAACGTCATCGCCAACGCGCTTGCAGGCATTGTCAAACCGCGACGCGCCTACCGCGTTGTAGCCGCAATCGCCGGCCTTGGTCGCCTGAGGCGGAGGAGGCGGTTGTTGCACGTCCACGTTTGTGGAAGATTCCGCCGTGCCGCCACGGCCGTCGCTCACCGCGCACTTCACGGTGTAGCTTCCCGGCTGCAGTCCGGTCGAATCAAACGTCGCCTTTGCGCCGTCGCCGCTCACCTGACCTGCGCTCGCGCTGTACGAGTAAGTCAGCGGATCGCCATCGGGATCGCTCGCCGTCGAAGTAATTCCGGTCCGCTCACCCGGCATAATCGGGCTGCGATCGGTGGAGCACGAAATCGTCGGATTCTGGTTCGGCTTTGCCGCGACCGTCAAATCCGCGGAGCAGGTCGCCAACCCGCCCTTCCCATCGTCCACCTTCGCGGTCGCAGTGTAGGTTCCCACTGCCAAGCCGCTTGGGGTCCAGCGCGCATCTGCGCCGGTGCCTTCGATCGTGCCGCCCGTTGCCGAGTACGAATATGTCAACGGATCGTTGTCCGGATCGCTTGCATTCACGTGGAACGCAACCGCATCCGTCGAGCCCGCATACACCGAAGCCGGGCTGACCGAGCACGCCGCAACCGGCGGATGGTTCACAGGAGGAGGCGCCGACGCCGGGAATCCCCAGCGCAACACGATTCCCGAACCCACGCGCAAGCTGTTCTGACGTGCGCTCGAACCCACGCTCGTGCCCGAGAAATTCGTCATCAGGTAATCAATCTGCGCGAATCTCCACGCAAAGTTCTTGTTGAATACAACGTCCACGCCGCCACCAGTTGCCATGGCAAACGTATTCTGTGTATTCGTTCCAGTAACCTGCTGGCCTGCTCTTGCTCCGCCAAATAAAAATTCCGCAAACGGCACAAAATGATCAAACGAACGCCAGTTAAGCCGGGGACCGAATAGATACGTCGTGAATCCGCCATCAAAATGGTTTCCATTTACTGTACGACCGAAGTTGTAGCTTGCAATGTCGGCCGCCAATCCCAGAATCCGAGTCGGATTATAGGTGAAACTTCCGGAAGCTCCGTGGTTTGAAAAATTACTGAACGGATCGCCTGGATCGAAATTCACATAGCTGTATCCGCCACCCAGTTCCCATTTTGGCCACAAACGCCCAGGAGCATCTTCGCCAGCGCCTTTCTTCGTATCCGCTGGTCCAGGGAACGGCGTCGTCCTCGGCTGAGCCGGCAGCGCCCACGGACTCTTCGAAACACTCGTCGGCGCGCTGAACAAATTCGTTTTCGGCGCCTCCGCCGCTGTCGTAACTGCGCTTGAGTCGCCATCCTTCTGCTGCGGTTGCTGTCCCACCGCAGGCAAGCAAATACATGCCCCCACCACCATCACCGCAAACCACTTACGCATTTTCTTCCTCCATAACTCTTTCTGTTGAACTTGTTTCTTGCGCCGCTCCCGTATGCACCCATTTTCTTGGTGCACCCCCAGGGGAATCATCTGGCGCCTCGCGAGCCCAATTCCATTTCTTGGTCCGCTTGGAACTTCCTCCACACACACTTCGGAGGAATCATTCAGCCTCCGACCATCAAAACACGGTGACAATAGCCTATTGCAGACTGCGCACTTGTCGCAAGTAGTCTTTCCGCCCAAGGCAGGCGCGTTAGTCTAATTCCCGCAATGGTTTTATAACCAGTAATTCTCCAACCCCAATCCGGCCAGTTCTTTACCTCTTAAGATGTCCGGAGCAGCCGGGCGGTTTCCGTCAAATTTTTCGACTTCCTTCTGTCAACCCGTTTCCGACAATTTTTTCCTTTCTCTGAAGCGCGAGGTTTTCGTCAAAATTGCTGCTCTCTCCTTCGCTGTCATCCCGACCGGAGTCCGCCGCGGCGGACCCAGCGGAGGGACCTCTCTTTTCTTCCGGCGCTTTGTTAGAATCCCTCCGAGGTCGCTCTCATGTGCCGCAACATCAAAAATCTGTTCAACTTCGATCCTCCCGTCACTCCCGACGAAGTCCGCAACGCCTCACTGCAATTCGTCCGCAAAATCTCCGGCTTCAACGCGCCCTCCAAAGCCAACGAAGCCGCCTTCCACGCCGCTCTCGACGAAATCTCCGCCGCCTCTATGCGCCTTCTCACTTCCCTCCAAACCACCGCCTCCCCCAAAAACCGCGAAGAAGAAGCCGCAAAACTCAAAGCGCGATCAGCTCAGCGCTTCGCGCGATGACAGAGCTTGCTATGTCTGGTGGAATGTAGTCCGAAAAAGCTTTGTTCTGATCCGAGCGACTTTCCCTACTTGTGGTCCCAAACTATCGATTAGATTAAACGCTCAGCAAGCGGCTCGTCTTGGCGCGCTCCGGGGAAGAAGCCACGTGGTGAAGCGCGATCCTAGGTTGTTGTAGTGGCGAGTCTTCAGACCCGTTTCTTTTGGTTTGTATGGAGGCGACTACTATTGAGGCAAATCCGGGCAGCCAGGCCATTCGGAGCGGGCAACGTTGCCAATATACTGAAGATCCTCAATTCCGATTTTGCTGGTGTAAAAGCCGTCGCAAGTCATGTCGCGCAGGAACGCAAAGAACGCGACGCCCTGGCTCAGCGAGTGGTCCTTCTTGGCATTCTTGCGATAGGCAATCAGGTCCAGCGTCTCTTTGCGCTGCTCCGGAGTGCACTCCAGATAGGTCTTGCCGTACTGATCCACGCAATATGAATCGAGCCACAGCAGCCCGCCGCCGAGTTTCAGCTGGTACTCTTCATTCTCACTCGTCAGCAAATCAATAAACTCCGGCGCGCCCGCTTCGATCGCTCCGCCAGATTTTTCGTCTTTCGGAATAATCGTGTCGCAAAGCGAATTCAGCGTCTCCCACTGATGCGCATCGAAATACTTTGGCGCGTACTTCCCAGCCGGAGCCGCAGCTTTCTCCTTGCGCACTGCCTGATGTGCAAACTCCGCTGCTTTTGCAGGAATCACTTGCAGCACGGAACCGCCGACGGCTCCTACCGCCAGCGTTCTCAGCACGTCTCTCCGCGTCACGCCCGTCGTCACAGTTTTTTCCTTCTGGCCTTCAGACATTTTTAGAGGCTCCCTTTCTTCGCTTCCTGCAGCAGATACTCCGAAGCGCGCCACGACAGCGCCATGATGGTGAGCGTTGGATTCTTGTCCGGATTCGTCACGAGCGGCGCTCCGTCGGTGACGAAGAGGTTCTTCACGTCGTGCGACTGGCAGTATCCGTTGAGCACGCTCGTCTTGGGATCATCTCCCATGCGTGCTGTGCCAACTTCGTGAATGATTTTTCCTCCAGCTTGAATCCCGAAAATGTTTGGCCCGTCAATTGGAGTTCGCGTCTTGTACTTGCCGCCCATCGTTTCGATGATTTCCTTGAACGTTTCCTGCATGTCTTTCGCTTGCCGGAGTTCGTACTCCGACCACTTGAAGTGGAAGCGCAGAACTGGAATGCCCCACTGATCCACCTGGTACGGATCGATCTCGCAGTAGGTGTCGGGATTGGGAATCATTTCGCCGCGCCCGCTGAATCCGACGGTAGTTCCGTAGACTTCGCGCGCGCGCTTCTTGATGCTGGCGCCATAGCCTTCTTCGTCCCAGTTCATCCCGCTGAACATACCAGCCCCCGGCATGTCGCGCCCGCCCCATACTTCAATGTGGTAGCCGCGGGGGAAGTCGTTCTTGCGGTCGTATTTCCACCACGGCATGTAAACGTGCATGCCGCCAACGCCGTCATGATTGTGCGGCGGCATTTTTGCGAGCGCGGGAATTTCTCCCCAGCCGTCGCTGCCAACGGAATCGGTCAGATACCTGCCGACCGTGCCGGAGGAGTTCGCAATGCCATCCGGAAACAAATTCGATTTTGAATTCAGAAGCAGGCGAGCGGATTCGCACGCGCTGGCAGCGACGACGACGGCTTTAGCGTAGATACGCTTTTCGGATTTTGTGGCTTTGTCAATGTAGGAAACGGCTTCGACTTTGCCGGTTTTGCCAACGACGATTTCGCGCGCCATCGCTCCGGTGATGAGCGTGAGCTTTCCAGTCGCCATCGCGGGTGGCAATAGGACCTGGCTCGAACTGAAGTTCGACGCCGTGGTGCAACCGCGTCCACACTGGCCGCAGTAGTGGCACGGCGGGCGGCCATTGTGCGCTTTCGTCAAAATTGCGAGCCGCGAAGGGATGCAGGCGATGTTGAGCTTGTCGCATGCGGCTTTTACGAGATGTTCGTGGCAACGCGGCTTTGGCGGGGGAAGAAAAATACCATTTGGCGCGCTGGAGACATTTTCCTGCGTGCCAAAAACACCGATGTAGGATTCGACTTTGTCGTAGTAGGGCGCGAGATCTTCGTACGTGATAGGCCAATCGTCGCCGAGGCCGTCGCGCGTTTTGGAGCGGAAATCCACGGGTGCAAAGCGCAGGGCGATGCGGCCCCAGTGATTCGTCCTGCCGCCGACAATGCGCGAACGGAACCACTGAAAATCGTTGCCCGGCGCGGAGACGTAAGGCTCCCCTTCAATTTGCCATGCGCCATTCGGCGCAAGAAATTCGCCGAAGTTTTCGCCGGCTTTGCCGCCGACGCCGACGCCGCGATGCGGCAAATCGTACGGCCACATGAACATCTTGTAGTCTTTTTCGGGATGAACCTGCGGGCCGGCTTCGAGCAGCGCAACGTCAAGCCCGCCTTCGGTAAGAATTTTCGCGGCCATGCCGCCGCCGGCTCCGGAGCCGATGATGCAGACAGCGTACGTCTTCGGTGAGCGGTTCACCTGAGCCATGAAGTTTCCCTCAGACAGAATTTTTGTTAGAGCTCGTTCTTTTTCATCTGCGAGACAGCATAATCGCACGCTCTCGCGGTTAACGCCATATAGGTGAGCGATGGATTGACGCAAGCGGCGGAAGTCATGCAGGCGCCGTCAGTCATGAAGATGTTCGGAACGTCGTGAACCTGATTGTGTGCGTTAAGCACTGAGGTTTTGGGATCGCGGCCCATGCGCGCCGTACCCATTTCGTGAATGCCAAGTCCCGGCGGCGACATGGTGTTGAACATATTGATTTCGCGCGCGCCAGAAGCGGCGAGGATTTCCGCGGCTTGTACCGCGATGTCATGCGACATTTTCTTTTCGTTCTCTTCCCACTTGCAATTGATGGTTACGGTTGGAATTCCCCACGCATCGAGTTTGTCTTTGTTAACTTCGACGTAGTTGGAATGGTATGGGAGACATTCGCCAAAACCGGCAAGATTCATTCGCCAAGGACCGGGTTGCTTCAGCGCATTTTTGAAGTCAACGCCGAAGCCGGTCATGTATGTGCCACGGCTCCAGCCGTCGCGGCTGCCACCGCCCTGATAGCCGTACCCGCGAACGAAATTCTTCTGCTTTGTTTTTTCGTTGGTGTTGCGGAAGCGCGGAACGTAAATGCCATTGGGGCGATTGCCGAAAGGCATTTTGTCTTCGTGGCCTGGCATAACGCCGCCGGCGCCGCTGCCCATGTGATGATCCATAAGATTGTGGCCAAGTTCGCCGCTGGAATTGCCTAGGCCGTTGGGAAATTCGGTTGTAGCAGAGTTGAGCATCAAGCGCGTGGATTCGATGGCCGAGGCACAGAGGAAAATGATGCGGCCTTTGAATTCGAGCGCTTCTTTCGTTTGGGCATCAATCACGCGGAGGCCCGTGGCACGGCGTTTTGCAGAATCAAAGATTACGCTGTGTACGACGCTGTAAGGACGAATCGTGAGTTTGCCTGTTTTTGCGGCGGCAGGAAGCGTGGAGTTCAAGCTGCTGAAATAGGATTGCGTGATACAGCCGCGATGGCAAACGCCACAATAGTGGCACGCGGCGCGGCCCTTGTGAACCTTGGTCAAGACAGCGGAGCGGCCGATGGTCATGATGCGGTCGTCAAAATGTTTTTCGAGAGCGGAGCGTACGTCGAGTTCAACGCAGGTCATTTCCATGGGCGGGAGAAATTTTCCATCAGGAAGCTGCGGAAGATTTTCGGCCTGGCCGCTGATTCCAGCGAACTCTTCGACATAGTCGTACCAGGGTGCGATATCCGCATAGCGAATCGGCCAATCAACGGCAATCCCTTCACGCAGGTTCGCTTCAAAATCAAGATCGCTCCAGCGATAACTTTGGCGTCCCCACGTGATGGACTTACCACCGACCTGGCGGCCACGAATCCAGGTGAATTTTGTGCCGGGTGCGTTGGTGTAGGGATTCTCCTGATCGTTGACAAAGAAGCGGTTCGAATACTCGTCACAAGCGTAGTAGCACTCACGCTGGACGTATTGTTTTTGCTGGCGCTGCGGGCGCTCGTCCCATCCGCGGTACTTCAATTCCCAGACGGGAACGTGTTCGACGTAATCTTTTTCGGGAACGATGGTGCGGCCCGCTTCGAGGATGAGAACGTTCAGTCCTTTTTCAGTGAGTTCCTTCGCGGCCCAGCCGCCGGTGATTCCCGAGCCGACAATCAACGCGTCATAAGTATTCGTTGGCATTTTTTCTCCTGGCTACGCCTGGCCGACGGGTGCACAACCATGCTGCGCGCCGGGAATGATTTGGAGTTTGAGTTCTTTTTCAAAGGCGACTTGCGAAGTGTAGTAGCCGTGGAGAGTGATGTTCTTGAAAACGACCCAGAAGGGGCCCTTCATTTGTGCGTCGGGCTCAGGAACTGTATTTCCGTGACGTACTGGCCGTTGGCGATTCCCCATCAAGACGTCATCAATCGCGCGAAGTTGAGATTCCTGCTGTTGCGCTGAAGCGTCCGCGAAGTTTTTTCCGTAGAGCTGATTGCTTTGCTTATCTATGTCGGCGAGGCCATCAAGAAATGCTTTGCGTTCTTCGGGAATTGCCCAGTCGGTGAGAATCAGGTCAATGAATTCGTTGACGCGAGCGCCTTTCGCGCCGGGCGTATCCGTCGCGGGAATAATGAGATCAATCATCGCGACCACAGTGGCGTTCTGATGTGCATCCAGCGTTCGGAGTTTGTAGTCGGCTCCGGGCTGGGCTTGGTGAAGCAATGAAAAAATATCCGGAGTCATGGCAGGCAATACAGCGCCTGCGCCGAGCAGCCGGAATAGCTCTCTTCGTTGCATTAGGTTCCTCCGAATTATTCCCCGAGAATTTCCTTGCGAATATTTTTCAGCACATAGGCCGCACGTTCAACGCCGACCTCGCCCGACAGAATTGGATCCTCATTTTCAATGCTCAGGATGCCTTCATAGCCAATGTCCATATACGCCTGAAGCACCGCCTTCCATAGAGACGCGCTATGCCCGTAACCGACGGCACGAAACGTGTCGGATGCGAATTCGAGGTCGCCGGTTTCAAACGCAAAATTTAATACGCCGTACTTGGCGAGATTTTCCGGGAATAGGACCGTGTCTTTCATGTGCGCGTGGAAAATTGCGCCTTGTTTGCCGAGGAAATGGATCACTTCAACGGGATCGCAGCCCTGCCAGAAAAGATGACTGAGGTCGCAATTCGCACCGATCTCTTCGCCGACGGCTTCGCGCAGTTTAAGGAGCGTGCGCGGGTTATAGACGACAAAGTTGGGATGCATTTCGAACGCGAGGCGCTTGATGCCATGCGAGCGGGCAAACTTGGCGGCTTCCTTCCAATAAGGAATGACTTTTTCTTTCCATTGCCATTGGAGCATTTCGTTAAATTCCGGGGGCCAGCGATAGGTAATCCAGTTTGGCTGCGTGTCTTGCGGCGTGCCGCCCGGGCAGCCAGAAAATCCGACGATGACTTTCACGTCGAGCATTTCCGCGAGCTGAACGGTCTTCTTGAATGTATCGGCGTCTTTGGCTGCGTGTTGCGCATTGGGATGCACGGGATTCCCGTGGCAGCTGAGTGTTGCGACGCGAATTCCTTTGTCTTCGAATTTCTTCACCCAAGCTTTTGCTTTGCTCTTGTCGGCGATCAAGTCGTCGAGCGGACAGTGTTTGTTGTTGGGATAGCCGCCCGTGCCAATTTCCATGGCTTCAAGGCCGAGCGCGCTGACTTTTTCGAGCATGGCGTCCAGCGAAAGGTCGTCGTAAACGGGGTCGAAGACGCCGATGGGAATTTTCTTTTTTGCGCCCGGGCTAGGCGTACGGGATGCCGGAGGGGGAAACGCGGATGTATCGAGCGGTGCAGGTGTGTTGCTTGCAGAAGCAGCCATTGCCGCTCCCGCAGGAATCGCGGCGGCAGCGAACAAGCCGCTGCCCGTTTTCGTCAGAAACTCTCTGCGCTTCATGGAATCGGAATTCGAACCAGTGGCCATCAAGAACTCCTGAGGAAATAGAGATGAAAACGCGTACAAACCAACCCGCGGCATTATACGCCCTGAGAAAAATCAGACAAGTGCGGAAAGGAGTTTAGAAAAACGATTCAGTGGCGTGTTACGTACAGGCAAGGGATGGAAAGTAACGCTACGCGAGTTTAGGGCGTAGTTCGTTGAGTCCCGGAATTGAGGACGGCTCAACGAGAGCGCGTTCCGGGAGTTCTTTGCCATTCTGCACATTCTGAACAAGCATTTCCATGGCAAGTCCAGTGTTGGGCGGCGAATACACTGTCGCGGAGAGCAAGCCACTTTTGACCCAAGCCTGTCCGGTTTTGGGTAAGCCGTCGCAACCCGTGAAGGGTAGTTTAAGCCAGCGATCGCGGTCAGACTCATTCGACAATTCCTGAAATGCTTTGCGCGCGCCGATGGCCATAGAGTCATCTTGTGCACCAATCAGGTCAATGACGGCTTTCTGAGAAGTCGTGAGTTTGAGCCAGGAACGAACGGCCTTCTGCGAACTTTCTTCAGTCCACTGGCCTTTCAGGGCTGTGACCTGAATATTGGCGCGCTTCGTTTCCATCATTCCCGTAGTGCGGTCTTTGGCTGCGGAATTTTCTGAAGGGCCTTGAATGTAAAGGATATAGCCGCCTTTCGGCAGCAGCGCATTAAATTGCTTCCCCTGGATGCGGCCGATTTCGACGTGGTCCGCGCTGATGGTGAAGATGGGAGCTTTCTTAAGTGCGCGCAGCTCGTTCACATAGTTTGCGTCGCGATTCAAAACAACCCAGCCGATGCCAGCATTAATGGCAGCGCGCGCAACTTGCGGAAGCGCCGTAGAACCAACCGGTTCGAACAAAATCGCGTCGGGCCGATCCTGCGGAGCGGACTGAATGGCCTGGAGCAGTTGCGTGCTCTGCGTAATGGCATCGTTGCTGGCGTAAATAATCTGTGCGGAGACGCCCAGCTTGCGAGCGGCTTCGTCTGTCGCACTGGCTTGCTCGATTTGATAGTCGTTGTCGTCGTTGGTCAACGACACTAGGAAACGCAGCTTTTTCATTGGCTATTCCGACCTGACGTCATTTCTAAAGATACGCCGCGCCGCATGGTCGTGCGGTAATTTTCTTGGGCGGCGTTGCATGGCAGTCACATCTTTACCCCCAAGAATATCGATTCGTTAGTACCGAATTTTCTGCCATGTCAGTCAGCGAAGGCGCATCGGGAGCGGCTCAAATGTTCTAGAATGTTGATGCGAATTGAGAATATGACGCCTGAACAAAACCTCGAAAAAGAGTGCCGCAAAGGTCTGAAGGCGGCGCGGCGCATCATCATTAAGCTCGGAACAAGCACGGTCACCGAGCCCAGCGGCGAACTCTGCACAAAGCGGGTGGAACCCATCGTCCACGGCATTGCGGAGTTGATAAAGGAAGGCCGGCAGGTGGTGTTGGTCAGCTCAGGAGCGGTCGGCCTGGGGCGCTGGAATCTGGGTTTGCATACCGCGCGATTGAAGGACATGACCATAAAGCAGGCTTGTGCGGCAGCGGGACAAGGGCTGTTAATGGCTGCATATAAGAAGATGTTCGACGAATATGGAGTGAAAGTCGCGCAGGTGCTGCTGACGGAAGAAGACTTCAGCAACTGGCGGCGCTATTCGAATCTGCGACACACAATGGAAAAACTGATCGGCTTTGGCGCGCTGCCCATCGTCAATGAGAACGACACGGTATCAACTGCTGAGCTTGAAGAAAAAGGCGAAGGCCGCAAAGCGGCGTTCAGTGACAACGATCGGTTGGCGGCGCTTGCAATGAGCGGTCTGGAAGCGGATGCATTGGTGTTGCTGACCAATGTCCCGGGGTTGATGCGTTCGAAAGGTGGAGCAGGGGAAACGCTCGGTTTCGTCGCGCAAATTACGCCAGAGCTTCGATCCCTGGCGGCAGGGCCTTCGCTGGGCGGTCGCGGAGGAATGGCAACGAAGCTGGAGGCAGCAGAAATTGCAATGAATTGCGGCGGAATTGCCGTCATTGCCGCAGGAAACGAAGCCTCGACTCTGAGAAAAATTTTTGCGGGAGAGAAGGCGGGGACAGTTTTTGCTCCGGGGGCCCGCATGAAGGGCAAGCGGCGGTGGCTCGCGTTCGCGGCAGGTGTTTCTGGCCGGGTCGTGGTGGATGGGGGCGCGCATCGCGCCATTACGGCGAAGAAGGCGAGTTTGTTGAGCAGCGGCGTGGTGCGCGTGGAAAAACAGTTTGGCGCAATGGACGTGGTGAGCATTGTGGATATGGAAGGACGCGAATTTGCACGTGGGATTGCAAATTGCGCAAGCGCAGATGCGTTCGCACAAAATGGCGGCGCCGCGGAACGCACCCCACAGAACAAAAACTTGGTGGTCTTTACTCGGGACAACATCGTGTTGCTTGAGGCAGCGCAATGAGCAGCACGCCGGTCAGTGCGACAAACTCATCCGTACGCGAGCAGGCGCGGGCGGGGCGGACAGCGTCGCGCAAATTGGCGCTGCTTTCGAACGAGGCGCGGAATTCCATTTTGCTCGCTGCGGCAAAACGAACCGAGCTGAGTGCAGCGCGAATTCTCGCTGCAAATGCTGAAGACTGCCGCGCTGCAGTAGAGCTGGTTCGCAGCGGAAAATTATCTCAAGCGGCTTTTGCGCGGCTCCGTGTAGCGGAGAAAACGATTCGCGAGATGGTTTTGCGGCTCGAAGAGGTTGCTCGGCTCGCTGATCCGATTGGCAAACAGCTGGCGACGACGGAACTCGACGACGGCCTGGTCCTTTATAAGGAGAGCTGCCCGCTGGGAGTCGTTGCTGTTGTGTTTGAATCGCGGCCAGACGCTGTGCCGCAAGTTTCGGCGCTGGCAATCAAGTCCGGTAACGCCATTTTGTTGAAGGGCGGCTCGGAAGCTGCGCGGACCAATGAAGTGCTTGTTGCGCTGTGGCATGAATCGCTGCGCGAATTAGGATTGCCGGAAGCAGCCGTAGCGCTGCTGCAGTCGCGTTCCGATGTGATGGAACTGCTGCAACTGAAGCGCGAGGTGGATTTGATTGTGCCGCGCGGCGGGCGCGAGTTTGTGGAATACATTTCCGCGAACAGCAAAGTGCCGGTGTTGGGGCATGGCGAAGGAATTTGTCACGTATACGTGGATCGCGCGGCAAATTTAGAAAAGGCGGAAGCGATTACGATTGATGCCAAGACACAGTATCCCGCAGCGTGCAATTCTGTCGAGACATTGCTCGTCCATGCAGATGTGGCCGCAAAGTTTCTTCCGGGCGTCGCAGCGAAACTGAAGAAAGCTGGCGTCGAGCTGCGCGGCGACGCGCGGACGAGAGAAATCTTGAAAGAACGGGATGTAGCGTTGGCGACAGAAGCAGACTGGGCAACTGAATATTCCGATTTAATTCTCGCAATTCGTGTGGTGGATTCTCTCGATGCCGCGCTGGAACATATCGTGGAGTTTGGAAGCCTGCACACAGAAGCGATCGTTACGGAAGACGCAAATGCGGCTCAGAGGTTCCTGAATGAAGTTGACGCGGCAGGTGTGTATCACAACGTTTCAACGCGCTTCGCCGACGGTTACCGCTATGGCTTGGGCTCAGAAGTCGGCATCAGCAACAGCAAGCTGCACGCTCGAGGGCCGATGGGGATGGAAGGCCTCACCACTTATAAATACAAATTGGTCGGCAACGGGCAGATCGTTTCGACCTACGCGCGCGGTGAACGTGCGCTGCGCGCGCGAAGGCTGGACGGCTAAGCATATGGTGGTGTATTACTCTGCGCACTAACGGACGGAGGCGCAGCAGGCATGGATTCGGAAACGGCAGTCCCTCAACAACAAAATGGAAATGTTTTTCTAAGCTTCCTGGCAATTCTCGCCGGATTCGTTTTTGCCGCGGTAACTTCCGTCGGCACAGACATTGGCTTGCACAAAGCGGGAATCGCACCGTCATTATCGGAACGCTGGCCGGACAAGCTGCTCGGCCTCGCGACTGTCTATCGCGCGCTTTACGGCGTCATAAGCAGCTGGATTTCGGCGCGGCTTGCACCAAAATCCCCGATGGGACATGCGTTGATAGGCGGTGCTATTGGCACGGCGCTTGGAATTGCCGGAGTCGTCGTCAACATGCAAAAGCGCGTCGGCGCGGATTGGTATCCGGTTGCTCTGGTTCTCATCACGATGCCGACAGCATGGCTTGGCGGGAAATTGCGGCTAATGCAACTGGGAAAGTAGTTTCAGAAATTTGAAGGAATGGCGCGCCCGAGACGATTCGAACGTCCGACCTTGTGCTTCGGAGGCACACGCTCTATCCAGCTGAGCTACGGGCGCGCGGCGACTTCTATTCTAGCGTGATTCTCTGCGTTGTGCTTCAAATCGTTGGCGCGCGAGCTGGGCTTCATCCCTTTGCTTTATCGCGAATCTGGCGAGCGAGCTTTTCGATCTCTTCGGCTTTGCGAACCATGGCGAGTGAAAGGGTTGTCGTCGCATCGGTCTTGCTGACCTCCTCCTTCAATTCCGAGGCCAACTGAAAAAGTTTTTCGATATTTTTCTTGATGTCCTTCTGATTTTGTTCGAGCACAGCCTTGATGCGCTTGGCATCCATTTCCGAGTGGGGCTCGGTATCCCTGCCTGGAGCTGGACGTGGCGCGGCAGGATTATCCGTCTGAGACGGGTCCTGTGCATGCAAACTCCAAGCCCCGAATGCCGCCCAGCCCGCCGCACCGGCGGCAAGTTTCAAAACAGTTCTTCGCATGCCATCCATTCTGGTCTCCCCGCGCTCTATCGAAGATTCGTCCGCACCTTGCAAGCGCATTCCAGCCCTCAATGTTATACTCCCCCTGCAAAATGCCTATGTCCAGAGTGCAAGAGTTTCTCTCCGGCATCACACTTTCGACGGCGCTCCATCTTCTCGGCATTATTCTTATCGCGCTGCTGGTCAATCGTTTCCTAAAAATTCTGACGAGGCTCCTCATCAAACCAGCGACGAGCCAATCGCGCGCAGCGCAGGCGCGCGAACAGCAAACGGCAACACTTGCCGGCGTGCTTTACAGCGCAGTGAGCAAAGTGATTTGGGTCGTTGCGCTTATTACGGCACTGGACCTGTTTGGCATCAACCCAACTCCGGCACTGACGCTTGCGGGGCTCGCGAGCGTGGCCGTAGGATTTGGCGCGCAAAATCTGGTGCGCGACGTGATCACCGGCTTCTACATCGTTCTGGAAGATCAATACACGGTGGGGGACACGATTCAATTTGGTGATGCCACCGGACGGGTCGAACATTTGACCCTGCGGCGCACCGTGATTCGCGACGCCCGCGGCGCGCTGGTTACGATTGCCAATGGCGAAATTCGGACCGTGGCGAACTTGAGCCGCGATTGGTCGCAGACCTACGTCGACGTTTCCCTTGCGCCGGACATTTCGCTTGAGCAACCGCTCGCTGCGCTCGAAGCAGCATGCGCGCAATTGCGGGCCGACTCTGCGTGGTCGCAAGCGCTCGTGGATGGACCTCGAATTCTTGGCGTGCAATCGCTCGATCGCACGGCAACGCAAGTACGCATGCAGGCGCGTACGGCGCCGACACGCCAGGACGAAGTCGCGCGCGAGCTGCGCCGGCGCATCCACGTTGAGCTGCACAAGCGGGGTATACCGTTTTCCAGCGTCCAGCGCATCGAACTGGTGGGAGCCACCGAGATTGCAGCGGAAGCAGCCAGCTCGCTTGCAGGAAACGATCGCTGAGACAAGGAGCCAGCCAATGTCGAACGTGACCTATGAAGAAGTCAATTTGATGCTGCGGCTTTACGACATGCGGCGTGAAGCCCGGCTGCGGCAAGCGCGGAACTGGTTCGTGGATTACTTCCATCCATCGAGCGTGGATGAGATGACTCAGAAATATCCCGCGGGCACAGACGAATACACGAACATTCGAATGGTAATCAGCTATTGGGAAATGGTGGCAAGCATCGTGAATCGCGGGCTGATCAACGATGAACTGTTTTTTGAAAGCAACGGCGAGATCTGGGTCGTGTGGGACAGAATTCGCAACGTGGTACCGACGTGGCGTGCCGCATTCAAGAATCCGACTGTGTTCTGCAATATGGAAAATCTGTGCAAGCGGTTCGAGGCATGGCGCGAGAAGCGGGCGCCCGGTTCAAACACTGCCATGCGCCAGATGATGGAGCAGTCGCGCCTGAAATCCTAAGCTACGGAAAGCTCACCCGCGGGCCGTATTTGCTCGAATCCCAATTGGCGGCAAATAACCACGCGGTTCCTTCCATCCGCTTTTGCCCGATAGAGAGCTTCATCGGCTTTTCGAATCAACACCTCCGCTTCCAGACCGGGCCAATCCGCGCTATTCGCAACGCCGACGCTCATGGTTAGTGGAATCTTTACCTCGCCGAAATTTGCAGGGGAGAGCTCCAAAGCATGCCGGATATGTTCGGCACGCTCGCAACCGCTTTTCGCTTCGCAATCCGGCAGGACCATTAGAAATTCCTCTCCCCCGTAGCGGCTCACGGCGTCGTAATTGCGAACGGACTCTGTCAGGTGCTTCGCGACTTTTCGTAGAGCCGCGTCACCAGCCGCATGGCCGAACGTATCGTTCACCTGTTTAAAGTGATCTATGTCAGCGAGAAGAACCGAGATGCTTGCGGGCTGCTGCGCCCTGCGCCCGCGCTGCAATTCGCGCTGGAGGAGCTCAAGAATTACGCCTCGATTCAGCAAGCCGGTGAGCGAGTCGTGCATCGCGCGGTAACGCATTTCCTCTCTTGCGTGAACGAGTGTGTCCTCCAGTTGGAGGATGCGCTCGCCTGTGCGAAGTCGCGCGCGCAGCTCCTGCGGATTGAAAGGCTTGGTTAAATAATCGTCGGCTCCCGCATCGAGCCCAGCGACCACGTCTTCTTTTGCTTGCCGCGAAGTGAGCAGAATCATGTGGACATACTGCATTCCGCGCCGCACGCGCACCATGCGAACAACAGCAGGGCCATCCAGCCCCGGCATCATCCAATCCAGTAACGCCATCCGCGGACCATCTGGATCGCAAAGAGCTTCCGCCGCCGCACTGCCGTCCTCCACCGTCATGACTTCGTAACCGGAGCGCTCGAGCGTACTCTTCAGCATCCGCCGCGAAAGCGAATCATCGTCCGCAACCAATACTTTCAATTTCATTTGCGGGCCTCAGTAAGCAAACCTTCGAGCTCTTCGAGCAAACCGTCCGTTTCGCTTTTGAATCGAGCAAGCTGCCCGGAGAAATCCGGCGCCCCTCCGGCCCTTGCCAATTGCTCGATTTCACTTGCAATCTCCGCTGCTCTACTGGCGGCCAGGTTAGAAAGCATTCCTTTCAGCGCATGCGCCGCGTCGGCAGCTTGCGCCAAGTTCTTGAGTTCGATCGCTTGCCGAAGCGTCTCCGCATAGCGCGGAAAATCCTCCTTAAAAATCGCGGACAGCTCTCGAATCAAATCCCAGTCGTTCTCCACTCTGGCCAGCAACTCTTGCAGATTGACTGGCTGCCGCTTTTCTTCAGGATTGCCCTGTCTCTCTTTCATATTTCTTGCGCCCCTTCTTTCTTCAGTGAGTCTTACGATCTCGCTGCGCAACAAATCCACACGAATGGGCTTGGAAATGTATCCATCCATTCCGCCTTCAAGACACTTTTCCTGATCGCCTTTCATTGCGTGCGCAGTCATCGCCAGGATGGGGGTCCTGTTGCCCGTTTGCTGTTCGTGTTCTCTAATTTTTGCTGTCGCTTCCATTCCACCCATCACGGGCATCTGAATATCCATGAGAATGAGATCGAACTTTTCAGCCGAACACACCTCTACAGCTTCTTTTCCGTTTACAGCAAGCTTCACTTCGTGCCCCAATTTCTCGAGCAGGCGTGTGGCGAGCTTTTGGTTGACGAGGTTGTCTTCGACGAGCAGCAATCGCAGCGACCTCTGTGCTTGCGTTGCTTCTTTTGGTTGTTCGAGTGTCTTGTCCGCGGGCTTATCCATCAATTCTGCAATCGCATTGTGCAATTCAGCGCGCCGGATTGGCTTGTTCAGCTTGCGTCCGATTTTCAATGCCTCCAGGCCGGGTTCCGTATGGGAAATGAAGCTGGATGAGAGAATTACAATGGCGGTCTTCTCCGCGGGAGCCAGCTCCCTCAACTTTGCGGCCACTTGATAGCCGTCCATCACCGGCATGTTTACATCCAGCAATACGAGCGGATACGGCTTGCCTGCCTTTGCGCTTCGTTCATATTCGGCAATTCCTGCCACGGCGCCATCGGCAAGGTACGGCTTCATGCCCCACAGCCCGAGAAGCTTCTGAAGCAAATGGCGGTTCACTTCATTGTCGTCCACAACGAGAACGGGCTTGTCTTTCAGCTCTGCGAATTGCCGCAGAACTCTTGTGTCCGCTTTGGCTTCGTCGAATGCAACTGTGAAATGAAACTTGCTGCCCTTTGCCGGCGTGCTATCCAAACCCATTTCGCCGCCCATCAAGCGGACGAGCCGCGCGGAAATCGAAAGACCTAATCCCGTCCCGCCGAATTCCCTCGTTGTGGAAGTGTCTGCCTGCGAAAAGGCTTCAAAAATTTGCGAGTGTTTTTCCGGTGGTATGCCGATTCCTGTGTCAGAGACCACAAACCGGATTTTCACTCTGTTGTCGTTGCTAGGGACGCGCGAAGCCCAGACGGCCACTTCGCCTTCTTTGGTGAACTTAATTGCATTGCCGACCAAATTGATGAGAATTTGCCGGAGACGGGTTGAGTCGCCTCGAAGCGCTTCGGGAATCTTTCCTTCCGTGGACCACGTCAGGTCCAGACCCTTTTTCATGGCACGGACGCCGAGCGGACCCAGCGCTTCCTCGATACAGTCTTCCAGCGAGAAGGTGGTTTCCTCCAACTCCATCTTTCCGGCTTCGATCTTGGAGAAATCGAGAATGTCATTGATGATGCCGAGCAAGGCTTCCGCCGATGACCGCACCATCGAAAGATATTCGCGTTGCTCCGGCTCGAGTTCCGTATCGAGCGCGAGTTCCGTCATTCCCAAAATGCCGTTCATCGGCGTTCGAATTTCGTGGCTCATGTTCGCCAGGAATTCGCTTTTTGCCTTGTTTGCCGTCTCCGCAGCTTCCTTTGCGTTGCGTAAGCGCTCTTCCGCCTGATGGCGCTCAGTCACATCCTGAATCGCCACAACGTACCCGCGCTTGCCTCCTTCTTTCTGCCGGAAGGCACGCGAGACCGTATCCACCCAGACAATCGTGCCGTCTGGGCGGAGATAGCGATAACTCATGCCATAGCTGTCGGCTCTGTTTGCGATGGCCTGATTGCGGGCACGTTTTAGATCATGGAGATCATCAGGGTGAACGATTCTTTCCCATTCATTGCGGAGAGCTTCTTCTTCCCTGAGGCCCGTCATGCGCAAGTAATGTTCGTTGATATAGGTGAATTTTCCCTCTTCATCGAGCAGCACGATGCCTACCGGTGCGACTGCGCTCAGTGTGCGGAACATTTCCTCGCTCTCGCGAAGGGCTTTCTGCGCCATAAGACGTTCGCTAATGTCCTGATACAGCACAAACTGTCCGCGCAAGACTCCGTCCACCACAAACGGAACGCCATATACCTCCACGTCTACTGGGAAACCGCTTCTGTGCTTTCGCACAACGGTCTTATGTAGAATATTTCCTGCCATAACCTGGCGCGTCAGGTCGCCCGCATCGCTTAGAAGTTCCTCGGGCGTAATCAGGTCGTCTAGATTCTTGCCCCGCATATCGTTCATGGAATAGCCGAATAGTTCCTGAAAAGCCGGATTCGCGAGCTCGATTTGTCCGCTGGTGTTTGTCGCCACGACGCCAATGGGGCATGCATCCAGAAGCGTTGTGAGATAAGTAGATTGCTCGCGCAATTTTGCTTCGGCCTGATTTCGCTCGGTAACGTCCTGGACTACACCAACGTAGCCGAGTATTTTTCCCGATTCGTTGTGCAGCGGTTTTGCGTGCAACTCCGCAAGGCGAATGGCGCCGTCCATGCGAAGAACACGAAACTCTGCGAAGTACTCCCTGCCAGATTCCATCGCTTCCCGGCGGACGCGACCCAACATCTCAGCGTCATCAGGATGCACCGCGCGCATCCACCCGAGGCCGGCCGCACTTTCTGCATCCAGCCCCAGCAAATCCAGAAGTGTGTGATTGATGTACCAGGCTCCGCCATCAAACGCTGTTCTGAAGATCCCGACGGGAGCGGTTTCGCTCACCGTGCGGAATTGCTCTTCACTCTCGCGCAGCGACTCTTCCGCTTTTCGTCTTTCCGCAACTTCCTGTTCCAGCTCTTTGGTGCGCTCGGCAACTCGCAATTCCAGGTTGTCCCGCGATTCCATAAGCGCTTTTTCGCTTCGCTGGATCTCACTGAGCATTTGATTGAAATCGATGGCCAGATGTCTCAGCTCTCTCCCCCCTAGCAGGGGTGCGCGTAAGCCGTACTCTTTTGCGATTGCAATCGTTCGAGTCAGGGCGGCGAGCATTTCAATCGGCCGCGTTATGGATCGCACCAGAAAAGTCGTAATCAGGTACTCGAGCACCAGCATTCCCAGGAGAACCTTCACTGCTAACAATTCGATTCGCCGGATTCGCTCGTGGAGGTCGTTTAGGTCTGATTCGATGTAGATGGTCCCCAGCCGTTTACCGTCCAACATCACCGGCTGAACAACCTTCAACACTTCCTTGTCCCAGACCTCCCCGTCTTGTGCGTGCTCCGGCGGGTGAAAAATCCTCGTAGGAGACCTGTCATAAATGGCCAAGACTTTTCCTGACCTCGTGTAAAGTGCTGCACCACGCAGGAATGGTTGTGTTTTCAGCGCCTCCAGGAATCTCTCCGCGCTTTCCGGATCGTCGAATGCAAGCGAAGCCGCTGAACTCGTACCAACAAGGTCCGCCGTTATTTTCAGCTGCTTTAGCTTTTCCCGTTTCGCCGTATATGTATCGAAGGTAAGGTAACCGGCACTCGCCAATACGAGCCCCACTCCAGTCGTCAGCATTGTCAACAGAAGAATCCGCTGCCTTAGAGAAAGTGCGCGCACTCTTCGATTTCCCGGCACGTTAACCTTTTCCCGTGGCGGAGTGGTTGACCGCCCGCCGCGCCAGTACTAAAAGCCTCGAGCTCACCCTGAGTCGCGCCGCTTGAACCGCCTCCAAATTCACTTCAAAACCTGGCGAAGTTCCCTCCATCAGCAATGCCATCATTCCGCCCGCTTCAAGAAAACTCGGAGTCTCTCCGACCGTTAAAGCTCTTCCAGCGCGAGCTGCGTCCAGAGCCTTTGCGTAGTTCCTTTCTTCTGACCTGCTGACAAAAATGATTTGGCAGCCGCCTAGGTCCGCTTCCTTGTGTATCCATTTCACTTCGCTCTTTTTTCCATCTTTCACAATGTCCCGTGTCAATTCCGCGAGCGTCGTTCCGAACGAAAAATTTCCAAACACGCACCAGCGAAACGCATCCGCAGCTTGCAAGGGGGAATCGTCAAGCCAGTCCACAAAATTTGCCGATCGCGCCAGAAAATTCGCTTTCCACACGTATTCCGGAGAAGTTGTTGCTTGTGGGCCCGCGGCTATGGGGGTACCAGCCGAGATTGCCAACACCGCTGCGCACAAAACTGCCGCTGCTCGATGTCTCGAGTTCAGCCGGCCAGATCCTGATTTCCCGGAAGACACAATTCCCTCAATAGTCCTAGGGCAAGTGCCGCTCCATTTCAGTTTTCTTGGGCGGATGTATCTGTATGAAAGAAAAGAGCTTGAGGTCCGGTTCTATAGAGTCTTGAGCGAGACTCTTCCCACAAATGAACTTATCCAGTACTGCGGTTCAATTCGGGACAGTTGCAATTCCAGTTGTGTTGGTTTCGCAAATGCGAATGTCGCAACTTCGATCTTGAAGAGTTCTTAATTTTGCAGGAATCAGCAGATTTTGGAGGCGCGGGTGGGAATCGAAGCCGAAGCGGTCATTGAAAACACGTAAGTTATTGATTTTATTGAGGGACAAAAGGGATAAAAAGGACGAAAAAGACAGACGCTGTACAATTCTGTACAAAATTCAGGTCAGTTTTTGAAAACGTATTTTGCTGCGTAAATAAATGATACGCCAGCAAGGGCAACTGCCAGCAAGACAACAACGAAGAGAAGAGTTTCCTCAAGTGGGGTTAGTGAGCTTCCATGCGATGTGTTCACATTAGGCGTAGGACTCGGCACGGGCGACTGTTTAGGAGCCGGAATTAAGGATTCTGGCTTCACCGGGTGGAGGTCAAATCTCGTCACGTCTTTCCTCTGTTCGTCCTGCTTTGGTTCGTTCTTGTCATCTTGTTTCATAGTGGATTAACTTAACACCTAGCACTACAACCAAGTCAAGTGTCCGACAGTACCGAAATGCAATTTCGGGGCAGGTAAACCAAATGGATTGGGCATCAGTCGGTCTATCAATTCTGGGCGGCGCAGGTGGTGGTGTACTCACCATATTCGGCTTGTCCAAGTGGCTTGGTAAAGTTTGGGCCGATAGATTGTTGGAAAAGTTCAAACAACAAAACCGAATTGAACTTGAGAACATCAGAAATGTGTCGAACGCAGAAATCGTAAAGCTGCAAAACACCCTTGAACGGGCGAATAAGATACTGGATGTCTCCGTTCAGAAAGCTACATTCGTAACTCGGACCCAATTTGAAACGGAATTTAGTGCGTACAAAGAAATTTTTGCTGCATTATCGGCGCTTAGTCATTGTCTTGCGGCGACTCGTCCGGGATTAAGGGTCGCAAGAGAAGGCGAGACCAAAGAAGATAAAATCAGAGAATTGGAAGTAAATTACGCTGCGTTGGTTCAAGCACACAATACAGCCATCAGCCTTAAGCAAAATCTAGCGCCATTTTATGCTGTGGACATTTACGATGCTCTAGCAGTATGTCTTACCGAGTCCGGCGGTGAAATTATGGACCTTCAAATGTCTACGGGTCGTCCCGAACAATTTGCAGTCGGGTGGTATCAACAAGGGAGTCAAAGACTGGAAAGATTCCAGCAAGGATACTTTCAGGTCGGCAACTTGATTCGGCAGCGCATTGCATCGCTTGGCATTCTTCCATCATAGCGACTACGGACAAAGGGTTTCCCAAGCCTTTGTTAGCGGAATCTGACCGATACGGTCGCAGAGCTTCACAAGGACGGCATCGTACACAGAGACATAAAAACTCAAAACATATTCGTGTCTGATGACGACAAATTGATTTTGGGTGATTTCGGGTTGGCATTTCCGGTCACAGAACAGGGTCCTAGACTGACAGCGCCTCGTGAACGCATTGGACCGTGGCAACACTATCAGCGGCAGCAGCAGTTAGACCAATTCTTGTTGGAAAAACGAGTTGAGACACTAACGCAGTTTTCATCAACAATCGGGAAGATAGAAGATTTTGTATCTAAGCTAGAGCGCTTAGAACAATTAACAAATGATTTCATCGGTAGCCGGAATCTAAAAGACTTAGACGAACCCAAGTTAGCTAAGGAACTAGATGCAGAGCAGATTCATCTAAAAGAAGAGATTCGCCCCCAAAAGGTCTTGTTACGCGTGCTGTTTCGAGCCGCCCTTCCCCAAGAGACTCTTGAAGCGCGAGAGGTACCTTTGCTCGACTATGACAGGTTAAAGAAGCTCACAGACAAACAACTCATAGACCTCTTGATTAAGGACACCCAATCACAGCGAGAAAATAGTCAACGTATTAGGAAGGAATGGGTTGAACGCGCAAACGGCTACCAATCTCTTGTCGATGAACTGTCAAAGAAGATGTACTAAATGAACCGCAGGTGGCAAAAGCTATCGTACAAAAAGCGTACAATTTCTCAGGTCGCTTCCAGAAACCGTTAAATTATTAGGGAAAACGAAGAAGAATTTTGGAGGCGCGGGTGGGAATCGAACCCACGCATAAAGGTTTTGCAGACCTCTCCCTTACCACTTGGGTACCGCGCCATCCTTTGAAATTATATCGAAAATTTTCGTTCGAGTCAGCGCAACTTCAAAAACACGCCCCAATACGCATATTTTCGCGTTGGTTTCCCCGATCGGCGAAACGCTCTGAATATATCGCGGATCCATTCGCGCAAGGAACGCCTTCCTGGTACAAGGCGTGCTATCTCTTCGCCACTTTGCGTGATTGCAATCGGCTCCCGCGTCCGGCGGCACCGAGCGACGAGACCACGTGCGTTCTTCCGAAGCTCTTCCACGGCCACGCGTTTCATCGGGCATCTAACCCCAATCCTTCTTTCTACCACCCAGCGTTTTTTCGATTTTTTCGCGCCTGGCTCTTGCGTGCGCATTCCAGAAAGACTCCACCGCACCTTCCGCCAGCCAAACCCTGTCAATCCCCGGACCAAATATGTGCCGGTACATCATCGGCCCGAGAAGCAAAGCAACGGCCAGGTCAAGATCGAGCACTGCCGGAAAATCGCCGCGCTCGATTCCGCGGCGCAGGAATTGCTTTAAATCCGACCGCGCGCGATCCATCACTTGCACTTTCCATGCGCGGCCGAACTCTTCGTTTCGGACTGAATAAGCAAGCAAATGCGGGATAAGTTTTTTCTGTAACTCCGCCTTTTTCTTGGGAGGTTCGTACAGCAAGTACGCTTTGAGGTCCGCTTTCAAATCACCGGAATCCAGTTTTGGCGGCCCCTCGTCCATTCCGTGAACGTGCATCAGCAGTTCGAGGCACAGCGCATCTTTGTCCGCCCAGTGTTTGTAAATTGTGGCTTTGCTTACGCCCGAAGCAGCCGCGATGGCATCCACGCTGGTCTTGTCTATCCCGCGCTCGGCAACAAGCTGCATCGTCGCGTCCAGCACTTTGTTGTGCGCCCGCTGGCTGAGCCCGCGCGCCATGTCAGATCTCGATTTTGGAAAAGCGCCACGCCCCGAGGCAGAGCAAAACAATCGCCGCAATGGCCAGCGCCCCCGCGTCAAACGCGATTCCAAAGAAACTTGTGCCTATCAGTGCGCCGCGTAATCCATCCACGCCGTAAGACAACGGGTCAATTCGAGTGACAATTTTCAGTGCCGCTGGCAAATTGTTCAGTGGAAAGAGCGCTCCGGAAAGAAAGAAAATTGGCAGAACGAGAAAGTTCATGACGAGCTGAAACCCTTGCATGTCCTGCAAGCTCGCACCCAGCGCGGTTCCCAGTGCCGCAAACACGATCGCAATCGCCGCCATGAATCCAATCGCAAGAGGAATTCCAGCCCAGCTCACAGGCCGCAATCCGGCAATCAAACTGATGATGATCACGAGCGATCCCTGAATCATCGAAACTGTTGCCCCGCCAAGTGTACGTCCAGCCATGATCTGGATCCGCGGCACCGGCGCGACTAGCGTTTCTTTCAAAAATCCGAATTGCCGATCCCACAGCAACGCGATTCCCGAGAAAATCGAAGTGAACAAAACCGCCATCCCGATAATCCCCGGTGAGATGAATTGCACGTAGCTTCCACCGCCCGCTTTTTGGAATGTCGGCCCGAGTCCAAATCCGAGCACCACCAAATAGAGCAATGGCTGGCCGAGCGATGCAATAATTTGCGCCCGTGAGCGCAAATAACGTTTCACTTCCCGCAGCCACAAAATGTACAGTGCGCCCATCATCGCCTCCACATGCGAAGAACTTGCTTCATTTGATCCGCGGACGTTGCGCTCTCATCGCGAATCGTCGTTCCCGTCAGCGCAAGAAAAGCCTCTTCCAGAGAATTTGTTTTGGTTTGATCCTTCAGCTCCTGCGAAGAACCCGTCGCCACGATTTTTCCGTGGTCAATGATCGCAATGCGCTGCGCCACGCGATCCGCTTCGTCCATGTAATGCGTCGTCAGAAAAACGGTTACTCGCTCCGATTGATTGATACTCTTCACCTGATTCCACATCTGATTGCGGCTTTGCGGATCGAGGCCCAGCGTCGGCTCGTCCAGGAACAGAATCTTTGGCGAGTGCAAAAATCCCCGAGCTATTTCCAGACGCCGCTTCATTCCGCCGGAAAATGTCTTCACCAAACTGTCTTTCCGGTCCCACAGCTCAAACAATTTCAGCAGCGTCTCCGAACGCTCCTTGAGCAATTTCCGCGGCACGTGATACAGCGCGCCGTGAATCTGCATGTTCTCGAGCGCGGTCAAATCCTGGTCGAGGCTCGGGTCCTGAAACACGATCCCGAACTTCTTTCGCACTTCGCTCTGTTGTGTCGTGGGATCAAGTCCGTCAATTTGCAGCTCACCTTTCGTCGGCCGCAGCAACGTTGTCAGCATCTTGATGGTTGTCGTCTTCCCGGCGCCATTCGGCCCGAGAAACGCAAAAACTTCCCCGGCCTTCACCTCAAACGAAATGTCGTTCACCGCCGTCACATCCCCAAACTGCTTCGTCAGGTTTTTCACTTGGATCATGGAAAGAATGCTCCAGAACAGCGAGGCAGCCATACTAAACGGTTTAGTTTAGTTATGTCAAGGCGAAATTTTCAGCAAAAAGACGCCCGCATTACCTGGGGTTGTCGGACGAGTTTACTTCTTCGCGGCCGTCGCGATCTTCGCTTCGCGCAGGAACCGCGCTGCCTCTTCCGGCGGCGTCGGGTTGATGTAAAAGCCGGTTCCCCATTCGAATCCGGCCACTTTGGTCAGCTTGGGAATTATTTCCACGTGCCAGTGGTAGTGATCGTTGATCTCTTCCCCGATGGGCGAGGTGTGAATCATGAAGTTGTACGCCGGCCGGTCCAGCGCTTCGTCCATCCGCATCAGCACGTCTTTCAACATGCGCGCCAGGCTCGCGTACATCGTGCTCTGATTATTTTCGTACGAAGAACCGTGCACCTTCGGGAGCAGCCACATTTCGAATGGAAAGCGCGAAGCATATGGCGTCATCGTGATGAAGTGTTCGTTTTCTGCAACAACACGCTCGCCCGTATCCATCTCCTGCCGAATGATGTCGCAGAAAATGCAGCGCTCTTTTTCGTCGTAGTAGTGCCAGGAGCTGTCCACTTCTTCGCGCACGCGGCGCGGCACGATCGGCAAAGCGATTAACTGCGAGTGCGGGTGATCCAGCGTCGCGCCCGCCGATTCGCCATGATTCTTGAAAATCAGCACGTAACGGAATCGCTTGTCGTTCTTTAGATCGAGCATCCGGTCCCGGTATGCCCACAGGACATCTTCCAGAGCCCTCTCTGGAAGCGTCGCCAGCGTCGCCGCATGGTCCGGCGCTTCAATGATTACTTCGTGTGCGCCAACCCCGTTCATTTTGTCGAACAATCCTTCGCCTTCGCGGTCTAACTCACCTTCAATCTTCAGCGCGGGAAACTTGTTCGGCACAACGCGTATTGACCATCCCGGCGAATTCGCACCTCCGCCATTTCTCCCGTAGACCAGCAACTCGTTCGCCGTCTTCGATTCGTGTCCAGGGCAGAATGGACAATTCTTCGGATCTCCCGGCACAACCTCATCGCGCAGGAAATCCATCGGGCGCTTTCCGCGCTCGGTCGAGATAATCACCCATCGTGCAGTGATGGGGTCTTTCCTTAACTCAGGCAACTCTTCCTCCTGAACTCTTCAAGCAGCCCATAGCTCGTTTCGGTAGCCCTGCATTGTACCGCGACTCGTTCCGGCAAGCATTGCAGCCGTTTTTTACTTGCCTGCAGTCAGGCTAGTCCAGTTTGTCACAAGCGTAAGAGGCTTCGTGTTTTCGTCTGATGCTTCATTTAGTAGGAACCTCTTGCCATCTGCCGACACGTCGTAGCTGATCATACCTGCGCGATAGATATGAAGCGTTGGTCTGAAAGTAAATAGCGTCTCGGGTTCTCCGATTTCGAGACCGTCGTCCAATTCTGTGATTTTCACCGCAGTCATTTCGTTTCGATCAGTGACGTAATAAAGCTCTTTTCCGTCGCGTCGCCAACGCGGCCAACGGCCGCCATTCTTTTCCGATACCTGCCTAAGGGCGCTGCCTGAGGGATGCGACATTACATAAATTTGCGGCCGGTTCGAAGATAGTACGAAGGCCAGCCATTTCCCGTCAGGGGAAAATTGTCCGCTCGATTGTAGTCCCGGAGTTTGTGGAGCCCCAATTGACTCCGGACCAATCAAGCGGTCAGGCTCTTTACCCTCAACATCCACCAACCACATTCGAACCCAGCCGTTCGTGAACCGCTCACAAATAATCTTTTTTCCGTCCGGCGACCAGTCTGTCGGAGAATTCTGATCTTTCGTTCGCTCGATCACTTTCGGCTTGCCTGACCCATTCAAAGGAACAAGGTTCAATTCAAATTCGCCGCCAGGTAATCCAGCGTCATAAACAAAATGACTTTCATCGGGTGACCATACGGGCTCGGATACCGACATACTTCCGAAGGTCAAACGTGTCGGCTTGCTTCCATTTGCTTCTGACACCCAAATATCTGCACCTGGATCACCTATCGAGGTAAGGATTTTCTTTCCGTCCCGCGAGAGCCTCGCTCCAAAGATCTGGCCATCGGTCACAAAACTGATGTGTTTGCCCTCACGATCCACCCACTCTAGCCTTGAATTACCCGACGCCGTGCCAGTTTGGTAGAGCAATACGTCGCTATCGGACACTGTGAAGGTCGCATGCCATACACCCAAATCAACTACAATTCCTTCTGCTATCTCGGCAGGGCTGCCTTTCAATTTCAGCTCTCTTGTGTCAAGCGTTTGCGCCAGCAATTTATTGCCCTTCACGTAGAGCAGTTTGCCTCCCGAAAACTGCGCGCCAACCGGAGATGACACTAAGAACTTATTCTCCTTTCCATCAATTGAAGTTACATAGATTCCTGTTTCATCGCTTTGCGGCCGAATGTGGTTCGCGGCTAGGTAGAGGAAATGCTTGCCATCAGGCAAAAAGAAGGGCCACCGGTGGGTTGTATGAAGTTTTGGATCGATTTGTGTTATAGCTTTTGGTATTCCTCCGCTTGCTGGCACCGCGTAAATCGCGTCACGCGTAGTTGGTGTGTACGTAATGATACCTTCGCTTCCCCAAGCTCCGCCCCGTGGATTGGATGCATCGCACAGCGTGCGCAGCGTTCCTCCGCCGATTTCCATCGTTTTCAATTTTCCGTCGCTAAAGAAGCCGATACTCTTGCTGTCTGGCGACCAGAATGGAAAAACCGCATCGCTTGCCGTCGTGAGCACTCGCTCGCTGCCGTCCCTTAAAGATCGGTACCAAATCGAATTCCCGGATCCGAATACAATCGCACTTCCGTCGGGGGAAATTGCCGGCGGTACTCCCTGATCGCCTTCGAACTGAAAATACGCTCCGGCCGGCGGTACCAGCGCAGAATACACTGGCGGCTCCGCAGGCTGCTTTTTCAGTAACAGACCTCCGGCCATTGCAGCCAACAATGTGACAAGTCCGGCGAGAACTCTCACCAGCCAGGCATTTCCTTTGCCTGACCCTGACTCGGCTTCCCGTTCCCACTCGCGTCTTGCAATCTGCTGAATCTCCATCTTCAAATCGAACGCTGACTGCCATCTCTCGTCCGGATCTTTCATCAAACAGCGCCGCACCAGCCGGTCCAGCGCCTTCGGACATACTGACAGCTGCTCCAAAATCGAGCGCGGCTCCCGTTCCAGAATTGCTGCAATCACGCTCGCCTGCGATTGTCCGGCAAAGGCTCGTTGCCCTGTCACCATCTCGTACAACACCGCTCCAAACGCAAAAATGTCGGAGCGCGGGTCGGCAATTTTCCCTTCCAGCTGCTCCGGCGACATGTAGGGATACGTCCCGAGAACTGTTCCGGCGGCTGTGTCGCTGTTGACGACGGTGGTAGGAGAACCGCTGTGCGTACTTTCGGGCCCGGCTTCCGAATTCGTCCGGTCTTTCGCCAGGCCAAAATCAAGAATCTTCGCGCCTTGCTTCGTCACGAAAATGTTGCTGGGCTTCAAATCGCGATGAATGATTCCCGCGCGATGCGCCTTCGAGAGCGCATCGGCGATTTGTTCGGCATACTTGAGCGCGCTTTCCAGCGGCAGAGCACCCCGCTTGAGCCGCTGCTCCAGCGTCTCTCCTTCCAGAAACTCCATGACGAGGAAATGCGTGTAACCTTCATCGCCAACATCAAATAGCGTGCAGATATTCGGATGATTCAGCTTGGAAACGGCGCGTGCTTCGCGTTCAAATCGTTCCCGTGCCTGCAAATTCTCTGCAAGGGAGGCGGGTAAAACCTTGATGGCAACTTCCCGTCCCAGGCGCGCGTCTCTGGCGCGGTAAACTTCGCCCATTCCGCCTGCGCCGATGGGCGCAATGATTTCGTACGGGCCTAGTTTTGTTCCCGGATTAAGCGCCATTGACCAGAATTATACCCTGTAACCCTTTAGAGCCCATTTGGTCAGTGCAGGGCCTTCACCACAGCTCCAAAAAAAGCAGAGTCGTCAATCGCAGTTGAACCCGTAGGTTTCGATCGCGCGCTCAGCACCACAATGACAACATTCTCTTTGCGGTTGATGTACAAGTGCTGCCCAAAAATGCCGATTCCCTGGAACGCTCCATCATGTACGGCTTCGTTTTTGGGGAATGTCCACCACAAATAGCCATAATCTTCTGTCTTGCCCCCAACCACTTTTGAACTTCCGGCTTCTTCAAACCAGCCCGGCGGCACAATTCGCTGGCCGTCAATCACACCATCTGCCTGAACCAGCAATCCAATTCGCGCAAAATCGCGCAAGGTTGCCAGCAGCCCTCCGCCTCCGAACCCCATGCCGTTTGGCGATTCGAGTTGCCATTTCGCATCCGATTCCATTCCCCACGGCTTCCAGATTTTTTCTGACAAATATTGCGCGAGCGGTTTATTCGTTGCCCCTTCCACGATTGCTCCAACAACAAAAGTCTCGCCTGTGTTGTAATTCCAGATCGTGCCCGGCGCTCCAGCCTTTGGCAAAGAACTCATGAACGCGAGAATGGATCCCGGTTTTTGTTGGAGTTGAATTTCCAGCATCTTGCGCCGGTCAGATTTTGGATCCGTGTACGTTTCATCCCATTTCACGCCGGACGCCATCTGAATCACGTTGCGTACGCTGACGCCTTCGTACCCGCCGCCTTTCAACGCGGGAACATATTTCGTAACCGGATCATCCAGGCTTCCAAGAGACCCATCTTGCAGCGCTGCGCCAATCAAAGTCGAAGTCGCGGATTTCGCCACGGAATAGGACGGCCATCGCGTATCTGATCCGACTCCAAGCTCGTAATCCTCCAACACCACTTCCCCATTCTTCAAAATCAAAAGTCCAACGATTCGATTCGTCGCCAAATAATCGAACAAGTCGCATTTCTTCCCGCCCGCTTCAAATTTGACATTCTTGAGTGGAATCTTAGCCTTCGGCAGTTCGCGAACCTTCGCCCCGCGCTCCACCACACGCATCGGCAACAATTCATCCATCCGCGCAAACGTCTTCACCTCGACGTCCGGCCGCATCGCACCGTCATACACTTCCCTTAGCGGCGCGATCTCCTGCGCCATGCTTGGCGTTGCGTTTATGGCCGCAAACAGCGACATAACAAGAAGCGATCTCTTCATGAGAAGTTCCTTTTCTTGTTTTAAGAGTGAAAGAGAATACCGCGTTATATGTGGGGTCTAAAAGCATCTTTGTGAAGGCGCACTTCGGGCGGGTTGCCGGGGACAATCGTCCTCACTTCCACATTCCAGCCTCGTCGTCCTTTGATATTGAAACGCTTTTTGCTTCATCCTCACTACCATACAGTTGCCCATCCCATCTGCTCTCCTTGGGTAGTTCTCAAAAACAACTTGCTCGTCGAGCATTTGGAGGTCCCCATGACTGCTCAACTTAGCCGTCGCAGTTTTCTTGCGACCGCAGGTGCGGCCGCTTCTCTCACACTGTTGGCTCAAACCACATTTCAAGCTGAATCCGCTTCTGCGGCTTCGCTCTTCGTCCGGCGAAACGTAGGTGGGATGAACGCTTACGATCCGGTGATTACGGCCTATCGCAAGGCGGTCGCCACCATGAAAGCCCTTTCGCCGTCCGATCCTCGTAGTTGGACTTATCAAGCCGCAATTCACGGCACGTTCGCCGGTCCGCCGCAGACTGCCTGGAATACCTGCCAGCACGGCAACTATTTCTTCTGGTCCTGGCACCGCATGTATCTCTATTGGTTCGAACGCATCTGCCGCCGCATGGCCTGTGACGATTGTTTTGCCCTTCCTTACTGGAACTACAACGACCTCGCGCAGCGTCAGCTTCCTTCTATGTTTCGTGACACAACTAGCGACCTCTACGTCTCAGCCCGCAACGGCGCGATGAACAGTGGAGCCGGTTCGCTCCCGGGATGGGCTGTGGACTACTCAGCCGGTTTTGCGCAGCCAAACTTCAATAGCGCCAGCAGCTCTTTCGAAGGCCTGCCTCATAACCAGGTTCATGTACTCGTCGGCGGGTGGATGGGGTCCGTTCCAACAGCTGCCCAGGACCCGATATTTTTCCTGCATCACTGCAATATGGACCGCCTTTGGAACCTCTGGCTCGCGCAAGGCGGCGGACGAATCGATCCAGTATTCGACAACACCTGGAAAAATACGAAATACACATTCTTTGACGAAGAAGGCGCGCAAGTCGAAATGTCGGGATGCGACATTCTTCGCGCCGCTCAACAACTCCACTATGTCTATGAAGGCGAACCCGCTCAAGTGAATGACTATTGCCTTCCCATTCGCAAATTCCCTCCAATCATTTTTGAAAAAGAGCCTGTGCTTCGGCTTCCAATTCCGGAAATCCGTTTGGAACAAGAGCCCATCACTGTCCCCGTCGATTGGAAGGAAGCAAAGCAGCGCGTGAGCTCTCTTGCTGAGCGAAAAGATGAAATCGTCTTTCTCGAAATTGACGGCGTGGAAGCTGACCGTCAGCCTGGCGTCTCCTGGCAAGTCTATTTTGGCCCCGCAATGAGCGGCGAACCTTCGGAGGACAGTCCGTATCTGGTCGGAGCCATCGCACTGTTCGGCCAGGGAATCCACGGCGAATCGCACGACAAGGAGAAATTCGAACCGGCTAAGTTTGCTTTTCCAATCAACCGTGCACTTGCAGCGGGCGTTAAGTCAAACGCTGAGCGTTGGACCATTGTTTTTGTTCCTCGCGGGATTTTAATTGATGGAAAGCCGTCGCGCCCCAAAGTCGAATCGCCTGTAAGGATCAAATCGATTTCCATCACCGTGGAAACGCACAAACCGGGGGAGGAGAAATAGCGTCGAGCTTGAAACTAGTTCCTCTTTAAATGTGCACTGAAGGCGTCCTTGTGCAGTCGCACTTCGGGCGGGCTGCCGGGAATATTGTCTATGGCAAGGAAGTCGAAACGCAGCGGCGTGTCTTTGACGTGGCGTTCCGCCAGAAATCGCTGCGCCGTGCGAGCGACAATGTGCTGCTTCTGCGCGGTCACACTGAGTTCGGGCAACGCGCTCAGCTGCTTACCGACGGTTCGCGTCCGCACTTCCACGAACACCAGCGCTTCGCCATCATAGGCGACCAGATCCAGTTCGCCTTTCGCTCCGCCTCGCGGCGTATAGTTACGCGCCACGAAAACGTACCCGAGATTGCGCAAATACCAGTAAGCGAATGTCTCGCCGCGCACACCAGTTCGCTGTTTCCCCGTCCGGTTTGCCGAGTCGGTTTCTTCGTGTTCGTCGCGGAGACCGTAGCGCGATTTCCAGCGAATGACTCGGTATGCCAGCGCAGAAAACAGGGGCATGCAGAATTACTCTCCAATAACTTTCAGCACTATAAAACACAAATCCCGCGGCGGCCAGCATTTCTTTGCCAGACGCGGGATTTGAATTGTTCGGTTAGCTAGATTTTCTTTTCGGCTTCACGCAGGCACTCTTCCAGAGCCTGCAACGCAAAGTCGGCTTGCTCTTCGTCAATCACGAGCGGCGGCGAAAGCCGGATCGTGTTTTCACCAGCGCCGAGGATGAGCAACCCCTTGTGGAATGCCATATCCACAATCGCGTTGCGCAAATCGGCTGCGCGCTCTTTCGTCCTTTGATCGCGGACGATTTCGATGCCGATCATCAGACCGCGTCCGCGAACATCACCGACGATCTTGAACTTCTTGGACCAGTCGGCTGTCTTCGAGAAAATGTAATCGCCCATTTTCTTGGCATTGGCCATCAGCCCGCCTTCGAGCAAATCGAGCGTCGCAATTGCGGCGGCCAAACAAACGGGATTCCCACCGAACGTTGTACCGTGCGAACCGGGCTTCCAGCTCATCACGCTTGAGCGCGCAATGATTGCGCCAAGCGGCATGCCGCTGGCAATTCCCTTCGCGCTGCAAACAATATCCGGCTCGATTCCCGCATATTCGTGTGCCCACATTTTTCCCGTGCGGCCCATGCCGGACTGCACTTCATCGCAAATCAGCATGATGCCGTGTTGCCGGCAGATGCGCTGCAATTCCTGCAAGAAGAATTTTGGCGCGGGAACATAGCCACCTTCTCCCTGAATCGGTTCGATGATGATGCCGGCAACTTCCGAGGGATCGAAGAGCCGCTTGAATATCTGGTTCTCGAGTGTTTCGAGAATTTCCTCGCCGCAAGTTTCCGGCCCGTGGCCAAGTGCGCAGCGATAGGCATATGGATATGGAATGTGCTCGACGCCGCCGAGCAACGCACCGAAGTTCTTGCGCTGAGTGGACTTGGACGCGGTCAGCGAAAGCGAACCCATCGTGCGACCGTGGAAGCAGCCGTAAAACGCGATCATCTTGTCGCGCTTGGTTGCGTACCGCGCAAGTTTTATCGCGCCTTCGATCGCTTCCGTTCCGGAATTGCAGAAGAAAACTTTCTTATCTTCCGAGCCAGGCACAGTTTTTCCGAGACGCTCCGCCAAATACGGCAAGCTCTCGTAGTAAAAATCCGTCCCCGACATGTGAATCAAATCGGCGGCTTGCTTCTGGATCGCATCGACCACTTTGGGGTGGCAGTGCCCCGTCGAACACACGGCGATGCCGGCGGCGAAATCCAGGAACAGGTTGCCGTCCACATCTTCCACCATCGCGCCGCGGCCAGACTTGGCGACCAGGGGATAGTCACGCGTAAACGAGGGCGACATATACTTCGCATCGCGCTCGACAATGCTCTTTGCTTTGGGCCCGGGCAGAGCTGTCAGGAGCCGGGGCGTTTTCGTTTCCGTAGCGGTAATCATGGAATCCTCCAAATTGTCGGCCAACCTATTGATTGGGCAGCGGTTATTGTGGTGTCGTGACCGCAGGGCAGACTTTTTTCGCGCGCAGACGGACTTGTCCCCTGCGGGCTCTGCCAATTGGAGGGTAATTAATCTACGCCGTAGAGATTTGGGCGCACTTCGGCGGGAGAAGAGAAGTTGATTGGGCAGTAATAAATCGTCATTTGCGTTTCCAGCGGACGCTGCCGTCCCGCGAATCTTCGACAATTATACCACGATCTGCAAGCTCTTTCCGCACCCGATCGCTGGCAGCGAAGTCCCGGCGGGCACGGGCGGCGTTGCGTTCGGCGATCAATTTTTCCACTTCTTCGGCGCTGAGTTCGCCTTCGGCCGCGCCAAAGCCGAGAGCCTTGAGCTTTGCCGCGTCGTCATCGTGAACGACCGCAAAAACCTGGTCAAATTGTGAAAGAAAATTCTGCGCAGCGGCCACTTCGCCTTGCTTAAACTCACCTTTGTCCATGGCGATGTTGGCTTCGCGGACAAAATCGAACATGGCAGCGAGCGCGACGGCAGTGTTGAGGTCGTCGGAGAGGCCAGCGTCAAAATCGTTTGCTGCTTTGGCGATACGTTCGGCCATGGCGGGATTGCTTCCCGCAGCAAACTTTCCTTGCTTGAGGCGATCAGAAAACGTACGCAAGCGCTCGACGGAACTCGCTGCCTGCTGCAAGCCCTCGAAAGTGAAATTCATCTTGCCGCGATACGGGACACTGGATAACGCAAACCGCAAGGAAGACGGCTTATAGCCCTTGCCGAAGAGATCGCGCAGCGTATAGAAATTGCCGAGCGATTTGGACATTTTCTCACCTTCCACGAGAAGGTGTTCGGCATGCAGCCAGTACCGCGAAAAAGGCTTGCCAGTCGCGCCTTCGCTTTGCGCGATTTCGTTTTCGTGATGCGGAAAAGCAAGGTCGATTCCGCCGGTGTGAATGTCCAGCGTTTCGCCAAGATATTTCATGGCCATCGCGGAACATTCGATGTGCCAGCCCGGCCGGCCTGCGCCAATTTCCGTTTCCCAAAAATGCTCGCCTTCCTTGGGCGCCTTCCAAAGTGCAAAGTCGCGAGCGCTTTCCTTTTCATAGCGGTCGTTGTCTACGCGCGCACCAGCCTGAATGCCGGTCAAATCCACTTTAGAGAGTTTGCCGTACCGCGGAAATTTGGTAATGCGGTAGTAGATGGAGCCCTCGCTGTCATAAGTGAAGGATTTTTTCTGCAACCGTTCGATGAGTTGCACCATTTCCGGGATGTGGTCGGTAGCGCGAATCCAATGTTCCGGCGCTTCGACGTTGAGAGTTTTGCAATCGTCAAAAAAAGCCTGCGCGTATTTTGCCGTGTATTCGCGGATACCGATTTTTGCGGCGGCTGCATTGGCGATAATGCGGTCGTCCACGTCGGTCAGGTTCATGACGTGATTCATCCGGAAGCCGCGCAGCTTCAGAAAGCGCCGGAGGATGTCCTGAAAAATGAAAGTTCGGAAGTTTCCGATGTGGGCGTAGTCATAGACGGTAGGACCGCAGGTGTACATCTTCACTTCGCCTGGAGTTTGCGGCGTGAAGAGTTCCGTTTTTCCGCTGAGCGTATTGTGGAGTCGAATCTCGTTCATGCGCCGTCTATTGCGTTTCGTTTCGCTATTGCAAACGAAGAATTGTAGCCGAGGCGTGCAAATCGGAGCAAACCAAAGCGCGTTGAGCTGTGCTTCGCGGCCGCAATTGACGCTGATGCCCCGGGTGGTTAGAGTCCTTGCGGGGAATTCCGGGAGGTAGCGAAGATGAAGAAGTTGCGTGCATTTGTAGGCTTGATGATGGCGCTGACGGCGAGCGCCGCTCTCTTGGCACGGGAAAAGAAGGCCGAAACCGAGGGCAATCTGCTCACGCCCGAGGATTTCTTGAATCTTCGCGGCATTCAGGACCCCGAATTTTCTCCGGACGGGACGCGGGTTGCGTTTGTCGTAACTGATCCGCTGACCGGGCAACACCGGACGCGCCATATCTGGATGTACGACTTGAAGAGCAAATCGGCCTGGCAATTCACATATTCGGAGAAATCGGAGAGTTCTCCACGTTGGTCGCCGGACGGAAAGCAACTGGCATTTCTTTCCAATCGCGGCGAGGAGCAACAGATTTACGCGATGCGCATGGATGGAGGAGAGGCCTCTGCGCTCACAAAAGGCAAGAGCAGCGTAAGCGCATTTGAATGGGGGCCGGACGGTAAGCAGATCGCATTTTTGTCTCCCGACCCAAAAACGGAGGAGCAAGAGAAGAAGGAGAAAGACAAGGACGATTCGCACGTCGCGGATAAGGACGAGCGCCATCCGCGGCTTCGGATTGTGGATTTGGCAACCAAGGAAACGCGGGCGCTCACGCAGCCCAGTTGGGAGATCAAGGAGCTGAAGTGGTCTCCTCAGGGAAAATACCTCGTGGTTGTGGCAACGGACAAACCGGAATCGGATTTTGAGACGGACCGTTTGTTCTTGGTTAGCGCAGCCGATGGAACGATGAAGCAGATCCTCGCCCCACGCGGAGGTTTTGGGGACATACAACTTGCGCCAACAGGAACGGCCATTGCGTTTCGCGGTTGCCGCGAAGACGGGCCGAATCCGCACGATTTGATGTTGCTTCGCGTGGGAGATCCTGCGGCGCAAAATCTTTCCGGTGCGAACCTGGATCGTATTGTCACGGATTTCCGCTGGATGCCCGATGGTCGAATCCTTTTGAATGCGCTGCACGGATTCCATACGCAATTTGCGATTTACAACGCGGATGGAAGCAGAACTGACTTCCCCGCTCTTGCGACGAATGCTCAACAATTTGGAGTGAGCCCCAACGGAATTGTGGCTTTTGTGGGCGAGACTGCGACGGAAGCGCCGGAACTCTGGATTTGGAATCAGAAGGATGCACCGGAGCGGGTGACGCATCTGAATGATGTATGGACGAAGCACGCTTTGCTTAAGCCCGAAATCTACAAATACAAATCGTTTGATGGGCTGGAAATCGAAGCAGCGTTGGTGAAGCCCGCAAATTGGGACGGAAGAACGAAGCTTCCGCTCGTCGCTTACGTTCATGGCGGTCCGACGGGTGCTTGGACCGATTCCCCTGACGCGTGGTCGCAATTGTTGGCGGCGCGTGGATTTGCAGTGTTCATGCCGAATATTCGCGGCTCGCTCGGCTATGGGCACAAATTTGTCGAACTGAACCGCGCGGACTGGGGCGGAGCCGATTTCAAAGATGTGATGGCGGGTATACACGATCTGGTGAATCGAGGAATTGCCGATGCGAACCGGTTGGGAATTGCGGGCTGGTCGTATGGAGGCTACATGAGCGAGTGGGCGATTACGCAGACAAATGAATTCAAAGGGGCCGTTAGCGGCGCGGGAATGTCGAACCTGATATCGGAATTCGGCACGGAGCGAGGGCCGGCGTACGACGAATGGTTCTGGGGAGTGCCCTACGAGAAGCCGGAGGGATTTTTGAATCATTCGCCCTTCTTGTATTTGAAGAAGGCGAAGACACCGACGCTGATTTTGCAGGGGGAGGACGATCCCGTGGACCCAATCGGGCAGAGCCTGGAACTGTACCGCGGGTTGAAGCGATACGGCGTGACGACGGAGTTGGTGCTGTATCCCCGGGAGCCCCACGGGTTTCAGGAGGCGAAGCATCGAGTGGACATGCAAAAGCGCACGGTTGCGTGGCTGGAAAAGTATGTGAAGGGCAGTGAGGAAAAATCCGAAGCAATGAAGTAGAGAATTAATGAAGTAGCGGACGGCAAAGGGGGATGGGTATAGGGTCTCCTCGGAACTGCAGATTCTAAAGGACTTTAAGTCCAGTGTTTTGGAACTGCGGATTCTAAAGGAGTTGGGAACGAATTTTGCGGAACTGCAGATTCTAGAGGACTTAACGGATTTGAGAAGCCAATTCACGCAGAAGAATAGCACGTTTAGTACCATATGTCAATAAGTACCTATTGGTTAATTCGAATCGTAGAGAGCCAGTCTTCCCTCTATGCCAGTCAATGAGAATCCGATCGAGAAACTGCGGAAGGCGTATCGGGTGCTGAATGTGACGGAGGAGGCGTCGGCGCTGGCGATCAAGTCGAGCTACCGGAAGCTGATCAAGCGGTGGCATCCGGACAAGCCCGCAACGAGCGCAGCAACGGCCGACGAAGCCATGACGATGAGCAAGCTCATCAATGAAGCGTACGGGCTGATTGAGAATGCGCCATTGCGGTATTACGAGGAGAGAACGCCCACAGAATTCCTCAGAGAAGTTCCGCATGCGAGAAAGAGGGGAGGCAGAGCGCCTTTGACGGATGCGGAAGCTGCGCGAATTGAAAAGCGCATGGAGTATGTGGTGCGAATCGGAAGCGGCGTATTGTCGGGCGCGGCTGTTGGCTTGATGTTTGGGGTGGACCTGCTGCAGAACAACGTTGAGGTTTTTATTGCGGCGATCTTTAGTGCATTGTTGTTTGGGGCGGCAGCAGTAAAGGTGGGAGATAAACTTTGGCGTGAGATTTTTGGATTGTGGTGGAAGTGGCAGTGATTTGCCAAGTGCCGGGCAGAGTTAAGAAAAGATATTGGTAAAGCGAGAAATAGAGTTCGAGGCACAATCAAAGCAACGAACGGAAGTGAAGACCAGGCCAATGAGAAAATAGGCAGTGGAATCATAAGCCGAGTTGCGACTCGATGTGATTGAGGGTTTGAGGGCCAATGGGGAACCAAACGAATCAATGGGATGCGGGTGAGTACGACGCAAAACACGCGTTCGTATATGAGAAGGCAAAAGGCCTGGTGGACCTGCTGAAGCCGAAAGCGGGCGAGCGGATTCTCGATTTGGGCTGCGGAACGGGCGTGCTGACGAATGACATTGCTTCGCGCGGCGCGGAGGTATACGGGATTGACCGTTCGATTGAAATGATCGAGCAAGCAAAGAGCAAGTTCCCTACCTTACGGTTCGAAGTTTCAGATGCGACGGAATTGAAGTTTGATAGCGAGTTTGACGCGGTATTTTCCAATGCCGTGCTGCACTGGATTCCCGAGCCGGAGAAGGTCGTTGTGGGAATTGCGCGTGCCCTGAAACCGGGCGGGCGGTTTGTGGCCGAGTTTGGCGGCAAGGGGAATATTCAAACGCTGGTGAGCGCTTTTCATGCGGCGTTTGCTTCACTTGGGATTAAGGAGCCGGAAGGGGTAAGTCCCTGGTTCTATCCCGGCATTGGAGAATATGCTGCGCTGCTCGAGAAGAATGGGCTGGAAGTGCAGCAAGCATCGCTCTTTGAGCGGCCAACGGTGCTGGAAGACGGGACGAGAGGATTAGAGAGCTGGATTCGTGTATTCCGGCGGACGTTTATTGAGAAGATGGGCGAAGAAGCGGTCACGAAGTGGATTAGAGAGGTCGAGCGGATTTGCCGACCAAAGCTGTTTCATGACGGAGATTGGGTGCTGGATTACCGCAGGTTGAGGCTAGTGGCCGTGAAGTCTTAGTCACCGCCAGCGATGCAAAATCGTGGGAACCGCCAGGCCTAAGAGAGAACCTCATCCCTGAGGCGATGAGCTACTGGCTTGTGGCGATGAAAAAAGTGCCACAAGGGGTTGAGTAGGGCTTTACACCGGCGTTTGCTGGTGATACATTTTCTTCCCGTACCGCCAATCCAAGCAAGCGCCAGGCGGCTGGGCCTCTGAGAGAGAACCTGCCAAACGTGTGTCCCTTCAACGAGTTAGCGTTGAGGCGGACGGCCAACCGAAACCCGGTTGGCATGTTGCGAAAAGACACCTCCAACTGGGGAATACTGAGTCGTCTCTCTTCGCGCGTGGTGTGCCCGGCCCCTTGCGATGGAAAGCCGTGAAGAGACCAAAGGGGAAGCCTTGCTCAAACTAAGAAAAGTGGAAATTACGGGGTTTAAGTCGTTCTGCGAACGTACGGTGGTGACGTTCAGCGGAACGGGAACAACCTGCATCGTCGGGCCGAACGGCTGCGGCAAGTCCAACGTGGTGGACGCGATCTCCTGGGTGCTTGGCGAGCAGAGCCACAAGAGTCTCCGCGCGGGGCGGATGAGCGATTGCATTTTCAACGGCACGGTGAAGCGGCCGCCAATGGGGCTGGCCGAAGTGACGATCACCATGGAAGATCCGGAGCTGGCCGAAGCGGCGCGGTTTGTGATGGAAGGCGGAGAGAAAGCGGAAGAGAAAGATGCCACAGAGAGCCAGAGTTCACAGGGCAGCGGCGAGAATCCAGACGTGCCGATGATTGTGGAAACCGTGATTCCGCTGGCCGATGTTCCGGCGGATGAGTCGATTCCGATGGTCGAGGCCGTTCCTGTGGAAGAAACGTCGGAGGAAACGGACGCAAAGATTGTGCCGGCAACGGGTGAGCCAGCGTTTTTGAAGGGGAAGAGGAAGAAGAAAGCCGAGAAGCCGGAAATGGTGATGAAGCCCGGAGAAGTGGTGGTGAGCCGGCGTCTGTATCGGAGCGGGCAAAGCGAATACCTGATTAACGGCCGCGTGGCGCGGCTTCGAGACATTCAGGAAATGTTCATGGGCGTGGGGCTGGGGCCGGATTCGTACGCCATCATCGAACAGGGACGCATCGGGCAGATTCTTTCGACGAAGCCGATGGAGCGGCGCGCGATTATCGAAGAAGCCGCCGGGGTCACGAAGTTCAAAACGAAGAAGCGGCTGGCGGAAGCGAAGCTGGAATCTTCCAAGCTGAATCTGGCGCGGGTGAACGACATTGTGGTGGAAGTGGAAAAGCAGCTTGGTTCGCTGAAGCGGCAAGCGGCGAAAGCGCGGCGGTATGCGGAAATTCGCGAACAGATGCGCGGCATTGTGCGTCAGATGCTGGCAGGCAAAGCGCGTGAAATGGAAGCCGAAGCCGTGCGGATTTCTAGGGCGCTCGAAGAATTTGCCGCGGCAGAACTGCAGCATGCTACAGCGATTCAACAACAAGAAGGCGAGCAGGACCGGCTGACTCAGCGTGTGTACGAGCTGGATACGGAGATTCGGCAGAACCAGAATCAGCTGAATTTGACGGCGCTTGAAGCGGATCGCGCGGAAAACCGCATTGCTTTCAACACGCAGCGCGCCGAGGAACTTGAGGCGCGGCGTGGGCAGCTAAATGCGGATATGAACCAAGTGAGTGCGCAGGCGGCGGAATGGCAAGCGCGCAGCACTACGCAGCAGCAGACCGTGGCGATGCTGAAAGAAGAGGCGACCGGACTGTCGGCACGCGTGGATGAACTAACGACGCGTGCGGCAACTCGTGCATCGCAAATTGCAGATGCAGAAGGGCGTATTGAGGCCCTGCGTGCGCTTGCGGCTCAAGCGAGTGATAGTTTATTGCGACTGCACGGCGAGCAGAAACAGGCTGAGGAAGCGCTCGTTCATCAGAGCGAGGCCCTTCGTCGGTGCGAAGCAAGCGAGCACGAGCTGCTGGAGAGCTCTATCGGTGTGCGCGCGCAAGCAGAAGATGCCGCACATGAGCTGGAAACGGCGAGCATGCAGTTGAATGCGCTGAAGCAGGAAGCGAGCGTGCTACAGGCGAAGATGGTGAGTTTGCGCGCGGAACGCGAAGCTTCCATGAAGCAAGCGGAGACGCTGCGCGATTCACTGGCAAGCGTGCGGGCACGTCACGCCACGCTGACACAAATTTTGAACGACAGGTCCTACACAGCGGATGCGGTGCAGAAATTGTTTGCGGCGAACGAACGCGGCGGCGGACAGGATTTCCGCGCCGTCGGCGTACTGGCCGATTATGCGGAGGTTCCGGAAGAGCACGAAGGCGCAATCGAGCAATATTTGCGCGATGAATTGGAATACGTGGTCGTCGAAACGTTCGATCACGCGCGCGCCGGCGTCTCCCTGCTACGCGAGGAGGTTGGCGGGCGCGCGACGTTTTTTGTGGATTCAACGAAGAACATGAAAGTGGATGAGTACGAGCCGATTATTCCGTTTCGAATGGAAGACGGGGTCGTATCGCGTTTGGACAAGCTTGTTGAGTTTCGCGATCCGCTGGGGGCGGCTGCGAAGCAGTTTTTGCCGAGATTGCGCGCGGCGTATTTAACAGACAGCGTTGGTTCAGCCGAAAAGCTGGCGAAAGACAATCCGCAGTATGCGTTCGTTACGCCGGATGGCACTTGCTATCAAGGGCGGATGGTAACGGGCGGACGTCCGGATGAAGCGGGGCCACTCGGCATGAAGCGCGAATTGCGTGCGCTTGATGCGGAAGTGATGCAGCTTGAAACGCAGATGAGCGAGATGCAGGCAGAGATGGAGCGCATCGCGGCATCCCTGCAAGAGACAGAACAGAGCATTGATGCGGTTTCGGCGAAACAGCGCGAAGCCGAACGCGAAGTGATTGGCGCGACGCACAAGCATCAGGCGACGCAGAGCGAACTCGCAAAATTGGGTCTTGAGTTGACGATTTGCCAGAGCGAGCTGAATCGCTTGCGCGCAGAAGTGGCAAGCGCGGAGCAGCGCGCTTCGAACGCAAAAAGCGAACATGCAACAGCGGCGGCGACTCGCGCGGAAGCAGAAGCGGAAAGCATGCGGCTGGCTGCCGGATTAGTTGAACTGCGTGGATCAGTGCAGGCGGAACAAGATGAATTGGCGGCAGGCCGTGCAGAGCTTGCTGCGCGCAATGAACGGCTAAGCGCAGCAGAGGCTTTGGCAGCGCGCCTTGCGGAAGAGCGAACAGAACTGGAACGGCGCGAAGCGGCGCTTCGTCAGCAGGAAACCTCAATCGCGACGGAAACCGAAGCGTTGATGGCGCAAAGCGAAGAGCTGGCGGGTCAACTGGAAGGTCTGAAAGCGGAGAAGGATCGGCTTTCGGCACGGCAAACGGAACTTGAGCAGGAATGGGAAGCGGCGCGGACACGGCTCACGCAGATGGAAGACCATTTGCGGATGGGACGGCAGTCGCTGCAAGAGATGCGCGAGCAGCGAAGCCACGCCGAAGTTGAACGCGCAAAGAACGAAAGTGACTGGCAGCACCTCCGTGAGACATGTATGAGCGAAGTAAACGCTCAGCCGGAAGATTTGATTGCGAGCGAGACGGCGTTCATGAGCGGCGAAGAGCTTGCACTTGCCGAAGCGAACTACCGCGAGATGAAGCAGCGCATCGAGAACATGGGTGCGGTCAACATGATGGCGCTAGAAGAATTCAACGAGTGCGAGCAGCGGTTCACGTTCCTGACGCGAGAACGGGACGACCTGCTGCAATCCATTGCCGATACGCAGCAAGCGATCGCGGAGCTCGATCTGATTTCGAAGGAGAAGTTCGAGCAGGCGTTCAATTCGATCAACGCGAATTTTTCGACCGCGTTCCATACTATCTTTGGCGGCGGAATGGCGGAGATGCGCTTGACCGAACCGGACAGCAGCGGCGATGCGGGAATCGATGTGGTCGCTTCGCCTCCCGGAAAGAAGCTGCAGAACGTTTTGCTCCTGAGCGGCGGCGAAAAAGCCATGACGGCCCTGGCCCTGCTAATTGCGATCTTCCGGTACCAGCCAAGTCCGTTCTGTATCCTGGACGAAGTTGATGCGCCGCTGGACGAAGCAAACGTTGGCCGCTTCACACGACTCATCGGGGAGATGAGCGCGCAAACTCAATTCATCGTCGTGACGCACAACCGCAAAACGATGGAAACGGGCAGCGTGCTCTACGGCGTCACCATGCAGGAGCCTGGCGTTTCGAAGATTGTCAGCGTGCGCTGGGAAGGCGACGAAGAGCCAGAGGCGAGAAAGAAGGCCCGGACAGCAGCGGCGTAAAGCCTTCGAAGAAATTCTTTTCCGAAGGGGCGCGTCTTACGCGCCTCTTCTTTTTTTTGACAGATTTGCACAGGCAAGTTCCGTTGCGCGGCTTGGCTCTGACGTTTCGGTGCGCTAGAATGCTCGAACTCAGTCGAGGGGATTTTTCTCTTGTCGTCCGCGCCTGCAATGAAAACTTTACGGGAAACCCAATTCGCCGGAGTGACGCCGAGCGCGCGCGGAAAAGTGCGCGACATTTATGATTTGGGCGATAAGCTTCTGATCGTCGCGACGGATCGCCTGTCTGCTTTCGACGTCGTGATGCCAACGCCTATCCCAGACAAGGGCAAAGTTCTAACGCAGCTTTCCCTCTTTTGGTTCAACTTGCTGAACGATGTGATTCCGAATCACGTACTCAGTGCCACGGAATTCCCTGCTCCATTTGATCAATATAGCGATGAACTTTCAGGGCGCTCGATGGTCGTGAAGAAGACGCAGCCTCTTCCCATAGAATGCGTTGTGCGCGGCTATGTGAGCGGGTCTGGTTGGAAGGATTACAAGGCGACTGGCGCGATTTGCGGCATCACCTTGCCCACGGGCCTGGTTGAGTCGGACAAATTGCCGGAGCCGATTTTTACTCCTGCCACAAAAGCAACGAGCGGCCACGACGAAAACATTTCCTTCGAGCGCGCGGCAGACATGATCGGAAAGGAACTAGCAGAAAAGGTTCGGAACGTTAGCATCACAATTTACAAACGCGCCGCGGAATATGCCGCGCCGCGTGGAATCTTGCTTGCTGACACAAAATTCGAATTCGGCTTGTTGAAGGGCGAACTCGTCTGGATCGATGAAGCACTAACCCCTGATTCTTCGCGTTTCTGGCCCGCCGCACAATATAAGCCGGGCGGCGCGCAGCCATCTTTCGACAAGCAGTTCGTGCGCGATTATCTGGAACGGATTAAGTGGCCGAAGACGCCGCCAGGGCCTGCGTTGCCGGCAGATGTTGTCGCTTCCACGCGGGCAAAGTATCGCGAAGCGTACCGGATCCTGACCGGACACGAACTGGACTAACAAATTCTGGCCCGACGGGCCATTGCGGAGCGTGATTGTGAGAGACCAACTGGAAGGCCTAGTGACGCAAATGGTGGACCGCGGAATTCTGTTCGACGAGGCAGTCGGGGAATTCGAAAAGAGGTTCATCAAAAGCGTGCTGGACAAAGCGCATGGGAATCAATGCCGCGCCGCAAAGATTTTGGGTATTCACCGTAATACGCTGAGCCGCAAAATTGGCGAATATAAGCTCGTGGATGGGCGCAGAGGACGCCGGTAGCGCGAAATCTCAGTTAAGAAAGTTGGCTGGCAAATGAAAAGGCCCTCTGACTCAGAGGGCCTTTCGCTTTGAACTCTGCTGCTCAGCGTCTAGTGGCTAGGCTTCTTGGGTGCTGGCTTGCGCACGGGCGGCTTCTTGACCGGCTTCTCTTCTTCCTTCGGCAGGTCTTCCGCCTTCACGGTTCCCTTCTCCCAGTGCAACAGGAAGGCAGGAGCGGGATCGTAGCTCGCGAGGGTCGCTGTAAAGTGCGGCAGGCTGTCTTTTTCCAGCTTTGCGGCTGCGGGCTGGCCAACAACTTTTACTTCCATGTCGGCCGTCGTTGCAGCGTCAAATTCAGCCTGACTGGTAACAAATGCGAGCTTCAGCACAACGGGATCGGCATCCGTAGCCGGAGCCGTAACTTCAATCAACTTGCCCGGAACTTCCGGAAATTCGAGTCCGCAGGAAGCAAACCACGTAACCTTCGCTTTGTCGCCACCAGCTTTGAGGTCGGTGATGACCGAAGCAATCGTCATGTCTTTTCGAGCCGCATCCAGATCAGCTGAGCTGTACAACTTATAGCTCTCCGGACGGTCTGCAGAGCTGGCAGCGAGCTGCAGCAGTTCATTGAACTCGGAATCCGTCAGACTGTCGCAAACAGTGCCTCCTTGATAGGCAACAATCAGCTTCTTCAGATAAGGCGTGAGCTGTTTCTTCTGGGCATCGGTTGCGGACTTGGAAGTAATCGCCTTTGCGACGTGCCAATAGCCATCCATCGTTTGCGGCGGAGTCATCGCCAGATACGTCTTTCCGAGCAGGTAATGCGCAACGGGATCATCTGGATTGATGGCCAGGACCGCTTTGAAATATCCGGCCGCAGCAGCGTAATCCTTCTGCAGCGTTGCAGCTTGTGCCGCAGCGTTGTTGAAAAGCGTAGCGTATTGCTTCTTGGAAGCGGCAAACGCTTCGTCGGTCGCGCCTTCGGGCTTTTTCACATCGCTGAGAAGCTTTAGTCCAAGGTCAGAAGCGTCGCGCTGGCCTTTTGCCTGCGCAGTTTGATCCGCGGGCGAGAGAGCAAGGTAGCTGCTTGCGCGTGCAAACAGTCCCTGGAGCCGGACAAGGGCATCGGCCTTGTCACCGAGCTGCGTAAGCTTGTCCACGCTCTCGATGAGTTTCACGTAATTCTTTTGAGCACCGTAAGCTTGGATATAGAGCGGATAGACATAAATCAAAAGCTGCGAGTTCGGATACTTGGCGACAAAATCGTCCAGACATTTGACTTGCGAGGCGGGCACTTTGTCTCCGGCGCAAGCCTGTTCCGAATTGTATTCGGCCATGGTGTAGGCCTGTTTGCCTGTACCCTGATCCTGGCCACCTGCAGCGGCTGCCTGCGCTAATGCGCCCGTCGAGCCCAGTGCAAGACACAGGGCTACTAGAACGGCCAACCCTGCCAAACGTCGTGTTGCGTTCATTCCGATTCTCCTCGCTAAGGAACCTGGATGATTAGACTCCATTGCGCCGCAGAAAGAGTCCGCAGAGCAACTAAAAATCTGCAAACAGTCTAGAAATTTGTCGCCTTTGAAAACTTTGGAATTATAAGAAAAGCGAGCGCGCAACCGCAAGCCGTAACGTTGTAACAATTTGTGAAAATTGCCTCCGCAAAATCTATGTGGTTCGGGAGCAGTGTCCGAGGTTGCCATTGCGTCGCCTTTGGCGTCGTGGTAAGGCGCCAGCCTGGGTGGGAAGGCTTTTGCCACTCGCGTGCCTTGAGAATATGATGAGTCTGTCACAAAAAAAGAGGCCTGGAAGAGAAGAATTCCTATGGGAAGCATAAGCGAAACGAATGGACCGGTGAAGTGCGCAGAGAAGCCGCTCGCTGGAAGAGTGGCCTTGGTAACCGGAGGTTCCCGTGGCATTGGACGAGCGATTGCGCTAAAGCTGGCGGGCATCGGCGCCGATGTTGCAATCTGCGGTCGCGATTCTGCAAAACTTTCAGCCAGTGAAAAGGAGCTGGCAGCAACAGGAGTTCGTGCGGTTGCGATTGCGGCAGACGTTACAAAGTCGGGCGATGTTGCAAAACTTGTGGAACGAGTGGACAAGGAACTTCAGCCAATCGCCATACTTGTGAATAACGCGGGAATGGGTTTGTTCGGCCCCTTTCATGAAAAGAGCGAAGAAGAATGGGATCGCCTGATAGACACAAATTTAAAGAGCGTGTTTCTGGTTTCGCGCGCCGTGGTTCCTGGAATGATCAAGCGAGGCGGCGGAGACATCATCAACATTAGTTCTCTCGCTGGCAAGAATGTGTTCGCTGGAGGCGGAATTTACTGCGCTTCGAAATGGGGCGTGCAGGGTTTGAGCGGCTGCATGGCGGAAGAACTGCGCGAATATGGGATTCGGGTGAGCACGGTGTGCCCTGGCAGCGTAGCGACTGAATTTGGGGGACGCGGCCCAAAGGATCCGACTAAAGTGCTCAGGCCAGAGGACGTGGCGCACGCTGTGGCGATGCTGGCCATGCAGGGCGAGCAAAGCTTCGTCAGCAATGTGGAGCTGAGGCCGCTCAAGAAGGCGTAGATTTTCCTCTTGACAATAGTCGTTATCACGACTATGTTGCTTTCATGAGTTCCCCCCTCAAAGCGAACAAGCAGCCGGCTTCGATCGAGGAGCAGATCTTCGTAGCGGTGTTGAGGACTGCGGACTTCCTTGGCCAGCAGGCCGAGCAGCTTCTGAAGTCGCATGGGCTGACCGGAACGCAATACAACGTGCTGCGAATTCTGCGCGGCGCGGAACCGGTGGGGCTTCCCTGCCGGAGCGTCAGTGAACGGATGATTTCACATGATCCGGACATGACGCGACTGCTTGACCGCATGGAAAAGCGCGGTTTTATCAGTCGCGAGCGTCAAAAAGACGACAGGCGCGTGGTGAAAGCACGCATAACCCCGCAAGGGCTCGAAATACTCAAGAAGCTGGACCAACCTGTGCGAGAGAAACACAAGGAACAGTTCCAGCACATGAGCGCGGCAAAACTCAGGCAGCTGGCGGAGTTGCTCGGCGAATGCCGAAAACCCGCAACGGACCTGGATTCGAATGCATCATAAGTTCACTCGAAACGAAAAGGAGAAAGACAATGGGGCGAATAATCCGCAAGGCAGCGACAGCAATTATTTTGACAACCGGTATGGCGCTTCAGGCGTCCGCCGCGACGACAACATGGAAGATCGATCCCGCGCACACAGCCGCCCAGTTCGCCGTGAAGCACATGATGATTTCCACGGTCCGCGGAGAGTTCAAGGGCGTCACGGGTACAGTCGTTTGGGACGACCAGGATGTGACGAAATCCAGCGTGGACGTGACGATTGACGCGAAGACGGTGAACACGGGCGAGGAAAAGCGCGATCAGGATTTGCGCAGTGCAAATTTCTTCGACGTTGATAAATATCCCACGATGACTTTCAAATCCAAGAAGGTTGAAAGTGCTGGCGCGGGCAAACTGAAAGTGACCGGCGACCTGACCATGCATGGCGTGACCAAAGAAGTTGTCCTCGATGTGGAAGGTCCGAGCGCAGCCGTGAAAGATCCCTGGGGCAATACGCGCTCTGCAGCCAGCGCCTCAACGAAATTGAACAGGCAGGATTTTGGCGTGAAGTGGAACGCAAATCTTGATGGTGGCGGCGTCGTAGTAAGCGATACCGTGACAATTACCATCGATCTGGAAATGGTGAAACAGGCCGCTAAGTAAGCGGCCTGTTTTTTTAGAGCTCTGGAGAGAGAAATGGAAAAGCCGGCACCCGTTGAATTCCCCGTACATGACCTGATCAAGAACCGATGGAGCCCGCGCGCATTTAGCGATAAACCCGTGCCACAAGAAGTCCTGCAAAGCGTCTTCGAAGCGGCACGCTGGGCTCCCTCGAGCAATAACGAACAGCCATGGGCGTTCATTGTGGCAACCAAGGACAACCCGGAAAATTTCCAGAAATCCTTGGATGCCCTGGTGGAGTTCAACGCGGGCTGGGCAAGGAAGGCTCCGGTGCTGGTAATTGCCGTCGCGGAGTTGGCGTTTGCAAAGAACGGGGCCCCAAATCGCAACGCGCAATATGATGTCGGCGCCGCTTCCTTGCAACTTTCCATTGAGGCGACGGCGCGTGGACTGGTTGTTCACCAAATGGCCGGCTTCGACCCGGAGACCGCAAAAGAGGCATACAACATCCCGCAAGGATGGGAACCGATTGCCGTCATGGCAATTGGCTATCCTGGCGATGCATCCTCTTTGCCTGAGCCGTATCAAACTAGAGAGAAGGCCCCTCGCAGCCGCAAACCGATCCGCGAATTTGTCATGTCCGGCGAGTGGGGGCATACTGCTGAATTCGCAAAATAAACGGAGATAGTCAGGTCGACCGATGGCGGGGGAACATGCTGGCAACATGCAGGGCACGCTTGATTTTCTGGTGCGACATGGTTACGTCGTGCTCCCGGCTATTGTTTTTGCGGAACAAGTAGGCCTTCCTTTTCCTGCTACACCTTTTCTTTTGGCTGCGGGCGCGCTGGCAGGGCGTCACCACATGAGCTTCTGGCTGTGCCTTGCGCTTGCGACCGTTTGCGCAGTGCTTGCGGATGGTTTGTGGTTTCTGCTCGGCCGGAAAAAAGGCATCAGCGTTCTTCAATTTCTCTGTCGCATCTCATTGGAGCCGGATTCGTGCGTGCGGCGCACGGAAGGCGTCTTTGCCAAGCAAGGCGCGCGCTCCCTTCTCGTTGCGAAATTCATTCCTGGTCTGAGCACAGCCGCGCCGCCGCTCGCGGGCATATTCCATATGCGGGTGCGGATGTTTATCTTGTGGGATTTCCTTGGCTCCGTACTCTGGGCGAGCGCATTTCTTCTTCTGGGCTACATATTCAGCGGACAGATTGAATTGATTGCGGAACGTGCAGCTTCGTTGGGTAGCGGGCTCATGGTGCTCATCATCGGCGCGCTTGGCGGTTACATCACTTGGAAATTTGTCGGCCGGCAAAGATTCTTGCGCGAATTGCGAATCGGCCGGATTACTCCAGCGGAGTTGAAGGAAAAAATCGATGCAGGCGAGGAACTTGTGATTGTGGACTTGCGCCACTCGCTCGATTTTGAAGCCGACCCGGAAACGATTCCTGGCGCTTTTCGAATGGATGTGAAGGAACTGGAGGAACACAGCGACCGGCTGCCACCGGATCGCGAAGTGATCCTCTACTGTACTTGACCAAACGAAGCTACCAGCGCCCGTGTGGCGCTGCTCCTCAGAAAACAAGGCGTGAAGCGAATCCGGCCGCTGGAAGGCGGACTCGATGGCTGGCGCGAAGCGGGATATGCCTTGCAAGCGATCGCGTCAGCGGACGTCACCAAAAGCGGACTAACACAGATCAAAGTTTAGCTTCTACAAGCGACCGTTAACCTTAGGATAACCCCACCCCCTCCCGCTGTTTTTGTAAGTGTTGATTTTAAAGAGGGTTAGGCGGAGGGTAGGGGTGTGCAAAGAGGCCCGAGATATGCCGTCCCCCGGCAGTTTGTATGACTATCAAAATGCGGGACTTGCGGACGGGGCAGTGCGCATGAATATCA